>OBLV0100000001.1_pt1 | contig 469653 bp, 442 predicted proteins | sample 1520071 | NCBI WGS metagenome assembly OBLV01 (sample SAMEA3888446, study PRJEB22518) | metagenome | reverse complement strand
CGAGATCTACACTCTTTCCCTACACGACGCTCTTCCGATCTCCGGCGGCGCGGTGGCGGTCCAGGCCTGCGCGGCCTCCGGTTCGGGCTTGCCGGCGCGCGGCGCGAACAACGTGCGCTTGCCGAGGGCAAGCTCCATCGCCCACACACAAAACTCGAGCGCGGCGAGTTGAACGGCGACTGCGGCCAGGAAGACCCAGACCGGCGTGCGTTTCATTCCGGCTTCGTCCTTCGGCATCGGGACCGATGTTTCTTAGCGATCCTCACCGTAAAGGATAGCGGTAGACTATCCCGTCCGAAGCGAGGGCTCCATGGCACGCAGCATCATCGCACCCGCCGAACGAGTCACCAACCTCCGCTGGGGAATCGCCCTGATTCTGGGCTTCGGAGTCCTGATCAACTACATCGATCGCGGCGCCTTGTCGGTGGCGGCGACGCCGCTGCAAAATGAGTTCGGGGTCGGCCCGGCGGCTTTCGGTTGGCTCTCTGCGGCGTTCTTTGCCGTATATGCGATCGCGCAGATCCCGGTCGGCTACATCCTCGACCGCTATGGGGTCACCATGGTCTCGCGGATCGGCGCGTTTCTCTGGAGCATAGCAGCAGCGGCGACCGCGATCGCGCCGGGATATGCGTCAATCGTCGGAGCCCGTCTCTTCCTCGGTCTCGCGGAGGCTCCGACGTTTCCGGCCAACGCGAAGGCCATCGGGTACTGGTTTCCGCGAGCCGAACGCAGTTTAGCGACCTCCTTGTTCGACGCCGCCGCGAAGCTCTCGAACGCGATCGGCATACCGTTCACGGCGTTCCTCCTGGTGATGCTCGGCTGGCGCGGGATGTTCTGGACGACCGCCGCGCTGAGCTTGGTCTTTTTCGCGCTGTTCTACATCTTCTATCGGAACCCGAGCGAGGACCGCCGGCTGACGCACGCGGAGTACGAGTACATCAAGGACGGCGGCGGAGAGCCGGAGACGGTCGATGGACATCGGCCGCGCGGAGCGAGTTATCTCTACCTGCTCGGTCAGCGGAAGGTATGGGGGCTCACGCTAGGGTTCTCTGCCTACGGGTATCTGTTCGGGTTTATGATCACGTGGCTGCCGCAGTACCTCAAGTCCACCTTCCACGTGAACATTCTCACTGCAGGCACGTACATTTTCTTCGCTTGGGGTATCGGCACGATCTCCGACCTCGTCGTCGGCGGATGGTTGGTCGACTATCTGATCAAACGCGGTGCAGACCCCGATCGCGTGCGGAAAGGAGCGCTCGTCGCGGGGCTGGTTCTCGGGCTGGCAATCGTCGGGGCCGCCTTCACCAAAGACATCAATGTTGCAATCGTCTGGATCACGATCGCGATCGCGGGGATCTCCTTTCACGCGCCGGTGGGCTGGTCGATTCCCGGGCTGATCGCGCCGCACAACAGCACCGGTCAGGTCGGGTCGATCATGAACTGTCTCAACAACGTGGCAAACTTCTTCGCGCCGGCGATCACCGGACTCATCGTGCAGCGCACCGAGTCGTTCTATTCCGCGTTGATCACCGCCGGCGTGATCCTGGTCGTCGGTATCTTCTCCTACACGGTGATCCTGGGACCCATTGAAAAGATCGCCGAACCGGCCCTTGCGCGCTGAAGCCGAGCCCGCGACCCGCGGGCAGCGTCAGCCGGCGGCGACGCGGCCGGCGACTGCGACCGATACCGCCGGAGCCGTGATCGGCGTCGATCTCGGCACCTCCGCGGTCAAAGTGCTCGCCGTGACGACCGCCGGGCGCGAGATCGCGAGCGGTTCGGAGTTCTACGGGCTCGAGACGCCGGAGACGGACTTCGTCGAACAGGATGCCGACGTCGTGTATCGCGCCACGATGCACGTGCTCGCCGGCGTACTGGCGGACGTGCGCATGCGCGGCAGCGAGGTCGACGCGATCGGATTCTCGAGCGCGATGCACGGTGTGCTGTGCGTCGACGACGCCGGCGAACCGCTTTCGCGCGTCATCACCTGGATGGACCGCCGAGCGCACGCCGTGGCCGACAAGTGGCGCGCCGACGGGACCGCGCTCGAGCTCTACCGCTCGACCGGCGCGCCGATGCACCCGATGCTGCCGGTTGCGAAACTGCGCTGGTTGCTCGAGAACGACCGCGACCTGTTCGCGAAGACCCATCGCTTCGTCGGCCTCAAGGAGCTCGTCGTGTACCGCTGGACGGGCGAGTGGCTGATCGATCACGGGATCGCATCGGCGACCGGGATGCTCGACCTGCGCACGCGCGAGTGGCATCCGCGCGCGCTCGAGCTGGCCGGCGTCACGCCCGAACGTCTGTCGAAGCCGTCGCTGCCGTCGACCGCGCTGCGCCGCTTCCGGCCCGCCATCGCGCGCGAGCTCGGCCTGACCGGGTCGACGGCGGTGGTGCTGGCGTCGTCCGACGGCGCGCTGGCGAACATCGGCGTCGGCGCGTCGGGACGCGACGAGGTCGCGCTCACGCTCGGCACGTCAGGCGCGGTGCGAATCTTGTCGCCACAGCCGATCCTCGACGCGCGCGCGCGCACGTTCTGCTACTGCGCCGACGACACGTCGTGCGTCGTCGGCGGGCCGACCAGCGCGGCCGGCGCGTCGCTCGACTGGATCTTCGGCCTGTTGCTCGACGAGATCCCGATGGACCAGCGCTTCGCGCGCGCGGTCGCGCTCGCGGAACAAATCCCGGCCGGTGCGAACGGGCTCGTCGTGCTGCCGTTCTTCGCCGGCGAACGCGCGCCGTACTGGAACAGCGCGCTGCGCGGCGCGTTCGACGGCCTCGACCTCGCCCACGACCGGCGCACGATCCTGCGCGCCGCGTTCGAGAGCGTCGTGTTCGGCGTGTACGCCGTCTACGACGTCGTGCGCGAGCTCGCGCAGGACGCCAATTGTCTGTTGCTCAGCGGCGGACTCACGAAGTCACCGCTGGTCCGCCACCTGCTCGCAGACGTGTTCGGAATCCCGGCGGTCCAGCCGCGCGAGCAAGAAGCGTCGGCGTTCGGCGCCGCGCTCTTGGCCGCGCAAGCCGTCGGCCTGATCGACGACGCCGGCGCCGCCGCGCGTGCCGCCGGCTACGATGCGCCGACCGAGCCCAACCCCGACCTCGCGCTCACCTACCGCGTCGCGTTCGAGCGCTACCGCCGCCACATCGACGCGCATCTGCCCTTGGTCGGCTAGGCTCGGCGACGGCGACACACGTCACGAAGCGCGCCAGAGTTCGTCGGCCGCGGCGACGAGGGAGTCGAGCTCGTCGGCGGCGGGAAGCGTCGAGCGCGGCATCGCCGAGCGCTCGTAGAGCGCCCCGAAGGTCTCGTCTTCGCACACGAAGTGTGCGTGCAACTGGTCGGGTGTGTGGCCGAACTTGACGGCGTACTCGGTCAGGAACTGCGTCTCGGCGCGCGCGTCGACGGTGCGTTCGCGAACGACCCGCTCGCTCGCGCGCAGCAGCAGCAGCTTGCAGCCGAGCGCCGCCAACCGGCGGTCGAAGTCCGCGACGTCATCCCAGCCCACGACGCCGGGGCGCAGACAGTGCGTGAGGTGCAGCGTGTCGATCAGGACATAGCACGACGGGTGGCATTCGTGCTGCACGCCGGCGTGAAGCCATTCCAGGAACGACACGATGCGGTCCAGGTGGGCGCAGTTGTCGCCGGCGGTCAGCCTGCCGCTGTCCTCGTCCACGGCCAACGGTCCGTACGTGTGCGTCTGGGCGAGGTGGACGAGCGTTCGCAGCTTGCGCAGCTTCGCAGCCGCAACATGACGGCGGACGAGCGCGTCGATCACGGTCGATTTGCCGGCGCCGGGAATCCCCTCGACGAGCAAGGCGTAGAAACGGCCCATCGCCTCGTCATAGTACGAAAAGGTGAACGACGTCAACGCCTCCCCGCAGTCACGTTCAAATGCGGCAACGAGCAACCCGGCGGAGTCGTTCGCGGTCCACCCCAAGGTGAGGAACGCGAGCTCGCGCGGGGGCGCGACGGTGTATCTGGCGCTGGTCGTGCTAGCGCTGGTGTGGGGGTACACGTGGGTGACGATCAAGATCGCGACGCGCGATGCGGCGCCGCTGTTCGTGGCGGGTGCGCGGCTGGCGATCGCGACCGCGATCTTGTTCGTCGTGCTCGCGATCACGCGCCGGTCGCTGCGGCCGACGCCGTTCGTGCCGACGCTGATCCTCGGGCTGCTGCAGACGACGGGCTGGACGATCCTACAGACGCTCGCGGTCGCGCACGGCGTCGCCGGGAAGTCGGCGGTGCTCGGCTATACGATGCCGTTCTGGACGGCGCTGCTGGCGTGGCCGTTCCTCGGCGAACGCGTCGCCGGGTTGCGCTGGGCCGCGCTCGGGCTTGCGGCCGTGGGACTGGCCTGCGTTGTCGCGCCGCTCGACGCACGTTCGCTCGGATCGGACGTCCTCGCCGTGCTAGCCGGCGTTTCGTGGGCGGCGGCCGCCGTCTATGCCAAGCGGCTGCGCGCGCGCTACGACGTCGAACTGCTATCGCTGACGTGCTGGCAGCTGTTGTGGGGCACGATCCCGGTCGTCGTGCTGATGCTGATCTTCAACGCACCGATCCATTGGACGGCGTCGCTGATCGGCGTCATGCTGTTCATGGGCGCCATCGGCGGCTCTTTGGGCTGGTTTTTGTGGATGTTCATCCTGTCGCGGTTGCCGGCCGGGGTCGCCGGAATCGCTTCACTGGCGACGCCGGTCGTCAGCGTGCTCTCGGCCGCGATCCAGTTACACGAGATTCCGTCGCCGAGTGAGCTGGCCGGGATGGTCCTGATCGTCGTTGCGCTGATCGTCAACGCGATCACGACCCCGGCGGTGACGAGCCCCAGCGTCCAAGCCGAAGCACTCGTCGGCGAGTAGCGGTTTTCCGCCGCCGGGCGGCTTCGCGGTCAGCGCGCGGTGGCCGTCGCTTCGAGCCGGCGCAGGATCTTCGGATTGATCGTCAGCTCGCCGGTCGTGTCGGCATCGTAGACCGAGACGTACGGCAAGCCGAGTCCGAGCAACTTTTCCGTTCCGCCTTGGTGCCGGTCGACGAGCCCGACGACCTCGACGATCTTGCATTCGAGCGACTGCACGACCTCGACCGCTTTGAGCACCGAGCCGCCCTCGGTGATCACGTCGTCGACGACCACGACGCGCCGGCCGGGGCGCAGCAGGGCGCCGTCGGGGTGGTACGACTCGGCCTTGTTGTCTTGCGTGCCGTGCTGCTTCTGCGCGTCGCGAATCGTGAACCCGTAGATCGGCCGGCCGTGCTGCGCGCTGACCAGTGCGACGGCGGTGGCGATGAAGGTCGCGCCGACCAGCAAACCGCCCAGTGCTTCGGCTCGGCCGTCGTAGAGCGCGAACAGCAGCTCGCCGATCGCGCGCGACCCTTCCGGGGAGAGCGTGACCCGCTTGAGGTCGCAGTAGTAGCGGCTGCGCTTGCCCGAGACGAGCACGAAGTCCGGCTCGCCGGGCGCGCGGCAGGTGATGCTGCGCACTTGGATCAGGTCGCGCAGGTCGTGGAGCAGCGGCACCGGCTCGGTCGTCATCTCGCCGTCCCGGATTCGGGCCCGCGCGGCGGCGTCATGCTCGCGGCGGCCGCTGGGCGGGGCTTCGCGGGGCCGCGGTCGGAATAGTCGGTCAGCGACCATCGCCTCCGAGGAGCTTCCGTGTCACACGTCACCGGCATCCACTTTCTGCAGGTCCCCGGGCCGACCAACGTCCCCGAGCGGGTGCTGCGCGCGATCGATCGTGCGACGATCGACCACCGCGGCCCCACCTTCGCGAAGCTCACCCACGAGGTGCTGCGGCAGCTCAAGGGCGTCTTCAAGACGAGCGGGCCGGTGGTGATCTACTCGTCATCGGGGACCGGCGGCTGGGAGGCCGCGATGGTGAACACGCTCTCGCCGGGCGACCGCGTGTTGATGGCCGAGACCGGCCAGTTCGCGACGTTGTGGGCGCAACTAGCCGGGCGGCTTGGGCTCGAGGTCGAGCTGATCCCCGGCGACTGGCGGCACGGCGTCGACCCTGACGCGATCGGCCAACGCCTCAGCGATGACCGCGCGCACACGATCAAGGCGGTCGGGATCGTACACAACGAGACGTCGACCGGCGTCACCAGCCGCGTCGCCGACGTGCGCGCGGCCATCGACCGCGCCGGCCATCCGGCGCTGTTCATGGTCGACACGGTGTCGTCGCTCGCGTCGCTGGACTACCGGCACGAGGAGTGGCGCGTCGACGTCAGCGTCGGCGGCTCGCAGAAGGGACTCATGCTGCCGCCGGGACTGGCGTTCAACGCGATCTCCGACAAGGCGCGGGCGGCGTCCAAGAGTGCGCGACTGCCGCACGCGTACTGGTCGTGGGACGACATGCTGGCCGCCAACCGCGACGGTTTCTTCCCGTACACGCCCGCAACCAACATGCTCTACGGGCTGCACGAAGCGATCGCGATGCTGAACGAAGAGGGTCTCGCCAACGTGTTCGCGCGGCATGCGCGCCATGGCGAGGCGACGCGACGCGCGGTGCACGGCTGGGGATTCGAGAACGTCGCGCTGGATCCGCGCGAGTATTCGGACACCGTTACGGCGGTGATGGTCCCCGACGGCGTCGATCCCGACGCGCTGCGTGCGACGATCCTCGAGCGCTTCAACATGTCGCTCGGCGTCGGCTTGGGCAAGGTCAAGGGCAAGGCGTTCCGGATCGGTCACCTCGGCTCGATCAACGATCTCATGCTGGCCGGTACCCTGAGCGGCGTGCAGATGGGGCTGGATATCGCCGGGATCCCGCACGGCGACGGCGTCTCGCCCGCGCTCGCCTACCTGGCGAACCCGCAGCCGGCGTTCGCGGCCGTCTGACGCACGAACCGGTTCTGACGGCTCGCCTCGAGGCGGCGTTGCGAGACGCCGTCGCGGGCGAGCTGTGGTTCGACCGCACCTCGCGCGGGATGTACGCGACCGACGCGTCGATCTACCAGATCGTCCCGCTCGGCGTCGTCGTCCCGCGCGACGCGGCGGATGTCGAAGCGACGATCGCCGTCGCGCGCGAGCACGGCGTTCCGGTCACCGCGCGTGGCGCCGGCACGTCGCAATGCGGCCAGACCGTCAATTCCGGGCTCATCGTCGACGTCAGCCGGTCGCTGCGCGCGATCGTCGCGCTCGACATCGCGGCGCGGCGCGTCCGCGTGCAGCCGGGAATCGTGCTCGACGACCTCAACCGCGCGCTCCGGCCCCACGGCCTGTTCTTCCCGGTCGATCCGTCGACCGCGAGCCGCTGCACGATCGGCGGGATGACCGCCAACAACAGCTCGGGCGCGCGCTCGATCCGCTACGGGATCATGGCCGACAACGTTGCATCGATCGACGCCGTCCTGGCCGACGGCACGCGGGCGACATTCGGACCCGTCGCGGCGAACGGCGGGTCCACTGCGAACCACCGGCACGACGGCGACGAGAGACGGAGCCCGGCCCGCGGCCGATACGACGAACTCGTCGCGCGCGTGCGCTCCATTGCCGGGCGCGAGGCGAGCGAGATCGAGGCGCGCATCCCGAAGGTGCAGCGGAACGTCGGCGGATACGCGATCCAGACCGTCGCTGCCGACGGGCCGTTCAACATGGCCAAGCTGCTGATCGGCTCTGAAGGCACGCTGGCATTCTTCACCGAGATCGAGCTCGAGTTGCAGCCGCTGCCGCGCGCCAAAGCACTCGGCGTCTGCCACTTCCCGACGTTCGCGGACGCGATGCGGTCGACCGAAGCGCTGGTCGCCCTCGACCCGGTCGCGGTCGAGCTGGTCGACCGCACGATGGTCGAGCTGTCACGCGAGATCGCGGCCTTCGCCCCGATCATGGCGCGCTACGTGCGCGGCGAGCCGGGGTCGCTGCTGTTGGTCGAGTTCAGCGGCGACGAGCCCGAGCCGCTCGCGCGCAAGCTCGACGAGCTCGACGAGACGATGGCAGGGCTCGGCTTCCCGAACGCGGTCGTGAAGCTGACCGATCCCGCGCAGCAGGCCGAGATGTGGGAAGTGCGCGCCGCCGGGCTCAACATCATGACCTCGATGCGCGGCGACGCGAAGCCGGTCTCGATCATCGAAGACTGCGCGGTACCGCTGCGCCATCTGGCCGAGTACACCGAGCGAATCAACGCGATCTTCGCCAAGTACGGCACGCACGGCACGTTCTACGCGCATGCCGCGGTCGGTTGTCTGCACGTTCGGCCGGTGCTCAACGTCAAGCGTGTCGAGGACGTCGGCAAGCTGCGCGCGATTGCCGAGGAGGCGTTCGCGCTGGTACGCGAGTATGGCGGCGCGCATTCCGGCGAACACGGCGACGGGATCGTCCGTTCGGAGTTCCACCGCGAGATGCTTGGGGAGCGGATCGTCGCCGCGTTCCGCGAGATCAAGGACGCGTTCGATCCGGGCAACTTGCTCAATCCCGGCAAGATCGTCGACGCGCCGAAGATGGACGACCGGACGCTGTTCCGCTACGGTCCGGCGTACGCGCAGCTGCCGTTGAAGACGGAGCTGGACTGGTCGGAGTTCGGCTCGTTCGTGAGCGCCACCGAGATGTGCAACAACAACGGCGCCTGCCGCAAGAGTACCGGCGGCTCGATGTGCCCGTCATACCGCGTGACCGAGGACGAGCATCACGTCACGCGCGGCCGCGCCAACGGCCTGCGCCTCGCGCTCACCGGTCAGCTCGGCCCCGACGGTCTCACCTCGCAAGAGCTGTACGACGCGCTCGACCTGTGCGTCTCGTGCAAGGCCTGCCGTCGCGAGTGCCCGACCGGCGTCGACATGGCGAAGATGAAGATCGAGTTCCTCGTCGCCTACCGGGCCAAGCACGGCATCCCCCGCGCAGACCGCCTCGTGGCGGAATTGCCGCGCACCGCTTACCGGCTCGGCGCTCTCGGCCGCGCTGCGGCGAACGCCGCCCAGTCGCTCCCCGGCGCCGCGGCGATGATCGAGCGCACCCTCGGGTTCACGGCGAAACGACCGCTACCGCGCTGGCATCCGCGGCCGTTCGCGGAGCCCATGCACTTTGGCGACCTCCGCGCGCGAGCGGGCAACGCCCGCGATACGATACGGCACGGTGCCGATGCGTCGGCTTCCGGCGAGGCAGCGGCGACGCGAGAAGTCGTGCTCTTCGTCGACACGTTCAACCGGTGGTACGAAGCCGACGTGGCCCGCGCAGCGCAGCGCGTGCTGGCCGCGGCCGGATACGATGTCACATTTGCGCGGCCGCGCGACAAGGTGCGACCGCTGTGCTGCGGTCGCACCTACCTGTCGGCCGGAATGCTCGCCGACGCGCGCGCCGAGGCGCGCCGAACGATCGCGGCCCTGCTCCCGTTCGCGGCGCGCGGCGTTCCGATCGTCGGTCTCGAGCCCTCGTGTCTGCTCACGCTCCGCGACGAATTTCTCTCCCTCGAGCCGACCGACGACGCGCGCACCATCGCCTCACAGGCGCTGCTGTTCGAAGAGTTCGTCGCCCGCGAACTCGACGCCGGCCGCTGGGACCCGCCGTTGCGCCCGCTCGGCGCCCGCGCCGTCGTCCACGGTCACTGCCACCAGAAGGCATTCGGCGCGATGCCCGCCGTCATGCGCGCCGTCCGTGCCATTCCCGGCCTCGACGCGACGCCGATCGAATCATCGTGCTGCGGCATGGCCGGCACGTTCGGCTACGAGTCCGAGCACTACGACATCTCGATGCGCATGGCCGAACGCGACCTGCTCCCCGCCGTCCGCGCCGCAGCATCCGACGCGCTGGTCATCACCGACGGCATGAGCTGCAAACACCAAATTGCCCACGGTGCGAAGTGCAAGCCGCTGCACGTCGCCGAGGTCTACTTCATGGCGCTAGCACGAAATAGCTAGGACTCTGACCCTCCGACGGCCAATCATTTGCACATGGAGGGGTGCTGTGAGCTCCAGGAGGTGATTACGGTCCAATCACCCTGGCATACGACGGTCGTAAGTGAAAGTGGGGACCAAGAGGTCATCATTGTCCTGGCTGCGTGCGTCCACTGCGGTCGCGTATTCCCGAGCGACGGACGCTTGAGTGAGGCGGCACTGTTCGAGCTACGCGCGCGCAGAAACATCGGACGGAACCGATGATTGGCGCAGCTTAATGCTCCCGCCACTTCACCGAATTGGAAGAACGGTCGGCTCTGAGAGGCTCATCACGCCGACGATCCGGCGACGCCGCTTTCGCGAAACGATTGCGCATCTGTCCGAAGAGAATCTCGAAGGTTTGATCCGACGGTATATGGGCTTGGGTCCATTGCTCTGGCCCCGATCCATCTCTACGCGGACATGGCCCCGACCCGTCATCGTACATCACGGACTGGCACGAAAGTTCGCCCGTAAACGCGACATCGATCACGCTTTCCTATGCAGCTACACGATCGACGCAATCCAGCACCCAACGGAAGTCTGGCTGGGGACTCACATGGGTCGACCGAGACTCCGATTCCTCAAGAAGCTCTCAACAGCGAACGACGATCATACGTTGCTCGTGAGCGTGGACCCGAACGATTCGGTAACGATGACTTCCTACATGCTCGACGACCGGCAGCACGAAGTCAATCGTGAGGGAACCTTTATCTTTGCGTCTTGGGCGGCCTAGAGATGAAAAAGGATCGGCTTTCCGATCCTTTTTCCTAGCTCTTGCGGCGGCCGTTAGGCCGCCCGCGTACCCGGCTGAGCGAGCTCCCGGGCGGGTCCCGAGCTAAGGCCCGGCACCGGGGTAATTCTATCATGGCTCACGTCCGTCGAGCAATGTCCGCAGCCGGACACAGTTCTTCGCCTTTCCGAAGCCTCGTTAGGGCGCTGAAGTCGCGTAGCGGTTGAAGGCGATGAGTTGTGAGACGCCGGCTCGGTCGCAGTGGACGAGCGTTGTATCGGCGCTCGCGGCGAAGCCTTCGTACGAGCTGCACGGCGTATCGATCGTTGCGAGCGGTCGGGCGTTCGCGACGTCGACCACGAAGATGCGGCCGTCTTCCATCGCGATCATCCCGACGCTCCGATCGGCGGCGACGAGGCGGGCGTCCCCGGTGTAACGCGCTACGCGTCTTTGCTTTGCGTTTTGGGCGAGGGCGCGGACGTAGACGCCATCCCCACGCTCGATGAAGATGCGGCCGTCGCTCGGGCCGCCGATCCAACGGCCGTCGACATGCAGCGCTTGCGTCTTGCCCGTCGTCAGGTCGAGCCTGGTCAGGCGGCCGTCGACGACCGCGATCGCGATGCCGTGCTCCACGCGGGCAGCGCCGCGCACGATAGATCCGTGTAGCGCCAGGCTACGGTTCGTGTCGAGGTCGATCCCTTTGATGCCGCCGCCGACGACGTTGAACCACAGATAGCGACCGTCCGCACCGATCAGGCTGTCGACACCGTCGGTCGCGGCAACCGCCCGTCCGTCGTGACCGTCGATCACGAGCACGTTTCCGCCGCCGGGTACGGTCAAGCCGATCGCGTCACCACCGAGCGGGAGGAGCGTGCCGAACGGGGCCCAGCCATAGTGACGCGTCCAGCGCGGCCGGCCGTCGAACGTCCAGCCACGCGCCTCGACGCCGGTGTCGGTTTGCGTCACCGAGACGAAGCCGTTCGAAGCGGTCGCGACGATCGGCACCGGCCGCTCGCCGGCAATGGGAGAACGGTCGCTCTGCGGTAGCCGCACGCGGCGCAGCACCGAGCCGTCGCGTGCGCGCAAGAACACGATACCGGTCTCCGTCGGAGTCACGACCGCGCCGCCGCGCGCAGCGCTCTTGGTCGCCGGCTGCACGCGGGACGTCCACAACGTGCGACCGGTACGCATGTCGAGCGCGACCAGTTGCCCCGAACGCGCACCGTAGACGACGCCGCGGTCCTCGCTGAGCCACTGGTCGGTCGTGCGCGAGTCGATCGGCGCGATCCAACGCGGTGCGGTGCCGCCGCTCGCACTCACCGTTGACGGCAGCATCGCCGCCAGCGCCACGGACACGAAGACTCGTCGCATTCCACACCGCCTTTCGAGGGGCGGCGCTCTTCGTCAGACGGTGAGCAGCACCTTGCCGTGGCTCTTGCGGGACTCGACGAAGCGTTGGGCTTCGGCGGCGTCACGTAACGCATAGCGCGCACCGACGGTGACTTTCACCATGCCCTCGCAGACGAGGTCGAACGCGCCTTCGACACCCGGGCGCAGCCGCTCGGGGCGCGTCGCGCGGTAGCCGCCTGTCGAGTAGCCGAGCACTGCGCGGTTGCCGGTGTGCAGCACGTTGGTGAACACCTCGCCCGGCTCGCCGGACGCCTGACCGTAGATGCAGTAGCGGCCGTACTCCGCCAGCAGCGAGATGCTGGAGTTGAACGTCTCGCCGCCGACCGCGTCGAGAACGACGTCGATCTTTCCGCCGATCGGTTCCAGCTTCGCGGCCACGTCTTCGGTACTGTGATCGATCGCGATGTCGGCGCCGAGCTGCTTGGCGAACGCGACCTTCTCCGCACCGCCGGCCACAGCGACGATCGTCCCCGCGCCGAGTGCGCGCGCACACTGGATCGCAAGCGAGCCCACGCCGCCGGCTGCCGAGTGGATCAGCACGCTCTCGCCGCGCTCGAGCCGCGCGACCATCACCAGCAGGTTGTACGCCGTGACCAGCATCGTCAGCGACGCGCCGGCCTCGTCGGGCACACCGTCGGGCAGCGGATACGTCAGCGCGGCCTTGGCGCGCGCGATTTCGGTGTAACCGCCGTCTTCTGGAAACGCCGCGACGCGCTGCCCGGCCTGCAGTCCTTCGACGTCTTTGCCGACGGCGAGGACGGTCCCGGCGCAGTCGAGGCCGGGAACGAACGGCGGCGGGCCGCCGCGGTAGCCGCCGCGCCGGCGCATGATGTCGGCGTAGTTCACGCCGCTGGTCGTGACCTTGATGGTGGCCTCGCCCGGGCCGGGCTTGGGGTCGGGCTGTTCGGTCCACTCCAGGACCGACGCGTCTCCGGTGCGCGGAACGACGATGGCGTGCATGTTCGCGCACTTCGACGTTCTCAACACGTTCCCAGCCCGCTGTCCAATCTTGGAGCCATGACGAACATCCAATCGTGGATCCGCGGTGGGGTCGCGGTCGCGCTCGGTTTCAGCGCGATCGTCATCTCCCGGCCGGTCCAAGCCCAAGTCGTCGTCGCGCAGCAGTCCTCGCCGGTCTCGATCGGCCGCTGCGACTTCGACATCTTCAACCGCTACGTGTACAACGTCGAAACCCACTACGATCTGCTGGCCAGCTTCACGAACCGTTCATCGAAGCCGGCCACGCTGGTCGGAATCATCACCGAGTTCTTCGACGAGCAGGGAAATCTCGTTCGCCGGCTCGAGGCGGCGTACAGCGGCCGCTTCGCGCCCGGTCAATTCGTGGATCATCTGCGCTTCGGACTCGGCGGGGTGCCGAATCCGACGGCGACGGTGCGCTGCTTCGTGGCGCGCGTCGAGTTCGCCGACGGGTCGGTGTGGAGCGTCGCCGACCACTATGCCGAGGTCGAACGGCCGCCGGTCCACTGCGACATCGCGCTCAAGAACGGAACGTCGTTCGAGGCGTCGTGGTACGGCCCGTTGTGCGCCGACGCGCGGCAACTGTGGGCCGACGCGCACGCGAGCCTTCGACCCGAGGGCGCGACGCCGGGCGGCTAGCGTTCAGACGCCGGCGACGGTGAGCCGCGCGTTGGCGAAGTCGATCTTGTTCTGCGCGCGGCGGTAGGCGGCGAGGTCGCCGCCGGCGGCGCGCTGCTCCTCTTCGGCCGCGGCGAGGTCGGTGCGCGCTTGCGCGATGTCGACCTCGTCGCGCCCGAGCGCGGCGTCGGCGAGGATCGTGATCTTGGCCGGCAGCGCCTGGAGGAAGCCTTCGCTGCAGGCCAGCTCCAGCCGGTGCGCCGTTCCGCCCTCGACGACGTTCGCGCGCAGCACGCCGGGACGCAGCGCGGTGAGGTACGGCGCGTGCGAGGGCATGATCCCGACCTCACCTTCGGTGCCGACCGCGATGACGAGCTCGGCTTCGCCGTCGAACTTGACCGCCAGCGGCGTGATCAGCGTGAACGGAACTGCGTTGGCCATGCGCGATCGCTACTTCTGCGAGCCGATCTGCTCGGCGTTCTGACGCACTTCGTCGATGTCGCCGACGTACAAGAACGCCTGCTCTGGGAGATCGTCGACCTTGCCGTCGAGGACTTCCTTGAACGAGCGGATCGTGTCCTCGATCTTGACGTACTTGCCGGAGCGTCCGGTGAACTGCTCGGCGACGAAGAACGGCTGCGAGAACAGGCGCTGCATGCGACGCGCGCGGCCGACGATCACCTTGTCGTCGTCCGACAGCTCTTCGACGCCGAGGATCGCGATGATGTCCTGCAGGTCGCGGTAGCGCTGCAGCGTCTCCTGCACGCCGCGCGCGACGTCGTAGTGATCCTGGCCGACGATCGCCGGATCGAGGATGCGCGACGACGACGCCAGCGGATCGACCGCCGGGTAGATGCCGAGCTCGGAGATCGGTCGCGACAGCGCGGTCGTCGCGTCGAGATGCGCGAACGTCGTCGCGACGGCCGGGTCGGTGTAGTCGTCGGCCGGCACGTAGACGGCCTGCACCGACGTGATCGAGCCGCTCTTGGTGGTGGTGATCCGCTCTTCGATCTGGCCCATCTCGGTTGCGAGCGACGGCTGATAGCCGACCGCCGACGGCATGCGGCCCAGCAGCGCGGAGACCTCCGAGCCGGCCTGCATGAAGCGGAAGATGTTGTCCATGAAGAGCAGCACGTCGGCGCTGAGCTCGTCGCGGAAGTACTCGGCCATCGTCACGCCGGTCTGCGCGATGCGGAAACGCACGCCCGGCGGCTCGTCCATCTGGCCGAACACCAGCGTCGTCTGAGCGAGCACGCCCGACTCTTTCATCTCGACCCACAGGTCGTTGCCCTCGCGCGTCCGCTCGCCGACTCCGGTGAACACCGAGAAGCCTTTGTGGACTTGGGCGATGTTGCGGATCAGCTCTTGGATCAGCACGGTCTTGCCGACTCCGGCGCCGCCGAACAGGCCGACTTTGCCGCCGCGCGTGTAGGGCGCCATCAGGTCGACGACCTTGATCCCGGTCTCGAAGATCTTCGGCGTCGGCTCTTGCTGATCGAACGTCGGCGGCTCGCGGTGGATCGGCCACATCGCGGCGGCCTTGACCGGTTCGTCGGAGTCGATCGTCTTGCCGAGCACGTTGAAGATGCGGCCCAGCGTCCCCTCACCGACCGGAACCGTGATCGACTCGCCGGTGTTCGTCACCGCCGCGCCGCGGACCAGGCCGTCGGTCGAGCCCATGCCGAGGCACCGTACTTGATTGTTGCCGAGCTCGCCCTGCACTTCGAGCACGAGGTCGCGTTCGGCCATCGCCGTGCCGGACAGCTTGATTCCGCCGGTCTGCGTGCTCGAACCGCTGCCGCCGACGTGTACCGTCAGCGCGTCGTTGATGTTCGGCAGCGCGTCGGCCGGGAACTCGACGTCGACGACGTTGCCGAGCACTTGGACGACCTTGCCGGTCGCGAGCTTCGTGTGGTTGGCGGTGGCGGTCACGTGGTTTCCTTTCAACTTTTCCTTTGGGCGGATCGGACCGTCGGTCCGAACGCGACGGGTTCGTCGTCAGACGAACCCACTAACCCGCGAGTGCTTCGGCGCCGCCGACGATCTCCAAGATCTCCTTGGTGATCGCGGCCTGGCGCGCTTTGTTCATCTCGATCGTGTTTTGATCGATCAGCTTCTTGGCGTTGTCGGTGGCGTTGTTCATCGCCACCAGCTGGGCGGCGTAGAACGAGGCGTTGGTCTCGAGCATCGCCGAGTACAGCGTGAACTCGAGGTACTTGGGGAGCAGCCGGCCGAGCACGAACTCGGGCGACGGTTCGAACTCGACCGCGCCCGCCGTCGTCTTCTTTTCACCGTCTTCGGGGACGATGGGCAGGATGCGGCGCACCTCGGGCCGCTGCGTCATCATGTTGACGAGCTTGGGCGCGACCAGCGTGAGCGACGAGATCTTTCCTTCGGTGAAGTCCGCCGTGACGCGCTGGGCCAGTTCCCGGGCGTTGTCGTACATCACCCCTTGCGCGAGCGGCCAGAACTGCAGCGTCTCACCGCGCTGGCGGCGCAGCGCGTTGCGGGCCTTGATCCCGACCGCGTACCACGCCAGGCTCGCGTTCTCGCGCCCGTGGATCTCGGCGGCGCGGATCAAGTTGGCGTTGAACGAGCCCGCCAGCCCCTTGTCGGCGGTCATCAGGATCACGCCGCCGGGCGCGCCTTCCTGTCCCGGCTTCATGAACGGATGATCGATCGACCCGACGCTGGCGATGAGGTCGCGCAGCATCGCGCCGATCGCGTCGGCGTACGGGCGCGACTGCTTCTGCAGCGCCTCGGCACGACGAATCTTCGCCGCGGCGACCTGCTTCATCGCCTTGGTGATCTGCTGCGTGTTCTTGAGCGACCGAATCCGGTCGCGCAAGTCGCGGACTGACGGCATGCGGTCGGCCTAGAATCCCTTGTTGAAGTCTTCGATGGCCGCGACGAGCTGCTGCTCGCTGTCGCCGGAGAGCGCGCCCGACGTGGCGATCGCTTCGGGGACCGCGGCGTGCTTCTCGTGCAGGTAGCCGACGAAGCGGTTCACCCACTCGCCCGCGCGGTCGGTCGGGATCGCGTCGAGGTAGCCGCGGGTGGCGGCGAAGATCACCGCGACCTGATCTTCCATCGGCTGCGGCGCGAGCTGCGGCTGCACCAGCACTTGCGTCATCTTGTCGCCGCGGTTGAGCTGTTGCTGCGTCGCCTTGTCGAGGTCGGAGGCCAGCTTCGCGAACGCCGCCAGCTCGCGGTACTGCGCGAGGTCGAGCTTGAGCCGGCCGGCGACCGACTTCATCGCCTTGGTCTGCGCGGCCGAGCCGACGCGCGACACCGAGATGCCGACGTCGACGGCCGGCCGGATGCCCTGGAAGAACAGGCCGTTCTGCAGGTAGATCTGGCCGTCGGTGATCGAGATGACGTTGGTCGGAATGTAGGCGGACACGTCGCCGGCCTGCGTCTCAATGATCGGCAGCGCGGTGATCGAGCCGGCGCCCTTCTCGTCCGACAGCTTGGCGGCGCGTTCCAGCAGGCGCGAATGCAGGAAGAAGATGTCGCCCGGGTACGCCTCGCGGCCCGGTGGGCGGCGCAGCAGCAGCGAGACTTCGCGGTAGGCCTGCGCGTGGCGGGTGAGGTCGTCGTAGACCACCAGCACGTCCTTGCCCTGGTACATGAAGTACTCGGCCATCGCGCAGCCGGCGAATGGGGCGATCCACTTCAGCGAGGCGGGCTCGGCGGCCGAGACGGTGACGATGGTCGTGTAGTCCATCGCGCCGGCGCGCTCGAACGTCTGCAGCAGCGACGCGACGGTCGAGCTCTTCTGCCCGATCGCGACGTAGATGCAGATGACGTCCTTGCCCTTTTGGTTGATGATCGTGTCGACCGCGATCGCCGTCTTGCCGGTGCCGCGGTCACCGATGATCAGCTCGCGCTGGCCCTTGCCGATCGGGATCAGCGCGTCGATCGCACGGATGCCGGTCTGCAGCGGCTGCTTGACGCTCTGGCGCTCGACGACGGTCGGCGCGGTGTTCTCGATCGTGCGGTACTCGTTCGCGACGATCGGGCCTTTGCCGTCGACCGGCTGGCCTAGCGGGTTGACGACGCGTCCCAGCACGGCGTCACCGACCGGAACCGACGCGATGCGGCCGGTGCGGCGCACCTTGTCGCCTTCCTTGATGTCGGTGTCCGGACCCATGATCGCGACGCCGACGCTGTCCTCTTCGAGGTTGAGCACGATCCCGTTGAGCCCGTTCGGGAACTCGACCAGCTCCGACGCCTGCGCGTTGTCGAGCCCGTAGATGCGCGCTATGCTGTCGCCGACCTCGATGACGGTGCCGATCTCGGCTTCGTTCGTCCCCGTCGCGTAGGTGGCGATGCGCTGTTTGATGATTCCGGCGATTTCGTCGGCGTTGATCATGTCGTGCTTTCTGAGCTAGCCCTTCGAGAGGCTCGGGATGACAGGTTAGTTCGTGCTCAACAGGCGGGCGATGTCGTCGAGGCGGCCGGCGACGGTGCCGTCGGCCTGCGTGTCGCCGACGGTGATGCGAACGCCGCCGATCAGGCCCGGGTCGACGATCTGCTCGACATCAAAGGTCGTCCGGTAGGTGGCCGACAGCCGCGCGACGATCGCGTCGAGCTCGCTCTTGGACAGCTCGCGGGCGGTGGCGATCCGCAGCGGTTGCGCGCCGCGCGCCTGGCGCTCGAGGACGTCGAATTGGGCGACGATGTCTTCGAGCAAACCCTCGCGGCGCTTGCGGATCAGCAGCAGTACGGTGTGCAGCGCGATCGGGTCGAGCGAGGCGAACGCGTCGCCGACGATCCGCTCCTTCTCCTTACGATCGACGACCGGCGAGCGAAAGAACCGCTGCACGCCGGGGTCGGCGCCAAGCGCGGCGACGACGCCGTGCAGGTCGCGCTGAATCGCGTCGACCTTGTTCGCATCCTGCGCGAGCCCGAACACGGCGGTCGCATAGCGGCGCGCGAGCTTCTCGTTGGGCATCAGCCGCGCCCTCGCGCAAGGTCGTCGACGGTGCGCTCGACGAGTTGCCCGTTGAGCGCGGCGTCGACGCGGGCCGGCGCCTCGGCGCGCGCACGGGCCAACGCCTTTTCGATGAACTCGATCCGCATACGGTCGCGCGCGACAAGCCGCGCCCGCGCCAGCTCGCCCTCGGCGTTGTGGATCAGCCGGTTCCCTTCCGCGTTCGCCTCGGCCAGCGTGTGCTCGCGATCGCGCGCGACGACGCGGTCGACGCGCCCGCGAATCTCGGCGGCGTCGCTCTCGGCGGTCGCCACCTCCGTGCGCGCGCTCTCGCAGCCCGCGCGCATTCGCGCTAGGCGCTTCTCGGCCTCGGCAACCTCGGCGTTACGCGCCTGCTCGTTGGCCTTGACCGCCGGGATCAGGTATTTGCGGAAGAGCAGGACCACGACGATCAGGAACGCGAGCGCCCCGGCGATTTGCGACCAGAGCGCGACGGTCTCGAAGAAGGCGTCTTCGGCCGACATCAGGCGGTCGCTCCAGGCCCGATCGCGCGGTCGAGCATCGACTGCGCGATCGACTCGACGACCTGCGACTCGCTCGTGCGCGCCTCGGCGATCTCGCGCGCCACTTCTTGCTGCGCCGCCTCGGCGATCGCGAGCGCGCGCTTCTGGTAGTCGCCGACCAGGTCGGAGGCCTCGTTCTGCGCCGCGACGCGGCCCTTCGCGATCTCGGCCTCGGATTCGCGCCGCGCCGCCGCACGCAGCTCTTCGGCCCGGCTGTGCGCGGTCTTGATTTCCAGCTCGGCCGCTTCGACGTCGTGCTTGAGCCCGTCGATGTACGCCCGGCGCTTTGCGATCGCCGCCCCGACCGGCTTCAGAAAGACGATGTTGAGCAAGATGATGAACACGATGAAGTTCACCACCTGGACCAACAACGTTCCGTCGATCTGGAGAAACACGAGGTTGCGGCTCCGCCTCTACGAACGCGCTACTTGACGATCGCCTGGATGTGCGACGGCACGTTCGTCACGGCGAAGAACAGGTAGAGGCCGAGTCCCAGACCGATGATCGGGAACGCCTCCAAGATGCCGACGCCGAGGAAGAAGAACGTGAAGATGTTGGGTCGCGCTTCGGGCTGGCGCGCGATCGCTTCGACGGCTTTCGAAGCGACGATACCGTCGCCGACCGCCGATCCGATGGCGACGGCCGCGACGATCAGCGAGAAGCCGAGCACCATCATTGCCAGGATCAGAGCATCCGAGGTCACGTGATTAGGACCTTTCTCAGTGTTCCTCGGCCGTTGCCAAGGAGAGATAGACGATGGAGAGGAGGGTGAAGACGAACGCCTGCAGCGTTCCGACGAAGAAGTTGAAGAACTGCAGCAAGAACGGCACGATCGTCGCGCCGAGCGAGAGGTTCACCGGGCCGACTTTGACGTTCGACGCGATGATCGTCGCGACGACGAACAGCAGCAGCTCGCCGACGAAGATGTTGAAGAACAACCGCAGCGCCAGCACGATCGGGCGCGCGAGCTCTTCGACGACGTTGAGCGGGCCGAGGAAGAACATCGCGGCGACGCCGCCCGGCCCCGGCAGGACTGGCCGGAACAGGTGCGCGTAGGCCTTGAGCCCGCTCTGTCGTACGGCGACGAACTGGATTCCGAAGAACACCAACAGCGCGAACGCGACGGTCGTGTTGAGGTCGGCGGTCGGCGCGCCGCCGAACGGCAGCCCGAGCTGCTTGAACGGGAAGAAGCCGATCTGGTTGAGGATGAAGATGAAGAAGAACATCCCGATGAAGATCGGGACGTACCGCTCACCGTGGCGGCCGATCGTGCTCTGGGTGAGGTCGGCGAGGTAGTTGACGATCCCCTCGAACGTCGCCTGGCGCTTGTTGACCCGATTCGACCGGTACGACGTGCCGAGGTACCAAAAGAACGCCAACGACACCAGCATCACCAGCCAGGTCGTCAGGATCGTATCGGCGTGCACGGACCCGATCAGCGGCCATTGCCACGTCAGGTGCGAGCCGACTTGCTCGTGCAACTATGTTCCTCGTCGAGAGTCCGCGTTGCGCAGCAGGATCGCGTACGATACCAGCGGCGCGAAGAATCCGGCATACGAGACCGCCAAGGTCCACGCGGGACCGGTGATCCCAGCGATCGCCGGGAGAACGCCCATGCCCAGCACTCGTACCACATTGTTCATCCCATACACACCACGCGAGCGTCTCCCGTCGAGGAGGCGCTCGTTGTTGTGCATGATCAGCAGCATGTTGATGACGCCGCTGCCCCCTCCGATCGCGAGATCCAGTCCCAGGAGCGGAGAGCGAATCGCCATCACGATGGCGATCCCCCCGAGCAGCAACGACGAGCGAATGGCGACCGACCGCTTCCGCGCCTCATAGTCGCGCAGGTCGGCCGAGTCGGCGCCCCTATTGTCGCAAATTTCTTGCCTAACCTCCTGGACTTTCATCGGACGAAGCTGGGAACGGGGCTGCGAACTCGTCCGGCGCGGGGCCTGCCCGGAGCTCGTGGAGCAAGGAGGCGACGATTCGCTCGGCCGCCCGGCCGTCCCCATAGGGGTTCGAGGCCCGGGCCATCCTTCCGTACAGGTCCATGTCGGTGAGCAGCCGGCGCGTCTCGCGGACGATGTCGTCGTAGCCGGCCCCGACCAGCCGCAGGGTGCCGGCGTCGAGCCCTTCGGGCCGCTCGGTCTCGCGCCGCATCACCAGGACCGGCTTGCCGATCGTCGGCGCTTCCTCTTGAAGCCCGCCCGAATCGGTCAGCACGAACGTCGAGGCGGCGACCGCGGCCACCGTCTCGGCGTAGTCCATCGGCGCGACGAGCTTGACCCCGGGCGCCCCATCGACGATCGGCCGGATCACCGGCGCGACCTGCGGCGACGGGTGGACAGGCCACAGCACCTGGGGGCGCTCGGGCAGCTCGGCGATCGTCCGGATCGCGCGGGCGATCGCCGGCATCGCGTCGTGGTTCTCGCGGCGGTGAGCGGTGACGAAGATCAGCGGCCGGGCCGGGTCGAGCCCGTCGAGCGACGGGGTCGCGACCTGGCCGGCCTGGACCCGCCGGTTGGTCTCGAGGAAGGCGTCGATCACCGTGTTGCCGGTGACGACGATCCGCGCGTGGCCGGTCCGCTCGGCGAGCAGGTTGGCCTTGGCCCGCGCGGTGGGCGCGAAGTGGAACTGGGTCAGCACGCCGGTAAGGCGGCGGTTCGCCTCCTCCGGGAACGGCTCGGCGAGCGACGACGTGCGCAGGCCCGCCTCGACGTGCCCGACCGGAATCTTGGCGTAGAACGCGGCCAGCGCCGCAGCGGTCGAGGTGGTGGTGTCGCCGTGGACCAGCACGACGTCGGGTCGCGTGTCCGCCAGCGCGGTTTCCATCCCCGTCAGCACGCGGGTCGTGATGTCGGTAAGCGACTGCGCGCGAGTCATGATGTCGAGGTCGACGTCGGGAACGATGCCGAACAGCGCGAGCACCTCGTCGAGCATCTCGCGGTGCTGCGCGGTGACGCAGACGATCGGCTCGACATCGGGTCGCGCGGCGCGGAGCGCGTGGACGACCGGCGCCATCTTGATGGTGTCGGGGCGCGTTCCCATCACGGTCATGACGCGCAGCGGTGTGCGCGTCACGCGGGCTTGAACGATCCCACGCCGCCGGAAAGCACGAACGCCAGCACGCCGAGCGCAACGCACAGCGCGTAAATCAGCAGCACTGCCTGGCGAACGTTGAGGCCGAACCGGAAGATCAGCTGATGGTGGAAGTGGCCGCGGTCGGCCTCGTAGATCTTGCGGCCGCCGAGCGTGCGCCGCACGATCGCCGCTGCCGTATCGACGATCGGAAGCCCGAGCACGATCAACGGCACGAGCAGCGAGATCGTGAAGGCCGTCTTGCTGGCGCCGATGATCGAGACCGTCGCGAAGACGTAGCCGATGAACAGCGCGCCCGAGTCGCCCAGGATGATCTTCGCCGGGTTGAAGTTGTAGGGCAGAAATCCCAGCGCACCGCCGACCAGCGCCGCGAGGACCAGCGCGATCTCGGGGTGGCCGTGAACGAGGTTGATCACCAGCAGGAACATGCCGGCGATCGCGGTCAGGCCTGAAAGCAGTCCGTCGAGCCCGTCGATGAAGTTGATCGCGTTCATCATCCCGACGTACCAGACCAGCGTGATCGGGATGCTCAGCCAGAGCGGGAAATAGATGATGTCGCCGTGGTGAAACGGGTTGTTCACGTAGGCGATCAAGAAGCCGTACAGCATCGAGACGCCGGCGACGACGATCTGCGCGAGCAGCTTCGCGCGCGGGCTCATCCCCATCACGTCGTCCCACACGCCGATCATGCAGATCAGCGTGCCGCCGAAGATCAGCCCGACGACGTCATGGACGTTCTGTAAGTCGCGCGAACCGTGCACGACGTGCTGGTTGAACAGATAGCCGAGTGCCGAGAACAGCGCGAACGCGAAGCCGAGATAGACCGCGATCCCACCGATGCGCGGCTTGGGGGCGTCGGGCATGCGCCGATCGCCGGTCGCGTCGAGCATCCCGACCTTGAGCGCCAGCCGTCGCACGTAGGGCGTCGTCAACAAGGCCGTTAGAAACGCGACCAGAAGCGTCGCCGCGACGAAGACCGCGGTCACGTCAGCCTGCACACCCGGTCACCGGCCCATCGCCGCGACGGCGTAGGGCTCGAGGGCGATTCCCGCCTCGAGGAGCAGCTGTTCGGCGACCGTGTCGGGGTACGCATCGCGGTACACGATACGAACGATTCCTGCGCTTATCAGCAGTTTCGAGCACCCGGCGCAGGGCTGGTGCGTGCAGTAGGCGGTCGCGCCTTCCAGGCTGACCCCGTGGAGCGCCCCCTGGACGACCGCGTTGGCCTCTGCGTGCGTCGCCCGCAGGCAGTGCCCGTCGACCAGCAAGCAGCCCGCGTCGGTGCAGTGCGCGACCCCACGCGGCGCCCCGTTGTACCCCGTCGTGAGGATCCGGTGCTCCCGCGTCAGCACCGCCCCGACCGAAGCCCGCGGACACGTCGCCCTGCTCGCGACGGTCGTCGCGATGTCCATGAAGTATTCATCCCAGCCGGGCCGCGTCACGCCGTTAATTGCTTGGGCTCCGTTTATTCAGCACGATTGACCGTTTATTCGCCGAAGGCTTCGGCGCGGCCCCGGGCCTGTCGGCGGCGGCGGGCGTCCTCGATGGCTATCTGCTTTCTGAGTCCCTTCCGTATTCCGCTGCTCCCATACGTCATGAGCCGGCTGGCGACCGACGTCGTCGTCTGAAAGCCCCTTCACCCTCCGCTATGTTCACGCAGTCGTCGCCCTTTCGTAACCGCGCGGAAGGATGGAGCAGGCGCAGCGTGAGATCGTCGGGCGCAATCTGCTCGCGGAATCGGACCGCGCACGCTGTCCACGATGACGGCCGAGGACATGAGGCAGACCCCGAACGCCGCCGAGGCGATCCTTCCAGAGGATCAAGAGCAGTACGACCGCATCATCGAGACCGAGCAATTCGTCGGCTAGGCCCGGACACTAAAATGAGCATCCGCGAGATCATAACGGTGCTGCGGGCCGCGTTAAAGGCTCAACTGTCGTACAAGCGGCCAATCGACTTCGCGTACCCGGAGCCGTTCTGTCGCGTCCCGAAGACGCCGCGTTCTCGGTTCTTCGACCGCGCTTGGCGGACCACGCTGCGTAGTGCGCCAGACCGACCGTCTAAGGTGTCGACACGTTCTGTAGGCGGTGGTACGCAATTGCTCGATGCGGCATTCATACCCACAAGTCGGCTCGCATGGCTTTATCCGGGCCTTCGACCAAGACGCTTTGTCGGGGACGAGGTCGACCCGATGCCGTAGCAATGACCGCATGGAGAGCGATACAATGAGCGGTCGTCTTCCGATGCATTCTCAACTAGTCTACGACTACGCCGACACGGTATACGCGTGGGTCCAGAATAAAGGCGCTATTCAAAATGACTTTGGGGACCTCGCCGACTGCTTGGCTCATGTCACCAAGATGGCGCGCCCTCAGAAGTAGACGCTACTCCACGACGTTATTCGACACGCGGGCGTAACTAGAAACGAATATGCCGTCTATGACTTTCCACACTATTTTGTCGATACGGCCCGCCAGATGCTTCTCGCAGCGAACATGACCATTCCTCGGTGGCTCACGGCTAGTTCCATGGAACGACAGCATCCCGATCGCCGTGCTGCACTGTGGAGGCGCGTTGATAAGGCGTTCAACGCCGCAGTCGTTCCGGCCGTCTTTTACATTTTGTTCTCGGACCGGACTTTTCTGGGATATTTTCAGGAGAGAGTGGCTGAGAACGTCCGATCGTTGCGTTGGTCGGAACACAGTACGATCCTCGTTCGCGACGGTGTCCTTAAGCGCCGACCGCCGCCTGCGTGGCTTTGGCGCGCCATTTTCTATCGAGACCGGGGTGTCTGTCAACGATGCCACAAAAATGTTTCGGGCCTAGACAGTCCCAATGCTGTTCATCACCTCGATCATATCCTCGCGCTCGCAAACTCCGGATCGAACGATCCAACGAACTTCCAGTTGCTGTGCGGGCGCTGCAACACGTCGAAGGGAGCGAGGCGCGCGAACCGCGTTGCGAAATTCACCCCGTACTGGTGATCCCGAAGGGCGGGTGCGCTTCCCGAGCGCGCAATTTGGCTCGTCCCCGGGACAGCGATAATCCCTCGTAAAGTTGCGGTCGAACTAGCCATCAGTAGCCTGAGATGCAGGGTTAGACGCATTCTCTTCGACCGATAACTAAAAGTTTCACGTCGCTAGGCCCTCACGTTCGGGCTGGGCGCCGGTCCCTAAGTCCAAAGAGGTAAGCGCAACACCCGTCGCAAAGGCCGACAGCCCGCTTGTGCTGGGATGCACAGCGGCTGCTGCATCTTTGGAGGGTTAGATGAAAGCACTGTTCCGAGCGGCCATCGCGTTCGTGTTCGTGATGATCGCAGTGCCCGCATTGGCGGATGACGGCGTGTGTCTCGCCATGGTTACCGACGCCGCACACAACATCGGGTTAAGTACGTCGAGTCAGTCCTACATGAATGTTATCTTCGACAACTACTGTCAGCAAGATGGCACTACAAAATCATCGTCGTTCAATGGCTCCCTGAACGTTGTCGTTCAGGAGATACCAATAGGCCTTACCGGCGGTGCAACCAACAGCCAAACGGCGATGAGCAACTTCTGCCGTAACTACCAATCAACATTCAGCGCTAGTAGTTCGAACTTCGGCTTCCAGTCGCTGGTAGTACAGAATGCGCTTCAATCGGCGAACGACTGCCTAAAGATCGTCACGTCAGGCGCGGCAATCGTGTACAACATACTGTCGCCCACAACGCTGGCGATTCGGTTCACCGTTCCGTCGGGACAAACGATGAATATTCGTGGCGTAAGCCACGAATCGACGGTTACATGCTTAGGTAGTAATGTGTCCGGTGGCCAAGCCATTAACTACAGCACGGGTACCGGACAAACGCTGACGGGCGCCGCAGGCTCTTACAGTATCACGTGCACGAGGACGCCATTCGGTGTCAGCGCTGGGACCCAGTTCTACAACGCGACAGCACTCGTCGTCGATACGAATACCGGTGGCTTGAACATATTCTGGCCCCAGGAGAGTGTTCTCCCGCTTACAACGGCAAGCCAGATCCAATCAAGCGTGTCCGGTCTTGCTACACAAATCCGCCAAACTCAGGCTACGGTAGCGCTCAATGCCCTGCCACCCGGTAGTATAATCCCCTGGTTCGGGAAGGGTCAGGCTATTCCCGCAGGGTGGGTTCCGTGCGACGGCAGCACGGTCGCATGTCCTGACCTGCGTAGCCTCTTCCTGCGCGGCTCAGATCAGAATTCGATCGGCCAACCAGGCGGATCGGATTCGACGTCGCTTAGTTACACGGTGGGTGACCCGAACGGAAACGGCTATAATTCGGGCGGAACGAACCGGGCGATCGTTTTCCAACCTAGTGCGATCCCGACCGTCCCGAAATACGTTTCAGTTCTCTACATCATGAAGCAGTAAGGCGTCACCCGCACTGATCGCATGGTACTCGCGGAACGCCGCCTTCAGGATCTGGGGAGCGCGCGTCGACAATGTCACTTGGCTGGCAATGCACGGGATCGGCGTGTGAGACGGCCGAGGAGCGTATGCGGTTCTGCAAGGGCATTCACGAGGTCGTCCTCTGGTGCCGATGCATCGCGCAACACGACTGCAATTGGCAAAGCGTCGATGTCCAGCACGCCGAGCAGTGAGGTTTCAGCCGTTGGTACAACTCGGCGCGATCCACGCCGGCGAATCGGAAGCACTGGCGTGAAGTGCTTCCCGGAGGCTACCCCTTGCGGCGCGTACGGTTGTCGCGAAACTTACGGCTCGAACGGATACGCGGGTGCCTCTCGCCAATGATGAGGTGCCCGCCGCCGACGTTTGCGAAGGCGGCAACGTCCCGCAGGATTACACTTCTGGCACTTCGTGGCAGCCTTTCAATCCATGGATACCTTGAAGTCGATCGCCTCGATTCCGGCCACCGCCCCGAATCGCTTCGTAACTCGGGGAGCTCACGGCCTATCGCGCTCGTTGACGTTCCGATGGGCGTCACTTCCAAGGGAAGTCATCGGGATTCATTGGTGGGAGAAAAGGTACGGTGCCGCTTGCGGCCGGTGTCCCGAGATCGACGTTGTCCACCGGCGCGCCGCGCCAGTTGGACCTCTGTCGTTCATCTTGTGCGGGCAACCCCATGACATGAATGTATGCGCGCTCAATAAATGCGCCCTGTCTATGCTGATCTGCCGTCGCAAACAGGTGTTCAAAAGCGTTGCAAACGGCGTCGCAAAAGTGTCGCACTGAGACCACTAAAACACCATTCACGCGAGTCGGTGGCGCGTCTCGGTCTCCCGTGATCGCCGTCATCACTTTCGTCTGGAATTCGTGTACCAGGCCACTGCGCAACTCGTAGATCGCTTCCGGTACGCCGTCTCCGGCGTACCCAATTAGTCTGTTGCGGACGGTTTTCTCGAACGATTTCCGACGACTTTCATTGGTCGGCTCGTAGAGCGTATGAGAGAGCAAGTCGATGCTGCAACACGCGAGCGTCACGGCTGAAAATGCGTGCGGCTTCACTAAGTCCCGAATCGCGTTTAGTACCTGCTCGCGGTAGATGTCGCGAGCACGCTCAAACCTCGTTGCTGCGCCCCGATTTGTCACGGATTCAGGATTCGAGGCCGACCAGTCGGCGACCATTCAATAATAGGCTTGCTTAGTTTGCCAAGCGGCGAACACCCGTTTATTCCGGCTCGAACACCGTTTGATCAATTCAACCGAGGAATCCACAACCGGGGACGAGCTAGGCTGCTCATTTGTCGGTTGCGTGCCAATTTGGCATCCTAGCTGGCTGCGCCCGGCTGAGGGTTCAAGGGTCGCAACCGTAGCGAGGCCGCCGGTGGGAGGGGCCGAGAACCTCCGGGACCTTGCCGAACCGCGCGCCAGGGTCGTGCTTTTGCGCTCCCGGCCCGTCATCGAATGCGCACGACGTGGCAGCGCGATAGGGTGACGGCCCGTGAAAGGCACCGGATCGTTAAGGAACGCGCCGTATCGGCTCGAGCGGAACGCCCGCGGTACGCGCCAATAGACTGCGGCGCATGAACGCGACGGCTGTGGACCAACAACTCCTAGAGATCGTCGAGGGCGCGAATCCGGTCACGATCGCGGACGTCGTTGCGACGATGACGGCAATCGACGGCGTCTTGCCGCTCAACGACGGGCTCAAGTGGTTCAACCTGCTCTATCTCAACGTGACGCAAGAGGTCGACGGAAGTCCGCCGGCCGGTGGTTGGGAAGACGCGGCATGGTTGACCCGCCTCGACGTCGTCTTTGCCGGGCTGTACTTTGCGGCGATCAAAGGGTGGGTCACGAACGCGGGCGACGTCCCGAGCTCGTGGCAGGCGTTGTTCGAAGCGCGTTTCACGCCGGGCATCGATCGCATTCAGTTCGCGCTGGCCGGGATGAACGCGCATATCAACCACGACCTCGCACTCGCGCTGCTGCAAACCGACGCCGAGCTGGGCCTCACCCCGTCGACGACGAGTCCTGAGCGTGACGACTTCGAGCACGTCAACGGGCTCCTCGAGGCCGTTCTGCCGAACGAGCTGACCGTTCTCGCCACGGGCATTCTCGGTCTTGCGGCTGAGGACAGTGGCAAGGTAGGCCGCTACCTGGCGATCTGGAGCGTCAGCAAGGCACGCGACTTCGCGTGGGATTTCGCCGATACGCTGCGGCCGATGATCGGCGTCGTCCGCCAAGCGACGCTCGACGCGCAGGACCAGATCACCGGCGTGCTGGGACGCAGCTTGCTCCTCTAGGCGCGCGCATCGAAGGCGCCCAGCTAGCTACGCGCCCGTCGCGAACTCCATGATGCAAAATCCCTGGCGCTCGAGCTCGAACGGGATACCGTCGCGCAGCTGCTGTGCGGATACCAGCTCGACCTCGGTCCACGCGTTGCGCAGGCTGTTGTAGGCTCGTGCCGACTGCACGTCGCCGAGGCTCGGGCCGGCGATGCCGACGGACGCGATCACGGTGTGCTGCGACGTGTTGCCGACCAGGACGACGACCGAACCCGGCCGGCGCAAACCCATCGCGACGGCCGGCGCGCCGCTGAGCCGCAGCAGGTGCGAGATGTCTTCCGTGTAGACCTCCGCGGCCCGCGCGAACCGCGTGTTCGCGTAGACCGCAAGGTCGGGGGTGTGCACCGCGAACCACGTCAGCGAGCGGCCGCGAAACGGCAGATTGCGCACGCCGTACCATTTCCAGGCCGGCGCCATGCGCGGCACCAGCCCCGGCGGATCAGTCGTAATATCGAGTCCGGCGACGCCCTCGATCGCGGCCCAAACAAATCGCGGCGGGAACCACGGCGACAGCATCATCCCTTGATTGACCAGCGTCTCGCCGTGCAGCCACTCGGAGAACTGGCCCGGCACCGTATTGTTCTTCCGCGGGTCGCGCGAGTAGTGCACGAAGCTCGCGGCGAGCGAATGCGCCATGAGATCCGCGTTGAAGCGCGACGCGGCGAACGCGAACCAGAACGTCGCGCCGACCCAGACGCCGCCCAGCAAGCCGTACCCGTGCGTCGCGCCGTAGGTGGGTGACCCGCGCGGGACGGTGCGGATGCCGGCGTCCGTCCAGAAATCCTCGGCGCTCAGCCGGCTGACGATGCGCGCGGCCATCTCGTCGTCCGCGACCCCGAAGATGACCGGGAACACCAGGTCGCCGGTGACGTCGCTGCGCGGCCGGCCGTCGACGTCGATGTTCAGGTAGTACAGGCCGTTCTTCGGATTGGTGAGGTGCGCGTTGATCGCCGAGCGCAGCGCGGCCGCGTGCTCGCCGAATGCGACTTGGTCGGCGTCACGCCCGAGCTCCCCCGCCATCGTGGCGACCGCGCCCAAAGCCGCGTAGCATTCGGAGTTCAGCTCGGTCGTCGCGCCCGACAGGCGGTAGTTCTGGATGACGTTGCGCCAACCGACGATCCCCCAGTCGGCGGTCTTCGTCGACGTGCACCACACCAGCCCCCGCTCGTCACGCTGCGACAGGATGTAGCGCGCGGCCCGGACCGCGGCGTCGTACACGCGCTCGAGAAAGCCCCGATCCCCGGTCGCGTGATAGTGGTGCAGCAGCGCCAGCACGATCAACGGCGTGTTGTCGTTGATGTTGAGACCGTAGTCTTCGGTCTTGCCGTTGCGGATGTCGTAATACTCGACGATCATCCCGGACGGCTCTTGCCGGTCGACGTATGCGAGCAGCGCGTCGTGCGCGATCTCCTGCAGCACGTAGTCGGCGCCGTAGCCGAACCACGCCGTATCGCGCCCGACGCTGTTGTTCGACCGCGTCGGGTCGTTCACGAACGACCATCCGGTCCGCGCCTTCGAGACGGTGCGCAGCATGTTCGCCTTCGCCCACGTCACGCCACGGTTGAGATCGTCGTTCGGCGTCACCAGCACCGCTCGGCTCAGCACGTCGGAATAGTGCGCCTTGGTTCGCGCGAGCGCTTCATCTGCGGGGGGCGACGCGTCGTATGCGGCCTCGGCGTCCGCGCGTCCGGTCGCCGACAGCGCGAACCTGTAGAAGAACTCGGCCGACTCGCCGGCGCGCAGCGCGTGCCGAAGCTCGAAGATCCCTAGCGTGTCCTGACCGGGCGGCGTGTCGCATCTTCCGGTGAGGGCGGCGGGAGTCCGGAACGCCGTCGCCCGGTCGTGATCGATCGTCGTCTCGAACGCATCCGGCGCCTGCGAGACGCCGAACAGCCGCGCGTGGTCGGGTTCGCCGACGTTCCACACTGCGAACGCGTTCCGTTTGCGGTCGAACTCCGCGACGACGTCGTGGTCCGTTTCACCGCGCAGCCGGCAGCTCGCGAAGGTGCTCAGCGCCGCCGGATCGGGACCGTTGTTGTGCAGCGCGACGCGATAGTACGCGACGGGTGGGTCGACGGTCCCGTCGTGCGGTGCACCGGCGAGCGCAAAGAGCGTCTCGTGCACGGTGACGTGGTTGGGCAGCTCGTAGACGTGCTCTTGATGCTCCGGATGAATTGCGAAGCGTCCCGGCAGCGGCGTCAGCTTCGCCTGGGTCACCGTGTCCCAGAGGTGCAGCACGAGGGTTCCGAACAGCACCTTGCCGGCGTCGATGGAGTACACTTTTTCGATCGCGCCGCTGGCCTTGATCGTCAGGTAGAGTCGCGGGCCGCCGAGCGTGCTCCCGGCCGCCATCTGGTCGTCGCGGACCGTGTAGGAGCCGACGCTTTCGCCGGTCCCGATCGTCTCGGCAGGTCCGACCGTCACAGGGAGCCGGCGTGCCGGATCATGCCGCCGTCGACGAAATACGTCGAACCCGTCACGTACGACGCGCCGCTCGACGCCAGGAACGCGCAAATCTCCGCGACTTCTTCGGGCTTCCCCATGCGGTGGAGCGGAATCTCGGCCCGCAGCTGGTCCATCTTCGCTGCGTCGGCTTTGAGGCTGGCGTCCATCGGCGTGTCGATCGCGCCCGGCGCTACGTTGTTCACCAGGATGTCGTGCGGCGCGAGCTCGACGGCGATGGTGCGCATCAGCATCCGCAGGCCGCCTTTGGACGCGCAGTACGGCGCGTTGGTCGGCATCGGCAGATCTTCGTGCACCGACGAGATGTTGATGATGCGCCCGCCGCCGCCTTGCGCGATCATCCGCTTGGCCGCGTGCTGGCAGCACAAGAACGGCCCGGTCAGGTTGACTGCCAGGACCTTGCTCCACTCGTGTTCCGGCGTGTCGACGAATGGGATGCGCTTCTCGATGCCGGCGTTGTTCACCAGCACGTCGATTCGCCCGAATCGCTTGACGGTCTCGTCGAACAGCGTCGCCACCTGGCCGCCGTCGCTGACGTCCGCCGCGACCGCGATCGCATCGCCGCCGATCAGCGCCAGCGCCGCGACCAGCTCGTTCGCGTCATCGGCGTTCCCGACGTAGTCGATCGCGACGCGGGCTCCCTCCTTGACGAACTTCGTCGCAATCGCGCGGCCGATCCCCGTCGCCGCGCCCGTGATGATACAGACCTTGCCCTCGAGCCCCATCGCTCGGCCTTTACCCGACACGCGCGATCTCGCACCGCGTCTCTGGGTAGGTTTTGAACATGGACTGGCGATTCGGGATCAGCGAAGTCACGACGTGGCCGTGGTCGTTCGCAGAGGACGTCGCTCGCTACGGCGCGCTCGGCGCAAGCGCGATCGAGGTCTGGGAGTTCAAGCTCGACCGCAACGCACGCAAGCGGCGCGATCAGCTCGCTTCGATCGCCGGCGCGGGCTTGTTCGTGTCGTCGTTCCAAGCCGACGTGCACTCCCTGTTCCCGACGCGGCTCAACCGGAAGCCGGCCGGATTCGACGCGCGGCGCGATGCGTTCGCCGAGACGCTCGAGACGCTCGGCCCGCTGCTGCCGGGGTGCGTCTTCGTGCTGAACACCGGCGTCGCTGCGAACGGCGACGTGCAAGCCGCGTTCGACCGCACGGTCGAGTCGTATCGCGAGCTGGCACGCCGTGCGCGCGAGCTCGGCGTCCGGCTCGCCCTCGAACCGCTCCACCCGCTGGCGATGAACGAAGACTCTTTCGCGTGGAACCTCGAAGACGCGCTCGACATCGCCGACGCGGTCGGATCCGACACGCTCGGCATCTGCGCGGACGCCTGGAATCTGGCCGGCCAGCACGACCTTCGGGCGCGCCTCGCGCGCTGCACGGGGAAGATTTTCCTTGCGCAAGTCTCCGACTATCGCAGGCCACGCTCGTTCCTCGACCGCCTCGTCGTCGGCGACGGCTCCATCGACTTTCCGCCGTTCCTCGACGGCTTGCGCGACAGCGGCTACGACGGCCCGATCGTCCTGGAGATCTTCTCCAAAGACGTTCCCGACTCGCTCTACGACGGCGACCTCGATGCCGTCGTGGCGCGCAGCCGCGACGCGCTCGCGCGATTGCTGGCGAAGCGGCCGTCCACCAAGCGCTAGCGGACGCGGCTCCAGTTCGGCTTGCTGGGCTTCCACCCGGACCAGCCGCGATGTCGCCGTTCCCGGCGTGAGCCGATCGCAGCCGTCGCGCGTTTCGTGCCCTCGGCTTTGTGCCCCGTGACCTGGACCCAACCGCGGTTGTGCTCGTACTTCTGTGCGTAGCCGCCGGAGAGGACTTCGAACGCCTTGGACGCGTGGCCCCTGAAGTCGATCGCGGGCCCTACGCTTTTGAGCGCAAACCAATTCGGCGTTACGAAATCCGTCACCAAGACGCCGCCGATCTCGTAGCCGTACGAATCATCTTCGACCGGGTCGCAGATTTCACCGGCCCAGAAGATGTTCGTCGGTCCTTGGTAGGCCCCGTTGAGCCACGGGTCGACGGCCATCTCGCAGATCTCGTGCGTCGCGCCGACGCTGATGCTGGCCTTGTCCTCGCGGAGCGTCTTCACGAACACCTTCGAAAGCGGCAGACCTTCGCTGGTGAGGTCGTGATAGGCAAGATCGTCGGCTTGGTCGCTGTTATCGAGAAAGACGACCCACCACGCGCCGTCGTGTGGCTTCGTTCCGGACCTCCGGAACGCGAACGTCGCCGGATCGACGGACCAAACGGGCTGAAGATCGCGATTGTACTGTCGTTCGAAGGCCGGAATCATCGCCTCGACCTCCTCATCGGAGATCGCGGTCGACTCGTTGATCACAGCGATGTGCAGCATCGAGCGCCTCCGTCGACAGCGTGCGGCAGGTTGCGGCGGCCTCCCTCCTTCGGGGCAGGCCGGGGCTCGTTCAAGTTGCGATTCGCGTCACTGGTGCTCGGGTAAAGGCTACGCACACTCTTCTTCTGTCGCGAGGTCGTCGTGTCGAGCACCGTATCCGAATTTCTGATCGAACGCCTTCATGCATGGGGCGTGCGCCGCATCTTCGGCTATCCGGGCGACGGCATCAACGGGATCATCATCGCGATCGACAACCACCAGAAGAAGCACGCCGAGACGCACGACGCGATCGACTTCGTCCAGGTCCGGCACGAAGAGCAAGCGGCGTTCATGGCGTGCGCGCACGCCAAGTTCACCGGCGAGCTCGGCGTGTGCCTGGCGACCAGCGGCCCGGGCGCGATCCACCTGCTCAACGGGCTCTACGACGCGAAGAACGATCACGTTCCCGTGCTGGCGCTGACCGGCCAAGCAGCGACGTCGGCGATTGGTTCCGAGTACCAGCAAGAAGTCGACTTGCACTCGCTCTACAAGGACGTCGCCGGCGAGTACGTCGTGACGCTGATGAATCCGGCCGGCGTCCGTCACGCGATCGACCGTGCGGTGCGCACCTCGATCGGCTCGCGCACCGTGACCGCGCTGATCTTCCCGAAAGACCTGCAGGAAGAGCCGGCGGTCGAAGAGCCGCCGCACCTGATGAACTTCAACTCGTCGAGCATCGGTCTCGCGAAGCCGCGCATCCTCCCGCACGAAGCGGACTTGCAGCACGCCGCTGAGATCCTCAACGCCGGCGAACGCGTCGCGCTGCTGGTCGGCGCGGGCACGTTCGGCGCCGAGAAGCTCGTGGAGGACGTCGCGAATCGCCTGCAGGCCGGCTGCGCAAAAGCGCTGCTCGGCAAAGCGGTGTTGCCCGACGACCTGCCGTGGGTGACCGGGACGCTCGGCCTGCTCGGCACGCTGGCCTCGGGCGAGATGATGAAGGCCTGCGACACGCTGCTGATGATCGGGACGAACTATCCCTACGGGCAGTTCTTGCCGGGCGAGGGCAAAGCGCGCGGCATCCAGATCGACATCAATCCGAGCCGGCTCGGGATGCGCTTCGCGACCGAAGTGAACTTGCAGGGCGATGCGGCGGACACGCTCACCGCGCTGCTTCCGCTCCTCAACCCCAAGACGGACACGAGCTGGCGCGAGAAGATCGCCGAGCTTCGGCGCAAGGGTGAGGCGATCAACGAGAACCGCAGCGAGATCGGCGGGATCGACGGGATCAACCCGGAGGACCTGTTCGTCGAGCTGAACCGTCGCCTGCCCGACCATTGCATCGTCACCGCCGATGCCGGCACGTCGACGAACTGGGCCGCGCGCCACTTTCAGATGCGGCGCGGCATGAAGTTCTCGCTCTCCGGCGGTCTGGCCACGATGGGGTCGGCCGTGCCGTATGCGATCGCCGCGAAGTTCGCCTTCCCGGACCGTTTGCCGATCGCGATCACCGGCGACGGCGCGATGCAGATGAACGGGATGAACGAGCTCATCACGCTCAAGCGCTACCAGTCCCGATTCCCCGACGGCGGGATCGTGTTCGTCGTCGCCAACAACCGCGATCTCAACCAGGTGACCTGGGAGATGCGCATCGAGAGCGGCGCGCCGGACTATCCGGCGTCGCAGCACCTGCCCGACGTGTCGATGGCCGCATTCGCGAACCTGCTGGGGTTCACGGGCATCAAAGTTGAGCGCAAGGAGCAGCTGGGGGCCGCCATCGACGAGGCGTTTGCGGCCCACAAGCCGGTGGTGCTCGAAGTGCGCACCGACCCCACGATCTCGATGCTGCCGGCGCACGTCACCCGCGAGCAGGCGATGTCGTTTGCCAGCGCCATGCTCAAGCACGATCCCGAAGGCGGGGCAGCGATCCTACAGTCCGTCAAAGGCGTCATCGCGGGCTTGCTCCCGCGCGAAACGGCCGAGACCGACCGGCGATGAGCGCCGGCGCGGCGCTCATCCGTCGCCCGGCCGTAGCGATCGAGCGCATCGACGTCTCGACCTACACGATTCCGACGCCGGAACCGGAGTCGGACGGCACGGCCGAGTGGTCGTCGACGACCATGGTGCTGGTCGAGCTCGAGGCCGGCGGAGAGCGCGGGACCGGCTGGACCTATGCCAGCCCGGCGACGGCGGACATCGTGCGCGACCACTTCGCTTCGCTGGTGCGCGGCGCCGACGTCCACGCCGTTCGCGAGCTGTGGACGCGGCTCGCCGGCGTTATGCGGAATCCCGGTCGCAACGGAATGGCGTCGTACGCGCTCGGCGCGGTCGACGTCGCGCTGTGGGACCTGCGCGCGCGGATCCTCGGCATCCCGCTGTGCGACCTGATCGGGCGCGTGCGCGATCGCGTGCCGATCTACGGCAGCGGCGGTTTCACGTCGCTCGATCTCGGCGCCCTGCACGAGCAGTGTCGTCAATGGGCGGCCGCCGGAATGAAGGCGGTGAAGATCAAAGTCGGGCGCGAGCACGACGACGACGTCGATCGCGTGCGGGTCGCCCGCGAAGCGATCGGTCCCCGCTGCAAGCTGATGATCGACGCGAACGGCGGGTACGACGCGGCCGATGCGATCGGCTTCGCGCATCGCGTCGCGGCGTACGACGTCTGCTGGTTCGAGCAGCCGATCGATCCGCGCGACCACGCCGGGATGCGGCGCGTGCGCGCCGCGCTGCCGCCGGGGATGGCGCTCAGCTCGGGCGAGTACATTACCGACACGGCTGACGCGCTCGGCGTCGCCGGCGCCGTCGACGTGCTGCAGGCCGATGCGACGCGCTGCGGCGGCTACACCGGACTGCTCGCGATCGACGGGTTCTGCGAGGTGCGGCGCATGCCGCTGTCGACCCACTGCGCGCCCTCGCTGCACGTGCACGCGGCGCTGGGCTGCCTGCAGCTGCGACACGTCGAGTGGTTCGTCGATCACGTGCGCATCGAGTCCGAGCTGTTCGACGGTTTCCTCGAGCAGCACGACGGCACGGTCGAGCCCGACCGCAGCCGGCCCGGCCACGGGCTGACGTTTCGCCGCGACCGCGCCGCGCGGTACGCGGCCAAGGAGTAGAGGGTGCTCATCGACTTGATCGCCGGGATCGAACGCGTGCGCGCCGGAGCGCTGGAGCGGCAGTCACCGCCGCCCGGCGACCGGCCCGACGGGCTCGGCGCCTGGGACGGCGACGCCGCCGGACTCGCGGCCGCGCTGCGCGAGCGGGTGCGCGGCGAGGTGCGTTTCGACGACGGCTCGCGCGCGCTCTACGCCACCGACGCATCGAACTACCGGCAGGTACCGATCGGCGTCGTCGTGCCGCTCGATACCGACGACATCATCGCGACGGTCGAGATCGCGCGCCGGTTCAAGGCACCGGTCCTTGCGCGCGGCGGCGGAACGTCGCTGGCCGGACAGTGCTGCAACGTCGCGGTCGTGCTCGACTGCACCAAGCACGTCAACCGCATCCTCGAGGTCAACGTCGAGGAGCGCTGGGCGCGGGTCGAACCCGGCTTGGTCACCGACGAGCTGAACAAGGCCGTCAAGCCGCACGGCTTGATCTTCGGGCCCGATCCGGCGACCCACGATCACAACACGCTGGGCGGGATGATCGGCAACAACTCGTGCGGGATGCACGCGCAGATGGCCGGCAAGTGCGAGGAGAACGTCCTCGAGCTCGACGTCCTCACCTACGACGGCGTGCGGCTCACCGTCGGCCCGACGAGCGACGCCGAGCTCGACGAGATGTGCGCGCGCAGCGACCGCACCGGCGAGCTGTACCGCGGGATGCGCGACATCCGCGACCGTTACGCCGACGAGATCCGCGCGCGCTTCCCCGACATCCCGCGCCGCGTCTCGGGCTACCCGCTCCAGGAGCTGCTGCCGGAGAACAACTTCAACGTCGCGCGTGCCTTGGTCGGCACCGAGTGCACCTGCGTGGTCGTGCTGTCGGCCAAGATGCGGCTCGTCCCCAACCCGCCGCACCGCGTGTTGGCCGTGCTCGGCTACCCCGACATCTACACGGCCGCCGATCGCGTGCCCGCCATCAACCTGCACCGCCCCATCGCGCTCGAAGGCATCGACGAAACCCTCATCGACGACATGCGGCTCAAGCGCGTCGAGCTGCAGGACATCGGCTTGCTGCCTCGCGGCCAAGCGTGGCTGATGGTGGAGTTCGGCGCCGACACGGCGGAGCAAGCCGAGGCGGCGGCGCGCGCGTGTGAGCTCGATCTGCAAGCGCTCGGCCTCGAAGACTCCGTCGTGTTCGCCGACGCCGATCGGCGGCAGCAGCTCAAGGACTTGCGCGAAGCGGGGCTCGGCGCGAGCACGAAGCGGCCGAACAAGCCCGACAACTACGAGGGCTGGGAAGACTCGGCGGTCCATCCCGACAAGCTCGGCGGCTATTTGCGCGAGCTGCGCGCGCTCTATGACAAGCACGGCTACGAGTCGCCGATGTACGGACACTTCGGCCAGGGCTGCGTCCACTGCCGGATCACCTTCGACTTCCGCACGCCGGCCGGGATCGCGAACTGGCGCGCGTTCATGGGCGAAGCGGCCGGCCTGATCCGGCGCTACGGCGGCTCACTCTCCGGCGAGCACGGCGACGGCCAGTCCAAAGCCGAGTTCTTGCCGGTGATGTACGGCGACGTGATCGTCGGCGCGTTTCGCGAGTTCAAGCGGCTGTGGGATCCCGACGGCCGCATGAACCCCGGCAAGATCGTCGACCCGTACCCGATCGACAGCAACCTGCGCGAAGGGCCGCACTACCGGCCCTGGGATCCGGAGACGCATTTCAGCTTCGCGCAGCGCGACTACGGTTCGTTCGCGTACGCCGCCAACCGCTGCGTCGGCGTCGGCAAGTGCCGCCGCCACGAAGCCGGCACGATGTGCCCGTCGTACCGCGTGACGCGCGACGAGCAGCACTCGACGCGCGGCCGCGCGCGGCTGCTGTTCGAAATGCTCGAAGGCGACCCGCTGACCGGCGGCTGGGAGTCGGAGGCGGTCAAGGACGCGCTCGACCTGTGCCTGGCGTGCAAAGGCTGCCTGGGCGACTGTCCGGTCAACGTCGACATGGCGACGTACAAGGCCGAGTTCCTGGCCCACTACTACCGCACCAAGCCGCGACCGATCTGGGCCTACGCGTTCGGGCTGATCCCGTGGTGGGCGCACCTCGCCTCGTTCGCGCCGCGGCTGGTGAACGCGGTCTCGCAGACGCCGCCGCTGTCGATCATCGCCAAAGCGCTGGTGAAGATGGCGCCGCAGCGGCGCATCCCGCAGTTCGCCGACGAGCCGTTCCGGCGCTGGTGGTTCCGTCAGCCGAAAACCGCGCCGGTGCACGGAAAGCGTGTCATCCTGTGGGCCGACACGTTCAACAACTACTTTCACGCGGCGACGGCGCGGCACGCCGCGGAGGTGCTGGAGGCGGCCGGCTGTGAAGTCGTCGTACCGCGCGCGGACCTGTGCTGCGGCCGTCCGCTGTACGACTACGGGATGCTCGGCCTCGCCAAGACGATGCTGCGTGACATCATCGCCGCGCTGCGCGACGAGATCGAGGCCGGCACGCCGATCGTCGGGATCGAGCCGTCGTGCGTGTCGGTGTTCAAGGAAGAACTGGTCAACCTGTTTCCGCACGACCAGGACGCCTTGCGGCTGAGCAAGCTCGTGCAGCCGCTGGGCGAGTTCTTGCACGGGCTCGACGGCTGGGTGGCGCCGCGGCTCGAGCGCGAGGTCCTCGTCCACGGACACTGCCATCACAAGGCGACGTCCGGGATGGACGCGACGATGGGCGTGCTGAAGTCGATGGGTGCGAAGGCGCGCTTCGTCGACGCCGGCTGTTGCGGGATGGCGGGCGCGTTCGGGTTCGAAGCCGGCGAACACTACGACGTCTCGGTGAAGGCCGGCGAGCTGGCGCTGCTGCCGGCGGTTCGCGCCGAAGCGCGCGAGACGATCTTGATCGGCGACGGCTTCTCGTGCCGCGAACAGATCGCGCAGACCACGCAGCGACAGGCGCTGCACTTGGCCGACGTGCTGTGGCTGGCGCTGCGCTACGGTCCGCCCGGTCCGGCCGGACCGTGCCCCGAGCGCGCCGCGATGCCCGACGCGCGCGGCATCGCCGAACGAGCGCGCGGCGACGGCGTGATGCTGATGGCTGCAGTCGGCATGGCGGTTGCATGCACGATCGTCGCGCTCGGATGGAGGACGAAACGATGACACTCGGCACGACGCACTGGGCGATCGCGGAGGGCTATATTCCGGCCTGGGGCAACGGCCCCGAACCGGAGTTCACCAGCCACGAGACGGCCTGTATCTTGAACCCGGGCGACCGCGACGCGCACGTCGAGATCACGGTGTATTTCAAGGACCGCGAACCGGTCGGGCCCTACCGGATCACGGTCGGCGCGCGGCGGACGCTGCACCAGCGGTTCAACGACCTCACCGACCCGGCGCCGATTCCGCACGGTACCGACTACGCGAGCACGATCGTCTCCGACGTCCCGATCATCGTCCAGCACACACGGCTGGACTCGCGCCAAGCCGACAACGCGCTACTCAGTACGATCGCCTACGCCGCGACGCGATGAACAAGATCGCCGTCGTCACCGGCGCTTCGGCGGGCGTCGGACGCGCCGTCGTGCGCGAGTACGCCCGCCGCGGGTACGACGTCGCACTGATCGCGCGCGGTCACGACGGCCTGCGCGCGGCGCAGGCCGAGGTCGAAGGCTTCGGCCGCCGCGCGCTGGTGCTGCCGACGGATGTCGCCGACGAGGCGGCGGTCGAAGCCGCCGCCGAACGCGTCGAGGCCGAGCTCGGCCCGATCGACGTGTGGACGAACGTGGCGTTCTCGAACGTCTTCGCGGAGTTCGTCGATCTGACGCCGCACGAGTACCGGCGGATCACCGACGTCACCTACCTCGGCTACGTGTGGGGCACGATGGCGGCGCTCAAACGCATGCTGCCGCGCGATCGCGGAACGGTCGTCCAGGTCGGTTCCGCGCTGTCGTACCGCAGCATCCCGCTGCAGGCGGCGTACTGCGGCGCCAAGTCCGCGATCCGCGGTTTCACCGACTCGATCCGCTGCGAGCTGCAGCACCGTAAGAGCCGCGTGCACGTGACGATGGCGCTGTTGCCGGCGGTCAACACGCCGCAGTTCTCCTGGTGCCGTTCCAAGCTGCCGCGCCGAGCGCAGCCGGTGCCGCCGATCTACCAGCCCGAGGTGATCGCGCGCGCCGTCGTCTGGCTCGCGTCGCATCGGCGGCGTGAGCTGCGGATCGGGTGGCCGGTCGTGCAGGCGTTGCTCGCGCAGAACCTCGCGCCCGCGTTCACCGACTGGTATCTCGGCAAGACCGGCTACGATTCGCAGCAGTATGACGGCGGCCGCGACCCCAACGCGCCCGACAACCTCGAGCACCCGCTGTCCGGCGATTGGGGCGCGCACGGCGACTTCGACGCGCGCGCAACCTACCACAGCCGCCAGCTCTGGCTGACGATGCACCGCAACACCCTGATCGCAGGCACGCTGGCCGCGGTCGCGCTGGCGGTGATCGCCCGCAGCGCGCGCGGCCGCACGTAACGGCGTCGTCAGGCGGTGACGAGTGCGCTCTTCGGGTTGAGGCTCTGGATGTGGCCGCTCTCGGTGCCGGCGGTCGGGTCGATGACGGCGTTGATGAGCGCCGGCTTCCCCGACGCGAGCGCGTCGCTCACCGCGGCCTGCAAGGCCTTGGTGTCGGTGACGTGTACGCCGGTCCCGCCGAAGGCTTCGATGATCTTGTCGTAGCGCGCGTCGGCGAAGAAGCCGGTCGGAGACGGGTCGGATCCGCTGGGATCGCCGCGATAGATGCCGTTGTTGTTGAAGATCACCGTCACGACGGGCAGCTTGTAGCGGCAGATCGTCTCGATCTCCATTCCGGAGAAGCCGAACGCGCTGTCGCCCTCGAGCGCGACGACCGGCTTGCCGGTCTCGACGGCCGCGCCGATCGCGTAGCCCATCCCGATGCCCATCACGCCCCACGTGCCGCTGTCGAGCCGGTGACGCGGCAGCGACATGTCGATGATGTTGCGACCGAAGTCGAGCGTGTTCGCGCCCTCGTTGACGATGTAGACGTCCGGCGTCGCCGCCAGCGCGTCGCGCACCGCGCGCAGCGCGCTCGAGAAGTTCATCGGACTCGGCTCGGCGGCGAGGCGCTTGGCCATCTTCTCGACGTTCGCTTGTTTCTTGGCGCCGACATCATTGGTCCAGCTTTCGCTCGCCTTGACGCGGCCCCCGAGCGCGGCGTTGAAGGCCGCGAACGCCGACTTGATGTCGGCGACGACGGGCGCCGCGATCGCGCGGTTGCTGTCCATCTCGGTCGCCTCGATGTCGATCTGGATCAGCTCCGTGTCGTCGGACCACAGCGGCGCCTTGCCGTGCGACAACAGCCAGTTGAGTCGCGCACCCGCGACCATTACGACGTCGGCCTGACCGATCGCGAACGAGCGCGCCGCGGCCGCCGACTGCGGATGGTTGTCGGGCAGCAATCCTTTCGCCATCGACATCGGTAGGAACGGGATCCCTGTCGACTCGACGAACGCGCGGATCTCGTCGTCGGCCTGCGCGTACGCGGCGCCCTTGCCGAGCAGCAGCAGCGGACGCTGCGCCGACGCCAGCAAGTCCAACGCGCGCGTCACCGCCTCGGGTGACGGCGGCTGGGCGGGATCGGGATCGACGACCTTGATCAGCGACTTCTTCGCCGCGTCAGCGTCGATGACGGAGCCGAGCACTTCCGCGGTGAGGTCGAGGTACACGCCGCCCGGCCGGCCCGAGACCGCGGCGCGGATCGCGCGCGCCACACCGAGGCCGATGTCTTGCGGGCGGTTGACGCGGTACGCCGCCTTCGCGTGCGGCCGTGCGACCGCGAGCTGATCCATCTCCTCGTAGTCGCCCTGTTCGAGGTCGACGATGTTACGGTCGCTCGAGCCGCTGATGAGCACCATCGGGAAGCAGTTTGTCGTCGCGTTCGACAGCGCGACCAGACCGTTGAGGAATCCCGGCGCGGAGACCGTCATGCAGACGCCGGGCTTCTTGGTCAAAAAACCGGCGATCGCGGCCGCGTTCCCCGCCGACTGCTCGTGGCGGAAGCCGATGTAGCGGAAGCCTTCGGCCTGCGCGAGCCGCAGCAGATCGGTGATCGGGATCCCGGCGACCCCGTACAGGTTCCGGATGCCGTTGAGCTTGAGGGCGTCCAACACCAAGTGGAAGCCGTCGGTCTGCGTCTGTCCGTCGGTGGTGCTCTGTCCGTTGGTTTGCGCGCTCATGACCCTCACACTGTTCCGTTTCCGGGGCCATACGACGCGGAACCGAGCGGCACCGCCCGCTGGTATATTGTCGACCAGTGCGGCCGCGCGATCCCAGCGGACGCGCGAGCGAGGCTTGACAGATGGTAACCAGCTGGTTACCATCTGTGCGCGTAACTATCTGGTTACCATCCGAGCCGGGAGGCCGAGCGGGCAGCGATGCAGCCGAGCGACGCGGTGTTCAAGGCGTTGGCCGATCCGACGCGGCGCGAGATCCTCGCGCTGCTGCGCGAGCGGCGGCAATCGGTCGGGGAGCTGGCGCGCAACTTTCGCGTTAGCCGGCCCGCGATCTCGAAGCACTTGCGGTTGCTGCGCGACGCGGGTTTGGTGATCGACCGGCCGCAGGGCGCCGCGCGCGTGTGCGAGCTCGACGCCGCGCCGCTGCGCGCCGTCGACGACTGGCTCGGCGCCTACAAGCAGCACTGGTCGCGCAGTCTCGCGCGGCTCAAGGCCTACGTGGAGGAAAAGCGATGACCGCAGACCGCAGCGACACGACCCTCGTTCAAGAGATCACCATCAACGCGCCGGCGGCGATCGTGTTCGCCGCGCTCACCGATCCGAATCAGCTGCCGCAGTGGTGGGGCGACGAGCAGACCTATCGCTGCACGCACATGGAGAACGACCTGCGCGTCGGCGGCGGCTGGCGTACCGACGGCGTGTCGAGCGACGGCGGCACGTTCACCGTCGGCGGCGAGTATCTCGCGATCGACCCGCCGCGTTTGCTCGAGTACACCTGGGACCCCAGCTTCGGCACGCCGCACGACGCCAAGACCGTGGTGCACATCGAGCTCACCGAGACCGGCGGCGTGACGCGCTTGCACCTCACCCACTCGGGCTTCTCGAGCCCCGAGTCGCGCGACCAGCACGACGCCGGCTGGACCAAGGTCCTCGGCTGGCTCAAAGGCTTCGCCGAGTAGCTCGAACGCGACGCCGCCGGTCGGCGTGCGTACGAGCCGTCAGGTGCCGCGCGCGCTGACCGGGACGGAACTGGTCGAGCCGAACATCCGATCGCCGGCGTCGCCGAGTCCGGGCACGATGTAGCCGTGATCGTTGAGCCGCTCGTCGAGCGCGGCGGTAACGATCCGCACGCCTGGATGCGCGCGCGTCAGCGTCGCGATCCCCTCGGGCGCGGCGATGATGCACACGAACGTCGGCGAGGTCGCGCCGCGCTCCGCCAGCGTCGCCAGCGCCGCCGAACCGGAGTTGCCCGTCGCGAGCATCGGGTCCAGGACGAACACCTCGCGCTCGGCCAGATCGTCGGGCAGGTTCGCATAGTACGGCACCGCCGCGAGCGTCTTCGGGTCGCGGTAGAAGCCGAGGTGCGCGACGACCGCGTCGTCAACGACGGCGAGGAAGCCCGGCAGCAGCCCGAGCCCTGCGCGCAGGATCGGCGCGACGACCGGACGGGTCGCGATCCGGTGGACCTTCGCCAGCGCGACCGGCGTCTGCAGCTCGATCTCGGTCTGCGGCAGACCGCGCGTCGCTTCGTAAGCCAGCAGCTGACCGAGCTCCTCGACCAGCCGCCGGAAGACGGGTGTCGGGGTCGTCGCGTCGCGCAGCCGCGCGAGCCGATCCTGCACGGCGGGGTGGTCGACGATCAGCGGCTGATGCACGTGAAGGTCATCGCGCCCTCGGCCGCCCGGCCCTGCTACGTCGTTTCGCGGAAGCCGTTCACGCCGGGCGCGGCAGCATCGCCAGCACCTGTGCGCGCATCAGCCGTTCCATCCCCGGGATCGCCGCCGTCTGCGCGACGACGTGGAATCCGAGGCGCGTCAGCAGGCCGCCGCTGCGCGCGTTGGCCGGATCGTAGGTCGCGCTCAGGCTGTCGAGGCCGAGCTCGCCGAACGCGTGGGCTATCGTCGCCTCGCACGCCTCGCGCGCATAGCCCCGGCCCTCGTACGCGCCGTCGACCGCGTAGCTCAGCATCGCCGACGACTCGGCACCACGCGATATCGCATCGAGGTTCACCGAGCCGATCAGCAGCTGCGGATCGGCGCGGTCGCAGGCGAGAAACGACAAAGCGCGCCCTGCCGCGCCCTCCGCGCGGCGCCACGCGATCCACTGCCGGTGCTGCGCGACTTCCGTCCCGCGCTTGGGTTCCCACGGCGCAAACCGCACCTCGTTGCGTTGATAATACGCCAGCAGCGCCGGCGCGTCGTCGTCGTTCGGCTCCCGCAGCACCAACCGCGGCGTCTCGAGAACCACGAAGACGGTTACTTTACCAACTTGAGCGGCGGCGCTTCGATTTCATCTCCCCACTGATGCCAGCCGCGGCGATAGTGGCGAGCGAACATCTCCAACCGCGGGCCGGGACTGCAACCCTCGATCACGCCCCACATCTCATCCGGCTTTTGGCTATGGCGACGCTTACGCGTTCCGATGAGATTCGGCATCGTGCGAGCAGGCTTGAGTGTCCGGTTGTTCTTGCCGCGAATTCCGAACAGCACCAGTTCGGTGACGTTGCGAAAGTAGAATCCGACGCCGCGGCGATCCGGGCCGCCGTCTTTGCGGATCTTGTACCAAACGATGTTTGATTTATAGGTGAAGCCCCAACGGCGCATCGTTTCGAGGCCCTCGGCCAACAGAGCGTTCGGAACCCACAGGTACAAATGTGACTGCTCCGCGGCAATCGTGGCCACGGGAAGCTCCAGAATCTCCTCGAGCGTCATGGTCGTATAGCGCGACAAGCGTTTGTGCTCGGGCGCCATTTTGCCAGTTCTATTGGTGAATCGCCACGGGGGATCGGCATAAATGGCGCGGAAGCGCAGGTCCCCCGCGAAGCGCAGGAGCGACTCTCCGGGTGCTTCAGCACGCTCGCCGGGATGGCTCGGTGTTTTGGCGTATCCGCTCGAAGACAACTGGCACTTCCCTCGGGAATCTGACGCGTCGCGCCGAGTTTCGTTCCTGGATCCGCTTCCTCGACTCGCTCTTCCTTCAGGTAGAGCGCTTCGAGGAGCCGGCGCGGCCGCGTGCTGAGCCGGAACTCATGGTGCCCGGTCAGAGTGCCATAGGTGCGGCACTCTCGAATAAATCGGTCGCCTCTTTACGTGGTCTCGTCGTACGAATTTCGGTTGATGCCGAAGACCACAACGGGGCAGCCGCCTCCACCACCGCCCTTGATCAAGGGGATGAGCTTCTTCATGCGCGTCGTCGTGCTACCGTAGCGCTCACGCGCCTTGGCCTTATCACGGAGCAGCTCGTTGAAGAGCTCATCGAGCGATTCGCATCGCGTTACGATCACGCCGACCTCGACGACCCGCAGGTCGAACAAGAGACGAAAATTATTCAGATCGCGGTCGAAAAACGGGTTCTTATTATTCCACTCGACTTCAAGCGCGACTCGATCCTTATAACAGTCGACTTTATGAGTCGGGGCGCTAAATTCGACCGTTTCGAAAGGCTCCCAGTATCGTTCGGTCCCCTTTACAGGGGTGCCTCGCTTCCCGAGCTTCGGCCGCTCCGCTCGCCGCGTTGCCTCGACGCGGATCTTCGTTTCGAACGACGCTTCGCTCCAACCAAGCTCTGTGAGAGGTTCATCTAAGGCCGTAGCCACGAGGCTCTTGCGGCCTCCACCCTTGGCGACTTCTTCACCTGTCTCATCGGTCTTGACCAAATGGCTCTTGCGAAGCCTGAACTCGCCGAGCACATCGCAGATTTCTGCGAAAGCTCCCTCGTGCCGATGGCGCAGAATCGTTGCGCCGTTGCGCCACGAATGGACCTCGAACTTCTTCCGCAGCTCTCGCGGCACGCACTCGAGGTCGACCGGATCATCGAACCCAGCCTCGGGTTCAGTCGAGACCTCGACGGGATCGTCGTCGACGTCGGCGCGAAGAGCGCTTACGCCCTCCGGCAGATCGCCGGTCACGGCACGTCGTGATGGGCGGTCAGCTCGGCGACGCGCGCGCGCAGCGCTTCCTTCTTCGCGCCGGTCTCGATGTCGGCGAGTGCTTCGCCGATGATCTTGCCGACTTCGCGAGCGTCGGCTTCGTCGAAGCCGCGCGAGGTGATCGCCGGCGAGCCGATACGGATCCCGCTGGTGACGGCGGGCTTCTGCGGATCGAACGGGATGGCGTTCTTGTTCACCGTGATCCGGATCTCGTCCAGGTACTCCTCGACCGCCTTGCCGGTCAGGTTCTTCGGGGTGAGGTCGACCAGCAGCAGGTGCGTGTCGGTGCCGCCGCCGACCAGTCGCGCGCCGGCGCGCTGCAGCTCTTCGCCCATCGCGCGCGCGTTGACGATCACTTGCTTCTGGTAGGTGGCGAACGACGGGTCGAGCGCTTCGCCGAACGCGACCGCCTTGGCTGCGATCGTGTGCATGAACGGACCACCCTGGATGCCGGGGAAGACGCTCTTGTCGATCGCCTTCGCATACGCACCGGTGGTGAGGATCAGTCCGCCGCGCGGTCCGCGCAGCGTCTTGTGGGTGGTCGACGTGACGAAGTCGGCGACCGGGACCGGCGACGGGTGCAGCCCGGTCGCGACCAATCCGGCGATGTGCGCCATGTCGACCATGAACGTCGCGCCGATGTCGTTCGCGATCTCGCGGAACGGCGCGTACTCCATCGTCCGCGGGTAGGCGCTCGCGCCGGCGATGACCAGCTTCGGCTTGTGCTCGCGCGCCAGCTCGCGGACTTGGTCGAAGTCGATCAGCTCGGTGCCCTTGCGCACGCCGTAGGCGACCGCGTTGTAGAGCTTGCCGCTGAACGAGACCTTCGTGCCGTGGGTGAGGTGGCCGCCGTGCGCCAGCGACATGCCGAGGATCGTGTCGCCCGGCTCGAGCACGGCCATCAGCACCGCCATGTTGGCCTGCGCGCCGGCGTGCGGCTGGACGTTGGCGTGCTCGGCCGCGAACAGTTTGCGGAGCCGGTCGATGGCGAGCATCTCGGCGACGTCGACGAACTCACAGCCGCCGTAGTACCGCTTGCCGGGGTACCCTTCGGCATACTTGTTGGTCATCACCGACGCGCCGGCTTCGCGAACCGCGCGGCTGGCGTAGTTCTCGGACGCGATCAGCTCGAGGTTGTCGCGCTGGCGGCGCTCCTCACCGGCGATGGCGGCGTAGACTTCGGGGTCCGCCGTGGCGAGCGTCTGGCTTTCGAGCAGTTGCATCGGTCGAGTCAACCTCGGTCGTCGGATTCACCGCGGCGGCGCAGCACCGCGGCAGCGGAATAGTCGGGCTTCGCCGTGGTGCGCTTCGACGCCCCGGTCAAGCGGAACACTTGGAGCAGCACGAGCATCCCGACCGTCACGACGAGCGCGATCCAGAACCACGGGCCGGCGTACCGCGGGGTCGTATGGTCGAACAGGTACTCGGCCAGCGCGATCACGACCGCGACCAGCGGCACGAGATTGGCGATCGTCTGTCGGTCCATTCTAGGCCGCGACCGGCCGCACGATGGTCAACGCGTTCTCCTGGTGAAGGCGCTCGGTGATGCGGATCGCTGTTTCGAGCTCGACGTTTCGCCGACCGCTCGCGGCCGGCGACCTGACGCAGTTGGAGTGGCTCGAGCGCTGCGCCTCCGAGCTCGACGCCGACGGCGTGCTGGCCGACGTGATCGACTTTCCCCGCACGGATTCGGAGTACACCGCGCAGCTGCGCAAGGTCGCGGTCGATCTCGGGCTCGTCCCCTTCGGACTCGACGCCGCCGGGCTGTTCGAACCCGGCGCCGCCGAGGCGCGCGAGCGAACGCTGGCCCTCGCGACGGGATTCGGGGCGCTGGTCGTACGGTCTGGGCTTCCGGCTCCCGGCGACGTTCCGCCGGCGTCGTTCGTCGAGACGGTCGCCACCGCCAAGATGCTCGGCCGTGCCGCCAAGGCCGCCAACGTGACGCTCGTCGTTCCGGCCGCCGCCGGGACCCTGGGCGACGACCTCGACGCGGTGAAGCGGCTGCTCAAGGATGCCGACAGCGCATGGGTCCGCCCCTGTCCGCGCGCGACCGACGACGACGTCGATCCCGGGCCGCGGCACCACTACCCGGCGCTCTCGGTGACGCCCGACGACGATCCGGCGCTGGTGTTGCCGCGAGCCGAGCGCCCGTGGCTGATCCTCGACGCGCCGGCCGGTGACCGTCCGTGGGAAACCGCGGCGGCGGCGATTGCGGCGCTACGCAACGCGAGCGCCGAGCGGCGCCTGGGGCGCAGCGCTTCGGCGGAGTGGACGAGACCGCAGCGGCCGTCTGGAACCTAGTTGAAGACCTGCCTATGGCAGGTGGGTGCGGCCCGGGCGCCCAGTGTCTCGCCGCGAGGGCGGGGCAACCGGTCGTATCCGGAGCTGATGCTCCCTTGGTTTCGACGTTGGCCAACCACTATGGCACCTGCGCGAGCCGCCACAGTCGTCGTCGCTGCTGTATCGTACCCCGGCCGTCAAGGACTTGACAGTCCGCGGCTGCCGGCGCTCAGCGCCGCACCGTAGACCGCGATCGCACGCGCGCGAGCGAGCGCGTGATCGACGATCGGTCCAGGATAATCGACGCCGATCGTGCAGCCGAGCTCGGCCTGCAGCAGCGGCGGAATCGTCCAGGGCGCGTGCACGTACCGCGCGGGAACGCTCGCGAGCGCAGGGAGCATCGCGCGCACGAACGCACCCTCGGGATCGAACGTCGTGCCCTGCAGCGTCGGGTTGAAGACGCGGAAGTACGGCGCGGCGTCGGTGCCGGTCGATCCGGCCCACTGCCAGCCGCCGTTGTTTGCCGCGAGGTCGGCGTCGGCGAGATGCTGTTCGAAGTAGCGCTCCCCGTGCCGGTAATCGATCAGCAGATGCTTGGTGAGAAACGAGGCGACGATCATGCGCAGCCGGTTGTGCATCCAGCCGGTCGTGTTGAGCTGCACCATCGCCGCGTCGACGATCGGATAGCCGGTGCGGCCCTCGCACCATGCGGCGAAACCGGCCGGATCGCCGGCGTACGCGATCCCGCGCGCAGCCTCGACGAACGGTTCGGTCGCGACCCGCGGTTGATGCGCCAGCAGCTGCTGGTAGAAGTCGCGCCAGATCAGCTCGCCGAGCCACGCATCGGCGCCCGACGCCGCGCCGGGTTCGGCGCCGGCGCGCGTTCGCACGGCGGCGTGTACGACGGTGCGAATGCCGAGCGTCCCGGCGCGCAGCTGCGGCGAAAGGTGCGACGTGCCGTCGAGCGCCGGCACGTTCCGGCGTTCAGCATACGCAGCGATACCGTCGCGGACGAACGCCGCCAGCAGCTCCCGTGCGTGACGCTCGCCAGCGCGCGGGTAGGCGGCGCTCGACGCGTGACCGTAGTCTTCCGGCCGCGGCACGGCGCGCGTCGCGCCGATCGTCTCGGGATCCAGCAGCTTTCCGCGCAGCGCGCGGCGCGACGCCAGCGGCGGGTTCGGCGCCGACGTGAAGCGCGCCGTCCAGCGGCGGCGGTACGGCGTGTACACGGTGTAGGCGCCGCCGTTCGCGGTCAGCACCTCATCGGCGCCGAAGTAGACGTGGTCGGTGTACGAACGCACCTCGAGGCCGCGCGCTTCGAGCCCGGTGGTGACGCGCGCGTCGCGCGCGACGGCATCGGGCTCGTAGTCGAGGTTGAAGAGCACTGCGCGCGCACCGGTGCGCTCCGCCAGCGCCGCGAGCTCGACGGCGGGATCGCCTTCGAGCAGCGCGAGGTCGGACCCGGCGCTGCGCAGGTCGTCGCGCAGCGCGCCGAGCGCGTCGAAGAAGAGCTGCACGATCGGCCCGCCGACCCGCGGACCGCGAAGCAGCACCGGATCGAGCACGAACGCGCAGACGACTCGATCGCTCGCCGTCACAGCCTCGAGCAACGCGCGGTGATCGTCGAGCCGCAGGTCGCGCCGCAGCCAGACGATCGTGACGGCCGGCGCGCTCAGTCGGGGACGGCCAGGCTCACGTGCGGCATTCCTTTGACGATGCCCACGTCGATCAAGCCCGGATAGACATTGTCGGGGCCTTTGCCGGGCGACAGCGTGAACGTAAGCTTGCCCTTGTGCAGGTTGAAGCGGTATTCGTCGGCCGTTCCGGCACCTTCGCACGACGCGTATGCCGGGACGAGCTGCGCATCGAAGACGACGTGTTGCGGCGTCGCCGAGACGAGTTCGGCGACATACGCTGCCGGCGTCGTCTGTGCGACGTAGTCGAACATCCCGCCGCCCGCATATTGCTTGGTCGTTACGGCGACCGCAATCGACGCCGGGCAGGCGCCGGCGGTGCGCACGATGCGCACGCTCTGGCTCGTCCTTTGCGCCGGCGCCGGCAGCGGCAGAGCGGCGAACGTGCACGCCAGCACGGCGATGCGAGCTGACCTCATCTTCATGGTGCGTCGTTCGGATGACGCATCCGCTCGCCCTGGCCCCTAGGTCCAAGTCGAGCGACGTCGGTGCGCCGCGGGCCGTTAAGGACGTGACAGTCGGCGCAGTACCGCTCGAGCGCTACTCGAACAGCACGCTGAAGATATAGCTGCCGCCGTACGGACGACAGCGAAAGATCGCCGGCCGGAATCGCGACGCGCCGGCGGCGTCCAGCGCTGCACTGTCGATCGCCGCCGAGCCCGACGGCCGTTCGATGCGGGCGCTCTGGACGACGCCGCCGCGGCCGATCGTTACCAGAACATCGGCCTGCCCGCTCGTGCGCACCGCGTTCGCCGCATCGCGGCCACCCGCGGCGTACTCGGTCGTCGCGGCGACGGCCGGACGACTGCACGCGACCGGTTCTTCTGCGACGGGTGGAGCGACCGAGAGAAGCGGCGCTGCCGCGGCCGCGGCGAGGAAGCGCGACCACGACGAGGCGTCGGGGTTCGACGGAACCGCAGCGAGCGGCGCCGGCTGGCGCCGGCCGAAGATCAAAGACCCGATTCGGCCGGTCACGGGCGCGCCGGGACGCCAGGGCTCGGCGACCGGCACGCAAGTCGTGCCGTCGATCGCCGTCACGGCGGCTCCTTCGATGACGGCCGCTTGGTCGAAGCGCACGACGAGCGGTGTCGGCACCGCAGGTTCGCGCGGATCGACGGCCGTCGCGCCGTCGAAGTGCACGTCGTACCTCTCCTCGCCGCTATACAGGCCGATCGTGCCGGAGAACCGGTCGGTACCGCTGTGGGTGAACAGAGCGATCGCGTACCGCGTTCCGGCATCGTCGAGCTTCACGACGCGACCGACGAAGAGCGAGCACGACTGAGTTCGCGGCCCTACGACGTCCAACGCCTCGCCGGCCTTCGGAGATGCCGTCAGTGCGATCAGCAGCGCCAAGCCGAGCACCTTCATCGTCGGCTGCCAAGATGATGAGCGGATTCTCATCTCTCCATCTCCACCATCACACCGGCAGCGACGGTCACACCCCCGTTCGTCCGCATGACGCGCCGTTCGCATGGTGCGCCGGACGACCCTTCGGCGGTCCCTCGCGAGCGAGCGGACCTCGTTCGATCCGCCGAGAAGCCGCGCGCGTGCCGCCGATTCAGATGACGGTCGAGCCGCTCGACCTCCCGCTCAAACACACCTTCACGATCGCCCGCTCCTCGGCGTCGGTCGCGAGTACCACGATCGTCCGGCTGCGCTGGAACGGGATCGACGCGCTGGGTGAGACGGCACCCAACGAACGCTACGACGAGAGCGTGGCGTCGGTCACGCAACGGCTCGGCGCGCTCGAGCTAGGCGACGACCCGTATGCGCTCGAACGGCTGATCGACGAACCGCTGCGCGACGGTCGCTTGCCGCCCGCGGCGGCCTGCGGCCTCGATGTCGCGCTGCACGACTGCATCGGCAAGGACCTCGACCGGCCGCTGTGGCGTCTGTTCGGTCTCGACAAGGACGCGGCGCCGGTGACCTCGTTCACGATCGGGATCGCCGGGATCGAGGAGACGCTCGACAAGGTGCGTGAGGTCGGAACGCATCCGGTGCTCAAGGTGAAGCTCGGCGACGGCAAGGACCTCGAGACGGTCGAGGCGATTCGCTCGATCTACACCGGCACGATCCGCATCGACGCCAACGAAGGTTGGACACCTGAAGAGGCAGTTGCGCACCTCGACGCGATGGCGAAGCTCGACATCGAGTTCTGCGAGCAGCCGATCCCGGCCGGCACGCCCGAAAAGCTGCGCTGGATCCGCGAGCGGTCGAAGATTCCGATCGTGACCGACGAGGACTCCAAGGACGCGCGCGATCTGCCGGCGCTGCGCGGCTGCGTCGACGGCATCAACGTCAAGCTGGTGAAGTGCGGCGGGATCCGCGGCGCGCTGGCGATGATCCACACCGCGCGCGCGATGGGATTCAAGATCATGCTGGGCTGCATGCTCGAGTCGCAGATCCTCACCGCCGCGGCCGCGCACTTGAGCCCGCTGGTCGACTGGGCCGATCTCGACGGGCCGTTCCTGACCGCGAGCGATCCGTTCAGCGGCGTCAGCTACGCCGACGGGAAGATCGTGCTCCCCGACGGCCCCGGCCTGGGCGTGCGCGAAACCACGGCGGTGCGTTGACCCGGCGCTATCTGATCCTCGCGCCGCACGCGTTCACCTCGCGGGCCGCGAAGATGGCCCACGGCGTGATCGCGTACTCGTCGGACGTCGTCGTCGCGGTCGTCGACCCCGACCACGCCGGCCGGCGCGTGCGCGACGTGCTGCCGTATTTGCGCAGCGACGTCCCGATCGTCGCGACGTTCGACGAAGGCCTGCGTTTCGAGCCGACCGCGGTGCTGGTCGGAATCGCCCCCGCCGGCGGGCAGCTGCCGGACGACTTCCGGATCGCGATCCGCGCCGCGCTGCGCGCGCGGCTCGAGGTCGTCAGCGGGCTCCACGCGATGCTCAACGACGACGCGGAGCTGGCCGCGCTGGCGCGCGAGCATGACACGCGAATCTGGGATCTGCGGCTGCCGCCGGCCGCGCCGCTGTTCTCCGGTGCAGCCTGGGACGTCACCGCGACGATCGTCCTGACGGTCGGCAGCGACGCAGCCGTCGGCAAGATGACCGCGGCGCTCGAGCTCGTGCGCGCCGCGCGCGAGCGCGGCTCGGATGCGGCGTTCGTGCCGACCGGCCAGATCGGGATCGCCATCGCCGGCTGGGGGACGGCGATCGACCGCGTCGTGGCCGACTTCGCGCCCGGCGCAGCCGAGCAGCTGGTGCTCGAAGGCGACCGGCGCGCGCGCGATTTGCTGCTGCTCGAGGGTCAGGGCGGGATCAACAACCCGGCCTTTGCGCCGGTGACGCTGGCGCTGCTGTACGGCGGCGCGCCAGACGCGCTGGTGCTGGTGCACAACCCGTCACGCAAGGTGATCGAAGACTACGAGGTGCCGATCTTGTCGTACCGCGCGCTGATCCGCACCTACGAGTCGCTCTGTGCGGCCGTCAAGCCGGCGCCGGTGGTCGGCATCGCGCTCAACACCCGCGACTGCAGCGACGACGAAGCGCGCGCGCACCTCGAGACGGCGCGTGCCGAGACCGGACTGCCCTGCGACGACGTCGTGCGCAACGGCCCGCACGCGCTCTACGACGCGATCGCCCCGGCGCTGCGCAAGACGGCGGTGCTCCATGCGTAAGCTGGTCGCGATCGCTGCCGCCGCGCTGCTGCTGGCGGGATGCACGAAGGCCGATCAGACCGGCGCCGGCGGACGGCATCCGTGGACGCGGCCGGGGCACTTGATCATCGGGACGGCCGGCGAGGAACCCGACAACCTCAACAAGCTGTTCGCCAACACCGACGCCGCCGACCAAGTCGCGCAGTTCCTGTACGAGCCGCTCTTCCGCTACGGTCCGTCGGGCGAGTACGTCCCCGCCGCGGCGACCGCCGTGCCGACACTGCAGAACGGCGGGATCGCGCGCGACGGCAAGACGATCACGCTGCACATGCGGCCGCACATGCTGTGGTCGGACGGCGCGCCCTACGACGGCCGCGACCTCGTCTTCACCTGGAAAGCCGTGATGAACCCGCACAACAACACGCGGCTCACCAACGGCTGGGACGACATCGCGTCGATGGACCTCGAGCCTGACCTGCACACGGTCGTCGTCCACCTCAAACAGCCCTACGGCGGACTGTTGGGAATCTTCGCCGAGGGCGGCGCCGGTTATCCGCCGCTGCCGGCGCACCTGCTGGCGAAGCTGCCCGACATCAACCACGCGCCGTTCAACGCGCACCCGATCTCGTCGGGGCCGTTCGTGCTGACCGAGTGGTACCACGGCTCGTCGCTCGAATTCGCGGCTAATCCGCGCTACTGGCGCGGACGGCCCGGACTCGACCGCATCACCTACCGCGTCGTCCCCAACGCCGACACGCTGTTCAACTCGCTGCGGACGCACGAGGTCGACGTGTTCGACAGCGTCAACGAGAACCAGATCGCCGCGCTGTCGACGCTGCAAGGCTACACGATCTACAAGCGGCTCATCGCCGACCTGCGGCGCTGGGAGTTCAACACTTCGAAGCCGGTGCTCCACGATCCGCGCGTGCGGCTGGCGGCGGCCGAAGCGGTCGACTGGGACGAGATCAACCGCACGATCTACCACGGCTACAACCAGCGCGCGGTCTCCGACATCTTCCCGCTGTCGTGGGCCGCGCCGCACGGGATCACCGCGCCCAAGCACGACCTCGCCGACGCCGCGCGGCTGCTCGACGCCGCCGGCTGGCGCGCGACGCTGCCGGGCGGGATGCGGGCGCGCGACGGCGTTCCGCTGGCGTTCACCGTGTCGACGACGCCGGCCAAACAGGCCAACGTCGAAGCCGAGTTGCAGATGCAGCAGCAGTTGCGCGCGGTCGGGATCGACTTGACGATCAAGAACTATCCGACCAGCCTGCTGTTCGCGCAAGACGGTCCGGTCTACAGCGGCCGGTTCGACAGCGAGTTCACCATCGAGACCGACGCCGCCGATCCCGACAACGAGGGCCTGTGGAGCGGCAAGTTCGTCCCGCCGCACGGTGGGAACACGACCTTCCTCAACGACCCCGTCCTGACCGAGACCAGCCACGACGCCAACATGACGTTCGACCGCGCCAAGCGGCGCGCGCTCTACCAGCGCGAGGCCGAGCGCGTACACGAGCTGACGCCGGCGGTGTTCCTGTACTGGCAGAACTCGTACACCGCCGTCAACTCCGATCTGCGCAACTGGAAGCCGGCGTCGTATATCTCCGACTTCTGGAACTGCTGGGAGTGGAAGCTGTGAGATGAGCGGTCCGGCGCAGCCGCAGGACCGCGTCGTCACGCCCGATCCACTGCGCGACGTGCCGCTGCACGTGGTGCTGGTCGAGCCCGAGATCCCACCCAATACCGGCAACGTCGCGCGGCTGTGCGCGGCGACCGGCTGCGCGCTGCACCTCGTCGAGCCGCTCGGCTTCCGGATCGACGATCGCGCCCTCAAGCGCGCCGGGCTCGACTACTGGGAAGCGCTCGACGTCGCGATCCACTCGTCGCTCGACGCGATGCTGGCGACCTTCGCCGCCGACCGCATGTGGCTAGCGACGACGCGCGCGCCGCGCACTTTCGCGACGGCGACGTTCCGGCGCGGCGACGCGCTGATCTTCGGCAAGGAGACGGCCGGACTGCCGCAGGCGCTGCTCGACGCGCATCCCGAGCGCACGCTGCGCATTCCCATGCGCCGTGGCGCGGTCCGTTCGCTCAATCTGTCGGCGGCAGTCGCGGTGCTGACCTACGCCGCGCTGGGCCGGCTAGGTTATCCGGGCCTGGACTGAGTCGCAACGTCGACCGGCACGTTGGCGGGCGGAATCAGCCTTGGTTCCTCGGGCCAAAAATCGAGAGATAAATGGACTGAGGGGCTTCCGGGCCCTTTGTCGACGCTGCCGCCAGCTCCCGGACGGCTCGAATTAACTCCAGGTGCTCGTTCCTTTCAGGACACCCTTCATGTTGCAGGTGTTCACCGCGTTCGTTCAGTGGAACGTTGCCATCGTGAAGATCAGCATACAACACTGAGAGCAGGCCTTGATATCCCGTGAAGATCATCACCACCGCAATCCAAACGACCTCCACGCGACCGGGGTAAAAGAAGAGAACGGCTGTTGGCAATAAGTCGTTCGTGACGCACGACCACGCCCATGTCTTGTCCCTCGATTTTTCGATCATCTCGAGGTGAGCTTTGAAGATTCCCATGAATGGGGACGCGATTCGTCGGCTCATGTAGGACACGAGCAACAGGACGTAGTGGAAGAAGAATATTGCGGCGATCGTACGGATTATAACGGGAGGAGCTATGAGGACGATCACTGGTGCGACGTATGCGAATTGGAGCCGGTGCATCGCACGGATGAGATCGTGCGTTGTGTGGACCTTCGGCAGAGCCCTCGAGATGAATCCGGCAGTCCAGACGACGGCCGCTATTGCCGCGACTCCAATACAGGCATCGTTGGTGATTCCACCGTCGCTTGGAGCGGAGGCGTACCATGAGGCTATGGCATTCCAAGCAGCGTAAAGCCCGGAAAGGTCGGTCACAAAAACAGACACCCCGCACAGTAGGAGGTTTCGAGCATCCTAGCATAAGCGACATCCGCTTGCAAAGGCAGCTAATAGAAGCTCTCTGCGCGTTTCCGTTCAGATCGCGAAAGAGTGCTATCCGGGCTTGGACTGAATCGCAACGTCGACCGGCACGTCGGTCGCGTGCGTCGCGCTCGCGGCGGCGGAACGGCGTTCGCCCGGGAGCGTCGCGGCGATCAGCGCGCCGGCGAACGACAGCGCGCCCGCGCATAGAACGGTGGCCGAGACGCCGTGCGCGTCGGCGATCGCGCCCATCACCGGCGAGAACATGCCGCCGAGCGAGACCGCTAGCCCGAGGGTGACGCCCGACGCGAGCCCCATCCGGTTCGGCAGATACTCCTGGCCCAGCACGATGAACGCCGACTGCGAGGCGACGAAGGCGAAGCCGGTGATCACGAGCAGCGGGATCGCGAGCAGCAGATTGCCGCCGTGGGTGAACGCGACGAGCACTGCGGTCATCACCCCGGCGAGGCCGGTCGAGACGACCAGCACGACGCGGCGCCCGAAGCGGTCGGCGATCGGACCGCCCGACAGCGTGCCGAGCACGCCGGCGAGCAGAAAGCAGGTCAACAGCGTGTCGCCGATCGCCGGCGAGCCGTGCAGCACTTCGACGACGTAGAGCGGCACGAAGGCGACGAACCCGAAGTACGACATCGCCCGAACGGTCACGAACGCAGACAGCTTGCCGAAGGCGACCCAGTCGTCGGTACCGTGCCCGCTGCGTGCGGTCGCATGCGCCGGAACGAACGTGCGCAGCCGGCGCAGCTCGAGCAGCACGATGAAGCCGACGACGGCGACCGGGACGCAGGCCGCAAGCGTGCCGGGCAGCTGCCACGCGGCGACGACGCCGGTCGCGAAGACCGGCCCGACCGCGAAGCCGACGTTGCCGCCGGCGGCGAACCATCGCATCCCGGTCGCTTTGCGCGCACCGGCGACGTAGTTCGCGAAGCGCGCGGCCTCGGGATGGAACGACGCGACGCCGATCCCGCTGATCAGCGCGCCGATCCACATCAGCGGCAGTGTCGGCATGAAGCCGACGAGCGCGACGCCGCCGCCGGCGAGGAAGAGCCCGAACGCGATCAGCCACGGCATCGAGCGGCGGTCGGCGAGATAGCCGATCACCGGCTGCAGCACGGACGACGCGATCGCTTGCGCCAGCACCAGCGTGCCGGCCTCGGTATGGCTGATCCCGCGCCAGATGATCAGGTAGGGCAGCAGCGCCGGGATGAAGCTCTGGTTGATGTCGTCGGTGACGTGCGCCGTCGCGAGCAAGGCCATGGAACGAACGTCGAGGCGGGACACGGTCCTGCTATGCTCGCGTTATCGCGCGCTCGACGCCGCGACCTTTGTCGGAACAGTGCCGCATTCGTCGCCTGCGAAAGGCGAGCGCACCGCGCGTCGAAACGACCGTGGTGAGCTCCGCGTTGGCCGCGCTCGAGAAGCGCGTGACGTCGTGCCGGCGCTGCCCCGAGCTGCGCGCGTACTGTGCCGAGATCGGGCGCGTGCGCAAACGCGCGTTCAGCGACTGGGAGTATTGGGCCAAGCCCGTCCCCGGTTGGGGCGATCCGAACGCGCGCGTGCTCTTGGTCGGGCTCGCACCCGGCGCACACGGCTCGAACCGAACCGGGCGACCGTTCACCGGCGACGGCAGCGGCGAGTGGCTCTACCGCGCGCTGCACCGCGCCGGCTTCGCCAACCGGCCGGACGCCGTCCGCCGCGACGACGGCCTCGAGCTTCGCGACGTCTTCATCACCGCCGCCGTCCGCTGCGCGCCGCCGGCGAACAAGCCCACGCCCGAGCAGAAGGCGCGCTGCCTGCCGTACCTGCGCGAGGAGCTGGCTGCGTTACCGAACCTGCAGGTGATCGTGACGCTCGGCAAGATCGGCGACGACACCGTCCAGGGTCTCGTCAAGGAGCTCGGCTGCTACCGCTCGCCGCGCGCACCGTTCGCACACCTCGCCGAGACGCAGGTCGAGCTCCCCGCCGGCCGCCCCATCACGATCCTCGCGTCGTATCATCCCAGCCGCCAGAACACCAACACCGGCGTGCTGACCGAACCGATGCTCGACGCCGTCTTCACCCGCGCGAACGCACTCGCGCACTAGGCCCTCGGTCCCGGTTCGAGCCGGGGATTGAATGCCTAACGGCTAGGGTACACAGTGGAAGAATCGTGCGGCGACGCCGCGCGCCGGCGACGGCGCGCACGATCCCACCGATCGCATAGGTATGACCTGCGGGACCGGTGGGCATATTTCGCGTGTAATGAACTACAGCATCGATGACCGCGACCTGGGCGCCTTCCTCGTCTATGCCGCGCGCGAGCGCAGCCTCGATGCATCATTGCGCGCCGGCGACAAGTTCGGCCGCTCCGACGAGTACCGCAAGTCGATCGAAGCGCTGCGCGAGCTCAACAAGAAGATGCTGTTCCGTGAGACGCGCCGCGACGTGCGCCCGCTCTAACGCGAACCGAAGCTTTCCCACCTCCTCCAGCACGAGAGGCGAGCCCATCAGGACTCGCCTCTCGTGTTTTTCGTCAGGTCCGAGGACCTACCGCGCCAGCTCGTCGAGAGGTCGCGGTCCGCCTCTCCGAAGGACCATGATCTGCTCGGGTTCCGACGCGAACCAGATGAACGAATCCCAGGCGACGGACGAGGACGTGCGTCGGTACGCGGAAGATTCTCGATCCACGTAAGCGGTAACGAAGATGACCTGGCTCCGCGGGAAACCCGCCGAGTCCGTTTGCTTCAGCAACGCCTCTTTTCGGCGCTCCGTCACTGGACCGTCTGTCGCAACCACCTCGACGAAAACAAGAGTCGGCGGCGACGCTCCGATATCGACGAGGACAATATCCGGGAGGTCTCGATCGGTCGCGAGCTTCAATCCGATCGATGCCGCAAGACTCTCGTCCCTTGCTACGATCTTCTTCTCGCTTTCGCTGACGAGCAACACGGCCGGGTCTCTGAGATAGCGGATCGCGAAGCCCTCGATGACCGCCTTGGTGATGGTCGAACTCACGCCGGGAGCCAATTGTCGCGTCTCATGGTTCGGGAAGGTCACCAAGTGACCGGCAGCCCCGCGGGCAGCCCCGTGCCGGATAATCGCGATCCGCGCAAGCGCGCCCGGAGTCAACGCCTCTTGCTGAAAGGTCTCGACCGCACGTTCGAACGCATCACCGGCCACGCCGGGATCGAACAGCGCGGCGAAGCTACGGGTTAGCGCATATCGCGGCTGGCTCGACGTCGTCGGAAGATCCTGGCGCGCTACCACTGCACCGACCGTCATCAAGCCTTCTCGTAGGGTCTCGTCTCTGATAGGCTCGCGCGTGTTGTCGGCGTACCAACGGCGGCCGTATATGCCGCGCGACGCGAGCGCATTCTCGCGATATGCCACCCGTTCGGCATCACTCCGTAAGAGTGCTTGTTCGTCTGTCATCCTGTAGACGTGCCGGGGGGCCAGATAAATCCCCGCCCCCTCGACGGCACCGATGTACAGCATCGAAAAGACCGTGCTCGCAGCGATGTCTCGGATCAAATATGCGCGGTTAGGAACTCCGTCCAAAAAGATCGCGCGCAACCTCGCGCCAATGACATCACGCGTGATAAATGGTGGCAGACTACCCGACTGTTTGACCATCCGCTCCATACAGCTTCTCACACTCGAGCTCAATCGTTTCGCGATCCGAACCCGCCGCGACGAGCTCCGATAGCCGTCCGAGAGCCTCGGGCGCGGGCAGCGGTAACGACTCCAGCTCGTACGCAGATACCGCAACGCTACCGCTTACGCACCGAAAGGCTCTGTCGACGATGGGACTGTTCAAGAAAGCAGCCAGAACTGCGTGAGACACCTTCGGCGAAGTCCGAGCCCTGATCATGTTGAGGTGATTTTCCACAACTACCGCCTGATGGAGGGCAACGAACTCGTCAGGCAACACCGCAGCAATCAGCCGACGATGTTGCTCCTTCGCCGTGGTGCGCTGCACGAGGACGCAGCCACTGCGAACCACCATCCATTCGTCACCGGCTCGAATCTCGCACAGCGGTGCATGGTTCCGTCGTTCATAGCTCCACGAGAATCGGCCATTAGCCGACACCGACTCCGCCCAGATTATTGGGTAGCGACTCCGGCCCTTTCTCGTCGTCAATTGTGCCTTGTACCTGTTCCAGACAAGAGGCCCCGTGCTGACGGAGTAACCCCAGTCAGTCAGACGCGACTTCATCGTTTCGAGAGCTGAAGCGAGCGGAACTTTATCGCGATCTCTAGGAAGGATCCATGGCTCTGACCGGTCATCGGGCAGAGAGGCTTCGCCTACGCGGCGTACGAGCAGGTTGGTTTCATCCAGGGGCGCGATCTCACTAATCGCCACCCGCGACACTACGGCTTTCCGGCGGTAGGTCGCGAGAAGAGCCTCTTGAAGAACGTCGTCAAAAAAGTCGTCACGCGACTGAATGAAGTCGATGCTCACGGGTGGTGCCTCAGTTGCAATCAGCGCGCGCAGCTTCTTGTAGTACTCCCCTGCGAGAAAGCTGGTCGGCGTGACGAAGGCGATGACACCGCCGGGTTTCGCGAAGTCGATCGCGACTTCGGTGAAGAGCCCATAGAGATTAGCGTGGCCGAACAAGCTTCGGGCGAAGCGCTTGCGCTCGGGCGAGTCCAGACGTATGCGGCGGTACGGCGGATTTCCAACTACGAGATCAAAATGCTCGCCGTTACGATCGGAGCGCAAGGTATCGCGAACGCTGACCAGCTCGGGCAGCGGGCGGCGTGTTGCGACGGTCAGTGGGAGCAGCACAGCGTCCACGGTCACCTGAGATAGCCAGGCGGCAAATGGATCCAGCTCGTAGCCGCGCAGCCGCGCTGCAACGTTCTGCAGTGCGATCCTTGGTTCACACCAGCCACACGCCTCGACGATTCGACGCGCGATGGGTGCGAGGAATGCACCACCCCCACATGCCGGGTCGAGAACGCGCGCCGTGCGCCAGTCGACACCACTGGCCGCTGCCAGGTTCAGCAACCGCTCCCCCAGCGGAGGTGGCGTGTAATACACACCGTGCGCCGCGCGATAACTCGTCGAGAGCATTCCCGTGTAGGTGAGGCCGATGTGGTAGCCTGCTGAGTCTGCCTCGAGGCAGCCCATTGAGCTCCCGATCCGGGTTGCCAACCTCGATAGGGCCGAAGTCAGCCGCGCGGCTGGAAATGGGTGAAGGAGCGCGCGCAGCACCTGCGTATCGCTTGCAACAACCGACCACCACGTTTCGACGACGCGGTAACAGAACGCCCGCGCCAGCGCGAGGCGTGGGCCTTCCGCAAGGTCTTCGACGTACTCTTGCGCGAGCGAAAGGTCCGTCGCGAAGGCGGCCGCCGTCGCCGGATGTGCAGTCTGAGCCGTCATGGCATCCTCGTGCCCAAGGTACTCCATCTCTTCCAATCGCGAGCATGATCTCCTGCAGTGCCACCATGGTGTCACCGATGATCCCTGACTCGCTCGCCGTTCTCGGTCTAGGGCTGAGCGACGACCTTGATCGAGAGATCTTTGAGGGCTTGTTCGGGAACGGTCGACGGGGCGTCCATCATGACGTCGCGGAAGGCTTGGTTCTTCGGGAACGCGATGACGTCGCGCAGGCTCGGTTCGCCGCAGGCGATCATTGCGATGCGGTCGATGCCGAGCGCCATTCCGCCGTGCGGCGGCGCGCCGTACGCGAGCGCTTCCATGAAGAAGCCGAAGCGGTCCTCGATCTGCTCGTCGGACAGGCCGAGGCGCTTGAAGACGCGGTGCTGGAACTCGACCGTGTGGTTGCGGATCGAGCCGCTGCCCAGCTCGTAGCCGTTGAGCACGAGGTCGTAGTGCTGCGCGGTGATCGCCAGCGGATCGCTGTCGAACAGCTCTTCCTGGCCCGGCAGCGGCGCGGTGAACGGGTGGTGCGAGAACGTGATCTCGCCGGTCTCCTCGTCGCGCTCGAACAGCGGGAAGCCGAGCACCCAGCAGAACGCGAACTCGTCCGGTTTGCGCAGCCCGAGCCGGTCACCGATCTCGAGCCGCAGGTGGCCGGCGACGTCGGCTGCGGCGCGTGACGCGTCGCCGACGAACAGCAGCGCGTCGCCGTCCTGCGCACCGGTGCGTTCGCGGAGCGTGGCGGCGAGCGCGTCGTCGACGAAGCGCGCGATCGATCCCTTGACGCCGTCGGGTGCGAACGAAATGTACGCCAGACCCTTCGCGCCGAACGTCTTGGCCAGCTCCGTGAGCGCGTCGAAGTCGCGGCGCGAGAGCGACGCGCCGCCCGGCCGGCGCAGCGCGATCACCCGGTTCGCATCGCTCTCCGCCAGACCGGCGAAGAGGCCGAACGCGCCGCCCCGGAACAGGTCGGCGACGTCGATCAGCTCGAGCTCGAAGCGCAGGTCGGGCTTGTCGGAACCGTAGCGCCGCATCGCGTCGGCATAGGTCAGCCGCGGGATCGGCGACGGAACGGACGCGCCGAGCGCGCGCTGCCACACGAAGCGCATCGCGTCTTCCATCACCGCCAGCACGTCCTCTTGCTGCACGAACGTCAGCTCGACGTCGAGCTGGGTGAACTCGGGCTGGCGGTCGGCGCGCGGGTCCTCGTCGCGGAAGCAGCGCGCGATCTGCATGTAGCGGCCGAGGCCGCCGATCATCAGGATCTGCTTGAGAATCTGCGGCGACTGCGGCAGCGCGTAGAACGTGCCGTGATGGACGCGCGACGGCACGAGGTAGTCGCGCGCACCCTCGGGCGTCGACTTGATGAGGTTCGGCGTCTCGATCTCGATGAAGCCGTGCTCGTCGAAGTAGTCGCGCATCGCCTTGAGAATGCGGTGGCGCACGGTGAGATTGCGCTGCATCCGCGGCCGGCGCAGGTCGAGGTAGCGGTAGCGCAGGCGCACTTCCTCGTTGGGCTCTTCCTCGGCGGCGATGACGAACGGCGGCGTCTTCGACTCGTTGAGGATTTCGAGCTCCGACGCCGGCACCTCGACCTCGCCGGTCGCGAGCTTGGGATTCTCGGTCCCGGCCGGGCGCTTGCGGACCGTACCGCGCACGCGGACGACGAACTCGCTGCGCAGCGTCTCGGCGCGCCCGAACATCGCGTCCATCGACGGATCGAAGATCACCTGCGTGATCCCGTCGCGGTCGCGCACGTCGATGAAGATCAGCCCACCGTGATCGCGCCGGCGGTGCACCCAGCCGGACAGCTCGACGGTGCGGCCGGCGTCGGCCGCGGTCAGCGCGCCGCACGAGACGCGTGCGACCGCGCTATCCACGCAACGCCGCCTTCACGCCGGTGAGGTAATGGTACTGGTACGACAGCGTGCGCGCGAGGCCGGGCTTGCTCGCGCCGCGCTCGATCCAGCCTTCGAGCGGCGGGATGTGCTGCACCACGCCGTGCATCGCCAGCGAGAACCCCGTCATCCCCAACCTCAGCCGCACGTCGAACGCCGGATGCTTGCGGTAGAAGCGGACCGTCGACTTCCCCGCCAGCTCGTACTTGCGCTGCTGCTCGTCCCACGGCACGGGATGCCAGTGGTAGTTCACCGCGCGCGGTTCGTATTCGATCGGGATACCGGCGTGCTGCAAGCGGTAGCCGAGCTCGAGATCCTCGTGACCGTAGCCGGTAAAGTCCTCGTCGAACCGGCCGACGCGCTCGAGGTCGGCGCGCGGCACCGACGCGTTGCCGGTCAGGAAGTACAGCCAGGTCAGCCGCTTCGGCTTCTCGCCGTGCAGCGGGCCGCGCTGCGCCGCGTCGTCGCGCTTGCGCTCGTACTCGGCGTACGAGTCGACCTGCACTTCCATTCCGACCACCGCGCGGCTCGCGCCGGGTTGATGGTGCGCCAGATGGCGCGACAGCAAATCGGGCGACGCGATGATGTCGGCGTCGGTGAACAGCACGACCGGCGCGCGCGCCGCCGCGATCCCGGCGTTGCGCGCGGAGGCGCGGCCGGTGTACGGACCGGGCACGTGGCGCACGAACGGATGCTCGCGCGCGACCCCGGCCAGGTACTCGGCCGTGCCGTCGGTCGAGTTCGAGTCGGCGACGACCACCTCGAAGTCGCCCGGCGGCAGATCCTGCGCGAGCAGCGACGGGACCACGTGACGGAGGGTATCGAGCCGGTTGTAGGTCGGGATGACGACGGAGATGCGCACCTGGAACGGGTTCCTTCTCACCCCGATGAGGTCGAAAGGCGTATGAGGGAAGCGACGGCGGCGACGATCTCGCGGCGCGAAGCGTGCAGCGCGGTCTCGGTCTCGTCCGGCGGTTTGCGAAGGATCGCGTTCGGCACGCGGTACGGCGACCATTCCTGCGAGGCCAGCCGAAACCACTTGTCCTCGAACAGGACGACGGTCGGCACGCGCACCGCGCTTGCGACGTGCGTCGCACCCGTATCGATCGTCACCACGCAAGCGGCCCGTTCGAAGACCGCTGCCCAGACGTGGAACGGCAGGTTGCCCAGAACGGCGTCCGCGACGCCGGCGGCGGTGACCGCCGCGGCTAGCTCCGGCGCGTCGTCGCCGTAGGTCACGACCAGCGGGCGGCCGAGCGGCCGCAGGTCGCGCAGCAGCTGCACGAAGCTCGCGGTGGTCGAGCCGTGCTCGGTCCAGCGCCGGCCGAGCTGCAGCACGATCGGCGCCGCCGGCAGGCCCGCGACGGCGGCGCGGTCCTCGGCCGTCACCGGCAGCACAAGGTCGCGCACCAGCTCGGTCGCGCCGGCGGCGACGGCGACGGCCAGGACCTGCTCGACCTCGTGCGCGACGATCTGTTCCGGCCGCCGCTCGGCGATCGCCGGATCGGCTTGGCTCAGCACGACGTCGGTCAGCCGCAGACGCAGCGCCAGCCGCGCCAGGTATCGGGTCGCATAGGTATAGCCGACGCGCTTGCGCGCGCGGGTCGCGGCGACGATCCGGTGGTCGACGTCGCGCGGCGCGAGCGCGATCGCGAGATCGGTCCCGCGAAAGCGTGCCCCGAACCGGGCCGGGCTCGCGGCCGGGTCGTAGATCGCCAGCTCGTCGACGTCGGGCGAGCGGTCGACGGCGACCGCGTTGTACGCGCTGCACGCCAGCGTCACGTGGGCGGCGGGAAACGAGCGCCGGACCGACGCGATCGCCGGGGTCGACAGGATCAGGTCGCCGACACGGTCGGTGCGCGACAGCAGGATCCGCATGCCGTCAGCTGCGTTTCGCCAGCCCGAGCTCGTCGTAGTACGCGGCGGCGGCCAGCAGCCGCGCGGCGGTCAGCTCGCGCGCCGACAAGCGGGTCTGCCCGTCGCTGTCCGCGACGACCCGCTCGAGCCGCGGCACCAAGCCGCTGCGCACCAGCGCCGCGCCGAGCAATCGCTGCGGCGCGGTGTCGCCGATCGCCAGCGCGACCCGCCAGCCCGGGTGCAGGCGCTCGAGCTTCACAGCCGTGCGCGCCTGCGCGCGAACCTGGCGCAACATCCCGGCGACGTTGGTCCCCTTGGGGCGCGGCTTGTAGTGGAACACGACCGCGTAGCGGTTGAACACCGCCTTCGTGCCCAGCGCGCGCAACCGCAGACCGAGCTCGATGTCTTCCCATCCGTACTCGCTGAACGACTCGTCGAAGCGGCCGCCGGCCGCGTCGAGCCGGCTGCGCCGGACCGAGACGTTGGTCGTCCAGAACCAGTTCGCGCTGTAGTTGCACAGACTCCAGACCGGCGATGGCAGCGCGTCGAACGACTCGGTGTTGATCGCCGCGCCGCGCACGACGACGTCGCCGTGCCGCGCGTCGGAGCGCAGGTGCTCGGCGGCGAACACCGGAGTCGGCAGCACGTCGTCGTCGATGAACGCGATCCGCTCGCCGCTGCAGCGCGCGATCCCGGCGTTGCGGGCCTTCGCGAGGCCGCCGTTGGGCTGGTTCACGACGACGAACCGGCATGGCGCGATCGCGCGCGCGCGCTCGATCACGGCCGGCGTGTCGTCCTGCGAGCCGTCGTTGACCAGCACCACCTCGAACGCGTCGGCCGGGATCGTCTGGTCGAAGCAGGCCGCCAGCACGCGCTCGAGCAGCGACGCGCGGTTATAAGTGCACAGTTGAATCGACAGCTGCACGAGCGGCGCGTCAGAACCGGGTCGTGCAGATCGGCGGCTGCGAACACGCGAACGCGGCGTCGACCTGCGCTAGGCGGTCGCGCGGCTCGACCGACGCCAGCCGGCGCCGCAGCAAGTCGCGCAGGCGCAGGGAACCGACGACCAGCGACGACAGGTCGTGGATCCCGATCGACAGCGTCGCGTCCGCGCGGGCCGACTCGTCGCGGCGCGCGCCGTTCGCATCGAAGCGGAACGTCCAGTCACCCGCGGTCGCGGCTAGGAACGGGTCGTCGATCCGCAGCCGCAGCACGAACGGATCGGGGCAGGGCGGCAGGTACGCGAAGGCGCGCTCGACGTCGATGATACGATACATCGCGCCGAGCCCCGTCTCGGCGATGCGGTGCGCGGCCGGCGGCGCGACCGCGACGTCCGAGCCGTCACGCGGATCGCGCGCGTTGAGGTAGAACGCCGCGTCCTGCGTCTCGACGACGACCCGCACGAACTGGTCGCGCTGCGCGCGCAGATAGCGCAGCAGCGCCGCTTCGACGGCGGAGTCTTCGGCCAGCACGTCGCGGACCAGCAGCTCGTCGCAGTTGCGCACTTCGTCCGGTCCGGCGACGGCCTTGACCTGCATGAGGCCGCCCAGCCGCCCGTCGTCCTCGACGCCGATCAGGCGCAGCTCGACGTCGCGCAGCGCGCGCAGCGTCGGGACGCGGTGGCGCGTCATCAGCCCGTTGGTCGTCGCCCGCATCCGTTCGTGAAACGCGATGACCTCGTCGGCGTCGGCCTCGGTGAGGATGCGCGGCGTCCCGCGCGCACCGTCCTCGCGCAGGTCGCCCGGCGCGAAGCCGAAGCGGTGCATCGGCGTTCCGTAGCCGAAGCCCAGCGCCCGGTAGAAGTCGTACCGGAACGGGTGCAGGACGGCAAACGCCGCGCCGCGGCTGCGGTAATGCTCGAGGTACCAGGCGATCAGCGCGCGCGCGACGCCCCGCCGCTTGTGCAGCGCGGAGACCGCGACCGCGCCGACCCCGCCGGTGAACGCATCGCGACCGCGCACGTTCATCTCGAAGTCGAACAGCCGCATCGTTCCAGCCAGCTCGCCGCAGCGTTCGGCGACGATCAGCCGCGCTTCGGTGAACGACTCGCTCTCCCGCAGCGCGACGACGAACCGGTCGAACGCTTCGACCGAGTCGACGTGCATGATCGGGTACGCATCGACCAGCAGGCGCGCGAGCTCGGTGAAGCGCGCCGGCGACTCGGTGCGAAAGTCGAGCTGGTGGATCTCGAGCTCGCTCGCAGTTGCCGTCATCAGTACAGCCGGCGCCCGTTGGGGACGGCAAAGCTCGGCCGCACCAGCACGACGTTGCCGTCCTCGTCGTCCATCCCCAGCACCAGCACCTCGCTCTCGAAGCCGGCGATGCGCTTGGGCGGGAAGTTGACGACCGCGCACACCTGGGTGCCGATCAGCTCCTCGGCGCCATAGCGGCCGGTGATCTGCGCCGAAGAGCGGCGCTCGCCCAGCTCCGCGCCGAAGTCGATGCGCAGCGCGTAGGCCGGCTTGCGCGCCTTGGGCAGCGGCTCGGCGGCCAGGATCGTCCCGGCGCGCACGTCGACGCGCCCGAAGTCGTCATAGGCGATCACGCCTCAGCGTTCGGCGGTGGCGACGAGCAGTCCGTCGAGCGCCGCCAGGACCTGCGCGGCGTCGAGCGCGCGCACGCAGGCGAAGTCGGGACAGGTCTCCTTGCGGTGCCAGGGCGGACACGGATAGCTCGGCCGCACGACGGCGACGCGCGCACCGCGCGGGGCCCACCGGTCGGGCTCGTCCGACTGCAGCGCGAACACGCCGACGGTCGGGGCACCGACCGCGGCGGCGACGTGCATCGGTCCGGAGTCCATCGCGACGACCGCGCGCGCCGTCTCGGCCAGCGCGCCGAAGGCGCCGAGCGAGGTCGCACCCGCGAGCGAGGTGACCCCGCGGCCTGCACCGGCGGCGATCGCGTCGGCGATCGGGGCGTCCTCGGGCGCACCCGTCACGAAGACCGGCAGACCGTCGCGCGCCACCAGCCGCGCGGCAAGGGCGACGAAGCCGTCGACCGGCCAGCGCACCGCGCGCTGCGCCGACAGCCCGCGCGTCGAGTGCAGCAGGTAGTACGCACCGCTGACGTCGTGCACCCGCAGCAGCGCGCGTGCCGCGTCGCGTTCGTCGTCGCGCAGCGCGAACTGCGGGCGATCGTCGAGCGTGTCGCAGCCGATCGCGCGCGCGTAGTCGAGCAGGATCTGCGTCCACGGCGTGGTGCGGTCGCCGAGCTCGCTGCGCACCACGACGCGCTGCGTGAACAACGGCGAGTACAGCCGGCGCGCCTGGCCGACGCGGACCGGGATGCGCGCGCGCCACGGAACCAGCGCGGTGCGCAGCGTCGCCCAGGTGACGATCGCCGCCGCGTAGCGCGCCGGCAGGCGCGAGCCGAGTGCGATCGTCCGGTCGACGTCCGGCACGTGCGAGGCGACGTCGAGATGTGCCGGCAGGACGACCGCGTCGACCGCTTCGTAGCGCGTGCGCAACGCGCGCGCGACGACGCCGGCGAGCAGCGTGTCGCCGATCCCGCCGCCGGCCGCGACCAGCAGCGCGCGCTCAGCCGCCATCGACCGCCGCTGCGAGGCGCGCGGTCTCGGCGTGCAGCTCCGAGGCGCGCAGCGCGCGGTACGGCGACGCCCAGGGCCGCCAGCGCCGCACTTGGATGTCGAAGCCGGCGTCCGGGAAGACATCGACGACCGGAACGCCGAGCATCCCGGCCACATGCGCCGCGCCGGTGTCGACGGTGATGACCGCTGCGGCCGCGTCGATCGCCGCGACCCACGAGCGCAAGTCACCGAACGTTTCGGGGACGACGCCGAGCGCGCCGCTCACCAGGTCGACGTCAGTCGGCGCGGCGACGATCCGCAGCCCGCGCGGTGCGAGCCGGTCGACCGCCGCGCGCAGCGTCGCGTCGGTGACGCCGCTGATCTGCCACTTCGGTCCGGCCTGAAGCAGGATGCCGGCACGTTTGGACGCGCGCTGCGCGGTCAGCAGCGGCGCGAGCATCGCGACTTCGGCCGGCGGCTCGGTCCGCCGCGTCAGCCCCGCCGCCAACCGGAACAGCACCTCGACCTCGTGCGCCTCCTCGCCGCCCGGCTGCTGCGAGCGGCTGATGGTCCGGGTCGTTTGAAACCGCACCCACAGCGACTTGAGCGGCCGGCTCCAGCCGGTGGTGAACCCGACCCGCTTCTTCACCGGTGCGGCGAGCGCGTAGGCTTCGGGCTCTTCGCTCGCGATCAGCGCGACGTCGTACTTGGTCGCCGCGATCTCGTCGACGGCGCGCGCGGTGCTGTCGGGAGTCGAGCCGTGCGCCGGCCACGGGATCCGCTCGAGCACGTGCTCCTCGACCAGCGCGTCGCGCACGAACAGGCCGGCGTTGCGCGTCGTCGACGCGATTCCGACCTCGTGCCCGGCCTCGCGCAACGCGGCGACGAGCGGCGCGCAGACGGCCGCGTCGCCGATTCCGTCGAGACGCACCAGCAGCACGCGCATCGGATCACGGCGTCCGCAGCTGGCGGTCGAGCTCTTCGGCGTATACGCTGTCGAGCAGAAACTTACGGGCGAGCTGCGCAACCGCGTTCGGGGAACGGGTACTCGTCGCCAGACCCGCCAGCAGCGGCTGGATCGCCGGAGGCAGAAACACCCGAGCGCGCAGCAGGTTCAGCGCGTACGCGCCGGTAGCCAACTTCGTGTTGAAGTCCGGATGCTTGCGAACGAACAACCTGGCCATCTTCGCCTTTTCGGTGTGCTTTCGGAGCGCAGCGTCGAGCGACTCCAGCGTCGGCGGCTTTATGTGTTGCAAGTGCGCGTTCCATGCGAAGTGCCGCCGGACCCCGGACTTGCGAAGTCGCCTGCCGAGCTCGCTATCCTCCCAGCCGTACAGATTGAAGGTCTCGTCGAAGCGCCCCACGGCGTTCAATTCCCGCGCGCCCACCGACACGTTGCACGTGACGAGAAACGCGCGCGAGCCGTTGTAGAACCGCGGGCTCGACTTCTGCCGTGCCGAAGCTACATTCATGATGGGGCCGGAAACGCACAAAGGCACGGACGATCGCTCGTGCGCGGCTGCGTGCGCAGCCAAGAAGTGCGGCGACGTCACGACGTCGTCGTCGATGAACACGATGATGTCGCCGGTAGCGATCTCGAGGCCGTCATTGCGCGCTAGCGCGCGATTGGGCTCCTCGACGTAGCGATAGCGCGCCCCGTACCTCTGCGCGACCTCGCGTGTCGCATCACTCGACCCGTTATCGACGACGATGACCTCAAAATCGGGCGCGCCTTGCTGCGCGCGCAACGATGCAAGTGCGTCCTCGAGCAGCGCCGCCCGGTCCTTGGTCGCGATGACTACCGAGAGTCTCACTCCGCCACCGGTTCGAGCAAGGCCGCCGCCATCCGCTCAGACGCGCCGGCCTGCGGCCGGTAGAGCTCGCGCAGCTCGGCGCCGGTCGCGCTGCACCAGGCCGCGTCGTGCCAGCGCTCAGCGGCGACCTGCGCGATCTGCGACGGCAGCAGCGTCCCCACGATCTCGACGTCGAGCTCCTTACCGGCATCGATGTTGGGCTGAGCGAAGTGGGTGAACCGCTTCGCGTAGTTGAGGACCGCGGCGCGCTTGATCGGCGTCCCGATCAACGGTAGCTTTCCCACGTACTGCAGCGGCCCGCCGATTACGACCAGCTCGGGCGCGTTGAACGGCGTACACACGACCGCCGGGATGCCGAGCGCGGCGAGCTCGATCACCTTGGTGCCCGGGATCGCGACCGCAAGGCGTGCGCGTGCGGTCGCGCGCATCGCCGCGCGCAGCAGCGGAAAGCGCGCCCCTTCGGCGACGATTTCGCGCTGGTCGTTCAGCTCGGCGGCGGCGCCGTACGCCAGCGGGTGCTCACCCCCGCGCGCGAGCGCCGCGCGCAGGGTCTCGTCGCGGACGAACGGCGAGCCGGCGAACGCGACCGGAACGCCGGGCAGCATCCGGCGCAAGTTCAGCGCGACGCGAACGAACATCGGGAAGAGGTTCGCAACTTCGTGCCGACGTGAGCCTGGGAACAGGACGATTCCGTCGTGCGCGGCGTCGCTGGGCGGATCGCCGAACGTGCCGGCGGCTTCGCCCAGCGCGCCGTCGATGGCGAGGTTGCCGACGACCTCGATCCGGTCGGCCGGGGTCCCCCAGCCGGTCAGCTGCTCGCGGTTCGCCTCGTCGACCGCGAACACGCGCTCGAACAGCTCCGCGTAGCTCCGGCGCGAGAACTTGTACGAAGTCGCGATGCCGCCGAGGCGTCCGTGGACGCGCGCCGCGTGACCGAGGTCGCCGCCAAGGTACTGCACCCGGTCGACGCGCGCCGGCAGCCCGTCGACCGCGCGGCCGAGCGCGAGCCGCAGGTAGACCGACGGCGGGTACGCGCGGACGCCGGGGAAGAGTTGCTCGGCGTACGCGGCCTCGCGTCCGGTCGCGAAGTCGTCGGGCACGCAGATCAGGTGGATCTCGGTCGCTGGATCGCGCGCCCGCAAGGCCGCGACCAGCGGCCGGACCCAGCCAGCGAACTCGCCGGGGCCGTTGGCGGTGATCGCGATCCGCATCAGAGCGCGCGGATCGCGGCGACGAGATCGGTCGTGCTGCGGCCGGGCTGGTGCGGGGCGAGGATCACCTTGCCGCCGTGCCGCTCGACCGCGAACCGTTCGGGCAGTTCCTCGATCCGGTACTGGTCGCTCTTCACGTGGATGTCGGGACGCAGGCGGTCGAGCAGCGTCTCCGGCGTCCGCTGGCGGAATCCGACCACCACGGTGACGCTTTGCAACGCGGCGACGACGCGCGCGCGGTCGGCGAACGGCACCAGCGGACGGCCCGGGCCTTTGCCGAGCAACCGCACCGACTCGTCCTCGTTCATCAGCACGATCAGCGCGTTGCCGTGGTGCCGTGCCCACTCGAGGTACGCCGTGTGCCCGGCGTGGAGCAAGTCGAAGACGCCGTTGGTCGAGACGACGGTGCACTTGCGGGCGCGCATCTCCTCGCGCCAGCGCACGGCCTTCTCTTCATCGAGAATCAGACCCGAGAAACCGTTCGACGTCATGTCGCGCCCCTGCGTGCGTCGTCATCCATCGGCTCCGTGCCGTGCTCCATCAGCTCGACGATCTCGTGCGGCTGCGCGGTGGCGGTGCCCAGCTTCTCGACCACCGCGGCAGCGGCGAAGTTCGCCAGCTGCGTTGCGACCTCGGCGGCGATCCCGGCCGCCAGCGCGAGGGTGAGCACCGCGACGACCGTGTCGCCCGCTCCCGACACGTCGTAGACCGTCCGCGCGACGGCGGGGACGTCGAAGCGCTCGCCGCCGGAGCCGAACAGCGACATCCCGTGCTCGCCGCGCGTGATCAGCACGAAGCGGCAGCGCAGTGCCGCCAGCAGCGCGCGGCCGGCGCGCTCGAGGGACGCGTCGTCGACGATCGCGATCCCCGACGCGCGCGCGGCCTCGGCGACGTTCGGCGCGACGCAGGTCACGCCGGCGAACATCGCCACGTCGGCCGGCTTCGGATCCGCCACCACGATCGGCGCGCCCAGTGCGGCGTCGACGACGTCGCGGTGAAAGAGCCCCTTGGCGTAGTCGCTGAGCACGACCGCGTCGGCGTCGCCGACTGCGGTGCGCACGCCGTCGACGACGCGCGCGCGGTCGCCGTCGCGCAGCGGCGCGGTCGACTCCCAGTCGGCGCGCACGACCTGCTGGCTGTGCGCGACGACGCGCGTCTTGCGGGTCGTCGGCCGGTCGCCGACCGTCACCAGCCCGCGCGCTTCGACGCCGAGATCGTCGAACAGCGCGCGCACGCGCGCGCCTTCGGCGTCGTCACCGATCGCCCCGACGAACGACACCCGCGCACCCAGCGCGCGCAAGTTGTTCGCGACGTTCCCCGCGCCACCGAGCGTGAACGAGTGATCGCGCACCGCCACCACCGGCACCGGCGCCTCCGGCGAGATGCGCGTGACGTCGCCCCAAATCCACTCGTCGATCATCACGTCGCCCACCACCACGACGCGCCGACCCGCCATCCTCCCCAACAGCTCCGCAGCCCGCGACGCCGCAATCACCTCAGCCACCCCGCACCCTCACACTCTGAGGCTCCCGAACGGTGCGGGCCACGATCCACTTCGCGGCATCCAGCAGCGTCTCAGCACGAAAATCCGGCTCGGGCCCTTCATACGGATACGGCCCCGGCAGCAGCACACCCGGAATCCCGACCGCATGCCCGAGCGCAACGTCGCTCCCACGATCGCCGACTACCGCTCCGCCGTCGAGCGAGAGCCTAAGCTCCTCGACAGCACGATGCACGAGCCCAGGCGCAGGCTTGCGGCAGGCACAGTCCTCGCCGTAATGCGAGCACCAGTACCAACCGTCGATCGCGACATCGTGGCTCGCCAGCTGCCGCACGATCTCGGCATTCACCGTTCGCACGGTGTCGTCGTCGAAATACCCACGCGCAACACCGGATTGATTCGAAACGACGACGGTAGCAAACCCGCTCTCGCGCATCAACCGCAGCGCCTCGACCACCGTCGGCAAGATCTCGACGCCCTTCGGGTCCCCGAGAAAACCTTTGTCCTCGATGATTGTGCCGTCACGGTCGAGGAACACCACCGGCCGCGTCATTGCTTCGACTTGGCCTCATACGCTGCTTCAAACAAGTCGACGAGACGAGTCGCAATCGGTTCCGGAACACCGAAGCGAACGGCGTCGGGAGTATCGATCGCGTCGCCCGCGGTCCCCAGCAAGCACCAGCGCGCGGCTCGTCGTTTGAACCATGCAGAGAGCGCGAACGTCTGAGGTTCCCGCGTCCACATCGCAAAGGCATAGCCGCGGTACGCAACCGAGTCGAATACCGGCCCCGGATGCTTCGGGTCGACGGTGGGATCCCAAGCCGCAAGCACAGTCGGCGCGCAAGGCGGGACGGACGGAAGCGGCGACGGCAACGGTACCGCTTGCAGCGCGACGGCACTCAGCAGCGCCGCGAAACTCACGCGAAGATCAGCTCCTGCTCGACCAGGTCGCAGATGATGTGACCCATCGTGATGTGTACTTCTTGGACGATCGCGCTGTAGCTGTCGGGACCGACCAGTGCGAAGTCGGCAATGTCCGCCACCGGACCGCCGCCGTTGCCGGAAAACGCAACGGTCGTCGCGCCGGCCTCTTTGGCGGCTTCCAGCCCGCGCACGACGTTCTTCGACGTGCCGCTGGTCGTGATGCCGACCACGACGTCGCCGGGCTTCGCCAGCGCTTCGACCATCCGCGCGAACAGATGCTCGTAGCCGAAGTCGTTCGAGATCGCAGTGACCGCCGAGGTGTTGACGGTCAGCGCTTCGGACGGCAAGCCTTTGCGCTCGCGCAGGAACCGGCCGCTGAATTCGGCCGCGAGGTGCTGCGCGTCGGCGGCGCTGCCGCCGTTGCCGAACCACAGCACCTTGTTGCCGGCGCGAAACGCCGACACCATGGCGGCGACGATCGCCGCGACCTGCGTCGCGTAGCGCGGCTCGTCGAGGCGACCCTTGCGATCGGCCAGCAGCGCCGCGAAGTCTCGCCGCCCGGTGATCACGGTTCGATCCAAAACAGCTCCTGACCCAGCGAGACCAGCTCGCCGTTCTCCACCAGACAGCGCACGACGGTGCCGGCGTAGTCGCTGGCGATCTCGTTCATCAGCTTCATCGCTTCGAGGATGCACAGCGTTTGACCGACCGTGACGCGGCTGCCGATCTCGACGAACGGATCGGCACCCGGTGACGCCGAGCGGTAGAACACGCCGACCACCGGCGCGGTGACGTGGCGCGCATTGGCGCCGGCGGCGGGCGCGGCCGACGGGATCTCGCCGCCGCCGGGCTGCGCGGCCGGTACCGCGCCCGCGCCGTAAGCCGCCGCCGGCATCGAGACCACGGTCGGCTGCACCGCCGTCGCGTCGCGCCGCACGATCTCGATCTCGGTGTCGCCGGTCCGCACCCGGATCGCGTCGAGGTCGAACTCCGCGGCGATCTCGCCCAGCGCGCGAACCCGCGCGGCTTCGTCCTGCTCCATCAGGCGGTGGCTTCGACCACCACGCGCGCAACTTCCGCTGCCGAGCCGGCGAGCGCCAGCCGCCTGTCGGCCCGGACGTCGAGGTCCCGCAGCACGATCTCGCCCGCTTCGAGCTCGTGGTCGCCGAGGATCAGCGCCCAGCGCGCGCCGTTGCGGTCGGCGGTCTTGAAGTGCGCGGTCAGCTTGCGGCCCTGCCAGTCGGCGAAGGTCGGTTCGGTCCACGCCTCGCGCAGCGCCGCCACCACCGGGACCAGGTGCGCCCGGGCCGCCTCGCCGAGCGCGATCGCCTGCAGGCCGCGTCGAACGGGCGCCGGCTCCCCGGCAACCGCGCGGACCATCATCAAGAACCGCTCCAGGCCGAGCCCGAACCCGACCCCCGGAGTCGGCGGTCCGCCGAGCTGCGCCACCAGCCCGTCGTAGCGACCCCCGCCGCAGACCGTGCTCTGCGCCCCGAGCGCCGACGAGGTGAACTCGAACACCGTGCGCGTGTAGTAGTCGAGCCCGCGCACGATCCGAGGGTTCACCGTGTACGCGATCCCGAGCGCGTCGAGGTACCCGCGCAGCGCGTCGAAGTGCGCGCGGCAGTCGTCGCACAGCACGTCGATGAACGTCGGCGCGTCGCGCACGAACGGCGCGTCGCGCTCGTCTTTCGAGTCGAGGATGCGTAGCGGGTTGCGTTCGAGCCGGCGCTGCGAGTCGGCACTCAGCTCGGCCGCGTGCGGGCGAAAGTGCGCCAGCAGCGCTTCCCGGTACCGCGGCCGGCACGCGGCGTCGCCGACGCTGTTGATCTGCAGCGACGCGTCGGCGATCCCGTAGCGCGCGATCAGCCGCTCGGCGATCTGGATCACCTCGAGGTCGGCCTCGGCACCCGCGTCGCCGAAGCACTCGACGCCGAACTGGTTGGCCTGGCGGTAGCGTCCCGCTTGCGGCCGTTCGTAGCGGAAGAACGGCCCGATGTAGTACAGCCGCTGCGTTCCCTGCGCGAGCAAGTTGTGCTGCAGCAGCGCGCGCACCGTTCCGGCCGTCAGCTCGGGCCGCAGCGTCATGCTGCGGTCGGCCTTGTCCTTGAACGTGTACATCTCTTTTTCGACGATGTCGGTCGTCTCGCCGACGCCGCGCTCGAACAGCTCGGTCGCCTCGAACATCGGCGTCCGGATCTCGCTGTAACCGAAACGCGCCGCGATCTCACGGCAGGCGCCTTCGAGCCGAATCCAGTCCGCCGACGCCGGCGGAACGATGTCTTGCGTGCCGCGGGGGGCGCTGATCGGGTTCACGACGACCCGACCGCTTCGGCTTCTACGCGGCCGTGCCTTCGGTCGGCCCGGGAACTGGACCGGAAAAGTCCTGTCGAGCACGTGGCGAATACGGCGAAGTCATGCCCGCCTCCCCACGAGCACGCACGCGGCCGGACCGGAACGACTACTTGGCACTCCTGCGCGGAGAACGAGCGGTGCTGGAGGGTTGCGGCGTGCGAAAGGCAGCGATTTTCGGCTCCATCGCGCGCGGCGACGCGCACGACGCGTCCGACGTCGACGTCCTCGTCGTCCTCGATCCGGATGCGCACGTGGGACTTCTCCAATTCGTCGACATCCAGCTCCGTCTCCGCACCTTATTCGGTCGCAAGGTCGATCTCGTCAGCCGGGGCGGCTTACGATCCGACCGTGACGCATCGATCCTCGAGCAAGCCGTTTGGGCGTTTTAATCGCGTGGAAGACGCGACCCAATCGCGGCGCCGCCGAAGACTGCAGGACATACTCGGCAACGTAGCCTCGGCCAAACGCATCGCCGCGCCGCTCACCCGAGAATCCTTCCATGCGAACGAGACCGCGCAGAAGGCGATTTGCTTCGACTTGCTCTGCATCTCCGAAGCAACGGCTCGACTCATCGATCTCGATCCGACAATCGCAAAGCGTCATCCCAACGTACCGTGGGCCGAAGTTCGCGCAATCGGGAACGTCCTTCGCCACGAGTACGCAAGCATCGACGTCGCGATCGTTTGGGAAACCGTGGCGAATGAGGATCTCGATGTTCTGACGGCCGCTGTCGCTGCGGAGCTAGGCGAGATCGACGGCTGACCGCCCCTACGCCGCCGCGCCTCCTCGGGGCTCGAGCAGCTCGACCGGAATCCCGTTCGGGTCCTCGACGAACGCGATCCAGCGTGTGCCGCTGGGAGCCTTCTTCGGCTCCTTGACGATCTTCACGCCCTGCGCGCGCAGTTTTTCGATCACGCCCGGCAGATCGCCGTCGACTTCCAGCGCGAGGTGCTCGTAACGGTTGCCCAACTCGTACGGCGGATGGTCTTCGAGGTCGTAGACGAGCTCGATGTACGCATCCCAGCTCGAGCCCACGAACGCCATATCGGCGTTGCCGGGATAGTGGAGCGGACCGTCGAGCAGCCTGAGCCCGAGCTTGTTGGTGTAGAAGTCGATCGACGCGTCCATGTCCGATACAAAGATCGACGTGTGCAGATACCGCGGCATGACCGTGCCTACGCGCCGAGTGGGCTAACGCACCTTCTTGGCGTGCTTCTTGCGGGGTGCGGGGGTTGCTTTGGCGGACGTCGCCGCGGCGCTCGGGGAGACCAGGTCGCGCAGGATTGCCAGCGTGAGCGCGGTCGGGTCCTTCGGCTGCCCGGCCGGGACTTTCGGCGGGTTGGTCTTGTCGTTGATGCCGTTGGTGAGGACGAGCGCGCCGATTTTGAGCGAGGGGACGAGGACGATCGCGTCGCTCATGCCGCCCAGCGGCGTCGCGCCGTTCTTGATCAGGACAACCGGCGACGACGGGCTGGAGGTCAGGTGATTGTCCTGCCAGGCGAGACCGAGCGTCACGGTCGAGCTCTTGCCGCAGACCTTGTACGTGCCGAGCGGCGTCTGCACGGTCTTGAGCGCCGCCGACAGAGTCGGATCGTTGTTCACGGGGCCTTCAAACAAGTTGGCCGCGAGGAACTTGAGCATGTCGTTCGCGTTCGACTTGATGTCGAGCGCGACGCCCTTCACCGCAACCGCGCCCGATGCGGTGTCGTGATAGCCGGTCGCCATCGTGCAGCCGGAGATCAGCTGTCCGCTCGTGCACGACTGGCCGAGCGGCGTGTTGACCTCGGTCTTGAGAATCGTGTTGTAGGCGTTCTTCATCGGCGCCGGGTATGACGCCGCGATCGCGTAGCCGAGCGTGACGAAGCCGGTGTCGGAGTAGAGGTAGCAGCTCCCAGGCTTGTTCTTCGTCCTAAACGTGTTCCAGAAGTTGACGAGCCGCGCGGGCGCCGTCTGGTCGCTGAACAGCTGTTGGTCGGCCTGACTCGTTCCGGGCGCGGTATCGGGAAAACCGCCGCGATGCGAGCCGAGCTCGTCGAGCGTGACCGTCTTGAACGTCGCCGAGCCGGTGAGGCCCTTTGTACCTTTCAGCGCCGCATACGCGGTCGTCGTCTTGCTCGCGTAGTGCTTTCCGTACGCGACCGCCAGCAGCGTCGTGTCGTACACCTTCGTGACCGACCCGATCTGGAACACCGTCGACGCCGTAACTTTCGCTTTGGTCGCGGTCGACGTCACGCCGAACGTGTAGATCTTCCCGGTCGCCCCGAAGTGTTTCGCATCGAAGACGGCGACCGCGACGCCCGGCGTGTGCGTCGCCTTTTGATACGCAGCGACCAACGCGGCGATGGCCGTCCCTGGGTCCGGCGCGGGCGCCGCCGCCGCCGCCGCGGGAACGAGAACAAGTGTCCCAAGCGCGAACAGACGCATCACGTGTCGAAGCTGCATGACACGCGCCTTGGAAACGAGCGCACATTTCTCCTCGCGCACACAATGCGCGAAAGCGCGCGAAGACGCCGGCTCAGACCGAGCGCGCCGTCAGGGGCTAGACGCCGGCGGCGCGCGCGAATACGAACGGTGCGGTGAGCGCCGCGCCGGCCAGGAAGAACGCGACGAACACCGCGACCGGCCGTAGCGCGCGGACGCCCCCGATCAGCGCCAGCACGACCGGAGCGATCAGCAGCACGGCGATCCCGTCGTGATGGAACGGGTGCAGCAGCGTCAGGTCGTCGAGCCCGGCGCGCGACCACAGCGTCACCGCAACCCGCTCGATGATGCCGAAGAGCGCAGCGAACGCGATCAGCCGGACGAGAAACCCTTGCATCGCGCTAGTGCAGGAAGTAGCGGTAGGTGGAGAAGACGAGCGCGATGTCGTGCGCGTCGGCGGCGGCGATCACCTCGGCGTCGCGGATCGAGCCCTGCGGCGCGATCACCGCGCTGCAGCCGGCGTCGGCGGCGGCGATCAGCCCGTCGGCGAACGGGAAGAAGCCGTCGCTCGCGCAGGCCGCGCCGCGTGCGAAGGCGTGCGCGCGGTGGGCGGCGATCTGCACCGCGCTGACCCTGTTGGTCTGGCCGGCGCAGATTCCGCGCGAGACTCCGTCGCGCGCGATCACCACGCCGTTGGACTTCACGTGTCGCACGGCGTCCCAGGCGAAGATCAGGTCGCGCCACTCGTCGTCGGACGGGCGGCGGCGCGAGACGACAGTCCAGCGCTCGCCGGGCGCCTGCGGATCGTCGTCCTCGGCGAGAACGCCGCCCAGCGCGCTGCGCACGCGCAACTCGGCCGCGATCCGCTCGGGCGTCCCGGCGCGGAAGCGCATGATCCGCAAGTTCTTCTTCTGGCGCAGCCGGGCCAGCGCGGCGTCGTCGAACGCCGGCGCCGCGACGATCTCGAGAAAGAATCCGGCCAGATGCTCGGCCGACTCCGCGTCGACGGTGCCGTCGACCGCGATGATGCCGCCGTACGCCGAGACCGGATCGGCGTCGAGCGCCGCGCGCACCGCATCGGCGACCGAGGCGCGCTCGGCGACGCCGCACGGCACCGTGTGCTTCACGACCGCGGCGCGCGCCCGGGGGTCGCGCGACGCCGGCACCGCGTCGCCGCCGTTCGCGCGCGGTGGAACCGGCGCGTGGACCAGCAGCCGCAGCGTCGCGTCGAGGTCCAGCAGGTTGTTGTACGACAGCGCTTTGCCGCCCAGCTGATCGGGGAGCTGCGCCTCGCGAGCGAGGTAGAAGGCCGCGCGGTCTTGCGGGTTCTCGCCGTAGCGCAGCGGCTGCTCGATCGGGATCGTCAGCGCGAGCGATCCGGGCAACTCGGCCGCCAGCAGCCCCGACTCGAGGTAGCGCGCGATCGCGCTGTCGTACTCGGCGGTGCGCTCGAACGCACGGGTCGCGTAGCGGCGGCGCGTCGCATGGTCGAGTCCGTCGCCTGACAGCGCGGCGATGAAAGCGCCGTACTGACCCGGATCGCTGAGCACGCTGACGTGGTCGAAGTTCTTGGCTGCCGCGCGCAGCAGCGCGACGCCGCCGATGTCGATCTGCTCGATCGCCTCTTGCAAGGTCGCGCCTTCGCGCGCCACGGTCGCCTCGAACGGATAGAGGTTCACCACCACCGTCGCGATGGTCGGGATACGGTGCTGCGCCGCCTCGCCGCGGTGCACGGGATCGTCGCGGTCCTGGAGGATCCCGCCGAACACGTTGGGGTGCAGCGTCTTGACCCGCCCGTCGAACAGCGACGGGTAGCCGGTCAGTTCGCCGACGTCGGCCGCCTCGATCCCGTGCTCGTGCAGGTGCGCGCGCGTGCCGCCGGTCGCGAACAGCGGGACGCCGCGCTCGGCCAGCGCGCGCGCGAGATCGACGACGCCGGTGCGATCGTAGACCGAAAGCAGCGCCGCTTCCATGACGTTATGCCGACGCCACCGCGGGCTCGCGCTGCGGCTCGACCGGGACCGGCACGGCCGGCCGGTCGTCGAGCGCGACGCTCACGACCGAGCTGACGCCGGGCTCCTGCATGGTGACGCCGTAGAGCCGCTGGGCGAGCTCCATCGTCTTCTTGTTGTGGGTGACGATCAGCATCTGCGACGTCGTCGAGACGCTGCGAATCTTCGTCGACAGCCGTTCGACGTTGGCGTCGTCGAGCGCGGCGTCGACCTCGTCGAGCAGGTAGAACGGGGACGGCTTCACCGCGATCAGCGCGAAGATCAGCGCCGAAGCCGTCATCGCGCGCTCGCCGCCCGACAGCGCGGCCAGCGCGGTCATCTTCTTGCCCGGCGGCTGGACCGAGAGCTCGATCCCGGTCTCGCTGAGGTTGCCGGGATCGGTCTGCCACATCTCGGCGCGGCCGCCGGGGAACAGCTCGGCGAACATCTCGCCGAACCGCGCCTTGACCGCGTCGAACGTCTCGTTGAACTGCGCCTGGCACGAGACCTCGATCTCGGCGATCGTCGCCAGCAGCGTCTCGCGCGCCCGGTGCAGATCGTCCATCTGCGCGCGCAGAAACTTCTCGCGCTCGGTCAGCTCGTCGCGGTCGGCCTCGGCGTTGAGGTTGACGTTGGCCTGCAGGCGCACCAGCTCTTCGCGCAGCCGCGGCAGCTCGTCGACGACCTCTTCGGGCTCGTTCGCGTAGCGCTCGAGCACGTCGCGCTGCTCGTCGTCGCCGGCCGGGTTCTGCGCGAAGTTCGCCTGCAGCATCCCGAGCTCGGCGTCGATCTCGGCCAGCCGGCGGCGGCCCGCCTCGCCGGCGACGCCGGCTTCGCGTTCTTCGCTCTGCGCAGTGCGCTCGTCCGCCTCACGCTGGGCGGCTTCGTCGGCGGTCGCTTCGCGCTGCTTGCGGCCGTTCTCGACGGCTGCGTCGACTGCGGCGACGCGTTCGCGCGCGGTTGCGAGCGACGTGCCGAGCTCCGCGGCGCGCGCCTGCAGCGCGTCGAGCTCGCGCAGCATCGACTCCCGCGCCGCGCCGGCGCGCTCGGCGTCGGCGTCGAGCAGGCCGAGCCGCGTCACGGTCGCGTCGCGCTCGGCGCTGAGCCCGGCGACCTGCTCGCGCAGCGCGCTCGCCGCCGCCACGACCTCGCTCTGCTCCGCTTCGACCGCCGCGATCCGCTCGCGCGCATCCGCCAGCGTCGCTTCGAGCGCGGCGCGCTGCCGGCCGAGGTCGACGTGATCGTCGGCGACACGTTCGAGCGCGTGCAGCCGCGAGACGACGTCTTCGCGCGCGCCGCCGAGCGACCCGATCCGCGTGCCCGCCGTCGCGACCGCAGCGTCGAGCCGCTCGATCTCGGCGGCGAGCCCTTGCAGCTGCGTGCGCACGTCCTGCAGTGCGACCTCGGCGTCGCCGGCCAGCCGCGTCGCTTCGTCGTAGGCCGCGGTCGCCGCGTCGAGCGCCGCCTTGGCGGCACTGCCGTCGCGCTCGACCGCGTCGAGCTGCGCGCGCAACTGCGGCAACCGTTCCTTGAGCGTCTCGGCCTGCGCGCGACGGGCCAGGATCGAGCGTTCTTTGCGGAAGCGACCGCCGCTGATCGCACCGCCGCCCATGATCTGGTCGCCTTCGAGCGTGACGATCGAGTCGCGGAAACCCTCGCCGCGGGTCAGCCTGATCCCGGTCCGCAGATCGTCGACGACCAGGATGCGCCCGACCAGGAACGCGACGATTCCGCGATAGCGCGGCTCGGCGCGGACCAGGGTGTGCGCGTAGCCGATGACGCCCGGACGTTCGCCCAGCGCGCCGAGCTCGCGCCCCTCGCGCTCCGCCAGCGTGTCGAGCGGCAGAAACGTTGCCCGGCCGAGTTCGCGGGAGCGCAGATAGGCGACCGCGGCTTCGGCATCTTCGGAGGTCTGGGCGATCACGTTCGACAGCCCGGCACCGAACGCGACGTCGAGCGCGCGCGCGTAGCGCTCGTCGGTCGAGATCAAGTTCGAGACGACGCCGTGCAGCCCGCGCAGCTCGCCGCGGTTCGACGCCTCGACCACCGCGCGGGTGCCGTGCGCGTGGCCTTCGAGCGCTGCCTCGAGCTCTTCGATCGTGTGCAACCGCGACTCGGCGCCGGCGATCTCCGAGGCGATCTCGCGGTGGCGGCGCTGCAGCTCGGCGACCTGCGCGCTCGCCGCGTCGCCCTGCTCGCGCGCGACCCGCGCGCGCTCGCGCTGCGCGGTCGCCTCGGCCTCGTAGCGCGCGATCAGCAGCTCGCGCTCGCCGAACCGCGCGCGCGCCTCGTCGACCGCGGCGGCGTGCGCGTCGCGCTCGGCGACCGCGGCGGCGTGTTCGCGTTCGAGCCGGTCGATCTCGGCGCGCGCGCCGTGGATCTGCGCGCGCCGTTCGGCTTCGCTCGCGGCGCGCTCGGCCGCCAGCGCCTCGACCGCGCGCAGTTCTTGATAGACGCCGTCGAGCGCGCCGCGCGCGTCTGAGACGGCGGCCGACGCGGACAGCTCGCGCTGATGCGAGCCGTCGGTCTGCGCCGCCAGCGGCGCCAGCCGCTCCTCGAGCCCGGCGATCGCTTCGCGCAGTTGCTCGCGCTCGCTCTCGACGCGCTCCCGGTCGGCGATCACCGCGCTCGACTGGCGTTCGAGGGCTTCGCGCCGCGCGACGGTGGCGGCCAGCTCGGCTTCGAGCTGCGCGGCGTCGGCGCGTGCGGTCTGGCTCGCGGCGCGCTGCTGGTCGAGCTCGAGCTCGAGCGCGTACAGCCGCTCGCGCAAGCCGGACAGCTGCGCACCGAGCTGGGCAGCGCGCGCCGCAGCTTCGGCGCGGCGGTTCTCGTGCTGTTCGAGGCCGGCGACGACGCGCTCGCGCTCGGTGCGCCGCGACGACGACGCGCGCAGGTAGCTGAAGATCTCGAGGTCGCGCACGCGAGCGGTGACGCGCCGGTAGCGCCGCGCACGGCGCACCTGCGTCTCGAGCTCGGGGACGCGCCGCTCGAGCTCGGCGATCAGGTCGTTGACGCGGATCGCGTTCTGTTCGGTCGCTTCGAGCCGGCGCAGCGCCTCGTGCTTGCGCGCCAGGAACTTCCCGATCCCGGCGGTCTCCTCGAACAGCGCACGGCGCTCGGTCGGCTTCGACGACAGCACCGCGTCGATCTGGCCCTGCGAAACGATTGCGTACGACCCGGGTCCGAGCCCGGTTCCCATCAGCAGCTCGTGTACGTCGCGCAGCCGCACCGGCTCGCGGTTGATGAAGAACTCCGACTCGCCGACGCGGTACGCGCGGCGGGTGATCTGCACTTCGTCGAACTCGAGCTTCAGCCCGCGCTCGCGGTTGTCGAAGGTCAGTGCGACCTCGACCATGCCTAGCGGCTTGCGCGTATTGTTGCCCGCGAAGATGACGTCTTCCATCTTCTGCGAGCGCAGCGAGCGCGACGACTGCTCGCCGAGGACCCAGCGAATCGCGTCGACCAGGTTCGACTTGCCCGAACCGTTCGGACCGACAACTGCGGTCGTCCCCTCGACGAAGTCGAGCGTCGTCGCTTCGGCGAACGTCTTGAAGCCGAAGACTTTGAGCGATTTCAGGCGCAAGGGACTATAAGGGCGCGCCCGGTTCGGGCGTGCGCGGGTGGCGGGGACGGCGGCGTTTGTCGAGAGCGATCACCCTGCCGTCGTCGTTCGACGCCGAACGCGCCTCCGCTTGCGGACCGCGGCGGCGCAGCGTCGAGAGCGCCATCGCCGCGGCGCTCTGCTGCGCGGCCTTCTTCGAGGGTCCGATCCCCTCGCCGAGGATCTCGTCGCCGACCCGCACCTGCGAGGTGTAGCGGCGGTCGTTGGGCGGCCCTTCGGCGCGCTCGAAGTACAGCGGCGTGCTGCGCAGCGTCCCTTGGGTGAACTCCTGGAGGTCGGTCTTCGCGTCGCGCTCGCCCACGTCGCGCCGGTCGGCCGGTATGATGTGCTCCTTCTCGAGGAAGCGCTGCACGTGCGCGATGTCGCTCGCTTCGTAGAGCGCGGCGACGAACGCCTCGAACGCGTCGGCCAGCACCGTCTCCTGGGCGGCACCGCCGCTGCGGTCCATCCCTTGGCCGAGGACGACGAGGTCGGAGAACCCGAGCCGGCGCGCGGTCTCGGCGCAGGCCGTGCCGCTGACCAGGTTGGCCTTGCGCCGGGTCAGCATCCCTTCCGACGCGTCGGGATACTTCGTCATCAACCAGCGCGACGCGACGAAGCCCAGGATCGCGTCGCCGAAGAACTCCAGCCGCTCGTTCGACGCGACCATCTGCTCGCGACCGGCGCTGGCGTGGATGAACGCGCGCTCGATCGCGGCCGGATCGACGTTGTCGATCGCGGCCGTCTTGAGCAGCGCGCGCAGTCGCGCGCGCCGTCGCTCACCGGCCATCTCAGCCGTGCTTACCGAAGACCACGGACGTGTTGTGGCCGCCGAAACCGAAGCCGTTCGACATCGCGACCGCGAGCTCGGGCGCTTTGCGGGCGACGTTGGGGACGTAGTCGAGCGCGCACTCAGGATCGGGTTCTTCGTAGTTGGTCGTCGGTGGCATGATCCCGTGGTGCAGCGCGAGCGTCGTCGCGATCCCTTCGATCGCGCCGGCGGCACCGAGCAGGTGACCGTGCATCGACTTCGTCGACGAGACCGCGAGTTTACCGCTCGTGGCGTGCTCGCCGAAGACCCGCTCGATCGCCTGCGACTCGGCGGCGTCGCCGAGCGGCGTCGAGGTGCCGTGCGCGTTGACGTAGCCGACCTGCTGCGCGGAGACGCTGCTGTGCGCGAGCGCTCGCTGCATCGCCAGGATGACGCCGCGCGACTCAGGGTCCGGCTGCGCGATGTGAAACGCGTCGGCCGACTGCCCGTAACCGAGCACCTCACCGTAGATGCGCGCACCGCGCGCGATGGCGAATTCGCGTTCCTCGAGAATCAGGATTCCCGCGCCTTCGCCGAGGACGAAACCATCGCGCTGCTTGTCGAACGGGCGCGACGCGTGCAGCGGGTCCTCATTTCGCGTGCTCATCGCCTTCATCGAGCAGAAGCCGCCCATCGCCGTCGGGATGACCGTCGCCTCACTACCCCCGGTGACGACCGCGACCGCATCGCCGAGCACGATCTTGTCGTAGGCGACCGTGAAGGCGTCGTTCGCGCTCGCGCAGGCGCTGCCGATTGCGAACACCGGTCCGCGCAGGCCGAAATTCATCGAGATCTGCGCCGACGCGGCGTTGCTCATCAGCATCGGGACGAAGAACGGCGAGATGCGGTCCCACGACTGCTTCGGCCCGACCTCGAAGGTCGTGCTCTCGACCGTGATGATCCCGCCGATCCCGCTCGCCACGATCGCGCCGGTGCGGTCGCGCACATCGGGATCGTCGGGGAACTTGGCGTCCGCGAGCGCCTCGCGCGCAGCAGCCAGCGCGAACTGCGCGTAGCGGTCCATCCGGCGCGCGTCGCGGCGCCCGAACAGCGCGTCGGGGTCGAAGTCCTTGACCTCGGCCGCGATGCGCGTGCTCAGCTTCGCGGCATCGAACGCGGTTGTCGGCCCGACCCCGCTGCGCCCGGTGACCAGGCCCTCCCAAAAGGAAGCAACCGAGTTGCCGAGCGGCGTGATCGCCCCGAGGCCGGTGATGACGACGCGCCGTTTCTCCAAAACGCCCTCGGTTTCTAAGAGCGCCTGGGTGCCCCTCCCCACCGCAGTGGGGAAGCTCCCCGCGGCGCGCGCGGGGAAGCTCCCGCGGTCAGTGCTTCCAGTCTTGGGGGCCGACGGCGAAGCGCTGGTAGAGGGCTTCGAGCAACTGGGCGTTGCCGTTGGCGAGGTAGGCGTACGCCTTGTCCCATTCCTCGCCCGTCTTCCAACCGGTTTGGGCGAGGCGGACCGTCGTCGCGTTCGGACCGGCCGGCTCGAAGGTGAAGACCGCGGTCGTCCGCTCGCGCCGGACGGTCGGGAACTGATCGGGCGCCATCGCTGCGATCGCCAGCAGGGACTTGGGCTGGAGCAGCACGACCGTTCCGCCGGCCGTCGACGAGCCGGGGCCGAACGAGACTTCCCACTTCCCGCCGGGCTGCGGCTCGATGGTCGCCTGCGGAGCGAGCCACGCCGTCACGCCTGGGACGGTCGTGAACGCGTCCCACACCTGGTCCACCGTCGCCGGGACGGTGACGGAGAAGTCGAGCCGCTTGGGATCGGACGTCGTGACGATCTGCACGTGGCCGGCTTGGAACGTGCGCGTCGCTGCCGATGCGGGCGTCGCAGAGACGGCAAACGTGACGCTCAGCGCGACCGCCGCGATGACGGGTCGGAACATAATCACCTCCGGTGGAGCGAGTCGAAGTAAGCGCGCAAGTGGAGGACGGACTCGTCGTAACGCGCGATGGACCGCTCGGCGGTGGCCTGCATGACCCCGCCCTCCATCACGGTCAGGACGAACGCCGCGAGCGAGTCGGGATCGACGTCGTCGCGCAGCACGGGGCCGGCGTCGCGGACGCAGCGCGCGATCGCGTCACGCCAGCCGGTGAAGTTACGGTGGACCAGTTCGCGCGCGCGATCCGATGCGTTCTGCATCTCGAGCGCGAGGCTCCCGATCGGGCAGCGGTAGCGGAAGTCGGTGACCAGAATCGCCCGCCGGTAACCGTCGAGCACCGCGAAGATCCGTTCGACCGGATCGGCGGTGAGGGCGAAGGCGGGATCCATCACCTGCGGCGCGAGGCCGTCGAGGTACGTCTCGAGGACGGCGATCAGCAGCTCTTCCTTGGTGGCGAAAAAGTGGTACAGGCTCCCCGAGCGGATGCCGGCGGCCGCGATGATGTCGGAGATCGCGGTGCGCTCGTAGCCGTGCTCCCAGAACAGCCGCATCGCGCTCTCGACGATGCGGCCTCGGGTCGGAGAAGGCCGTCCCACGCAGCGCAGTTAGTTGGTCGATCAACCAAAACCTTGGGCAGGGCCCGGCGTCCTCCCAGTAACCGCCTGCCTCGTCGCGAGTACCATTCGGGTGACATGACTGCCGTCGCCGCCCCAGCCCCGCCCGCCGGACCGCCGACCCTCGCCGCGCTTCGCAACCTGTCGAGCTCCGGCAGCCTCGCGCGGATGCCGGCGTTTCTGGCCGGGATCGCGCGCGACTACGGTCCGGTCGCGTCGTGGCGGATGCCCGGCGGACGGTTCTGGTTCGTCGACGAGCCGGCGCTGATCGACCAGATCCTGACCGCCAACGGCTACGATCTCATCAAAGGCCGCGGGCTGCGCCGGATGCGCCGGCTGCTCGGTCAAGGGCTGGTGACCAGCGACGAGCCGTTGCACCTGCGGCAGCGCCGGTTGGTGCAGCCGGCGTTCCACCGCGAACGGGTCGCGCGCTACGCCGAGACGATGATCGCGGCTGCGCGCCGCACCGCCGACGCGCTCGCCGACGGGACCGACGTCGCGGTCGACGCGGTGATGAACCGGCTGACGTTGCGCGTCGCGGCGGCGACGCTGTTCTCCGCCGACGTCGACGACGACGCCGACGCGATCGGCCGCGCGCTCTCCAATGCGATGGCGTCGTTCCCGTCGAGCATGGGCGTGTTCGCCGAGCTGTACGATCTGATTCCGTGGAACCCGGCGACGCGGCGTTTCCGCGCCGCGCGCGCCGAGCTCGACACGATCGTGTTCCGTTTGATCGACGAGCGCCGTCGCGACGGCAGCGACCACGGCGACTTGCTCTCGATGCTGCTCGCGACGCGCGACGACGAGGACGGCAGCGCAATGCCGGTCGAGCTGGTCCGCGACGAGACGCTGACGTTGCTCTTGGCCGGTCACGAGACGACCGCGACCGCGCTGGCGTGGACGTGGGACGCGCTCGCCCGCAACCCCGAGGCCGAAGCGAAGCTGCACGCCGAGCTCGACGCCGTGCTCGGCGACCGCGACCCGGTGCCGGCCGACTATCCGCGGCTGAGCTACACGCACGACGTGGTCGCCGAGTCGATGCGGCTGCGGCCGCCGGCCTGGGTGCTGGGCCGCCGGGTGATCCGGCCGTTCAAGCTCGGCGCGTGGGAACTCGAACCCGGCTCGATGATCCTGACCTCGCAGCTGGTCACCCACCGCAACCCGCGGTTCTGGAACGAGCCCGACGCGTTCCGCCCCGAGCGCTGGTCCAACGGCGAGACGGCAGCGCTGCCGCGTGGCGCCTACTTCCCGTTCGGCGGCGGCAACCGCGTCTGCGTCGGCGAGAGCTTCGCCTGGACCGAGGCGGTCCTCGTGCTCGCGACGCTCGCCCAGCGGCTCCGCATGCGACCGCTCGACCTTTCCGAAGTCCCGCTCGAGCCGCTGGTCACTCTGCGGCCCGGCCGCCCGATCCGGATGCGGGTGGAAGGTCGCCGGACCGCCGTTTCCGTTTGACCCCCTCGTGGGGGCTGGTGTATACTCTCGCGGCTATGTTCCGGTTCGACCTCCAGCTGTTCGCCTCCAAGAAGGGCGCGGGCTCCACGCGCAACGGCCGCGACTCCAACGCGCAGCGGCTGGGCGTCAAGCGCTTCGGCGGCGAGTCGGTCATCCCGGGCAACATCATCGTCCGCCAGCGCGGGACGCGCTTCCATCCGGGTCAGGGCGTCATGATCGGCCGCGACCACACGATCTTCGCGGTCGTCGCGGGTCAGGTGACGTTCACGAGCTCGAGGAACCGCCAGCACGTTAACGTCGTCCCCGCGGCCTGAACCGGCTCCGAGCCGGGTGACCACGAGAGCCGCCGGTGCGGCTCTTTTTGCTGTAGCAGGCAGTAGCTTTTCGCGCGGCCCGCTGCTCTGATGCAGTTCATCGACGAGGCGACGATCGCGGTCGCGGCCGGCAGCGGCGGCGACGGCATCGTGGCGTGGCGGCGCGAGAAGTACGTGCCCAAGGGCGGTCCGGCCGGCGGTGACGGTGGCCGCGGCGGCGACGTCGTGCTGCTCGCCGATCCCGAGCTCGGCACGCTGGTCGACTTTCGGTTCAAGAAGAGCTTCGGCGCCGAGTCCGGCAAGCCGGGCTCGACCTCGAACAAATCCGGCAGGGCCGGCGACGACCTGATCATCCGCGTCCCGGTCGGAACGCTGGTGACGCGCACGTCCGTCGACGCCGAGGGCAACCGCGGCACGCCGCGACTGTTCGCGGATCTGAGCGCGCCCAACGAGCGGCTGCGCGTCGCGCGCGGCGGCCGCGGCGGTCAGGGGAATCAACACTTTGCGACCGCGGCGCGCCAAGCGCCGCACTTCGCCTACAACGGCGAGCCCGGCGAACGCTGCGAGCTGCGGCTCGAGCTCAAGCTGCTCGCCGATGCGGGTCTGACCGGTTTGCCGAACGCCGGCAAGTCGACGCTGCTCAGCGTCGTCAGCGCCGCGCGCCCGAAGGTTGCCGACTACCCGTTCACCACGCTCGAACCGCAGCTCGGCGTCGTGCGCGTGGCGGACTTCGAGTCGTTCGTGATGGTCGACATCCCCGGTTTGATCGAAGGTGCGCACGAAGGCGCGGGGCTCGGCGACCGCTTCTTGCGCCACGTCGAGCGCACGCGCGTGCTGATCCATCTCATCGACGGCGCGAAGCCGGTCGACGACGTGCTCGCCGACAAGGCGACGATCGAGAACGAGTTGCGCGCCTGGAACCCCGCCTTGCTCGACCGGCCGATCATCGTAGTGATCACCAAGATCGACCTGCCCGACGCGCGCGCGACGTTCGAAGCGCTGCGCGACCGAATCGACGGTCTGCGCGCGATCTCGGCCGCGACCGGCGAAGGCGTGCAAGAGCTGATCTATGCCGCTTGGCAGGCGATCCGCGCGACGCCGATGCCGGCGATCGCGCAGCCCGAACCGGCGCAGATCGAGCTCACGCCCGACGAGCCGTTCGCGATCCGCATCGAGCAAGGCGTGTACGTCGTCAGCGGCGACCGCGTCGAACGCCTGGCGCGCATGACCGACTTCGACAACGACGAAGCGCTGGCGCGCTTCGAGCACGTACTGGCGAAAATGGGCGTCGACAAGCGCCTGCGCGAGCTGGGCGTGCACGAAGGCGACACCGTGCGCATCGCCGGCGTCGAGTTCGACTACAGCTGATGCGGACCGGTATCTTCGGCGGCTCGTTCGATCCGGTGCACAACGGGCATCTGTTCGTCGCCGAGGCGGTGCGCGATGCGTGCGGGCTCGAGCGCGTGCTGTTCGTGCCGACGCGCGAAGGCAAGCACTATCGCAACGGCGCGATGAGCGCGCCGGCCGATGAACGCGCGCGGATGATTCGCCTCGCGATCGCAGCCAATCCGTCGTTCGCGCTCGACGAAAGCGACCTCGCGCCCGACGCCAGCGGCTACACCGCCGACTTACTGCCCCGGCTGCGCGCGCGTTATCCCGATGCGGCGTTCACTTTCATCGTCGGCGGGGACTCGCTGGTGCGCTCGCACTGGCAACGGCTCGACGACGTGATCGACGCGGTCGAAGCGTTCGTCGTCGCGCCGCGCGGCACGATCACCGGCACCGATCTGGACGCCGCGCTGGCCGCGCTCGCTCCGGACCGGCGCGCCAAGATCCAGCTGCTCGACTTGCCGCTCGTCGCCGAGTCGGCGACGCTGATCCGCGAACGGCTCGCCGCCGGGCGCAGCGCGCGCTACCTGATCCCCGAGCCGGTGTATCGTTACATCGAAGAACGGGGTCTCTACCAACGATGACTTCGACCACGCTGGCCGCCGACCGCGCGCTCGGCGGCGTCTCGGCCCGCGAGCTCGCCGCGACCTACGGCACGCCGCTGTTCGCGATCGACCTCGACCGGCTCGACCTCGAGATCGACGGTTTCGTGCGCGCGTTCGCGGCGCGCGGGATCACCGTCGGTTACGCCGGCAAAGCGTTTCTGTGTACCGCGTTCGCCGAACACCTCGCCGGCACGCCGCTGCGGCTCGACGTCTGTTCGCTCGGCGAGCTGCTGACCGCCGAGCGCGGCGGCTTCCCGGCCGGGCGAATGTACTTCCACGGCTGCGGCAAGACCGACGACGAATTGCGCGCGATCGTCGACCGCCGCGTCGCGTTCGACGTGATCGACAACCGCGAGGAGCTCGAACGGCTCGCCGCGCTCGCTTCGGCGGACGCACCGGTCGACCTGATGCTGCGCGTCAACACCGGGATCGAAGCGCACACGCACGCGTTCGTGCGAACCGGCGGCGAGAACACGAAGTTCGGGATCGCGCGCGACGCGCTGGGCGGCGTGCTCGAACGACTCGCGGAGCTGCCGCAGCTGCGGCTGATCGGGCTGCACGCGCACGTCGGCTCGCAGATCTCCGAGGTCGCGCCGTACGTCACCAACCTCGACGAGCTGCTCAACGCCGCGGCGTTCGCGAACGAGCGCGGCTTCGCGATCCAGGAGCTGATCTGCGGCGGCGGGATCGCCGTGCCGGAAGGCCCGGACGACCCGGCGCCGCTGGACATCGAGGCGCTGGCCGCCGCCCTGGCCGAGCGGGCCGCCGGCCGGCCGTTCCGGCTCGCCGTCGAGCCCGGCCGCGCGCTGGTCGCGCGCGCGGGCAGCTCCCTCTACCGGGTGATGGCGGTCAAGACGCAGGGCCGCCGGCGGTTCGTCGTGGTCGACGGCGGGCTGGCCGACAACCCGCGCCCATTGCTCTACGGCGCGCGTCATCAGCCCGAAGTGCTGGCTGCGGCCAAGTTGGGCCCCGATGAGCCCGCGACGCTGGCCGGCCGCTCGTGCGAAAACGACGAGATGGGCGACTACGTCTTGCCGCGCGATCTGGCCGCCGGCGACCTGATCGCGCTGCGGACCACCGGCGCCTACACGTACAGCATGGCGAGCAACTACAATCGTTTCGGGCGCCCGCCGGTGGTGTTCGTTCGCGACGGCCACCACCGGCGCGTCGTGCGCGGCGAATCCGCCGCCGACGTTATTCGACTCGACGTCGGTTAGGGTGCGGGCCTAGCGTCTCCCCGGTCGTGTGGTTCCAACGTCCCAAACGGCGCGCGAAGAGTGTAGCGCGGGCCAATTTTCCGTGCAGAGCGTTGTCAGCGCGCGCTAGCGTACGTACACTCAAACAATCACGAACCTGACCTCACTCGACGCCGTCGCGCTCGCCAGCGCCTCCCCTCGACGACGCGATATACTCGCGTCGCTGGGTTTGCGCGTGTCGCTGGTCGCGACGTCATACGAGGAGCACCCTCTCGCGGGCGTGAGCCCGGTCGAGACGGCCCTCCGCCACGCGCGCGGCAAAGCCGCCGGTGCGGCGCCGTCCGCGCAGCTGATCGTCGCCGCCGACACCGTCGTCGACCTCGACGGCGAAGCGCTGGGCAAGCCGGCCGATGTCGCGCACGCCCGCGCGATGCTGCGCCGGCTGGCCGGCCGCTGGCACGTCGTCCATACTGCCTTCGCCCTGCGCGACGACCGCAGCGGCGCCTCGGTCGCCGAGACGGTCTCCACGCGCGTCCGGTTCGCCGACCTCGGCGAGGCGGCGATCGACGCCTACGCAGCGAGCGGCGACGGCCTCGACAAGGCCGGCGCCTACGGGATCCAAGGCTTCGCCGCGACGCTGGTCGAGCGGGTCGACGGCGACTACTTCACCGTCGTCGGCTTCCCGGTGGCGCGCTTCGCCGCGACGTTGCCGCAGCTCGGATACCGTTTGACGCCGCCGCACGCGCCGGCCGAGCCCTACCGGACGGTGCGCAGCGCATGAGCTTCGCCTCGGCCCTGCGCTCCACGTTGAGCGCCGACATCGGCATCGACCTCGGGACCGCGAATACCGTCGTCTACTCGCAGGACGCCGGCGTGCTGGTCAGCGAGCCGTCGGTCGTCGCCTATCGCACCAGCGACGGCGCGATCCAAGCCGTCGGCCAGGCCGCCAAGGAGCTCGAAGGGCGGACGCCCGGCCGGATCGAGGTCGTGCACCCGCTGCGCGGCGGGACGATCTCGGACTTCCGCGGCGCACATGCGCTGGTCAAGACCGTTGTCGACCGGGCGCTCGCCCGCGGCCCGCGGATCGCGCCGCGCGTGATCGCCTGCATCCCCGGCTGCGCGACCGACATCGAGTGCAAGGCGGTCGAAGAAGCGATTCGCGCCGCCGGGCCGCGCACGACCACGTTCGTCCCGCAGGCGGTCGCCGCAGCGATCGGGGCGGGCCTCGACATCACCGGGACCCGCCCGTCGATGGTGATCGACATCGGCGGCGGCACGACCGAGATCGCGGTGCTGACGCTGTGCGGCGTCGTCGCGATGAGCTCGATCAAGGTCGGCGGCGACACCTTCGACGCCGCGATCGTCTCGAAGCTGCGCAACGACTTCTTCGCGATCGGACCGCTGACCGCCGAGCGGCTGAAGATCGAGCGCGGTTACGCCGGCCGCGCGCCCGGCCGCGACCCGTACGTCGTCGCGGGCAGCGACCTGCGCAACCTGCGGCCCGCCAAGCGCGAGATCGAGGAGACGGTCGTCGCCGACGCGATGCGCGACGGGATCGATAAGATCGCCCGCGCAGCTTGGTCGATCCTCGAAGCAACTCCGCCGGACCTCGCCGGCGAGCTGATGGAAGTCGGGATCGTGCTGACCGGCGGCGGCGCGCTGATCCCCGGCCTCGCAGGCGAGATCGGTGCGCGCACGAACGTCGCGACAACGGTCGCCGACGACCCGCTGTGGTGCGTCGCGCGCGGAGCCGGCGAGATTCTCGCGTCGCCCAGTCTGCTCGAACGGTTGCGGCCGCACGCAGACCGGTTGACGAGGTGGTACCAATCGTTACGAACCGGGATGAAAGAAAGCTATTCGCGATAATCGGGACGGTCATCGTGGCCGCTCTCGTCGCGCTGTTGCAGCTTGATTTCGCCCGCGCCGGCCGCACGTCGCCGCTGACCGCGATCGTCACGACGATCAGCGCGTACCTGCAGCTCGGCACGTCGTTCGCCGTCAACGGCGTGCGCGGCGGCTACGACGTCGCCGTGCGCAGCCCGGGCTTCGCCACCGAGAACGCGCGGCTGCGCACCGCCAACGCAGCGCTCGAACGCCAGAACGACGAGCTGCAGGAGCGCCTCGCGCGCATTCCGGCCGCGCAAGATCTGCTCGCCGCGAAGCTCGCCCACCCCGACGGAATCACGGCGACCGTGATCGGCTACGATCCTGAGGCCGCGCTGCACGTCATCACGATCGACCGCGGCGCGAAGGACGGCGTCCGGCGCGACGACGGCGTGGTGACCGGTCGCGGCGTCGTCGGCCGCATCGTCGAAGTCGGACCGATCTCGTCGCAAGTGCTGCTCGTCACCGATGCGACCTCGAAACTCCCCGCCATCGTGCAACATGGTCGCTGGTGGGCGATCGCGGTCGGCACGTCGACGCACGTCAAGCTGCAGTACGTGTCGCAGGACGCGAAGCTGCACGTCGGCGACCGCGTCGTCACCGGCGAAGGCCGCTCGTTCCACGCCGGCGTGCTGATCGGCAAGATCGCACAGCTCGCGCCGACCGTCGCCGGCGCACTCGACCAAACCGCGGTCGTCCAACCCGCCGCCGATCTGTCGGCGCTCACCCGTGTCGTCGTTCTTCCCCAAAAAATATCGCAGCCTTGAGGCCACGGTCGGCCCGGCCTACTGGCCGGTGCTCGGCTGGACCTCGCTGCTCGCGCTGCTGCAGACATCGGTGATGCCGCTGTTGGCGTTTCGCGGCGCCGTGCCGTCGCTGGTCACGATCGCGGTCGTGCTGTACGCGCTGCGCGTCGGCGCGCGCCGCGGCGCGCTGCTCGGCCTGCCGGCCGGCTTGCTCGAAGACATCTTCGCCGGCACGGCCGGCGGCTGGACGATCTCGACCACGATCGTCGCGCTGCTCGTCGGCGGTCTGTCGCGCCGCATGTTCGCCGACGGCACCTTCGTTCCGGCGTTGACCTGCGGCGGCGCGGTGCTCGTTCGCGACCTGCTGTTCTGGACCGTGATGCGGGCCGAAGGCTTTCCGCAAGGCTTCGCGCTCGCGCACCTACACACGTCGCTGTGGCGCGCGCTGCTGACGACGATGCTGGCCTACCTGTGGCTGATGATCCGCGCGCGCATCGCGGGCGACAAGGGCACGATCGTGCGCTACGGGTTCGAGTAGATGGCGGCCGTCGACCGGACCCCCGACGACCATCAGTTCGCGCGCACGCTGTGGTTCGCCGCCGCGCTCGCCGCCGCGTTGATCGCGCTCGTCGTCAAGCTGGTGCAAGTGCAGCTCGTCGAAGGCGAGACGTTCGCCGCTCGCGCTCGCGCGAATCAGATCGAGGTGATCCCGGTCGCCGCGCCGCGCGGTCTCATCGTCGACCGCCACGGCGTCGTACTGGTGCGTTCGCGTCCGTCGTTCGTCTGCGCGCTGATCCCGTCCGAAGTCACCGACATCGACAAGACGCTCGCGACGCTGTCCTCGATCCTCGGTATCCCAGCCCCGATGCTCGACCACCGCCTGCTGCACCATCACGAAAAGAACTACAAAGACTTCGACGAGGTGCAGAACCTCGAGCCGTACGGTCCGGTGATTCTCGCCACCGACCTCACGCCGGTGCAGACCGCGCGGCTCGCCGAAGCGCAGAGCGAGCTGCCAGGCGTCGACATGGAAGAGCAGCCGGTCCGCGACTACCCGCACGGACGGCTCGGCTCGCACATCTTCGGCTACGTCGGCATCATCGACGAAGACGAGTACCAGGCGCGCAAGCGGCTGGGCTACTCACCCAACGACGTCGTCGGCAAGTCCGGCCTCGAAGCGTCGTACGACGCCTACCTGCACGGCCGGGCCGGCGGCGAACAGGTCGAGGTCAACGCTAGCGGCGCGCTGGTGCGCCGTCTCAAACCGCTCGACCCCGTCCCCGGCGACACGCTGGTGACAACGATCGACTGGCGGCTGCAGAAGATCGTCGAGAAGAACCTCGCGGCCGAGCTGCGCAAGTGGGGCGGCGACCGCCGCCTCGCCGGCGCCGCCGTCGTCATCGATCCAACCACCGGCGGCATCCTCGCGCTCGCTTCGATCCCCGAGTTCGACCCCAACTGGTTCGCGACGCCGATCGACGAGAAACGTTACCACCTGCTCACCTCCGACAAGCTCGACCCGCTCTACGACCGCGCGATCGCCGCCGCATCACCGACCGGCTCGACCTTCAAGATGGTCACCGGCTCGGGCGCAATTTCGAGCGGCGCGATCAAGCCCAACCAAGTGCTGTACGACTCGGGCGCCTGGAACTGTCACGGCCACGTCTTCGTCGACATCGCCGCCGGCGGACTCGGCACGGTCGGCTTCGTGCGCGCCCTCGCCGCATCGTCCGACGGCTACTTCTATCAGCTCGGCTACCGGCTCGGCCACGAGCGCCTGCGCTACTACGCGCAACAGTACGGCATCGGCTCGAAGCTCGGCGTCGATCTCCCCGGCGAATATCCGGGCAACTGGCCGACCGAAGAGTGGACGCAGAAGACGTTCGGCCCAGGCTACCACCTCGAACCGAGCGACGTCTGCCAGCTCGCGATCGGCCAAGGCGCCATGCAAGCCACGCCGCTGCAGATGGCCAACGTCACCGCAACCGTCGTCGACGGCGGCATCCTGCACCGCCCGCACGTCGTCGCCGAGATCCGCTCGCCGCAGGGGCGCGTCGTCAAGACGTTCGACCACGAAGTGATCCGCAAGGTCAACGTCACCGCCGAATCACTGCACGAAGTCAACGAAGGCATGTCGGAAGTCACCGATCCCGGCGGCACCGCCTACGGTCTCGGCATCACCGGCCTCCCGTTCGGCGGCAAGACCGGCACCGCGGAAACCGGCGGCGGCGCCGGCCCGAACACGACCTGGTTCGTCGCCTACGCACCGTCGTCGCACCCGAAGCTCGCAATCGCCGTCTACATGGAGAAGACCGGCGGCTACGGCGCGAGCGTCGCCGCACCGGTTGCGCAGCATATCATCGCCGAGTACTTCGGGCGCAAGATTCCGCCGATCTGACGTTTCGTTCGATTGTGGCGTTGGGCCGGTCGCGGCACGCTGCGTCAGACGGGACGCTCGCTGCGACGCATCCTGCGTCTCCGCTCACTCGGTTCTTCGCTCACTCCCGCCCTCCGGGCTCCGTTCGCTACGAAACGCCCGTCCGACGCAGCATGCCACGCCCGGCCCTTTAGCGAGATTCGTTGCACGCATATGCATGCGAACATCGTGCCGAGGGGTGGACGGCATACGTTGCAGCGACGGGGCGTTTCGTAGTGAGCGGCGCCCGGAGGGCGAAGAGCGAACGGAGAACCGAGTGAACGAAGGCGCAGGAAGCGCCGCAGTGAGCGTCCCCGGCGATGCAATGTATGCCGGCCGGCCCTACGCCACTACGCCAAGATTTGCAGCACTCGGCGGATCTCGTTCGCGCGCGGATCGGTGCGCGAGGCGAGGTTGCTGTCGATGAGATCGTCGCGGCGTGCGCGGTGCAGGCCGTAGGCTGCGGCGAGCGCGACGGTGCCGTCGGTGTCTCGCAACGCGCGTTCGAGGAGCTGGATGTTGCCGCGGCGTGAGGCGCCGTCGATCGCGGCGTAGCGTTCGGCGACGACGTACGACGAGTACGCGCGTTCGAGGGTTGGCTCGACGATCTCGGCGTCGCACTGGCCGAGCGATTCGATCGCGGCGACGCGCAGCTCGCCTTCTTCTTCGTCGAACGCTTTCGAGAGGATGCCGGCGCACCAGGCGTCGCCGACGATGCCGAGGCCGTCGAGCACGCGGCGGCGTTCGGCTTCGTCGAGCTCGCCGGCGTCGGGATCGACCAGTGCGGGCCAGGTGATCGAGTGCGACATGAACGCGACCGGACCGGTTTGATTCCAGTTCGATGATGACGGGTTCGGACCGAGATGCACGGTCTCGACCGGCGAGACGGCGGTGACGATCGGTTTCGACGATTGCGGCCAGAAGTGGGCGATCCCGATCAACAGGATCCCCAGTACGCCCATGATGAGCCCAGGGACGAGCAGTTCGCTGCCAAGATGCAGCATCAGCGCGTCCGCGGGATTCGGTTACGCGCGGGCGGACGCAGCTTCGAGCGCGTCGCGCAGTGCGGCGCGCAGGTCGCGCAGCGCGGCGTCGAGCGCAGCGTTCTGCGTGCCGGCCAGGACGCGGTGGAACTCTTCGTTGGGGAGCGCCGTGACGTTGGTGAACGTCGCGATCAGCGAGCTGCGGTAGACGTTCATCGCTTCGCCGCCGGCCGGGTGCACGAACGAGGACGGCAGCAGCTCGGCGAGTACCAGCCACGGCCGCGCGCTGCCGAGCGGATCGGTCGCGAGCGGTTCGAGGTGCGGCACCATGCGCGCGACGTCGATCGGGCCTTCGAGCACGACGGTCGCATCACCGGGGCCGTTCTCGTCCGACGGCCCGGCGTTGGTCAGCGCTTGCACGAGCTCCATCAGCGCGGCGCGGCTGGCGCGGTCTTCGACGTCCTTGGCGGTCAGCGCGTAGCGCGGCATCCGCATCTTGATGAACAGCCGGTCGACGACGCCGCGCAGCGCCTCGCGTTCGGCCGCGAGCTTGCCGGGGACGTCGCCGTTGAGGCCGACGAACGCGGTCGGGAGCAGCGTGCGGATCGCGAAAAGGTGGGTGATCAGGCCGCCGTAGTCGGACTGCTCGAGGAACGTCAGCGCGCGTTCGAGCGCGTCATGCGCGAACACCAGGCGCACCCGGCGCGCGATCGTTGCGGCGGCCGGTTCGGGCGGCGGCGCGACCGGCGTGACGGTTGCTGCTGCTGCGACCGGTTCGGCTGCGACGGGCGGCGGGGCGGCGGGTTCGGGCACGACCGCCGGCTCGGCGACCGGCGGCGCGACCTCCGCGACCGGCGGCGGGGGCACGTCGGCGACCGGCGGCGGGGCGACGATTTCGGGGGTGACGAGCAGCTCGGGGACGATCGCGGCCGGCTCGGGCTCGGCAACGGTCGCGGCCGGTTCTTCGACCGCCGGCTCGGGCAGCGTCGGCGTGCCGGCGTAGCCGCGCAACGCGTGCGCGATCGCGTCGATGCTTTCGGCCTCGACCGGGAGCGGTTCGACGGCGCCGGCGGCGACGTCGGCGTCCGGCATCGCCTCTTCGACGACCGGCTCAGCCGCCGGGGCGACCGTCGCGGTGACCGGGGGTGGCGCGGGCCGCACGGGTGCCGGCTCGACGAGGGGCGGCGGCGCGGGCGTGACCGGCGGCGTGATCCGGGTTGGCTGCGTCGTGATCGCCTCGGCCGGCTTCGGCTCGGGGACGATCTCGACGGCCGGCGGCGGCTCGGTGACGGCAGGTGCGATGGCGGCCGGCTCGGGCGGCGCGAGCGGCGGCGGGGCCGGTTTCGGCTCGACCAGCGGCGGCGGCGGGACGATCGACTCGGGCTTCGGCGTGACAAGCGGCGGAGGCGGCTCGACGATCGCTTCGGGCTCGGGAGCCACGAGCGGGGGCGGCGGCTTCGGCGGGGCGGGCGTGAAGCGGGCCTCGATCGCGTCCTCGTCGTAGCGGAAGGTCGCGCGATCGGGCGGCGAAGCCGGCCGCTGCGGCGGCGGGGGCGGCGGGGGCTCGGCGACCGGCGGCGGGAGTGCGGCCACCTGGGTCGGCGGGAGTTGCGGGATCTGGGCAGCGCGGTGCTGGTCGGCGATCTCGTGCAGCACGTCGACCGTGCGCGGGGCGATCCCCGAGACGGAGAACGGCAGGCCGGTCGCGCGGACGGCGAAGGCCGGCGTCGAGCGGACGCGGACGGCGGGCGACGAGATGGCCAGCGTTCCGCCGCCGTCCCAGGTCGCGTCGAGATGCGCGTCGATCAGCGTGCCGGCGGCCAGCGGCGTGTTCACGATCGTGCCGTAGCGGACCACGACCTCGATCCCGGGGTCGACGTCTTCGAGCGTCAGCCCGTTCTTCGACCACAGCACCGAGCCGCCGTCGACGTCGAGCAGCGGGACGTCGTTGACCAGCGTCGAGCCCGGCAGGTAGGCGGTGTGCGGCGGCAGCTGGCCGCGCACGACGAGGCGGCTCGCGGCGCCGTCGCCGGTGTTGCGCAGCGCGAGGCGAGCGTAGAGCGGCTCGCCGGCGTCGACCGTCTCCGACGGCTGGGTGCGCAGCGTCGCGCCGTCGTCGAAACGTGGCTCGGCGATGGTCGGGATGGTGACCGGCGCCAGGGCCAGCGGGAGCAGGCCGACCGCTTCGAGCCGGCCGTTGACGGTGATCGCTGTGCCGCGCGCGACCAGCCGCGCCAGGCGCAAGCGCATCGTCGCTTCGACCCGGCCGCCGGGGGCGATGTCGCCGAACAGCAGCGACGAGCCGACCCGGGTCGCGCCGTCGACGGCTTCGATTCGCGCGTCGGGGGTGACGTCGACCTGCAGCCGCGCGTCGCGCGCGGTGTCGGTCCCGTCGTTGACCACGACGATCTCGACGTCGCCGTGGCCGCTGGGGCGCAGCGGCTCGCCGGCCGAGTAGGACAGCGTTGAGGTCGCCGGCGAGAAGCGCGACCGCGAGCGGACGAGCAGCTCGAGCTGACCGAGCGGGAGCGGCGGCGCCGTTTGGTCGCTCTCGAGGCGGGCGCGCACGCGGATCTCGAACCGGTCGGCGATCGGCGACGCGACGGTCCCGACCAGGCCGATCGTCTTCATCGCGCCGGGGGCGAGCGTGCCGACGTCGATGCCGCCGGGCTGGACGCGCGCCTCGCCGCCGCCGTCCGCGTAGCGCAGCGACTGCAGCGCCGGATCGGCTTCGATGACGACCCGCACGCCGGTCGCCTGCGCGGTTCCGTCGTTGGAGAGCCGGATCGTCGCGCGCACCTCGCCGCCCGGCGCGACCTGGGTCGGGCCGTCGAGCACGAGGACGTTGCGCGAGTCGAGGAAGCGCGGGGACGAGCGGACGATCAGCGAGCGCTCGAAGGCGCGCGAGCCGGTCGACCAGCGGAGCGTCCCGGTGATCGGCAACGGCGTGCCGTCGACCGCCGGCGAGACGACGTAGGCGTCGATCGCGGCCTCGACCCGGCGGCCGGCGTCGATCCGGGCGAAGACGAAGTTTCCCGGGCTATCGCTTTCGCTGACCGAGCGGCCGTCGACGGCGCGCGAACCAGGTGCGTAGCGCAGCCCGTCGGGCAGGCTCAGCCGGACGTGGACGTCGTCGGCGGCGCAGGTTCCGCCGTTCTCGGCGACCAGCGCGACGCGAACCCGGCGGCCGGGCTCGACTTCGCTCGGCGCGTCGACGACGAGCCGGGTGGCGTCGGTGTCGAAGCGGCTCGAGCTCCGGACGGTGAGCTCGGCCCGGTCGAGCTCGAACTCGGCGGTCTCGGCCGACGCGACGGCACCGCCCAGCACGATCCGGGTGTTGTCGTCGAGCGGCGTGTCGATCCGCGCGCGGTACTCGACGACCAGCGTCGCGCCGGCGGCCAGCGCCGGCGAGGCGATCGTCGCGTTCCCGAAGCCGAACGGGTCGCCGCCGCGCTCGTCGATCGCAGCCTCGCGGCCGTCGATCTTCGCCGAGCTGGTCACGTACGTCGTGCGGTCGGGGACCGGCAGCACGACGACGACGTCGTGGGCGGTGGCGTGACCGCTGTTGTGGACGCGCGCCGCGACGTGAATCTCTTCGCCCGGTTCGGCGACGCGGACCGCTTCGAGCGAGGCGATCGTCTCGTGGTTCTCGAGCTCCGGCGCGCTGACCGCGACCAGCCGCGCGATGTTGGAGCCGATGACTTCGGTTTCGTTGCTGGCGAGCGCCGCCTGCAGATCGAGCGTGGCGCCGTTCTCGATCGTCGGCGCGACGACGTAGGCCAGCGAGATGCGGCGTTCGACGCCCGGGGGCACCTCGCCGACGTCGGCGCCGTTGGGTGCGAGCAGGCTCGTCTCGCCGCGCGCGTCGTCGAGCGGCCGGTCGTCGACTCGCGCGCTGCCTGATACGTAACGGAGCCCGTCGGGTACGTTGAATCGCACGCGCAGCCCGGTCGCGGACGCGCCGCCGAAGTTGTAAAAGGCGAACGTCGCCCGAACCGTTGCTCCAGGTTCGACCGAACGGTCGGGAGAAACGACGAGGGTTCGTAGCCCTTCCGGTAACGACGGTGCGCCCGGTGCGAAAGCTTCCGTCAGGGTCCGCATCAGTTCCGCCCCCGTTCGGCGATTCCGCGTCGCCGACCTCGCTTGCAGGTTTGCCAATGACGACGATCGCCCACCACGCCGATTACCTCTGCTCCGCTGTGTCCCGGCTCGGGTCCGAGAGCGCTTTCGAGGTGCTCGCGCGAGCGAAGGCGATCGAGGCCGGCGGCCGGCGCGTCGTCCACATGGAGATCGGCGAGCCCGACTTCGACACACCCGACCACATCAAGCGCGCCGGGATCCGCGCGATCGAGGAAAACTACTCTCACTACACTCCATCGGCAGGTATCCCCGAGCTTCGTGAGGCCATCGCGGCCTACGCCAGCGCCTACCGCGGCCTGGCGCCCGCCTATGGCCTGCAGAACGTGGTCGTCGGGGCCGGGGCCAAGCCGATCATCTGGAACCTGCTGGCGGCGCTGCTCGACCCCGGCGACGAGCTGGTCTACGCCGACCCCGCCTACCCGGCGTACGCCTCGGCGGCGAGCTACCTCGAGGCCAAGGCGATCCCGGTCCACCTGCTCGAGTCGCGCAACTGGCGGCTCGACCTCGACGAGCTGGCCGCCAAGGTCGGGCCCAAGACCAAAGCCGTCGTCATCAACTCGCCGCACAATCCGACCGGCGGCGTCCTGTTGCGCGAGGACCTCGAGCGGATCGCCGAGCTCGCGCAGCGGCACGACTTCCTGGTGATCTCCGACGAGATCTACTCGCGCAACCGCTACGTCGACTACTTCCACTCGATCTCGCAGCTCGACGGGATGCGCGAGCGCACGATCATCGTCGACGGCTTCTCGAAAGCGTACGCGATGACGGGCTGGCGGCTGGGCTACTGCATCGCGCCCGAAGACATCGCCAAGACGGTCACGCTGTTCAACAACAACACGTTCTCGTGCGTCGCTACGTTCGTGCAGCGCGCCGGAATCGCGGCGCTGACCGGCGACGACGCGCCGGTCGAGAAGATGAACGCGATCTTCCGAGAGCGGCGCGACGCGATCGTGTCGGGCCTCAACGCGATCCCCAACGTGTCGTGTACGCTCCCCGAAGGCGCCTTCTACGCGTTTCCCAACGTCTCGAAGATCGCGAGCGACGACAAGCATCTGGCGCGCTGGCTGCTGGAGAACGCCGGCGTCGCGTGCCTCGGCGGCTCGAGCTTCGGGCCCGCCGGCAAAGGGTATCTGCGCTTCTCGTACGCCGCGTCGCTCGACGACATCGGCTGGGCACTCGCGCAGTTGCGCGACGCGTTGCCGCGGTATTCGGCCTAAGCGCTAGCCGAACGCGGTGACGCGGGTGCCGGCGAACGGCACGCCGCACGCCAGCGCATTGCGCACGCGGCGCCGCGCGTGCTCGATCGCTTCGGCGACGGTCGCGCCGTTGGCCAGCGACGCGGCGATCGAGGTCGCGAGCAGGTCGCCGGTGCCGCGCACGTCGCCGTCGAGCCGCGGCGAGACGAAGTCGCGCGTCATGTAGGGGTCGGCCAGCACGTCGACCGCGTCGCCGGCGAGGTGGCCCCCCTTGACCAGCACGGCCTGCGCGCCGCAGCCGACCAGCTCGGTCGCGGCTTCGCGCATCGCGGCGACGTCGCGCACCGCGCGGCCGACGAACGCGCCGGCCTCGTCGAGGTTCGGCGTCACCAGCGCTGCGCGCGGGAACAGCAGCTCGTGCAGCGCGTCGCGCGTCGCCGCGTCGCCCAGCGCGTCGCCGCCGCTCGCGGCCAGGACCGGATCGACCACCACCGGCGCGCCGGGGAAGTCGTCGAGCGCTTCGGCGACCGCGCGCACGACCTCGGCCGACAGCAGCGCGCCCACGTGAAACGCGTCGATCTCGACGCCGCGCAACGCGTCGAACTGCGCGCGGATCACGGCCGGTTCGACCGGCGCGCGCGCGGTGATGTTGCGCGCATCTTGTGCGCTGACGCCCGCGACGACGCAGACCGGGCGCACCCCTTCGTGCGTCAGCGCGAGCAGCGCGAACCCGAGCCCGGCGAACGCCAGCGGGTGGGTCGTGCCCACCGTCGCGACGACCGTCACGGCGCCGCTGCCTGCCAGCGCGCGACCAACTCGCGCGCCATCGCCTCGGGATCGTCGCACGCCAGCGCCGAGATCACCGCCGCCATCGCGACGCCGCTCTCGCGCACCCGCGCTATCGTCGCCGGACCGATCCCCCCGATCGCGGCGCACGGCAGCGGCGTGGCCGACGCGACGGCGCGCGTCCCGCCGATCCCGATCGGCAGGCCGGCGTCGTGCTTCGACGCCGTCGCGAACACCGGTCCGGCCGCGACGTAGTCGATCAGCGCGGGACCGGCGGCGCGCGCTTCCTGCGGCGTCCCGCACGACAGTCCGACGATCGCGGCCGGCAATGCCGAGCGCAACTGCGCGAGGTCGAGCGCGGCAGCGTCTTCCTGCCCGAGGTGAACGCCGTCGGTGAGACGCGCCAAACGGGCGTCGTCATTGATCAGCGTGAGGCCGCCGGCGGCGCGCACGCGCATCACGATCGCCAGCAGGGTCGCTGGGTCGATCCCGTCCTTGGCGCGCACTTGGAACAGCCGGATCCCGCCGCGCAGCAGCGCTTCGGTGAAGGCGACCGGCTCGACGCGCGCCGGCTCGACCAGCGCGTAGACGCCGTGCAGCCGCGAACGCAGAGCGTCACGGTTGCCGGCCGTCGCGACCTCGATCCCGCGCACGAACGTCGTCAGCTCTGCGGTTCGATCGGGATCGTGACGTCGAACGGAGCGTCCGAACCTTCGCGCAGCGCCGGCGCGACGGTCAGCGTCCAGGACCGTCTCACGTCGCCGAAGCGCGGCGCGGCGAACGCGATCGAGCCGGTGTACTCGGCGCCCGGCGGGAGCGGGACGCCTTCGAAGAGCCGTTTGTCGGTGACCGTCCAGTCCTTGGACGCCGTGATGCGGTAGACGCCGCCGCGATCGTCGCGCAGCACGCTGCGCCCGTACGGGAGCAGCGTGACGTAGTCGCTGCCGTCGTTCACGAACGTCACCACGACGTCGATCCGGTCGGGAAAGAAGTCGACCTTTTTCACCACGACGTGCAATCCCGACGCGTCCGCGCTCGACGCCGAGGCGAACGCGCGGTAGGGCTTGCCGGGATCCTTGACGTGCGGCACGCCGTGCTCGGGAAGCACGCCCAGCGGTACCACGGCGGTCAGCACCTTCCGCGCGTCGGTCGCGTGATCGACGTACCCGAAGCGCTCGCGGACGAAGAACACGCGGCCGCGGTCGTCGCCGCGCGCGCCGACGATGGTGGCCTGCTCGAGCACGTAACCGTCGGCGCGGTAGACGCTGCGGTATGCGTCGGCGTCACCGAAGTAGCGGCGCATGTCGCCGGTCAGCAGCGCGAACGCCGCGGCATAGTTGCCGCCGCGCAGCGCGTCGACGTACTTCTGCACGACGGCGGTCTGCGGGCTGCGCGACGGAACCGGGCCGTACCCGGGCGGCGCCGGCGCCGCGCCGAGCAACAGCGCGCTCGCGAGCAGCACCACGCCGCGCGCGAGCGCGGTCACGGCGACTCGCCGAGCAGCAAGTCGGCGATGCGCATCAAGTCGGTGTCGTCGGCGTAGCGCAGCTCGATCGTGCCGCCGCGCTCTTGCGCGACCAGCCGGATGTGTGTCGCGTAGCGGTTGCGCAATTGCTCGAGCAGCGCGTCGTTGTCGCTGCCGCCGTCGCGCTGCGCCGCGGGCGCGGTGCGCGCGCGCTTCGTCGCGCCGGCGTCGTGCGCGATCCGTTCGAGCGCGCGCACGGTGAGATCTTCGTCGATCGCGCGGCGTGCCATCGTCTCGCGGCGCTCGACCGGAAACGCGAGCAGCGCGCGCGCATGACCGGCGCTGAGCTTGCCGTCGCGCACGTACTGTTTGATCGTGTCGGTCAGCGACAGCAGGCGCAGCGTGTTGGCGATGGCAGGCCGGCTCTTGCCGACGCGTCGCGCGACGTCTTCTTGCGTGAAGTCGAACGCTTCCATCAAGTGCGCGAAGCCCATCGCCTCTTCGAGCGGGTCGAGGTTCTCGCGCTGCAGGTTCTCGATGATCGCGACTTCGAGCGACTCGCGGTCGTCGGCCGAGCGCACGATCGCCGGGATCGCGTGCAATCCGGCCGCGCGCGCGGCGCGCCAGCGGCGTTCGCCGGCGATCAGCTCGTACGCGCCGTCGCGCTCGCGCACGATCACCGGAACGAGCACGCCGAACGCTTCGATCGACCCGCGCAGCTCTTCGAGCGCGTCGGGTGCGAACGAGCGTCGCGGCTGGTGCGGGTTGGGTTTGATCCGGTCGAGCGCGATCTGCTGCAGGTCGCGCTTCGGCGGTGCGGTGGTGACGTCGGCGGTCGTCTCGGGGCCGAGCAGCGCGCCCAGGCCGCTGCCGAGACCGCGCTTCGCGGCGCTCACGGCGCGAGCTCGCGGGCCAGCGAGAGATACGCCTGCGCGCCGCGGCTGCGCACGTCGAACAGGATCGCCGGCTTGCCGTACGACGGCGCTTCAGACAGCCGGATGTTGCGCGGGATCTGCGTCTGGAAGACGCAGTCGGGGAAGTAGCGGTTCACTTCTTCGAGCACTTCGGTCGCGAGCTTGGTGCGGCCGTCGAACATCGTGATCAGCACGCCGCGGATCGTCAGGTCGGGGTTGAGCCCTTCCTTGACGCGGCGGACGATCGCGACCAGCTGGCTGAGCCCTTCGAGCGCGTAGTACTCGGCCTGCACCGGGATGATCACCTCGTGCGCCGCGGTCAGCGCGTTGATCGTCAGCAGTCCGAGCGACGGCGGACAGTCGATCAGGATCACGTCGTACGCGTGCAAGACGGGCGCGAGCGCGCTCTTGAGGCGGTTCTCGCGTTGCAGCGCGGCGACCAGCTCGACCTCGGCGCCGGCGAGGTTGAGCGTCGCCGGGACGACGAACAGGTTTTCGACCTCGGTCGCGCGCGTCGCATCGGCGATCGGCAGCTGCCGCAGGAGCACATCGTAGATGTCACGCTCGACCGCGCGCTTGTCGACGCCGATCCCGGTCGACGTGTTGCCCTGCGGGTCGGCATCGACGACGAGGACGCGCCGTCCGAGCAACGCCAACGATGCGCCGAGGTTGACGGCGGTGGTCGACTTGCCGACGCCGCCCTTCTGGTTGACGATCGCGATCACGCGCGCCGTCGTGTGCACTGGAACCGCGGACACCAACTTATCGACCAGCGGCGGAGAAATGCTCGTCGACGTACCGTTCGGCGCGTTCGGCGAGCAGGGTCGCGTCGTTCCGAGACGGGTCGTCGGTGACCTCCTCGAACAGCGCTCGCAGCACTTCGCCGACGCGCGCGTCGCCGCGGAAACCGGCCTCCGCGACACCCATACGCTCGAAGATCGCGATCACGTCGCTGCCCCGCAGCGCCAAGTCCGCGACCGCGAACGGCGGCCGTTCGGCCAGCACGGCTGCGACCCGGGCCTCGAAGCGCTCGTTGGAGTCGTCGCGCTTGGGCAGCCCCGAACCGGCGATGTCGGCCCGGCGGAGCGCGAACAGCCGCTCGAGGTTCCGCGGCCCGATCCGCCGGATGAAGCGCCGCAGGGTGCGGTCGTGAGCGTCCGGGTCGGCCGAGTACATATGTTGGCGGACGAGGTGCGCGACCGTCTCGGCGGTCTCGTTCGGGAGCCGGAGGCGGGCGAGCATCGTGGGGACCAGCTCGCTGCCGACGTGCTCGTGCAGATGGAAGGCGTTACCCCGCCCGTCCGGCCGCACCGAGACCGTCCGCGGCTTCGCCACGTCGTGCAGCAGCGCGGCGAGCCGCAGGGTGAGGTCACCCGCCGGCGCCGCGTCGACCGTTGCCAGGGTGTGGCGGTAGACGTCGTAGGCGTGCCACTCGTTCTGGTCGACCCCGACTCCTTCGAGCAGCTCCGGCCACAGCTGCGCCAGCACGCCGGTCTCGCGCAGGATCTCGAACCCGACCGACGGCTTGGGGGCCGACAGCAGCTTGGCGATCTCCTCACCGATCCGTTCTGCCGAGACGGTCGTGACCAGCGGCGCGGCGGACTGCATCGCCTCGCGGGTGGCCGCGGTCGGCTCGTATCCGAACCGGGCGGCGAACTGGGCCGCGCGGAGCAGGCGCAGGGGGTCTTCCTCAAAGGCGGCAGGGGAAACGACGTCGATCCGGCCGGCCCGAATGTCGGCGACCCCGCCATAGGGGTCGACGATCGCGTCGTCGGTCAACCGGCGGGCAATCATGTTCATGCGGAAGTCGCGGCGGCCAAGGTCGTCGGCGAGCGGAATCTCAGGGCCTGACTCGACCGCGAACTCGCGGTGGCCGACCCCGGTCGAGCGCTCGCGCCGCGGCAGCGCGATGTCGGCCTCGCCTGCCGGGTGGCGGAACTTGAGCACCGCGAACGAGACGCCGACCACGTCGACCCGGCCGACCGCCCGCAGCGCGGCGAGCAGGTCATCGAGGCCGATCCCGGTCACGACGTAATCCAGGTCCTTCGGCGGCCGCTCGATCCCGTCGAGCCGGGTCCTGAACTCGTCCCGAACCCGGCCGCCGACCGCATGGACGCCGGCGTCCGGCAGGGCCGCGATCAGAACGTCGTCGAGAGCATGCCGCACGCCGCCGACATTGTAGCGCGTCCGGTCGGCCGCTGTCGCGGACCTACGTCCGGCGAATGTTTCCCGGGGAACATTGCTTTGGATCGCAGGGTGATGTTCCCCGGTAAACATTGCCGGCCTTCCGCCGAGGCAGCGACCGCCCACCCCAGAACGGCGTAGCCACGGGTCGTCGCAGCTCGGACCAACGATACGGAGAGATCATCCGGACGCCGAACGCCCCCGCACCGTCGGCAACGTATAGCCAGGCCGTCCGGTCCGCAGGGTTGGTGTTCGTGTCCGGGACGGGACCGCGGGATCCCGAAACGGGGAAGATCGTCGGCGACACGCGATCCAAGAGCAAACCCGCCAGTGCGTCAAGAACATCGCGGCGATCATCGGACGTCGCTCGATCGCGCGGTGAGCGCCATCGTCATCGTGTTCCGACGAGGACGACTTCGCCGGGATGAACGAGGAGTGGGTGAAGTGGTTCACGGCCGACCCGCCGGCCCGACAAGGAGCGAAGTTGTCCGGTCCGCATTCCCGGCATGCGCGTGTCGATAGCGATGATCGCCGAAGCGTAGATGATTGGGAGTTATAGACTTCACGCACCAGCGTCGTGGAATGGCGCATGAGCCTCTACCGCATGCACTTCCAGAACGTCGCGATGGGGGTCTCGTTCGGCATCGTTGTCGATAGCGAGAAGTTGACCTGGACAAGCGACCCGCCGGGGAACGACATACCGCAGCCGATGGACGGCTACTTCACCGGCGAGGACCATTCCATTGGCTCGGGCAAACGGTTCGAGATCTTTCCGGGCGGCCGCGCCCGGTTCGTAGGCGACGGCCACGGCGGAGGTCCGCGGCGGTAGGGACCGAGGCCTCGGGGACGGTACCGCCGCCGCGGCTTCTTTGGTTCGAGCGCCTGATAGACGGGAACGGCCGTGATCGCGAATGCCGCGATCCCGACGACGAGCGCAGCAGTAGCTTCAGCCACGGGCCAACGACCGGACTCTGCTCAACAAGGCCGGGTAAGAAGTCGTGAAAGCGTGCGATGAAGCCGAACCCGAGCGCACCGACTAACAGGCCCGCAAGGACCGCGACCGTACCGGCAATCGGCTTGTCTACGTCGCGCCTCTCTTGGCGCGTTGACGCTTCGGTGTAGCGCCCCGCTCGCGCTTCGGTAGCTCGTCCTTTTTGTCCGCGAACAGGGCGCGGCCGAGCCGTATCATCCGGTCCATCGGGCTCTCATTCGCGCGCTTATCTCCGTCGCTGCCCTTCATGTGTGCGTCTTCCTCGCGTACATCATCGTGTCCGCGCGCGGAATGCCATGCGTCTGGCATTCGTGTCGCGCATCATCGCGCTGCGAGGCATCCCTGCATTCCACAATTTCGTGACGAGCATTTACAATGCGAGGGGAGAGGAGTACAACATCTAGTACAGCCCGGCGGAGGTAGGCACAAACTGTGGTGTCGAACCGCCGAGCGGGTTAAGAAAAGATGCGAGGCCTGAGTAGACCTCGCATCCTCCCTAGGGGGCGTAGCTCAAGTGGTAGAGCAGGTGCCTCTAAAGTACCCCGTACCAGTTCAAGCCTGGTCGCCTCCACCTCCGAGCCGTCAGCGTATCAGCGTTGGCGGCTCTTCGTTTTTCGGACCTTGTGGCTTGGACGATCGAGAGATCACGTCCTTGGACCCGATCATACGCGAAGGCTTCGCGGTCGTCAATTGTGTGGCACAAAATTCTTTACGCGATCCTGCCCCAACATGTCGTGTGGCAGCGCCTTTTGGCCGCAACATAGCGATACCGAACAGGCGTGCGGATAGCGGTGTGCCCGATTTATGTGGTACGCAATTCCCCTCTTGGCGAAGCGCGGGCGGCCGACGAAGGACCCTGACGGCCGGAAGCGCACCGGCCGAATCAGCGAGCGTGTACTCCCGGAAACCGAGGAGATTTTCGTAGCCGCGGCTGGCGGCAAGGAACAAGTCGCGACGTTGCTCGACGAGATCGCGAAGATCGTCGCGCGAATCAAAGACCTCTAGTGCGGAATCTAGATTCGGTCGCTCACGCCACTGATTCGGCGTCTCGTCTAATTTGCGACGGCGGACCGGATCGGCGCGGGTCGCTGCGCGCGCCAGCGCGGGTGCGAGGCCGTCAACGCCTTGTAGGTCAGCCGCTTCCCGTCCGCGCCCTTCACGGTCGCGACGAACCGGCCCGCGTCGTCGTCCTCGCGAGCGTTGAACCGGAACACCTGCTCGTCAAGGTACGCGTCAAGGTGGAACGGCCGCGTGGCGATGTACGTCCCGCCCAGCGTGCGCTTGAGGCACGACCAGAAGTTTTCGATGTGGTTCGTGTGGACGCGGCCTCGACGTACTTGACCGCGTGGTCGATGACCAAGTGCTCGAAGCCGTACGACGACAACGGTCCGTAGGCGAGGCTCGCGTCCGTGTAGACCGTCGCGCCGAAGCGTACGTGATCGCGCAGCGCGGGGAGCAGCGTGTGGGCCTTCGTGTGCTTCACGACCTGAGCGCGGACGCGCGTCTTTCCTTGCGGATCGCGTTGCACGACGCCGAAGACCGCCGTTTTGCCCTTGAACGGGCCGAGCTTCTGTTCGCGGGTGAGGCCGTGGCCGCGACGGCTCCCGATGTTCCCGGCCTTGTTCTTGGCGAGCCCACCGATGAACGTCTCGTCCGCCTCGACCTCGCCGCCGAGCTTCGCATCGAAGCCGCGCGAGTTCATTGCCTCGGACGCGATGGAGCATGAACCACGCGGTTTTCTGGCAGGCGCCCAGCGCCCGCGCAAGCTCGCACGATGACGTCCCGTTCTTCGTGTTCGCTAGCACCAGAAGGCCGGGAGCCACTTGGTGAACGGGATCGGCGAATCTTCAAAGATCGTGCCGACGCGAACGCTGAACTGCTTCTTGCACTCCCTGCAACGCCAAATCTTCCGGCTCTTGATCGCCTGGACCGAGGCCGACCCGCAGCCCATCCGGGGGCAGGCCACGCCATTCGGCCAGCGCATCGTCACGGCGTAGGCCTGAGCGCGCTCCGGGTCGGCGAAGAATGACGGCTTCGAGCAAGGTTTCCGGCGTCCGGTCCATGCTCTAAGGCTATCGGGCGGAAGTGCCACCTGTACGGCACGCTGCGTCAAGTCGATAATCCCCAGATGATTCCCGGGTCGCTCCTACACTCGTATTCATTGACGAAAGCTGCGGTTGACGGCTAGTCGTCGCCGACAAGGGACAATATTCACTGCCGGATGGCTCTGGACGATAATCATGAAGGTTCGCTGGCTGCTTAGTTTAGTGCCCAACGACGTTGCGGCTGCTGATTTTAGAACAGCGCACGGCGCGTTGTTTCCGGCTTCATCGCGCGCAGTGGCGATCCACGGAATGCGATGGGACGGCGAAGACACGAGTGCGGAACTGATCGATTGGGACGAGGTCGTGTTCGAGTTATGGCGCGCCGGCATCTTCGTGCCCGGCCCCACGTCGGGAGGCGTTTCCATCTGATACGTTCGTGACGCGTGACGGTCGCGCTAGGCGATGAGGGAGGCGGCGGAGCCGTTCGTCGGCCCGGGCTGGGTCGAAGCCGCGCGGCGTCGGATTCTGCGTGAGCTCATCCTTCACCGACCGAACCGTGCGGATGCCGCGCGAGGTGAAAGCGTGCAACGAATGGTGCGGCTCATGATTTGCGCGCCCTGGGAGGACGGCGGCTGCGATTGGTCGGATCGCATCGACATGACTGAGGGTGACTACACAGAATAGGTGACGAGTGCCCTGGACGCCATCGCGAGCATCCTTGCGGATGTCCGCGCTGCGGCCGATCCGTATCAGCTCGAAGCGTTCCTCGATCGTATCGTTGAAGCGGCCGCCGTCGCTACCGATTCCAAGGCAGTCCAAAACGGCGCCCCCGCTGGAAGCGTTCTTGCGCTGGCGCCATTGAGGCCACTATCGGCCGCCCGTACACCGCGAGCACTTCAACAACGTAGACGCAGCCGCATTGCACCCGCACGGTGTGCGCTTCCGAATGGCGCCTGCGCAGTCATGCTCTACACTTTGATCGAGGCCTTGAAGGTGCTCAATGACGTCGCCGAAGAGCACGCCGATTGCGCGCCGCTCCAGCAGCGCCTTCATCGCGTTATGGAACCGCTCGGGATGCATGTGCCCGCGGAGCGGCTAATTTGAGGTAATGGAGGCGCCGCAAGCATAAAATGCCATACTTTGTTCAAAACGGCGCGATCCGTTCCCGCACGCGAAAATACCAGATACTGGTTCCTTGCTATACGGTGCAGAACTATCGCGTCGCGGAACGCCTCGAACGAGGCTTAATTCATTATCAACCGTGGCTCCTAAGTGCCGCATATACCGGAACACCCGAGGATCCGGACGGCCTTGCGCACCGAAGGGCATATCTCTGGATGGCTAGTCAGTTCAAAGAGCGAAAGCAGCGCCGCTTGAAGCATGCGCCCGTGTGGCTCACCTTCAGTGTAATGAATTGCACTGTGAAGTCAGACTTGGAGCGGGTTCTGTATCTTTTGATTCCGAAGAGTGAGATATTGATTTCCACATATTACGCCGACGACGATCGTTCGTGGGAACGCGTATTGCACAATGAGCCTTGCGGAAACGTAGAGTGGGCCACCAGGGCCGACCGACGAAAGGCGACGCGACTGTCGTGGGAGTCCTTGTTTGACGACCTTCCCGGACTTCTCGGGCGCCAAGGTATCGTCGATCGTCTGGACCCGGCATGGCTCTGCGGCATGACGACCTGCGACGAGTGTCTGCAGCGAGCTGCTCTGCGATTCGAGGCAGCGCCTGCGCAGGCGAAGTCGGCATTGCGAGACGCCTACTTATTGATCTAATCTTGAACGGAAGACGATTTCGCGCGCCGTCGCGCGCGGCGAGGCCGCCACCCCGATCCTGACAACCCTGGAATGTGAATCCCCGGCCGTTCTCTCTCGACGCAGACGACGTACTGTGGTCCATGACGGCGCCCTTCGGCGTCGATTCGACCCGCCGCGCATCCGCCGTATCTCAGGTCGAAATGGGCTCTGCACGCCGCACCGGGCGGCGCTTCGCATACCACCCTCGGCGCGCTATGCGCGTGCCGACGCCGGCCGGAGACCGGTCCGGGGACGCTGAGCCTATCCTCTCCAGCGTCAAGGTGTCCATGTTTTCGTACCTGAAGACGCGCGCATGCTTGTTCGCCGGGTTGTCGACGAGTGATAATTCTCGCATTGCCACGATGCCACGGATGTTCCGGGCCGCCACCTCGCCCGCATAGATTTCACCGGGGATATGGTCGCATTCGCCGGCGACCGCGTGACAAAGGGTACACTCCGCTTGCGATTCGTCGCTGATGAATCCGGGACTGAGGAAACGTTGCTTCGGGAAAATCGTCCGCTCCACTGCCGCAAGATGCTCGTCGATGTCCTGCGCCGGCGCAAAGTCCGGAAGCCAACGTGCGGCGAAGTGCGCGGCATACTGCGCACTCACGAGCGCTTCCCAGGCCGCGTGGAACCGCTGTTCGCGAAGCGAGATCCACATCCGCATCTCGTCGCGCTGGGCACGCGCGAACTCCTGGACTCTACGCCACGCGCTCGCCTCCTCAACCCGCCCCGCGGCCCGTGTTCCGACCACCGCGCGGACGCACTCACGGTACGTATGCTCGAGCGCTTCGAGCGAGCGACGTTTCTTTGACAGTGAGGAAGTCAGCGTCGCGAGCAGCCGGTACGCGGCGTACTCGCCCGCAAGCGCTGATAGCATCTCGTCCGGCGTGTTCACGAGCGCTCTCCCCTCAGAGTCATGTGTGCGCATTCGTCACTCGTCGAGGGCGCGCGTCGCGAAGTCGACGACGGACCGGAGTCCCTCGATGGGGCCTTCGTACGTGACACGTCGCGCGTGCTTGCCGTTCGTAACGACGACCTCGAACATAGCTCGGCGGTCGCGCGCGACCTTCACGCCCCACCGCGAAGCGATGTGGCGCGAAACTTCTTTGAAGAACTCGACCGCGAGCGCAGCCCCACCCTCGAGCAGGAACGCTTGCGCAAATTGCACCGTGGGAGCGACAAGCTCGTGGTCTTTTTCGTGAATCGCACGGTAGGGGCGCGGCCCCGGTAAGGTCAGTGTCAAACCCGCCCGCCGGCCTAAGACGAGCATCGTGCTCGTCAGCGCCTCGAACACGAAGTCTTCCGGATGACCCGCGGCATCAAAGTTGCGCGGCAAAATCGAGGCGGCCGGAACGGCGAGGCCCAGTCCAAGAAAGCGCGCCGCCGTGTCGTCGTCCTCGATCACGATCGGTGCGCCAGCGCCCGCTCGGATGCGACGGTGCAACCCGTCGTCCGCGCCACTCCCTGAATCAGTCCTCAGGCTATCAGCGAACTTCATCGGTGTGCGTAAACCGCCGGACGACAGGCATCATTTCGTACGACGCGTGGCCGCGCGACGCACATCCTCGACGCTGACCTTCCCGGTCTCTTTCCGCATTCGCCCGAGCGTCGCATTCAGCGAAAACTGCGGGATTGGCTGCGGCAGGTTCTTGTTCAGCGCATCGCTGCGCTTCTGTTGAATCCGCCCGGCATTCGGCGAGGCCTTGTCGCGGTGCCGACCGTCCAGTCCCGGTTCCTTCATCGACGCTTCCTCCGCTTTCCAGGCTCATGGGGTCTCCGAACGTTTGTTCGATTATACGAAGCGCGAGGAAAGCCGTCAACGCCGCATGGGCGCGCGAGCGCAGGGTGGCGTAACGAATGTCGACCGGCGCGGGCTGACGGTCGGTGCCCGGCCTCTCGATGGGTTCGAATCCCGCATGGTTCGGGTACTTTGCGATGCTCTTATCGCCGCAAAGCGCGACCGCAGTTCGCTCATGTCCGGGGTGGTCTTAATGCCGAAAGTGCATCCGGAACCGCTTGACGGACCGAACACGGCTGGAACCTCGAGCGACCCGCCATGCTGTCGACCCGTGCAGCGAGCACGCCCGCGGCGAGAGCACCGAGAGCGTTTACGCCGCGTCAGTCGCCGCGGTCACCGCACACGCGCGACCTTGACCGGAACACCATGGATCGCTGCTTCGCGAAGAACGTCGCTGAAAGCACGGCCACCGTACTGTCGGCCGCTGTCCGCGATCGCACTGACACCGCCAACGCGCGCGCGATGGGACGAGATTCCCGACGCGATCGGCGTGCAGAAGCTGATCACTCGACGAGCTTGCTTGCTATTATGTGAGCACCGAGTCGCGTCCACTCAGACGGCCATATGCAACGGTCGCTTCGCTAAGCAGGTAAACCGACCGCCGGCAGCATAGGAAAACCGCGTATCGGAGCGCGGATCCGCGCCCGGTTTGAGGAGTGGAGCACTAAATGCTCATCGTATGCATTCGCGGTTTTGCGGCTGGAGCTGCCGTTGCAATCGTCGCCGCCCTCTCGACTACCGCGTCGGCGCATCTATCGGATGACACTCCCATAAAATCGCTTGCGATTCGCATCACCACCGGAAACGGAATCTTCGACGGTCGCAATACATTCGATCCGACGAACGACGACATATGGCTTGACATCGGCGCGGCCGCTTGGCGGTTGACCGGCAACGATCGGCCCTACGAGTTGGCGGACGGCTTCGCACGCGGCTCGACGCAAACCGTAACGGTGGACCTCACGGACTTGAACCGGTACAACGACGAAGTTCCGGCCGCTGTGCCGTTGATAGTCGACGATATTACGTACGTTCGCCTCGAAAAGAAGGGGATCTTCGGATTCACCGATGCTCCGGACTCGCTCATCGATACTCTCATACCGGGCGGTGCGACCCCGGGAAATGTGTTGACATATCTGACGCAGCAGGACGTAATAAAGCAGGCTGCGGTAGGTGTGGCCACGCAACAACTCGACGCCACCAGCAAGCTCGTCGATCTCGAGACAGGCGCTCTTGATGCAGCGACGGGGGCCCTCAACGACGCAACCGCGGGCTTGACCACCGCAAACAATGACCTGCACCGCGCGCAGACCGCACTCGCCGGAGCGCAGCGCGATCTCGCGAACACGGCGCGCACCGTCACTCATAGAGTCTGTAATAGCGGGTGGTTTTGCTGGGCGTTGTTCGGGCCGATCTTTTGCACGGTTTGCAAGGACGTAACCGAAAAGAATGGCGCGTGGGATCGAGCGAACAATATCGTCTATAACGCACAGGTGTCCGTCAACGATGCACTGGCGAGCGTTTCGAACTGGACTCTCAAGCAGAACACCGCAAAGGCCGCCATCAGCGCGCACACTGCGGCCCAGGCGGATGCGCTGATTCAAAAAGGGGCCGCTCAGGCAGCGCTCGCTGCAGTGAAAGTGGCGGCGGCCGCGTCGTCTGATGCGGTGGCGAAGCTCAACACTCTGATTGCGCAGCTCCCCTTCCCTTCGCTGGACCCGCCGAAGCTCGGTGAATGGCAGCCTACTGACGTGATACTCATCGTGAACGGCGAGGACTTCACGACGTTCCGAGTCGATCACAAGCTGAAGCAGCACTCTTCGTCGTTTTCGCACATCGTGAAGTGGAAGCAGTCACCGGCGGAAGTCATGGCGCGAAGCCTGAGGGTTAACGTTAACCCGAGGACAGGCCACGCGGGTGAGGTCGTCTCGCGCTTCACGACCGAATTCAAGAAACTCGGCATTTCCGGGTGGCAGCCGCGGCCGGTTTCGGAGGCTACCGTCACCGGTGTGTTGCAAAACCCGCCCAGCCCCGGTTCCGACGGATATGTCAGCCTCGATCTCAAGGTCGAATCATTGCGGGCGAACGGGCGAGAGTTCACGCTCGACGGTAATCATGGCATTCAGCACGACCGATACATCCGTATCGAATATCTTCACAACGTCAATGGAGTCGAAATCGACCCCCGCTTCCTGACATGGCACGTAGGAGACCGCTTTGTCGTATCCGGCCCTGTAAAATGGGACACTGACCGATTTGGATTTTATGAGATTCATCCGGCGGCCGCCGCCGCGATCAGCAAGGTTTAGGCGCGTCTAACGAAGGCGCGCCCTTGCATCTCGACTCGCTCGTGGCGTTGATTTGAATCGAGAAGTCGGCCGGCTCTGATGCTTTCCGCGTGCTACGAGCTCAGTGACGAGGGCGCTTTGAAGACGGCAGTTGCCGTGCAAAGGTGCGGTTCGCAAAGCTGAAAGAAATTGGCGCGGACGTCGCGCATAATGCCGACGACCTTTAGCATTGGATACCAGGCGACTGTCCTACCTCAAGCCACGTGCCTTCAAGTCCATTTGTAGCGAACGCCGGCCGTAACGGGTGGATGATAGATCCCTGGACCTCACACGGGCAAGGGTCGAACATTCCAGTCTTTGTCCGCGCAATTGCTCGGCGAGCGACTCAAACTCCAGTTCTTGATTGATCAGCTCATTTCGATCGGAAGCCCGCCGAAGCCGATTACACCGAGGCGCGTCCTCAGCGATGCGCTTCGCCCTTCGCCTTGAGGTACTCGTCGATCTGAGGACGCATCTGGTCGACGACCGCTCGCGCCGCGAGCACGATGTCGGCTGCCCCGAGCAGTTCTGGGCCCAACAGGGCGTTCGCAACGAAGCCGCCGCGGCTCGGGTCGCGTGGATCCTTGCGCGAGTCGAGTATCGTGACCGCGGCGTCCCCGACGGCGCTGTCGACTTCCACGATGTAGGGCGGCGACTTCACGTCGAGCAGCGAGAGGATGGCCCGACGCAGCGCGCGCTCGTAGGCTAACGCTTCGTCCATGGCGCCGACATTATGCGCCCGGCGCGTAGGCCCTGGGCGTGGACCGCAGGAAACAGAAATGCAAGTGAGTCTGGTCCTTGCGCTTTGTGGCAATCAGGTTCGTCTGGTCTACTACTCGACTAAAAAATCGGCGTGCTCAGCTTAGAAGCCCGACGAACGCCGCGCGCTTGGTTTAGACGGACGCTTATTTTGCTCCGAAATTTCTATAATGAGCAGAGCCCTGCCGGATCAGTCGGTTTGGGAGTCCGAGACACCGCACTAGTCATAATTGGCGGCCGCCAAAGCTCGATTCGGGCGAAGATCGGTACCACGTCATTCAGCCTGGCCCACAGCGCAGCGATCCACCAACTACGATGCGAATTGTAGCTACAACAACCCAGGCCTAAACAGGCTAGTATTGACGAGCCCGATATAAATACCGCATCTTAGGGCTAGGCGCAGCCTGGTCGGCGGGAAGGATCGTGAAAACGGTCCTTTCAGCTTTTCCAGAGGTCGATATAGGCGTCATTCCAAGGGCGTGATCTTTAGCCCGAGAATCGAATGCTTCGTGGCGACGGCGGTACAGAGCTGCGTCTTCATTTGCTCCCACCGCGCGGGCGTACTCGTTGGATCAAGAACCTTATCACCGCACGGCCGTGCGATGAGGTCTGCGATCTCTAGTCCGGGCACGTTGTCTTTTTGGCCTTGAACCGCAATCCCGGAAGGAACTGTCGTCTGAAATAGCCCGGCGACAAGTAGGATGTCCCCATCGAGGAACAAGCGAGCAAACTCGTACTGTATTTCGGCATCTTCCTTCGGGCCACGGGCCCCCCGGACAAGGCGGCCCTTTGCGCCATCCTTCGGAAGACTAGCGTCCATAGCCGCATCGCCAAACTGCGCCACGTAGTTACGGCGATGCCGGCTAAACATCGCACGACAGCGCGGTTGGTGAGGCCCACCGATGCGCCGGGCGCGAAGGCGCCAGCCGGCGTTCCGGGCAACCACGTTGATCGCGATGATCGAGGAAACTTTGCCTCGCGCGGGCCGGATCGCAATCCACGCCTTGCAATAAGAACCGCGGTCCATTACGATGGCTCACGGAGGCTTTGCGGCGAAAGCTGCACTGCCTTTTCCTTTTTGGTGCATCGAAGCTGCGCAGATGACCGAGCGGGTGGGCCGTGTCAGTGGCGCTCGATGCAGAGCGGGCGTTTGGTGGGGATGCCGTTGCGGCGCGGGAACCGCGGGCCGGTTGGAGTGGTCTTGCGCACGACGAGGATGCGGCGTTCGCCGTCGACGGCGCGCTCTTCGACGAGTTCCGCGCCGAGCACGAGAGCTGCGTCGGCGACCGCGTTGCGCTCGGTGGCATCGAGCGAGCCGCGTTGCAGCAACGCGCGGCCGCCGACTGCGAGAAACGGCACGGTGAGCTCCGCGACGGCGGGCGCGCCGGCGACGGCGCGGGCGGTTGCAGTCGCGAAGCACTCGCGGTAGGCGGGATCGCGGCCGGCGTCCTCGGCGCGCCGGGCGACGACGGTTCCCCGGATGGCGAGCGCGTCCAGGGCCGATTCCAGGAAGCGCGCGCGCTTGCCGATCGGCTCGAGCAGCGTCAGCTCGGCGCCCGTCGCGAGCGCCAGCGGGATGCCGGGGACGCCGTTGCCCGATCCGACGTCGATCAGCGGCGCAACGACCTCATCGCGCAAGGTCAGCGCGTCGAGGATGTGGGCGGCGAACGCGGTGCCGTCGCGGGCGCCGGTCAGGTTCACGCGTCGGTTCGCCGCCAGCACGAGTGCCGCGTAGACGGCGAGGCGCTCCGCGAGGGCCGCATCCACGCCGGCCGCCAGTAGCGCGGCCTGCGCGGCGGGATCGGGGAGCGGGGTCACGCCGAGACGGTCGAGCGCGCGAGCCGGTGCAGGTGGACGCTGACCAAGGCCACGTCGGCCGGCGTGATCCCCGGGATGCGCGCGGCGGCGCCGAGCGTGCGCGGCCGGACCCGCGACAGCTTCTCGCGGCCCTCGAGCGACAATGCCGGTACGGCGGCGTAATCGAGCTGCGGCGGCAACACGACGGCCTCGTTCGCCGCGGCCCGGTCGACGGCGGCCTGACCGCGGCGGACGTACCCTTCCATCTTGACCTCGATCTCGACGCGTGCGGCGATCTCCGCATCGGTACCGAGCGGCATCTCCCCAGTCACATCGGTGATCGCGACATCCGGGCGCCGGAGCGCCGCGGCAACGGTCGGGCCGGCCGGAAGGTTCAACCTGCCAAGAGAAGCGGACGACAATCGCGTGCGCTCCGCGTGCCGCATCGTGCGCTCCAGCGATGCGCGGCGTTCGACGAATGCCCTCCACGCCGCATCGTCGACCGATCCGATCTCGCGGCCGATCGGCGTTAGCCGCAAATCGGCATTGTCGTGACGCAGCATCACGCGATGCTCGGCACGCGAAGTGAGCATGCGGTACGGTTCGTCGACGCCGCGCGTCACCAGGTCGTCGATCAGGACGCCGATGTACGATGTCTCGCGGCCGAGCCGCAGCGGGTCCCGTCCTTGCGCGCGCCGCGCGGCATTGATCCCCGCGACGAGGCCCTGCGCCGCCGCCTCCTCGTATCCGCTCGTCCCGTTGAGCTGGCCGCAGTGGAACAGTCCTGCGACGCGGCGCGTCTCCAGGCTCGGATCCAGCTCGGTCGGCGACACGAAGTCGTACTCGACCGCATAACCCGCGCGCAGCATGACGACGTCGCCGAAGCCCGGCAGCGTGCGCAGCATCGCGAGCTGCACGTCGGCCGGCAGCGACGTCGAGAAGCCGCCGACGTAGTACGTCGGTTCGTCCCAGCCTTCGGGCTCGACGAAGACCTGGTGGGTCGGGTTGTGCGCGAACTTGACGACCTTGTCTTCGATCGACGGGCAATACCGCGGCCCGATCCCGCGGATCAGGTCAAGCCCGTACAGCGGCGAACGGTGCAGGTTCTCGTGCACCAGCGCGTGGGTCCGTTCGTTCGTTTCGACGATCCAGCACGAGCGCTGCGGCCCGGCGAATGCGTGCGCGCTCGCGTACGAGAACGTCAGCGGAACCGCGCTCGGGCGCTGCTCGACCATCGCGGTCAAGTCGAGGGTGGTGCGGTCGACGCGCGGCGGGGTCCCGGTCTTGAGCCGGCCGAGCGGAAAGCCGAGCCGCGCCAGCGCGGCTGAGAGTCCGACCGCCGGCGGCTCGCCGAAGCGTCCCTCGTTGCGCACCTCGTCGCCGCGGAAGGTCTTGCCGCCCAGAAACGTTCCGGTCGCGAGCACCACGTTGGGAGCGCGCAGCACCGTACCGCCGGCGAGAAGGACGCCGCGGACCGCGCCCGCCTCGACGACCAGGTCTTCGCCCATCCCCTGCACGACGCACAGGTTCGGTTGGGCCGCGATCGCGTCGACGGCGGCGCGCACGTAACCCGGCTTGTCGGCCAGCGCGCGCAGCGCGCGCACCGACGGCCCTTTCGACTCGTTGAGGAACCGCGCGTGCAGCGAGACGCGATCGGTGATGCGCGCCATCGCGCCGCCCAGCGCGTCGATCTCGCGCACCAGCTGTCCCTTCGCGCTGCCGCCGATCGACGGGTTGCAGGCGAGCGTGCAGATGCGCTGCGGGTCGCCGGTCAGCAGCACGGTCGGCACGCCGAGCCTCGCCGACGCGAGCGCTGCTTCGAGTCCGGCGTGCCCGCCGCCGACGACGATGACGCCGGCGTCGTCCGCGCGCGCGCTCATCGCGGAGCGCCGTCGTACGGCAAGAAAAGCTCCATCTCGTCGGCGTCGCGGAAGCCGAACGCCGGGTAGAAGTGCCGCCCCTGCTCGCTCGGATGCAGGTAGACGCGGCGCACGTCGCGCGCGCGCATCTCTTCCAGCAGCGCCTGCATCAGCACGGTGCCGCAACCGCTGCGCCGGTATTCCGGCAGGATATACATCGCCTGCACGCGCGCTTCGAGCGGCCGGACGCCGTCGACGTGCGGCAGCATCCGCCGCAGCCACGCGCACACGCTGCCCGCGACCGCGCCGTGCTGGTCGACGATCCAGCCCAGCAGATCGCCCGCGGCGAACAGCTCGGCGTAGGTGTTCGCCGTCACCTCCGCCGCGAACGCACGCTGGTAGGGCGGAATGCCGTGCTCGTACACGCGCAGCGCGGTCCGGTGCTCGGCGAGCACCGCAATGTCGGCTTCGGTCGCGCGCCGCACGTTCACGCCGTTGGTTTCCACGCGACCCTCACTTTCCGATGCAAAAGCGCGCGAAGACTCCGTCGAGCATCGCCTCGGTGGCGGCAGCGCCGGTGATCTCGCCCAGCGCGGCGACGGCGCCCAGCAGATCCGGCGCGATCAGGTCGAGCGGTTCGTCCGCGGCGAGCGTCGAGTGCGCGTGACCGAGCGCCTCGCCGGCGCGCGCGACCGCGTCGGCCTGGCGCGCGGAGGCGAGGTGCGGGCGCGCGAAATCGAGCGCGTCGCCGTCCCAGCCGATCGCCGCGATTGCAGCACGCACCGCATCGACCGTGTCATCGTGGAAAGCCGAACCCGACAGCGCGTCGCGCTCGGCGTCGTCGCGCGCCGCATAGCCGTCCGCGCCGAGGTCACGCTTGTTGAACAGCACGATGCGCGCGCGCGACCGCGTCGCGGTGAGGATCTCGCGCGCGTCGCGGTCGAGCGGGCGCGAACCGTCGACGACCACCAGCGCGACTGCGGCCGCGTCGAGCGTCCGGCGCGCGCGCTCGATACCGCTCCGTTCGACGGCGTCGTCCCCCGACCGCAGCCCCGCCGTGTCGAGCACGCGCACCGCGATCCCGTCGACCGCGAACGACTCCTCGATTACGTCGCGGGTCGTCCCCGGCAGCTCCGACACGATCGCGCGGTCTTCACCGAGCAGCGCGTTGAGCAGCGAAGACTTGCCGGCGTTGGGCGGCCCGACGATCGCGACCGACAGCCCCTCGCGCACCAGCCGGCCCCGCTCCCAGTCGTCGACCAGCGACGCAAGCCGAGCGGCGACCTCTTCCAGCAGCGTCACGACGCGCGCGCGCTCGGGCTCGGGAACCTCGTCGGGATAGTCGATCGCACCGGCCAGCTCTTCGAGCACCGCCGACAGCGCCGCGCGCTCGCGCTCGACCGCCGCGCGCAGCGCGCCGGCGAGATTGGCCTGCGCGGCGCGCGCAGCGGCTTGCGACTCGGCGGCAATCACGTCGGCAACCGCCTCGGCCGCGCTGAGGTCGAGCTTGCCGTTGAGGAACGCACGGCGGGTGAACTCGCCCGGGCCCGCCGCGCGCGCGCCAGCGTGCAGCAGCGCGCGCAGCGTCTCACGCGCGACGACGGTGCTGCCATGTACGTGCAGCTCGACGACGTCTTCGCCGGTGACGGTACGCGGCGCGTCCATCGCGAGCGCGAGCCCGCGGTCGATCACCGTGCCGTCCGCGCCGACGATCTCGCCGTAGGTCGCGACCCGGTCGCGCAACGTTTCGCGGCTGCGGAACACGCGGCCGGCGATCGCGCGCGCGTCGGGCCCGCTGCAGCGAACGATCGCAATCGCGCCGCGTCCCGGCGGCGTCGCGACCGCCGCGATCGTATCGTGCGCTAGTGCGTCGGCGCGCGCCGACGCTCGCGTTTCCCCAACGCTACTCCGGTCCGGACTCCAAATCGGAGCTCACTCCGATTTGGGATAGACGACCAAGCGGCGCTCGGGCTCGACACCTTCGGACTCGGTGCGCACGAACGGCGAGTCGGCCAGCGCGAGGTGAACGATCTTGCGTTCCGACGGCAGCATCGGCTCGAGCTTGATCGGCTTGGCTTCGCGCACGACGCGTTCGAGCGTTGCCAGCGCGAGCGTCTTGAGCTGGTCGGCGCGGCGCGCGCGGTAGCCTTCGGCGTCGATCGTGTAGTAGCGGCGGTTGTTGCGCTGGCCGGCGTTGATGATGTTGTTGTAGATCAGGTTGAGCGCTTCGAGCGTCTTGCCTTCGCGACCGATCAGCGACGCGAGCCGCGGTCCGCGCACCTCGAAGTACTCGCCCTCGCTGCGCGCCAGGTAGACGATCTCGACGTCGTCGAGTCCCATCTTCGCGAGGATCTCCTCGAGCAGCGCCCGCGCGGGCTTCGCATCCTCGGGCTCCGGCGACGGGGCGACCGGCGCCATCGGTTCGCGCGGCGGGCCGGAGCGGCGCGGCGGCCGGCGTTCGTCGCCCCCGCCGCCGGTGCTCACCCGCTTCTCGAGACTGCGGCCCGCGCGCCGGCGTTGACCGTGACCGCGGCGGCGACCGCCTTCGTACTCTTCCATCCGTCCCTTTTCCGAGCTGTGGTGTCTGCTCGCGCTTAGCGGCGAGCCCGCTTCTTCGGGCGATAGGCGCGCTTCCCGTTCGCGCTCGGTGACGCCGGCTTGGCGCCGTCGGCCTTGGCCGGCGCGACCACCGCCGGGGCCGGCGCTGCGAGCGCGGCCGCCGCGGCTCCGCCGCCGACCAAACCGTGGCGGCGATACATCAGGTACTGCTGCGCGACGGTGAAGATGTTGGTCGCCAGCCAGTAGATATAGAGCGCCGACGCCCAGCGGTACTTGAACCCGAAGAACGCGATCATCGCCGGCGAGATGAAGGCCATTAGCTTCTGCGTCTGCGCCTGCTGCGGATCGGTCGACGGCGGGCTGCCGTAGCGCACCGTGAAGTACATCGAGACGACGTACAAGCAGAGCAAGAAGATGTCCGGAACGGCGAGGCTGGTCGCGAACACCTGCGGGAAGCGTTCCGACAGCGCCGATCCGATCCACAGCCAGTGCTCGTGCGTGAACGACGAGATCTGGCCTTGGATCGCCCAGTACAGCCCGATCAGAATCGGGAACTGGACCAACATCGGGAGGCAGCCGGCCAGCGGGTTGACCTTGTGCTCCTTGTACAGGGCCATCGTCGCCGCGTTGAGCCCCTGCGCGTCGTTCTTGAACTTGGCCTGGAGCTGCTTGACCAGCGGCTGCACCTTCTGCATCTCGGCCATCGACCGGAACTGCATGTCGGAGAGCGGCCACAGGAAGACGCGCACGACGAACGCGAGCGCGATCAGCGCCCAGCCGTACGACGGGATGACCAGGTGAATGTACGTCAGGACCTGCCCGAGCGCGTGCACGAGCGGGTCGAAGAAGACGTTGGCGGCGAGGAACACGGGGTCAGCAGGCCTTTCGGGTGCGGAGGTCCGGGGAAGGGACCGGGTCGTAGCCGGCCGGGTGCCAAGGTCCGCACCGGAACAGACGGCGCAGTGCGAGCGTACCCCCGCGCAGCAGGCCGTGTTTCTCGATCGCCTCGGCCGCGTACTCCGAGCAGGTCGGCGTGAAGCGACAGCTCGGCGGCACGATCGGCGAGAGGAAGCGCTTGTAGGCGCGCAGCGCGGCCAGGGCGGCCCGGCGCGCGATCATGCGGCGGCCCGCAGCAGGCGCGCGACCTCGGCGACCAGCGCCGGCCAGCCGAGCTCGCCGGCACCGGGCCGGGCGATGAAGAGGATGTCGCGCCACGGCGGCGCGCCCAACGGATAACGGTCGAGGATGGCTTTGATCCGACGGCGGAGTCGGTTTCGAACGACCGCGCCGCCGACGGTACCCCCGACGGTGACGCCGACCCGCGTCCGCCGGCGGCCGTCCGCGACGAAGCAGGTCAGGTAGGAACCGGCGTTCCGCTTTCCGCGCCGCGCGACGCGCGCGAAGTCGCCGCGCCGGCGGAGGGAGACGTACGCCCGCACCGGTCAGACCGACAGGCGGTGGCGGCCCTTCTTGCGGCGGGCAGCGAGCACGCGCCGGCCGTTCTTGGTCTGCATCCGCGCCAGAAAACCGTGGACGCGCTTGCGACGGCGATTGTGCGGCTGATAGGTCCGCTTCACGAGCCAGGTACTCCAAGGTACGGGGCTCGGTCGGGCCGACCCCAGAGGTGTGCGACACGCTAGTATACGGCCGCGCCGGCCCGAGCGTCAAGCGAAAAGAGACCAGCTAAGAAGCGTTCCTGATTTGTCCACAACTGTGGACAGAGCTGTGGAGAGTGCGCCCGGCGGGTGCGTCACGGACCCGCGCCAAGAGCGGATTCCTGCCCGGATTCGTGCGGGCCGCGAACCCGTGGAAAGGTGCGTCTTGCCTCGTCGAACTGCATCGTTCAGGCCTGTGGATAAGTGCACAATTCGGGGGGGAAACGGCGGCAGGAAGCGACCCTATCCGGGCCAATGCCCATCGCTCATCTCCCCGGCGCGTACTCTGCTCGCCGGCTCGGAACATTGCGGTAGGGATACGGGATGCACCAAACCGGGACGGCGGCGACAGCCCCTCAGGACCTCTGGACGGCGGCGCTGGAGCGGCTCGAACCGCGCTACAACAAGCCCGTCTTCGAGATGTGGCTCAAGCCGATGCGCCTGGTCGACCTGTCGCCGTCCGAGATTGTGCTGGCCGTGCAGACCACCTTTGCGCGCGACTGGGTGGAGAACCGGCTCAAGTCCGACATCACGAGCGTCCTGCACGAGCTGCTCGGGGCCGAGATCTCGCTGCGCGTGGTCGTCGATCCCGGCGACGCGACCGAGACCCCGGCGACCGCCATCGCCCCGACGGCCAAGCCGGCGACGCCCGACGACATGCGGGTCGGGAACCTCAACCCGCGCTATACATTCGACGACTTCGTCATCGGCAACTCGAACCGGTTCGCGCATGCGGCCGCGCAGGCCGTCGCCGAAGCGCCGGCGATGGCGTACAATCCGCTGTTCTTGTACGGCGGCGTGGGGCTGGGCAAGACCCACCTCATGCACGCCATCGGACACCGCGTGCTGCAGCGCAACACCAACGCCAACATCGTGTACGTCTCGTCGGAGAAGTTCACCAACGAGTTCATCATCGCGATCAAAAACAACCAGACCGTCGAGTTCCGCAACCGCTACCGCCACGTCGACGTGCTGCTGATCGACGACATCCAGTTCCTCGAAGGCAAAGAGCAGACCCAAGAAGAGTTCTTCCACACCTTCAACTCGCTGCACGAAGCGCAGAAGCAGCTGGTGATCTCGAGCGATCGCCCGCCCAAGGAGATCCAAACGCTCGAGAACCGGCTGCGCTCGCGGTTCGAGTGGGGACTGCTCACCGACATTCAGCCGCCGGACTTCGAGACGCGCGAAGCGATTCTGCGCAAGAAGGCGGAGACCGAAAAGGTCCCCGTCCCCGACGAGGTGCTGGCGTTCATCGCGAAGGTGATCCCGTCGAACATTCGCGAGCTCGAAGGCTCGCTGATCCGGGTCGTCGCGTTCGCGTCGCTCACCAAGGCCGCGATCACCGTCGAGCTGGCTGCCGAGGTGCTCAAGAACGCGGTCGCGCAGGCGCCGATGCACCGGGTGACGATCCCGGGGATCAAGGAGCGCGTCGCCAAGCACTACGGCATCTCGATCAAAGAGATGGAAGCGCAGCGCCGCGATCAGCGCGTGACCTTGCCGCGCCAGATCGCCATGTACATCGCCTGGCAGCTCACCGGCGCGTCCCTGCCGCAGATCGCGCGCGAGTTCGGTAAGAAGGACCACACCACCGCGATGTACGCGCGCGATAAGATCAACGACATGATGGAAGCCGACGAAGCCTTCCGCAACAAGATCCGTTCGATCGTCGCCCAAATCCAGAGCGAGTGACCCGCCCAGCGTGACCGTCCGGGTCCCGCCCGACGATCCGCAGTTACTCCTGCACGATGGTCGGTCACGCCCGCGTATGTGCGCGGCATGGCGCCATTTCTTGACGTCGCCGGCGGCCCGTACATGCGTGCGCCCGGGACCGTCGAAACTCTGCACAGGCGCGGGTCCCCGGGTAGCGCACAGGTCGGACTTCGGCCGGTGGAAAAGCGGGATGCGTTCGACCGGCGTCGATTCGGTGGACGGCACGCCGTCCGCGTCCACAGCCGGTTCGGCGCGCAAACCCTTGGTACGAGCGGGTTGGGGCGACTGTCCCCGCTGTTCACCGCCTTACTGCTGGTACGACGATCTTCTTTTATACTAAGACCCGGCGACGACGGGTACCCGGAACGGTGGATCAGTGAAGTTCACGTGTAGTACGAAAGACATCTCGTCCGCCGTCGGGGCGGCGAGCAAAGTCGTCAACGCGCACACGACGGTGCCGATCCTCTCGAACGTCCTGCTCAGCGCGGACGAGGGGAATATTCGCGTGCGCGCCACCGACCTCGAGCTGACGCTCGAGCAGTCGTTTCCGGCCGAGATCGCCGAGGCCGGCGCCGTCACCGTGCCGGCCCGGCTGTTCAGCGGCTACCTGGGCAACCTGCCGGCAGGTCTGCTCGAGCTGACCGGATCGCCGTCCCGTGCCTCGGTCAAAGCCGAGCGTTCGAACTACGACTTCCACGCGCTGCCCGCCGACGAGTACCCGCCGCTTCCGACCGCGCAGAAGGGTCAGTCGTTCTCGATCGGCGCCAAGCGGTTCCGCGAGGGCGTGGCAGCGACGATCTTCGCCGCGTCGAGCGAAGAAGCGCGCGGCGCCGTGCTGATGGGAACGCTGCTCGAGCTCGACGGCGACACGATCACGCTGGTCGCGACCGACGGCTACCGGCTGGCGCGCTGGACCGCGCAGCTCGACCGCGGGATCGAAGGCACGGCCAAGTACATCGTCCCGTCGCGTGCGCTCAACGAGGCGGCGCGCAACCTCGGCAGCGCAGAGCTGGTGGAAGTCACCGCGCTCGGCGCCAACGCGAATCAGCTCCAGCTCACTGCCGGAACGACGTCGATCGTCGTGCGCCTGGTCGACGGTCAGTACCCGAACTACCAGCAGGTGATTCCGGCCAGGTTCGACCGCCGCGTCGTCGTCAACACGCAAGGGCTGATCGGCGGGCTGCGGCGGGCCGAGCTCGTCGCCGGGGATCGCGCGTCGATGGTCAAGCTCGAGGTCGCGAACCAGACCCTGATGATCACCGCCAAGTCCGACGTCACCGGCAACGCCTACGAAGAGCTCGAGGTCGAGCAAACCGGCGAAGACCTGGCGATCGCGTTCAACGCGCGCTACCTCGTCGAGATCCTCAACCACGTCGACTCGCCGCAGACGGTACTGGAGTTCCTCGGTCCGCTCTCGCCCGCCGCGATTCGTCCGCTCGAGCACGGCGAAGACACCGGCACCCAGCTCTACGTCCTGATGCCGCTGCGCCAGTAGGCGGAGCAGCGCGGCGCCGGCGTGCGACTCGAACGCGTGCGGCTCGGGAACTTTCGCAACTATGAGCGGCTCGATTTCGCACCGGCGGCGGGACTCAACGTGCTGATCGGGCCGAACGCGCAAGGGAAATCCAACCTGCTGGAAGCGCTGGCGATGCTGGCCACGGGGAAGTCGTTTCGCGCCCATCGCGAGAGCGAGCTGATCCGCGACGGCGCCGAGCGCGCCGAGATCGGCGGCGAAGCGCGGATCGCGGCGGGCGAGATCCGGCTGCGCTGCGCGATCGCGCGCACGCCGGCTGGGACGCGCAAGGCGTTCGAGGTCAACGGCGGGTCGGTCGGTTTCGCGCGGTTCCTCGGCCGGACGCGGGTGGTGACGTTCGTGCCGGCCGACTTGCAGCTCGTCGCCGGCGGACCGTCGCTGCGGCGCGCGTTCATCAACGGCGCGCTGGCGCAGCTGTCGCCGATCTACTACCGCGATCTCGCGCTGTACCAGAAGGTCATCCAGCAGAAGTCGGCGCTGCTGCGCGGCGCGATCGCGCCCGACCGCGACCTGCTGCTGGCGTACAACGACGAGCTGCTGCGGCCGGCGTCGGCGCTCATCGCCGCGCGGCGCACGTTCGTCGACGAGCTCGCCGCGGCGACGGCGGAGATCTACGGGCGCTGGCGCGGCACGCGCGAACGGCTCGGCGTCACCTACGCGCCGAACCCCGAGGGCGACGTCGGCGAAGCGCTCGCCGCGCAGCTCGACGCCGAGGTGCGCCGGCGCGCGACGCTGGTCGGACCGCACCGCGACGACCTGCGGCTGCTGGTCGACGGCAAGCCGCTGGCAGCGTTCGGCTCGCAGGGCCAGCAGCGCACGGCGGTGCTCGCGCTCAAGGTCGCCGAATACGACGTCATGCGCGCGCGGACCAACGACGCACCGATCCTGCTGCTCGACGACGTGCTCAGCGAGCTCGACGCCGAGCGCGCGAGCGGTTTTCTCGACGCGGTCGGTGGTTACGAGCAGGCGTTCCTGACCGCGACCGACGCGCCGCCGGGTGTCGGCGCCGCGACGGCATGGTCGGTCAACGCCGCGCAGGTGACGCCATGCTGAGGCTCGGCGCCGTGCTCGACGAGTGGAAGCCCAAACCGGGCCGCGGCGCCGATCCGCTGCTCGCGGCGCGCGCGGCGTGGCCCGAGCTGGTCGGTGCGGACGTCGCGCGCGCCGCGCAGCCGGTCGCGATCGAGCGCGACCACGTGCTGGTGGTGCTGACGACGTCGCCGGCGTGGTCGCACCAGTTGGCGTTCCTGGAACCGGAGATCGTGCGCGGTTTGCGCGCGCAGTCCGAGACGCAGGCGCTGACGCGGCTGCGCTTCCGGGTCGGCAAGCTGCGCGCCGCGGCGCCGCGGCCGGCCGGTACCGGCGGACCGCGCAGCGCATCGGAGCGCGTGCCGGACGAGGCGCCGGCACGCACGCTCGACGACGCGCTGTCACGGCTGCGGCGCAGCGTCGAGCGATCGCGCGCGGCGCATCGCGCCGGCGGCGGAACGTTCTGCGCGCGCTGCGACGCGCCGGTCGACAGCGGCACGACCTGTCTGCCGTGCCGCGAGGACGACGAGCGCCGGCGGATCTTCGCCTGCGAGCGGCTGCTGTTCGACGCGCCGTGGCTGACGCCCGAAGAGGTGATCGGTTCGGTCGACGGACTCGACGCCGCGGCGTACGACCGGACGCGGCGCCGGCTGCTGCGCGGCTGGTGGGACGAGATGCGCCGCGCGCAGGCGCTGCACAAGCTGCGCCGTCCGATCGACCGCGTCCGGTTGCGCAAGCTGGCGAGCTCGTTCGTTCTGCTCGACACGCGGATCGATCCGAACCGGCTCGAGATGGACTCGGCGGTGCGCGTGAACGCGCTCGGCGAGCTCTACGACTTCGTGCGCGAGATCGAGCAGACCTAACGGGCCCGCGCGTCGAAGATACAGGATCGAATGGATGACTATACCGGCGAACAGATCGAGGTCCTCAAAGGCCTCGAGGCTGTTCGCAAGCGCCCTGGGATGTACATCGGCAACACGGCCGAGCGCGGGCTCCACCAACTCGTGTACGAAGCCGTCGACAACGCCGTCGACGAAGCGCTCGCCGGGTACGCGCGGCGGATCAGCGTCACGATCTTCAAGGACGGTGCGGTCGAGGTCCAGGACGACGGGCGCGGGATCCCGCTCGACATGATCGCCGAGGAGAAGCTCCCGGCGGTCGAGGTCGTCATGACGATCCTGCACGCCGGCGGCAAGTTCGGCAAGGGCGGCTACAAGGTGTCGGGCGGCTTGCACGGCGTCGGCATCTCGGTCGTCAACGCGCTCTCCGAGCGGATGACGACGCGCGTGAAGCGCGACGGCTGGGAGTACGAGATCAGCTTCGTGCGCGGGCAGACGTCGCACAAGCTCAAGAAGCTCCGGCGCGCCGAGGGCACCGGGACGACGCAGTGGTTCAAGCCCGACCCCGAGGTGTTCGAGACGCTCGACTTCTCGTGGAAGATCCTCGAGAACCGGCTGCGTGAGCTGGCGTTCCTCAACCGCGGTCTGGCGATCAGCCTGCGCGACGAACGGCCGGACGACGGTCCGCGCGAGCGCTCGTACATGTACGAGGGCGGGATCGTCTCGTTCGTCGAGTGGCTCAACGAGAACAAGGACTCGCTCACGCCGGTCATCTCGACCAACGGCGAGCGTGACGACGTCGTCATCGAGTGCGCGTTCCAGTGGCAGGACGGCTACAACGAAGTCGTCTACTCGTACGCCAACAACATCAACACGATCGAAGGCGGGATGCACCTGACCGGGTTTCGCACCGCGGTCTCGGGCAAGGTCAACGAGTACGGCCGCAAGCGGGGGATGCTCAAGGAGAGCGACGCGAACTTGTCGACCGACGACTGCATGGAGGGCTTGACCGCGATCGTCTCGGTCAAGCTCCAGGAGCCGCAGTTCGAAGGTCAGACCAAGACCAAGCTCGGCAACGCGAAGATCCGCCCGATCGTCTACGCGCTGGTCAGCGAGCGGCTCGAGTTCTTCATGGAAGAGAATCCGAAGTTCGCCCGCGCGATCGTCGAGAAGTGCATGCAGGCCCAGCGCGCGCGCGAGGCGGCCAAGAAAGCGCGCGACCTCACCCGCCGCAAGAACGTGCTCGAGGGAAGCGGTCTGCCCGGCAAGCTGGTCGACTGCAAGGCGCAGGATCCGGCCCAGTCCGAGCTGTTCCTGGTCGAGGGCGACTCGGCCGGCGGCACCGCCAAGGGCGGCCGCGATCCGAACACGCAGGCGATCCTGCCGCTGCGCGGCAAGATCCTCAACGTCGAGAAGGCGCGGCTGGACAAGATGCTCTCGAACGAAGAGATCCGCACGATGATCACCGCGCTCGGCACCGGCTTCGGCGAGGAGTTCAACGCCGACAAGCTGCGCTACCACAAGATCATCATCATGACCGACGCCGACGTCGACGGGTCGCACATCCGCACGCTGCTGCTGACGTTCTTCTACCGGCAGATGAAGCAGCTGGTCGAGCGCGGCTACGTCTACATCGCGCAGCCGCCGCTGTACGGCGTCACCAAGGGGAAGAAGCACGTCGGCTGGGCCTTCACCGACGCCGAGCTGCAGTCGCTCTTCAACGGCAGCGATCCCAAAGAGTACACCGTCCAGCAGTTCAAGGGACTGGGCGAGATGGACGCCGATCAGCTGGCCGACACGACGATGGACCCGCAGTCGCGCCGCCTCAAGCAGGTGACGCTCGAAGAAGCCTCTGAGGAGGCCGAGCGGATGTTCACGACGCTGATGGGCGACAAGGTCGAGCCGCGCAAGCTCTTCATCCAAGAGCACGCCCGGACCGTCCGCAACCTGGACCTCTGAGTGCGTCGGGGCTCAAATGTGAGCCGCATGAGACGACGTTTGTAAAGATGGTCGCTCGGGGACGAAGGAAGCGGTGTTTGGCGTGAGAGCGTCGCGTCGCGCGGTCATCGTCGCCGCGACGGTAGCGGTGCTCCTCGTCGTGCTGATCGCGGCGCGCCATCTCATCGTCCGCACCGTGCTCGAGACGACGCTCTCGGTCGCGACCGGATACTCGGTGCGGATCGGCAGCCAGACCCTGGGCACGCACCACGGCGTGTTGTTCGACGTCCACGTGGTGAAGAACGGCGACCCGGTGCTCGACGCGCAGCGCGTCGACGTCGAGTACGCGCTGCGCGACATCTTCCCGGGTGGCGCGCACCGCTTCGGCTTCGCGGCGATCTCGATCCAGAAGCCGGTGCTCACCATCACCCGTCACGCCGACGGGACGCTCACCTTCAACCGGCCCGGCGGGAGCCCGGCCGGCGCGCCGCCGCCGACCCGCAAGGCGGCTGCGCCGTACTACTTCACCGCGCGCGTCCGCGACGGCGTGGTGCGGCTGGTCGACGAGGCGCCGCTGCAGCCCGATCTGGCGAACCAGACGATCGAGGACGTCTCGATCGACGCGTCGGTGAAGTCCGATGCGCGCACGACCGCCCGGCTCGACGGTGTCATGGTCGGCCGGCGCTCCGCCGGCGCGCCGGTCGCGCGCTATCCGCTCGCGCTGCGCAGCATCATCGACGTGCCGCGCGGCATCGCGCTCAACACGGTGACCGCGAAGGAGCTGCCGCTGCGCGGCGTGCTCGGCTTCCTCGTGCACTCGAAGACGCTGCGCTTCGACGGCGGTGTCCTGCGCAACGTCGATGCTCGCGTGTACGCGCTGGCGCCCACCGGTGACGACTTCACCTACACGCTTGGCGGTCGCGCCGATCTGCAGGACGGACAGCTGACCGTCAGCGCGCTGGCGCACTCGGTGCGCGATCTCGACGCGACGTTCATGATCGCCGGCGACACGTTTTCGACCACCGCGCTGCACGCGACGCTGGGCGGGATCCCGGTCCGCGGCCGGGGTGCGATGTACGACCTGTTCAGCGCGCCGGCGCTGTGGCTCGGCTTCACCGCCGACGCCGACCTCAGTCGCATGCGCTCGCTGTTCTCGTTCACCGCGAAACAGCCGCTGCGCGGCGCGGCGCACTTCGAGACCGTGCTCGAGTCGTCGATCTCGAACCCGCTGATCCACACCGCGTTCTCGGTCCCGCACCTGCACTACGCCCGTTTTCCGGTCGACGGAATCAGCGGCGTGGTCGACTATCGCGACAGCGCAGTGGTGATCGACGCGCTGCAGGGTCACTTCGGCGGCGTGAATCTCGGCCTGGGCGGAAGCGTGGTGATCGCCGAGGGCGGCGACCAGGTGCAGCTCGCGCTGGCGGCGACCGGCCCCGGCGCGTCGCTGCCGTACACCGATCTGCTCGCGCCGGACTCGAACGTGCGCGCGGTCGCGCTGTTCAGCCAGCCGCCCGGCGAAGCGTTCCGGGTGCGCGGGACGATCGCGACGGTCGGCCCGACGCGCGGCGCCGGGACGTTCGCGGTGACGCCGCTGGGTGTCGGCGAGTTCGGGCCGTTTCGTTTCTCGCGCGAGGACGGTTCGCTGCTCGCCGGCGGCTTCGAGCTCGAGCGGCCGATCTCGCAGAGCGCCGGCTGGCTGTACACGCGCGGCTTCCGCCTCGCCGACGTGCGCAAGGCGGCCACGCTCCCGGGCGTGCAGATCCCGATGCTGCCGCCGATCGCCGGCGTGGTCGACGCGGACCTCGCCGCCGGCGGCACGCCATCCTCGTTCGGCCTGGGCGGAACGATCCGCGGCCGCGACCTGCGGGTCGAAGGCTACGCGCTGGGCACCGGCAGCGTGCGGCTGGGCGGCACGTTCAGCGACGTGCGCATGGCCGACATTCGCGTCGACGGACCGCTGGGACACTTCGGCGGCGCGGGCGCGTTCTCGAACGGACTCTTCGCGCTCGACGGCACCTACGACGGGACGCTGCAAGATCTCGCGCAGTTCACCGCCGATCCGAGCTCGCGCGGCGCGGTACACGGTCCGGTGCGCGCGACGATCGCCGACAACCGGATCGTCGTGCAGACGACCGGCGCCGCCTTCGCCGGCGCGCGCGTGCGCGGCGTCGCGATCGATGCGATGAGCGGGACGCTCGCGATCGAGAACAAAGCGCTGCGCATCATCGCCGCCGACGGCACGATCGGCGGCGAACACGCGGTCGCGGCCGACACCGGCGGGCCGTTCCTCGTCTCGGCGCCGGCGATTCCGGTCACGGCGCTGCGCGGAACCGGACTGCCGCTGCAGGGCGGCACGCTGGCGCTGTTCGGCGTCGCCGACCTGCGCGGCAATGGTCCTTCGTTCGACGGTGCGGTCGCGGTGCAGAACGGCGTCGCCGCCGGCCTTCCGATCAGCGGCGCGGTCGACGTCTCGCTGGCCGGCGGGACGGCGCAGGTCCGCCACGGCGTCGGCGGGCTCGGCACGACCTTCGCCGACTTCTCCGGACGCGTCGACGGGATCGGCCGCACCGGCGCGTCGGCGCTCGCCTACGACCTCGCGGCCGACGTTCCGATCGGCGACGTCGAGTCGCTGCGCAGCACGCTGCGGCTGCCGGTGAAGTACCTGGAGGGCAGCTTCGGTGCCGCGGTTCGCGTGCGCGGGTACGGCGCGCAGCCCAGCGTCGCCGGCAGCGTGACGCTCCCCGAAGGATCGTACAACGGACTGGCGTTCCGCAACGGTCGCGCTGCAGTGACGCTCAGCCCGAGCGCGATCGAGGCGCGCGACGGTTCGCTGACGGTCGGCACCACCCGCGCCGCGGTCAGCGCCGACGTCTCGGTCGCGCGGCGCGCGTTCGCGGTCGACGTGCACAGCGCCGACGCAAACCTGTCCGACTTCGACGACTACTTCGACGAAGCCGAGACGCTCGACGGCCGCGGGTCAGTGGCGGTGTCGTTTGCCAACGACGGCCGCGTCACGCGCACCAGCGGGCGGGTCGACGTCGCCGGCTTCCGCTACCGCCGCTTCACCTTCGGTCAGACCGACGCGACCTGGTCGCAGCGCGGCGGCACGGTCAGCGCGGCGCTCAACGTGCGCGGCGCGCACGGCGCGCTGCGCGCAAACGGAACGCTGGTCGCGGCGCCGGGCGATCCGATCGCCGCGGTGCGCGGCGGCACCTATCACGCCGCCGTGAAAGCGCAGCAGGTCGACCTGGCGACCTGGCTGCCGCCGTTCGGGATCACGGCACCGCTGATCGGACAGGTCGACGCGTCCGGAACGATGTCCGGCAGGTGGCCGCGGCTGGCGATCGGCGGAGACGCGTCGCTGGCGAACGGATCGATCGACGGCTTCGCCGTCAAGGAAGGCCGGCTGCACGCGACCAGCAACGGCTCGCGCATCGCGCTCTCGAACAGCACGCTCGACCTGGGCTTCGCGCGCTTCGACATCAGCGGCTCGACCGGTCTCACCACCGCCGAGCCGCTCGCGCTGGCGGTACACGTGCAGTCGCCCGACATCGCCAAGGCGCTGGCGACGCTGCGTCCCAAAGGGCCGCACTACGACATCGGCGGAGCGCTGCAATCCGAGGCGCGGATCACCGGTACGTTCGACAAACCGAACGCGACGCTGGGCTTCGAGCTGACCGGCGCGCACTACGCCTCGCTGGCGATCCCGCGCGTGCTGGGCAACGTCGCGTACGACGGGCACACGATCTCCGTCTACGACGCGGAAGCGACCTTCGCCAAAGGCAACGTGCTCGTCGCCGGCTCGCTGCCGTTCGCGCTGCGGCCGTTCGGGGTGAATCCGGGCGCGCCGCTCTCGTTCACGCTCGCGCTGGGCAACCTCGACCTGGCGCCGTTCGCGCCGTTCGTCCCCGGACCGCAGACGAAGCTCGGCGGAACCGTCGACGGCCGGCTCGCGATCGAGGGGACGGAGCGCGCGCCGCGGATCGCCGGGACCGTCACGCTGGCCGGCGGCAGCTACGTCTCGAGCTTCGACCGCGACGCCGTCACCAAGGCCAACGCGCAGCTGACGTTCTTGGGCACGAGCGTCGCGCTGCAGGCGCTGCACGCGAACGTCGGCGGCGGAACGCTCGACGGAAGCGGCCGGCTCGACCTGCCCTTCCCGGGCGCGCACACCAGCGGATACGCGATCGCGCTCGATGCGCACGGCGCGCGGGTCGACCTGCCGGCGTGGGGACGCGGCACGATCGACGGCACCATGGCGTTGACCAGCGGGTCGCCGGCACCGGTGCTGTCGGGCGATCTGACGCTGTCGAACGCGTCGATTCCGATCCTCACCATCTACCGCAACGCGACCTCGGTCGCGAGCGGCGGGAGCGCGGCCGGCGGTTTCGCGCTGCCGCTGAACCTCGGCTTCGACCTGACCGCGCACGTCGGCAAGAAAGTGCGCGTGCAGGCCTCGTCGCCGTACGTCGACATCGGCGCGACCGGCGAGGTCGCGCTGACCGGGACGCTCGGCGCGCCGAAGCTCGACGGCGTGCTCACCGCGACGCCGGGCGGCGTGTTCTCGACCTACAACCGCGCCTTCCGCGTGCAGCAGGCGCGCATCGCGTTCGATCCGGCCAACGGCGTGCTGCCGTACATCGACCTGCGCGCGTACGCGCACGTCACCAACCCCGATCCCGATCCGACCCGCAATGCGGTCGGCAGCGCCGACATCACGGTGACCGTGCGCGGTCCGGCCGACGAGCTGGCATCGGGCTCGGGCTCGGTGATCCAATACGCGTCGAACCCGCCGTACTCTCAGGAGCAGATCGTCGGGCTGCTGCTCGACGCGTCGGTGTTCGGCGCGGTGAACTTCAGCCAGCAGCAGAACGGCACCACGCTGCGCGGCGCGCCCGGCGAGTCCAACGCGCTGCTCCCGCCGGGCGTCACGCCGTACCAGGCCGGCGTCATCAACTTCAACGAAGAGGCGTTCTCGGTTCTCAACGGTCAGCTCACCCAGCGCTTCCTGGCGCCGGTCGAGCAGTTCTTCACCGGCAAGTTCGGGCTGACCGATTTCGAGCTGACGGTCGACTACGGCGGCGGCGTCGGCTACAACATGCTCAAGCAGCTCGGTCACCGCGACATCTACGCGAGCTTCGGGCAGACGCTTTCGAATCCGGTCCGCACGACGGCCGGCTTCACCTCGCGGCCGAACGCGACGACGTCGGTGCAGTTCGACTACTTCACCCAGAACGGCGACCCGGCGTTCACCAACAACGTCTACGGGACCGATCAGTTCCTCGGGGCGCAGCGGCTCAAGGGCATCCAGCCGCTCTCGAACCGGCAAGGATTCACCTTCTCGGTCGTCCGCAAGTACCCCTAAGCGGCGTGATCCTCGTTAAGACTGGCCTGGTTGGTGTGGGGCGGCAAAGGCACAAATAGGGGCGTGTCGTACCCTGTGGCCCGGGAACGCGTCCCGTCGGTCGCGCGTTACACCCCAAAAACCAGCAGCCCGGCGGCCGCCCACGGCGGCCCACGGCGCCTCTCTCGCACGAAGGACGTCCTCCGCTTGTTCCAACGGTTCCGCCGCACGCCGCGCTTCGCGCTCGCCGTGCTCGCGTTCTTCGGTCTGGTGACGCCGGCGGCGTACTCCGCGCCCGCCGCGCCCGTCGCGCCGACCGTGGTCGCGGTCTCGGTCACCGGCAACGCGCACATCCCGACCGACCGGATCCTGGCGGTCGTCAAAACCAAGGTGGGCGATCCGTTCGACCCCGCGATCGTGCAGCAGGACCTGCGCGCGATCGCAGACCTGGGATTCTTCGCCGACCAGGCGCCGCCGATCATCAAGCAGCGTCCCGACGGCGTCGCCGTCACCTTCCGGGTGATCGAGAACCCGGTCGTCACGGCGATCCGCTTCAACGGCAACAAGGCGGTCTCTGCCGACACGCTGCTGGCGCTGATGGACACCGCGCCGGGCCAGGTCTTCAACATCAAGACCTACCAGCAAGACGTCCTCAAGATCAACAGCTACTACGACAAGATCGGCTTCGGCGGCCAGCTGCCGTCGCACGTGACCGACGTCAACATCACCCCCGACGGCGTGCTGACGCTGACGGTGCAAGAAGGCTTGACCGTCCGCAAGATCATCATCACGCCGCCGCCCGACGCCGACCCGCTGCTGCCGCCCTCGGTGATCACGGCCGCGCTGGTGACGAAGCCCGGCAGCCCGTACTCGGAAGAGCAGCGCGACAAGGACTACGACGCGCTCAAGGCGCTGTACGAGAAGTTCGACCTCAAGCTGGGTGACGTCGAAGCGGGCGTCGACCCGACCTCGGTCGACCAGAAAGCCGGCACCGCCGACATTCGCTACTCGATCTCGGTGCTGCGCGTCGGCGCGGTCGAGATCACCGGCAACACCAAGACGCACGACGACGTGATCCGCCGCGAGTTGCGGTTGCGGCCGGGGATGGTCATCACCGACTCCGGGCTGCGGCGCGACTACGACCGGCTCAACAACCTCGGCTTCTTCGAGAAGATCGACTTCGAGTCCAAGGCCGGCCCCGATCCCAAGCGCCCGGCGTTGATCACGCTCAACTGGCAGGTCAAGGAACAGCGCACCGGTACCGCCACGCTCGGCGCCGGCTACTCCGGCGGGATCACCGGCACCGGCTTGACCGGGACGCTGTCGTACCAGGAGAACAACATCAACGGGACCGGCAATGGCGCCGCGATCCGCTTCGAGCGCGGCTCGCGCGTCTCGGACGCGTCGATCTCGGGGACGATCCCGTATCTCGGCAAGACCGAGAAGTCCCAGAAGTACAGCCTCGGCGCGAGCATCTTCACCAACGCGCAGACCAACTACTATCCGGTCTACGCGGCCTGCTCGGGCGCGAGCACCACGCCCAACGTCAGCTACGGCAACCGGCGCGTGCCGCTGGCGACCGCGACGACGTCGCCGAGTACGACCGCCTGCCCGTCGACCGGCAACTTCCCGGTCACGATCATCCCGGAGAACCCGGACAACTATCAGATCGTCAACGGGATCGTGTCGACGTACTCGTCGCGCGCGGCCGGTCTGTCGGTCACCCTCGGCCGGCGGTTCAACGACGTGTACCGCGCCTCGCTCGGTACGACGATCCAGAAGATCGCCGCCGACGCGGAGCTGCCGTCGGGCTACATCTTCCCGACCGGTGCCGAAGTCAACCCGCTGACCGGCGAGACCGGGAACACGCTGACCGGCCTCGATCCCGACAGTCCGAGCGCCGCGGTCGGCGTCGTCGCGCCGTCGCTGGCCGAGATCGACTCGACGCGCGCGTACGCGCTGCGCAGCATCGTCGTCGGCCTCGGTGCCGACACGCGCGACGACGTCTTCAACCCGCGGCGCGGCGTCAACGTGACGGTCAGCGACGAGGTCAGCAGCCATGCCTACGGCTCGGACTTCAACTACAACATCATCACGCTCGACGCCGCGAAGTTCTTCCCGGTGATGCGCAACGCGACGTTCGGCCTGCACGGCGTCGTCGGGCTGTCGTCCGGCGCGATCCCGGTCAACAAGCTGTTCATCTTCTCCGACCAGCAGCTGCGCGGGTACGTCGATCCGTTCTACGGCACCGACGAGCTGCTCGGTCAGTCCGAGCTGCGGATCCCGCTCACCGCGGACCGGAAGTTCTCGGTGGTCGGCTTCGTCGAGAGCGGCGCGACCCGCATCCGCGGCGGCGTCGCGACGACCGAGGACGTCAACGGCAACGTCACCGGGACGCAGGACCTCAGCAAGTTCGCGTTCCACAGCGACATCGGCGTCGGACTGCGCTTCGACGTTCCGCAGCTCGGACTGCGGACGATCCGGCTCGACTTCGCCAAGGGGAGCCAAGGAACGCACACGTCGTTCGGTATCGGACAGAGCTTCTAAGTGTCACCCACAGCTATGAAAACGAAGACGCCGCGCGGCCGAGTCGCCGCGCTTGCGTTCGCGCTGTTCGCCGCGGTGCTGGCCATCCCGGCGATCGGCGCGACCGACATCACCGACATCGGGTCGCTCGACCAGCAGGCGCTGGCCTCGCTGCCGCAGTTCCAGGCCGCGAACCGCGCGCTCAACAGCTACGGTTCGAGTCTGCGCAAACAGTACATCGGGCGCGCGCAGCACGCTTCGCAGGCGGAGCAACAGCGGCTGGCGGGCGAGTTCCAGCAGAAGATGGCCGTCAAGCAGCGCCAGCTGTTCGGGCCGCTGTTCGGCAAGGCACAAGTCGCGATCGCCTCGGTGGCGTCGTCGAAGAACCTTTCGGTGGTCGTGGACAAGCGGATCGTCGTGTTCGGCGGCCAGGACATCACCGGCAACGTCCGCGACCTGCTGACCAGCGTCGCCGATCCGGTCCCGCCCGTCTCGACCCCGCCGCCGTCGAAGGTCGGCTACGTCGACCAGTCGGCCATCGACCAGCTGCCCAAGATCAAGGCCGCGACCGACGATTTCCTCAAGTTCAAGGCCGAACAGGACAAGGCGACGGCCGACAAGCTCAAGGGTGCCAAGACCGACGCCGACCGCGATGCGATCCTCAAGGACTACCGCAAGGCGCTCGACGACAAGCAGAATCAAACGCTCAAGCCGATGGTCGACGCGACCCGCGGCGCCATCGGTGACGTGGCGAAGGCGAAAGGCTTGGTGTTGGTGGTCGACAAGGGCAACATCGTCTTTGGCGGCACCGACATCACCAAAGACGTCACCGACAAGCTGAAGTGATCGCGCGGGCGGTCGTCGCGCGCAGCGCCGCCGCGCTCGCTGCGGCCGCGCTCCTTGCGGCCTGCGGCAAGTCGGCGCCGCCCGCGTCGTCGATGTCGGGCGGCGGCGCCGTCGGGTACGTGCGGATGGAGGAGCTGGTGCAGAAGCATCCGCTCTACGACCAGTTGGCGCGCTACGATCGCAGCATCGAGGCGTTCGACCTCGGCTCGACCGTCCCGCACGCGATCGCCGACACCGCCGAGATGCGCGCGCGCGAGCGCGACCTGCAGCGCCAGCTCGACGATGCCGCCAACCGCACCAAGACGCTGATCGACGCCAAGCAGAAGCAGTACCAGCAGCAGGAGGCGGCCGCGATCGCGGCCGCGCTGCAGGGCGCCGGCAACGGGGGCCCGAGCGCCGCGCAGATCGCCGGCGCGGTCAACTCGACGGCGCGGCGCCAGCAAGGCAGCGTGACGAGCCAGGCTCAGAACGACCTCGGCGCGTACCGGCAGACGCTCGAGAAGCAGGATCAGGCCCAGATCGTCGCCGCCCAGAAAGCGCTCAGCGACCGCGCCGACCGCACCTACCGCGCCAAAGCCGAGGAGCTGCAGTCCAAGGAATCGACGCTCTCGCTCAACCTGGCCAACGAGGACGCGCCTCAGCGGCTCGCGCTGCGCACGAAGCTGTCGTCGCTGGCGCTCGACGACGCCGCGCGCGACGACGCGCAGAAGCAGCTCGCGGCGATCGACCGCAAGGAAGCCGACGAAACCGCCGCCGCTCACAACCGCGACCAGCAGACGCTGACGACGCTGCAGTCGCAGCTGCACGACCAAGTCCAGTCCGACCTCAACGCGCAGGTCGCCAAGATCCGCGGTCGCTCGGTGGCGCTGATGCAAGAACGGCAAAAGGCGCTGGGCCGCGGCGTCGCATCGGTCGGCGGCCCGGTCGTCCCGATCGGGGCGATCGGCGGCTCGCGCGGGAGCTTGCCGCCGTCGCTGCGCGCGCGGATCGAGCAACTGCACCAGGACTACCAGAAGCGCTTCCAGGACGACGCGAAGACGACGATCGCCGACTTCCAGAAGACCCGGGCCGACCTGTCGCGCCGCTACGAGGAGCTGCACGGCATCGACGCGTCGTCCGGGCAAGGCGCGCAAGCGCAAATGCTCGCGCTGCGAAAGAAGCGCGACGATCTCTACGACCAGATCACCGGCCAGATCGACCGCGAGGTGCGCCTGATCGCGCAGCAGCGCGGCATCTCGGTCGTCCTCACCGACGTCGTCGCCCCCGCGAACGGCGTCGACCTCACGCCCGACGCTCTCAAAGACATCGAAAGCTTGCACGAATGATCGAAACTCGCGCCGTCCGACCGCTGGTGGTCGCGCTGGGGCTGGCCGCGCTGTGCGGCTGCACCGGCGCCGGCAATCAAACCACCATCGGGCTCGTCGACGTTCAGCGGATCTCGGCCAACTGGCCGAAGTTCCAGAACTACCAGAACCAGCTGTCGGCCGACGCGGCGACGATCGAGCGCTCGAAGCGCTCGCCACGAGAGAAGGCGGCCGAACGCGCCGCGCTGCAAGCGAAGTTCGCGCAGGCCCAGAGCGAGCTGAGCAACGACGTCAGCACGGCGGCCAAGCAAGTCGCCGCCGACCGTCACCTCACCTTCGTGTTCACCCGCCAGTTCGTCGGCTACGGCGGCGTCGACATCACCGCCGACGTCGAGAAGATCCTCCAGATCGACGACAAGTCGACGCCCGCGCCGTGAGCGCAGGCTCCGGCGGCGCCGCACCCGGGCTGGGAACGCTCGCCGAGCTCGCGCAACGGACGAACGGCCGCGTCGTCGGCGACGCGTCGGTGACGATCGCGCGCATCACCGCGGTCGACGACGCCGATCCGACGACGCTGACCTTCGCGGTCGACGAACGCTACTTGCGCATCGCGCTGGAGTCGCGCGCGGCGGCCGTGCTGGCCGACGCGTCGCTCGTCGCCGAAGGCTCGTCGTACGCGAAGCCGGTGCTGGCCGTGCCGGCGGCGCGCGTCGCGCTGGCCGCGCTGCTGGCCGAGCTCCAGCCGCCGCGCCCGCAGGGTCCGTTCGTCCATCCGACCGCCGCGGTCGATCCGACGGCGTCGGTCGGTGCCGGCGTCTGGATCGGCCCGCACGTCTCGGTCGGCGCGCGGACGCGGGTCGGCGACCGGAGCGTGCTGCAGGCCGGCGTCGTGCTGGGCGACGACGTCGCCGTCGGAGCCGACTGCCTGTTCCACCCGCGCGCGTTCGTCGCCGACCGCTGCAGCGCCGGGGACCGCGTCGTGCTGCAGGCCGGCGCGGTGATCGGCAGCGACGGGTTCGGCTGGGCGTTCCTCGACGGCCGGCTGCTGAAGATCCCGCAGGTCGGGATCGTGACGCTCGGCGACGACGTCGAGATCGGCGCCAACACGTGCGTCGATCGCGCGCAGACCGGCGTCACGTCGATCGGTGACGGGACCAAGATCGACAACCTGTGCCAGATCGGGCACAACGCGCGGATCGGCAAGCACACCGCGATCGCGGCCTTCGCCGGCTTGGCAGGAACGACGACGATCGGCGACTACTGCCGGATCGCTGGCTCGGCGCTGTTCCCCGGTCACACCACGATCGGGAACCGTGTCACGATCGGCGGCGCCTCGCACGTGTGGGGCAACGTGCCCGACGGCGCGTTCGTCTCCGGCCAGCCGGCGATGGAGCACCGCGGCTGGGTGCGCCTCCAGGCCTACATCCGGCGGCTGCCGAAGCTGTTCGCTCGGGTCGACGTCCTGGAGAAGGGCGGCGGCGCGGAGAGCTGACGTGCAGTACCAAACGACGTTACGCGACGCGATCGCATTCGAAGGTGTCGGGCTCCACACCGGCGCCCCGGCCCGAGTCCGCGTCGTCCCCGCCCCGCCCGGTCACGGACTGCGCTTTCGCGTCGACGACGCGATCGAGTTTCCGGCGCGCGCCGACTATGTCGTCGACACCGTGCGCTGCACCGTCGTCGGCCTGGGCGAGCACCGCGTCTCGACCGTCGAGCACCTGCTCTCGGCGCTGCTGGGCAGCGGCGTCGACAACGCGCTCATCGACGTGCACGGTCCGGAGATCCCGGTCGAGGACGGCAGCGCCAAGGTGTTCGCCGATGCGATCGAGCGCGTCGGGCTGGCGACGCTCCCCGAAGCACGTCTCCGCTGGATTCCGACCGAGGCGCGCGTCTTTCGCGACAACGAGAAGCTGCTGGTCGTCGCGCCGTCGTCGACGTTCCGGGTGCGGATGACGATCGACTACCCGGCGCCGGTCGGCGCGCAGTACGTCGAGACCGAGATCACGCCGGCCGCGTACCGCGCGGACGTCGCGCCGAATCGCACCTTCGGCTTCTTGCACGAGCTCGAAGCGCTGGTGAAGCGCGGGCTCGCGCAGGGCGGGACGCTCGAGAACGCGGTCGTCTTCGGTCCCGACGGGCCGCTCTCGCCGCTGCGCTCGCCGACCGAACCGGCCCGCCATAAGATCCTCGACCTGGTCGGCGACTTCGCGCTGCTGGGCGCGTTCCCACAGTGCGAGGTGATCGCGATCAAGAGCGGCCACAAGCTGCACTGCACGGCGGTGCGCGAGCTGCTGCGTTCGGACGGCGGCGAGATCACCGCGGTGTCCGCGACTTCCTGAGTGGCGACGAGCTAGCGAAGGTGCCCATTCTGGACGTGCGCGAGATCATGAAGATCTTGCCGCACCGGTATCCGCTGCTGCTGATCGACCGCATCACCGAGTTCGAGCCGATGGTGCGCGCGCGAGGCTACAAGAACATCACCGCGACCGAGCCGGTGTTCGCCGGACACTTCCCGGGCAACCCGGTGTTCCCGGGCGTCTACATGATCGAGGCGCTGGCGCAACTCGGTGGAGTGGTGCTGCTCGAGCCCGGCGACACGGCGCGCAAGGTGCCGTACCTGGCCGCGATCGAGAAGGCGAAGTTTCGCCGCCCGGTCGTGCCGGGCGACCGGCTCGACATGCAGGTGGTGATCAAAGCGTACCGCCGCAACATCGGCTTCGCCGAGTGCGAGGCGTCGGTCGACGGGTCGCGCGTCGTCAGCGCCGACCTGACGTTCTCGATCTCGATCGACCCGCAGGCGTTCTCCGACGACGCGCCGGTGCTGCGGCTGTGATCCATGCCAGCGCGATCGTGCATCCCGGCGCCAAGATCGACCGCACCGCCGAGATCGGGCCGTACTGTCTGATCGGCGAGCACGTGACGGTCGGCGCGCGCTCGTCGCTGTTGGCGCATATCGTCGTCAACGGGCACACGACGATCGGTGAAGACACGACCGTCCACCCGTTCTGCACGATCGGCGCGCCGTCGCAGGACCGCAAAGCCGACGAAGGCGAGACGGCGTACACCACGATCGGCTCGCGCACCGTTATCCGCGAGGGCGCCTCGATCCACCGCGGTAGCGCCGACGCCGGCGGTGTGACCTCGGTCGGCGACGACTGCCTGCTGCTGGCGTACACGCACGTCGCGCACAACTGCCGGGTCGGCAACGGCGTCACGATGTCGAACCTCGCCCAGCTGGCGGGCCACGTCGTCGTCGAGGACAACGCGGTGATCGGTGCGATGGCGGGCATCCACCAGTTCGTGCGGATCGGCCAGTACGCGTTCGTCGGCGGCTACGCGAAGATCGGCCGCGACCTGCCGCCGTACTTCCTGGCCGACGGCAACCCGCCGACCGTCTACGGCCTCAACGCGGTCGGCCTGCGCCGCGCCGGGCTCGCGCGCGCGGCGCTGACCGAGCTCAAGGACGCGTACAAGACGATCTACCGCTCGGAGAAGAACACGACGCAGGCCGTCGCCGCCCTGCGTGAGACGGTCACCACCGATGAGGGCCGTGCGCTGCTCGCGTTCTTGGAAGCCGACTCCGAGCGCGGGATCCTCAAGTAGCGCGGCGCGCGATGCGCGTCTTCTTCTCGACCGGTGAAGCGTCGGGCGAGTTGCTCGCAGCGGACTTGCTGGGCGCGCTGCGCAACCGTGTCGCGGTCGAGGCGAGCGGGATCGGCGATCTTCGCCTCGAGCGCGCCGGCGTGCGGATCGTGCAGCGCACGCGCGGCTGGAGCACGCTGGGAATCTACGAAGCGCTGCGCCGGCTGCCGCGCGTCGTGCCGGCCGGCGTGCGCGCCGCCTTCGCGCTGCGGCGCGATCCGCCCGACCTGGTCGTGCTGGTCGACTTCGGCGCGTTCAACTTGCGGCTGGCCGGGATGCTGCGCGCGCTTGGCTTCGCGCGCCCGATCGTCTACTACGCGCCGCCGTCGGCCTGGCTCGACAGCGCGCGGCGCGCGCGGCTGGTCGCGGCGCGCTGCGACGCGCTCACGCTGTTCCGCCACCAAGCCGAGTTCTACCGGTCGCTGGGATTGCCGATCGGCTACGTCGGACACCCGCTGGTGTCGACGATCCCCACCCGCGCGCCGCGGCCGGCGGCCGCGCCCGGCGGCGGCCTGGTCGCGCTGCTGCCGGGGAGCCGCGCCGGCGAGATCGCGCGCCACACGCCGCGGCTGCTCGACGCGCTGGCGCGCGTCCGCGAGACGCGGCCGCAGGTGCGCGCCGTCATCGTCGCGGCCGGCGACGACGCGCAGCACGAGCTCGAGCACCTGCTGGCGCTGCGCTCGCCGCTTCCGCTCGAGATCGTGCGCGATGCGCGCGCGGCGCTGCGCGACGCGGACGCCGCGGCGATCGCGTCGGGGACGGCCGTGCTCGAAGCGGCGCTGATCGGGACGCCCGCCGTCGCGCTGTACGTGCTGGGCGAAGCGCAGGCCAAGATCGCGCGCCGCATCTATCACGGCACGTACGTCACGCTGCCGAACCTAGTGCTCGACGAGCCGGTCGTCCCCGAGCTGCTGCAGGACGCTGCGACGCCGGCCGCGCTCGCCGAAGCGATCGCGACGCGGCTCGACGATCCGCGCAGCCAGCTCGACGGATACGCGCGGCTCCGCGACGCGCTCGGACCGCCCGACGCGCTGCAGCGCAACGCCGACTGGGTGCTCGGCGCGGCGGCGGGCTGACGTGCGCATCTACCACACCAGCGACCTCCACGACCGCCGCCACATCGCGGAACCGATCGCCGCGCTGCGCGCCGCTCGGCCGGGGCTGTACGTCGATAGCGGCGACTCGCTGCGTGGATCGCAGACCGTGTACCACCAGCGCGAGCCGATCATCGGTGAGCTCGACGCCGCCGGCGTCGACGTTCAGGCGATGGGCAACCGCGAGTTCCACTACCTGTTCGACGCGGTGCGCGCGCGCAGCGCGCAGATGGCGCATCCGCTGGTGTGCGCGAACCTGATCGACCGCCGCGGCCGGCCGCTGCCGTTCACCGCCGACGTGACGCTCGAACGCCGGGATGCGAGCGGTGCCTGGCGGCTGCGCTTCTTCGGCTTGCTGGTCGTGCAGTACCGGACCGGTTCGGTCTTCGAGCGCGTGTTCGGCTGGCGTTTTCTCGACCCGCTCGACGTGGCGGAGTCGATCGCGGCGACGACGCCGCCCGACACGACGCTGATCGCGCTCTCGCATCTCGGCTTGCGGCACGACCGGCTGCTCGCCGAGCGTGTGCCGCGGCTCGATCTGATCCTCGGCGGCCACAGTCACGACACGCTGTCCGCGCCCGAGCTGGTCGGCGGTGTGCCGATCGTGCACGCCGGCCCGTACGGCGCGTTCGCGTCGCGCACCGAGCTGGTGAAAGATCCGGCCGGCCGCGCGCGGATCGCCGGCTTCGCGCTCGAACCACTGACGTCGACGGAACCGACGGCGTGAGCGCAGGCGCGGAACCGGCGGTGCTGTTCGTCTCGAACGGTCACGGCGAGGCCGCGATCGCGGCCAGGATCGCGCAGGAGACGCGCGCGCTCGGCACGCTGCGCACCGATCACCTCGGCTTGGTCGGCGACGCGCTCGGCGCCGAGGGCTTCGACGACGTCGGGCCGCGACGTGCGATGCCGTCGGGCGGATTGGTCGCGATGGGCAACGTCCGCGCGTTCGCGCGCGACCTCGGCGCCGGTTTTCTCGGCCTGTTCGCGAATCAGGTGCGGTTCTTGCGCCGCGCGCGCGGCACATATGCCGGCGTCGTCGCGGTCGGCGACGCGTACGCGTGCGCGCTGGCCGCGCTCGCCGGCGGCGCGCTGGCGTACGTCGGCACGGCCAAGAGCATGCACGTCGCGCCCTACGGTCCGTTCGAGCGCCGCATCCTGCGCCGCGCGCGGCGCGTCTTCGTTCGCGACGCGGCGACCGCGGCCGACTTGCGCGCGCACGGCGTCGCTGCCGAAGCGCCGGGCAACGTGATCGTCGACCTGCTCGCCAGCGACGAGCGAATCGGGTGGAACGGTCCGGTCCGGCTGGTGCTGCTGCCGGGTTCGCGGGAGCGCGCGTACGCCGACGCGCTGCGAATCGCCGCGCTGGTCGCCGAGCTGCGCGCGCGAGGCGCGCCGCTCGACGCCGTGCTGTCGATCGCCCCGAACCTCGACCCGGCGCGCTTCGCGCCGGCGGTCGAGCGCGGCGGGCTGCGAACCTGGAGCGGCCCGATCGGTGCGCTGCTGCCGGGCGCGACGCTGGCGATCGGCCAGAGCGGGACCGCCAACGAAGCGGCGGCCGCCCAAGGGATCCCGGTCGTCGCGCTCGAGCTCGACGACGCGCCGCGCGACGCGTGGTACCGCAGACGGCAGGTCGGCCTGCTCGGAGACGCGCTGCTGGTCGTCCCCGGCGACCCCGTCGCGGGCGCCGACGCCGTCGCGGGGCTGCTGGCCGACGAGGTTCGGCGGGCGCGCATGGGTGCCGCCGGCCGCGAGCGGATGGGCGGACCGGGCGGTGCGCGCGCGATCGCCGAGGCGGTCGTCGGAATGCTGGGCGCGTGAGCGCGACCGCTCGGCTCGGGCTGATCGTGCTGTTCGCGATCGTCCCGCTCTACGGGACCTTCGCCGCGCTCGATCCGGACCGGCCGCCGATCCCGCCGCTGGTTCCGCACGCGGTCACCGCACTGCTCGCGCTGTGCGCGCTGGCGGCGCTGGCCGCGGTCGCGCCGGCCGCGCTCGGCGCGCTTCGCCGCGACGCCCTGACGCTCGGCTTTCTGGCGCCGGGGGCGGCCACGCTGCTGGCCGGCCTCGCCGGCTTCGACCCCGCCCTCGGGATCGGGCTCGGGGTGATGGTGACCGGGATCGGCGCCGCCGGCCTGGCGCTCGCCCGCGGCGGCGACCTGGACGCCGTCCGCGCGTGCCTGCGGGCGTTCCTGTGGTCGGCGCTGGCGGCGTGCCTCGTCGCGCTGGCGATGCTGGCCACGCACCGGCCGGCGGCGATCTACGCCTACGACAACGGCCGCGCGGTCGGGACGTTCCTGAACCCGAACGAGCTGGCGGCCTACACGCTGATCGCGCTCGGGGTCGCGGTGCCGATCGCTGTCCGAACGCGCGGCCGCGACCGGCTCGCGGCCGCCTGCGCGGTGGCGGCGCTGGTGACGCTCGGCGCGACCTTCTCGCGCTGGGGGGCGCTGTCGGCGGTCTGCGGCGTCGCCGTGTACGCGCTCGTCACCCGGGCGCGGGTGCTGTTGGTCGCCGCCGCGGTCGTCGCGGTGGCGGGGATCGGGCTCGACGTCACCGCCGGGGCGCGCCACCACAACCCGCGCGACACCGAGGCCCGCGAGGTCGCCTGGCGGACCGGGCTGACGACCTTCGAGCGGTTTCCGCTGCTCGGCGTCGGCCCGCTGGCCTTCGGGCGCACCTACGACGTGATGCGTCCGCCCGACGCGCCCGGCACCAAGACCGCGGTCGCGTTCGACCCGCACTCGCTTCCGATAGCCTTCGCAGCCGAGGGCGGTATCATCGCCCTCGTGACCCTGACGGCCTCGTTCGCGATCTTGCTGGGCCGCCTGCTTCACGATGCGCGCGTCGCGCGTCCGTTCTCGCGGGCGGTCGCTCTCGGAGCCGGCGCCGCCGTCGTCGCGCTGACCGTCGACGGCGCGATCAACACGATCTCGCTCTACTTTCCGCTCGGGCTGCAGTTCGTCGCGCTCGGGCTCGCCGCGGCCCGCACCGATGCGTTCGACTAGCGGTTTGCCGGGTGCCGCCCGGGCCGCCGGCCTGCTGCTCGCGGTCTTGCTGGGGCTGGCCGGCTGCGGCGGCCGGGCGGAGCAGCGGGCGCGGCCCGGGTCGACGGCGCCGGCGACCACGACGCCGGTCCCGATCCACGTCGAAACGCGCGGCGATCAAGGTGAGTACGTGCGGATCGTGGAGACCGTCCGGGGCCGCAAGGTCTATACGATCCTCGCGCTTTCGGACGAGATGGTTCGCGGCGGCACGGCCGACGCGGTCGGCCACCTCGAGCAGCCGCACATCACCTTCGTCGACCGCAACGGCGTCAGCACGATCGCCGATGCGCCGAAGGCCCAGATCAGCGAGCGGGACAAAAGCGTGACGATGACCGGCGGCGTCCATGCCCACACCAGCAGCGGCAGCGTGCTCAGCTGCGACGTGCTGGTGTACCGCAGCACCACCGAGCGCTTCCACGGCGAGGGACACGTTGCGCTGACCGCGCCCAACGGGTTGGTGATGGACGGGCGCTACCTCGACGGCGACGTGAAGCTGCAGGACGTCAACGTGACCGGGAGCCCCGAGTGACCGAGACCGGCGACCGCATCCTGCTCAGCGATCTGGAGAAGCGCTACGGAAAGCGCACCGTCGTCAAAGGCGTCTCGGCCGAGGTGCGGCGCGGCGAAGTCGTCGGGCTGCTGGGTCCCAACGGCGCCGGCAAGACGACCACGTTCTACATGGTGGTCGGCGTGATCCGGCCCGACGGCGGCAGCGTCGTGCTCGAACGCGACGGCAACGCGCGCCGGCTGACCGGCGCGCCGATGCACGAGCGCGCGCGGGCGGGGATCGGTTACCTCGCGCAGGAGAACTCGATCTTCCGCAAGCTCTCCGTCGGCGACAACTTGCGGCTGATCTGGGAGATGAACGGCGTGCCGTACGCCGAGCGCGAGCGCCGTCTGCCGGAGCTGCTGTCGGAGTTCGGACTGGCGGAGTTCGTCGACGCGCGCGGCGACTCGCTGTCGGGCGGCGAGCGCCGGCGGGTCGAGATCGCGCGCGCGATCGCGACCGATCCGGCCTTCCTGCTGCTCGACGAGCCGTTCACCGGGATCGACCCGATCGCGGTCGCCGACATCCAAGCGATGATCCGCCAGCTGCGCGACCGCGGGATCGGGATCCTGATCACCGACCACCAGGTGCGCGAGACGCTGGCGATCGTCGACCGCGCGTACATCCTCAACGACGGCCGCATCGAGGTCAGCGGAACGGCTCAGGACGTGCTCGACTCGCCGATCGCGCGCAAGTTCTACCTGGGCGAAGGGTTCCGCCTGTGATCGGCGTCGCCCGCCTCGGCCACACCGCGCCGCGCGCGCCGTGGTGGCCGCCGACGATCATGGACGGCTACCTCGTCTCGGAGCTGGGCGGACCGTTTCTGTTCGGCTTGTCGGCCTTCACGCTGATCTTCGTCGCGACGCAGATCATCGCGATCGGCCGGCTCGTCTCCGAAGAGCACGCTCCGCTCTATGCCGCGGTCGAGCTGTTCCTGCTGCAGATGCCGCAGTATCTGCTGCTGGTGATCCCGATGGCGATGCTGCTCGGAACGCTCTTGGCGATGCAGCGGCTCTCGGGCGAGAGCGAGCTGCTCGCGATGCAGGCCGGCGGGATCTCGCTGGCGCGGATCGTCGCGCCGCTGCTGCTGGTCGGCTTCGTGGTATCGTTCGTCGCGCTCGCGCTCCAAGAGCTGGTCGTGCCGCTGGCGAACGACAAGGCCGCGTACGTGCAGCAAGCCGTGATCGAGCATCTGTCGCCGGGCGCGTCGACGCTGCAGGCCGTCGTGCCGCTGCCGGGCGGCGGCAAACAAGTCACCATCGCCGGCGGGCTGGACGTCGCGACCGACACGCTGATCGACGTGACCGTCATTCGGTACGACGCGCACCAGAAAGCGCAGGACTTCATCGCGGCCGACCGCGCGCGCTACGAGCCGCCGACCTGGCAGTTCGAGAACTCGACGACCTACCACTTCGCGCCCGACGGCAGCGTCGCGACGCAGACCGGCAAGCACCTCGCCATCGACATCGGCGAACGGCCCAACCAGATCGCCAAGCAGTCGATCCAGATCAGCAATCCCGAGCAGCTGTCGCGCAACGAGATCCGCGAGCGGCTCGACTCCGGACAGCTGCTGCCGCCGCAGCAGCGCGCGTTCACCGCGACGTACGCCGCCAAGCTGGCCCGGCCGTTCTCGGCGTTCGTGTTCACGCTGATAGCGGTCCCGTTCGGGCTGCGTCCGGTGCGCGGCGGCGGGATGGGACTCGGCTTCGGTCTGGCCGTGGCGATCGTGTTCGTGTACTACGTGATCGCGACGATCTTCCTGACCATCGGCGGCGCCACGCTGTGGCTGGCCGGGCCGGCCGCCTGGGCACCCAACGTGCTGTTCACCGTCATCGGCGCGTCGCTGCTGCGGCGCGCGTCGCGCGCATGAGCACGTTCTCCGGCATCGGGCTGGTCGTGCTGATCACGATCGTCGCCGGCGGGATCGCGTACATCGGCGACCGCGTCGGGCATCAGGTCGGCCGCAAGCGGCTGACGCTGTTCGGGCTGCGGCCGAAGTACACGTCGACGATCGTCGCGGTCGCCACCGGGATGCTGATCGCGCTCTCGGTCACGCTGGTCGCGCTGGTCGGTTCGCAGCAAGTGCGGACGGCCTTTTTCCGCTTGAGCCAGCTCAACACGCAGATCAACCAGCTGCAAGCGCAGGCGGCCGAGCAGCAGAACGAGCTCAACACGACGCGCAACAGCAGCATCGTGCTGGCGCGCGGAACGCCGGTCGCCGTCGGCTACGTCGTCGACGTCACCCAGGGCGAAGCGCAGCAGATGAAGGGCTTCTCGACGTTCTTCGACGACACGGTGCGCTCGGCGAACGTCACCGCGACGCGGCTCGGCCTCCTGCCGGACACCAAGAAGTCGAGCGATCCCGACGTGCGCGCCAACCTGCTCACCGAGCTGCGCGAGGCGCGCGAGCATTTCGCCCAGCTCGGCGACGCCAATCTCCCGATCCTGTTCTTGCCGATCGCGCCGAACAATCTGTTCCGCGACGAGCGGATGACGTTCACCTTCGGCGCCTGGGCCGACCGGCTGCTGTACTCCAACGGTGAGGAAGTCGCGCACATCGACGTCGAGGGCGGCCGCCCGATCGGCGGCCCCGACTACCGGCTGCTGGTGACGCGCGCGACCGAGGCGCTGGTCGACCGCGGGATGCCGGTCCCGTTCCTCGGCCCGCCCAGCGGCTTCGACCCGGTGCGGTTCGAGTCGGCGACCTCGCAGCTAGCCCGCGTGCGCGGCCGGTTCCGGCTGGTCGCGCGGTCCGAGGGGCCGCTCTACCCGCACACCGGGATCTTCAGCCTCGCCGTCTCGCTCGAGCCGCACTGAAGTGGCGGTGCTCGGCCTCGACCCCGGTACCCGCAAGTGCGGCTACGCGCTGGTCACCGCGCTCGGCGCACCGCCGCTGACGCTCGGGATCGCGCCGGTCGACGCGCTCGCGCAGCGCTTGCGGGAGCTGCTGGCGGTCAATCCGGTCCGGATCGCCGCGATCGGGCGCGGCACCAACGCCGAGAAGATCGCCGAGGTGGCGCGCGAGCTGGGACTCGCCGTCGAGCTGGTCGACGAGCGCGAGACGACGCTGCTCGCCCGGGCGCGGTTCTTCGCCGACCATCCCCCGCGCGGCTGGCGGCGCCTCGTCCCCCGCGGCATGCTGCTCCCCGACCGCCCGATCGACGACTACGCCGCCCTGCTCATCGCCGAACGCTACCTGCGCACCGCCTGAGGTAGGAGTCCTAGGACCTTCTTCGGTATATCGGGGGTGGCGTGCGCTCCGTTCTACGGGCGCGCCTCGTTGCGCCCGCCGCCGGCACGACCGGGACGGGCTCTTCTCGCCGGAGCGGGTCTGGGGAAACATCGACACCCGAATCGCTGCGCCGGGGCGGGGTGCGGACGAAGCCGAAGCACCGTCCACAACTCTCGGAGGACTCGATGAAGCGTCTCGTGCCCCTCGTCCTCGCAGCGAGCTTCGGCTTGTGCTCGCTGCTGGAGTCGGGCAACAGCGCGTCGGCGACCCCTTTTTCGGACGTTCCCGCGAACCACTGGGCGTATCAAGCGATCCAGTCGCTGGCGGCGGACGGTCTGGTCGAGGGCTATCCCGACGGCAAGTTCAAGGGTGACCGGCCGCTCACGCGTTACGAGATGGCCGTTCTCGTCGCGCGCGTCATCGCGAAGCTCCAAGCCAACGGTGCGGGCTACGCGTCCAAAGCCGATCTCGACAAGCTGCAGAAGCTCATCGACGCGCTCAAGGACGAGCTCGACTCGCTCGGCGTGCGGGTCACCAACCTCGAAGACGCGCTCGACGCGCTCGACAAGCGCACCAAGTTCGCGCAGTCGATCCAGCTGCACGGCTCGATCCTCGACAACAACTCGTTCCGCCAGCGCTACGGCGTGCCGCAGACGATCGCGCACGGCGCGGTCGACCCGTTCGTCAACGTCTTCCTCAGCTCGCCGGCCGACAACAGCCCGCTCGAGCAGGCCGGGTCCGGCAACCTGATCCGCTTCGACGACAAGTTCGACCTGACGTACACGATCAACGAGAACCTGACCGTCTCGATCCCGGTCCACATCATCAACTACGACTACGGCGGCGAGTTCACGCCCCAGGCGAAGTACTCGGTGCAGCCGGACGTGGTGGTGAACGTCGCGCACGCGGGCGCGCTGACGAACGTCTACTTCCGCGACGGCCAGCTCGACAACCTCGCCTCGTCGCGCATCGGCTTGACCTACCGCGCGCCCGACGCGACGCAGCAAGGCCCCGGCTACGAGAACCCGGTGCAGCCGTACGAGAAGGGTTTCGAGATCGGCGGGATCTTCGACGGGCTGACCGAGTTCCAGTTCGCGTTCACCCGCATCGACCAGTCGATGATCAACACGCTGACCAGCGTCGCCGATCCCAGCGGCGAGTTCTCGAACAACAACTACTTCTACATCGTCGACCGGCAGCAGACGAGCTACGTCCAGCCGGGCGCGCCGAACTCGCCGGCCGGCGCGTCGCACACCGACACGTTCAACGCGAACAACGGTCCGATCACCTCGGTCTACCTGTCGCGCAAGGCGCAGGTCGGGACCGTCTACGTCTCGTCGTTCGACGGCACGCCGTGCAACTCGGCCGCGCTGACCCCGGCCGGCGGCGCGTGCGGCGTCGGCGGCGGCAGCTGGTACTTCATCGACGCGACCAACCAGGTCGTGTTCCTGACCCCGCTGCCGGTCGGGTCGACGGTCCAGATCACCTACGTCGGGCTGACCTACACCAACAACGACCAGTACCAGCGCTATCACTTCAACGCGCGCATCAACCAGAAGATCAAGGGTCTGCCGGGTGCCGAGATCGGCCTGTCGGTGAGCCGCATCTTCGACTTCGCCGACGTGTCGAATTCCGAAGGAACGACGTTCTACCAGTCGGCGCCCGACGGCACCGCCGCGGGCAACGGCTTCGGCGTGGTGAGTGACACCGTGTTCGGGCTCGACGCCCAGGTGCCGCTGGCGTTCATCGCGATGGGCGACCGCACCAACCACCCGATCGTCTTCGCCGAAGGCGCGGCCAGCAAGTTCACGCCCAACTACTACACGACGCCGACGGTGACCGACGGCGCGGCGGTGGTCGGGCTGCGCCTCAAGATCGCGCAGGCGACCGCGACGGTGCAGTACCAGGCCGTCGGCGTGAACTTCCTCGACGGCGCGCCGTTGCAGTACTTCGGCCCGGCGCCGGCGACGTTCGCGTTCTGGCAGGGCAACTTCTTCCCGCAGTTCTTCGGCTTCGCCAACAACGTCGCGATCAACTCGACGTTCGATACGATCCAGCCGGGCTGCGCGGGAACCGCCTGCGCGCGCAACAACGCCGCGCTGACCTACCTGTATCCGGTGTTCAACCCGTTCGTCGCCAGCGGACCGCAATATTTTAGCGCGTTCGCGCCGAACACGCAGGGCCTCACCGCCAACGTCACGCTCCCGATCCGGGTCGGCGACACGGTTCTCAACGCGCGCGGGCTGGGACAGCACCTCCAGGAGATGACGCCGAACGGGTTCGGCCCGCTCTCGTACGGCGGGGTCACCTCGGGGACGCGCCTGCGGTTCGACAAGCTCGAAGGCGGCCTGCAATTCGGCGTGCCGATGTTCCGTCAGCGCGTCGCGTTCAACCTGAGCGCTGCGGTCGAGCACCTCAACCGCAACGACAAGACCGCAGCCTCCTACGTGCCGTTCAACGCCGCGACCGGCGCGGCCGACTCGACCGAGCAGGCGCTGCTGGCAGCCTACCTCGCGACCGGCGCGGCGGCTCCGCTGTACTACCCGAACTACATCGACGAGTACCACACCACGCTGGCCGCCGGCGCGACCGTCCCGCTGACGCACGATCTGGTGTTCGGGCTCGGGTACAACTCGCAGAAGTACTACGGCAGCTACGGGACGACGCTGGGCCAGAGCATGAACGAGCGCAAGGACATGTACGACGCGACGCTCACCTACAACATCCCCAAGACGTCGAGCTCGATCTCCGCGCTGTTCCGCAACCAGAAATACACCGACTCCGTCATCCCGACGTACAACTTCAACCAGAACCGCGAGGACGTGAACTTCTCGATCCGCTTCTGACGGTTTGCGAGTGACGCGAATCGTCGGGGTGCTGATCGTCATCATCGTCGCCGCCGGGCTCGGCGCGGTGCAGCTCGCCTCGTCGGCCGCGTACGGAGACGTGGCGGCGCGGGTGTCGTTGCCGGCGGCGCTGCACGCCGCCGATCCCACGCTGTTGCGCCCGCTGATCGGCGGCCGCGCGGCGCGCGCGGCGGCGGCGTTGCACGACGGCAACCTCGCGACGGCGCAGCGGCTCATCGCAACGCTCCCCGACGACGCTGCGACCGCCGATCTCCGCGGTCAGGTCGCGCAAGCTCGTGGCGACCGCGCTGCCGCCATCGCCCAGTACGTTCGCGCCGGCGACGTCACCCGGGCGCAGTCGCTGATCGATGCGCTGGCCGCGACCGACACTGCGCAGGCGCTGGCCGACCAGCGCGCGCTGGTCGCCGCGCTGCGCGACGATCCCGGCGCGAGCGAGGTGACGGGTCAAGCGTGGTGGCGGCTCGGACAGCTGCAGGCCGCGCAGGCCGCCGCCGATCCAGCGCAGCGCGCCGCGCTCGGCCGCGAGGCCGAGCGTTCGTACGAACGCGCGCTGGCGCTCGCTCCGAACGAGGAGACGTACCTGCTCGCCGCCGGCTACCAGTCGATGGTGATCGGCGACGTCGCCGCATCCGGGCGCTGGTACGCGCACGCCGCCGAGGTCGTGCCGAACAGCGCGGACGCCTACGCCGGCCTCGCCTGGACCGCCGCGCTGCAGGGCGACTGCGCGCGCGCGCGCACCGACGCGGACCGAGCGCGCGCGCTGCGCGCCCAGCAGAGCGCGGCGGTGCGCGATCCGCGGCTCGACCCCGTCGGCGGCCCGGCTCTGACGCGCTGCGGCGCGTGATCGTCGCCGTCGACGCGCAGCTCGCCGTCGGCACGGCGACCGGCGCCGGCATCTACGCGCGCGACCTCGTCGGCGCGCTGCGCGAAGCCGGTACCGAGGTCCGCGCGCTGAGCGCGCCGCGGCTGAACCCGTGGCGCTTCGACCGCCGCGTGCTCTGGGACCAGGTGCTGCTGCCGTGGCAAGCCGCGCGCAGCGGAGCCGCCGTGCTGCATGCGGCGTCCGGGACGATGCCGCTGGTGCGGACGCTGCCGACCGTCGTCACCGTGCACGACCTGGCCTGGCACCGCGTCCAGGCGCACACGCGCCCCTATGCGCGCGCGTACTTCGGCGCGCTGCAGGCGCGTGCATACCGCAGTGCCGCCGCCGTCGTGTGCGACTCGGAGTTCAGCGCGAGCGAGTACCGCGAGCTGGTCGACGCCGGCGCGAACCCGCGAGTCGTGTATCCCGGCGTCGACCCGCGCTTCGCGGCGATCGTGCGCCGGCTCGACGACGCGCCGTTCGCATTGGTCGTCGGCACCGTCGAGGCGCGCAAGAATCTGCTGGTGCTGGTCGACGTGCTGGCGGCAGTCCCGGAGTTGCGCATCGTCTCGGTCGGACCGCCTACGCCGTATGCCGATGCCGTGCGTTCGCGCGCGGCAGAGTTACACGTCGCCGACCGGCTGGAGCTGCGCGGCTACGTCACGGGCGACGAACTCGACGACCTGTACGCGCGCGCGACCTGCGCGCTCGTACCATCGCGCTACGAAGGCTTCGGTTACGCGCTGGCGGAGGCGCTCTGCGCCGGGCTCCCGGCGATCGCGGCGCGCTCGTCGTCGCTGGTCGAAGTTGCAGCGGGCGCGGTTCCGCTGGTCGCACCGGACGATGTCGCCGGTTGGGTCGGCGCGATACGCGTTCTACTGGCGGACCGCAACGCCGCCGAACGTGCGGCTTCAGCGCGTCGCGTGGCGATGGTCGAGCGGTTCGGTTGGGCTGCGGCTGCGGCTTCGATGCTGGACGTGTATCGGGGCGCTACTCGTGGGTGACCTTGGTGGCGAGAGGCATCCGGTATTGACCGCAAGTAACACATGTTACCCGATGAATATGGCGATGACGCGAGATTCGAGGCGCACGGTTGTAGAGCGTGTGAACCGTGACACCACTTTTGCAAAGGCGCTGCTTGATGAAGCCCTTACGCTGTTTCTCAACGGAGAACCCGAGACCGCGCGACTCGTCCTTCGCGACCTCGTACATGCGACGGTCGGATTCGAGGCGCTCGCCATTGCGACCGGCAAGCCGCCGAAGAGCCTCCATCGCATGCTTTCGACCAATGGCAACCCGAGCATGGACAATCTCTCGACGATACTCGGTGTGCTTCGCAAGCGGCTACGGGTCAAGCTTGCGACGCGCTCGGTGAAAGCTGCCTAAGCCCGCCGAGGTCTAGCATCCTCAGTCCTCCAGCCGACAGCGTGGTCTCGATTGCGCTAGTAGACGGGCGAACCCGGAGCGCCAGGCGCGATGCTGCCGTCGTCTTGGGCGAACGTCAGTCGTAACGGGTACGACGATCCGCCTTCGGGCATGGTGACGATGCGGATACGGCGGAAGGTGCCGGGTTTGATCGTCTCTTGCCAGATCTTGAAGCGCGAGAAGGCGGGCAGTGCGTGGGCCTGGACCAGCGTGCCGTCGATGATGAAGGTTCCGGTCGCGCGGCCGCCGCGCGGGTTGGCGTAGAGCGCGATCGCCTTCGGGCCGCGGGTCATGTTGTCGATCACGACCTCGACGACTTGCTCGACGCCGTAGTCGCCGGAGAGCGCTTCGCCCTGGCGCAGGTTCGGCAGCGGAAGCTGACCGATCGGAATGTCGAGATCGTCGCCGTCGACGTCGTAGTCGGTGTTGAAGTAGAACGTCGGAACGGGGTAGACGCCGCGCGCGTGCGGCGCACCGCCGGCGAGCAGCTGCGTCTGGTCGATCGACTGGTCGAGCGGTGCCAGCGCGTCCTGCGCGACCAGCGCGAGCTGCAGCGGATCGCCGGTGACCAGCCGCAGCTGCAAGATCGAGCTCAGCACGTTTTGCGGCGGCAAGAGGTGGTCGACCAGGTTGGCCGTCGTGCCCGGCGCGATCGTCACGACGCGGCCTTCGTTGCGCGCGCTGCGCACCAAGAACCGTTTGGTCGAGAGGTGACCGACCTCCATCTCGTTGACGCCGGGCCCGGCGTCGCCTTCGATCAGCTGCACGGTTGCCGGCGCGTTGGACGTGTTCACGGCCTTGAGCAGAATGCGGCGCGCCGGCTCGTTGCCGGGGTTGTAGTGGTAGTACAAGAACCGCTGCGCCTGCGAGCGGTCGAGGCGCGCGGTGAACAGCACGCCGTTGGCGGTCAGACGTTCGGGATAGTCGCTCACCAAGAGCCGCGCCGGTTGGATCGCGGGCAGCGCGACGTTCTCGACGATCACGTGCGTGACGCCGGTGACCGGTAAATAGCCGTTGCCGTTGAGCTGGACCTGGACATCGACCTCGGTCCGGTCGTCGACGTTCAAGTCGCCGTGCACCGGGATCGTTTCCGGTACGACGCCCACCGTCGCGCCGGATCGCAGCGTGGCGGCGCTCGAGACGGCCTGCGCGATCGCTTCTCGCAAATATTGAGTCGACGCCGGGTTGCCGGTGACGCGCAAGCCGATCTGATCGGCAACGGTCCCGGCGGCGTACTCGACGAGCACCGGCACGTCGCGGGTGACGCCGCGCGCGTCGGTGAGCGTCACCGTCGTCGTGCCGACTTTCATCCCGGTGACGTACAGCACGCGTTGCGCTTGATCGACGACGGCGACCGCGACGGTGGGGTCGGCGACGGTCGCGGCGACGTCGCCGAGCGCGCTGTTGATCCGCGCGGCGACGGTCTTCGACGGCTCGACGCTCACCTGCGGCGGCTCGACGATGATCGGCGGTTGCGTCGGCGACGCGATCGGCGACGGCGTCTCGCCGGGCAAGGGCGTCTCGCCGGGTGCCGGCGACGCCGCGGTTCCAGGTGTAGGCGTCGTCACGGGAGCCGGGCTGGGCGTCGGGGCGGCGGTCGGCGAGGGCTCGGGGATGGCGGATGCCGTTGGCTCCGGCGGCGGAGCTGCGGTGGGTGACGCCGTCGGCTCCGGCGGCGGTGTCGTGGTCGGTGAGGCCGTGGGAGCGGGGCTCGAGGATTCGGTCGGAGTCCCCTGCGGCGCAGGCGGTGCGGCGGGGCTGGACTCCGGGGCGGGCGAGACGCTCGGCACCGGCTCGGCACTTGCCGACGCCGGCTCCGTCATCGGTTCGCCTGACGCCGCGGGTGTCGGACTCGTCTCAGGGCCGGGCGTGCCGACCAGCGGCGGCGGTGTCGGCGGCGCCGGGAGCCCTGGGCCGGCGGGCGGGGACGGCGAGGCGGACACTTCCGGCGCTGGCGACGTCGAGGCGTCCGGTGCCGGCGACGTGGAGGCGGCCGGTGACGGCGATGCGGAGGCGATCGGGGTTGCCGTCGGAGCGGCCGACTCGGCGGGGGCTGGGGCGGGCGGGGTCCCTTGGGCCGACGCGGCGACCACGAACGCGCAAACGAACGCGATGCTAGAGAACGGCGCGAGGACGCGTCGCAAGGGGCTCCTTATCCGAGTCGGGGTCTACGCGATCTTTTGTTCGGCTGGTTCCCGCGAGACGGCCGATGCCAGGAGCGTCTTGTAGCCGACGTTCGGGAACAGCACGGTGACGAGGTCCTTCTCGGCGCGTTCGACCGTGCCTTGTCCGAACTTCGAATGGTAGACGATGTCGGAGATGCGGTAGCCCGACGAGGCCTGCACGCGGTTGCCCTGGAGGCAGTTGTCGCACGCGCCGCACGTCTCGGCGTCGAAGTCTTCTCCGAAATAATTGAGAATGAAGCGCCGGCGGCAGCCGGTCGTCTCGGCGTACTGCAGCATCATCGCCAGCTTCGACTGGTCGTACTTCTTCTTGGTCTCGTAGTTGGCGAGGTTCAGGACCATCTCGCGCTGCTCGCGGGCCGCCTCGGTGAGCGAGTACGTGCCGCGCGCCGCGTTCTCGATGAAGCCGCCCTTCTTGAGCAGCGCGAGGATCACTTTGAGCTTGGTGAGCGGCAGCTGCGTGATCTTGCGCAGGTCGGTGAGGCTCACTCCGCCTTCCTGCTCGCCGAAGATCTCGAGCGTCCCGAACACCTTCTGTACTTCTTCGACGTCCGGGTACTTGCCGGTCAAGAAATAGTTCTGCACGCGCGTGTCGCTCATGCGGTAGATCAGCACGCACTTCGACGGATCGGTGTCGCGGCCGGCGCGGCCGGCTTCCTGCGTGTAGGCTTCGACCGAGCCCGGCAGATCGTAGTGCACGACGAAGCGGATGTTCGGCTTGTCGATCCCCAGCCCGAACGCGTTGGTCGCGACGACGGCCCGGATCGCCTCTTGCATGAACAGCTCGTGGACCGCGGTGCGGTCGTGCTTCTGCAGCTTCGAGTGGTAGACGGCGGCCGGCAGGCCGAGCTCGTCCTGCAAATACTTCTGCACTTCGAGCGCGTTCTTGATCGTCGCGGTGTAGACGATGCCGGTGTGCTCGAGCTCGCCGCGCATGAACAGCTCCTTGAGCTGCTTGAGCTTGCCGGCCTCGCTCTCGGCGCGCTTCACGACGTACTGCAGGTTGGGCCGATCGAACCCTTTGACGATCGGCTTGACGTGCGGGATCCCGAGCTGCACGAGGATGTCCTCGCGCACGGCCGGGGTCGCGGTCGCGGTCAGCGCGAGCACCGTCGGCTTACCGAGCTGGCGGATCACCTTGCCGAGGTTCAAGTACGCGGGCCGGAAGTCGTGGCCCCACTGCGAGATGCAGTGCGCTTCGTCGACGACGAACAGCGGGATCGTGATGCGCTGCAGGATGCCGACGAACGCGTCGTCCTCGAGCTTCTCGGGCGTCACGAACACGATCTTGAGCTGACCCGACGCGATGCGTCTGATCGCGGCGGCTTCCTGATCTTCGGAGAGCGTCGAGTTGAGCGCGGCCGTGGCGGTGACGCCGCGCTCCGACAGCATGTCGAGCTGGTCTTTCATCAGCGCGATCAGCGGCGAGACGACGACGGTCGTCCCGTCCATCAGTAACGCCGGCAGCTGATAGCACAGCGATTTCCCGGCACCGGTGGCCAAAATCGCCAGCGTGTCCTCACCCGCCATCACGCGCCCGATCACTTCTTCTTGACCGGGGTTGAATTGCTCGTAACCGAATTTCTCGCGCAACGCCGCGCGAAAGTCGACCGTGGCCGTCATGGTTCCTCTCCGGCATCCGGCGACGACGGAACGCCGCTCTTGGAAAGCGGACGCTGCGGCCGTCGAGAAGCCGGTGCACTACGGGTACCCTACCCGCCCGTCCTTAAAACGTTGTGAACGGGGCGCCGGTTTCCGCACCGGCAACGCCCGGCTCACCCGGCCCGGCAAGGCGGACGGGACCGGTCCGAAACGGCTCGCCGCTCGACAGGCGCAGGACCGAAAAGGACCCCTCGACAGGCTCAGGGTCAAAAAGGAAAAAGTTTAGACGCGTGTCGCTCTACCGAACCTGGCGGCCGCGGACGTTCGCCGAACTGGTCGGCCAGGACGCCGTGGTCAAGACGCTGACCACGGCGCTCGAAACGGGCCGCCTTGCGCACGCGTACCTGTTCTCCGGACCGCGCGGCTCGGGCAAGACCTCGGCCGCCAAGATTCTGGCGCGCTGCATCGAGTGCGTCAACGGTCCGACCGCGACGCCCGACAACACCTGCGAGAACTGCGTCTCGATTCTCGAAGGAACCGCGCTCGACGTGCTCGAGATCGACGCCGCTTCGAACCGCGGGATCGACGAGATCCGCGCGTTGCGCGAAGCGGTCAAGTTCGCGCCGACGGCGATGCGCAAGAAAGTCTACATCATCGACGAAGCGCACATGCTCACCAAGGAAGGCGCGAACGCGTTTCTCAAGACGCTCGAAGAGCCGCCGGACTGGGCCGTGTTCGTGCTCGCGACGACCGCGCCCGAAGCGCTGCCGCCGACGATCCTGTCGCGCTGCCAGCGCTACGCGTTCCGCCGCATCCCGGTGCCGACGATGATCGCGCGGATGCGCGAGATCGCGGTCGCCGAAGGGATCGCGATCGACGACGGCGCGCTCGGGGCGATCGCCTACCGCGCCGACGGCGGGCTGCGCGACGCGCTCACGATGCTCGAGCAGGTCGCCGCGTTCGCCGGCGGTCCGATCGACGCCGGCACGGTCGATGCGGCGTTCGGCCAAACCGGCCGCGCGTTCGCGCGCGTGCTGCGCGACGCGATCCTCGATGCGTCGACGGGCTCGGCCGAGGCTGCCGCCGCGTCGCTGCGGACCATCGACGAGGCGTCCGACGCCGGCGCCGACATGAGCGGCCTGATCCGCGGCACGATCGCGGAGTTCCGGCACCTGCTGGTCGCGCGCGTGAATCCCGAGCTGCTGGCGCGCGACTTGGCCGAGGACGACGCGCGCGCCGCGATCGAACGCGCGGAGTCGACGCCGCAGGTGCGGCTGGTGCGCGCGCTGCGGCTGCTCGCCGATGCGCTCGGCGCAGCGCGCGCGTCGGGCAACGCGCGGCTCGAGCTCGAGAGCACCGTGCTGCGGTTGGTGCTGCAAGGCGAAGACCCATCGCTCGACGCGCTGGCTGCGCGCGTCACCGCACTCGAGGGCGGCGAACCGCGAGCTCGCCGCGAACCGTCACGCAGTGAACCCACGCGAACCGAGTCTGCGCCGCAGTCGCGGTCTGAAGCTGCGACGCGACCGGAACCGGTCGTGGAACCGATCCAGGCCCCGGAGCCGAAGCCGGCCGCCGCGACCGGCGAGCTGTCGGTGCAGAAGCTGCGCTCGCTGTGGAGCAGCATCCGGCTGCGCGCCGAAGCCGAGAAGACCTCGTTGCGGGCCGGTCTGTCGCGCGCCACGATCGTCTCGCTCGAATCCGGCGTGCTGATGCTGCGCGTCCCCGATCCGCCGGCTGCCGAGGTGATCAAGCGCGACCTCGCGGCGGTGCGCAAGGCGATCGCCGAAACGACCGGGCACAACGTCGACGTGCGCGTCAGCGTCGGCTCGGGCAGCGCACCGCCGCCGGGCGGCGGTTCGACCGCCGACGGCGAAGGTGCCGACGACTTGATGCGCTACGCGCTCGAGAAGCTTCAATAGGGGATCCATCGATGAACCAAGCGCGGATGATGCAGCAGATCCGCAAGATGCAGCAGGACATGGAGCGCGCACAGACCGAGCTCGCCGCCGCCGTCGTCGAAGGCACGGCCTCGGGCGGGCTCGTCACGGTCGCGATCAGCGGCGACTTCAAGGTCAAGAAGGTCACCATCAAGCCCGACGCGGTCGATCCCGACGACGTCGAAACGCTCGAGGATCTCTTCGTCGTCGCGCTCAACGACGCGCTGGCCAAAGTCCACGAGCTGAACTCGTCGAAGATGGGATCGGTCACCGGCGGTCTGAAGATCCCCGGCCTGTAAGAGCACGACGATTTCCAGCACCCTCGCCGCGCCGGTTCAGGCGCTGATCAACGAGTTCAGCAAGCTGCCGACGATCGGCCCGAAGACGGCGGCGCGGCTCGTGTTTCACCTGCTCAACGGTCCGCGCGCCGACGCGAACGCGCTCGCCGATGCGATCATCCACCTCAAGGAGCGCGTGCAGCTGTGCTCGCGCTGCTCGTCGATCACCGAGGTCGACCCGTGCGCGATCTGCACCGATCCGCAGCGCAATGCCGGGCTGATCTGCGTCGTGGCCGAAGCCAAGGACGTGTTCGCGATCGAGCGCACCTCGGCGTACGACGGCCGTTATCACGTGCTCGGCGGGCTGATCTCGCCGATGGACGGTATCGGCCCGTCGCAGCTCCGCGTGCGCGAGCTGGTCGATCGCGTCGCCGCCGAGTCGCCGGCCGAGATCCTGGTCGCGACGAATCCGAACGCGGAAGGCGAGGCGACCGCGCTGTACCTGTCGCGCCTGCTCGCGCCCAGCGGTGTGAACGTCACCAGGCTGGCCTACGGCTTGCCGATCGGGGGCGATCTCGACTACGCCGACGAGAACACGCTGGCGCGCGCGATCGAAGGGCGCCGCTCGCTGTGACGGCGCCCGGCGCGCTCAGACCGTCAGCGCATCGCCGACGGTGATCTCGCCCGGTTCGAGCACCTCACAGTAGACGCCGACGACGTTTTCGCGGCGCAGCGCGACCTCCGACAGGACGGCGGGCAGCGACTCGCCGGTGGCGATGTCGTAGGTCGGCGTGACGCAGCGACGGATCGCGGCGACGACCCGCAGCACGACGTTTGCGGCGCGAACGGTTCGTCCGATGAGGTCGGCCTCGCGCAGGGTGACGTACGGCGCAGCCGTGACGTAGAGATTCGGGCGCCAGCGCAGCGGATCGAGCCGCTCGCCGACCAGCGCTTCGACGTCGCGAACCCAGAGGTCGAGCAGCAGCGAGATCGCCCCCGCGTCGAAGTAGCGCGGCTGCTCGCGGTCGAGCGCGACGTCGACCCCGGCATCGTGGGCGTACGAAGCGGCGGTCTCGGGGTCGGTGGTGAGGTGCAGCTGCGACGATTCCTTGCCGCGGTACGGCTTGCCCGCGCGCGCGTGGAGCGGTGACTGGACGATCAGCGCGGCTGAGCGGTCGCCTTCGAGCCCGTCAGCGAGCACCCGCGCACACCTCAGCGGCTCGGAACGCAGGCTCTTGACCGGGTAACGCCACAGCGCGGCGACCGTGCCGAGGTCCATCGCGCCGGGATTCGGCGCGAGCGCGCGCGAACGCTCCCGCAGCGTGGAAACGACGGAACTGCGTCCGCTGGGTGCCGGCGAAGTACTCGATCGCGCGGTGACGATCTTCGTGCGCCAGTTCGTTCCGATCGTGATCGTCGTCGCGCTGACGCTCGTGCCGGTGACGGTCCTCGAAGCGTTCGCGAGTCCGCACTCCGGCCGCGCCTGGTCGGATCTCGCCTCGATGATCGGCAGCGCCGGGGATCCCGCCGCATCGCGACAGGCCGCGCAACAGCTTCAGGACATCAACGGCAACACCGCGCTGGCGCTGCTGACCAGCCTCATCGCGCTGGTGGTTCGGCCGCTGATGTGGAGCGCCATCGTCGCGGTCGTCGCCGGCGCGTACGCCGGATCGCGCGTCACGGTCGCGCAGGCCTACGCGGTCGGAATGCGGTGCTGGCTCTCGCAGATCGTCGTCGGCCTCGCCTTCGCCGTGATGGCGCTCGTCGCGCTGGTACCGGTCATCATCGCCTACGTCTTGGTGGTCCTCGTCGTGGCGGCGCTGGCGGCCTTGCACCTCACGGCCGCGACGATCGCCGTCGGCGTCCTGTTCGGCCTGGCGGTCCTTGCGGCGTTTGCGATCGTCGGATCCTGGGTTCTGATGGCGTACGAGCTGGCGACCGTCGCGGTCGTCACCGAGGACGCAAACCCGGTCACCGCGATCTCGATCGCGCTGCGTCGAGCGTTTGCACCCGGGATGAAGCGGCGCACCGTCGTCGGCGGCTTGGTCGTCTTCGCGATCAGCTGGGTCGGTACGATCCCGATCTTCGGACTGGGTACGCTCGTGCAAGCGATCACGCACGTCGACGTGCTGTACTTCGCGATCTTCGGGACGGGGAGCGTCTTGCTCGAAGGCGTCGTGGCGGCGTTCATCATCGTCTTCGCGATCGACATCCGCGTGCGCCGCGAAGGACTCGACATTCTCAGCGCGGCGGCGCCCGCGGCGGGACGTGTATGACGATCGCCGCCTGGTGATACCGACGTCGCCCTGGCCGCACGGCGACCCGCGCGTCGTCGCGCGGTCGCTGTTGGCCGATCCACGCTTTCACGCAATGGACGAACCGGCCGCCAAACCGTGGTGGCAGTACGTCCTCGACTGGCTGGGGTGGCTCTGGCACCGCCTGACCGACCCGTTGGGACGCGCGATCGGCAACGCCGCGGTCAGCCACGCGATCGGGATCGCCGTCCTCGTGGTCGTGCTCGCACTGCTCGCCTTCGTGATCGCGCGCTTCGCGATGCGCGTGCGCGTGCGGCGCGCTGCCGCGCGCCCCGTCGCAGCCGCCGCAACGCTCGATGCCGAGGCCGACGCGCGGACCTTGTGGTCGCGCGCGCTCGCCGCGGCGGCGGCCGGGCGGCACCACGAAGCCGCGGCGCTGTTCTGGGGCAGCGCGCTGCGCGCCCTCGACGAGCACGGACGCGTGCGATACGACGCGGCGCTGACGCCCGGCGAGTGGCGCCGCGCCGTTCGCGATCCCGCCTTCGACGCGCTGGCGCGTGACGCCGTCGTCGCACTCTTCGGCGACGAAGACCCGGACGCCGCGCTCGTCGCGCGGATGAGCGCTTCCTACGACCGGCTCGTGGGTCCCGCATGAGACGCGACGTCGTCGTCGCGGTCGTCGCCGTCGTCGCGCTGCTGATCGTCGCAGCCTCCACGGGGCAAAAGCAGACGCTGTTCGGAGCGACGCGCGCCAGCGGGGACTACGCCCCCGGCGGCTATCGCGGCTGGTACGAGCTGCTGGCGCGCGAGGGCATGACGGTTCGGCGCTTTCGCCGGCATCACGACGCGCTCGGCGCGAGCGGGATCGACACGCTGATCGTCGCGTTTCCGACCGGCCAAGTGCCGGCGGAATGGAACACCGGCGAACGCGACGGGCTTCACGCCTGGGTTCGCAACGGCGGTCACCTGGTCGATATCGGTACGACTCCCTCGGCCGGCAAAGACGACCTCAAAGGCGAGCGCGTCATGTTGGACGACAGCTCGCATGCCGTGCCCGGCGCGCTGCGCGGTCCGTGGTCGGCGCAGGTCACGGCGTGGAGCAAGCGGGGCAGCGAGCGGATCAAACCGCTCAAGGGCGCGCACGTCGCAGCGCTGCTCGGCGACCGGCGCGGGTCACTGGTCGTGCGCTACCGCTACGGCCGCGGCTCGGTGCTCGGCATCGCCGACGCGTCGGTGTTCGAGAACGCCGCGCTCGGCCGCATCGACGATGCGCGCCTCGCATACCTGGCCGGCCAGCCGTCGAAGCCCGGGGGCGTCGTCGCGTTCGACGAGGCGGTGCGGGGCGACATCATCGAGCGCGCCTGGTACGATGCGCTCGACGGGCCCGAGCTGGCCGGCCTCGGCGTGGCCGCCGTGGCCGCGCTGTTGTGGCTGCTGTCCGGAATCGTGCAGTTCGGTCCCGCCGTGCGCTTGACGCCGGCCCGCGAGCCGACGTCGGAGGAGTTCATCGACGCGGTCGCCGCGCTCTACGGTCGCGCGCGAGCGCGGGATCACGCGCGCGACGCGCTCGTCGCCGCGGCCCGCCGTGCGCTCGAGCGCGCGCCGCGCACGCCCGAAAACAGCGACCTGTCCAAGCAGGTCGACGCGCTTGCCGTCGAGCCCGTGCCCGACGACGCAGCGCTGATCGCCGTCGCACAACTCGCGCGAACCGCCCGGGAGACCACCATCGTCATGACGTCACGACACGTACCTCGCCGCATCGTTCGCGGCGCCGCGGTAGCGCCCGCACCGGGAGCTGCGTAGTGCAGGACGCAACGAGCCCCGAGCGCCGCCTCGCCGACGGGCTCGCCCGAGTGGTCGTCGGCTCGGGCCGGACCGGGTTTCTGCTCACCGTCGCGCTGCTGGCGGGCGGCCACGCGCTCATCGAGGGCGTGCCCGGGACGGCCAAGACGCTCACCGTTCGGGTTCTGGCGCGACTGCTCGGCGTGAGCTACGGCCGCATTCAGTTCACGCCCGACCTGATGCCGTCGGATGTCGTCGGCACGACCGTGTTCGATGCGCGCAGCGCGACGTTCTCGCTGCGTCGCGGCCCGATCTTCGCCAACATTTTGCTCGCCGACGAGATCAACCGGACGCCGCCCAAGACGCAGGCGGCACTGCTCGAGGCGATGGAGGAACGGCACGTCACGATCGACGGCACGACGCACGACTTGCCGCTGCCGTTCCTGGTCTGCGCGACCCAGAACCCGGTCGAGTTCGAAGGGACGTATCCGCTGCCCGAAGCGCAGCTCGACCGCTTTCTGGTGCGCGTGCGCACCGGCTACCCGTCGGCGGCCGACGAACGGGCCTTGATCGCGCGCGCGGTCGACGGCTTCGACTCGCGCGATCTCGACGCGGCCGGCGTCGCGGTCGTCGTCGGGGCCGACGAACTCGCTGCGGCGCAGCGCGCGGTGCGCGCGGTGCACGTCGCCGAGTCGCTGCAGAGCTACCTGTACGACATCGTGGCGGCGACGCGCACCTCGCCGGACGTTGCGCTCGGCGCGAGCCCGCGGGCCGCGCTCGGGCTGGTCGTCGCGACCCAAGCAGCGGCGTTCTTGGACGGGCGCACGTTCGCGACGCCCGACGACGTCAAGGACGTCGCGCCGGCGGTGCTCGCGCACCGCCTGATCGTTCGGCCCGAGGCCGAGCTCGACGGAACCAGTGCCGACGACGTGGTCGCGCGCGTGCTGGCCGGCGTCTCCGCGCCCGAGACGTAGCCGCACGCGGTGAGCAGCTGGCTGCGCAGAGCGGCGCGCGCGTCGGCCCGATTCGCAGCGCGGCTTCCGCGGATCGCACCACGCGGCATCATGACGCTGCTCGTGCTCGCCGTCGCGGCGTACGCGCTGGCGCGAGCGGGACCGTGGTTCGCCGCGCACGCGCTCGCGATCGCGCTGCTCGTCTTCGGCGCGATCGCCGCGTTCGACTACGAGTTGCTGCTCCGCGGCGAGCTCGCGGTCACGCGCATCGTCCCGCCGCGGTTCGCACTGGCGCGGCCCGACGAGCTGCGCTACGAGATCGTCAACCGTTCGCGGTTCGCGCGGCGCGTTGCGGTCGTCGAGGCGCCCGCCGAACGGCTCGCGATCGACCTCGGGGAGGCCCGCGCCGACCTGCCGCCGCGGACGCGCGCGACCGTCGCGCTCGGCATCGTGCCCCGCGAGCGCGGCCGCACGATGCTGCGGTCGTACCACGCGCGAGTGCTCTCGGTGCTGGGCATCGTCGAACAGCGCCTTCACTTCGAGATTCCGGTCCCGGTGCGCGTGATGCCGGACCTCTCGGCGCTCGATCGCAGCGGCGACCTGTTCGCGCGCGCCAAGCTGCTCGACGCCGGGCTTCGCCGGCTGCGCCGGCGCGGAGCCGGCGGCGAGTTCGAGAGCTTGCGTGAGTACACGACCGACGACGCGTTCCGGTCGATCGACTGGAAGGCGACCGCGCGGCGCGGCCGGCCGATGGTGGCGCAATACGAGGTCGAGCGCGCGCAGCAGATCGTCGTCGCGCTCGACGCGGGCCGGCTGATGGCCGCGCGGCTCGGTGACCGCCGCAAGCTCGACTACGCGGTCAGCGCCGCGCTCGGGCTGGCCGCGATCGCGCGCCTGGCAGCCGACCGCGTCGGCGTGTTCGCGTTCGGCGCCGAGATGATCGCCCGCGTCGCGCCGGGCAGCGGCGCCGCGCACAGCGCCGAGTTGACCGACCTGCTGTCGGATCTCGAACCGCGCTTCGAGGAGTCCGACTACGAGCGTTGTTTCTTGGACATCGAGCGCACGCTGCGGCGGCGCAGCCTGGTCGTGCTGTTCACCGATCTGTTCGATCCGATCGCGTCGAGCTCCGTACTCGGGGCGGCGAAGTTGTTGACGTCACGCCATCTCGTGCTGATCGTGCTGATGAACGATGCCGCGATCGCTGGGGCGCTGCGCGCGACGCCCGTCGATGCGACGGCTGCCTATCGCGCGGCCGTCGCCGCGACGCTGGCCGACGAACGCGCGCGCGCCGTCGCGACGCTGCGCAACCGCGGGATCCTGGTGGTCGACGTGCCGGCGAGCGAGCTGACCGTCGCGTTGCTCGACGCCTACGTCGACGTCAAGACCCGGGGACTGCTGTGACGGTCTCCGGCGTTTGCCGCGCGCCGCTGCGCCCGGCGCCCACGAGGTAGGCGGCGAGCGCGACCGCCGTGATCGCGCCGATCGCGTCGCGTACCGGGATCGACAGGCGCTGCGGCGAGATGAAGCCCTCGATCGTGCCGGCGACGCACAGCAGCAGCGCGACACCGATCACCAGCGTTCCGGCGCGCCGGCCGGCGAACAGCAGCGCGTCACGCCGGCGCGCGCGGCCCGGCCGCAGGTAGCCGCCGGCCAGCACGAGCCCCGCGCCGCCGGCGATCTGGATCGCGCTGAGCTCGATCACGCCGTGCGGCGCGATGGTGGCCCAGAAGTCCGGGCCGAAACCGGCCTTCACGTAGAGCGCCGCCAGCGCGCCGACCATCAATCCGTTGGTGAGGATGATCCAGCCGGTCACCAACCCCGCCGTCATCCCGCCGGCGAACGCGATCCCGGCGACCTTGACGTTGTTGGTGATGATGTACGACGCCATCGCCGGCGAGTAGGCGTGGTCGAAGCCGAAGTTCGTGTCGTGGAGCGCGCGCGTCACCGGCGGAAGATCCATGCCGGGCAGCAGCGCGTGCGCGTTCTCGGGATCGCCGCTGACCGAGCCGTAGGCGATCAGCGCCGAGCCGATCGTCAGCAGCGTGCAGAAGACGATCGGACCCCACGAACGGCGCACCTCGCGCGGAAAGTCTTGCGTGACGAAGCGCAGGATCCGGGTCCAGCCGGTGCGCGCGGTTGCGACGTAGACGACGGCGTGCGCGCGCGCAGTCAGCCGGTTGAGGTGCTGCTGGATCACCGGGTCTTCGCCGCGCGTGCGCGCGATCGCAAGGTCGGTCGTCGCCGCGCGATAGGTCAGCGCGAGCTCGTCGATCTCGCCGGGGCTCAGCGTTCGCACGCCGGTGCGCGCCGCGCGATCGGCCAAGGCGCCGAGCCGGTCCCACCGCTCGCGCCGTGCCGTGACGAACCGCCGCTCCCGCATCGCCGGGTACTTCGGGCGGGGACGCGGGCGTTCCGGCCGCGTACAACGGACGCGTGGAACGATCGGTCGACGTGCGCACCGGTGAGGCGGTGGCGATCCACTACGAGCTGGCCGGACTGGGCAGCCGCTTTCTCGCCGTCATCGTCGACCTGGTCTTGCAGATCTGTCTCACGGCGCTACTCGCGATCGCGCTCGCCTTCGCCGAGCCGGTTCTCGCCCGTTTGCCGCTCGGCAAGAACCTCGAAGCATGGGCGATCGGTGCGGCCGCGTTCGTCCTGTTCCTGATCTTCTTCGGGTGGTTCATCATCTTCGAGACCTGGTGGTCGGGCCGCACCCCCGGCAAGCGCGCGCTCGGCCTGCGCGTCGTCCGCGACGGCGGCTTTCCGGTCGACGCCGGGGCGTCGGTCATCCGCAACGTCGTGCGCATCGTCGAGTTCGCGCTCGGCTTCTACGCGATCTCGGCGGTGAGCGCGCTGATCTCACGCGAGAACAAGCGGCTCGGCGATTTCGCCGCCGGGACGATCGTCGTGCGCGACCGTGGCGAGACCGTCGCCGACCTCGACGCCTACCTGGCAGGGCCGGCGCGCGGCGACACCGGGCTGACCCCCGCCGACCACGTCCTGATCGACCGGTTTCTGGCCCGGCGCGCGACCCTCGATCGCGGGGCGCGCGCGCAGCTCGCGGCGCGGATCGTCGACCACGTCCAGCCGCGGCTGCGAGCCGATTACGGCGACCTGACTCCGGAGGCGCTGCTCGAGGTCCTGGCCGGCCGATAGCCGGGCCTGCGGCGAACCGAGCTAAGACGAGCCGTTGCGGCGGAAGCGCGCGAGGATGTCGCGCGCGAAAGTGAGCGCTGACGCCTTGGCGTCTTCGTAGACGTGGGCGGCGTCTTCGACGTTCATCTGCCGTCCGTGGCGGTAGTAGAACGTCGCGCCCTCGCCGACGACGACGGTGCCGGCATAGGCGATCGCGGCTTTGATGAAGATCCCGCCGACCGGGATGAAGCCCGACAGCTCGCGCGCCAGCGCGCGCCAGCCGAACCCGCCGCCGACGATCGGCAACAGCTCCCACATCGCCGATAAGTCGGGGTCGCGCCCGTAGGCGGCGCCGATGTTGAGCAGCAGCGTCATCTGGATCCCGGTGATCGCGAACATATCGGCGCCCGACGCGAACGCGCCCAGCACGACGCCCAGGATCGGAACGTGGTCGATCACCGCGCTCGCGCCGGCGACCTTGAGCGAGTTCATCGCGGCGTCGCGGGTGAGCTTGGCGGCGACGACCTCGCGCAGCGCAGGCAGACGGCGTCCGACCGCGACCTCGATCCCCTTGCAGCAGTCGACCAGGTGCGGCAGAAACCGCCCGCGCAGCGTCTCGGGGGCGAGCCGGTCGACGACGTACTCCTCGACCTCCGACGCCGCCGGCGCCTGGGCCGGACCGCTCGGCGCGGTGACGTCGCGGTCGACCACCAGCACGAGCACCGGAAGCCGCAGCGCGGCCAGCCGCTCCAGTCCGAGCGAGCCGCGGTCGGTCGCGCGGGCGGCGCACAGCACGGCCCGCGCGTCGGTGGTGTCGACGGCGCGGTCGAGGTCGAGCGTTTCGAACGCCGCCGCGGCGTCGGGCGGGATCGAATCCCCGTCGTGCCCGGCCAGCAGGATGGCGCGCAGCTCGCTGATCAGGCCGGGGTCGCCGCACATGAAGAACTTGAACGGACGGCGCGCGCCGGCGTGGACCGCCCCGGGGTTGAGCGATCCACGCAGCCGTTCGAAGGCAGCGGCGGCGGTCGAAGCATTCACGCTCGCCATGTACCCGCGACAGCGCGGCGGGTTACGACGGGGTGCCGTGCACCTCGTGGTCGAGGTCGCCGCGCGCCTCTTTGTTCGGGTCGTCGGTGTAATCGAGGTAGACCAGGCCGAGGAAGATCTCCAGCGCCTGCGCGTACATCCCGCGCGCGTTCGCCAGGTCGACCAGTGGCTTGCCGTCGGCCTTCGCCTCGGCCAGCACCGCCGGCGCGGCAGCGTTGGTGTCGGCGCCGATGATCACCGCGGCCGCGACGTCGCCCGGGGTCAGGTCCTGGCGCGCGAGGTCGTCGTAGTCGGGGCCTTTGACGTGGAACCGGACGTCGAGCGCGTGCTGGAACGTCGCGTACCGATCGGGCGACTCTTGCACGCCGAGCATGTCGATCCGCGTCTGCAATTGGCGCGCCCGCGCCATGTTGAACAGCTGCGACGCCTGCGTCGCACCGACTGCCGCTTTGTTGAGCGAGTCGACGGCCTTGGTGACCTCGGGCTCGATGCGGTGGTAGTCGGCCAGCGCGATGTCGCCGCTGCCGTCGAGGCTCACCCGGCGCAGGTCGTTGACGAACACGTTGAGGTCGCCGAGGCCGAGGTCGAGGATCGCCAGCGACGCGCGCGCCGCGTCGACGCCGCGCACCATGTCGGCGTCGGCAGCGCCGATCGAGGTCAGCATCTTCGGGTAGGCCGGAAACGTTGCCAGCGACTGCGGCGGCGGGCTGTCGAGCTTGAGCGGCGCGCCGAGCTCGGTCAGGATGTCGGAGTTTTCCTTGAGCAGCCCGCCCTCTTTGTTGCGCTCGAGCGAGCCGACGCCGGCGATCGTCTCGGCCGACTTGCTGATCGCTTCGTCGAGCGACTTGCCCATCAGGTTGACGTTGTGCAGCAGAGTGTCGAGCCGCGAGTCCTTGCGCGGCTGCACGCGCGAGAAGTCGGGCATCCCGTAGACGATGTCCTCGATCCGCGTCTTGAGCGACTTGAGCTGGTCGAGGCCTTGCTGGCGACGCAGCACGATCGCGGTCGCCGCCTGCGTCTGCTCGGTCTGTGCGGTCGCGAGCTGATCGCGCAGCGGGCTGAGGTCCGGGTGCAGCAGGTCGAGCCGGCGTTCGGCGTCGCGCAGCGCCTTGATGCGTACGTCGGCCAGTGACTTGGCCTCCGGCGAGACGCGCTCGGCCGCGGCGGCGAGGTTCTGCTCGCCCTTGGCGACCTGCCCGAGCGCGAGCTGCGACTGCCCGAGCTGAAAGCGCGCGGTCGGATCGTCGGGCCGGCGCGAGAGCACGTCGGAGAACTTCATCGCGGCGATGTTGTAGCGCGCGGTGTCGTAGTCGTGGGTTGCCTGCGCGATCCGCTGGTCGTCGGTGCGCAGCGTCGGGTTGAGCTCCGGGTCGCCGTTGAGGTTGGCCAGCCGCTTGTCGGTGCCGGGGTGGTCCGCCAGGTACTTGGAGAGCACGTCGTGGCTGTCTTTTTCGACCGCGCCCAGGTGCGCCATGAACGAGCGCATCGCGTCGGGATCGAAGCCTGCGCGCGACATCAGCATCAGGCCGTACTTGTCGGCTTCGTTCTCGTCGTCGCGCGAGATGCGGGCCAGCATCCCGGCCTCGGCCAGCTGCCCGAACCGGTACACCAGCGGAATGAACAGCGACGCGACGCCGAACAGCACGTTGAGGATCGACGCCTTGTTGTTGGCGGTGACGGCGTGGCGGCGCTCGATGTGGCCGGTCTCGTGCCCGATCACGCCGGCCAGCTCGTCGTCGCTCTGGACGAAGTCCAGCGTCCCCTCGTTGATGTAGATGTAGCCGCCCAGCGTCGAGAACGCGTTGATGTCCGACTCGTCGATGATCTTGATCGAGTACGGAACGTCCTTGCGAGCGGTCTGCGCCCACAGCTTGTTCGAGATGTCGTTGACCCACTGGTTGAGCAGCGGGTCGGTGACGATCACGGACTGGTCGGTGATCTGCTTGTCGTACTCTTTCCCGATCTGGATCTCGGTCGGGGTCGACAGCGCCGACGCGGGTGCCGGGATGGTGGCACTCAGCATCGACATACTCAAAGCGATGACGGCAAAACGGCGGAACATCACGGCGGTGTCCTCGGGGCGGGCGCCGGCTCGGCGCCGGCTCGAACGGTTCGACGGCGCTCCGGAACTCTCCACTCCTGACAGGTAAAGCTGTGGGATGTATGTGGAGAACCGAACTTTCCCGTGCATGGCGTGTGGAACGCGCAGGGCGATCTTCGCGCCTTCGGAACGGCGCCCCGATCATGAACCGCGAGGGACGCCGATGAGCACCGTGCGCGGGCGAGGCCGCAATCTCGAGATCGCGGTCGACCGCGCTTTGGGCGCGGCCGCCGACGAGATCCGTGCGCAGTTCGCCGGGCGGCCCGACTTCTACCGAGGGAGCCGAGCCGTCGCCAACCTCGGCATCCTCGAACCGCCCGCCGCCGAGATCGCCGCGTTCCGCGACGCGCTGGCCGAGTTCGGGATCATCCTCGACGGCATCAGCGGAGTCGAAACCATCGCGCCGGTCGTGGCCGAGCTCGACCTGGCCTACCTCGGCTCGGCCCCGGAGGCGGCCGAGGTCGCGGTGCTGCCGCGCCCGCGGCGCGAGCGCGAGGTCCGGATCTCCGATCAGGCGCGCTCGCTCGTCGCCGACTTCGCCGGCGCGCGTGAGGACATGGTCCGCCGCCGCACCGTGCCGCACGCGGCGCCCTCGACGCTGGCCTCGGCCGGGGTCGCGCTGCCGCAGACCGCGGCCGCGCGCGCCGTCCCGGTCGGGATCGCGACGCTGTACCACCGCGGGACGCTGCGCGGCGGCCAGGCGCTGCACAACCTCGGCAACCTGGTGGTGATCGGCGACGTGAACCCGGGCGCGGAGCTGGTGGCGTCCGGTGACATCGTCGTGTTCGGCGCGCTCCGCGGGGTCGCGCACGCCGGCGCGCAGGGCGACCGTTCGGCGCGCGTGATCGCGCTCGAACTCTCCCCGACCCAGCTCCGCATCGCGACGCTGATCGCGACCGGCGACGCCGGCGGCAAGTCGCGCGGGCCGGAGCACGCGTCGATCGTCGACGAGCGGATCGCCGTCGTCCCCTTCGCTGAGGCGGACCTCCGCCGGGAGCAGGTACCGTGAACGCAGCGCGCCGCATCGTCCTCACTTCCGGCAAGGGCGGCGTCGGCAAGACGACCACCACCGCCAACCTCGGCGCGGCGCTCGCGCTGCGCGGCAAGCGCGTCGTGCTGGTCGACGCCGACATCGGGCTGCGCAACCTCGATCTGGTGCTCGGCGTCGAGAAGCGCATCGTGTTCGACCTCGTCGAGGTCGTCGAAGGCCGCTGCCAGCTGCGCCAGGCGCTGATCAAGGACAAGCGGCTCGAGAACCTGTCGGTGCTGCCGGCGGCGCAGACGCGCGACAAGACCGCCATCTCCGAGGAGCAGTTCGCCGGGGTCATCGCACAGCTGGCCGAGCTGTGCGACTACGTGCTGATCGACTGCCCGGCCGGCATCGAGCACGGCTTTCGCAACGCGATCGCCGGGGCGGCCGAAGCGATCGTCGTCACGACCCCGGAGGTCAGCGCGATTCGCGACGCCGACCGGGTGATCGGAAAGCTGCGCGAGCGCACGCTGCCGGTGCGGCTGATCGTGAACCGCCTGCGCCCCGAGATGGTGCGCAGCGGCGACATGCTCTCGGTCGACGACGTCACCGACATCCTGTCGGCCGAGCTGCTCGGCATCGTTCCGGACGACGAAGAGGTGATCGACACGACCAACCGCGGCGAGCCGATCGCGCTGCACACCGAGAGCCGGCTCGGCGTGATCTACGAGAAGATCGCGCGCCGGCTCGAAGGCGACGTCATCCCGTTCACGCAGTTCGGCGCGCCCGGTTTCTTCGGCCGCCTGTTCCGAAAGGCCGGCTGAGGTCGTTCAGTGGAGATGCTCGACATGAGTGAGGCGGTTGCGGTGAGCACCACGCACGAAGAAGCGCCGGCCGAGAGCAGCCTGCCGCGCAAGCGCGGCCGGGCGATCGTCGTCACCAGCGGCAAGGGCGGCGTCGGCAAGACGACCACGACCGCGAACGTCGGCGCCGCGCTGGCCGCCGGCGGCGCGAGCGTCGTCCTGGTCGACGCCGACGTCGGACTGCGCAACCTCGACATCGTGCTGGGGCTCGAAGCGCGCGTTCGCCATCACGTGCTCGACGTGCTCGAGAACAAGGTGCCGCTCGACGAGGCGCTGGTCAGCGACAAGCGCGTCCCGTCGCTCAAGCTGCTCGCCGCCGCGCAGACGCGTGAGAAGGACGACGTCGACACGGCGGCGTTCCAGGATCTCATCTCGTCGCTGCGCGACCGGTTCGACTTCGTGCTGATCGACTGCCCGGCCGGGATCGAGAAGGGCTTCGTCAACGCGATCGCCGGCGCCGACGAAGCGATCGTCGTGTGCACGCCGGAGGTTTCGGCGGTGCGCGACGCCGACCGGGTCGTCGGCTTGCTCGGCGACCACCGCAACGTCAAGCTGATCGTGAACCGGCTGCGCCCGGCGCTGGTGCGCAAGGGCAAGATGCTGTCGGTCGACGACGTGAACGGGATCCTGCGGCTGACGCTGCTCGGCGTCGTCGCCGAAGCGCCCGACGTGATCGTCTCGACCAATCGCGGCGAGCCGGTCGCGCTCGACGGCGCCTCGCCGGTCGGCGAGGCCTATCGCCAGATCGCGCAGCGGATCACCGGCGCGCTGACCGCGCCGCCCGAGATCCCGCGCGAGCGCACGTTCTTCGAGAAGCTCTTTGGGAGCGCAAAATAGTGCTGCAGTTCATTCAACGTTTCTTCGGCAAGCCGCCCTCCAGCGCGACCGCGAAGGAGCGCCTGCGGCTCGTCCTGCTGTCGGACCACCTCTCGCTCGCGCCCGACGTCGTCGAGGCGCTCAAGCACGACCTCATCGACGTGATCTCGCGCTACCTCGAGGTCGACGTCCCGAACTGCGACGTCACCTTCGAGCAGCGCGAGAAAGAGATCGCGATGCTGGCCAACATTCCGATCCTCGGAATGCATCCGCGACCGATGCCCCCGCCGCCGCCGCCATCCGCGCCGCCGCCCTCGAACGGCAACGGCGCCATGTTCGAGCCCGACCCCGGGATCGCGGCGGTCGCCGTCGCGGAGCCGCCGCCGGCCGTCGCCGTCGCGGAGCCGCCGGTCGCGCCGCGCGCACCGAAACCGAAGAGCAAGCCGAACGGCGTCCCCAACGGCCACCGCCCCGTCCGCCGCAAGCGGCGCAAGAGCATCGCGGGCCCGGCCCCGGCGACGAGCTAGGTCCGAGCGCGTAGAAGCGGGGCGGCCCCGCGCGCCGAACTGGTGCGGCGGTGGAACGGCCCTGGTATACGCGGTTCAACTGGCCGCTGGCGATCGCGCCGATCTTGGTGACGATCGTCGGGATCGTGTTCATTCGCTCGGCGACGCTGCACGCACCGTACGCCGCCGACGAGTGGCGCAAGCAACTGATCTACGCGTCGGCCGGGATCGCGATGATGATCGGCGCGGCGTTCCTCGATTACCGCGTGTGGCGCCGCTGGGCGCTGCCGCTGTACCTCGTGACGCTGGGGCTGCTGGTGTTCATCACCTTCAAAGGGCACACGGCGCTGGGGGCGGCGCGCTGGATCCAGATCGGCCCGTTCCAGTTCCAGCCGTCCGAGCCGGCCAAGGTCGTCTTGGCGATCACGATCGCGGCGCTGCTGTCGCGCAGCTCGTTCCGCCGCATCCAGGAGCTGCTGCTGCCGCTGGCCGCGGTCGCGCTGCCGGCGGTGCTGATCCTCAAGCAGCCCGACCTCGGGACGACGCTGGTGATCGGCGGCATCTTGACCGCCGAGCTCTACTTCGGGCTGCCGAACCTGTTCGACTTCGGGTTGTACATCGCGGCGATCGCCACCGCGGCCGCGTACGTGCTCACCAGCGAGCATCTTCTCAAACCGTTTCAGCGCGCGCGCCTGTTGGTGTTCCTCGATCCGAAGCTCGACCCGCAAGGCGTCGGCTACAACCTCAACCAGTCGAAGATCGCGGTCGGCAGCGGCGAGTGGTTCGGCAAGGGACTGTTCCACGGCACGCAGACGCAGCTGGCGTTCGTGCCGGAGAACTCGCGCGACTTCATCTTCACCGCGGTCGGCGAAGAAGCGGGGTTCGTCGGCGCGATGGCGCTGCTGGTGCTCTACGCCCTGACGCTCGGTTTCGCGATGCGCGCGGTTGCCGCCGCGAAGGACCGGTTCGGCGTGCTGCTGTCGGTCGGTCTGGTCGCGATGCTCGCGTTCCACATCGTCGTCAACGTCGGGATGACGATCGGGATCATGCCGATCACCGGGATCCCGCTGCCGTTCATGTCGTACGGCGGCAGCGCGCTGATGACCGACTACATCGCGATCGGCATCCTGCTCAACATCGTGCTGCAGAAGGACATGCTGGTCTTCGGCGACGCCGCCGGACGCCACGGCTGAGCGGCCCGTGAAGACTCCGTTCGGGAATCGTCTGCTCGACGCGCTTGCGCCCGCGGATGCCGCGCGTATCGCGGCGATCGCGACGGTCGTGCGGCTCGAGCGCGGCGACCGCACGGCGATCGAGGGCCGGCCGATGCTCAACGTCGACTTCCCGGTCACCGCGCTGATGTCGGTCGCGGGGCTGCTCGAAGACGGCTCGACCGTCGAGGTCGCCACCGTCGGCTCGGAGTCGTTCGTCGAGATCGATGCGGCGCTCGACTCCGACGTCGCGCTGCGCAGCGCGACCTGTCAGTTCGCCGGCGAGGCCGTGCGCTTCAAGCTCGCGGACTTCCAGGCGGCGCTCGAGTCGAGCCGGCCGTTCGCCGTGCAGGTGCACCGATCGGTTCGGGCGCGCGCGTTCGTGAGCGAGCAGATGCAGATGTGCAACGTCCGCCACACGATCCGGCGCCGGCTCGCGCGCTGGCTGCTGATGGCCGGCGAGCGCCTCGGACGGGCCGAGTTCACGATCACGCACGACTTCCTGGCCGGCAACCTCGGCGTCCGCCGAGCCGGCGTCACGACGGCGCTCGCGCGGCTCCAGGCCGCCGGCGCGATCGACCTGCGCCGGGGACTGATCAGCATCACCGACACGCGCCGGCTCAAGGCGGTCACCTGCGAGTGCTTCGAGGTCTGCCGCAGGGCCGTCGCCGAGTCGCTCGACGGCGCCTGACCGGGCGGCTCACCGCGCGGGGCGCCCGCTCGGTCCTTCGCCCGACGTAGGCCGGCCAGCACGCTGCGACAGGACCATCCTGGGGAACCCCTGAACCTGTCGCCAACCGCATTCGAAGGGTGATTGCGCCGGCCCGCAAGGGCGAGGCGTTGGATCGTCCGGATGCGTGCGCAGAACTTTTTTCACGATTTTCAACCCGGGACGGGAGCGTCCGCCTGCGGCGCCCGCTCGATGACGCAGACAGCGTCGTCGCGATGTGCGCGCGGATGACGGCCGTTGCTCGGCCCGCAGAGAGGCCAGTTACCAGTTTGCCAACCGACATCCTCATCTCGAGCGATCCGTGGGAGAACCGCGTCGCAATCCTCGAGGAAGGTCGTCTCGCCGAGATCTACGTCGAGCGCGAAGAACGCGTCATCGGATCGATCTACAAGGGCAAGGTCGTCAACGTGCTGCCCGGCATGGGCGCCAGCTTCGTCGACATCGGGCTCGGGCGCAACGCCTTCCTCTACGTCGACGACATCAACAAGACGCCGCTGAACATCGGCGACGTCGAGGTCACCCAGGGCCGCAGCGGCTACACGATCACCGAGAAGGTCAGCCGCGGCGACGAGGTGCTCGTCCAGATCGTCAAGGAGCCGCGCGGCCTCAAGGGCGCGCGCGTCTCGACCAACATCTCGCTCCCCGGCCGCTATCTGATCCTGATGCCGACCGGCAAGTTCAGCGGCGTGTCGCGCAAGATCGACTCGGCCGACGAGCGCAACCGGCTCAAGGCGATCATGAAGGCGATCCGGCCCGAGGGGATGGCGACCGTGGTCCGCACCGCGGCCGCGAACGTCTCCAACGCCGAGCTGATCGCCGACCTCGGCGTGCTGATCCGGATGTGGCACGGAATCCTCGAGCAGTACAAACGCGGACCGACGCCCGCGCTGCTGCACAAGGACATGAACCTGGTCTACAAGACGGCGCGCGATTTCATCACGCCCGACGTCAACAACGTCTGGCTCGACGACGAGACCGAGACCGAGAACGTCCGCGACTTCATGCGCCTGCTCGGACCGCAGTACGTCGAGCGGATCAAGTACTACCAGGGCGGCAAGAAGCTGTTCGGCGATTTCAAGATCGACGACGAGATCGCGCGGCTGATGAAGCCGACCGTGAAGCTCCCGTCGGGCGGCTCGATCGTGATCGAGTCGACCGAAGCGCTGACCGTGGTCGACGTCAACTCCGGCAAGTTCACCGGCGGCAAGAACCTCGACGACACGATCGTGCGCACCAACGTCGAGGCCGCTGCCGAGATCGCGCGCCAAGTGCGGCTGCGCGACATCGGCGGGATCATCGTCTGCGACTTCATCGACATGTCGTCCGAAGGCGACCGCAACCGCGTCATCTCGGCGCTGCAGGAAGGGTTGCGCAAGGACCGCACGCGGTCGACGATCCAGTCGTTCTCGCCGCTGGGCCTGCTCGAGTTCACCCGCAAGCGCGTCGGCAAGGATCTCGGCCAGCAGCTGCGCGGCAAGTGCCCGACCTGCGAAGGGCTGGGCAGCGTGATGTCGCCGGAGTCGGTCACGATCGGCACCTTCCGCGAGATCCTGGCCCATCAGAATCCTTCGACGAGCTCAGGACGGGCTCACAACGGAACGCACGTGCACATCGCGGCTGCACCCAACGTCGCGGCCCAGGCCGAGTACTGGTACGAGGACGAGCGGCTGCAACTGGCTCAGCAGGTCGGTGCGCCGATCGACGTGTTCGTCGACCCGGCGGTCCATCCGGAGCGGCCCCGCATCGTGTGGGGCGACGACGAGCTGCCGGCGTTCGCGCCGATCCGCGTCGGCGACGAATTCGAGGTCGAGCTGCTCTACACTCGGCTGCCCAACGCGACCTCGGCCGCGGCGATCGTCGCCGGCCGGCTGATCGAGGTCGAGAACGCCGCCAACGCCGCCGGCAAGGCGATCAAGATCCGCATCCTCGACGTCGACGGCAGCGACATCTTGGCCGAGCCGCGGACGCGGATCGAAGCCGCCGCGGCGACCGGTGAGGCGCGGCCCAAGAAGCGCCGCCGCGGCGGGCGCGGGCGCAAGGGCGAGCTGACCGCGGCCGAGCAGACCGCCGAGCTGCGTGAGCTGGCCGAGGAGGCCGAGAAGGGCCTCGGCGGACGCACCTCGATCGGCATCTCGACCGTCGAAGAGGTCGTCGCCAAGGTGGCCAAGCCGAAGACGACCGCCCAGAAAGCCGCCGAAGGTCGCGTCACCACGCTGCTGCCGGGTGAGTCGCTCTCCGGAAACCGCAGCGTGCTCCCGGGCGAGAAGCTGTCGGGCGACCGCGTCGGCGCGGCGGCTCCACCTGCAGCGCGCCCGAGCGAAGGCGCCGCCGGCGAAGCCGAGGCCGACGAGGCCGGCGGTCCGCGCCGTCGCCGCCGCCGCCGCCGCGGCGGCCGGGGCACGGGCGAGGCTGCTCCCAGCGCGCTCTCGGCCGGCGCAGCGCCGGGCGCGAGCAGCGCCGACCTCGAGGAAGACGACGACCACGACGCGGGCGCGTCCGCCGGCCAGCCCGGCGCGGCCAACGGCGAGTCCGGCGAACGCAAGCGTCGCCGCCGTCGCCGTCGTCGCCGCGGCCGCGGCGGCCAAGGAGAAGCGCAAGCCGCCGATGGCCAGACTGCGGCAGGCGCCGAGGCGCCCGCCGCGGGGGCAGCCGTCCCCGACCGCCACATCTTCCGGGTCGGACCCGGCGGCGGAGCCCAGGCGACCGGCGAGACGGCGCCGCCCGCGCCGTCGCGCGCGATCGCGCCCTGGAACCGCAAGCGCGGTGACGTCGCGGTCGAGCCGCCGCCGCCGGTGATCGTCCCGCCGCCCGAACGGGTCGAGCCGGTCAAGGCCGCGCGCCCGTCGCGCGGACGCCGTCGCGTCACCGAGGCGCAGCCGGGACCGGCGCGTCCGATCGAGGCGCCCGCTCCGGTTCCCGCGCTCCCGGCACCCGCTGCCGCCGAGCCCGCTGCGGCCAAGAAGCCGCGTGGGCGCAAGCCGGCTGCGAGTGCCGCCCAGCCGGTCGCCGCCGAGACGCCGCCGATCGCGACCGCCGCCAAACCGGCCAAGAAGGCGCCGGCGAAGACCGCCGCCGCCAAGCCTGCGCGGGCGAAAAAGGCGCCGGGCGCGACCTCGACGGCGCGCAAGACGTCGGCCGCCAAGACGGCCACGAGCCGCAAGAAAAAAGCCCCGGCGAGCTAGCGCCGGGGCCAGGAACCTGTCGCCGCTACCGCGACTTGGGCGGTGGCGGCGGCGTGTTCTGCGCGATGCGCCCGTCGAGGAACGTCACCGCGGCGGCCAGCTGCGGGTCCTGCGCCGGGTCGCCGGGCCGGATGCGGGTGTTCTTCGGGATGTCGCTCTTGATCTCGGGCTCGATCCCGACCGCGTTGATGTCACGGCCCTTGGGGGTGAAGTAGCGCGCGGTCGTGATCTTGACCGCTGACCCGTCACGCATCGGGAAGATCGTCTGCACGACGCCCTTGCCGAACGTCTTGGTGCCGACCAGCGTGCCGACGCCGCTGTCCTGGATCGCGCCGGCGGTGATCTCCGACGCCGACGCGGTGTACTGGTTCACCAGCACCGCCAGCGGTCGCGGCGCGATCGCCGAATTGTCGGCGTCGTACTCGGTGTCGGTGCCGGCGCGCGACTGCACGCTGACGATCGGGCCGGTGGCGATGAACTTCGACGACACGTCGACGGCCGAGTTGAGGTAGCCGCCCCCGTTGTTGCGCAGGTCGACCACGTACGCTTTGGCGCCTTCGGAGTCGAGCCGGCGCAGCGCGAGGTTGAGCTCCTGCGCGGTGGTCTGGCCGAACACCGCCAGGTCGACGTAGCCGATCCCGTTGGGGAGCATCTTCGAGGTCACGCTGGGCTGATGGATCGTCTCGCGCGTGATCGTGACGGGGTCGAGCGTCTTGCCGGCGCGCACGAGCGTCAGCTGCACGCGCGTGCCCGGGTTGCCGCGCAGCTGCGCGGTGACGATGTTCTGCTCGGCGGTCAGCCGCTTCTGGTCGTCCTTCTCGGTCAGCGCGGGCGCGAGCAGCTGCGGGACGGGGTTGCCGTTGATCGCCGCGATCAGGTCGTCGGGCTGCAGTCCGGCTTTGTCGGACGGGCCGTCGAGGATCAGGCTCTCGATGTGCAGCATGTGCGACGCATCGTCGATGTCGTACGAGATCCCGACACCGCCGAACGACGTTCCGTCGAGCCCTTCGTTGAGCGCCGCGTATTCTTTCGGCGTGAGGAAGACGGTGTAGCGGTCCTTGACCGAGCCGAGCGCGCCGGCGATCGCGGCGTAGGTGATCTGCGTCGAGCCCGACAGCGACTCGATCGGATCGAGCTTGGTCGCGTACTGACCGACCGCGGTCGCGACCTCGCGGTTGAGCGCCTCGGCGTTGGCGACGTCGTCCTCGCCGGCGTGGAGCGGCGGCAGGGTGACGTTGGCGACCTTGCGCTTCTTGAGGTACTCGATCATCGACGTGCGCGCGCTGTCGAGCACCGTTTGCCGGTCGACCTTCTTGTAGAACTCGCTGGTCAGGTGGACGTAACTCGTCACGAGCTCTTCGGACTGCTGCGACGAGAGCGTCGGCCCGGCGTCGACGGCCGGGACGCGCGCGGCGGCGAGGGTGAGAATGAGCAGGCCCGCAACGGCGATGGGGGCGAGGCGTTTCATCAGTCGGTACTCTTGCTTTCGATGATCTTCTTGGCTTCGTTGAGTTGTTTGTCGTGCGGACCGTCGATGATCGGCGTGTCGACGGACTGCTTCACGACGATGTCGGGGACGATTCCCTTGTGCTGGATGTCGCGGCCTTTGGGGGTGACGTAGCGCGCGGTCGTGATCTTCAGCGCGCCCTTGTCGGGCAGCGTGTACAAGCTCTGCACGACGCCTTTGCCGTACGTCTTCTCGCCGACCAGCGTGCCGACACCGTAGTCTTGGATCGCGCCGGCGGTGATCTCCGAGGCGCTCGCGGTGTAGCGGTTCACCAGCACAACGAGCGGCTTGGCGTCGACGGCGCGGCCGGTCGCGGTGCGCGTGTCCTTGTCGCCGGCGCGGTCGATGGTCGAGACGATCGTCCCTTGGGGGATGAACAGGCTCGAGATGTCGACTGCCGAGTCGAGCAGTCCGCCGCCGTTGAAGCGCAGGTCGAGGATGTAACCGCGCACGTCGTGGCGCTTGCCGTCGAGCAGCGCGTCGCGCACTTCGTCGGCCGACGTCTGGCCGAACTCGGCCAGCCGGATGTACTCGACGTGGTTTTCGATCTTGCTCAATACCGAGGGGACGTGGATGTCGGCGCGCGTGACTTCGACGGTCTTGACCGTGGCGGCGCGCTTGAGGGTCAGCGAGACGTAGCTGCCGATCGGTCCGCGGATCTCGCGCTCGACGACGTCGATCTTCTGGCCTGCGGTCGGGTGGCCGTCGACCGCAACGATCAGGTCGCCGGCGCGCACGCCGGCCTTGATCGCCGGATTGCCGGGGATCGGATTGGCGACGATGGCCTTGGTCTTCGCATCCTCTTGGATGTAGACGCCGATCCCGCCGAAGTTGCCGCCGCGCAACGACTCGTCGAGCCCGTTGATCTCCTGCGGCGAGAGGTAGGTCGTGTACGGATCGCCCAGCCCGCCGAGCATCCCGGTCAGCGCCACCTCCATGTAGATGTCGGCCGGCGCGACTTTGGCGTACCGGTGCTGCACGGTCGACAGCGTGGACTCGAGGATCGCGATGTCGCGCTCGCGGTCGCCGGTCGCGCTGCCGCGGGGCACTTGGGGGTCGCCGATGTGCTTGAACTTGAGGAAATTGGTCAGCGCCTGCTGCTCGCCGGTGACCAGCAGCTGGTCGGCGACCGGCTTGTAGTACGCGTGCTCGACGCGCTCGTAGGCGAGCGCGAGCATATGGCGCTGATCCGAGCCATCGAGGAGCGCCGGCAGGTCCAGGCCGACGACGCGCTCGCCCGTCCCCAGCACCACGGTCTGGGCCGGGGCAGGGTCGGCGGCGGCGGCGCGGCCGGCATAGAGCGCACCGGCCGAGGCGGCGACGGCAACGACGAGCGCGGCGGACAACAAGCGGGTGCGGGCGGTCAAACGGGCGTCCTTACGAAGCGAGGGCTGCGAGTCGTTTCCTCCACTGAACACGCCCGCGCTCCCCTTTGTTCCATTCCATCATCGGCCTCTAACGGTCGCGCAAGAGCCTTGGACCCTACTGAGCGCGCTCAGCGGAGGTAGGACATCGGGTCAACGGGGTGGCCGTTGAGCATCACCTGGAAGTGGACGTGCGGGCCGGTGGCGTCGCCGGTCGCGCCGGCCGCTCCGATCGTCTGCCCGCGCTGCACCTCCTGGCCGACCCCCACGAAGATGTGGGACAGGTGGCAGTAGAGCGTCGACAGCCCGCCGTGGTGGTCGATCGCGACCATGTTGCCGCAGTTGCCCTGGTAGCTGGCGACGATGACGGTCCCCGCGGCGGCGGCGGCGACCGGGGTCCCGGTGTCGACCCCGATGTCGATCCCGTTGTGCATCATCACCCGGTGGAAGACGGGGTGGTACCGCATCCCGAACGGGTCGGTGATCGGGCCGGAGACCGGCCACATCAGCTGCCCCGGCGCGCCGGGCTCGGGCGGCAGCTCCTCGCCGGCGAGCAGCCGGGCGCGCCGCTGCGCCAGGCGCCGCGCCTCCTCTTCGCGCTGCTTCTCGACGATGAGCGCTTCGAGCGCGGCCTCCTCGGAGGCCGACATCTCGTCAAGCTGGACGACCTGCGCCTGCACCTGGCGGCGCTGCTCGTCGGCGGCGGCGACCAGATTCTGCCGCTGCGCGGCCAGCCCGTCGAGCGCGCGCTGCTGCTGGCGAGCCTGGTCTTGCTCGCCGGTCAGCTCGGCGCGGGCGCCGAGCAAGCCCGACTCGATCCGGTCGACGCGCGCCTCGTCGCTGCGGCGGGCGCGGATCGTCGCCTCGTTGGCTTTGACGACGTACCGAATGTCGTTCCAGCGCTCGACGAAGTCGGAGAACGAACGCGCGCGCAGCAGCACGTCGACGTAGCCGAGGTCGCCGTGCTCGTAGGCGGCGACCAGCCGCCGGTCGAGCGCGTCCTGGTGGCGCCGCAGCGTCGCCTTGGCGGCGCTGAGCTGGATCTCGTTCCAGGCCAGCTTGCGCTGCGTCGAACGCATCTGCGCCTGCAAGTCGCCGAGGTGCGAGTTGACCGACGCGATGTTGTGGTTGGTCGCGTCGAGCTGCGACTGCAGATCGTTCTCGCGCGCCTTGGCGCCTTCGAGCTCGCCGCGCTTCGCGTTGCGCTGCAGGTGGATCTGGTGGATCTTCGCTTGCTGCGCCTTGATCTTCTCGTCGACGTGGCTGCGGCTCAGGCTCACGCTCGGCGTGAGCGCGACGCAGAGCGCGAGCGCTGCCAGCGCGCTCGCCGCGCGCCGCGCCGTCACGACGCCAGCTCGTTTTCGGTCACGACGACCGAGCCACGCTTGCGTTTGGCGGCCTTCTTCACCCGCGCCGCGCGCTCACCGATCTCGTCGTAGCTCGACGGGCCGCGCGACCCGTCGACGATCGCGATCGAGACGCTGCAGTACGGGACGCGCGTGTCGCGCTGCAGCACGCGCATGTCGCGGTCGAACGCCGTCACCACCGCGCCGGCGACCGCGGCGTCGTGCGGCGGGCGTAGCACGGCGACGAAGTCGTCGCCGCCGACGTGACCGACGAAACCGTCGCCGTCGCCGGAGCGGCTGACCGCTTCGACGATCGTCGTCGCCAGCAGCTTGATGACGTCGTCACCGCTGGCGAAGCCGAACGCGTCGTTGAACGCCTTGAAGCCGTCGAGGTCGAGGTACAGCACCGACCACGGGGCGGCGCCGCCCAGCCGCTTGCGGATCTCGTCCTCGATAGGTCCGTTGCCGGGCAGCTTGGTCAACGGCTGCAGCGACGACTCGCCGGCGGCGCGCTTGATGCGGCTGCGCACGCGCGCCAGCACTTCTTCGGGCGTGAACGGCTTGGTGACGACGTCGTCGGCACCGGCTTCGAGCGAGCGCACTGCCTCGTCGGCGTGCATCCGCGGCGTCAGCACGATCAGCGGCACGTGCGAGCCGTGCGGATGGCGCCGCAGCCGCTCGACGACGCCGGGGCCGTCGCTGGCGACCGGCACGACGTCGAGCACGATGGCGTCGGGCCGCTTGCGGTCGAGCGCGGCCAGCGCGCGGGCGGCGTCGGGCGCGTCGAGCACCTCGAAGCCGACCACCTCGAAGTTGGCTCGCAGGATCTCCCGCAGCCGCGCGTCCTCGTCGATCAGCAAGATCGTGCCGGACTTGGCCTGCGCTGGTCGATCCGCGGCCGGACGGAGGGTCACGCGCGCAGGTGCCGTCCGACGCTGAACCAGGACGCGGCGATGCCCACCGCGGCGCCGGCGGCCAGCAGCTCCGCCGACAGCGCCGCCCCGTTCACGTGGAAGCTGACGAACGCCAGCGTCGTGGCGAGCTTCGGCACGACCTGGTACGCGGCCAGCGCGAGAACGCCGATCGCCAGCCCCGCGCCCAGCAGCCCGGCCAGCATCCCTTCGGCGATGAACGGCAGCCGGATGTACATGTTCGTGGCCCCGACCAGCTGCATGATCGCGATCTCGCGGCGGCGCGCGAAGACGGTCAACCGGATCGTGTTCGCGATGACGATCGCAGCCGAGATCGAGAGCAGGACGATGAGCGCGATCCCGATCCGGCCGACGACGGTCGCGGCCTTGAGCAGCTTCTGCACGGTGTCGGCCGCGTAGTCGGTCTTGGCGACGAGCGGATCGTGGCCGATCCGGCGCGCGACAACCGGCACGAGGTCGGCATCCCGGACGCGGACGTGGAACGCGTTGGGCAGCGGATTGGCGGTCAGCAGCGAGGTGTCGAAGTCCGAGCCGAGCACGTCTTTCATCCGCTTGAGACCGTCGCGGCGCGGGACGTAGACGACCGACGCGATCCGCGGATCGGCGATCAGCGTGGCGCCGAGCTCCTTGGCTTTGGCGTCGTCGACGTCGTCCTTGAGGTAGACGGCGATCTCGATCTGCGACAGCACGCCGGTGCCGAACGTCGCGATCGTGTCGCGCACGAACAGGAACGAGCCGAGCAGGACGATGGTGACCGCGACGGTTCCGATCGCGGTGAACTGCATCCCGGCGTTGCGGGTGAAGTTCGTGATCACCTCACCCAGGAAGAACCGCAGTCTGCCCCAGTCCACGGAAATAGTAGCCTCTCTCGTCGTCGTGCAGGATGCGCCCGTGCTCGAGCCGCACGACGCGGCGGCGCATGCGGTCGACGACGGCCTGGTTGTGGGTCGCAACGACGACCGTCGTGCCCTTGATGTTGATCCGCTGCAGCAGCTCCATGATCTCGGTGGTGTTCGACGGATCGAGGTTGCCGGTCGGCTCGTCGCACAGCAGGATCTTCGGGTTGCCGACCAGCGCGCGCGCGATCGCCGTGCGCTGCTGCTCGCCGCCCGACAGCTCCGACGGGAAGACGCGCGCCTTGTGCGAGAGGCCGACGAGGTCGAGCGAGCGCGGCACCATCCGCATCACGTCCTTGGTCCGCGTTCCGGTGACTTGCAGCGCGAACGCGACGTTCTCCCAGACCGTCTTGTGCGAGAGCAGCTTGAAGTCTTGGAACACCACGCCGATGTTGCGGCGCAGCTTCGGGACGCGGCCGCGGCGCAGAGTGTCGACCCGCACGTTGTCGACCACGACTTGGCCCGAGCTCGGCAGCTCCTCGCGGTACAGCAATTTGAGCAGCGACGACTTTCCGGTTCCGGAGTGGCCGACCAGAAAGACGAAACTGCCTTTGTCAATCTCGAGATCGACGTTGTCGAGGGCTCGCGTTCCGTTGGGGTACACGAGCGAAACGCCGCGGAGACTAATCATGGGTGCGGGTGCGCTCCGGCGTCAGGATTACGGAGGTATTGGGCGGGACGGGGTACATACCCTCGGCTAGACCATGAACTTCGATCTCACCGACGAGCAGAAGGCGATCCAATCGCTGTGCCGCGAGTTCGCTCGCGAGGAAGTCGCTCCGCAGGCCGAGCGCAACGACCGCGAGGAGCGCTTCCCGTACGAGCTGGTGAAGAAGATGGGCGAGCTCGGCCTGATGGGCTTGCCCTTTCCTGAGAAATACGGGGGAGCCGGCGCGGATACGGTGAGCTACGCGCTGGCCGTGATGGAGATCGCGCGGGCCGACGCTTCGACCGCGATCACGCTCGCGGCCCACGTCTCGCTGGGCGCCTCGCCGTTCTTTCTCTTCGGCACCGAGCGCCAGAAAGAAGAGTACCTCGTCCCGCTCGCGCGGGGCGAGCGGCTGTGGGGGTTCGGCCTGACCGAGCCGGACGCCGGCAGCGACGCCGGCGGGACGCGGACGCGGGCCGAGCTGCGCGACGGTCGCTGGGTGATCAACGGGACCAAGGCCTTCATCACCAACAGCGGCACCGACATCAGCGGCGGAACGACGATCACCGCGGTGACCGGAACCGGCGCGGACGGGCGACGCGAGATCTCGACCATCATCGTCCCGCAGGACACGCCCGGCTTCGCGCGTTCGAAGAAGTACCGCAAGATGGGCTGGCGCGCGTCGGACACCCGCGAGCTGTCGTTCGTCGACGCGTCGGTCCCCGAGGCCAACTTGCTCGGCGAGCGGGGCAAAGGGCTGCGCAACTTCTTGACCATTCTCGACGGCGGTCGCATCTCGGTCGCGGCGCTCTCGGTCGGACTGGCGACCGGTGCGTACGACGAAGCGTTCAAGTACGCGAAAGAACGCAAGCAGTTCGGTAAACCGATCTCCAGCTTCCAAGCAATTCAGTTCAAGCTGGCCGACATGATCACCGAGATCGAGCACGCGCGCCTGATGGTGCTGCGCGCCGCGTGGGAGAAAGACGAGGGGCGGCCGTTCGAGTTGAGCGCGTCGCTGGCCAAGCTCTACTCGGGCGAGCTGTCGCACCGCGTCGTCAACGAGGCGCTCCAGATCCACGGCGGCTACGGCTTCATGGAAGAGTATCCGATCTCGCGGATGTACCGCGACCAGAAGATCAACGAGATCGGCGAGGGCACCAACGAGATCCAGCGGCTCGTGATCGCCAAGCAGATCGGCCTCTGACCGGCGCGGACTGACGACTTTCTGACCCGCCGGCGGGCGATCTCCGCATTCTCTCGTAGATCGCGGCATGCTTCGTTCGCGCTGTTCGGCCGGTCGGTGCGCGGTGCTGCTCGCCGCCGTGCTCATGCTCCTCGCCGTCGCCGTGCCGCCGGCCGGACCGGCCGTCGGCCAGTCCGCGCCGAGCGCGACCTTCCGCGGCTCGGCCGACCACGCCGGGGTCTACGCGCCGCCGCCGGGCCACGCGTTCGGCGGGATCCGGTGGAGCTTCGCGACCGGCGGCTCGGTGCGGTCGTCGCCGGCCGTCGCGGGCGCCGTCGTCTATGTCGGCAGCACCGACGGCGGGTTGTACGCGCTCGACGAGCGCGACGGGCGGCTGCGCTGGCGCTACGACGCCGGCTCCGCGGTCGCGGCGTCGCCCGCGGTCGGCGGCGGACTCGTCTACGGGCAGAGTTACGACGGCGCGGTGTTCGCGGTTCGCGCCGCCGACGGCCATGAAGTCTGGAAGCGCAGCCTTGGGCCGGCGGCGCCGCTGGCTTGGGGCCACGAGAGCGGCGACGTCTACCGGTCGTCGCCCGTGCTCGCCGGGGCGCAGCTCCTGATCGGAGGCCTCGACGGCCGGCTGTACGCGCTCGACGCGCGCACCGGCGACGTCGGCTGGCAGCTGCAGACCGGCGGTCGCATCTGGTCGTCGCCGGCGGTGCGCGACGGCGCGGTCTACGTCGGCAGCCAGGACGGCAAGCTGTACTGCGCCGACCTGCGCAGCGGCGCGCTGCGCTGGACGTTCGCGACCGACGGCGCCGCGCTGCGCTCGGCCGAGTTCGGCTACGACCGGCGCACGATCCAGTCGTCGCCGTCGGTCGCCGGCGGGATCGTCTACGTCGGCTCGCGCGACGGGACGCTGTACGCCGTCGACGCCGCGAACGGAACGCTGCGCTGGCGATTCGACAACTCGGTGTTCTGGTCGAACACGACGCCGGCGATCGACGGCGGGTTCGTCTACGACGGCAACTCCGACGGTCACTTCGTCCAAGCCGTCGATGCGCGAACCGGAGCGCAGGCCTGGAAGTTCACCACCCAGGCGCCGGTCTTCGCGTCACCGGCGGTCGCCGGCGACGCGGTCTACACCGGTGACTGGAACGGAACGCTGTACGCGCTCGACGCGCACAGCGGCGCCGCGTTCTGGCAGTGGCGCAGCTTCGGCCGGCGGATCATGTCGTCGGCCGCGATCGACGGTGGGCACCTGATCTTCGGCAGCGACGACGGCCGTGTCTACGACCTGCGCCTCGCTCCCGTCGCGCTGGCGCGCGCGGTGTACTTCGACGACGCGCACCGCACGAGCTCGCACCTGCGCTCGAGCGCGGCGCTGCGCGACTTCTTCGTCAAGCGCGGTTACGCGGTGCTCGACGACGCAGGGCTGGCCGCGTTCCTGCGCGACCGGATCGCCGACCACGCGCGCAGCGTGCTCGTGTTCGCGATCGACGACCTGCCCGCGAGCGTCGTCGGCGACGTGCCGGCGCACGGCCTGTTCCGGCGCTACCTCGACGCCGGGGGTAAAGTCGTGTGGCCGGGGATACCGCCGCTGATGATGCCCTCCGATCCGAAGACCGGGATGGGGGACCTGCTGCACGTGGAGCGCGACGCGTCGGCCACGCTCCTCGGCGTTTCGTTCTCGCGAGCGAACTTCGACGCGCTCGACGCGGTGCCGACCGCAGCCGGGACCGCCTGGGGGCTGACGGGCACGATGTATGCCGGGTGGGACGCCGATCCGGCATCGGTCACGACCGTGTTGGCCGAAGACGAGCAGCATCTCGCCGGCGCCTGGGTGCGCACCTACGGCGGGCCGCCGGGGACGGGCTTCGTTCAACTGCAGCTCAACGGCACCGTCGAGCTGCCGGCGGCGAACCTGGTTTCGCTGCAGCTCGCCGCGGAGCACTTCCCCGACTGAGCGCCGGGCGGCGGAACCGGCGTCCGCCGCGGGTAACATCGCCGAGATGGACCTGGCCCGCCCGTCAGAGCTTCGCTTGATTCGCCATGCCGAGAGCGCCGGCAACGTCGCGCGCGCGGAGGCGCTGGCCGCCGGGGCCCAGGCGATCGAGATCGAGCAACGGGACTGCGACGTCCCGCTCTCGCCGCTCGGCGAACGGCAGGCCGCCGCGCTGGGCCGCTGGTGGGCGCGGCACCTCGTCCCGTTCGACGTCGTGCTCGCCTCGCCGTACGTGCGCGCCCGCGAGACGACCGCGCTCGCGCAGGCCGCCGCCGGGTGGAAGGTGCCGGTGGTCGTCGACGAGCGGCTGCGCGAGAAAGAGTTCGGGACGCTCGACCGGCTGACGCGCGCCGGGATCGAGGCGCGCTTTCCGGAGCAGGCCGCGCAGCGGCACCGGCTCGGCAAGTTCTACTACCGGCCGCCGGGCGGCGAGAGCTGGACCGACGTGATCCTGCGGTTGCGCAGCGTGTTCGCCGAGCTGTGCCGCGACTACGCCGGCCGGCGCGTCGCGATCGTTGCGCACCAAGTGATCGTGCTGTCGTTCCGCTACGTGCTCGAAGGGCTCGACGAGAAGGCGCTGCTGGCGATCGACCGCGGCGCCGACGTCGCGAACTGTTCGGTGACGACCTATCTCGCCGACGCCGCGCGCGGCGGCGAGCTGACGCTCGAGTCGTACAACGTCGTCGCGCCGCTCGAAGAGGCCGGCGAGACCGTCACGAGCCGGCCCGACCTGCCGATCGCCCGCGGCTGACGCGACCGAGGCTTTACATAAGTGAAGCGAGGCGACGGTGAGGCGCGGCGACCCCGTGACCCGTACAAACGAATTGGTTGACGACTCGGTCAAAGGGGATAGTCTTCTTCGCGCGTCGCGGGTTCAAAGAGACCATCCCCAACCCGACCCGGCTCGGAGACGTCAGAGGGGAGTTCGGTCGAATCGCTCAGTTTCAGTTGCAAATTGTGCACGCGGGGCGACGACCGGACCCTGTACGGCGCTACGTTCCTGAAGTGTATGGCCGCTTTTGGCACCTATGGTGGACGTAGTAGAGGCAAACATTTGCGTATTCGCCAAGTACGCATCAAGGACATGGACGACGCTCACGGTGGTGCTCCGGGGCTCGGATATCGGAATCCGCCGATCGTAGAGGCAGCGATAGCGATTGAATACGAGTCGCTACCCCAAGACCGCTTGTCGGCGATTCGGAAATTCGCTGCAACGATCTCTAATGATTACCCGGAGCAATCGGCACGGTTTCAGCAGGAGGCTCAGTTCCAATTTGGTCCCGTAGCTGCTTACGCGTCCACGCAACACGAAGACGGTGTCGTTTGTGCGTCACGCGACCGAAAGCGGTTTGCGCAACTTGCTCTAGGCTCGAGCGTGTTTAGTCGCTTAGCGCCATACGGCGGTTGGGATGAATTCGAGCGCCAAGCTAAGCCGTTGTGGGAGCGATTCGAGCGAGCGCTGGATGTTAGCCCGACCATCTTGGGAGTGCGCTACATCAACCGCATCGAGATTCCAACCGAAGCCCCGATGGAGAAGTTTCTTCGAACTTATCCAGAGATATCGCGCGATCTGCCACAATTGATTGGTCCATATTTTATGAAGGTTGAAATCCCATTGGAGTCCGCCGCTGGGGGTCCAATGCTAACCCTTCAGCAGGGATTTGTTCAGTCATCGTCGCCGAGCGTCTACGCAATACTCCTGGACAACGACCTGCGTTACCCAATCTCCTCGGGCACCCACGTATGGGATCTCCTGCGGCTCGCCCGCATTGAGAAGAATCGCATCTTTGAAGCGTGTATTACGGATGACTTACGGCGGAGGTTGAACTAGAATGCCGTCTGGAAGCTTGGCGGTCGCATTTCCGTCGAACGTGGCGTCAATGTCGTTTTTCAACGCCCCGATAACGGAGAGCACCTATTCAGAGGCTTTGCGGACCACTGCTCGCGAGATTTACAGCGATGTTTGCGAAACGCAGACATGGACTGTGGACTTAGCGCTAACGCATGCGCATAGGCAGCTAGACGCTGCGCTTGGCCTTACTCATGGGTGGGATTCATATGACGCGGAGCCTCCATCTCTGACGGCCGCCAAGCTTGCCACGTCGGTGATCGAGATACTCCGCAACAGCTATTTCGCACCGCCGCACGTCGTCGCGTCTGTGGAAGGCGGCCTGGCGACGGTTTTCTCAGTTGGCGATAAGTTTGCGCAGATCGAGCTTCTCAACTCTGGCAGCGTCTTCACCACGACGTATTCCGCCGATGCGGCGCCACAGGTGGTCAAATTTGGGTCCGACGAACCATCACTTCGCGCAGCCGTTCAGACGGTTCGCGATTTTCTGTCTTAACAGTCTGTGGCAGCCTTGGTTTTCGAGGAGATTTCTCAAAGTTAGCGACGCAGAGCTTTGCTACCGCCGCATTCCGCCAGGGTCGGTGCGCAATGGCAAGCTCATTCCCGCTAGTGCTTTCCGGCTACCTAAACCGTCCTGCCTCCGCTCCCGGTGGGCGGACCCCATCGATACGTTGCACCCGAACGCGTGTGAGGGACGCATGCTACATGGATACGGAGTGTTGTGCATAAGTGTGCGGACGCTGCGTACCGGAATAAAGGTAATCGGAAGCTCAACAAGCACCTCGATAGCGTTCGACGTCGTACCGCAACCGATGAGTCGCTGCTTCGCGCATTGCGAGATCGGCGATGAAAATACCTTACCGAGTCACATTGGCATTTCGGCTGACGAACTAGACGAAGAACGGCGTGCGAACCTTCGCGCGGCGCTCGCGTATCAAGCTGAGGTGTTGATTCTGCCGAGAACCTAAGGGTCGCGCAGGACTTTTTTTCCGATTTCGGCCTTCAGGCTTGGATGGCGGCGAGCGGTTCGAGCTCGATGCGGTTCGCGCCGGCGGCGACGGCGGCGTCGCCGAGTTCGCTGCTGGCGGTGAAGAGGATGCACTGCGCGTCGAGCGCGCCGCGGAACAGCGCCGGCAGGCAGCGCTCGACGCGGGCCGCGTCCCAGTAGGCGAACGGGTCGTCGAGCAGCACCGGCGGCGTTTCGAGCCCTTCGGCGAACATCCGCGCGGTCGCGAAGCGAACGACCAGCGCGATCTGATCGCGCGTTCCGGCCGACAGTTTGTCGAGCGCCTCGATCGCGCCGGTCTCCGGGACGCGTACGTTGATCTCAAGCGTCGCCGGATTGACGAAGATCTCGCCGTAGCGATCGCCGGTGATCGCGCCCAGCACGCCGGCGCTGTACTCCTCGAGCCGGCGCGCGAACGCGCGGTGCGCCTCTTCCTTGCGCGCGTCGATCGTGCGGCGCGCGAGCTTGACGGCACGGTCGAAGGCTTCGAGCCGTTCGATCTCGGCCTGCGTCTGCGCGACCGCTTCGTCGAGCTCGGCCACGCTCGGCGCGTTCGACTCTCCGGCGCGCAGCGCGCCTTCGAGGGTGGCGACGCTGCGCTCGGCCTCCCGCGCGCGCTCGTCGAGCTCGGCGCGCTCGCGTTCGAGCGCGCGCAGCAGCGCGGCATCATCGCTCGGCGCGGGCGCGACGCCGTCGGCGAGCAGCCGGTCGTACTCGGCTTGCAGCGCGAACTCGTCCTCGCCGAGCAAGATGTCGCCGCGGCGCACGGTGAGCATCGCCAGCCGCGCGTCGAGGCCGTCGCGCTCGTGCCGGCGCGCGGCGCGCTGCTTCGCCGCCGCGCGCTTCGCCGCGCGTTCACCGTCGACGTCGGGGACGAGCGCGGCGGCGAGGGCGTCGAACCGTTCCGCTTCGGCGCCGAGCGCGGCGGCCGCGGTGTGCGCGCGCGTCTCGGCCTTGAGGGCCGCGTGCTCGCGTCCGCGCAGCGCGAGGTAACGCTCGCGGCGCCGCGCCAGCTCGCCGAGATTCGGGATCCCGAGCGGCTCGAGAACGCCGGCAACGGCGCCCGCCGCCCGCTGCTCGTCGGCCAGCGCGACGTCGGCGGCGCGCTGTTTCTCGTCGGCTTCCTTGCGGCGGGCGGCGTGCCGGTTGCCGCGCGCGTAGGCCGCGCCGCCGAATCCGATCGCGAACGCCGACGCGAACGCGCTCCACAGCCACTCGTGCGCGATCGCCAAGCCGACGTCGATCGCCAGCGCGATCAGGGCGAACACCAGGATCACGCCGGCCGGGCTGCGGCCACCCTCGACCTCGCGGCGCGCAGCGGCGGCGTCGTTGGCGGCCGCGGCGGCGCGCGCGTGCGCCGCGTCGGCCTGCGCGCCGGCTGCCCGCACCGCTTCGAACGCGTCGTCGTCGAAGGTCCCGGCGTCGCCGATCCGCTCGGTCAGCTCGGCGCTTTCGGCCGCGGTCAGACGCTCGTCGACGACCGCCGCCGCAGCGGCTCCGGCGACGCTCTCGGCCGACCGCCAGGAGTGGAACGCATCGTCGAGTACGCCGACCCGCTCGGCCGCGAAGTCCGTCACGTCGTCGTACGCTTCGCGCGCCGACTGCACCGCGCCGAGCTCGTCGCGGCAATCGGCCAGCGCGGCGAGCCGCGCCTGCAGCCGCGCGGCGCGCAGCGCGCGCACCCGGCGTTCGAGCTCGGCCGCGGCGGCCGCGTCGCGTTCGTGCTCGGTGCGTTCCGTCCCGATCCGCACGCGCAGCGCGGCCAGCGCATCGACCGACGAGCGCGCGTCGTCGGCCGCGCGCATGCGGCGCTGGTGCTCGTCGCGCAGGCTGCGCAGCGGCGCGTTCTTGTGCGCGCGTTCGGTGCCGACGTGCTTGCGCACCGCGTCGTCGAGCCGCGCGAGCGCGCCGAGCGCCGCGTCTTCCTTCGGACCGCCGTCGAGCGCGTGCGCGAGCGCGGTCGAGACGTCGCCGGCCGACGCGCTGTCGAACGCAAGCGCGCGCTGGCGCGCGTACGCCGTCTGCAAGAAGACGTCGAGCGAGATGCCCAGCTGGGCCTCGCCGGGCGCGAGCGCCTTGCCGTTCCCGAGCCGCGCCGCAGCGTCGGCGCCGTCGGCGTCGAACACGCGCACGCCCTTGGTGTCGCGCTCGTACGCGCGATGCACTTCCCAGCGCTTTCCGTCGGCGGTCTGGTACGTCAGCACGGTGGCGTACGCGCTGCCGGTCCAGGGCCGCCAGCGCTCCTTCTCGCCGCGCTGCAGGCCGTACAGCGACGCGACCAGCGCGGCGGCCAGCGTCGACTTGCCGGCTTCGTTGGGGCCGACGACGACGTTGAGCGCGGGGCCGAAGGTGAACGTGCGGTCGGCGAGCCGTCCGAACCCGTCCACGCGAAGCGAGCGAAAGCGCATCGTGCTACCCGCGTGTCACGGTCGCAGCTCGGCGCCGGCGAACGCGCCGACCGCGTAGCGCAGCGCGGCGTTCGCGTCGGCGTCGCCGTTTGCCGCCAGCGCGAGCAGATCGGCGACCGCGCGGCCGCGCACGTTGGGTTCGCGCGCGATCGCTGCGTAGTCGGCGGCAACCGTCGCGTCGATCAGCTCGAGTGCGCCGACGCCGTTCGCGAAGCGGTCGCCGATCAGCTCGCGGTCGACGCGCGTTCCGCCGGCGACGGTTCCGGTCAACCGCACGCGCAAGAAGTCGTCGCGCCCATAGGGTTTGAGTGCGCGCTCGACCGCTTTGAGCACGGCGTGCTCGCTGGCGGCGTCGTCGAGCGCGACCTCGAGGTCGACCAGGCGCGTTCGCGCGAGCTCGACCGCTTCGACCTCGACGGCGCCCGCGTCGACCGTGACGACCAGCGCGCCGTGCGTCCCGCGTTCGCCGAACTTGATCGGCTCGGGCGAGCCCGGATAGGCCAGCCGCGGGCGACCCTGCTCGTCGCGCACCGTCGCGCCGCCGTGATAGTGACCGGCCAGCGCGCAGTCGGCGCCCGACGCGACGATCTCGGCCACGGTGAACGGCGCGGTCGCGCGCTTGCCGGGCGGGCAACGGTCCTCATCGCTGCCGTGGACGAGCGCGATCCGCGTCCCGGGCCGGTCGAACCGCGCGCCGGCGAACGGCCGGCCCGGCTCGGCCGGCGCGTGGCCGAAGCCGTAGATGGTGACGTCCGGCGCCAACGGGTGCGCGTTCCAGGCCGGCTCGGCGAACACGCGCACGTTGGCCGGCCGATCGTCGCGCGCGTACAGCGCGTGCGCAGAGTACGGGTCGTGGTTGCCGGGCGCGATCAGCACCGGGCCGCCGAAGCGTGCCAGCTGCTCGAACATGAAGCGCGCGGTCTGCGGCCCCGCGCGGTGCCCTTCGTAGACGTCGCCGCCGAGCGTCAGGGCGTCGGCCCGGCGTTCGAGCGCCAGGTCGACGACGCGCACGAACGCGTCGGCCAGCGCCGCTCGCCGATGCGCTCCCCCGCGCAGCTCGGTGAACGCCGTCTCGAGGTGCACGTCGGCGGCGTGGACGATCGTCGTCGGCATCGCTCGCGCTCCTTCGCTCCGCGCGGAGCAGGTCTCCCTCCCCGGGTAGGGTATTCGGGAGGGACTTCATTCGTCGGAGGATCGCGTATGCGACGTGCCTTCCTTTCCCGTGCACTGGCAGCCGGGACATGCCTGGCGCTGGCCGCCGCCGCTCCGCTCGTGACGCGCGCCGACAACGGGCCGTCCGAGATCGTCGTCGGCGCCGCCCTGCCGCTGACCGGCGAAGAGAGCCGCATCGGAGCGTACTACAAAGACGCGTACGAGCTCGAAACCAAGGAGGTCAACGACGCCGGCGGGATCATGCTCAAGGCGTACAACCGCAAGGTCCCGGTCAAGCTGATCATCTACGACGACAAGACCGACGCCGCGACCTCGCGCAACCTCTACGAGCGCCTCGCCGTGCAAGATCACGTCGATGCGATGCTCGGGGGCTACGCCACCGATCTGGTGCAAGCGCAGACGGTCGTGCCGCAGCAGTACAAGATCCCGTACGTCGGCGGCGGCGGCGCGGCGACCGCGATCTACAAGCGCGGCTTCACCACGATCTTCAGCCTGCTGGCCTCGATCCAGAACCTGGCCTACTCGGAGTGCGACTTCATCGAGGAGATGCAGGCGCAGCACAAGCTGCCCATGCCGCTCAAGATGGCGATCGTGTACGAGAACACCTCGCACGGCCGCGACTTCGAAGACGGGCTGCAGACGCGCGCCAAGGCCAAGCCAAAGAACTATCAAGTCGTGATGAGCGAGGCGTTCGACCTGCACGGCAAAGACTTCACGCCGCTGCTGCAAAAGGTCAAAGCCGCGGGCGCCAACGCGTTCATGGCCGACGCGCACCTCGACGACTACATCACGATGGCGCGCCAGTACAAACAGCTCGGCCTGCACCACGCGTACGTGACCTACGGCGCGCGCGGTCCGGAGAAGGCCGCCCGCGATGCGCTCGGGGCAGGCGTCGACTACGTCGTCGCCGCGGCCTGGTGGAACCAGGCGATGCCGAGCGCCGGCGTGCGCGCGTTCGACGACAAGTGGAAGGCGGCGTACCCGCAGCTCAATGCCGAGTGGTACGGCGCGCTGCCGTACGAGACGGCGCGGACGCTGTACACCGCGTTCGCCCAGACGGGCTCGCTCGACAAGGCGAAAGTCGTCGATACGCTGCGCCACATCGACCTGCGCGACACGATCCTGCCCGGCGGCCACATCAAGTTCGAGGCCGACGGTCAGATCAACGCGCCGTTCGTGGTGACCGAAAACCTGCCCGGCGGCAAGACGGTGATCGTCTACCCGCACGAGGAGAAGACCGGCGACCCCGTCCTGCCCGTGCCCGAGTCCTAACGGGCCGGCTCCCTGGAGACCGTCGATACCCTGATCTCTGCGCTGCTGACGGCGGGGCTGTACGCATCGATGTCGTACGGCCTCGCGCTCGTCTACGGCGTGCTCAAGATCATCAACCTCGCCAACGCCGGCTTCCTGATGCTCGGCGCGTACGTGACGTGGTGGCTATTCGCGACCTTCGGGGTCGACCCGCTGCTGGCGCCGCTGGTCGTGATCCCGCTGTTCTTTGCGATCGGCTGGGCATTGGAGCGCACGCTGGTGCGGCGGGTGCTCGGCGCCGAGCCGATCATCTCGCTGCTGCTGCTGTTCGGCGTGTGGCTGGTCGTGCAGAGCTTGGCCTACGTGATCTGGACCGGCGACTCGCGCTCGATCGAGAACGGCTTCGTCGAGGCGACGGTCAAGATCGCCGGAATGCAGCTCGCCGTGCCGCGGATCTACGTGTTCGTGATGAGCGCGGTGACGATCGCGGCGCTGCAGCTGTTCCTCACCCGCACGCAGCTCGGTCGCGCGATCCGTGCGACCGCCCAGGACCGCGACGCCGCCCGGATGGTCGGCATCGACGTCGACCGGGTGTACGGGATCGCGTTCGGGCTCGGGATCGCGCTGGCCGGCTTCGGCGGTTCGCTGCTGTCGCTGCTGTTCTCGATCACCCCCGACTTCGGTCGCTCGCTCTCGCTCAAGTCGTTCTGCATCGTCGTGCTGGGCGGGCTCGACTCGATCGTCGGCGTCGCCTTCGGCGCGATCTCGCTCGCGCTCGCCGAAGCGTTCGGGGTGCGCTACATGCCCGCGTCGCTGCAGAACCTCATCTCGTTCGTCGTGCTGGTCGTGGTGCTCGTCGCCCTCCCGAAGGGGATCGTCGGGACGCTGCGCGCGCTGCGGCGTGGGTAGACGCGCCGGTCTCGTCGCGCTGGTCGCGGCGGCGATCGTGTTTCCGCTCGTCGCGCCGAACGCCGACTACGCGCTCGACATGCTGTTCCTGATCTTCCTGTTCGGGGCGATGGCGACGGCCTGGAACTACGTCGGCGGCTTCGCCGGTCAGGTCTCGTTCGGCCACGCGGCGTTCCTCGGGATCGGCGCCTACGCGACGACGATCTTGCTGCTCGCGCACGTCTCGCTCTGGATCGCGGTGCCGGTGTCGGCGATCTTGCCGGGGATCTACTCGCTGCTGATCGGGATCCCGGCGTTCAGGCTGCGCGGCCCGTACTTCTCGATCGGGACGATCGGGATCGGCGAGGCCACCCGGCTGATCGCGCTCAACTGGGACTCACTCACCGGCGGCGCGTCGGGGCTGACGCTGGGCGGCGCACCGCCCAAGGTCGTGCTGTACTTCGCGGCCTTCGCGCTGTGCGTCGTCTCGATCGCGATCGCGATCTGGATCAAGCGCTCGCGCTTCGGCTACGCGCTGGCCGCGGTGCGGCAGGACACCGATGCGGCCGAGACGCTCGGCGTCGCGACGACGGTCGCCAAGACGCAGGCGCTGGCGCTCTCGGCCTGCGTGCTCGGCGTCGCCGGGAGCATCTACGCGCTCTACTATCAGTTCATCAGTCCCGACTCGGTGTTCGGCTTCGGGACCGCGATCGCGCTGGTGATCATGCCGCTCATCGGCGGGGTCGGCACGATCGCGGGACCGCTGATCGGCGCGGTGATCTACACCTTCGTGCGCGAGCAGCTGACCGGGCTGCTGGCCAACGTCTCGAACGCCGACTTGCTGGCGTTCGGGCTGCTGCTGATCGCGATCGTCGTGTTCGAGCCGGGCGGAATCCTCGGCATCGCCGCCGCGCTGCAGCGGCGCTTCGTGAAACACGCGCCGAAGGCGCCGCAGCCCGATGGCTGACGCCGCCGGAGCCGTCGCACCGGCCGCGCCGATCTTGGCCGGCCGCGGGCTCACCAAGCGATTCGGCGGGTTGATTGCGGTCGATAACGTCGACGTCGACGTCGCCGCCGGCGAGATCCTCGGGCTGATCGGTCCGAACGGCGCCGGCAAGTCGACGCTGTTCCGGCTGATCGCCGGGATCATGCGGCCGACGTCGGGGACGGTCATCTTTCGCGGGCGCGAGATCACGCACCGTTCAGCGCACGACGTGTGCGTCGCCGGCGTCGCGTCGACCCACCAGATCGTGCGCCCGTTCCGCGAGATGTCGGTGCTCGACAACGTGATGGTCGGTGCGTTCTTCGGCCGGCGGCCGCGGCCCCACGGTGTCGGGGCGGCGCGCGACGACGCGATGGAAGCGCTCGCGGTGTGCGGTCTCGAGGCGCGCGCGGCCGCGCCCGCTCGCGCGCTCAACTTGGCCGGTCAGAAGCGGCTCGAGATCGCGCGCGCGCTGGCGACGCGACCCGAAGTGCTGCTGCTCGACGAGGTGCTGGCCGGGTTGAACCCGACCGAGACCGATCGCACCCTCGATCTCGTCCGCTCGATCCGCGCGACGGGTATTACGATCGTGATCGTCGAGCACAACCTGCGAGCGGTGCGCGGGGTGTGCTCTCGGATCGTGGTCCTGGTCGAAGGCCGCAAGATCGTCGAAGGCGATCCCGAGACGGTGCTGCGCGACGAGCGGGTCGTCACCGCGTACCTCGGCCCGACGCATGCTCGCGATTGACGGGGTCGCCGTCGCGTACGGTGACGTGCAGGTGCTGTGGGACGTCTCGCTGCGGGTCGAGCGCGGCGAGATCGTGACGCTGGTCGGCGCGAACGGCGCCGGCAAGACGACGCTGCTGCGCGCGATCTCGCGGATCGTGCCGGTCGGTTCCGGTTCGATCGCGCTCGACGGCGAGCGCATCGACCGCGCACCGTCCGCGCGCGTCGTGGAACTGGGCATCGCGCACGTCCCGGAGGGCCGGCGGCTCTGGCCCGAGATGAGCGTCGAGGACAACCTCATGCTCGGCGCGTACCCGCGCCGTGCGCGCGCAAGCGTGAAGGAGGCGCTCGCGCACGTGTTCGCGATGTTTCCCCGCGTCGCCGAGCGCCGCCGCCAGGTCGCCGGCACGCTGTCGGGTGGCGAGCAGCAGATGGTCGCGATCGGTCGCGGCCTGATGAGCCGCCCATCGATCTTGATGCTCGACGAGCCGTCGCTCGGTCTCGCCCCGATCGTCGTCGCCGAGATGTTCGACGCCGTCAAGCGCATCAACGCCGACGGCACGACGGTGCTGCTGGTCGAGCAGAACGTCCGCCAAGCGCTCGAGATCGCCGCCCGCGGCTACGTCATCGAGACCGGCCGCGTCGTCGGCAGCGGCACCCGCGACGAGCTCCTCGCCAGCGACGAGATTCGCAAGGCCTATCTCGGGTTGTAGCGCGATGCGCGTGTTGATCCCGCTCCCGAAGCTCGATTTCGACCCGTCGGAGGTCGCCGTGAGCTGGTCCGTGTTGCGCGGTGCGGGGATCGAAGTCGTCTTTGCGACGCCTGACGGCGAACGAGCTACCGGAGATCAGATCATGATCGACGGACGCGGGCTCACCGTCTTCGGCCTGCTGTTGCGAGCGCGTGCCGATGCCCGCACAGACTACGTGCGGCTCTTGAACGACCCAGCGTTCGGCGCGCCGGCGACGTACGACGGCTTACAGGTCGCCGGCTACGACGGATTGCTGCTGCCGGGCGGTCATCGTGCCCGCGGGATGCGCGCGTATCTCGAGAGCGCGACACTACAGCGCTTCGTCGCGGATTTCTTCGAATCGGGCAAACCGGTCGCGGCGATTTGTCATGGCGTGCTTCTGGCAGCGCGCTCGATCTCGCCGTCGACCGGAAGATCGGTGCTCTACGGCCGCAAGACGACGGCGCTCACCTGGGCGCTCGAACGTTCGGCGTGGAGCATCGGACGGATCGCGCGCTTCTGGGATCCGAACTACTACCGTACGTACGGGGAAAGGCCGGGCGATCCGCCCGGCTACATGAGCGTGCAAGCCGAGGTGACCCGCACGCTCGCCTCATCCGCCGATTTCCTCGACGTCCCGCGCGACGCGCCGCACTACGCTCTCAAGACGAGCGGGCTGGCCCGCGACAGCGCGACGGACGGTCGCCCTGCGTGGGTCGTTCGCGACGGAACCTACGTCTCGGCGAGATGGCCAGGCGACGTGCACGCGTTCGCGCAAGCGTTCATCGAGGTGCTTCGCCATTACGCGGTGCACGAGGTCCCCACCAACCCGCCAAACTCCTAAGCTGCAACTAGCAATGTAGTGGCTTGGGACAGACGGACGCAGGCCTTCGAATGGTTGGGGCCTGGCCCGCAGGCTCTTCGTACGAACAACGGCAATTCGGGAGAATGGTTGATCCGACGGCGAATACATTCGGACTACCGCCCTGCTTGCGGATTCCCATCGCAGCAGCTGACGTGGCAGCGATCGTTGAATACGTGGGAGCAATAGTCGACCAAATCCTTGCCCGCGATGGCCGCGTGCTGGCCGTCTTGGTGGAACCACACGGCACTCCGCATTTGGGTCAGGACGTGGCGCTGTGGCGCGAGCCGCGGGCCGAGTTCTATCGAACCCAGCTGCATCCGAAGAGGCAGGTGTGGGTCCACGTCGACTATCCGAGCTACCGCAAAGCATACGTCCGCTTCGGAATGCCCCCACTCGCGCCGGGATACGTGCTCGATCACGTACAGAACCGACATGCGATCAGACTCCGCGATTACTCGCACCCCTATCTGCGCCTTTGTCCAGTATCGGGAGCAGTGAACACGAGCGGTGGCGTCAATTCGGGCGGCGAGGGAATGGAGAAAGGATACATTCGTTCCCTCTCCATCTCCGATCCGAATGGGGTGCGGGCAGAGTTTGCACGACGGAAAATCATCTATGCTGATCCCATGGACCTGACGAAAATGATCGACATTGCGCCAGGCACGCAGGTGTTGAACGGGGTTCGCGACACTCAACATCTGTTTTTCCCACCGACTCGTCGCGTGAGCGAGAAGTGAGCTCTCGGCTACTGCGCCTGTAGCAGCTCGCGGAGGCGGGGTTTCTCGACTTTGCCCATCGCGTTGCGGGGGAGGGCTTCGATCGGGTAGAGGGCTTTCGGTACTTTGAAGCTCGCTAGGCGCTCGCGGAGGGTTGCGATGGCGGCGTCGGCGTCGAAGGTTTCGTCGACCTCGACGAAGGCAACGGGGATCTCGCCGCGGGCGGCGTCGGGCTGACCGATCATCGCGGCGGCGCGGATGCCGGGGATGCGCAGCAGCTCGGTCTCGACCTCGATCGGGTAAACGTTGAAGCCGCCGCTGATCACCAACTCCTTGAGGCGGCCGTTGATCGCGTAGCCGCGCTCCGGATCGAACGTCGCCAGGTCGCCGCTCTTGTACCAGGGCTTTCCGTCGGGGTCGACCGCGAATGCAGCGGCCGTCGCCGGCTCGTTGCGCCAGTAGCCGGCGAACACGTTCGGCCCGCGGACGAGGATCTCGCCGGTCGCTTCGGCCTCGAGCGGGACGCCGGTGACCGGGTCGCCGAGGCGGACCGCGACGCGCGGCAGCGGGAAGCCCACCGTGCCCGCGTAGCGCGGGCCGTCGTAGCGGTTGCTCAGCGCGAACCCGAACTCGGTGGCGCCGTAGCGTTCGAGGATCGACACGCCGAAGCGGCGCGCGAACTCTTCGTGCACCGTCGCGGGGAGCGCCGCCGAACCCGACACGAACAACCGCACGCCGTCGAACCGTACGTCGCCGGCCTGCTCGAGGATGCGCACGTACATCGTCGGCACGCCGAAGAACATCGTCGCCTCGCCGGCGGCGAGCGCTGCGACCACCGACGGTGCGTCGAACCGCTCGCGCAGCCGCACGCGACCGCCCGCGACCAGCGTGCCGTTCAACCCCGCGCCTAGGCCGTGGACGTGAAACAGCGGCAGCGTCAGCAGCAGCGTGTCGTCCGACGTCCAGCGCCAGGCCTCGTTGAGCTGCTCGGCGATCGCGCGCAGGTTGGCGTGCGTCAGCATCGCCCCCTTCGACCGGCCGGTCGTGCCGCTGGTGTAGATCAGCACCGCGACGTCGTCACCGTCGATCGCCGGCGGATCGGCGAGTCCCGCGATCGAGGGGTCGAGAGCCCAGCGCTCGACGTCGCCCAGATCGATGACGGATAGGCCCTCGCGCTGCGTGACGAACGCGGCGCTCTGCGCCGAGACGCAGATCACCGATGGCGTCGCGTCGGTGAGGATGTGCTCGAGGTCGGAACTGCGATACAGCACGTTCACGGTGACGACCGTCGCGCCGGCGCGTAAACCGCCGAGGTACGCGTATACGAACCCCGGCCGGTTCTCGGCATAGACCGCGAGCCGGTCACCGCGCTGCAGCCCCGCTGCCTGCAGTTGGGCGGCGACGCGCAGCGACGCGTCGCGCAGCTCGGCGTACGAGACCTCGTCGAGCGCCGGTGCGTTCGGCCGCGCGGCGGCGTGCGCGTCGAGCGCGGCGAGCACCGAACGGCGCATGCGTGGCGTCACGACGCGTACAAGTGTCCGCAGGCTGCCGGCTTCGCGCCCGGTGCGTTCGACGAGAGCACCACCGCGTTGTAATTACCGGACAGCAGCTTCGACTCGGGCGCCGTGACCAGCGAGACCGACAGACCGTGCTTCATATCGGCGAGCCGGTACGCCGGCGCCGCCGCTAACTCGTCGCACGACGGGCCGCGGTAGATGCGCACCGATTGCGTGCGCCCCTCCGGCGTACCGTGCAACTCGACGACGACTCGCGCGTTGGGCTCGCGTGCGAAGAGCGTGACGGTGCCGACCTGACCGGAGTTGTTCGCCTGCTGCATCCCGCGCTCGACGCCGAGCCCCGGGTCGCCGGGAAACGGCTGCGCCGACGCGCCGACGGTCGAGAGCAGCGCGGCGATGAACGCGGCGACCAGGCACTTCATGCGGGCGGGTTCCGTCGCGCACCCGCGCCTCCTGTCGCAGCGTCGCGAGGACGCCGCGCACCGCCGCGGAATCGCTCGCCATGGATCGACCGCTGTTCTTGTTCGGCGTGCTGAGCGCGTCGCTCGCCGCCGCGATCCCGGCCCGCGCGGCCGACGCGACGTCACCGGTCGCCGACTTGGTGCTCGCCAACCACATCCTCGCGCACGAGGCGATCGTCGACGGCTACGGGCACGTCAGCGTCCGCGATCCCGCCGACGCGAACCGTTACTTCCTCGCGCGCAGCATGGCACCGGCGCTCGTCACCGCCGCCGACGTGATGCGCTATGACCTCGACAGCAACCCGCTCGACGCGAACGGGCGCATCAGCTACGCCGAGCGCTTCATCCACGGCGCGATCTACAAGGCGCGACCCGACGTGAACTCCGTCGTGCACGCGCACACGCCGTCGGTGATCCCGTTCGGAGTCTCGACGGTGCGGCTGCAGCCGATCTTCCACATGGCCGCGTTCCTCGGCGCCGGCGTACCGGTGTTCGATATCCGCGACACCGCCGGACCGGCGACCGACCTGCTGGTGAAGAACGCCGTGCTCGGCGACGCGCTCGCGCGCACGCTCGGCAACGCGAACGTCGCGCTGATGCGCGGCCACGGTATGGTGACGGTCGGAACGTCGATCCCTGAGGCTGTGTACCGCGCCTACTACACCGCGCAGGACGCGCAACTCGAAGCCGAAGCGCTGCGGCTGGGCACGCCGAACTTTCTCACCGCCGGCGAAGCGCGCAGCGCGACGCAGACGCAGGCCGGACTGATCTCGCGCGCCTGGGACCTGTGGGCGCGCGCCGTCACCGGCAGCGGCGGCTAGGTCGAGCTCGGCGCCTCCGCAGTCTCGGTCCAGGCCTTCGCGCGGCGATCCATCTCTTCGGGTGAGATCTCCTCGATGACCGTCGAGATCACCCAGCAGTGGCCGAACGGATCGTACAACCGGCCGGAACGGTGCCCGTAGAACTGGTCGGCGACCGGATGGACCAGCCGCGCGCCTTGATCGACGGCCCGGGCGACGACCTCGTCGACGTTCGGCACCACCATCGAGATGCTGAACGTCGTGCCGCCGAGCGTCGACGGTCCCGGCGAGTCCCACTCCTCGGACTCGTCCGACAGCATCACCTCCGAGTTGCCGAACATCATCGAAGAATGCGCGATCTTGCCGTTGGGCATCGTCATGCGGCCGGGATTCTCGACCGCGCCGAGGGCCTTCGTATACCAGGCGATCGCTTCCGCGCCGCCGCGCACGCGCAGGTAAGCGGTGATGGTCTGCGGCGCGGGCGCAGACGAAGTCGTGCCGTCGGCCATGGTCGAGTCCTCGCTGTTCATGAAGAAACGGTGAGCGCGAGACGTGGGCCTGGGGCCGCGTCGTTGCAGTGACGGGATGCGGCTCCGCGGCCCGCTTCGCCGGGCGGTCTTCGTCATGCTCCTGGCCGCTGCCGCGATGATGCCGGCGGCCGCCGCCGGCGCGCCCGCGATCGTCACGGGTCACACCACGATCGCCGGCCGACCGGTCGCGTTTCTCGAAGCGCGGCTGGACGCCGTCGGCGTACGAATCGGGCTGGCCGACGGCCGCCCCGGCCACGTCGAGGCGCTCGACGGCATCGCCCGCCACTACCACGCGGTCGCGGCGATCAACGGTGGCGACTTCGAAGCGTACGGCTCGCTGCCGCTGCGCAACCCCAACCACACGATCATCACCGGCGGCGGCTTCATGTTCAAGGGCGACGTCGGCGACGTGCTGTGGTTCGACTCCGACAACCACGCCGAGATCGATCGCGTCCCGCTCAAGATCGAAGGCTCGCTCGACGGCAGCTGGAACTGGCCGAACAACTGGTACGCGTACTGGATCAATCGCTACCCGTCGGGGACGTCGGACACGATCACGATCTTCACGCCGGAGTGGGGCGAGCGCACCGGGCTCGCCGGCGGACCGCAGGTGCAAGTCGCCGACGGCGTCGTCATGGCGATCAACAACAGCTCGACGATCATCCCGCGCAACGGTTACGTCGTGTACTTCCGCGGCGAAGCGAAGGCGGCATCGCACTTCGGCGTCGGACGTCGCGCGCAGTACCGCGTCGTGCGCGCCGACGGATCGCCGCTCGGCCCGCTGGCCTTCGCACGCGAAGCGATCGGCTGCGGCCCGCGCCTGGTGACCGACGGCCGCATCACCGTCGATCCCGCCGCCGAGGGATTTCGCGACCCGAAAATCCTCTACGCATCGGCCGCGCGCAGCGCGGTCGGCCTCACCCACGACGGCCGCCTCATCTTCGCCACCTCCGGCGGCACGATCCGCGAGATGGCCGCCGTCATGCTCGGCCTCGGCGCCGAACAAGCAATGGCCTTCGACGGCGGCGCGTCCGCCGGTCTCTGGTACCGCGGCAGCTACATCACCGCCCCCGGCCGCCTCCTCAACAACGCGCTGCTGATCGTAGCAAAATAGCGCTGCGCCGAGATGTCGGAATTTCCTTGCTACGCCCGTGGGCACTGCGACCGCGCGTCAATCCTAAGTGCAAAGGCCACCGATTAGGGGAGATCTTCAAGTGTCGCGAATAGACTTCGATGGGGTTGCGTTGCGGTGTTCTAATTATAGGCTCGCTCCTATGGGACAACGACGGGCGAGATCGCTGGCGGACATGGCGACTCGCGGGCGACCCAATCCGGGTTCGCGTGCCGATCCGCTATGGGAGGCTATCTAGCAAGCGGGGATGCACTTACACAATGATATTCGCGACTTTGAAGGCGGAACAATTTGGTGATGCTGTAGTCGTCCCATGTAAGTCGTCAGTCTCAACGCCCGAGAATCTTCTACTGGAGGCGCGATGGCTCTGGGCTGCGGAGGCCGACAAAGTGCCTACCGCAGCTGTGGACAGTCCTAGAGAGGATTACGGGTCAACATGGGGGAGGGTGGCCTTTCTAAAGAGACCTGGATGTGAAGCAACTGAAGCACTCCTTCAGTCGTGGCACACCGTAGTCGACGGTACTGATTCCGCAGAGCTACTTATTAATCCAGACGGATCACTAGCAATTCCCTGGCCGCATTCAGAGGAAGCCGCCGAGCTCCCGTTCGATATCTTGCTCGCGACTTCGACGCGGCAAAATACAACGGAGCTCTCAGCTAGAGCCATTGCCGAGGCGTGGAATCTGCGCGACCATCGAGAGTACTTTGTCAATAACCGACGCTCCGGTATCAGGACGTTTCAGGATGATGAGATTAACCAGCACCTTAATATGACTTGACGGCCAGTTGCTCGAATCCTCGAGCGATCTGAAAAGCTGAGCGCGCATTAAGGACCGGTGCAACCTAGCATTCTCGATTATTGACTGAATGGCGTCGTGAATCGGCGCTGCCTCAAAAAATATCCATTAGGTCTCGATACTCAAGCGGGCCTGCTCGGCGTCAAGGACAATTTCGGAATCACGCACGATTTGCTCGCCGAACGCCCATCGCAGCGGAATGTCCAGCGGCTGATGACTGAAGTCTACCGCTAGAGTACTGCTGCTGAAACTCGAAACTAGTCCCCGGCAAGCGTAGGTAATTCGGATGCTCCGCTCGACGATCCATGAAGCTTGCCTAACCTACATAGAGGCGCGCCGCACGCAGTACGTCTCGCCCGCGCCGTTCTGCGTCGTCGAGGTCGCGGATAGCGCGAAGATATCCCGCAGGCGAAACGTCGTCTAACGTTTCTGCAAGCCAGGTAAACCAGGCGGAGACGTGTGCCGGATCGGGATAACGCTGCTGCAGGATGAGAGCCGCAGCATACGCCGATTGGAGACGGCGAGCTTGTAGCGCCGAGATGTCGGACCTCGCAATCCACCGATCGAGCGTGCGAACGTCTTTCACGTCGACAATGTACATCGTCAACGGGGTGCCGAGCACGTGGCGGAGTTCTGCGACGACCTGGTGCGCCGGCGTCGTCGCGGCTTGCTGGTTAGCGCGAACGTCCGGCTTCGCTGTTGCCGTATCTCGCGTTTCCACTTGGCGCCGTCTCGACCCTGACATATCTTCCGCCAATATTGTAAACTTATTCCGGGAGAAATGCAAGAAAAATGCAAATCGATACACTGGTATCATCGCGGGGACGGGCCGCCCAGTGAGCCAAGCAAAACGCGATGGGTGACTGGATCACGTCCGACATACTCGTTATTTGCTTAGCAGTTGTTGCCGCCTTGCCGCCGCTTACGGCGCACCGCTGGGCCGCGCAGTTGCTTGATCTGTTGCCGGAAAAGGCGCGTCCCACGGCGCGGGACTCGGCGGTCGTACTGTATTTTATCGCGATCATCGCTCTCGCTGCATGGGCGATCATTGCAGGTCACTTTGAACGCTCAAAGGATGAATCCGCACGAGCAACGACGCGCGCCTTGGAAGACCTCGATAGGCAAGCGCTTGGTGCTGCCGCCCAAGACTTCACCTATCACGAAAGCCGTGCCCAGCGATTTCTGGCGCAACAACTTGCCTGGAACGCTGAAGCGCGCGGATACACAGCGGCTCCGTTTAAGTATCGCGCCGTGAGTCTCGCCGCGGACGTTATGAGCTTTGCGGCGGAGGCGGAAGCGCGCACGCCAGCAATGCCGCTGAATGATCACGGAGACGAGGACGGAATGTATACCTTAGACGTAATAAGTTGGGGGCATAGCGTTCAGAGACTTTATGAATTACGATACGGTTCTCGCGTGCGTAGGTTTGTTGAAGACGCGCGCGCTCGCAAGATTGCGGTTGACGCGCAGGAAGATATTACTTTAGGCGGCGCCGCGATTGTGGATCGCCGCCCCAGGGCGGTAACTGATGACGAAAAAACGGCAGCGATTGACGAGGCGTATCGACATGCGAAGTCCGTCGTTGGAGAAATTGCTGATGTAGCCCAGACTATCTATGCATTGTCATCGACACTGTCGAGCAGCGCGAAGACAAGGTAATCGTATATGTCCGACGAGCGCAATAGTCCACTAAGTCAGTTCAAAGCCTTCGTGTCCGACATTCTCACGGTGAGGAAGTCGGACCTTGACCGCGCGGAAAGCCAATTCGCGCTCGGCCTTCCTGGCACCAAGGACGATGATGACGGGTATAATGAGGAATAAGCTACGCGGTGAAGTCGGGCGGCGGGTTCTAGGGGCGTGGAGTGTGGCGCGTTACGCGAGCGACTCGACCGGTACGGAGACGCCACAGTTTGTGCCTCGTGGTCAGCTCGGTTAGTACGTAGGGCATAGAGAGAGGCTCGCTTTCCCGATCCAGGGTTCGCGGAGGGTTCGGCCCGGAGACCGAAGGGCGCTCGATGATGGTCGATCGGCGGCTGGCGGGCGTCAGCGCGGAGATCGCGGCGATGCCGCGGTCGGGGATTCGCGAGATCATGGACGCGGCGTGGGAGATGCCGGACTCGATTCGGCTGGCGGTCGGCGAGCCGAACTTTCCGACCCCGCCGCACGTGGTCGAGGCCGCCAACGCTGCCGCGCTGGCCGGCAAGACCGGCTACGTCTCGAACATTGGAATCCCCGAGCTGCGCGACGCTCTCGCTGCCAAGATTCGCGCGCGCAACGGCTACGACGTCACGCCCGAGAACGTGATCGTCGCCAGCGGCGGCGTCGAAGGAATCTTCGCCGCGCTGGCGGCCGTGCTCGAGCCCGGTGACGGGATCTTGCTCCCCGATCCGGGCTGGCCGAACTTCGGGATGATGGCGACGATCCTGCGGGCGCGGATTCAGCCGTACGCGCTCGTCGCCGAGCACGGCTTCCTGCCGACGATCGACGAGCTCGAGCGCTGCTGCGACGGCGGGACGCGCGTGCTGCTGCTCAACTCACCGTCGAACCCGCTCGGCGCGGTGATCGACCGGTCGCGGATGCGCGAGATCGCTGCATTCGCCGACGCACACGACCTCTGGATCGTGTCCGACGAGTGCTATGACGGGGTTCAATTCGACGAGCGCTTCGTGAGCGCGGCGGCAGTCGCCGATCCCGAGCGCACGATCTCGATCTACACCTTCTCGAAGACGTACGCCATGACGGGCTGGCGGGTCGGATACATCACGGCTCCGGCGCGCGCGACCACGCAGATCGCGAAGCTCCAAGAGCCGTTGATCTCGTGCGTCAACGCGCCGGCGCAGTACGCCGCGCTCGCCGCACTGACCGGCCCGCAGGACGTCGTCGACGAGATGAATCGCGCCTACCGCGAGCGCCGCGACGAAGTGCTGCGCCGGCTCGACTCGGCGGGCGTGCCGGCACTACCGCCCAGCGGCGCGTTCTACGTCTGGGTGGACGTGAGCGCGAGCGGCCGGTCGAGCCGCGACTTCGCCTTCGCATTGTTGCGCGAGCGCGGCGTCGCGATTGCGCCGGGCACCGCGTTCGGTCCGCGCGGCGAAAGCTTCGCGCGCATCTCCCTCGCCACCGAACCGTCCGCCCTCTACGAGGGAATCGATCGTCTGATCGCAGCGCTCACGCGCAGGTAGGATTCAACGACATCGGCGCCTGACGGCTCAGTCGTCGCCGCCTTGCGGAATGATGGTCAGGCTGCCGTCGCTCTCAGTCAGCTCGGCGACGAACGGAAACGCTTCTCCGCCGGCATATGCCGTGCACGGCAAGTCGGAACCCGGAATCAAGAGCGCAACCGTACCCTTGCCGCAATCGATGTGAACGCGTTCCCCTGAACGAAAGCTCGGGTCGAGGACCGGCAGGACGTGGACGAAATACCGCTCGGCACGTTCGCGGACGACGGCCAGGACCTCGACGCTCTGATCGTCGTCGATCACGAGACCGCGACCCAGGTCGAACCGGAGATCGTACGACAGCTTTTCGGAACCCACCCGAACGCTGCACGCAGCGTGCGCTCGCGGCGTGAGCGTGATCCGTGACGGGCATCGTACCGCGCCGATCAAGTGCCGGCGTTCGAGCTCGTCGTGTGCCGTCCCGCCGGCGAACGAGCGAAAGTACGGTGCGAGCCTCAGCCCGTCGAGCACGACGCGCGTCTTCGTCTGCGCGATCGTGGCATGGTCGAGCAACCCATCGTGCGCCGCGTCCCTCTGTTCCGGGCCCGCGACGGAGATGCCGTCATATCCGTGCAAGGTGATACGCGCAGAGTTGGGCCTTTGACCCGCGCGAGTGAACGTGCAGCGAATCCTCGCATAGTCCGCGAAGGAGTACGGCACGATCCGCACCGGAGGCCCCGGACAACGGACGGTGATGCGGGCGCGGGAACCGCCGAGCTGGGCGGCGACGTACGGTTCGACTTCGCTGCGCACGACCAGCGCATCGCGCAACGTGACCCCGGCAGGTGTGCGCGACGCGCCGACGTCGACGCGCATCGCTCCACCGGTGACCGGCAGGCGGCAACGGCCGGTGTGGTTGCCGCTGAGGTCGATGAGGTACGGACAGTGCGCGCGACCGACGACGACGCTCGGGTGGCTGGCGGCGACCATTCCCCCCACGAAAACGTCGACGCGCTGTGCGGCGTCATCCCCGCTGAGAAAACGAGGATGGAGCGGATCGTGCGGGACCATCGAGCACGCCGCAAGCGCGGCGCTCAGAAGGACCGCCGCCGAGGCGGCGCGTGCTCGGCTCACCTGATTCGTGGGATGGTGAAGGCGACGTCACCAGACCCGTTGAGCAGCTGCGCAGATACCGCGAACGCGTCACTTCCGGCGTACGCGGTGCACGGCAGCGACTCGCCGGGCGCGAGCAGCGCGACGGCGTCCGGCCCGCAGTCGATCCGAATACGTGTCCCAGCCGGCGCTCGTGGATCGACCAGCGGAAGCGCGTGAAGGAAGTAGCGCCTCAGGCTCGCCGTGATGTCGGCGACGATCAGGACGACGCTCTCCGTATCGACCACGGCGCCCCGGCCCGTGTCGAACCGCAGGTCGTACTCGAGGAAGCTACCGCCGAGGTTCACCGAGCATGTCAGGCTCGTCTCCGGCGTCAGCACGATTTTGGGCGGGCACTGCGCGCCGCGAATCAAACCGCGCCGCACGAGCGCGTCGTGCTGGTTCGCGCCGGCGATCGAGGCGAGATAACGGGCCATGCGCGCACCGTCGGCAGTGACGCGGGTCGCCGTCTGCGAGGTGACGGCAAGGCCGTAGAGCGGGTTGGCCCGCGGGTGGTACGGCAGCTTCGGGCTGATGAGATACGGCCCGTCGAAACTCGAATAATACACGATGCGCGCGACGCCGGCGCTCTTGCCGCCGCGTGAGAGGGCGCAGCTGATCCTCGTTCCGTTGGCGACGACCTGCGCGGGCGGGCCGGGACACCGCACCACGAACCGCGCGCGCGCGGCGAGCATTGCGATGATCGCCGACTCGGTGACGCTGCGAACAACTACTGCATCAGGCGATCGAATCGCCGCAGGCGACGAGGACGCGCCGACATCGACCCGCATCACGCCGCCGGCGACCGGCAACGTGCAGCGCCCGGGCCGGTTTCCGCTGACGTCGACGAGCAACGGGCAGCTCGCGCGGCCGATCGCCACGCCCGGATCGTGCGCGGCGATCGTCCCGCCGAACTCGATGTCGACGCGCCGGGCGGCGTCGGTACCGCTCACGAACTTCGGCGACAGCGGATTGTGCGGGATCGCGACACAGCCGGCCGCCATGATGGCCGGTACGAGCGCGGCGAGCGCGCTGCGCAGACTTCGACGGACCGGCGACCCCACGCCGGATTCTAGTGGAAATTCCTCGCGCGTACCTTCTCGGTCGTGCCGCTGGTGTCGAGCGGCCAGCAGCGTTTCATGATCACGTCGATGCAGCCGGACTCCTTCTGCAGGACGCCTTCGACGATGAGGCATTGCGAGGCGCGGATCGTCCGGCGGTTGGCTTCGTACACGTCGGGGCGCACGATGACGTTGACCAGTCCGGTCTCGTCCTCGATGGTGAGGAACACGAAGCCCTTGGCGGTGCCGGGGCGCTGTCGGGTGATCACCAGGCCGCCGATCTTGCAGACCAGGTTCTTCGGCATCGCGCCGAGGCGGTCGGCGGCCAGCACGTTGCGCGCGGTCAGCGCGGCGCGGAAGTGCGCGATCGGCTGGATCTCGCTGACGCCGGTCGACGCGATGTCGAGCGCGGTCTGCTCGGTCGGCGTCAGCGCGCGCAACCGCACGGCCGGTTCGTCGACGATCTCCATCGCCCGGCCGAGCTCGCCGCGCGCCTCGCGCTCGTCGAGACCGCGCAGTGCCCACATCGCCTCGCGCCGCGTCGGATACCAGAGCGCGAACGCGCCGGCCGCGGCGAGGTTCTCGAGCGCGTCGCGCTCGAGCCCGGTGCGGCGCGCGAAATCGAGCAGATCGGCGAAGGCGCCGCCGTCGAGGCCGGCCTCGAGCCGCACGCGCTGACCGTCGCCGAGCCCGCGGATGAGGTGGAAACCGAGCCGCAGCGCGCCGTCGGGCTCGACGAAGCTCCACCACTCGCTGCGGTTCACCGCGACCGGCCGCACCACGACGCCGTGGCGGCGCGCGTCGTTGACCAGCACCTCGGTCGAGTAGAACCCCATCGGCTGCACGTTGAGGATCGCGGCGCAGAAGATCGCCGGCTCGTGGCACTTCACGTACGCCGACGCGTACGCCAGCAGCGCGAACGACGCGGCGTGCGACTCCGGGAACCCGTAGTCGGCGAAGCCTTCGAGCATGTGGTACAACCGCTCGGCGTCCTCGCGCGGGATGCCGTTGCTCACCATTCCGCCCATCAGCCGCGGGTACAGCTCGGCCATCCGCTCGCGCGAGCGTTTGTGCCCCATCGCGCGGCGCAGCTTGTCGGCCTCGCCGGCGGTAAATCCCGCCGCTTCCATCGCCATGCGCATCCCCTGTTCTTGGAACAGCGGCACGCCCAGCGTGCGGGCGAGGATCGGTTCGAGCTTGGGATGCGGGTACGTCACCGGCTCGAGCTTGTTGCGCCGGCGCAGGAACGGATGCACCATGTCGCCTTGGATCGGCCCGGGCCGGATGATCGCAACCTGCATGACGATGTCGTAGAAGCACGCCGGCTTCAAGCGCGGCAACATCGACATCTGCGCGCGCGACTCGACCTGGAACACGCCGATCGAGTCGGCGCGCTGCAGCATCTCGTAGGTGGCGGGATCGTCGGCCGGAATGTCGTTGAGCGAGAGCTCCGCGCGTTCGGGATAGCAGCGCCGGAACAGCGCGAACGCGTCGCGCAGCAGCGACAGCATGCCCAGGCCCAGCAGGTCGATCTTGATCAGCCCGAGATCGCCCAAATCGTCCTTGTCCCACTGTACGATCGTGCGATCGCGCATCGTCGCCCACTCGACCGGCGCGACCTCGATCAGCGGCGAGCGGGTGATCACCATTCCGCCGCTGTGGATTCCCATGTGGCGCGGAAAGCCGTCGATGCGCCGGCAGATGCGCAACAGCAGCGCGCCTAGTTCCCCGCCGACCGGCCCGCGGATCTGGGCGTCATCACCGTCACCCTGAGCTTGTCGAAGGGCGGCGTGCTCGTCGGCGGCATGGAATCCCGGCACGAGCGTGCGGCCCGGCGTCGCGGCGCGCGCGTCGCCGCTCCGCGACCAGAACACGTTCGAGCCGGCGTCGAGGTCGCGCCGTTTGGCGATCGACGTCGGCAGCGGCTGCGAGGTTTGGTCGGCGGCGCCGAGCGCCCCGGCGAGCGACTCGCGCGCGTCGTACTCGCGCACAATCTGATCGACCTGTCCGAGTGTCAGCCCCAGCGCCTTGCCGACGTCGCGGATCGCCGAGCGCGTGCGGTAGGTGATCACTTCGGCGGTCATCGCCGCGTGCTCGCGGCCGTAGCGGTCGTACACGTACTGGATCACCTGCTCGCGATCTTGGTGCGCGAAGTCGATGTCGATGTCGGGGATCTCGCCGCGCTCCTCGCTCAAGAAGCGCTCGAACAGCAGCTGGCCTTTGATCGGGTCGACCGCGGTGATTCCCAGCGCGTAGCACACGGCCGAGTTGGCCGCCGAGCCGCGGCCCTGCGCGAGCACGCCGAGCCGGCGCGCGGCGTCGGCGATGTCCCACACGACCAGAAAGTAGCCGGCGAGATCCATCCGCTCGATGATCGTCAGCTCGTACTCGAGCTGCCGCGCGACCTGGGGTTCGAGCGGCTGCGCGAAGCGCGTCTCGGCGCCGCGGTAGACCAGCGTGCGCAGGTACGACTGCGGCGAGGTTTCGCCCGACGGAATCGGATACAGCGGAAACTCGCCGCGCAGCGTGTCGAGCCGGAACGTGCAGCGCTCGGCGACTGCCAGCGTGTTGGCGAGCGCCAGCGGAAACTCGGCGAACAGCTGCGCCATCTGCGCCGGCGTCTTGAGATGGTACTCGTGGTTGGGACGCAGCAGGTTGCCGGCACTCTGCAGCGAGGTCGTGTACTTCACGCACGTCAGCACGTCGGCAACCTGACCTTCGTTGCGCGTAGCGTACGCGACGCCGTTGGTCGCGACGTACGGCACGCCGAGCTGCATCGACAGCCGCACCAGTGCGCGCACCAGCGCCGGATCCTCGGGCCGGATGTGGTGCTGCAGCTCGAGGTAGAAGCGGCCCGGAAACAGATCGCGCAGCTGCGCGCCCAGCGCGATCGCACCGTCGGTGTCGCGCCGCAGCAGCGCCTTCTCGACCGGCCCGTTGCGCCCGCCGGAGAGCGCGACGAGCCCCGCGGTGCGGCCGTCGAGGTCGGCGAGCCGCAGTCGCGCGTCGCGCTTCCGCCCGCGCAGCTGCGCGGCCGAGATCAGCCGGGCGAGGTTGCCGTAGCCGGTCTTGTCCGCCGCGATGAGCACCAGCCGGGGCGTGTCGGTCGGGACCTCCTTGGCCGGTCGGGCCGGCCGGCTGGCCCGGATCGGTTCGGCGTCGTCCGGCTCGAGGGTCAGCTCGGCGCCGCACAGTGCCGCGAACGGTCGCCCCGCCGCCGCCTTGGCGAACCGCACCGCCCCGTAGAGTCCGTCCCGGTCGGTCAGCGCGATCCCGCGCAGCCCCAGCCGCACCCCGTGCTCCACCAGCTCCTCAGGGTGCGACGCCCCCTCGAGGAAGCTGAAGTTCGACCAGCAGTGGAGCTCGGCATATTCCGGCGCGCTCATCGAAAACGCTAAGTATATACGAACAGGTGTTCGATTCCTAGGTTTAGAGGCGGCTCTTCGCTCGCCTGGGCTCCCGACTACGAATTCGTAGTCATATGACTACGAAAAGCTGGTCATCATTACTCCGCCATGGCAATATAGAAATGTAGTCAAATGACAACATTTTCGTTGCACGACGGGTCGCTCCAGTGCTATGCTCGGGCGATGGAGGGCCTCAAGCTTTTCGGGAGTCCGACTCGCACGCGAATCCTCACCCTTGCAGTCGCCCTTCGTGACACCTATCCTCGCGAGCTTGCCCGTTTGTCGGGCGCGCCTCTCATCTCGGTCCAGCGTATCGTCGAGGACCTCGAACGCGAAGGAATTCTTGCGTCACGCTTGTCGGGCAATCAGCGACGCGTGATAGCCAATCCGGAATGGATCGCTTCATCCGAGCTTCGCAGTCTCGCCCTACGCCTGGCCGAGACCGTGCCAGAGATTCGAACCGCACTCGAATCCGAACGTCGCCGAGCACGCCGCCGAGGCAAGCCGATTGATCGAACCAAACGCGACGTTGCGTGAGGTCGCCTTCGCCGTCGGGACCGCGCTCGACCGCGCGGGAATCTCCGCTGTTCTGTGCGGCGGCAGCGCAGCGACATTCTACGCGCCCAACGTCTATCAATCTGAAGATCTCGACTTCGTGCTGACGTTTGGTACTGACGGGGCGGTCGTGAAAGGAGCGTTGGCTGCGCTCGGTTTCCGCTTCGAAAATGGCCTTTTCAGCCGTCCCGATGTCCACTTCACGGTTGAGTTTCCGAAAGGTCCGCTGTCAATTGGAGCCGAGACCGTAAAGGACGTGGCAACAGTCCGCGAAGGGGACAAGGTCTTGCACGTCGTGACCCCGACCGACGCCGTTCGGGATCGGCTCAACAAGTTTGCCGCGTGGGATGATTTCACAGCGCTCCGCGCCGCGGTCGGCGTCGCTTTGGCGCAGGACGTCGACCTCGCCGAAGTCCGCGCGTTCATGCACCGTGAAGGCCAGGGCGTTTTTCGCGCGCGCTACGACGAAGCTCTGCAAACCTTCGAGCGGCGCGTGCGCGACAGTCGATGACCGTAAAGCCGACGCCGCTCGAGCTTGCGCTCGGTTTTGCACGGCTGTCGCTGCAAGGGTTTGGTGGGGTCGGCGGACAGTCGCGGCACGTGCTGGTGCGCGACCGGCGGTGGCTGACCGAGGACGAGTTCGCGGAGCTGTCGGCGCTGTGCCAAGCGCTGCCGGGGCCGAACACCGGCAACCTGGCGCTGATGATCGGCGATCGCGCGGCCGGAACGTGGGGCGCGATCTGCGCGATGGGCGGATTCGCGGTTCCGTCGACGGTGCTCGCGATCCTCATCGCGATCGCGTTGGCCAAGGTGAGTCATCTGCCGCGCGTCGCGGCGGTCGAGTCGGCGATCGTCTCGGCGGCGGCCGGGCTGATCCTCGCGTCAGGGGCACGGATCGCCCAGCGCCTCACCCGTGCGCCGCTGCTGCTGATCCTCGCGGCGGCGATCGTCGTCGCGATCGACGTGGCACGCGTGCCGCTGGTCGTCGCGGTCGTCGCCGGTGCGCCGGTCGCGATGCTGCTGTCGCGGGTGCGGTTCGGCCGGTGAACGATCTCGCTGCACTTGCGTGGCGCTTCGGACTGCTGTCGTTCGTCGCCGTCGGAGGCGGCAACGCGATGTACCCGCAGATTCGCGCCGACGCCGTCACGCAGATGCACTGGCTGACCGACCGCGGCTTCACCGAGCTGGTCGCGGTCGCGCAGTTCGCGCCCGGCCCGAACGTGCTGATCGTGCCGCTGGTCGGCTGGCACGTCGCCGGCTGGACCGGGGCGTTCGTCGCGCTGCTGGCGTTCTTGGTGCCGTCCTCGATCATCACGGTCGCGGTCGGGCGCGCGCTGCGCCGGCGCGCGGAGGTGCCGTTCGTCGCCGCCCTGCGGACGTCGCTGCGGCCGGTCGCCGCCGGACTGTTCTTCGCTTCGGGGATCGCGCTGGTGCACTCGACGGGCGCGACGGCGGGCGGCATCGCGATCACCGCCGCCGTCGCGGTGCTGGCAACGGTCAGCGACGTGAACCCGCTCTGGTGGCTGCTCGGCGCGGCCGCGGTCGGCGCGGTCGTCGGCTGACGCCCGAAGGTCGTTCCGCGACCAGCGGGAAGCTTGCCCGGCATTTGCTCCCGTCTTTGAGGAAGGGTCTCAATGGCGACGTTCGATTACGACGTGGTGATCGTCGGCGCGAGCTTCGGCGGCGTCGCCGCCGCACTCGCTGCCGCAGCCGACCCGAAGGTCAAGGTCGTGCTGCTCGAGCCGACGCAATGGGTCGGTGGCCAAGCCACGTCGCAGGGCGTGACGCGCTGGGACGAAGCGGCGCAGACGCTCACCGAGACGACGGGCAGCCCGCAGTCGTATCGCTACCTGCGCCACCTGATTCGCGCCGAATACAACGGGAAGCGCTCGCAGGCCGGCACCGAGCAGCAGTACTTCAATCCCGGCTTCGCGCGCGTCGGACCGCCGTTCGGCAACGAAGGACATCCGTTCGCAGCCGATCCCGGACTCACGCGCCAGGTGTTGATGACACAACTGCAGGACGCCGGCGTCGACGTCAAGCTCGGCGTGACCGTCACCGGCGCATCAGTGCAGAACTCCGCGATCCAGAGCTTGTCAGCGGGGTCCGATCTGTACGTCGGCAAGGTCTACATCGACGCGACCGATGTCGGTGACCTGTTGCCGCTGTGCAACATTCCGTGGGTGATCGGCGCCGAAGCGCGCTCGGACACGGGCGAGTCGCAGGCCGAAGGGTCGGCGCACCCCGAGTGGATCCAGCCGATCACCGTGCCGATCGCCGTGCAGTGGCAGCCGCCGGGCGAAGACCATCGCATCCCGCAGCCCGACAACTATGCCGACATCCGGCAGCGCCAGGGCTTCGACCGCATCAAGCACGGCGGTGACGGCGACATCACGGTCGTGTACCATCCGGGCCAGCTCAGCGACACGCTGTTCAACTACCGCCAGTTCATCGATCCGGCCAACTTCAACGACAACCGCGCGCCGCGCACGACCCTCAACGTCGGCAGCAACGACTACCTCGCGGCAGCGATTCCCTCCAATCCGCACTCGGCAAGCGCCGACGATGCGGTCGTTGCGGCGGCACGCGCCGTCTCGATCGCGTACGTCTACTATCTGCAGAACGACGTGCCGCGCGACGACGGTAACGGAACAGGTTACCCGAACCTGATGATCGATACGGCGGCGTTCGGAACCGCCGACGGCACGGCGCCGGCGGCGTATATCCGCGAGTCGCGCCGGCTGGCCAAGCCGTTCGTGCGCATCGTGCAGCAGGACATCGATGCGGCCGTCTATCCGGGGCCGCGGGCCAAGAACTTCGTCGACAGCTGCGGGATCGGCTGGTACGCGGCCGACGTGCACGAGGGCTGGTACGCGACCAACGGTCAGCAGGCCGACGCGTTCACGCCCAACATCGGCACGCCGTGGCACGGAATCAAGACCGCGCCGTTCCAGGTTCCGCTAGGATCGCTGTTGACCGAAGGTTTGAGCAACTTCGTCGCGGGATGCAAGAACATCGGCGCGACGCACCTGACATCGGGTGCCTACCGCGTGCACCCGGTCGAGTGGGCGATCGGCGAAGCCGCCGGCGTCTTCGCCGCCTACTGCACGACCCAGAACGTGGCGCCGGCCGACGCGTGGAACAACGCCGGCCGCGTCACCGCGTACCAGTCACGGCTGCTCGCGCGCGGGACCCCGATCTGCTGGTGGGACGACGTTCTGTTCTCCAACGGCGCCCAGGCCTATACGGCGATCCATCTGCTCGGTGCGCGCGGCACGTTTCAAGGCGACGGCGTGACGCGCAACTTCAATCCCAGCGGCAACTTCCCGGCGTCGTCGCAAGAAGCGATCGACGAGCGCTGCAACCACAACTTCGACTGGCCGAGCACCTCGCTGACGCGCGCACAAGCCGCCGTGCTGATCTGCCAGCAGCTCGGCATCCCGTAGCCGCGCGCCGGCGGCTCGGGCGAGCGAGCCCGGACTAGTCGGCGACGAGCGGCTTGATCTCGCCGAACCGGCCGGCGCGGAAGTCGGCGAACGCGCGCTGGATCTCGTCGGGCGTGTTCATCACGAACGGGCCGTAACGCACCATCGGTTCGCGCACCGGCCGCGCCGCGAGCAGCAGCACCTCGAGCGCGTCGCTGCCGGTATTGGCGAGCTCGACCGCGTCGCCGTCGCCGGCAAAGATCGCGTAGTCGCCGCGGCGCAGCTCGCGCGTGCCGGCACGGCCGGTGCCGGCGAACACGTACGCCGTCGCGGTCCAGTCGCGCGGCACCGCGTGCGTGATGCGCGCGCCCGGCGCCAGCGTCGCATGAACGTAACTCCACGGCGTCACCGTGTGGATCGGACCGCTGACGCCGAACGCGTTGCCGGCTAGAACGCGCGCGGTGACGCCGTCGACCGGATGCACGACCGGGATCGCCGACGCCGGAACATCCTTGTAGCGCGGCGCGAGCGCCTTGTCGGCGCGCGACAGGTTCACCCAGATCTGGAACCCGTGGCGCAAACCGCCGGTGCGCTGGAACGCCTCGGTCGGCAGCTCCGAGTGAACGAGCCCGGCCCCGCCGAGCATGTACTGGGCATCGCCCGGCCGCAGGATCCCGTGATTGCCGTGCGAGTCGAGGTGCTCCATCTCGCCCGCGATCAGGTACGTGATGAGCTCGAAGCCCTTGTGCGGATGGTCGGGCGCACCTTCGGCCTGGCCCGGCGCGTGCTCCATCGGGCCCATCTCGTCGAGCAGCAAGAACGGGTCGATCTGATCGACCGTCCGCGTCGGGAGCGGCCGGTGGACGAGGAAACCGGCGCCTTCGTGCCCGGCGACGGCCGGGATGACGTGGGCAAGCGAGCGAGTCGATGCGGTGGGCTGGACGGGCATAACCTTACGAACAGTAGCCGACAGCGAAAAGGTTGCCGCTTGGCTCCGACCACGGGTGGTCGGCCGCCGTGCCATCCGGGGTACGGGAGGGCGCATGGGCAAGCGCGTACTGCTCGCGATCAATACCCGGGCACGCCGGGGACGCGCGGCGCGCGACCGGGCCGGCGAGCTGCTGCGGGCGCGCGGGCACGAGGTCATCGAGGCGCGGCTCGACGGCACGCGCGACGGCCTGTCGCGCGCGATCGCCGCGCAGCGCGACGCCGCCGACGTGGTGATGATCGGGGGCGGCGACGGCACGCTGCTGACCGCGATCGACGGGCTGATCGCCGCCAAGCTGCCGCTGGCGGTGTTGCCGCTGGGCACGTTCAACGAGCTCGCTCGCACCCTCGGCATCCCGCTCGACCTCGACGCGGCGACGGCGCTGGTCGACGACGGCGTCCCGTTCGCGCTCGACGTCGGAACGGTCAACGGCGCGCACTTCCTCAACGAGGCGTCGATCGGCATCTCCACCCGCGTCACTTCGCTGCAGACGCCCGACGTGAAACGGCGTTTCGGCATGCTCGCGATCCCGCTCACGACGCTGCGCGCGCTGCGCCATGCGCGCCCGATGCACCTCGAGATCGAGCTCGAGGACGGAACGACGCGCCGGCTGCGAGCGGTGCAGCTGACGGTCGCCAACAGCTACCGTTTCGGTGGGGTGGTCGAGAACCCGGAAGCCAGCTTGGAGGACGGCCGGCTGTGGCTGTACTCGATCGATGCCAAGAACGTCTGGCAGATCGTCCGGGTGCTGGCGGCGGTCGCGGTGCGCCGCTTCGCGCAGACGCCGGAGGTCGTCGCGCTGCGCGGCCGGCGCTTCGTGGTGCGCTCCGTCCACGGGCACGGCCATCATGTCGCGGCCGACAGCGAGCGGATCACCCGGCTGCCGGCGGAGTTCGGGATCGTCAACCGGGCGCTCACGGTGCTGGTGCCGCCGGACCGGGTACCAGCGATACGGTGATCGACTACTTCCGCCCGACCAAGTTCGCCACGCGCATCAACCAGATCGATCCGACCGAGCTGCGCGGGCGCGGCATCCGCGGCGCGATCGTGGACCTCGACAACACGCTGGTCGGGTTCCGGTCGCTCGCGCCGCTGGAAGAGGATGCGGCCTGGGTCGTGCGGGCGAAGGACGCCGACGTGCGGGTCGCGGTCCTCACCAACAACGGCACGCCGTGGGCGTCGCAGGTCGCCAAGGATCTCGGCGTGCCGTGCATTCCGCGCGCGCGCAAGCCGCTGCCGCACGGCTTCCGGCGCGCGATGAACGTGCTCGAACTGCGCGCCGACGAGGTCGTCGTGATCGGCGACCAGCTGTTCACCGACGTGCTCGGCGCGAAGCTGGCCGGACTCGAAGTGATCCTGGTCGATCCGCTGGTGCGGCACGATCCGTGGAACACGCGGCCGCTGCGCTGGCTCGAGCGCGTGCTGATGCGCGGCGTTCCGCGCGCCTGATGGACGCGGCCAAAGCGGTCGCGCTGCTCGACGGGATCGTCGCCGCCGAGCGCGCCGATCCGTCGATCGATCCGCACTACGGCACGCGCTGGTGGATCCCGGACGGCGGCGCGGAGGTCGGCGTCGTGCTGCTGCACGGGCTGACCAACTGTCCGCCGCAGTACGACCGGCTCGGCGAGCAGCTCCACTCGCGCGGTCACGCGGTTCTCGTTCCGCGCATGCCCTACCACGGCTACCGTGACCGGATGACCGAAGCGATCGCGAACCTGCGCGCGCCCGATCTCGAAGCCGCCACGCTGCGCGCGGTCGTTGCGGCGGCGTTCTGCGCACGGCGCATCGTCGTGCTCGGCATCTCGGTCGGCGCGACGCTGGCCGGCTGGCTGGCGTCGCGCACGCGGATCGACACGGCGATCGCGCTGGCGCCGTTCTGCGGCCTACGCGAGATACCGGGCGGCGCGAACGATGCGCTCGGCACGCTGCTGCGGCGCGTGCCGAATCGATTCTCGTGGTGGGACCCGCGGCGCAAGGAGGCGCAGGAGCCGGCCCACGGTTACCCGCGCTTCTCGACCCGCGCGCTCGGCGAATCGCTGCGCATCTCCACGGACATCGATACCGCACCGCACGGCCCGCACGCGCGCCGCGCGGTGCTGGTGCTCAACGACGACGATCCGGTCGTCAACAACGCGCACGCGCGGCGGCGCTTCGCGACGTTGCGCGACTACGGCGTCGACGTCGACGACGTCGCGCTCCAAGGGATGCCCGACATCCACGACCTCATCGAGCCGCAGATCCCACAAGAACAGACCGAGCTCGTCTACCCCGTGCTGATCGACCTCATCGAACAGCGCCCGGCATAGCTCACTGCGGCGACCTCGCGAGCGGTTCAGCCGGCGTCGGGACCCGGCGACACTCCGCCGACATCCGAGGCACCCGCGGTCGGGTCGGGATCATCGACGTTGACCTGGACGTCGACACCGACCGGCGGCAGCGGCGCACCCGTGCCGTCGGCACTCTCGTCGTCATCGATGATGTCGTCGCTGACGTCGTCGATCTCTTCGCCGACGTCCTCGGCCTCGTCCATCGTGAACTCGTCGATCTCGCTGGTATCGCCTGCACCGGTCATCCGTCGTTCGCGCCTCCGTCGGCCGTGTTGCCCAGACCGCCTCCCAGCTCGTCTCCGTCGATCTCGCCGTCCTGCGCGTGCGCATCGGCGAGGACGTCCGACGGCGGCAGGACGTCCGACGGTCGTTCGTTGCGATCGCTCATGGGAGCCTGGTTCCCGTCCGAAGCCCGCTTGAAAGGACCGCCGGTGCCAATCGGGTACGACCGGGCGTGCGATACAGAAAGCTCGGGCGCTGGGGCGTCAAGGTTTCGTCGGTCGGCCTGGGATCGTGGCTGACCTACGGCAGCTCGGTCGAAGAGGATGCGGCGCGTGCGTGCATCGAGCGCGCGTACGAGCGCGGCGTGACGTTCTTCGACACCGCGAACGTCTACGCGCGCGGCCGTTCCGAAGAAGTCGTCGGGCGCGCGATTCGCGGGTTCCGGCGCGACTCGATCGTACTGGCGACCAAAGTGTACTTTCCGATGGGCGACGGACCGAACGACCGTGGCCTGTCGCGCAAGCACGTCCGCGAGCAGATGGACCTGTCGTTGCGGCGGCTCGGCGTCGAGTATGTCGATCTGTACCAGTGCCACCGCTACGACACGAGTACGCCGCTCGAGGAGACCGTGCGCGCGATGGACGATCTGGTGCGCGCCGGCAAGACGCTGTACTGGGGCGTCAGCGAGTGGAACGCCGACCAGATCGCGTCGGCAGTCGGCCTCGCGCGTGCGCGCGGCTGGTCGGAGCCGGTCTCGAACCAGCCGCAATACAGCGCATTGTGGCGGCGCGTCGAGCAGCGTGTCTTCCCTGCCTGCCGCGAGTTCGGGCTCGGCAACGTCGTCTGGTCGCCGCTGGCGATGGGGATCCTGACCGGCAAGTACACCGACGCCGCCAACCCGCCGGCCGGCACGCGCGCGGCCGGCCGCTCCAAGGACATGATGGAGGACTACTTCACCCAACCCGTCCTCGACGCCGTGCAGCGGCTGCAGCCACTGGCACAGCGCGCCGGCTGCACGCTCGCACAGCTCGCGCTGGCCTGGTGCCTGCGGGACGAAGTCGTCTCGTCGGTGATCGTCGGCGCGACGCGCGCCGAGCAGGTCGACGACAACGTCGCCGCTGCCGATCTCGACGTCGACCCGAGCATCTTCGCCGGGATGGACGCGATCCTCGGGCCGATCGTGCCGTTCGAGCCTTACGTGGCGTAACGGCGCTTCAGCCGCGTGGAACGGCGGATCGGAACGGCGGGATGGGCGCTGCCGAGTGACGTCCGCGACCGGTTTGCGGGCGACGGCTCGCAGCTCGAGCGGTACGCGCGCGTGTTTTCGTGCGTCGAGATCAACTCGTCGTTCTACCGGCCGCATCGGCTGACGACGTACGCGCGCTGGGCGGCGAGCGTCCCTGACGGATTCCGGTTCGCGCTCAAACTCCCGCGCGAGATCACGCACCGCCGGCGACTGGTCGGCGTCGACGAACCGTTGGAGAGCTTTCTCGACGAGAGCGCAGGCCTCGGCGCGAAGCGCGATGTGCTGCTCGTGCAGCTTCCGCCCAGCCTCGCGTTCGAGGGCTCAGTGGCGGAGGCGTTCTTTGCGCTGTTACGTTCGAGCTATGCCGGTCGCATCGCGTGCGAGCCGCGCCACGCATCGTGGTTCGAGCCGCCGGCCGACCAGATGCTGCGCGCGCACGATGCGGCGCGAGTGGCAGCCGATCCGCCGCCCGTCCCCGCCGCCGCTGAACCGGGCGGTGCGGCGACGTTCACCTACCGCCGCCTGCACGGATCGCCCGACGTCTACTGGTCCTCGTACGACGACGCACAGATAACGGCAATCGCTGCCGCGCTGCGCACCGCGACCGCTCCGGCATGGTGCATCTTCGACAACACCGCCCGCGGCGCAGCGACGCCGAACGCGCTCGCGACGCTCGCCGCGCTCGGCTAGCAATTCCTGTCGAGTTTCTGGTATTCTCACAGGCATGGAAATCGGCGCCCGGAAGCTGAAATCGACCCCGACGCTGGAGCGGGTCCTCTCGACACTCCGTCGCGAGGAGGCGGGTCTGCGCCGCCGGGGCATTCTCCACGCCGGCGTGTTTGGTTCGGTCGCACGGGGCGAGGACACACCGTCCAGCGATGTCGATATTCTTGTCGAGATCGATTACGCGTCGTCGTTTAGTACGATGGACCTCATGGAAATCGAAGAGCAGCTAGCGAGCCTATTCGGCCGTCGCGTCGATGTCGTGTCAGCGGGCGGTCTAGAGCAGAAGCATGCCGGAATCCGGCGAGACACCATCCAGGCATTCTAAGCGGTGGCGAAGCATAGTCCGGATCAATCGTTAACCGACATCTACAGCAATATTGAGGCCGCTAGGCGTTATGTCGATGGCGTGTCTGCCGACGCCTTTAAGCAAAACGATGAGAAGGTGCAGGCTGTGTTGCACCGGCTTCTAAAGGCGTCTGAAGCGGCGATCCGTCTGCGGAGGGAATGGCCGGAGCGCTACGAGGAATTCGCGCTTCGCTATCCGCGCGTTTCATGGCAAAGGTTCCGGGGACTTGGCGACCGCTACCGGCACGGATACGACATCGTCGACCTTGATCTCGTATTGAGTGATTTGAACGGCTATCTTCGAGATGTTCAGGCAGCGATCATGGAAGAACTTCCTCTCGTAAAAGTCTCTTCCGAAGGATAGCATTAGTTCTCGCTGGGGGTGGGGTGCTCGTTGGGATCGGGGACGAGCGTGCCGAGGAAGGCCCCCAGGATGTCGGCCGGTGCGTTGTTCTGGGGGCCGCCGATCACGCTCCAGTCGAAGTACTCGTTGACGTCGGAGCGCTGCAGCGTGCTCTCGAGGATCTCGAGCGCTTCGTCGGACATGATCATCCAGAGCAGCACGACGGCGTCGACCTCGCGCGCGCGCTCGAGGACGTGGTAGCGGTAAGCCCAGATCACGCCTTCGTCCTCTTCGACGAACGCCTCGTTGAGCTGAGCGACCCGGTTGCGCAGAAACTCGGTGGCCTCGTCGGGAGTGAGGTCGTACCAGGCCGGGCGCGGGATGAACGTGGTCAGATAGAACTGCGGCGGCGAGTCCTCGTCATCGTCGTCGAGGTCGGGTTCGTCGTCCAAATCCGGTTCATCGTCGAGATCGGGTTCGTCGCGGTGGTCGTGGCCTTCGTCCTCGGGTTGCTGGGCCGGGTCTCGCGGGTCCATTCGTCTCCTGTACCCGTTTGGCGTCGACGTGCCTCTCGCGTCGCTCGCTGACGGCGCGGAACTCGCGCCGGCTAGTCGTAGATGCCGCGAACCGTCCAGCCGTCGCGTTCGTGCGCGATCCGCAGCAGCGAGCCGTCTTCGAGGTAGACGTCGTACTCGTCGCGCGCGAGCGGCGCACCTTCGCCGGTCGCCGTCGCCCACCAGCTCTCCTCGACCCGCCACGGGCCGGCGACCTCGACCGCCTGCTGTGGCGGCGAGCCGACGAAACGCGGCGCGCCGTCGAGCACGCGCACGTCGACCGGCTGCGGCGCGAGCAGCCGCAGCTGCAACGTCGCGACCGGCGCGTCGTGCGCAACGAGCGCGTCGCCGACGCGAGGTCCCTTGGTCGCGATCTTCTCCAGCGTGAACGGCTCGAACGCGTAGCGCCGTTCGATGCGCGGGCCGTCGAGCACGCGCGCGCGCAGCGCGAGGCCTTCACCCAGCGCGGCGTCTAGACGTGCGAGCACGACGCCGATCGTGTCGGGATCGGGATCGCCGGCCGCGAACAGCGACATCGTGACGCCGCCGCCGGCGAGCTCTTCGGCCGCCAGCCGCAAGCCGACCACCGGCGCGTCGAGCACGACGCCTTCGAGCCGTGCGCGCAGCAGCTCGAACAGCGTCGATGCGACGGCGGTCGGTTGCGCGACGCGCACGGCCAGCGCACGGGTGTCACCGTTCTCGCAGTCGAGCGCGAGCGCGAGTCGCCCCGCGCGCTTCCCCGCCGCGCACAGATCGTCGACGACGCGGCCGACCAGCGTGCGCAACGCGAACAGCACCTGCTCTTCGGACGACGCCTCGCCTTCACCGTAGAGCCCGCGGTCGATGCGCAACGCGCGCGCGCGCGGGCGCAACGGACGATCGTCGACACCGCGCGCGCGCGCGTGCCACACCGCCGCTTCGCTGCCGAAACGGCGCACGAACGGGCCGTGCGGCAGCGCCGCCAGCTCGCCGAGCGTCGTCACGCCGAGCAGCCGCAGCCGGTCGGCGACACGCGAGTCGATCTCCAGCGCCTCGATCGACAGCGGCGCGACGAACGCCGCCGGATCGTCGTGGGCGCCACACACGACGTCGCTGCCGTTCTTCGGCTTGCGCTGAGCTTGGCGAAGGGTCGCGGCGTGGGCGACGAAGCGGTTCGGGCCGATCCCGATCCGAACCGGCAGCGCGAACCCGTCGTGCAGATCGTGCAGCGAACGCAGCGCGGTGCGCACCCCGCGCAGCCAGTCGGTGGATCCGGAGCCGATGCCGTGCATGTCGAGATACGCGCGGCCCCAGCCGTCGTCTTCGACGATCGGTGACGCGGCGTCGAGCGCGTCGAGCACCTGCGACCACACCCGCGCGTCGGCGGCCGGATCGTCGAACGCGGTGCGCGCTTCGGTCGCGACCGCTTGCGCCTGCACCAGCGTCATTCCCGCGCGCACGCCCAGCTCGGCCGCGGCCGGCGTGCGATCGACCACTCGCCCGCGCTCGATGCGATCGGCGAGGATCAGCGGCGCGCCGAGATCGAGCGCAGGCTGCGTCAGCCTCGCGACGGCGAGCCGGAAGGCGGGGAACCAAACGCAGACGATCGCCACCGTAACGTCCTCAGCGCCGCCTACGTTGAACGGGCATGCTGTACGCGCTCATCTTGGCGCTGGCGATCCCCACCTACGGACCGATGCCGGCGCCCACACCTTCGGCTCCCGCGTACCTGCGCGTGCCGAACGATCCCGGCGAGGCGCTGATCGTCAACTCGGGCTCGACCAATCGCGCCGGATACCGCCTGCGCGTGTTTACCAACGGCACCACCACGTTGCAACAGGGCGATGTCCCGATCAAGAAACAGATATCGCTCACGCTGGTCAAGCGCTTCTTCGCCGATCTCAAAGCGGCCGGCGAGCTCGACAAGCTCACCTCGGCGCGCTGCATGAAGAGCGCGTCGTTCGGCTCGACGACGCAGATCGGATATCTCGGCAAGATGTCGCCCGACGTGTCGTGTCCGGGATCACCGTCGATGCGCGCACTGCAGGTCGACGCCGACGCGCTGGCCGACGCGGCCGGCGTCTCGATGCTGCCGCGCTGAACATGAGATCGCGCTGAGAGCGCGGTGAGCATTCGCTGAAAGAGGGTGTCGCGGAACGCGCGCTGCGGCTACGATGCATCTGTCCTTCGACGCCGGGCCCGGCGAGGAGCGCAGCCATCATCACCTCAGGAGATATGCGATGCTCACCAAGACCCTGCTCGCCACCGCCCTGTTCGCCTCGTTCGTCGCGCCGCTCGCCGCGAGCGCCGGCGAGGTCGAGAACCGCGTCCACCACGAGAACGCTCGCATCGACCAAGGCGTGCGCAACGGCTCGCTGACGTACGGCGAGTACCACCGCCTCGACAACGGCCTCGACCGCATCCAGGCCGAGCGCAACCGCGACCTGCGCCGCGACGACGGCCGGCTCACCGCCGCTCAGCACCGCACGCTGAACCGTCAGGAGAACAACCTCTCCAGCCGCATCTACTTCGACAAGCACAACATCAACCGCCAGCACTAGTCGCGAACACACGCGTTCGGCCTTCGGCCGATCCGCCCGCAACTTCGACACGCTGAGCGCAGGCTTCGCGCACATCGACCGGTAGCGGGCGGTCTTCGAACGAATCACAGCGCACGAGCGCGTCGCCCACCGGGGCGGCGCGTTTGTGCTTGCGGACCAGCGCGCGCACATCGTAGCCCGCCAGCTCGCAGCAATGTCCGGCCGGCCCGTTCCAGCGCACGCGCTCGATCGCCGTCTCGAGCCGCAGCGAGGCGAAGTAGCGCAACTCGGCCGACCCTTCGTCGGCGACCGCGACCAGTAACGCGTTGGCGCGGTGCGCGAGGCCGGCCAGCCGCGTCCAGGCGGCGGCGCCGGTTCGCCGGCCGCCGGGGAGCGCCGCGATGACGACGACGGTGAACGCCCCCGAGCGCACGACGATGTCGGCGGCGCGCGCGACGGCGATCGGCTCGGCCGCCCGGACCACCAGCAGCCGGTCCAGCCGCACCCCGGCCGCGACGAGCGCCGGAGGGAACAGGTCGATCCCGATCAGCGCCCCCAGCCCGCGCCGGGTCGCCGCCGCCAGCAGCCGCGCCGCCAGCGCGCTGCGGCCCGAGCTGGGTGGCCCCTCGAGGCTGGCGATCGTCCCGCGCGGGAAGCCGCCGCCGACCGCCGCGTCGAGCGACCCGATCCCGGTCCGCACCAGCGCCTCATCGCCCAGCGCGAAGGCCGCCGCCGTCGCCTCGCGGTGCTCGCGCTCGAGCCGCTCGCGCAAGGCGGCAAAGCTCGGTCCCGGAGCCCGCGAGAGGGCCAGATCAGCGCCCATGGGACGCCTAGTCTAATCGAACATGTGTTCGATTGTCAAATCCGACTGCCTTGTGCGATTAGCGCTGTCTCGGCGGCTCGGAGCATCGATAACCGTCGGAACGATGCCGCCGTCAGGTCGACAGTCTCCTAGCAAACCGGTCCCGCGTGGCCCTTACGGTTTTGGATCGACTCCGCCGACGAGGGGGGTTGACGGGCAGCCGAGCGGCGGCCTGCAACTGGGGACCGTCGTCACGCGCGTCGTGGTGCGGCGGCTGCATGGTCTATGGCCTCACGCGACCAAGGTCCCCCTCGTGCTGCGGTTTCTACAAAGAGAGTTCACGTTGGAGAAGGCCGCCTCTAAGGTGCTTTGGACGATTCTGTTCGCGGCATTGACGAGAGCGTTCTTTTGGCTCCTCGGTATCTCGCTCGAACACAAAGAGCTTTGGTACTGGATAATTGTCCCAGCGGTTTACTTGTCCGTAATCCTCGCGTTTACGGGGCTCGCGCGTGGCTCTGGCCCTCAAATCGTCGGGGAAATCGAGTGGATGAGTATAGGCGATGTCCCGCCGCAACCGCCCGGATTCCCTCCGGGCGCGATGATTGTACTTATCGCCATCATTAGCAATCGCGGCGATGCTACGTCGCTGGAAGGTTGGGCGCTCAGCATACAAATTGAAGGTCAGAAGCGGGTTGATACGTTGCCATATCCCGTGCCTGAAGCGCTCCACTTTCCATTTATAGGCACAACGCTAAAGGGGGCAGACGCACTGCATATTAAACTTGCAGAGAAGTTGCTCGGCAAAGGCGAACGCGTGCGCGGTCTCCTAATGTTTGACGCCGCGGCGGTTTCACCGTCGCACCTCGGGAAACCAGGTCAAGTTTTCACCCTTTCGGTCGAGGACTATCAGAACCGTCGATGGTCCATTAACTACACCTGGAAGGCGCAAATGGACATTTCGCCACGAATGTTTTCCGGTATGACGATCAGTTCAGGCGTCCCGATGCCGCCGGAGGCTTCAACCATAGTAACTCCTGCAATCACTCCGGCGCCGCCTTCCGAAAGCTAGGCCGCTAGGCAGCACCTCGGGCAGACGCGCGAGGTCCTGCAAGGCAAAACGCGGCCGGTGATCCCCGCCTTAATCGCCGGCGTCGTTCGGATCGACATGTGCTTGCGCGGCAAAAGTTGTAGTGCATAGGAGTTCGAGCGCGCTGTATGTTCTCCGCGTTCTTACGAGGCCGTTCGTTAGGCGCGTGAACTGGCGCATCGACATGCGCAACGTGAGGTTCATCCGCTCGACGTAGGCAATCGATACACCGTCGATACTGGGGAATGCGGCAAAACGCCCTTGCGGTGAACGCGCTTCACGACCATCGGCACGTGTTTCTGGCCCGGACCATGTCATCAATGAGGCCGTAGTCCTTCAGACATGGCCTTAGCGCGTCTCAGCCAGTCGTCCGTGTCAAGACGTGGCCGGATTGAAATGGACCAGTACCTACGGCGCCGTAAGTGGAGATTGAAGGCTCCACATAAATGTTGGCCTTGTGTTCTCCGCAGCTTCGGTACAAAAAAGCAAGACCGCCTTGCGGCGGCCTGCGCCCTCTCGCCGAGGCTTGAGGGGAGATGTCCTCGGAGATACCGCCAGACGGTAGATCTGTCAAGAGGTTCCCATAGCAGGGAATAAAGATCGCCGTCTCGCGCAGAGGAGCCAGGCGGCGAGAATGTTCAGGGTCGTTCGCTTCGCAGCGCTTCGGAGTTCATCGAACTCACTCAGGAAAGCGGGCGGCCAGGTCGTCGCGCGTCCATAAAATGTCGGCGGTGGGCCAGTTCGATCTTACAAAGCTTGAGCGATGAAGGACCGCATGGAGGCTAACCGCGGGGGGACAACGAGAGGGTGTGGGGGATAAACCGGGGGCCTGCAATGTATTGGACGCAGGACGCCGCCGACCTCATCGCCGCCACCGCCGTCGCCCTCGCTGTGCGCGCGATTGACGCGCGTACAGGCCCCGACGAAAGCGACTTTCCGTGCCCGACTGGCGCCCCCGCAAGCGGTACACCGAGGCCGACCACCTCGCCCGGCTCCGTGCCGTCCTCCACCGCCGGATCGACGGCTGCCCCTGGCGGCGTTGACGAAGCTCCAGGAGGTCGCAGCGCTTCTGGAGACCGGGGAGCCGATCGGGACGTTCCTAGCCCGCGAGAAGCTCGGCAAGCGCCGGGGGGCACGTTCAAGTCCAAAATTCAAACTGACCCACTACCAAAATGTCCGGCATATTCGTAATGGCCGTACATCTGACAGAAGCATTGAAGAAGAGCCGCAGAGACCCGGCGGTCTCAGCGTAGGGAAGGCCGATGAGTTAGGCTGAGCAACCGATGGCCTGTAAGATCTGTCTGAGCGCATTCTACGGCGTGTCTTCCCCCAGCACGGGTTGTGCTTAGCAGGACAACGCACACACAACGAGTATCACGCTTCCCTCCGTCGGTGTGGCGGATTTTTGGGTGAAGGGTGTTTACGTTGAAGTCTCTTTGCGAGATGGCGGTCAAGCCGCTGGTTAGCTCGCTATTGTGTTGCACGGTCGCGCTCGCAGTTGTCGCATGCGGTGGCGGATCGTCGTCGAGTACAGCATTCACGCCACTGGGCGCCGGCTCGCAGTCGAAAGGGCACGCGCGTCAGATTCAGTGTGCAGGAACGACTCAAGATCCTGACGGTTCGGGAACACAAGTTCCGATCAAAGGTGATCCTAGCGGTGACCCGTGTCCAGACCCTGGTGGTGGCGATATTGGTAGCCCTGGATTTGAAAACGGGAGCGGTGGGGACGATAACAGTGGTGGCTCGACCGGCGCACCAACTCAGATTGCATACACTGGGCCACCAAAGGATACGAACCGCTGCGCCGGGGCAGGTGTAACGTCAGGACTCGACATCGGCGCACCAATTACGCCGGCGACGAACAACTCCTCAGGAACAACGTACTACGTCGATAACATCGCGGTAATCAACATGCCTGTCGGGCCTAACGGTGCTTGGCAGACCGTGGCGTTTCTGTACGCTGCAAACGAGACGCAGAACACGACATCGGCTGCCCAGTTCTACTTCCTCGAAGTCATTGCAAACGGACAGACGAACTGGCAGGCGGGCCTAACGCTGGGAACCAACGTCGGGCCGGTTAATGGCGCAGTCGCGGGTGGGGGAGGCCGAACGTGGAACGATACCAATTCCATCTCGTGGTTCTTCCCGAACCCGCCAGGTCAGTCGCGTCTGCCGACAGGTTCGACCGAGGGTAGTTGCTGGCAGAACTACGCGATGCCGATAATGCCGGGTGCAACGTCGCCGGGCAACGGATAACGAAGAAGATGCCGTACACGGTCCCTCCCACAGTCTGGATTCGGGGCTTACCAGACTTCACAACCTGCAGCGGGTCAAAGATGGACGTCGGCGCTCCAATCTCCACCGCTCTCGATCCGGCGACGCTGTACGTCGAATCAATCGCCGAGATAGTGAACCCCAACGATGTTGTCGTCGGATGGGTTTATCTCGCGGCGAGTCCCTCGCGTCGCTCCGAACGCGTTTTCGTCTATCCCAAGACGACGATGTCTGACGCCGCGCGAAAATCGCTGGGAGTTGTCGAACAAGGGCTGTATCCGTTGCCTCGATCGTGGGACGCGAGGATGCTTCGAATTCGCCGATGTACGTCGGTCGAGCGCCCTGCTGGGTAGGTAATCAGCAGTCGCAGGGGCGTTGATGAGTGCGCCCCTGCGATCGCGGGTTGATGGACGAAAGCGCTCGCGCCTTGCGGACGCAAGTGCGGGCATGGTAGCGTTCGACCATGATCCCCTCTGGAGCTTCGGTTCCAGGGTGCGAGGCCGCCGAATAGGCGGCCTTGGCGTTTCAGAGATTAGCGTTTCGCGAAGCGGTGGCGAGGTAGGCGACGAGGAGGAAGGTCAAGACCTCGCGGTGGGTGCGGTCGAGCTCGTAGTCGGCCATCAGCTCGTCGACCAGGGCGAAGCCGCCGAACAGGGCGGCAGCGAGGGCGAAGGCGCGTTCGCGGTCGCCGCGGGCGAAGGCGACGGCTGCGACCGTCTCGGCCGCGACCACCCCGCCTAACAGCATCCCCAGCAACGGGCGCGGCAAGCCCAGCGGGGCGAGCAGCTTCTCCATCGCGGCGAAGTTGTGCGAGCGCCAGCGCGCGGCGGCGGGGACGATCCCGAACGCCGCCGCGAGGTCGCACAGGTTCTTGAACGCCGCTAGGCCGTGCCAAGCGGCGAGCGTGCCCAGGACGGTGCCGCGAAGGGAGATCATGTCGTTCCTCTTCCCAGGAGGGACAACGGTCCGGTGTGGGGATGAACCGGAGAGCCCCGTGTCCGTACCGTCCACCATCTCCGCCGCGGCGATCGACGTCGCCCCGATTCGCTTCGTCGACCGCACCCTGGCCAACGGCCTGCGGGCGATCCTCGTGCGCGATCCGCGCGTTCCGTCGGTCGCGATCAACGTCGCGTATCGGGTCGGCGGCAAGGACGATCCGCCCGGGCGGTCGGGGTTCGCGCACCTGTTCGAGCACCTGATGTTCAAGGGGACCGCGCGCTCGGGGCCCGAGACGATCGACCGGCTGACCGAGGACGTCGGCGGGTTCAACAACGCGTTCACCACCGAGGACATCACCAACTACTACGAAGTGATCCCGTCGAACCACCTCGAGCGGCTGCTGTGGGCCGAGGCGGACCGGCTGGCGGCGCTGGTGGTGAACCAAGACAACTTCACCACCGAGCGCGAGGTCGTGATCGGCGAGTACGACCAGCGCGTGCTGGCCGAGCCGTACGGAATGCTCGACGAGCTGGTGAACAGCGAAGCGTACGCGGTGCATCCGTACCGCCGCGGCGTCATCGGCAGTCCGGCCGAGCTCAACGCCGCGTCGCTCGACGACGTCGTCGCGTTTCATGCCACCTACTACCGGCCCGACAACGCGATCCTGGTGGTCGCCGGCGATCTCGAACCCGAGCGCGCGCTGGAGTGGGTCGAGCGATACTTCGGAGCGATCGCGACGCCGCCGTCGGCGATCCCGCGCGTGACGGCGGTCGAGCCGGAACAGACCGCCGAGCGCACGTACGAGTACCGCGCGGCGAACGTTCCGCTGCCTGCCGCCGAAGAAGCGTACCACATCCCGAGCGCCGCGCATCCCGACGCGGCCGCGCTCGACGTGCTCGAGACGCTGCTCGGCTCGGGGCGGTCGTCGCGGCTCTACACGTCGCTGGTGTACGAGAAGCAGTTGGCGTCGAGCACCTACGCGGTCGCGGATCTGCGCGAGCAGCCGGGCTTGTTCGGCGTGCGGGTGACGTGCGCGCGCGGCGTCGAGCTGGAGCGCGCGCGCGCCGCGTTGGAAGCCGAGCTCGATCGCGTGCGCGCCCAGTCGCCGGATGAGGTCGAGCTCGAACGCGTGCGCACGCAGATCGCGAGCACGCTGGTTCGGTCGCGCCAGACCAACAACGGCGTCGCGTTGACGGTCGTGCGCGCGGCGACCGAGCGCGGCGATCCCGAGCTGGTCAACGGCGATCTGGCGCGCTACCTGGCGGTGACCGCCGATGACGTGCAGCGTGTCGCCCGCACGTATCTGCGGCCCGAGAACCGCACCGTCGTCGAGTACCTGCCGCAGTGAATGCATCGGTCGTTCCGGCTCCGGGACCGCCGCGCGACGCGACGCTCCCCGCGCCGGTCGAACGCGTTCTCGACAACGGTTTGCGCGTCGTCGCGTTCTCGCAGCGCAACCTGCCGCTGATCGCCGCGCAGCTGGTCGTGCGCTGCGGGGCGGCGGCCGAGCGCGAAGACGAAGCCGGGCTCTCAGCGCTGGTCGCCGCGCTGCTGACGCAAGGAACGACCGCACGCGGCGCGGTCGAGCTGGCCGCGGCTGCTGACGCGCTGGGCGCGCGGCTCGACGCGGCGTCGGGCTACGACGCGTCGCTGGCGAGCGTCAGCGCGACGACGCCGGCGTTTCCGGCCGCGTTCGCGCTGCTCGAAGACATCGTGCGCCGGCCGGCGTTCGCGCCGGAAGAGGTCGAGCGCGTACGCACCAAGTCGATCTCCGACCTCAGCTTGACGTACGCGAATCCGAGCGCGCTGGCGCGGCTGGTGGCGCAGCGCGTCGCGTACGAAGGCGCGCCGTACGGTCATCCGCTGGCGGGCACGGTCGCGACGCTGAGCGCACTCGGGCGCGACCGAGTAGCATGGTTCCACGAGCGCTTCTACCGTCCCGACGATGCGGTGCTCGTGATCGGTGGCGACCTGACGACCGACGACGCGTTCGCGCTGGCCGACCGAGTGCTGGGCTCGTGGCGTGCCGCCGGACCGCTCGCCGAGCGGCCGCCGTTCGGGGCGGTCCCGGCGCCGCGCGCGCAGGTGGTGATCGTCGACAAGCCCGACGCCGGCCGCACCGCGCTGGTGAGCGGCCGCGTCACGATCGAGCGTTCGTCGCCCGACTACTACGCGGCCGTCGTCGCGGTCGCGGTGCTGTCGGGCTACAGTGGCCGGCTCAACCAGGAGATCCGGGTAAAGCGCGGCTTGTCGTACGGCGCCGGCGCGATGCTGGGCGCGCGGCGCATGCCGGGGCTCTTCCTGGCGTCGACGCTCGTCGATCACGCGCGCGTGCCCGAGGCCGTCGAGGTGGCCGGGACGACGATCCGCTCGCTGGCCGACGCGCCGGCGACCGACGACGACCTGCTCACCCGCAAGGCGGTCGTGACCGGCGGATTCTTTCGCGCGATCGAGACGATCGACGGGATCGCCGCCAACGTCGCCGACCACGCGCTCTACGACGTGCCGCTGGCCGAGCTCAACGCGTTCGCGCGCAACGTGCAGTCGGTCGACGCCGCGGCGGTGAGCAGCTTCGCCGCACGCGGCTTCATCCCCGACAACTTCATCGTGCTGGTCGGCGACGCGTCGAAGTTCGGCGACGAGATCGCGCGCACGCACCCACAGACGCGCGCGATCCCGTTCGCCGAGCTCGATCTCGGCTCGCCGTCCCTCGGCGCTACGTGAGCGAGGAAGCGCGTTTCAACGGTGATTCCGCGGTGGTATGTTGAGCGCGTGGAACGCCGAGACTTGTTCGAAGACGACTTGACCGAAGAACGCCAGCCGTCACCGTCGCAACGCGACGATGTCGCGGCCAGCGAAACCCTCGATCCCGACGAGCCCGACGACGAAGACGACGAAGGCGACGAATCGCTGCCCGAAGGCGAGCTCCGCTAAGCCGCGCTGCCGCTTAGGTAAGCGGCGACGCCGGGCCGGGCGGCGGCGACGGGCGTCCGGTTCCGGGCACGCGTGGGACGCCCGGCTCGACGAGCTCGTCGTCGGCGACCGTCGTCGTGCTCGGCACGAGCGTGTCGTCGGCGGGTTGCATCCCCATCGTCTCGTTTTGCGCCTGCGTCGTCGTGCCGGTCGCGGCCGCGCTCCCGGCGTGGAAGAGGTACGACGACGAGGTCGGGTCGAGCGAACCTGACGGCGCCGCTTCGACCATCGCGGCGAAGTGCTCGAGGTCGTGGCGCAAACGGCGTTCGAACTGGCCGCCGGCCCCCAACGCTTCACCGAGCTGACCCAGCGCGCCGGCCGGTGGTTCGTACGACACGTCGACGGTCAGCTGCGTGCGCCCGCCGTCGAGCGGGTCGAAGCGCACCTGGCCGCTGTTGCTCAACCCGTCGACGGAACGCCAGCCGATCTGGCGGTCGGGGATCCAGCCGTCGTTCACCGCGTCCCACTCGTGCGTGCCGACGACGTCGACGACCCAGTGGCTGTGGGTGTCGTCGAGGTAGGTGACCTCTTTGACGAAGGTCATGAACTTCGGGTAGTCGTTGAAGTGCGAGTACAGCTCGTAGACGTCGTGGACGGGGGCGTTGACGATGACCGTCGCGGTGTGCTCCGCCATGGGCCTCTCCTCGGAAGCGTGCGCTGTCGTTTACCCGGGCCGAAACGCCGCCCGACGGGGTACGATAGGCGAGCCCATGCGCTCGGCCGCCGACCTCGTCAAAGAAACGTACCGCCGCTTCGCGGCCGACAAGGCGCCGCGCCTGGCCGCCGCGCTGTCGTTCACCACGATCTTCGCGATCGCGCCGCTGTTCGTGATCGTGATCGCAGTCGCCGGCTACGCGCTCGGCGTCGCGAACGGCACCGGCCACGGCCATGGGCTGGTCGAGCAGCGCATGCTCGACGCGATCCGCCGCTCGGCCGGCACCGACGCGGCCAACGCCGTGCGCGACATGGTCACCGCCAGCTTCGGCCGCCCGCGCCAGTCGGTCGTCGCTCAGATCGTCGGCTGGATCACGCTGTTGCTCGGCGCGGCCGGACTGTTCGCCTCGCTGCAGGACGCGCTCAACACGATCTGGCACGCGGAGCCGCCGAAGCGGCCGCTGTGGACGGCCGTTCGCGACCGCCTGGCGTCGATCGGGATGCTGCTCGCGATCGGGTTTCTGCTGCTCGTCACGACCGCCGCCAACGCCGTGATCGCGTACGTCTCGGGCTACGTGACCAAAGCGCTCCCGTTCGCCGGCGCCGGCTGGGTGTTCGGACTCGTGAACGTGCTGGTCTCGATCGGGCTGATCGGTCTGCTGTTCGCGCTGATGTTCAAGTATCTGCCCGACACCGAGATCGCGTGGCGCGACGTGTGGACCGGCGCGTTCGCGACCGCGGTCGCGTTCGTGGTCGGGCAGACGGTGATCGCGCTCTACCTCGGCCGCGCCGGCGTGGCGTCAGGCTACGGCGCCGCCGGCGCCCTGCTGGTGCTGCTGCTGTGGGTCTACTACTCGGCGCTGATCCTACTGTTCGGCGCGGAGTTCACCCGCGTGTTCGCCGAACGCCACGGCTCGCGCGCCGAAGCGAACGCCGCCGCTGCGCCGGCGCAGTGAGCCCGGGTTACGAACGAACGGCGGTGCCGCTGACCAGCCGCGTCCCCGACCACTTCTCGTACGGCTGCACGCGGCGGAAGATCGAGAACCAGCCGATGATCGCGACCAGGCTGCCGGCCAGCGACACGTAGCGCGCGATCGCGCCGCCGATCCCGACCCGGTTGCGCCGCACGCCGACGACGCGCAGGTCGGCGACCATCATACCGACGGTCTGGCCGATCAGGCCGACCATCACGATCACGTAGAGCGCCAGCGCGAACCACAAGACCCAGTTCCCGCCGTAGGTGACGTGAACGTGGCCGCCGGTCGCCGCGGTGCCGAGGACCGTCTTCAACCAGTCCGGCGCGTCCTTGTCGGCGGTGAGCTCTTTGATCGCGGCGGTCGCCGTGGGGCTCGGCGCGAGCGTGTGCTGCACCGCCGCGGCGGCGGGGATGATCGCCTGCAGCACGGCGATGTCGACGCAGAACGCCGTCGCGCGGCGCCAGAACCCGGCATAGACCGCTTCGCGCACGTCGGCGACCGGCGCCGCCGCCGCGTTCTCGGCGAAGCGCTGCGCCCACAGCACGTACAGCGGATCGCGCGCGAAGCGGTGCAGCGCCGCGATCCGGTTGGTCGAGTACGGTGTCGATGCCGTCCACTCGGCCAGTCGCAGCGACGGCTCTTCGTTGATCTCGCGCAACTGCTCGGCGAACGCGCCCAGCTCCGCCTTGCGCCCGACGCTGCCAAAGGTCGAAACGGCGATCGCGCGGATGGCGGCGTCGAGCGAGCCCGCGCAGATGAGGCCGATGCGGTCGGCGGTGTAGTCGATGCGGCGCAGCCAGGCGCCGAACGCCAGCGCGATGACGCCGGTCTCGCGGCCGTTCGCGCTCAGCAGCGAGGTGAACCGCGTGTGCCCGGCCGCGATGTGGCCGAGCTCGCGGCCGATCAGAAAGCGCAGCTCGTCGTCGCGGAAGTGTTCGAGATACTGCGCCGACAGCACGACCGCGTACGGCTCGCCGATCCCGATCGCCACCACCGGAACGAACGGGTCGTCGCGCACGAACACGTGGGGCGTCGGCATGCGCAGCCGGCGCGCGCAGTCGTCGACGATCGCGTGAACGTGACCGAACTGGCCGGCGTGGATGCGCAGGCCGCCGCCCAGCAGCCGGCCGCGCGAGAACGACACGTAGACCATCGCGACGACCAGCAGCAGCGCGATCTCCTGCCAGGTGATCTGGTGCTGCAGCACCCAGCCCAAGACGATGACGCTGAGCGGCAGCGTGAGCAGCGTCCACACGAAGGTGGACGTCTCGCCGCCGACGCGGAGCGACTCCCTCCCGGCGAACAGCGCCGTCACCCGACCTCCCTACTTCAGCATGAAGCCCGTCGGGTGGCCTTGGCGCTCGTAGCTGAACTTCCCGTCGCCGATCCGGTAGAAGTAGCAGTTCGGGTCGAGCACGTCGCCGGACGGGGTGAATTGGTAGTTCCCGGTGATCGTGTCGTAGCTTCCGCCGCTGAGCAGGGCGCGGATCATCGCGAGCCGGTTGGTCACGTTCATGCGAATCGCCGCGTTGCGGACCAGCTGCACAGCGGCGTACCCGAACGCGGCGACCGGCGTGATCGCGCCGTACTGACCCTCGTAGTCGGTCAGGTCCTGGCGCGTGCTGGGCGCCATCGGGTAGTACGGGACCGGCGACGCGACGACCATCCCTTCCGACTCCTTGGCGAACTCCTTGAGCGTGATCGCGTCGAAGAAGCCTTGCGTGCCGACGAACCGGCCGGTGTAGCCTTTCGTGCGCAGCACCGTCATGATCGGCCCCATGTCGTCGACGTTGCCGGCCAGGACGACGCAGTCGGGATCGTGGCTCAGCACCGCAGCGGCCGCGTTGTCGTAGGACGGGTTGTCGAGCGAGAACTGCGTCCCAACCGCGCCGATGTGCAGCGCGCCGGCGCGGCGCAGGAAGCCGGCTGCGACGTTGGGACCGTACGGCCCGTCTTGCGAGACGACGTGCGGCGCCTTCGAGCCGGTCGCGATCACGTAGGCCGCGACGAGGCCGCCTTCGTCGGCGTCTTTGGCCGGTAGCCGGAACACGTTGCGATAGCCGCGCTCGGTGATGCGGTCGTCCGTCACCGTGGGCACGATCACGGCGATCTGCGCGTTCGCGTACAACTGTTGCGTCGCCAGCGTGGTGGTCGCGCTCAGGTGCCCGATCACGGCCATCGCGTCGGGCGCGCTGGTCGCGAAGTCGGCCTGCACGGTCGCCTGCGCGGCGTCGTTGTGGTCGTCGTAGGCGTTGTAAAGGACCAGCGACTGGTACGAAGGCCGGTCGCGGTTGATCTCGTCGACCGCACCGCGCACGCCGTCGACCAGCTGCTTCCCGAGCCGGCCGTCGGGGCCGCTCTGCGGACACACCACCGAGATGCGGAACGTCGGCGTGTAACCCGGCAGGATCTGCGCGACCTGCGTGCGACGTAGCGTGTCGCCGCCAAGCGCCGCGGCGGCGCCGGCCAGGAACTCGCCGCGGATCACGAGACCAGGTACGACGCGAGCGTCGTGCCCAGGAAGCCGACCGAGAACGCCATGTTGGTGAGGAACACGCGCTCGTTGAGGACGAACACGTCCTTGGCCAGCGCGATCAGCCGTTCTTCGTACACGGTCACTGCCAGCGCCAGCGCGACGCCGGCGTAGTACAGCCAGCCGGCATGCGCGATCAGGCCCGCGCCGAGCAGCGCCAGCGTCATGACGACGTGCAGCACGACCGGCCACACGCGCGCGCTCGACTCGCCGAAGCGCTGCGGAAACGAGCGCACGTCGTTGGCGACGTCGAAGCGCAGGTCCATCAGCGCGTACAGGATGTCGAACCCGGCGACCCAGACGGTGACCGCCACGAACAGCAGCAGCGCCGGTAGGGTGATCGTTCCGGCGACCGCGACGTACGCGCCGAGCGGCGCGCACGCGTCGACCGCGCCGAGCACGAAGTGCACGGTCCAGGTGAAGCGCTTGCACAGCGGATACCCGACCGCGCCGAGCGCAGCCAGTGGGAGCAGCTTCACGCACAGCGGGTTGAGCATCGCCGCGCTGACCACGAGCAGCGCGAGTCCGGCGACGATCGCCCAGATCATCACCGCCGGCGAGAGTTTCCCGCTGGCGACGGGTCGCCGTGCCGTGCGCGGGTTGGCGGCGTCCATCTCCTTGTCGAAGTAGCGGTTCGCCGCCATTGCGGCGGTGCGCGCGCCGATCACCGCGAGCGTGATCCACAGCAGCTGCCACCAGGCCGGCAGGCCGTGCGCCGCCATCACCGCGCCGACGTACGCGAACGGCAGCGCGAACAGCGTGTGCTCGATCCGGATGTCGCGCAGGAAGAGCCGGATCGCGTTCACGGCGTCTCCGTCCCTTCGTGGCGCTTGAGGCGTTCCGAGCGCGGCGGCACGTCGCCGGGCGACGCGGATGCCGAGCTCAGCAGCCGGCGCAGGCGATCGGGACCTTGACCGGACCACGCGTCGGTGCGTCCGTTGCGCAGCAGGTCGCCGATTCCGTACTCGGCCCAGCGCGCGGTCACGCGCTCGCGGGTCTCGGCGTCCATGCGGATCTCGGGCGGCCAGTCGCGATGATAGCCTTCGTCGGCGCGCTTGCGGGTCGCGTCGATCCCGAGCTTGTGCCCGAGCGCCAGATCGTACGAGCCGGCGTGGTCGAGGTCGTCGACCGGTCCGGGAACGATGACGAGATCGCGCGACGCGTCGATGTTGTTGAGCACGTTCCACACGACGCCGCGCACGTCGTGAACGTCGACGTCGTGATCGACCACGACCAGACAACGCGTCAGCATCATCATGTGTCCCAGCCCCCACAACGCGTTCATCACCTTGACCGCCTGACCCGGATACGACTTCTTGACCGCGACGATCGCGAGGTTGTGGAAGCCGCCTTCGACCGGCAGATTGTAGTCGGTGATGTCTGGGACGACCAATTGAAGCAACGGCAAGAAGATGCGTTCGGTGGCCTTGCCGAGCCACGCGTCTTCCATCGGCGGCTTGCCGACGACCGTCGCGCCCCAGATCGCGCCCGGCCGGTGCGTGATCGCGCTGACGTGCAAGGTCGGATAGAGGTCGGCCGCACTGTACACCCCGGTGTGGTCGCCGAACGGCCCTTCGACGCGCAGGTCCTCGTTGTCGACCCAGCCTTCGATGATGAAGTCGGCGTCGGCCGGGACGTCGAGGTCGACGGTGACCGCCTTGACGATCCGCACCGGCTTCTCGCGCAGGAAGCCGGCGAAGGCGAGCTCGTCGACGACCGGCGGCAGCGGTGCTGTGGCGGCGTAGGTCAGCGCCGGATCGCCGCCGATCGCGATCGCGACCGGGATGCGCGCGCCCCACTTGTCCGCGTGCGCGCGGCCGTGCTTGTGCCGTTGCCAGTGCATCGCGGCCGTGCGCGCGTCGTAGATCTGCACGCGGTACATCCCGACGTTCGGCCGGCGCGTCTCTGGATCGCGGGTGAAGACCAGCGGCAGCGTGATGAACGGCCCGCCGTCGAGCGGCCAGGTGGTGAGCACCGGGAGCGCGCCGAGGTCGGGCGGGTCCATCACCACCCGCTGCGACGGCGCGTCGTCGACCCGGCGCGGGATCGCCGACGCTCCGGCCGCCGCGAGTCCGGCCAGCCGGCCGAGCTTCCCGCCCAGCGTCTCGGGCATCGCCGGATCGATCGTCGCGCGCAGCCGCGCCTCGACCTCGGACAGCGTCCGCCCGCCCAGCGCCATCGCCATCCGCCGTTCGCTGCCGAACTGGTTGGTCAGCACCGGAAACGCGGATCCGCGCACGTTCCGGAACAGCAGCGCCGGGCCGCCGGCCTTCACCACGCGGTCGGTGATCTCGGCGATCTCGAGCCGCGGATCGACTGGGGCCTCGATGGTCGCCAGCTCGCCGGCCGCACCGAGGGCCCGCACGAACGCGCCCAGCGATTCGAAGGCCATTCACCCGGTGTTAGACGGTTGTCTCCGGCGGTCTTTGCGCCCACAGCGGTATGGCGGACCGAGCGCGGCTCCGGTATGCTGTGTCCATGACGATGCCGCTGAGGAAGGAAGCACCGGAACGTCCGCCGGGATTGCTCGAGCACGCCCTTGCGGTTCTTCGGTCGCATGCCGTGGAGTTACAGGCCCGCGGCGTCCTCCACGCTTCCGTTTTCGGATCCGTTGCGCGCCGCGAGGACGGTCCGGAGAGCGACCTCGATCTCGTTGTCGACTTGCGTCTTGGATTCGTGGACTCGATGGACCTCATGCAGATCGAGGAGTCGCTCGCAGTGGAGGTCGGCCGGGAGGTCCAGATCATCTCTCGCTGTGGGCTCGATAAAGTTCGTCATGCAGGGATTTTCCGCGACATGGTAACCGCATTCTGATAATGTCGAAGCGAAGTGGAAATCAGCGCATCGCCGACATCTATACGAATATTGAAAGCGCGCGGCGCTACATCGCCGGGATAACGTTCGAACAGTTTCAGGATCTCGAGGAGAAGCAGCAAGCGGTTCTGCATCGGCTTCAAAATGCGTCCGAAGCCGCGACAAGGCTGAAGGCTGATTGGCCCGACGAATACGCGCGACTCGAACGCGACCATCCGGAGGTTTCCTGGCAGAGATTCCGTGACCTCGGCAACCGATATCGCCACGGTTACGATCAGATCAATCTCGACGCAGTCTGGGGCGACCTCCACGGCTACACCATCAAGGTGCAGCGTGCTTTGCAAAATGATGTAGCAATGCTGAGTTTGCCGGTCGATGCTTCGGCTGAGGACGGGCACCGGGCGTCGTGACGAGCCGCCTGCAAAGGGCTCGCCGCAAGAGAAGAGCATAACACCACCATGGCTCAGTTCTTGGCGCTTTTGAAGCGCGACTACGACCGGTTCGGCGAGGCGGCGTTCACGCCGGAGCTGATGGAGGCGGAGGCCCAGCGGGCGCGGCAGCTCTATACCGACGGGGTGAACCGGATGATGTGGAGCCGCGGCGACCACCCGGGCGCGATCGTGGTGATGGAGGGCGAGTCGATCGAAGCCGTGCGCGCCAACATCGAGACGCTGCCCTTGCGCAAGACGGAGATGCTGGTGGTCGAGGCGATCATTCCGCTGGCGCCGTACCGGGGCTTCGGCCCGCGCACGTAGCGCAACCGCCCAGCTCCGCGCGACTCGGCGAGGTCCGCGGCGCTACTCGTCTCCGACCGGGCGGCGCATGACGATCGCGTCGAGCGCGGGGCCGTCGCGGCGCGCGATCGCGGCGCGCTGCACGAGCTTGTCGACGAAGCCGGCCGACGCGTAGAGCGCGCGCGCGGCATCGTTGTCCGGGAAGACGCGCAGCGTGAGCGCGGTCTTGCCGTTCGCGCGGGCCCAGGCGAGGGCTTCGTCGAGCAGCGCACGGCCGATCCCGCGGCGGCGGTACGGCGCGGCGACTAGCATTCCCAGCTCGGGCTCGGCCGCGTCGATGTCGAAGATCGTCAGGTCGGCGACGATCTCGCGTTCGTCGATCGCGACCCAGCCGACGCACCAGCGGCGCAGCAGCCCGTCGCGCATCGAGCGCGCTCGAGCGGGGACGTCGAACGGCCACTCGGTCGCGATCCAGCGGCCTTCGCGCGCGATCTCGGCCAGCAGGTTCGCGACCGCGTCGACGTCGCGTTCACCTTTGGGCCGTACCGACCAGCTCGTGCGCATCAGGGCGCGGCAAGGCCGAGCTTGGCGAGATACGACGGCAGCACGTCGACCGGAGCACCGTCGTTGTTCACCGACAGACCGTGCCAGGCGAAGCGCACGACGCCGCCGGCGTCGATCAGAAAGTCGGCCGGGATCTTGTACTTCATCCCCGACCGCAGCTGCACGTCGGGCGGAACGACGGCGTCGAGCTGCTCGATCGGATAGATAGCGACCGGGAACGGCAGTGCGGCGGCGGCGACGGCGGCTTTCGCGGCGGTGGCGTCTTCGAGCACGTCGACGCCGACGAAGTGGACGCGGTCGCCGTAGCTCGCGTACGCGCTGCGCACGAACGGGAGCTCTTCTTGGCACGGCGCGCACCAACCGGCGAACAGGAACACGTACGTCGGCTCGCCGCGCAGCGCGGCGAGATCGACGGTCGTCGCGCCGTCGACCGTCAGCGCGAGCGCGGGCGCGGAACGCCCGACGTCGTCGGACAGGTCGAACACCGTCGCCGGCCGGTGCGAGGCGGCGCAGAGCGCGAGCGTCGCTGCGACGGCCGGCGCGAGCGAGCGGAGGAAGGACATGAAAGAGAGCCCGTCTCCGACGGGCTCTCAGTGGGTTTCCTTCCGGGGGAACCGTTATTCCGACGGCGGACCCGTCGGGCGCGGTCGCCTGCGGCGCGGGCCGCGGTCACCGCCGCCTCCGCCGGCACCACCACCACCGCCGCCGCTCATCTCGCGCCGGGGGGGCGGCGCGCCGTTGCCGCGCGAGCTGCCCTGGTCGCCGCCGTGATCGCCGCCGCCGCCGGCCGAACCGCCCAGGATCGCCTTGCGGCTCAGGTTGATGCGGCCTTGCGAGTCGATCTCGATCACTTTGACCATGATCTGGTCGCCCGACTTGACGACGTCCTCGACGCGCTCGACGCGATCGGGCGCGAGCTGCGAGATGTGGACCAAGCCTTCCTTGCCCGGCAGGATCGCGACGAACGCGCCGAAGTTCATCAGCCGCGTGACGGTGCCGAGGTAGGTCTCGCCGACCTTCACTTCCTTGGTGAGCGCTTCGACCATCTGCTTGGCCTTGTCGGCGCCCGCCGCGTTCGCGCCCGCGATGAAGACGCGACCGTCGTTCTCGATGTCGATCTTCACGCCGGTGTCGGCGACGATCTTGTTGATGACCTTGCCGCCGGGCCCGATCACGTTCTTGATCATGTCGGGGTTGATCTGCAGCACGATCATCCGCGGCGCGAACTCGGACAGCTCGGCGCGCGGTTCGGTGATCGTCTCCTTGAGCTTGTCGATGATGAACAGTCGCGATTTCTTGGCCTCGGCCAACGCTTCGCGCATGATCTCGAGCGTGATCCCCGCGACTTTGATGTCCATCTGGATCGCGGTGATCCCGTCGACCGTGCCGGCGACCTTGAAGTCCATCTCGCCCAGCGCGTCTTCGAGACCTTGGATGTCGGTGAGGATCGCGTACTTGTCGCCCTTGAGGATCAAGCCCATCGCGACGCCCGCCACGTGCGACTTGATCGGCACGCCGGCGTCGAGCAGCGCCAGCGTCGACCCGCAGACCGACGCCATCGACGACGATCCGTTCGACTCGAGCACTTCGCTGATCAGGCGCAGCGTGTACGGGAAGTCTTCCTCGGCCGGGAGCACAGGCACCAGCGCGCGCTCGGCGAGCTGGCCGTGACCGATCTCGCGGCGGCCCGGCGCGCGCATCGGGCGCGTCTCGCCGACCGAGTACGGCGGGAAGTTGTAGTAGTGCATGTAGCGCTTGTTGGGGATCGCGAGGATCCCGTCGAGGCGCTGCTCGTCGCTGATCGAGCCCAGCGTCGCCGCGGTGAAGACCTGCGTCTGACCGCGGGTGAAGACACCCGAGCCGTGTACGCGCGGCACGTAGTGCGTCTTGCACCAGATCGGCCGGATCTCGTCGGGCTTGCGCCCGTCGGGCCGGACCTTCTCGTCGACGACCATGGTGCGGAGCTCGTCCTCTTCCATGGCCTTGATGATCTTCTCGAACTCTTTGTTCTTCGGATCCTCGATCATCGACCGGACGGTCGCGTCGTCCTTTTTCGCCAGCTTCGCCAGCGCCGCGTCGCGGCTCAGGTCGGCGAAGGCGGCGTTGCGCTCGAGCTTGTCGACGACGCGCATCGCCTTGCCGACTTCCTTGGCGAAGTTCTTGCGCATCCACTTGTCGAGGGTCGCATCGGTGGTGAGCAGCGGATACTCGCGTTTGGCCTTGCCGGCTTTCTTCGCGAGCTGGTCGATCGCGGCGACGATCTTCTTGATCTCGCCGTGCGCGAACTCGACCGCGCCGAGGAAGTCGTCCTCGGAGATCTCCTTCGCACCGCCTTCGACCATCATGATGTCGGTCGCGGTCCCCGCCACCACGATCTCCATCCCACCGGCCTCGTACTGCTCGAGCGCCGGGTTGGCGATGAAGTTGCCGTTCTCGTCGCGGCCGACGCGGATCGCGGCGACGTTCTTCTGGAACGGGATGTCGCTGACGGCGAGCGCGGCGCCGGCGGCGCAGACCGCGATCACGTCGCTGTCGAGACCGGGATCGGTCGACAGCACGGTCGCGATGATCTGGATGTCGTTGCGGAAGCCGTCGGGGAACAGCGGGCGGATCGGACGGTCGATCTGCCGCGCGCTGAGCACGCCGTGCTCCGACGGCCGCCCTTCGCGTTTGATGTAGCCGCCCGGGATCTTGCCGGCCGCGTACATCTTCTCTTCGTAGTCGCAGGTGAGGGGGAAGAAGTCGATGCCCTCACGGGGTTTCTCTGACGCCGTCGCGGCGCACAGAACGACGATTTGATCGCCGTAGCGGACGAGAGCGCTGCCGTTTGCTTGCTTCGCAAGCTCACCCGTCTCGATGACGAGTTGCCGGCCGCCGATCTCGAGCGAGACGGATTCTGGCACTGGTACTCCTGAATTCTTTTCTTTGTAATTCGCTTACTTTTTCGTAAACGTGTCGCGGTTCGGCGCGAGCCTGAACTCGGCCTGTGCGGCGCTCGCGCACACGTCCGCGAGCCAGGCAGGTGGCTGCTCCCGGCAGGCGCATAGGGAGACCTACCCCTGGTGGGGTGAGGTCAACGGGAGCTTCTTGGGCTTGGTGAATCGTCCGGCGATCGTGATCGCATTGCTCGCACTCGCCGGTTGCGGCGGCGGCGGCGGGACCGGCTCGGCGCCGGCGGCGCCGCAGTCGACCGGCGAGCCGAGTCCGGCGTCACCGACGCCGGCGGCGAACGCGACGTCGTTCGACGTCCGCACGTACGGCGCGCGATGCGACGGTCATACCGACGACGCCACCGCGATTCAAGCCGCCGAGCAGGCCGCCGCGCGCGCGGCGCAGCCCGGTCACGGAACCGTCGTCGTGCTGCCGGCCGGAACGTGCGCGATGGGCGGCCCGGTCGCGTGGGACTCGAACGTCTCGCTCAACGGCGCCGGGATGAACGCGACGACGCTGACCGCGCTCGCGTCCTTCACCTACGATCCCTCCAAAGTGCGCGTCGGCCCCGGCGGACGCGAGATCGGCATGATCTGGCTCGACGGCCCGACCGCGACCGGCCCGATCGAGAACGTCAGCATACAGAACGTCGGTTTCGATCCGCGGGCCGGCACGCAGAACTGGACCAGCAGCACCGGAATCCGGCTATACCAGCCGATCAGCTGTTACGAGCGCGCGGTCCACAACCTCACCGTTCAGCACGTCTACTTCGAGCTGGGCGCGAACCCGACCGCCGCCTACACGTCGACCGGAACCGAAGGGCCGAAAGCGTTCGTCGGAGTCCAACTCACGCAGCTCGGGGTCGATCCGCTCGATCCGAGCCACGACCTGGTGTTCAACGACGTGCACGCTCACAACGGTGACGGCATGCTGCGTTTCGTCTTGAGCGGCAGCACCAAGAACGGCGTCACCTCCAGTTTCTACAACCTGACCGTCGAGAACGAATACGACACCGTCGATCTCGACAACATCGAAGACGACCGCATCGAGATCGACGGCTCGACCGCCCCCTACGCGCAGCCGCTGACCGGCGCGCCGCTCGGCTCGATCAAGCACCTGGTCTTTCAGAACATCAACGTGACGGTCGCACCGAGCGTCACGGTCGGGAGCATCAACGCCATCCGGCTCAACTCGTCGTTCAACACCGAGATCGACGATGTCAGCGTGAACGGGGTTACCTACGTCGGATCGCCCAGCGGCTACGGGCCGATCGTCGACGGGACGATGCATCAGGGCACCGGCTCGGTGATCTCGATGAACACCAACGACGTCCAGGGTTACATCGACGACCTGTCCGTGCAGAACATCAACGCGCAGTACACGCTGGGCGTCGGGATGGCGCTCGGCGCTCCGGCGGGACAGCCGCTGGTGGCGACGCTGGCGAACGTCGTCGTGCAGAACGCGTTCGTCTACGGCGGTGTCACGTTCGTGTTCTCGACGCCCACGCCGACGGTTCGCAATCCGAACGGCCCGTACGACGTCACGATCTCGAACGTGCAGCTCTCCGGCTCGCCGCAGAACGCGCTCAACCCGGCGTCGACGCCGCTCGGGATCGACTTCCACCGCCACGTGGCGACCGCCGGTGACGGCGACGTGCTGCTGCAGAACGTCACCGTCACGGGATTCGGAACGCCGTTGCTGATCGAGCCGGGGTTCGACGGGATGGTCTTGGACAACGTCCACTGGACCGGCACCGCGGAGATCGGCAGTAAGGTCACCGAACAGAACTCCGGCCCGACGACCTGACCGGCGTCCGGCGCGCCGCGGTTAGCGGCGCAGCCCGAGGTCGGCGATCAGCTTGCGGTAACGCTCCAGATCTTTGTGCTGGAGGTAGACCAGCAGGCGCCGGCGCTGGCCGACCTGCATCAGCAGGCCGCGGCGGCTGTGATGATCCTTCTTGTGGACCTTCAGGTGCTCGTTGAGCTGGTTGATCGACGCCGTCAGGATCGCGATCTGAACGTCGGCCGAACCGGTGTCGTTGGCGCCGCGACCGTACTTGGTCGCGAGGTCCGCCTTCTGGTCTTTGGTGAGGGGCACGGGGTGACTGAGCTCCTTTCGACTCGCGCGCCTGCAGACTCCGTGGGTCCGCGGCGGCGACCGACGGATCATACCAAAAGCGGAATCCGGCGTCAAAGCGCGGCAGGCCCGCACATTCGCGCGCGCAGCGAGCAGGGCATCCGCATCGATCACGTTCGAGTGAGGATCGGGCGTCGATTCAGAGCGCCGGATCCTCGTTCGTCTCCTCGAGCGCGGCGGTGACCGCGTCGCGCAAGCCGGCGAGCTCCGGCGGGATGGCGGTCGACTGCTCGTCGCGTGCTTCGATCGCGGTCAGCAGGCGGCGCGCCGCGGCGCGGTCGAGTGGGACGTACAGGTCGCGCGCCAGCTCCTCGTCGAGCCGTTCGATCGCGCGCTTCGCCATGTTGGCCTGACCGAGTGAGTACGCATGGTCTCCGGCATCGCCGAGCAGGGTGAGCTCGGACTGGAGCCAGTCGCGGTAGTCTTTGAGCAAGACGTCCTCCGGTGGGCGCGAAACCGGTGCGGGTGAGCGATGACTTCGTGACCGTTGCGCGCGTCGCCGACGTTGCGCCGGGGACGGCGAAGGTCGTCGCCGTCGGCTCGCGCGAGGTCGCGCTGTTCAACGTCGACGGAACGTTCTATGCCCTGGACAACACCTGCCCGCACCAGGGCGGTCCGCTGGCCGAGGGCTGGGTCGAGGGAACGCGCGTCACCTGCCCGTGGCACGCCTGGACCTTCGAGCTGCACAGCGGGCGGATGACGCTCGGCGACTTCGACGGCGTCGACACGTTCGAGGTGCGCATCGCCGGCGATCTCGTTCAAGTCGCCGGCCAGCCCCGACCGTCAGCCGGCGAATAGCCGCCGACGATCAGCGGGAGTCGTTCTAGGAAGGGCTTGCAAGAGGGTCGCCGCGCGTTCGTCGCCGCCGAGTTGAAACCGGCTTCAACGCCGTGCTATAACCAGAGCCCTGGATTCCGGGTGTGTAGGGGTTCGGCGGGCTCGCCCGCTGCGTGACGTCGACTTCGTCCATCGGGGGACGTGTGAATCGAAGAACCGTCGCACATCCGGAACACGGCTATGGAGACGATCGCTCCGCGGCGCTCGGCGCCATCGCGCACGCGCGGCGCGAACCGCGCTTCTACATCGTCGACCGCGAGCTGCGGCTGCTCTCGTCGTCGCACGGGATGACCGACGCGGCCGATCGAGCGCTGCCGCTCGACGTCCACGCCGTGGTGCTCGCGCTGCTCGAGCGCCGGCACGCGCGGAGCGCTCCTTTGGTGGCGCCTTTGCGCGGCGACTCGATTCTGCGCCTGGTGCCCACCGACGGTCCCGAAGCGTTGTACGTGATCTTCGTGTCGCAGGCGCGAAACCCGCTGGCGCTCGCCGCCAAGCGCTATGGCTTCACGTCGCGGGAACTCGAGGTGCTCGAGCTGCTGCTGCCCGGGCGTTCGACCAGCGACATCGCGGCGATCCTGCAGATCTCGCACCTGACCGTGCTCCAGCACGTGCGAAACGTCGGACACAAGATGGGGACCTCGAAGCGCAAGGACATCGTCGCCGCGCTGCTCGGCATCACCTGACGAAAAACGGCGTCGCGGGTTACTGGAACGTCAGGCCAATGCGTCGCGCAGGTCGCCGACGCGGCGCGATGCGGTCGCGAACATCGCGATCCGCAAGCCGGCGACCAGCTCGTCGATCAGCGCCGTCACCGCGCACTCCGACTCTTCGGCCGCGCGCAGGAACGGAAGCGCGAGTCCGGCGAGCCCGGCGCCCAGCGCGAGCGCTTTGGCGACGTGGACGCCGTCGCGGATCCCGCCGCTGGCGACGAGCGGCACCTGCGGCAACGCAGCGCGCAGCGCCGCGGTCGCGCGCGGCGTCGGATAGCCCCAGTCGCCGAATGCTTCGGCGATCCGTTCGCGCGCCGAATCGTTGGAGCGTTTGCCTTCGACGCGCGCCCACGACGTGCCGCCGGCGCCGGCGACGTCGATCGCCGCGACGCCGCACTCGACCAGCCGCGCGGCGGTCGACGGTGCGATCCCCGAACCGACGCTCTTGGCGATCACCGGGACCGGCAGCGCCGCACACAGCGCGGCGATCTTCGGCTCGAGCGCGCGAAAGTTGGTGTCGCCGCCGCGCTGCAACGCTTCCTGCAGCGGATTCAAATGAAGGTACAGACCGTTCGCACCGAGGACGTCGACCAGCCGGCGTGCGTCGTCGATGCGCACGCCGTAGTTCAGCTGGACCGCGCCGAGGTTCGCGAACAGCACGACGCGCGGCGCAACCGGCCGCACGTCGAAGGTCTCGCGCAGCCCGTCGTCCTCGAGCATCGCGCGTCCGCTGCCCAGCGCGAACGCGATGCCGGCCGCCTCCGCGCCGCGCGCCAAGCGCCGGTTGATGTCACCGGCGCGCGAGGTACCGCCGGTCATCGACGAGACGAGCAGCGGCGCGCGCAGCGGCAGGCCCAGGAACGCCGTTCCGACGTCGACGTCGGCCAGCGCGAGCTCGGGCAGCGCTTCGTGCCGGAGGCGAACGGCGGCCCAGCCGGCGTCGAGGCGCGACGCGACGTCCTCGTCGAGGCAGACGTCGAGGTGACGCGATTTCCGCTGCTCGGTCGATTCGGACATGCTCGCCGAGAGGCGTCCGCGCCGCGACCGGCGATCACCTCCCGAATGGAAGCGACATCAGCGGCCTATGACGGCGCCACCGGGACGGCCGGCGGTGCGGCGTTCGGCGCGGCGCTGGCGGCCATGACGGCCGCGAAGGACCTCGACGCGGGCGGGCTCGCCGCGGGCGCGCAGCTCGATCCCACGCTGCTCGAGCGCGTGTTCGCCGGTGAGGCGCGGCTGGGCGTACCGGCGCTGGCGCGGCTCGCGCGCGCGCTGCGCGTGCGGCCGATCGGGTTTCTGCAGCAGACCGGGATCCTGGGACTCGAGGCGTATGCGGCCGGGCTCGACCCGCTGTACTTCCTGCCCGACGGGCAGATCCGTCACGACGCGCGCATCTACATGCGCGAGATCAACCCTCGTCACGCGGTTCCCGAGGGCGACATGACCAAGCGCAACCCGGTGCTCGCCGCGCTGAACGGCGACACGGTGCTCGATGCCGTCGGCAAGCTGGAAGTCGAGCTCGCGTACCTCCTTCGGGCGGCCGTGCAGGCTGCCGGCGGCAGCCTCTGAGCGCGGTCGCCTGAGAGGCCGCCCGGTCGCGCGGTGAGAACGCCCGTCCCCCTATGGAAATCGAAGGCAAGCGCGTCGCGGCGCTGGTGGGAGACGGATTCGAAGAGTCGGAGCTGATCGAGCCCCGGCGCGCGCTCGAGGAGGCCGGGGCGGTCGTGACGATCGTCGGGACCGACGATCGCGCGCTGCAGAAGATTCGCGGCAAGCGCGGCCTCGACGAAGGCCAGAGCGTCAAAGCCGAAGAGCTAGTCGCCGACGTGACCGCCGACGACTTCGACGCGATCCTGATCCCCGGCGGGCAGTCACCGGACCACATCCGCACCAACAAAGACGTGCAGCGCTTCGTCAAGGAGTTCGATCAGGCCAAGAAGCCGATGTTCGTCATCTGCCACGGTCCGCAGGTGCTGATCTCCGCGCAGCTCGTGCGCGGCCGCACGCTGACCGGCTACGCGTCGATCGCCGACGACATCCGCAATGCCGGCGGTTTGTACCGCGATCAGCCGGTCGTGCAGGACGGCAACTGGGTCACGTCGCGCAATCCTGGCGACCTCGTGCTCTTCAACCGCGCGATCATCGAGAAGCTCGCCGCCCAGAACGCACCGGTCTAGTCAACCTCGCTGAGGCGGGGGTTGGGGCGTTCGGGGCGGCCGACCTTGTGGCACTCGCGCCAGCCGTCGCCCTGGTCGATCGCGACGATGTCGGCGGTGAAGTCGAACATCCCGGCGCCCTTGAAGAACGCGCTGCCGACCGCGTAGGCGTCGGCCGGGACGCCGGCCTGCTCGAACCGGTGGATGCGCTCGGCGTCGAAGCCGCCGCTGACGACGATCTTCACCGCGCGAAAACCTTCGGCGTCGAGCGCATCGCGCACGTTGCGGACCAGTTGCGCGTTGACGCCGGTCGGCGGAAACGTCCCCATCTGCGGGATCACGCTCTTGTCGACCAGCGTCCCCGAGGTGTCGAGACGCACGCCCCACAGGCGCGGGCCGAGCGCACGCGCGCACGCCAATGACGTGCCGGCGCAGTCGTTCTCGAAGTCGACCAGTGCGATCACGTTGACGGCCGGATCGATGTACTGCGCGAACTTCTGCGTCGCGCGCACGGTGTCGCCGCCGTAGGCTGCGATGAGCGCGTGCGGGACGGTTCCCATCCCGCGCGAACCCCACCATTCGGCGTTGGCGTCGGTCGAGACGCCGAGCGCGCCCGAGATGTAGGCGGCGTAGCCGTCGCCGGTCTGCACCAAGTGGTGGTCGAACCGCGCCGGAAAGAACAGCACGTCCTTGCCGTCGGCCGCATCGACGATCGCGCGCGCGTTGGTCGCGATCCGGGTGCGCCGCGCGAGCACGCCGAGATACTCGGTTTCGAGGTGGGCGAACAGCGCGTAGTCGCCTTCGATCGTCATGACGGTCTCGAACGGCTCGATCGCGTCGCCGTCGTACAGCGCTCGTACGCCGATCTGCTCCCAGCCGTCGAGCCACTCGCCGTTCGACCCGCGCCGGCCGCTGCACAGCTTGAGGATCGCGAGCGCTTCGTCGATTCCGCACAGCACCGCGCGGTTGCGCCCGAACACCTGCATCCGCACGCGCGGATGGTAGCCGTCGGCTTCGAGGATCTCGCGCGCGCGGTTGAAGTAGACGTCGGAGTAGTATCCCTCGCGCATCTTCTCGACGGGCAGGTTGAGGATCGCCGGGTCGAGACGACGGCGCTGGGCACGCAGCATGGGACGGCCCTACGCGGGCGTGGAAGGAAGTCCTCGTCACCATGGCAGTCCCGACCAACGGCGAGATCGCGCAGCGGCTGCGCGAGATTCGTGTCCTCATGGAGTTCGCCGGCGAACCGTTCTTCAAGTTCATGGCGTACGAGCGGGCCGCCGAGACGCTGGAGAACGCGCCGCCGCTGGCGGCGATGGTCGCGGAGGGCCGGCTCACCGAGCTGCCCGGCGTCGGCAAGTCGATCGCGGCGCGCGTCGAGACGCTGGCTCGCACCGGAACCGACCCGTACTTGGACGAGCTGCGCGCGAAGTATCCGTCGACGCTGCTCGAGGTCCTGGCCGTGCAAGGCGTCGGAATGAAGACCGCCCAGCAGCTGTTCGAGCGGCTCGGCGTCGCGTCGCTGGCCGACTTGGAGCGCGCGCTCGAAGCGGGCTCGCTGGCCGAGATCCCGCGCCTCGGCCCGAAGTCGATCGAGAACATCAAGCGCGGGATGCTGGCGTACAAGGGGCGCGTGAAGCGCACGCCGCTCGGCGTCGCGCTGCCGGTCGCGCGCGAGGCGATCGCGTACCTGCGCGAGCTCACCGACGCGCAGGATCTCACCGCCGCCGGCAGCGTGAGGCGCCAGGAGCCGACCGTCGGCGACGTCGACATCGTCTGCACGTCGGCCAACGCCGAGGCGGTCGTCAAGGCGTTCACCGGCTGGGAACGCGCCGAAGCCGTGCTGGCGGAAGGACCGACGAAAGCCAGCATCTGGCTGCCGGGCGGCCTGCAGATCGACCTGCGGGTGCTGCCTGCGCACCTGTACGGCAATCTGCTGCAGCATTTCACCGGCTCGCGCGAGCACAACATCCAGTTTCGCGAGCTGGCCGTGCGCCGAAATCTGCGGGTCAGCGAGAACGGGATCGTCGACCTCACCGACGGACGTACCATCGTCTGCCGCACCGAAAACGAAGTCTACGCGGCGCTCGAGATGGCGTACATCCCGCCCGAGATGCGGCTGGGGATCGGCGAGATCGAGGCGGCGCGCGACGGCACGCTGCCGGCGGTCGTCGACGTCGCCGACCTGCGCGGCGACTTTCACCTGCACTGCACGTGGTCCGACGGACGCGACACGCTCGAAGCGATGGTCGCGGCCTGTGCGGCACGCGGCTATCAGTACCATTCGATCAGCGACCACTCGTGGGGGCGCGGCCGGATCGGGTTGAGCCCGGAACGGCTGCGCGAGCAGCGAGCCCAGGTGCGCGAGCTCGGCGAGCGCTACGGCGTCGTCACGCTGTGCTCGTCGGAGGTCGACATCCGCGCCGACGGCTCGCTCGACTTCGACGACGAGGTGCTGGCCGAGCTCGACGTCGTGGTCGGGTCGGTTCACTCGGCCTTCAACCAGTCACGCGACGAGATGACGCGGCGGCTGATCCGCGCCTGCGAGAACCCGTACGTCACGATCATCGGGCATCCGACCGGCCGCAACGTCGAAACCTTCGAGGGCTACGACTTCGACCACGACGCAGTCTTCGCGGCCGCGGCACGGACCGGGACCGCGCTCGAGATCGACGGTCAGCCGGCCCGGCTCGACCTGCCCAGCTCGCTGGCGCGCCGCGCGAAGGGGTTCGGGGTGACCTTCGCGTGCGACTCGGACGCGCACGGCGTCACGCAGCTCGACAACGTCGCCTACGCCGTCGGCCAGGCGCGCCGCGCCTGGATCACGCCGGCAGAGGTACTCAACGCGCGTCCGTTGGAGGAAGTGCTTGCATTCGTCAGAGCGAAGCGGGGGCGGTTCGCCGATGTCCATGCCAGCACGGATCACGGCCACTGAGGAGCGGCGGCTGGCCGCTCTTGCGGAGTACGATCTCCTCGACTCGTCGGGCGAGGATCAGTTCGACGCGTTCACGCGGCTGGCGGCGCGCCTCTGCGATGCGCCGATCGCCCTGATCTCGCTGGTCGACCGCGACCGCGAGCGGATCACCTCGGCCTATGGCGTGGTGCCGAGCGACGTCCCGCGCGCCGTCTCGTTCGGGGCGCAGGTGATCGCGCACGGCGGGGTGCTCGTCGTCGAAGACGCCGCCGCCGACCGGCGCTTTGCCGGGAACCCGCTGCTGGGCGAGGCCGCCGTCCGCTTCTACGCCGGGGTCGCGCTGCGGTCGCGGCACGGCGACGCGGTCGGCGCGCTGGCCGTCCTCGACCGGCGGCCGCGCGCGCTCGACGACGACCAGCGCGCCGCGCTGACCGCGATCGCCGAGACGGTCGTCGACGAGTTCGAGTCGCGCCGGACGCTGGCGCGCGCGCAACAGCGGATCAACCTGCTCTCGGCGGCGATCGAGGCGGCGCAGGATCCGATCATCCTCTCCAAGCCGGGTCCGACGCCGGACGACTCGCCGACGATCGTCTACGCCAACGAAGCCTTCATGCAGATGAAGGGTGCGGCGCGGGCCGAGGACGTGATCGGCCATCGTGCCGAGGAGTTCCACGGGCCGAAGACCGACCGCGCGCAGTTGCGCCACCTCCGCAGCGAAGTCATGGCCGGCCGGCCGGCGCGCATCGAGTACATCTCGTACAGGGTCGACGGCACGCACTACCACACCGAGGCGACGGCGCGCCCACTGGTCGACGAGCGCGGCCGCACGACGCACTACGTCATGGTGCAGCGCGACGTCACCGAGCAGGTGCTGCGCGGCGTGCAGCTGACGATGCAGAACGAGCGGCTGACCGCGATCACCTCGATCGCGCGCGGACTGTTTGCGTCGCTCGAACCGAGCATGCTGGTCGAGGCGCTCCTGTCGGGCGTGCACGAGCTGGTCGACGGCCGCGCGACGCTCTACGCGCCGCGACCGCGCGGCGGCTTCGTCGCCACCACCGACCTCACGCCGCGCGAGGACGGCCTGGCCGCCGACGCGTTCGTCGCGCTCGCGTCGCGCAGCGACGTGTGCGTGCTCGACGAGCTCGAACAGCGCGCGGCCGTGCGCGTCCCGGGCTCGGGCGGCGGGGCCGCGTACGTGCTCGACGTGCAGCGCAATTCGGCGTTCCATACCGCGGACGTCTTCGCGCTCGGACTGCTCGGCCAGTACTTTGCGGTCGCGGCGCGCAACGTCGAGCTGTACCAGGAGCTGACCGCGCGCCGCGACGCGGTCGTCGAGCTCAACCAAGTCAAGAACGACTTGATCGCGATGCTCGCGCACGACTTCAAGGGTCCGCTCACGACGATCGTCGGCTTCGCCGACGTGCTCGCCGAGGACGACCGCTTCGATCACGAAGCGCGCCAGTATCTGGGCATGATCTCGTCGAGCGCGTTGCGCTTAGCGTCGCTGGCGACCGACACGCTGGCGCTCTCACGCCTCGAACACAACGAGCTGACGCTCGCGGTCGCCGACGTCGACCTGGTCGCGCTGGTGCGCGACGTCGTGCGCGTCTTGGGCGTCACGCGTCCGATCGAGCTGCGCATTCCGAACGGCGGCCTCGTCGTCAACGGCGACACCGACCGGCTCCGTCAGGTCGTCGAAAACCTGATCGGCAACGCCATCAAGTACTCGCCGGGCGGCGAGCCGGTCGAGGTCGTGTTGCGCGGCCGCGAGGGCGGCGTCGAGCTGACCGTCCGCGACCGGGGCATCGGCATCCCGGAGCGAGACCGGTCGAAGCTGTTCGGACGGTTCGCGCGCGCCGGGAACGCCCGCGCGCTCGGGATCAGCGGCACGGGCTTCGGGCTCTATCTCAGCCGCACGATCGTCGACCTGCACGGGGGCACGATCGAGGTCGAGTCGGCCGAAGGACAGGGTTCGACGTTTCGCGTGTTCGTGCCGGCGCACTCGCCCAACCGGTCGGTCGCGTCGCGGCGCGTCGCCCTGCTCGACGTCGACGGCGACGCGCGCTCGTACGTCGCCCAGGCGCTGCGCGACGACGGCTGCGCGGTGACCGTCGCGACCAGCGGCGAAGACCTGCTGCGCACGATCGCCGAAGCGCCGTTCGACGTCGCCCTGGTCGACGCCGATCGGCTCGCGATGCCGCTCGATGCCTTCCTGTCGCGGGCGAACGGTACGCCGCTCGTGCGCATGGGACTCCGCTCGACCGCCGACGTCGACGGCTGGGCGGCGTCTCTCACCAAGCCGTTCTTGATGAAAGACCTTTACGGCGCGATCGACGCCGCCCTTGACCAGACGAGCCCCGAGGAGGCCGGCACACCCGCGGGACAGAGCGAAGGGTGACCGCTCCGGCCGGCATCGACCGACCGCTATCGATAACGGAGATCGTCGATCGTAGTGTGACGTTGGCGGTTCGGCGGTGGAGCCTCCTGACGGTTCTTTTCTTGATCTACGTCGTCGCGAAGGATATCGCGGTTGCGATCTCACCGCCGACGATTCCGACGTCGGTGTTGGCCGGCTACGCTGTCAACGCCGTCGTCGGCCCGCTCGTCTATCCGGCCGCCGTTCTCACGACGGCGCCGACCCTCGTTCCGCCGCTGCCGGTCGTGCTGCGCAGCGCGGCGGCGAGATATGGCGCATCCTTCATCGGTCTGGTGCTCAACTTTGCAATCGTCGTCGTCGCGCTCGTAGCGGGAATCGCGGTCGTCTCGCCGGCCGTCATCGCGTTCATTCCCAATGGCTTCGCTCGCGGCCTCGGATTTGGGATCGGCGGCATCGTCGTCATGATCTTGCTGCTGCCGGGTCCTCTTCTGTTCGGACAGATCCTGTATCCGATCATCGTGCTCGAGAGCCGGTCACCGTGGAAGGCGATGTGCATTGCCTTTCGGCGCGTTCGCAGCGCCGGATTCCGGCGTGCTTGGCAGCTCGGGCTGACGCTGATAGCGTTCGACTATCTGCCGACCTTCGTCCTAAATCTCGCCAGCAACCAAGTCATCCGGTTGACCCACGCTTCGGTGCTCGCGTATGTCGCACGGCCGCTCGCCGAAGGCAGCACGATGGTGTCCAGCATGGTGATCGCCACCGTAATATGGGCGGAGATGTGCGTGCGCTATGAAGGTTCCGACATCGAGGCGGCGCTCGGCCGGGCCGATCAAGCGCCGTTCGAGAACGGCAGCGCGTCGAGCGTCGCGAGCAGCTCGGCCGGATCGGCGTAGACGGCCTCGGCGTTGCGCAGCGTCACCGGGTCATTGCCGCCGCAGCGCAGGGCGATACAGGGGACGCGTGCGCGATGAGCAGCGGCGATGTCGTATTTCGTGTCGCCGACCATGATCGCGTCGCGCGCTGCCGTCTTCGCCTTGGCGAGCGCGGCGTGGATGATGTCGGGATCGGGCTTCGACTCGTCGGCGTCGTCACTGGTCGACGCGACGTCGACCAGCGGGCCGAGATCGCCGCGCGCCAGCAGGTCGTCGAGCTCGGACTTCTTCGCTGACGTTGCCACGACGACCAAGATCTTGCGCGCGCGGACGGCTTCGAGCAACGCGCGGGCGCCGGTGGTGGGGCGGAGTCCGGACAGCTCGCGCTGCTTGAAGATCTCGCCGCGGCGGCGCGCGATCGTGCTCCCCGGCTCGGCATCCTCGGCGAGTCCAGGCACGGCGGCGGGCAGCAGCTTGTCGCCGCCCATCCCGATCAGCGGGCGCACGCGTTCGAACGGAACGTCGAAGCCGGCCTCGGCGAAGGCTGCGACCCAGGCGCGCCCGTGCGCGTCGTTGGAGTCGATCAGCGTTCCGTCGACGTCGAAGAACATCGCGCGAGCCATCTCGGGACGCCTATACCCGCGGGAGGGCCGACAAGGCGAACCGCATGCGGCCGCCGTACGTGAGCCGAGCAAAGAGGCCCGCGCAGGATGCGCGGGCCTCTTTCTGTGGTGCGGTCCGCACGCCGCCGTTCGCTACGGCGGCGGCGCGGGCGCGAACAGCTTGGCGACGTTGCCGATCGTCATCCAAATCCCCCACAGAAGGGGGATGCCGACCCAAACCCACGCCAGGATCAGACCGAGCGGATTGCTGCTGCCGGGATTGCCGGATTGATTCATCGCGCGCTCCTTATGCGGTCGCCGCTTCGGCGGCGCCGGCCTTGAGGAAGTAGCGTTGAGCGACCGGCGTCACCAGCCAGTTGCAGATGAAGCCGACCACGAGCAGACCGGCCATGATGTACATGGTGACCGAGTACGCGTCGGCCTTCGCGGCGCCGTGGTCGATCTGGTACTGCCGGATGTAGTTGATCAGCACCGGACCGGCGACACCGGCCGCCGACCACGCCGTGAGGAGCACGCCGTGGATCGCGCCGACGTTGACCGTCCCGAACATGTCGCGGAGGTAGGCGGGGATCGTTGCGAACCCGCCGCCGTACATGCTCAGGATGACCCCGTAGGCCAGGATGAAGAGCACCAGTGCGTGCAGGTGCCCCAGCGTCGGCGTTAGCGCGTACAGTATCGCTCCGAGCGCGAAGAAGATCATGTACGTCGGCTTGCGTCCGAGCGCGTCCGAGCTCGACGCCCAGAAGATGCGTCCCACCATGTTGAAGATGCTGAGCAGCCCGACGAAGCCCGCCGCCGCGGCTGCCGCGACGCCGAACATCTCCTGGATCATCAGCGACGCTTGACTGAGCACGCCGATCCCGGCCGTGACGTTCAAGCACAAGACCAGCCACAGCAGCCAGAACTGCGGCGTCTTGATCGCCTCGCCGACGACGACGTTGCCGGCCGTTACCAGGCCGCGGTTCTCGACCGGAGCGACGTAGCCGGCCGGTGCCCAACCGGGAGCCGGCAGCCGAACGATCAGCGGGCCGACCAGCATGAAGACGAAGTAGATGATCCCCATCGTCACCATCGTGGCGGCGACGCCGTTGGACGTTGCCGTGCTGTAGTGCTTCATGAGAGCGACCGCCAGCGGAGCGCCGATCAGTGCGCCGCCTCCGAAGCCCATGATGGCGGTCCCGGTTGCGAGTCCGGGCCGGTCGGGAAACCACTTGATCAGCGTCGACACCGGCGAGATGTAGCCGATCCCGAGCCCGCAGCCGCCGATGACGCCGTATCCCAAGAACACGACGGCGAGGTTATGAATCGAGACGCCGAGCGCCGCCACGATCAAACCACCGCAGAACAGAATTGCGGCGACGAACATCGACATCCGGGGACCGACTCGTTCGACCCACGGGCCGAAAACGGCCGCGGCCAGTCCCAGCACCAGGATCGCGATGCTGAAGATCCAGCCCAGCGCCGCGATCGACCAATCGCCCGGCGTCGTCGAGATGGCCTTCGCTGCGGCCGGCGGGCACGCGCTCGCGGCCGCGCACAGCAGTTGCGCCAGCGGTTTGTTGAAAACGCTGAACGCGTACACTTGCCCGATGCACAGGTGGATGCAGAGAGCCGCCGGCGGGACCAGCCAGCGGTTGAAGCCGGCTCCGGCAATGGAATGAGAACGGTCGAGAAAAGAGGCCAAAGTCGTCTCCTCTGCGCCCTGGGAGCGGACGCGGACTCGCCCAAGTCCGACGTTTGTACGAAGGGCCGGCCGTGGTGACCTGCGTCACGGCCGCCGGATGGGGACGCCTCCCTCGGCCGGAAGCGCCGCAGGGTCGCTACGTCCGGCCCGTCGTGGCGGTCACGCCGAACGGGCCGCCCGTCGAGGTCGAGGCCACGCGCTAGGTTCGGCTCTCGTTTCCGACGATGAGAATCGGGATCGCCGCAGTGCGGAGCACGTGCTCGGCGACGTCGACGGCGAGCCGGCGTTCGAGGCCGCCGGACGCCGGATGACCGAGCACGAGCAGGTCGGCGCCCGAGTGATGCGCTTCCTCGGCCAGCGTTCGGCCGACGTCGTTTCCTTCGGCGAGACGAAACCTTGCTTCGACGCCGCGCCGCCTGCAGCGCTCGAGCGGCCCCTGCGCGCGCTCCGTCTGCGCGTCGCGTTCGGCCTCGCGCTCGGCTCGATCCGGCCCCCGGTGCGGAATGGGTTCGACGACCTCGACGATCTCGAGCCGTGCTCCGAAGCGTTGCGCCACCTCAGCCGCGACGTCGACGGCCCGCTCGGAAAGAGCGCTGCCGTCCCAGCCTACGATCAGGTGTGAGAACATCGTCAGTCTCCTACCAGTGGCGAATCGACGGAAACGCGATCAGCAGCACGATCACGAACACCAAGATGTACGAGAGGTAGGCCGCGATCACGCCGGACTGCGTCGCGCGAACGATGTCTGCGGCCCGCAGAAACACGGCTCCTACAGCGTCCCAGAAGCGCGACCCGAAGAAGCCCCGCGCTTCGCTGTCGTAGCTGACCGCGCCAAACCGGCCCGCGTCCGGCTCGACGGTGACGGTGCGCCGGACGCGCACGCCGGCGTCGAGCACGACGCGCGTCGCGTTCGAAAATCCGGTTCCCGTGTACTGCGTCCAAGGCCGGTACGCGTTGCCGGAGGTCCAGACCTCGGGATGCGACGTCGTAGGCCGGCGAACGAGCGCGGCGACGCACCAAAACGCGAGCGCGAACCCCGTGACGAGCATCCCGAGCCCGAGCGGCCACGCCGAAGCGAACCCGCCGAAGCCTGGCTGGATGAGCGGCGGCTTGGCGAGGATCGCGGCTGTGGCCGGTGCGTGCGCCGCTGCGTCGATCGCCGGCCCGAGAAGGCCGACGTATCCCGGCGCCGCCAGTCCGACCGCAAGCGCCGCGATCCCGCCCAGCAGCAGCGCCGCCGCCCGTACCGGCGACCGGCTCGCCGTTGCCGCCGCTGCCCGTTCCGTTCGTGCTTCGCCGAGAAAGCCGATGCCCAACAGCTTCACGAAGGTCACGATCGCGATACCGGCGGCGATCCCGATCGTCGCGCCGCAGACCGCGAACGCGATCGTGGCGAGGACGTTGCCGGTGCGAAAGGCCTGGAGCAGCGCCTCGAGCGTCATCCACTCGCCGGCGAAACCGCCGCTCGGCGGCAACGCCGCCAGCGACGTCGCGGCCAGCACGACCCCGAGCGTCGGGATCGGCAGCCGGCGAGCGAGTCCGCCCAAGCGGTCCAGCGACGTGGTTCCGACTCGCGTGACGAGCTCCGAGCAGCCCAGGAACAGCGTACACTTCGCGAACGCGTGCGCGGCCGCGTGAACCAGCGCGGCGGCGACTCCGATCCCGACCAGCAGCTCGAGCTCTAGGGCGCGACCGACGAACGCGACGCCGAGCGAGATGACCACGATCCCACCGTTTTCGACGCTGGAGTACGCGGCCAGCGTCCGCGCATCGCGTTGTGCCGCCGCCCAGGCGATCCCGAAGAACGTTGCGAGGGCGCCGCACGCGAGCGTGACGATCCCCCACCACAGCGGCACCGGGCCTGCGATGTCCAGTCCGAACCGGGCCAGGCCGTAGAACCCGACGTTGAGCGCGGCGCCCGCCATCAGGGCGGCGACGACCGCCGGCGCGGCGGTGTACCCGCGTGCCAGCCAAAGGGAGAACGGCAATTGGCCCAACTTCGCTCCAAAGGCCAGCAAGATCAGGACGAACGCCAGTCCGCGCAGCGCCGGTGGCGCGGATCCGGCGTGTGCCAGCAACGACGACAGACCGTAGCCGCCGTCGCGAGAGAGCAAGACGAATGCCGCGACGAGACCTGCGGCAGCGGCATGGGTGAGCACCACGGTGAGATATGCCGCGGGCGCCGCGTCAGAGCCGGTTCCTCCGTACGCGATAGCGACGTAGAATGCGATCGCCAGCAGCTCCCAAGCGAAGATGAAGAACAGCGCGTCGTCGGCAACGCAAACGCAGAGCGACGCGAGCACGATCGCGCAGGCACTGCAGCCGACCGTGCGTCCCCGCCCGCTCTCGTCGGCCGTCGGCCCACCGACGCCGAACAGACCGACGAGGGTCGCGACGCCGCCGATCAGCAGAACGAACGTTGCGGCCAGCGGATCGATTCGGATCGCGACGTGCGTCGCCGGGTCACCGCTCCAGCGCAGGTCGAGGTGATTCGCGAGCACGAGAACGGCCGCCGCGAGCCCGGCGACGCCGGCCACGAAGGTACCGGCGAACGCGGCCGCGCGGCCGGCTCGCGGCGGCGCAACGATCGCGGCCAGCAGGCCGAGCACCGGCGCGGCCAAGGCGAGCGCGAACCATTCGAGCGCCATCACGCGCTCGGCTCCGCACGAACGGCCGCGACTCGCCCCAAAGCCACCCAGATCCCGTGCAAGATGCTCAACGGCGGAGGCGGTGCGCCGGGAACCTTGACGTCGACGGGCATGATGCGGTCGACCGGCCCCACGATCGCGTCGCTCGCATAGATGCTGCCCGACGATGCCGCCGAGCCGACCGCGACGACGAGCTTGGGCGCCGGCATCGCAGCGTATGTGCGCTGCAGCGGTTCTTCCATCGCCCGCGTGACCGCGCCGGTGACCAGCAGTATGTCGGCGTGCCGCGGCGACGCGGTCAGGAAGATGCCCAGCCGGTTCAGATCGTAGAACGGGTTGAACAGCGCTTGCACCTCCTGATCGCACGCATAATCGCTGCCCGCGTCGACGTGACGAACGAACACCGACCTTCCGAACGCCGCCGCGCGTCGCGCGAGGTGTTCGCGCGTAAACGTAGGGTCGGCGGCGTGCGCGAGCTCGTATTCGTTGGACATCACGAATGCGTCGGGGGCGACGATCGCGCACTGACCGCATTGAAAGCAGCGGTCGGCGAACACGACGGCGCCGGCGCCGCGCGGCTCGATGGCGTGCGACAGACACGCCGCCGCTCCGCGCTCGTACGACGCGGCCGGCCGGCCGGGCAGCGCGCGCGCGACGCCGCGCCAACCGTCCGGCATCTGCGCGGGGCCGTTGGGATAGCGCGTCGTCAGGACGCCGCGCCTGAGCGCGCGGAGGATCCAACTCATCGATCCACCTCGGCGACGATCAGCCCGAAGGAGTGCTCGATGAACGAGAAGTCGGTGAAGATGTTGCCCGGCAGCGACGGCACGAAGAGCGGCCAGTTCTGGAACGACGCACTGCGAACGGCGACCCGCCGAATCATGCCGTCTTCGATGCGCACGAAGTACAGCAACTCGCCCTGAGGGGACTCGACCCGGGCCGTGCCGCTGCCGTGCACGATCGCGCCGGGACGCGACCGCCAATCGCCGCCCGGGGCGGCGTCGAGCGCGTTGCGGACGATCCGGAACGAGCGCCGGATCTCGTCACGCCGAACGTGAGCGCGCGCGAGCGCGTCGCCGTCCGGCCGCAGGGCTTCGTCGGCCTCTTGGGCCGTGAACAACGAACCGCCCGACGCTCGGACGTCGCAGGGGACGCCGCTTCCCCGCGCCACGGGTCCGACCGCCGCGTGCGTGCGGATGACCTCCGGACAGAGACGGCCCGTCCCGACAAGGCGGTCGATCAGCGACGGTGTCGCGAACAAAGCGTCGACCACGCCGATGACGTCTCGCTCGACCCGGTCCAGCGATGTCGCGCACGCCTGCGACACGGACGCGAACGCGTCGAACCGCGTGCCGCCGACACACACGACCCCGCGCGCGAAGCGGTTGCCCGTGCCCTCCGCCAAGAGGCGGTGAACGCGTTCCTTGGCGGCAAACGTCTGTGCCGAGCCCACCGACAGTGAGGCGTCGTCGGCAAGCTTCGCCAGCGAGTCGACGTGCTGGTGGATACGTTCGAGCTCGACGAGCATCGAACGCGCCGCCTGCGCCCGCTGCGGAACGTCGATCGCGCCCGCGACCTCCACCGCTCGCGCGAAGGCGGTCGCGTGGCTCGCCGCGGTGGCGCCCGAGACGTGTTCGGCGACCAGCGGCGCCAGCTCCAGCGAGACGCCGGCGAAGCGCTCTTCGAGTCCGCGGTGCTTGTACCCGAACGACGGCTCGACGGCGATGAAATCTTCGCCCGCGGTTTCGATGACCCAGCGCGCCGACTCGCCGATGCCGGACCGGATGGGACCGTAGAGAACGGCCGAGACCTCGGGCGACCAGGCACGGCGATACGCGTCGGCGCGGTCCGGCGTCAGCGGAGAGGCTCCCGCGGGAGCCGGCTCGATCCGAACGGACCAGCGATCGATGAGCTCGCGCTCGTGCCACTCCGCGGCGGCGAGACCGAGCGAAGGCACCACGCCGGCGTCGACACCCGAGCGCGTCACGAGCGCGCCGGCCTCTTCGACTACGTAGCGCAGCAAGGTCCGGCCCTCGAGCGCGTCGGCGTAACACCACGCGAAGCGCGCACCTTCTTCCACCGCCGTCCGCGTCAGCGCGGCGGCCGTCGCAGCGTCGCCGACCACATCCTCACGCGCGATCACGGCCGCCCCTCGAACAGCGCGGCGGCGCGCGTCAGCATCTCGGCGAGCGGCACCGGAACGAACAAGCCGATTCCGACGACGACTGCGAGGCTGCCGAGCATCGCGATGACGGCGACGCCGGGTCGCTCGCCGTGCGCGACCGAGGCCGGCGGCTCGCCGACAGTCGTGGCCGTGACCCAGCGGACGAGGCCGGCGAACGCGATCACGAGCAATCCCGCCGTCGCCGCCGCGAGCCACGCGCTGCCTCCGCCGAAGCCGCCGGCCAGAATCATCAGCTCGCTCCTGAAGATGCCGAACGGGGGAAGTCCGGCCAGCGAGAGCCCGGCCAGCGCGAACAGCGTTCCGGAGATGGGGAGCGCGCGCGCTCCGCCCTGGATCTTTGCGATCTCGCGGGTCGAATAGCGCTCCGCAAGCCGGCCGGCCGCAAAGAAGGCGAGCGACTTGGAGGCTGCGTGGTTGAGCGTATGGAGAAGGGCGCCGGCGATCGCCAGCGGCGCGCCGAAGGCGAGCCCCAACGCAACGACCCCCATGTGCTCGATGCTCGAGTACGCCAGCATCCGCTTGACGTCGCGCTGTCGCAACAGGAAGAACGCGCCGAGTGCGAGCGAGAGGATGCCGACGATCGCGAACAGCCGATGCGTCAGGTTCGGGCCGATCGCGGCGTTAGCGATCCCGGCGAAGCGCAGGATCACGTACAAGGCGTCGGAGAGCAGGACGCCCGACAGCATCGCGCTGGTCGGCGTGGGACCGGCGCCGTGTGCGTCCGGCAACCAGGTGTGCATCGGTGCCAGGCCCATCTTGGTACCGAATCCGACCAGCGCGAGCATGAACGCCAAGCGGACGGCATCGGGGTCGAGCCGCGTCGCCGCCGCGCGATAGGCCGACCACTCCGGAACGTAGTGGGCGCCGAGCGCCGGTGTTCCGGCGACGTAGAGCACGATGACGCCGACCAGTCCGATCGCCAGGCCGCACGACGCGATCAGGATGTACTTCCAGGCCGCTTCGAGCGCGCCGTCCGTGCCCTGCAGCCGCACCAGCAGCGCGGCGAGGATCGTGGTCACCTCGAGCGCTACCCAGACCCCGGCCATGTCGGAGAGCAGCGGCACGATCACCTCGGCGCAAGCGAAGGCGTTCGTCAGCGCGAGAAAATCGCGCCGGTAGCGCTCGCCCACCGCGTCGTCGTCGCTCTCGGCCGCGACGTACCAGATCGAATACAAGCCGGCCGCGCCGTACACCACTGCGACCGGCAGCAAGAAGAGCGACGAGAGCGCGTCGGGCGCAGGACGAATCCCGCCGAAAGCGTCGATGACGATGAGCGCCGCGGTCGAGACGCCCGCCGCGGCGGTCGCGGGGCGGCCGATTCGCGACGGCGCGAGATAGGCGACGGCGGCAGCTACGGCCGGGACGGCGACCACCAGCCACGAGACGAGGTTCATCCGCGCAGCTCCGAAAGCGTCACCACCGAGGCCGACGAGCGCCGGACGACCATGATCCGCACCAGCACCGCGAACACGACGACCGCGACGAGCACGTCGATGAGCAGCAGCACGCCGACGACGAATGGAAGCCCCGGGGCCAGCGTCACGGTGCCGAAGAACAGGCCGTTCTCGATCGTGAGGAACGCGATCACCTGAGCGAGCGCGTTCGGCCGCAGAATCGCCAGCAAGAAGCCGACGAACACGATCGACAGCGTTGCCGCGAGATCGGCTCGCGGCAAGAACGCGCCGGGCGGAAGCGGCAGGCGCGCGGAGGTCAGCATCGCTACCCCCATCAGTGCCGCGGCCATGAGGATCGAAAGGGTAACGTTGACGCGCACCGGCAGCTCGATGCGGGCCGCGACGTGACGCGCGAGACCTCGCATGTACGCGGGCAGCAGGACGACTTTGAACGCCAGCGTGAGCACGGCGAGCACGATGAGATCCCAAGCGCGTCCGGAGATTCCGACGGTCAAGCAGATCGCACCCACGAGCGCCGACTGCGTTGCGTACAACGAGATCAGCTCGCGTAGAACGACCGACCGGAACAGCGCCAGCTGAGTGAGGAGCAGCGCCACGACCGCGGTCCCGGCCAGAGCTTCGGTGAGGCCGATCGGGTGCGGCGTCATCCGACTTGAACCGACCACGCGACGACCGCCAGGACCGATACCAGCAGGCCGGTCGCGATGAACTCCGGGATCTTGTACAGGCGCAGCTTGGCGAACGTCGTGTCGATCACCACGACGACCGCGGCCACCGCCAGCATCTTGCCGAAGACGAGAACGAATGCGAGTGCGACGGCGGCGGGCGCCGCGGTCGAAGCCAGCCCGGGCGGCAGCAAGAACACGTTGCAGAAGATCGTGTACAGCACGAACTGCTTCATCGACGCGCCCCACTTGAAAAGCGCGAGCTCCGGTCCCGCGTGTTCGAACAGCCGAGCGTCATCGATCATGCCGAACTCGATCGTCGCCGAGGAGCTCTCGATCGGGATGCGGCCCGTATCGACGAGCAGCATCAGAAAAAATGCCACCGTGGCGAAGAGGTGGGCCGGCCGGATCACTGCGGCCGCCGATCCGCGCAGCAGTGCGTTCATCGCGTACGGAAGGTCGGTGCCGGTGATGAATGCGACCGAGAAGAAGACGAAGATCAAGGTCGGCTCGACCAGAATTCCGACCATCGTCGCCCGGCTGCTCCCGATGGACGTGTACTGCGATCCGGCGTCGAGCGCGGCCAGCGCGGTGACGAACGAGGCGAGCGCCAAGACGAACGCGCCTCCCAGGATGTCACCGTAGGTGGCGCCTGGGAGCGGAAACGTCGTGAGCACCGGGATCAGCGTGGCGACCGTGGCATAGCATCCGCACGCAACGTAGGGCGCCAGACGAAAGACGGGTGAGGAAACGCTCGTCGTGACGCTTTGCTTGCGCAGCAGCTTGACGATGTCGCGATACGGCTGCAGCACCGACGGGCCGCGCTTTCCCTGCAGCAGCGCTTCGGCGCGAGCGATGATGCCGGTGAGCAGCGGCGACGCAAACAGTGTCGCTGCGACCTGGCAGGCCTGGAGAACCAGAGGGTCCAGGCTCATCGACGATTCCTGCCGACAGGATCTTCCCGCTGACGCACGACTCCTCCGAAACGCTGCACGCGCACGTAGGAGTCATCGGCCGTTCGGCAGTTCGCGGCACCGTTGCCGCAAGGCGGACTCCACCGCCCGGGATTACCGCCTCCTTCCTCACGGCGTGCTCGAACCTCCTTCGCCCTAAGGAGGGCCGGTTCGAGACGTGGCGCATAGGAATCGTCAGCGGTGGCAGACTTCAACGAAGGGCAACTCCTGCGCATCTTCGTCAACGAGCGCGACACCTGGCACGGCGAGCTGCTCTACTGCGCGATTGTCGACATGCTCAAGCGCGAGCATGTCGCGGGTGCCAGCGTCTTTCGCGGCGTCGAGGGCTTCGGGAGCCATCGCGAGATCCACTTGGCATCGGTGTGGAAGTTCGGCGGGAAACTGCCGGTTCTCATCGAGGTCGTCGACGACGAGACGAAGATCGCGGGGCTGATCCCGCAGCTCGAGGCGATGATCGTCGAGGGCGCGATGACGCTCGAACGCGTCGAATACTGCCGGTTGGGCGGCGCGTGAAGATCGACCACGACGGGATGCTGATGCGCATCTTTCTGGCCGAGAGCAGCCGCTCGCTGCAGCACCGCGGTGCCTATCGTGCGGTCGTCAAAGCGCTGGCTGGTGCCGGCTTCGCGGGAGCGACCGTGTTCAAAGGAATCGAAGGGTTCGGCCTGCATGGCCGGCTCTCGTCGGATCGCGCGATCGACGCCTGGACCGACCTCCCAATCCTGGTTGAAGTCGTCGACACCGAGGAGAAGGTGCGCGGGTTCGTGCCGACGCTTGAAACGATTCTTTCCGACGGACTCATCACGCTGGAGCGCGTTCAGACCGTATTCCACGCGGAGCCCGGCGCGGAGGAGGGCGCGCGGGCGCCGCGGTAGCGCTCGGCAAGAAGGAGGGTTTCACGATGTCCGAACGCCGTCCCAACTACGCCGGGATCATCGTCGGAGCGATCGTGCTGTTCGTCTGGGGCGCGATCTGGTTCACCGCGCTTGGCTCGGTCTGGCTCGCCGCCACGGGCCGCACGAAAGACGAGCTGATGCTGTACGGCTTCTGGCCGTTCGTCATCGCGTTTCTGGCCGGGATCCTCGTCTCGTACTGCTTCGACAACATGCTGTGGCACTACGAGAGCGGGAATGCCGCCAAAGGCGCCCAAGTCGGGCTGCTGACGGGCATCTGCATCTTCGTGGCGATGCTGTTGAACTTGTACAGCTTCGAAGCGCGCTCGGTGATGCTCATGCTGCTCGACGCCGGATACGGGGTCATCGGCTTCGTGCTCACCGGCGCCGCGGTCGGCGCGATGCGAGCTCGCGCGCACAAGCGCGCGGCGTCGAGCGGCTAAGGCGCCGGCGAAGCGGGCGAAGCCGACGCGTTCGGGAGCGGTTCGAGCGCGGCGTCGCGCTCGCGCTCCAGCCAGGCGAGATTGCGATCGCCGGCCCAGGCGCACGAGAGCGTTCCATCGGGGCGGAACACGATCGTCATCGGAAACACGATGCGATCGCCTTTGTACACGCCGGCCAAGATCTTGCCGTAGCGGTCCATCGCGATCGGATACGTGATACCGAACTTGGCACGATAGGCGCGAACGTCATTGTCCTCTTCGCGGTAGTTCATGCCGATCACGACGGTGTCGTCGGGGTGTTCGGCCGAGAACGTGACGACGCCGGGCTGTTCTTTGCGGCACGGTCCGCACCAGGTCGCAAAGATGTTGACGAACACGACCTTGCCGCGATAGGCGGTTAAGTCGAACGGCGGGCCGTCGAGCACGTCCATCTTCCAGGCGATCGGCCGATGCTCGGGGAGCGAGGTCACGCCGTTGGGTCCGTGCACGTGCGGCTTGGGCGTCGGTTTCGGTTTCGCCGACGGCGCCGGCGACGGCGTCGCCGCTGCGGGCGAGGGCGACGGGTCGATCGCCGCGGGGACGTCGCCGGCTGACGCGACGCCGCCGCCGGCCAGAAACGCCGCGACCCACCCCATCATGAAGAATCCACCCCTGTCCATGGTCAGGAGAATACGGCGCGCGCCAGCCCGATCCCCAGCAAGACAGCCGTGACGCCCGCCAGCACGCTGCCGCCCGCGTACCACAGGCTCTGCGCGCTGAGCGCGTCGCGACTGAGCAGGTACGTCTCGTACGCGAAGGTCGAGAAGGTCGTGTAGCCGCCGAGAACGCCGGTCGCGACGAACAGCCGTGCGTACGGCGGCAGACCGATCCGCGTCTCACCCAGCTGCAGCACGAAGCCGATGACGAACGCGCCGCTGACGTTGATGCCGAAGGTGGCCCACGGAAACCCCGGCCCGAGCCACTGCAGCACCCACGTGCTGAACAGGAAGCGGAGCGTGGCCCCGATCGCGCCGCCCGCCGCGACCGCTCCCATCGCCGCCCAAAGGTTCACCCGGCTGGCTTCGTCGCATCGCCGAAGCGTCCCGGCGCAATCCGAACCAGGTCGGCGACCGTCTGTATCGGCGACGTGCCGGTGCGGCCGTCAGTTCGCATCACCGATGCAGGAGAACCCGATGTTCCGTTTCCGCAGCGCGGCACTGCTCGCACTCCTCGGCGCCATGGTGGCCGCGGCGAACCCGGCCGCCGCGCAGGGGATGGCCGGCATGGACATGAGCCACGCGCGCTACTCGCAAGCCCCCGTCTTCACCGGCTCGCCGACGCTCCCGCTCACGCTTTCGATCGTCGTTGCCGGTGGTGGTCCGGCCGACTACAAGACGACCCGGCTGATCGGCGTCCTGGCCGGTCCCGCGGCCGGCCCCGAAGTGAAGAAGCTGTCGGATCAGTTCGGCAGCGACAACGTCGCGTCGTTCGTGCAGACGTTCGACTTCGTGATCGCCGACGCGCTCAAGCTCGTCCAGCAGCACAACGTCGCGCTGCCGTCCGCCCCCGCGCCGTCGCCGTCCGACGGCCGCGCGCTCTCGGCCGCCCTCTACACGGCCGGCGTCACGCCCAGCGGCAACTTCGACGTCGAGTACATGCTCGATCACCTGGTCTCCCATCCGCTGCACGTGCAGATCATGGACGACATCAACAACGATCCGGCGCTGGGACCGAAGGCCGACGGCAACTACCACGCGATCCTCACCCAGGCCGTCCTCGACCTCAAGGCCGCCTACAAGCTGTAGTGTGTTCGCGCAAGGTGCGCGAACACTCGCGTTCGGCCTTCGGCCGATCCGCCGCTGGCGGCCGGTCGGCTGCCTGGCCGTGGTTTGAGCAGAGGGAGCGGCGGTAACACGGGGTCCATGTCCGTCCGCTACCTTCTGCTCCTGATCATCGTCCTGTACGTGGTCTTCGAGCTGTTCGTGCCGGCGATGCAGAACGTGTTCGGCTACGGCCTGGGCACGCTGCTCGCGCTGCTGATCCTGTGGTACGTCTTCATTAACGGCCGCGGCCGTCCGGTCGTGTAGCCGCTCGCAAACGCCCGACTCGTCCGGCGCGCACCGGACCTTTGAACACCGCGAACAGCAGCCACAGCGACGGGATCAGCACGACCGCGCCGCCGGCTGCCGCGACTAGAAACGCGTCCAGCGTCGCGGGCGGTGACGCCGCCGACGCGACCGTCCACCGGCCCGGGACCAGCGCCGGCGCCTGCGCTCCGAACCAGCCGCCGAGCACGGCGAGCACTTCGGCGCCGGCGAACGCGCGCGCGAGCACGTCGCGGCGCGTTGCCACCGCGAACAGCACGCCGATGCCGAGCAGCATCGCGCAGACGATCGCGGCTATCGATGCAGGACCCGACAGTTCGCGCAGCAGGCCTGGCTCCGACGCGCGCGCGACGAGGATCGGGACGAGGCCGAGAATCCAAACCGCGACCGTCGCGCGGATCGCGCGCCGGCGGAAGTCGGCGAGCAGCGGCGGGTCCGAGGTTTCGCGCAGCAAGAACACCGCGGCGACCTGAGCGCACAGTCCGACCGCGAACAAGCCGACCGCCAGCGCGAGCGGCGACGTCCACGCGTACCGCCCGGTCGCCAGTGCGCCGACCGCGTCGCCGAGGAAGAACGGTGCGATGATCGATGACGCGCCGAACACCGCGGTCCAGCCGCGCGCGAGCGTCTTCGCGTCCGATGCGTAGTTGCGGAACACGAACGCCGCGCCGCGCAGCACGATCCCGGCCAGCGCGAACGTCAGCGGCGCGTTGAGGTTCGTCGCGACGTCGGCGTAGGCCGGCGGGAAGCACGTGAAGCCGACCACCCAGGCGAAGATCAGCCAGACGTGGTTCGACTCCCAGACCGGGCCGATCGCGTCGGAGATCGCGGCGCGCTGGGCGTTGCGCCGCGGTCCGGTCGCGAGCAGATCCCAGACGCCGCCGCCGAAGTCCGCGCCGCCGAACACGGCATAGAGCGCGACCGCGGCGAGCCCGACCAGCGCGGCGCCGAGCGCGGCGGTCACGGCGTCTCCGCCAGCGAGGCGCGCTCGCCCGCCGCGCGCGTGCGGCCGACGCGGCCCAGCAGCCACCAGCAGGTCGCACCGAGCACGACGTACACGAACGAGAAACCGTAGAACGCGAGATCGAGTCCGGGCGCGATCGTGACGGCATCGGTCGTGCGCAGCAGGCCGACGGCGATCCACGGCTGACGCCCGAGCTCGGTAACGAACCAGCCCGCTTCCATCGCGGCGACCGACAGCGGTCCTGCGGCAGCGATCGCCCACAGCACGAGCCGCGGCATCGTGCGGCGGCGCAGCGCGACGAACGCCCACACCGCGGCCACGAACAGCAGGTACGACGCGGCACCGACCATGACGTCGAACGACAGGTGGACGCTCGCGACCGGCGGCAGGTCGCGCGGCGGTACCCGGTCGAGTCCCGCCACTTCAGCGTTCGGATCGAACGCGACCAGCCAGCTCAGCGCGCCGGGGATCTCGATCGCGCCGCGCACACGGTCGCTGCCGACGATCCCGCCGATCGTGATCGGCGCGTGGCGCTGCGTGTGGAACAGCACTTCCTCGGCGGCAAACTTCGCCGGCTCGTGCTGCGCGTCGAAACGGGCGATCGTGTCACCGACGATCCACTGGACGGGGATCGCGGCCGCAGCCACGATCATCGCGATCGTCAGCCCGGCGCGAATCCGTTCGCGCGTTGCGCCGCGCCGCGCGCGCAGCAGCGCCAGCGCGCACACGGCGGCCGCCCCGAACCCGGTCACGACGTACGCCGCGACGGTCGTGTGCAGCACCTCGACCAGCCACGGCGCGCTGAACATCGCCGCCAGCGGATCGACGTCGACGACCTTGCCGCCGGCGAGCGTGAAACCCGCCGGTGCGTTCATCCACGCGTTGGCGGTGGTGACGAAGGCGGCCGACAGCGCACCGCTGACCGCGATCGGCAGCGCGCATAGCCAGTGCGCGACCGGCTGCAGCCGGTCCCAGCCGTACAGGTAGAGCCCGATGAAGATGGCCTCGACGAAGAACGCGAACCCTTCGAGCGAAAACGGCAGACCGATGATCGCGCCCGCGTAGCGCATGAACACCGGCCATAGCAGGCCGAGCTCGAAAGCCAAAATCGTCCCCGACACCGCGCCGACCGCGAACAGCACCGCCATGCCCTTGGCCCAGGTGCGCGCAAGGTCGTAGTACGCGCGCCGGCCGGTCCGCAGCCAGGCGCCCTCGGCGATAAAGACGAGCAGCGGCAACCCGACGCCGAGCGCCGCGAAGACGATGTGGAACGCGAGCGACGTGCCCATCTGCGCGCGCGCCGCGATCACATGGTCCATGGTTCGATCTTAGCGCGAAGCGTGACTCTCCGATGCGGCTTTTGCCTGATGCCGCGAGCGCTCTCGGGTCGCGAGATCAGAGCGTGTGGCGCACCGCGGGCGGCGGCGTTCCCGGCAAGCCGTGATCGCCGAAGAGGAACGAGAAGTCCGACGCATACGGCGGTCCGGTCGGCTCGGGAATCGGCGTCGGCGGACCTTCGCCGACCAGCGAACGCCGGCGGCGCGGGTGCGGTCCGGTCACCTTGCCGGCGACGCGGAATACGTGTCCGCCGCCTGCGCCGTTCGACGCAGCGGCCACCCGTGCCGCGGTGTTCGGTGTCGCGACGCCCGCACCGGCGTGGCACATCACGCACGTCATCGGCTGGCCGAACGTCTCGAGCACGGAGTCGGCGACGTTCGCCTGCGGCACGAAGAAGCTCGTCACGAGCGAGTAGTTCGGCGGCCCGACGCCGGCGCCGGGCGGCACCGGAAAGTCCTGCTGCGGCCACTGCACCTGCACCAGCTCGTAGTGGCGAAACACCGAGCCGGCGCGCAGTCCCGGCAGCGACCAGAACGACGCGTTGGCCGCCCGCGCGATCGGGTCGATCGCCGTCGTGCGCACGATCTGCGTCGGCCCGTAGTAGCAGCCGCTGCTCGGGCACGGCGACGGATTCGCGTTCGGCGCTTGGGTGCTCGACGGCGAGTTGAACGTCCAGCCGTTCGGCGGCGGCGTCTGGCCGGCACTCGGATCGTTGTCGCGATGCTCGAACGTCGACCAGATGAACTGCTGCGCGCCGGGAACCTTGCGGATGATGTGCAGGCCGACGAGGCCGACGAGCCGGTTCGGCTGGTTTCCGATCGGCGTCCCGCCGGCGACGTCGTCGCTCGGATAGTCGAGCTCGACGGGATCGGGGAACAGGAAGTAGGTCGGAAACATCTTCGATGCCGCGACGGTGTCGAGGTTGCCGTCGGACTTGAGCGGAGCGGGACCGAGGTCGAGCAGCGCAGCCTTCACCTCGACCGCACCGATCCCGAGCCCGTACGTCGCCGCGTTGCCGAGACAGTCGACGTCGTTCGAGCCCTTCGGCAGTTGGAAGCCGCCCTTGCTCGCCGCGCACGTATTCTGCACGGCCGCGTACTGCAGGCGGTTGCGCCAGGTGTAGTCTTGCTCGTCACGATCGACCCACACGTCGTAGAACACCAGCGGCGTGTAACTGCGCTTCCGGTCGGTGGTCTTCACCGGGCGGCGGCCCGCGATCCAACCGCCCGTCGCCTGTTCGCTGCCCGGAAAGTCGATCGCGTTCCCGAGCGGTTCGCTGGTGAAGCGCAGCACGAGCTTGGAGTGGTGCAGCGCCTGCGGGTGCGGCGTGAAGATGTCGACCGGGCGATTGTAGCTGACCCACACGGTGCGCGTGACGTTCGACGTGCCGAACGGCGCCTTCGGGTTCGGGATCCCGTACGACGGCGACGCGAACGCCGGCCAGTTCATGTAGATGAACTGCTGCCACGCCTGGCAGTCGGCGCGCGCCTGGCCGAGATTCTGGTCCTCACCAGCGAAGAACACGAAGGTCGCCGGCATCTTGGGCTGCAGCACCAGCGGCAAGTTGGCCCTGGTGGTGCACATGTCGCCACTCGCGGCGAGGGCCGGAGATTCGCCGCGCGTCTGCAGCACGACGGCGCCCGCGCAGGTCGCGACGACGAACGCTGCGATCGCAAACGGTACGCTGCGTATGCGCACGCCCACAGTGCTCTCACCCATACAGCACCTCCACCCGGTTGACTTTTTCTACGCTAGCACAGCCCGCCGGTCACTGACAAGCACGCCGCCTGTGAACGATGGCGTACGCTGGCTGGAACTCCGCGCCGGGCGACGGCGTTTCACCGGCGATGCGCTTGCGTTCGGTGTGGGCCCTCGCTGTAGCCGTGCTCGTGGTCGCGCCCGTCACGGTATCCGCCGCGCCGCCGTCCGGCGCCGACGTCCAGGCGCTGCTCGACCGGTACGCGGCTGCCGCGCCCGGCACGGCGATCGTCGCCGGGATCGTCGACGGCGACACGACGACGTTCTACAAGTCGGGGACGACGGGAACGGCGGCGGCCCTCGACGAGCACACGCAGTTCGAGATCGGGTCGGTGACCAAGACCGTCACGGCGACGATCCTCGCTTCGATGGTGCTCGACCACTCGGTCGCGCTGAGCGATCCCGTGCAGCGGTACCTCCCCGCGAGCGCTCACGTCCCGTCGCGCGACGGAAAGCCGATCACGCTGCTCGAGCTCGCGACGCAGCATTCGGGCTTGCCGCGCATGCCCGCCAACATCGATCCCAAAGACCCGAACGACCCGTACGCCGACTACACCGTGGCCCAGCTGTACGCGTTCTTGAGCGGCTACGCGCTGCCGCGCGATCCGGGCGCTTCCTTCGAGTACTCGAATCTGGGTGTGGGCCTGCTCGGCGTCGCGCTCGCGAACCGCGCGAACATGAGCTATGCGGCGCTGCTGCGCGCACGCGTGCTCGAGCCGCTCGGGATGAACGATACGGCCGTGGTCGCTCCGGGAGATCGGCCGGAGCGGATGGCGGTCGCACGCGACGCCGACGGCGACGTGTCCAAGCCGTGGACGTTCGCGGCGCTCGCGCCGGCCGGCGCGATCCGTTCGGACGTCGCCGACATGCTGCGCTACGTCCGCTGCAACATGGGCCAAGGGCCGCTCGCGCGCACCTGCCTGTTCGCGCAGCAGCCGCGCGATTCGTTTCCGGGCAACCGCATCGGTTTGGTCTGGTGGACCGGCACGCTGCGCAGCGTCGTGCATCACGGCGGGGACACGACGGGCTATCACGCCTCGATCGCGATCTCACCCGATCACCGGCGCGGCGTCGTGGTCCTCGCCAGCGGCGGCGACTCGGTGGACGGCCTCGCCGTCCACTTGATCGACGCGAGCATCCCGGTCGGCGCCTCCGCTCCCGAGCCGGTCATGACGCTCGACGCGCGGCAGCTCGACGAGTACGCCGGGACCTATCGCGGCGAAGGCACCGTCTACACCGTCAAACGCGACGGCGACCGGCTCATGGCGCAACTCGAGGGACAGCAGTTCGCCCGGATCTATCCGAGCGCCAAGGACCACTTCTTCTACAAGATCGTCAACGCGCAGATCGAGTTCACCCGCGACGCGAGCGGTAAGGTCAACGCGCTCGTGCTCGCGCAGGACGGTCAGCGCGGCATGTTCGTGCGGCCGGGGATGGCCGCTCCGACGCTGCCGCCGGTGGCCGCTCCCAGCAACCCGCCCGCGATCACCCTCGACGCCGCGACGTTCGACTCGTACGTCGGCACCTACCTCGCCGGCGCGGGCGCGGCGTTCACGATCGCGCGTTCCGGCGACGGCATCACCGTGCAGTTGACGGGTCAGCCCGCGTTTCCGCTGTTCGCATCGTCGAAAGACCACTTCTATCTCAAGGTCGTACCGGCGCAGATCGAGTTCGAGCGCGACGCCAAGGGAAACGTGACCGGCTTGATTCTGCACCAGAACGGTGCGAACGTGCCGGCGACCAAACAGTAACGCGCGCGCTTACGCGTGCAGCGCGGCCCCGAGCGCGGCGGCGGCCACGACGACCAGCCACGGAGCCGCGCGGAGCAGCGCGATCGCCACGAACGCGGCTAGCGCGATCGCCAGTCGCGTCGCGTTCGGCCCGAGTGAGACGAGCACCGGATCGTAGAGCACCGCGGCAAGCAGGCCGGCCACGCTGGCGTTCGCGCCTCGCAGCGCGCCGGCCGCACGCGGCAGCGCGGTGACGCGGTTCCACACCGGCGCGATCGCGAAGATCAGCGCGAACGACGGTAGGAAGATCAGCACGGTCGCGACGAGCGCCCCGACTGCGCCGTGCAGCGGCGACGAGTTGGCGTAGCCGACGAACGTCGCGAAGCTGTTGAGCGGGCCCGGCATCGCCTGCGCCGCGCCGTAGCCGGCGAAAAAGTCTTGCGTCGCGATCAGGTTGTCGCGAATGAGGCTCTGCAGTAGCGGCAGCACGACGTGGCCGCCGCCGAATACCAGCGCACCCGCGCGAATGACGGTGCCGAGTAGCTCGGTCGTCGCGTCGCGCGGCAGCAGCGTCACCATCACGAGCGCGACGAACACCAGCGCCGCGGCGATCGAGACGCCGCGCGGGACGCGGATCGGGAGCGCTTCGGCGCGCAGCCCGGGTACGTGCAGCGCCAGCGCCCCGGCCAGCGCGCCGAGTGCGATCGGCAGCCACTGGAGGCCCGGGTCCGGGCGCAGCGCCAGCGCGACCGCCATCGCGCCGAGCGCGACCGCCTTGGTCGGCAGGTCGGTGCACAGCGATCCCGCCAGCGCGATGACCGCCAGCGCGACGACCGCGGCGGCGGCGGCGAACAGCCCGTCGAGCAGGCCGCCGAACCAGTTCGGGGCGGCGCGGCGCTCGACCACGGTCAGCGCCGCCGCCACCGCCGCCATCAGCAGCGCCGAGGGCGTGGTGAAGCCGAGCCAGGCGGCGAGCGCTCCCAGCGGCCCACCCCGCGTGAGCCCGATCAGCATCCCGACCTGGCTCGAGGTGGGTCCCGGCAGCACCGAGCAAAATCCGACGATTCGGGCATAGGTCGATGCGTCGAGCCACCGCCGCTCCTCGACGAACGTACGGCGGAAGTAGGCCAGATGGGCGATCGGCCCGCCGAACGACGTACAACCCAACCGAAGGAACGCCGCGAAGACCTCGCGCACGACGCCTGCTCTACCACCGGAGAACCCCGACCTCATGCAGCTCAGCGACTTGACGGTCTACCACGACGGGCGGTTCACGCGCTACGACGACGCGCGGGTCGGCCTGTTGACCCACGGCTTGCAGTACGGCACCGGCTGCTTCGAAGGCGTGCGCGGTTTCTGGAACGCGCGCGAAGAGGAACTGTACCTGCTCCAGCTCGCCGACCACTACGACCGCCTCGCGCAGTCGGCGCGCATCCTGATGATCAAGCTGCCGCTGTCGACCGCCGAGCTGTGCGAACTGACGGTCGAGCTGTGCGCGCGCAACGGTTTCCGCGGCGACGTCTACGTGCGGCCGTTCGCCTACAAGGCCAACGAAGACATCGGCGTGCGGCTGCACGACGTCAAGGACGCCTTCGGCATGGTCGCGCTCCCGTTCGAGCGCTACTTCGACGCGCAGCGCGGGCTCAAAGTCGGCGTCAGCTCGTGGCGCCGGATCGACGACACGATGGCGCCGGCGCGCGGCAAGATCACCGGCACCTACGTCAACAGCGCGCTGGCCAAGAGCGACGCGGTGATGAACGGCTTCGACGAGGCTATCATGCTGTCGCAGGAAGGCCACGTCTGCGAAGGTTCAGCCGAGAACGTCTTCATGGTGCGCGGCGGCGTGCTCTACACGCCCGACCCGTCACAGAACATCCTCGAAGGCGTGACGCGCCGCGCGATCATCACGCTCGCCCGCCAAGAGCTGGGACTGAACGTCGTCGAGCGCGCGATCGACCGCAGCGAGCTGGTCGTCGCCGACGAGATCTTCATCACCGGTAGCGCGGCGGGCGTCCAGTGGATCGAGTCGATCGACCATCGCCCGGTCGGCGGCGGCGTGCGCGGCCCGATCTCGACCGCCCTGATCGAACTCTATGACCGCGCGATCCGCGGCAACATTCCGGCCTACGCGTCATGGCTGACGCCGACGTACGCCGGACGGGTGGCCGCCGCGAGCTGAGTCGCGGCGGTCAGCCGTACAGCGCGGTGTAGGCCTGCTTTCGGACGAAGTCGAGGTAGGTCGCCGAGGCGTGGTTGGTGGCGGCTATCTGCGACCAGCCGGCGGCGCTCTGCGGCATCCAGCCGGTGAACGAGAACAGCGTGCCGCCGCTGACCGAGCGGTAGACGTTGCCGGTCGAGTCCTTGAACGTTTGCGCGAGCGCGTCGAGTGACGGATCGAACTCGGTGAGCGTCTGGCCCGGCGGCGGATAGGCTTGCTGGACGCCCGACACGTTCTCGAAGGCCATCGGAATGACGTCCAGCGTGTTGATCGCCCGGTACACGTTCGGGAACGTGGTGTCGAACAGTGTCGCGAACTGCTGGTTGCCGAACGTCGGCGCCGCGAACGTGCAGGGCACGAAGGCGACGTTGGCGAGCGCCGCCGCATCGAGTTGCGCGCGGAGCCAAAGCGATGCGATTTGGACGAGCGCCCCGCCGAGGCTGTGGCCGGTGACGATCAGCGTCAGCTTTGCGTTCGCAGCCAGCGCGTTCACGAACTGGGGCAGCGTTTGCCGGGTGATCGGATCGATGAGGCCCTGCACCGATCCGAAGGCGAGATTCGCTCCCGACGAGATCTGCGCTCCGGCGGTCGCAGGGTAGTCGAACGGAACCTGGTGCAGGATGTCGGCGTCTTCGAGCCAGTTGCGCAAGAAGTCGTGCGCGTCGAGCTCGTCGAGCGACCCGCGAAACGCCAGCGCGTAGGTCGTCTTGTCGGACGCCTGCGCCACGTAGGCCAGGATGCCTTGGTCGGTCGCCGGTCCCCACACGAGCGTCCACGGCCCGAGCTCCCACGCATCGAGCGCCGCGAGCGCCTTCTCGATGTCGGCGCGCTGCGCACCGAGATCGGTCTCGTCGGTGTACGCGATCGCCGCCAGTTCCATCGCCGACGCGTACTGTTCCGGAGTTACGTCACCCATGACGGAGCAATTTCGGTGCTCGCCGTAGCACTCTTCTTGGACGAACGCCCGCCGCTGATGTGGCAGGGGATCATCGCTCAAACTAAAAATTTAGTTCATGCTGAGACGCAGCGAGTTCATCGCCGCCGCCGTGGCCGCGGTATTTCTTCCACGTGTGGCCGTCGCGGCGGACTTCGGCGGAGCGCTCCGACTGCGGCTGGTCACTGACGAGGCCGATGCCGTACTGAGCGTTCTCGACGAACGCGCGAGCGGCGCGGTGCCGACTGAGGAAGACTGGAGCGGCCTGTTCGCGACCGAAGGCTACCGGCGGCTGGCGGCACGGGAAGCCGCAATGCGACGGCCGCTGGACGAGGCGTCGTTTCGCGCGTTCGTCCTGTCCGATTCGCTGTCGGCGCGGCGCTCTGCGTTGCGGGCGACGCTGCAAGCGTGGAGCGCAGCCGACGTGTCGGAGTGCGGGCGCCGCGCGCTCGCGTATCTGCCGGTGGGCTCGCAGATGCACGCCGCAGTGTATCCGGAGATCAAGCCGCTCGCGAACAGCTTCGTGTTCGACCTCGAGCGTGATCCCGGGATCTTCCTCTACCTCAACCCCGACGTGTCGGAGGTGCAGTTCACCTACACCGTTGCGCACGAGCTGCACCACGTCGGCTTCGCGCAGAACTGCCCGACGCCGGCGGTGCAGCGCGAGCTCGGTGCGCTTCCGCAACGGCTGAAGATCTTCGAGGACTGGCTCGGCGCGTTCGGCGAGGGCTTCGCCGTGCTGGCCGGGGCGGGCGGTCCGGCGGTCGACCCGGCGACCCTCGTCGGCGCACCGGCTGCGCCGGAATGGAGGACCGAGCGCGCCACGTTCGCGCCGCGAATGAACGACCTGACCGCGTTCTTTCGCCGCATCCTCTCCGGAACGCTGACCGAAGACGCGGCGCGCGACGCGGGGATGAGCTTCTTCGGCAATCAAGGCCCGTGGTACACCGTCGGCTGGCGGATGTCGGTGACGATCGAGCAGCGCTGCGGTCGTCCGCGGCTGATTGCGTGCATCGCCGACAACCGGCTGTTCCTGAAGACGTACAACGCCGCAGCGAGCGTCATGTCGTTACCGCTTTGGCCCGACGACCTCGCGAACGCGTTCGGCTGACGTACCGCGTACGAAGTGACCTTAATCGCGACCGAGCCGAAACGGCGGATCGACGCCAGGCTCTAAGGGCAAGGCAGGCGAAGCGCAGCCACCGTTTGGGACGACGAATGCGCTCGGTGCTACCGAGACTGAGTGGTATTGCGTTGTGCGTCGCTGCTTGCGGTGTCGGACTCGCGGTGCCGTCACGCGCGCAAACGAACGCATTTCAAGTCGTGAAGCCGAGCGCGACGACGGCGGCCTTCTTGAAGTGCATGGGCACGCCGAAGACCGGCGCTCTCCTCGACGCGAGCGCAGCGAACTGCCTCCACACCTTGACCGCGAACGTGCCGGAAGGCTTGGAGGCCGAAGTACAGCTGTGTCTCCGGCTCGTGGCGGCAAGACGAACGCCGTGTCTGAACTCGGCGCTCGAAGGCATCACGCTGATCGTCCTTCCGTCCACGCCGACACCAACACCGACACCAACGCCGACGGCCACGCCGACCCCGACACCGACGGCCACGTCGACGCCGACCGCAACACCGACATCCTCGCCGACCGGCACGCCGGCGCCGACACCTTCGCCGACCGACACCGCGACAGCGGCGCCGACGGACACGCCGACGCCGATCCCGACGGATACGCCCGTACCGACGCCGGCGCCGACCGCGACACCGGTGCCGCTGTTGCCGCCGCAACTTACGGACGGCCGTTGGCAGGGCGCCGTCGGCGGCACGATCGCACTTGCGGCCGGCATTCTTCTCTACCGCCGCATTCGGAAGGACCGCACGCAGATGCTGAACCTCACGATTACCGGCCCGGCCGACGCGACGATCGCTATTTCCGGACGTCCGGTTGTTTTCATGGCGGTGACCGATCCGCCGAACCTGGCCACGAAGGTCGCCTGGACGGTCACCGGTCAGCCGGCGGCGAGCGGTCACGGCGGTAGCTTCACGCACACGTTCGGTGAGACGGGCGTCGAACAGGTCGTCGCGCGCATCGCGGACGCGGCGCTTGCGTGCGATGTGATCGTGTACGTCTTCGCGACGCCGTCGGGCGGCTCGACGGTCGCCGACCTGTTGCAAGCGACGCCGCCGCCGAACCCGCGGTCGGCCGAATCGTTCGTGCGGTACGGAACGCACGCATCGGCGATCGGTCGCGCGTCATGAGCACCGTCGATGCGATCGCCGGCGACCTGCGCCGGGCCGCGAACGACGCGATCGTGGCCGGCGCGACGGTGCTCGGCACGGCGGCGACGGCGGCGCTCGTGCAGACTGCGAACGCCGCGCTCGGCGGTCAAGCCGACAGCCGGTCGTCGGCCTTTGCGGACTCGTTCGTCAAGGCGTTCGGCGCGGACGTCGCTGGCCGCATTGCGACCAGCGTCGACGACGCGGGGGTCCGGCTCGACGACGCGACGATCCATACCCGGCTCGCCGCGTTCGCGTCAGGTCAGGCCGTATCGCCGATCGATGACGTCACCGTCGAGCACACGTTCACGTTTGCGCTCGGAACCGTCGCGACGGTCGGCGCCGAAGCGACGGTGACCCTCACCGCGCAGTGTGCGTTCGACCCGAAGGACGCCTCACCGAAGACGACGACCAACGCGAAGGTCGACGTGACGCTGAGCTGGTCATCCGCAGCGGCCCCCGGCGCCGGCGCGTAGCCCTCGCCGCCAGCCCGTCGTCCGCGATCAGCGGCCGAGTTGCCGGCGCGCCTCCGGGCTGAGCCGCTCGACCGTCCACGGCGGGTCGAAAGTGACCTCGACGCGGACGCCGTCGACCCACGGCAGTACGCTCACCGCGCGCTCGACGTCGGCGCGGATGCTCGCGCTCATCGGGCAGCCGCGCACGGTCAGCGTCATCTGGATCGCGACGTCGCCGTCGTCGCCGATCTCGATCCGGTAGACGAGGCCCAGGCTCATGATGTCGATCCCGAGCTCGGGGTCGATCACGGCGCGCAGCGCGTCCATCACCTCGCGACCACGGTCGGAGATCGCGTCGGGCGCCGTCACGTGCCGTCGCCCTCGATGCGCAGCGTGAAACCGCCCAGCGCGTTGGGCTCGCAGCTGTACGTCACGCCGCGCTCCTCGAGCTCCGGGAACAAGAAGACCGGCCGCCGGTCGAGCAGCGCTTCGAGCGTCTCGCCGGGTTCGCGGCGCTCGAGCGCGGCGAGGATGCGCAGCATCGGCTCGGGCGGTGAAAGCCCGCGGTTGTCAAGCGTGACGATGCGCATGCGCAGACGAAATCGAGGTGAACGCCGTACACAAACGCACGAGTGCGGCGACCGCGCCCAGTGCACCGGCGAGGTACAGCACCGCGCCGTACGGCGCTGCGCCGTGCACGAACGGGTCGAGCGCGGTCACCGCGGCACCGGCGACGAGCGCGACCAGGGCGACGCGCGCGACGCGCTGCGGGACGACCGCGCCGAGCGCCCGCAGCATTGCGCCCGGCGCGCGCGTGCGCGCCCACTGCCACGCCAGGAAGCCGACGATCTTGTAGCTGTAGCCGACGATGCTCAACGAAAGCCAGCCGAGGACCGCGCATGCGATCGCGGCGAGACCGACCGTGACGGAGTCGGGACGAAACGCCAGCGCTGCCGAAGCGATGACGGCGAAGCACCAGGCGGGCAGCGCGTACGTGATGCTCACGTCGAGCCGGCGCCGCATGCGCGTGCGCAGGGTGCGAAGGTGCGTCGACAGCGCCCAGATCGCGAGCAGCGTCGTCAGCGTGAACAGCGCGCGCAGCGCCGCCGCCGGGTCGAGTCCGTAGATCGCCGCGCAGACGAACGCGCCGAGCGGCAGCAGCCACTGTGGCGCCTGCTCGCGCGGGCTCTTCGCGCCGTGCGCGAGCGCGAACATCGGCACGAACCGGTAGCTGATCGCGACCACCAGCGTACCCGCGAACGCCGCCGCGGCCAGCACGGCGTGGACGGGCGCCCAGCCGATCAGCGCCGCCGATCCGCGCGCCAGCGAAACCGCGAGCGCACCGCCGAGCAACGCTGCGGCGACGAGGCCGAGCGTCGCGAAGCCGGCCGCCAGCGCGAACGGCCGCTCGAGCGGTGCGCGCGCGAGCCGGCGTAGCGTCCAGGCTGCCCACGCGACGCTGCCGGCGGCCAGCACGATGCCGGCGGCGGCGAGCGTCGGCGCGCCGAGAAAGCCGGCGACGAGCAACGCGAACCCGAGCGCGAGCGGGAGCGCGGCCGCGACCGGCTGGCGCGCGGCAACCGGCGGCGCGCCGGTGAGCACCGGGATCAGCTGGTTCGACGCCGCGACGATCGCCAGCACGATGAACGCCGCGAACGCGTGGAGCGTCGCCAACGCCGGTCCGGCGACGACCAGCAGCACCGCGCCGGTCAGGTAGAACGCGAACGCGAGGGCGAGAACCGAGCCGCTGCCGCGAGGATCGCTGATCGAAGCCGGGTCGCCGCCGATCACGTCGCCGGCGAGAACACGATGTGGTACTCGGCGTCGGAGACGCGCTTGCAGGCGTGCGTGTAGCCGCGCTTCTCCATGACGCGAAACAGCGGCTTCGGCTCGAACGTGTTCACCAGCAGCAGCGACTGCCGCGGTTCGAGCGCGTCGACGGCCGCCATGATCGCGTCGTACGGTTCCTCGTTGCGCGCGTGATACGGGCGGACGTCGAGGAGCACCGGTGCCGGCGACGGCTCGGCGGCGGTCTGCGGGTCGGCTCCCGCTGCCGGCAGGCGCTCGATGTCGACGCGCCAGTGCTCGGGTCCCGCTTCGACGTAGTTCCAGCCGAACTGTCCGGGATAGTCGGCGTCGAGTTCGAACCGCAACGGCCGCGGGTCGTGATCGTTGAAGATGCGCAGCGTCTCGCCGGGGTTCAGCGCGTTGAGCCGGGCGTGGATCGTGGGGTGCTTCTCGCGCGGCGGAAGCGCGGTGACGTCGAGTTCTTCCATGCCCGCGATCGTACCCCGCGAACGCCGTCGCGGCGTTGACCTGGGTCGAGACCGAGTGCCGGAGTCAGCTGACCGGAGCGAACGTCATCGGCGTCTCGGACTCACCGAACGCGACGACGTCGGCGCCGAGGGGCGTCGCGAGCGCGGCGACGATCTCGTCGACGAGCGCCTCGGGCGCCGACGCACCGGCGGTCACGCCGATCCGCCCCAGGCCGCGGAACGGCGCGACGTCGAGCGCCGCGACGTCGTCGACCAGCACGGCCGGACAGCCTTCGTCCTCGATCACCTCGCGCAGGTGCCGGCTGTTCGCGCTGTTGGCCGAGCCGACGACGACGGCACGCTCGACCGTGCGCGCCAGCTCGCGCGCCGCGGCCTGACGGTTGACCGTCGCGTAGCAGACGTCGCTGCGCGGCGGCAGCGCCAGGTCGGGAAAGCGGCCGCGCAGCACCTGCAGCACGGCGTCGAGCCGGCGCGGGTCGAGCGTTGTTTGCGCGACCACGGCCAACCGGCGCGACGGCGGGTCGACCGCCGCGGCCGCCGCTTCGTCCGGGGTCACGATCACGTGCCCGGGCCGCACGCCGGCGACGCCGATCGTCTCGACGTGGTTGGGGTCGCCGATCATCAGCACGGTGTAGCCGTCGTCCACGAAACGCGCGACCTCGCGGTGCACCTTGGTGACCAGCGGGCAGGTCGCATCGACGATCCGCAGCCCGCGTGCGCGCGCGTCGTCGACGACGGCGGGCGCCGTTCCGTGCGCGCTCAGCACGAGCGCGGATCCGGCCGGAACGTCCTCGTTGCGCTCGACGAAGACGGCGCCGCGTCCGGCCAGCTCGTCGACGACCCGGGTGTTGTGAACGATCGCGTGACGAACGTAGACGGGTCCGTCCGCATCGTCCAGCAGGTCTTCGACGGCGCCGACCGCGCGGGCGACGCCGGCGCAGTACCCGCGCGTCCGCGCGACGAGAAGCTGCGGGCGCATCGCTGCCATCATGTGCCGAGCGTTCGCCACGGTGCGTTGACTTTCATCATTGCCGTGCGCGTTCACGCTAGCGCCTGCAGGCGCTCGCGGTCGACGCGCACGATGCGTCCTTTCGACCGCTCGATCGCGCCGGCGCGCTCGATCTGGTTGAGCGTCCGCGAAACGACCTCGCGCACCGAACCGGACGCCGAGGCCAGGTCGGCGAGCGTCATGTTCGGCAGCGGCGGAAGCGCCGGCACGAGGCCGCGCTGCGGCGGCGCGTACCGCAAGATCGTGACGGCCAGGCGGGTGACGACGCTCTCCGACGCTTGCGCGAGATACTCGATCGAGCGCCGCGCGCGTTGCGCGCAGACGACGCCGAGCGCGCGCGCGAACGCCGCATCGGCCGCTGCGGCGTCGCGCACCGCTTCGAGCGGGACGAGCACGACGGCGGCACCGTGCGAGCGCGCCGCGGCGCGGCCGACCGTCACCCCACCGTCGAAGACCGCGAACGCGTTGAGCACGTCCGAGGTGTCGGCGTCGAACAGCGAGCGGGCGCGGCCGTCGTTCGACGCGACCGAGACGGTCAGCGCGCCGTCGGCGACGACGCCGAGCTGCGCGAACGGTTCGCCTTGCTCGAACAGCGCGGCGCCAGGCTTGATTCGCACGATCCGCGCTTCGGCCGCGAGCCGGTCGAACACGGCCGGCGCGACGTCACGAAACACCGGTGCGCGCGCGAGCGCGGCGCGCGCCTCGTCGCTCGGCGGACTCGACGCGAGCCGCTCGATCGCGATCTCCCAGGCGTCGCCCGCGGTCATGATCGCGGACCACGAGAAGGCGCCCGGCCGCGTGCGCTCGATCTCGAGCCGCAGCGGCAGCGGCTCGTGATCGTTGACCAGCACCAGGTCGTCGCCGGGTGCCAGCTCGTCCAGCGCCGCGAAGATCATCGGGTGGCGCTCCCAGATCGGCACCGCGCGCAGGTCGATCGAACGGCGGCCCATGCGTCGCGCTTCGTCACGGCGGCGGCCAACCTTTTGACGCGCCGGTCACTTCGTGGTACACACGATACAGCGCTCGGGGCGCTGCCGGTCCGCGGAAAGGGCACTGCCCACCCTCAATCGATCGAATCGAAGGTCACGAACCTTCTTTCAGCCTGACTTCGTGCGGACCCCAGGCGACGTGAAAGGAGCTTCGTGTGTTTCCAGAGCCTCAATCCGTGCTGCCGCTCCCGCCGTCTCCGCACGCCGAGTGGTACAAGAAGCGCGCCAAGGCGCTGACTGCCGCCTGCCGCAGCGCCGAGCCGAACGCGTTCGAGCACTGGGCGGCGTCGTACATCGACGCGCTGATCGCTCGCGTCGGCCTCGTCATCCCAACCGGGATGCCGGTCGACCGTCACGAGTGGATCGACGGCCTCGCGTCGTTTGCGCAGCGCGAGCTTCACGGGGATGGCACGAGCAAGGGCGCGTGCCGCCTGACGAGCGCGCAGTTCGCGATCGCGCGCTCGCACGGCTTTCGCAGCTGGCCCGCCTTCGTAGCGCAGCTCGACGCGCTCGCGAACGCCGGCTCGGACACGACTCGCTTCGAAACCGCAGCCGACGCGATCGTCGCCGGCGACGTCGCGCGGTTGCGCGAGCTGTTGCGCGACGATCCGAAGCTCGTGCGCGCCCGCTCGTCGCGCGAGCACGGCGGAACGTTGTTGCACTACGTCGCCGCCAACGGGCACGAAGGATACCGCCAGAAGACGCCGCCGAACATCGTCGAGATCGCCGAGCTGCTGATCGACTCCGGCGCCGAGGTTGACGCGAGGATGCGCGTCTACGGCAGCGACTGCACGACCCTCGGCCTCGTCGCGACCAGCACCCACCCGCAGCGCGCAGGCGTGCAAGAAGCGCTGATGGCGCTGCTGCTCGACCGAGGCGCGGCACTCGACGTGCGCGGCGGAGCCGGCCGGTCGCACACGCTCGTCGAGGCCTGCTACGCCAACGGTCAGCCCGGCGCGGCCGCATTCCTCATCGCGCGCGGTGCACCGGTCACCTGACGCGCGCGGCGTCCCGGTCGAGCGTCAGCGATTTCGGGGCGGGTGAAGGTTCCGGCGTTGCGACGTCGGGCGGTTCGGCGGTCGGCGGTTCGGCGGCCGGAAGCTGCGGCGTCCACATCTGCTGGTCGGGCGGCGGCGTCGCGCGGTCGCTGCCGGCGAAGTTCGCGCCGTCGCGCCAGCTCGCGTACTTGCCCAGCGCCGCGTACGCCATCTTCGACACGCCGCGGATGAAGCGGCGCCCGGCCGCGAGCGTCGGGAGGTTGGTCGTCATCACCGCGATCACGTACGGGTCGTCGCCGTCGCCGTAGACGATGCCGACGTCGTTGAGCGTGTCGTGCAGCGTGCCGGTCTTGTGCGCGATCTCAGTGCCGGGCGGGAGTGGCTCGGGGATCAGTCCGTTGTGCCGCTGGCCGCGCAGGATCGCGACCATCTCGCGCGACGACCACTCGTCGATCAACTGGTCCTTCGCCATCGCGCCGAGCAGGTGCAGCATGTCGGCGGGGCTCGAGCGCAACTCCCAACGGATCGGACCCTCTGACCGGATGACGTCGCCCAGCCGCGTGTGGGTGAGTCCGAGCTCGCGCATCGTCGCGTTGATGCGCTGGCGGCCGACCTTGCGGATCAGCATGTTGGCGGCGGTGTTGTCGCTGACGTCGATCATCAGCGAGAGCAGGCGCGAGACGCTGTACGTCGAGCCGACCCGCGCGTCGCAGAGGTGGCCGTAGCCCCAGTCGCGGTCGGATTTGAGCAGCGTGACCTTGGTGTTGAGGTCGAAGTCGCCGTCGACGAGCTGGCGGAAGACCTCGACCATCACCGGGATCTTGATCGTCGACGCGGCCGGCATCTCGCGGGCCTCGTTGATCCCGGTCATCAGCCCGGTCGCGACGTCCTCGACCGCGATCGCGACCCGTCCGGGCGCGTGGCTCGACAGCGCGCCGAGCTGCGCTTGGAACGCTTCGAGCGGCCCGGGCATGGGCGTCGCTCCGGCCGGCCGTGCAACGCCGAACGGAACGGTCAGCAGAACGACGCTGGCAACGAGTCGTCGCGGAAACCGCATTGTCAATCTATATGTCGTCGCGGCGAGCGCGCTGTCAAGGTCCTTTCGACTATACTTTACGGACGAACGTACGGTATGCCGTCCGAGGCCGGCGCGCGCACGCGGCCGGCGAAGCCCGCCAGCGCGACCAGCGCGGCGAGATACGGCAGCGCCTGCATCAGCTCGCTGGGAACGCCGGCGCGCTGCAGCGAGTACTGCAGCGCTGCGAAGAACCCGAAGAACAGCGCGGCGCCGGTCGCGCCGAGCGGGGTCCAGCGGCCGAAGATCACGGCGGCCAGCGCGATGAAGCCGCGGCCGGCGGTCATCCCGTCGGAGTACAGGTCGAGCTCGGCCAGCGACAGGAAGACGCCGCCCAGCGACGCGATCGCGCCGCCGATGACGACCGCCCAGAAGCGCGTGCGCAACGCGTCGATCCCAGCCGACTCGGCGGCGCCGGGATCCTCGCCGCAGGCGCGCACGCGCAGGCCCCACGGCGTGCGCGCCAGCACGAACTGCAGCGCGAACGCGGCGACGAACGCCAGCACGATGAGGACCTGCTCGCCGGTGTTGCCGAGCGCCGGTACCTCGTGCGACGCGCCCGGCTGGTGGTACACGAGGACGAGTCCGTAGGCCGCCCCCGCCAGCGCGGCGATGTTGAGCCCGGTGCCGGCGACGATCTGGTCGACGCCCAGCCGGGTCGCAGCGAAGGCGAGGATCGCGGCGACGATCATCCCGGCGACGATCCCCGCCAGCGCTCCCAGGATCGGGCTGCCGGTCGCGCCGCTGACGGCGACCGAGGTGAACGCGCCCGCGATCAGGATCCCCTCGAGCCCGATGTTGACGATGCCCGAGCGTTCGCTGAGCACGCCGCCGAGCGCGGCGAAGATCAGCGGGGTCGCCTTCACCAGCGTCAGGCCAAGCACGGCCAGGACCGCGGCCAGCGTCGCGTTCACGTCGACCTCAGCCCGGCGACGACGCGCCGCCCGGCCAGCGCGATGATCACTAGGCCCGTGACCAGCGAGACGACGTCGCGCGGAACGCCGGCCTCGGCCTGCATCGCGACCCCGCCGCTCTGCAGCACGCCGAACGCGAACGACGCGACGATGATCCAGAGTGGATCGAGATTGCCGACCAGCGCGACCGCGATCGCGATGAACCCGTAGCCCGGCGACAGCCCGGTGTTGAAGCGGTGCAGTACGCCCGACACGATCGTCGCGCCGCCGAGCCCGGCCAGCGCGCCCGACAGCGCCATCGCGACGAACGCCGTTTTCCCGAGGTCGATCCCGGCGCGCTTGGCGGCCTCGGGAGCGTCGCCGGCGGCGCGCAGCTCGTAGCCGAACACCGTTCGCTGCAGCACCCAGCGCAGCACGAACGCGAGCACCAGCGCCAGCACGAACGCCCAGGTCAGCCGCGAGTCGGCGATCAGGTCGGGCAGCTGCGCGGCCTTCGGCAGCGTCGCGGTCTCCGACGCGCCCGCTCCGCCCTGCTGCAACGGCCCGTTCACGAGGTACGTCGCCAGCAACGCGGCGACGACGTTGAGCATCAGCGTTGCGATCACTTCGTTGGCGCCGAAGCGCGCGCGCAAGAAACCGGGGATCGCGCCCCACGCGCCGCCTGCGAGCGCTCCGGCTACGAGCACCATTGGGATCGCGAGGTAGCCCGGCAGCGGAAACTGCGCGCCCAGCCAGCCGGCCGCGAAACCGCCGAGGATCAGCTGGCCTTCCGCGCCGATGTTGAACAGCCCGGCGCGAAACGCGAGCGCGATCCCGAGCGCCGGGAACAGCAGACAGGTCGTCTGCACCAGCGTCTCGGCCAGCTCGCTGCGCGTCCCGAACGCGCCGTCGAACAGCGCGCCGAAACCGTCGACCGGCGACACGTGCGCGAGCAGCATCGCCAGCGAGCCGATTCCGAACACGACCACGATCACGACCGCGACGTCGCGGAAAGCGCGCGTGCGCAGCAGCGCGTTCACGCGTGCCCTGCCATCAATGCGCCGATCCGGCCGCGGTCGATCGCCGCGCGTTCGAACGTGCCGACGAACGCGCCGCCGGCGATCACCAGCACGCGGTCGGCGCACGCGAAGATTTCGTCGAGCTCGAACGAGATCAGCAGCACGCCGGCGCCCGCGTTGCGCGCTTCGATCAGCCGCGACTGCACCAGCGCGGCCGCGCCGATGTCGATCCCGCGCGTCGGCTGATAGGCGACGACCAGCTTCGCCTGCGCGGCCAGCGCACGCCCGACGACGATCTTCTGCTGGTTGCCGCCCGACAGCGCGCCGGTCGTCGCGTTCGGATCCGGCGGGCGCACGTCGAAGCGCTCGATCACCTCGCGCGCGGCCGTAACGTAGTCCGCGCGCGCGAGCGCGCGCTGGCGGCCGAGCACGACGTTGTCGCGCACCGACCAGCCCAGCACCAGGGCCTCGTGCCGGCGATCCTGCGGGATCACGCGGATCCCGCGCTCCAGGCGTGACGCCGGCGAGTCGTTCGCGCGCAGCTCTTCGCCCGCCAGCCGCAGCTCGCCGGTGAACGGCACGACGCCCGCCAGCGCGTCGGCCAGCGCGGTCTGCCCGTTGCCCTCGATCCCGGCGATGCCGACGATCTCGCCGGCGCGCACGTCGAACGTTACGCCTTCGAGCGTGCTGGTTGACGAGCGCGCCGACAGGTTGCGCACCTCGAGCAGCGGCGCGGGTGCGGTCGCACCGCGCGCGGCGAGCGCGGGAACCTCACCGCCGACCATCTCGCGCGCGATCGCCTCGGCGCTGGTCTCGCCGGTGAGGTGGCGCGCGACGACGCGGCCGGCGCGCATCACCGTGACGCGCTGCGAGTACGCGATCACCTCGGCCAGCTTGTGGGTGACGACCAGGATCGCGGTGCCGCGCGCCGCCAGCGCCGTGACGGTGGTGAAGAACGACGCGATCTCGCTGGGCGCGAGCGCCGCGGTCGGCTCGTCGAGCAGCAGCACGCTCGGCTCGCGGTCGAGCTCGCGCAGCAGCTCGACGCGCTGCTTGATCCCGACCGGCAGCGTCTCGACGACGGCGTCGGGATCGACCGCCAGGCCGTACGTCGCGGCCAGCTCGTTCACTCGCGCTCGCGCCGCCGCGACGTCGATCGTCCAACCGCGGCGTGGCTCGCGGTTGAGCAGCACGTTCTCCCACACCCGCAGCCGTTCGATGAGCTTGAAGTGCTGGTGCACCAGACCGACGACGCCGATCGCGTCGACCGACCCTTCGTCGGGCGCGACCGCGCCGTAGGCGATCGCGGCGAGCGTGGACTTGCCGGCGCCGTTCTCACCGACCAGCGCGTGGATCTCACCGGGCAACAGCTCGAGGTCGACGCCGTCGACGGCCTGCACCGCGCCGAAGCGCCGGCGCACGCCGGTCAGGGTCAGAGCTGGACGGGTTTGAACGATGCGAGCTCCTCCGGCGTCGACGGCACGACGATCTTCCCGGCGATGATCGCCGCGCGCAGCTTGTCGAGCACGGCGATCTTGTCGGGCGTCACGACGCTGCGCGTGTACTTGAAATCGGTCAGCCCTACCCCGCCTTCCTTCAGCCCCAGCGTGAGGTGGGCCGGCCGCGGCCGGTGTGCCGCCGCCTCCTGCGCAACCCGAAAGACGCCGACGTCGACGCGCTTGACCATGCTGGTGAGAACCTTGCCGGGCGCGAGCGCGTCCTGATCGGAGTCGACGCCGATCAGGAAGGTGTTGGGCCGCGACTTGATCTGGTCGATCGCGCCGAGGCCGCCTTTGCCGGCCGCGGCGTAGATGATGTCGGCGCCCTGATCGAGCTGCACGCCGGCGAGCTCCTTACCGGCCGCGACGTCTTCGAACGAGCCGATGTACTTCGAGATCACGGTGACCTTCGGATCGATCTGGCGCGCGCCGGCGGCGTAGCCGGCCTCGAACTTGCGCAGCAGCGGGATGTCGATGCCGCCCAGGAACGCGATCGTCTTGGTCTTGGTCACCATCGCCGCCAGCGCGCCGGCCAAGAACGAGCCCTGCTCCTCGCGGAAGGTCACCGACGTCACGTTCGGCTCGGGCACGACCGAGTCGATGATGGAGAAGTGGCGCTCCGGGTAGCGTTCCGAGACTTCGGCGACGTCCTTGGCCATCAGGAAGCCGATCGCGAAGATCTCGTCGTACTCTTTGTTGGCGAGCACCGTCAGGTTGACTTGATAGTCGGCCGCCGAGCGCGACTGGAGTACGACCGTGTGGACGTGCAGCTCGCGCGCGGCGCGCTGCAGTCCCGCGTACGCGGAGTCGTTGAACGACCGGTCGCCCAAACCGCCGGTATCGGTGACCATCCCGATCCGGACCGTGCCGGGCGGGAGGTTTTCATGCGTGCAGCCGGCCGGGACGGCAGCGAGCCAGACCAGCGCGAGCGCGAACGCCGCCGAACGTCGACGGGACATTGGCGGGTGCTACGACGCCGGTGCAAGGCGGCCTCTCGTGCGTAGGGAATGGGTCGGGGTGAACCAAGCCAGGCCGCCGGACGCCGTACCGCCGCCGCGCCGACCGATGTCGCGCGCGGAGCGGCGCATCACGTTCTGGCTCAAAGCGCTGATCCTGATCGCGGTCGCGATCTACCTCGGCGTCGGCCTGTTGCAGTTCTTGGCGGCGGTCAAGGCGACCGCGCTGCTGTTCGTCGGCGCGCTGTTCTTCGCGTATCTCGTCTATCCGATGGTGCGCCGGTTCAACGAGCGCCTTCCGCTGGCGCTCTCGATCCTGCTGGTGTACGTGGCGATCGTGATCTTCGGCATCGTCGTCGCGCAGCTACTCGTGCCTCCGCTGGTCGTCGACACGCAGAACGCGATCAAGTCGACGCCGGCGGTCGTGAAGAACGTCAGCGCGCTCGTCAACGATCCCAACAACCGGTTCGTGCAGTGGGTGCCGGTCGACGAACGGGTCTACCTGGCGTCGATCCCGCAGCAAATCGTCGGCTGGGTGCAGACCAACGCGCTCGACACGGCGCAGAAGACCGTGACGGTGCTGCTGTCGACGGTCTCGGTGCTGGCGACGGTGATCGTGGTGCCGGTGCTGGCGGCGTACATGCTGCTCGACGCCGAGGAGCTCAAGAAGAACTTTCTCGGCCTGCTGCCGGCCAAGCAGCACGGCAAGGCCGAGGCGATCATCGCCGACCTCGACCACGTCGTCGGCGGGTTCATTCGCGGCCAGCTGATCGACGGCTCGATCCTCGGCGCGATGCTGACGATCATGCTGGCGATCATGCACGTGCCGTACGCGCTGCTGATCGGCGTGATCTCTGGTGCGCTCAACTTCATCCCGTACGCCGGTGCGCTGATCGCATTCGTTCCGGCCGTCGCGCTGGCGTACTTCTACCACGGCCTCGGCAACGCGATCGTCGTCGCGGTGCTGATCGTGGTGATCCACCAGATCGACGGCAACTTCGTCGCGCCGCGCGTCCTCAAGGACAACGTCGGGCTGTCGCCGTTCTGGATCGTCATCTCGATCCTCGGTTTCAGCGAGCTGTTCGGGCTGCCGGGGACGTTCCTGGCGGTACCGGTCGCGGCGATGATCCGCGTGCTGCGCGAGCACTTGTTGCCGCAGCCGGTGTCGACCGCCGAAGCCGCGCCGGCGACGACCGGCCCGCCGCTGGCGAAGACGCGACCGCCGAAGGTGCGCGCGACGCTCGGCAAGCGACGTTCGCGAGGAGCAGACTCATGATCGCAACGGGCCGAACGGCCGTCGCGCGCGTCGATGTCGTCGGCGTCCCGATGGACTTGGGCGCCGACCGGCGCGGCGTCGACATGGGGCCGTCGGCGATTCGGTACGCGCGGCTCAAGGAGTCGCTCGAGAAGCTTGGGATCGTCGTCAACGACCACGGCAACTTGCGCGTGCCGGTCCCGGAGTCGGCCAGCCTCGACGAGCAGAACGCGAAGTACTTCCCGATCATCAAGGCTGTGTGCACCGAACTCGCCGATCTGGTGTGTCAGGTGGTGGGTGAGGGCGGATTCCCGCTCGTGCTCGGAGGGGACCATTCGATCGCGATGGGGACGCTGGCCGGCGTGACGCGCGCACGCGGCCGCGCGCCGGGCGTCATCTGGGTCGACGCGCACGGCGACATCAACACGCCGCTGACGTCGCCGTCGGGCAACGTGCACGGGATGCCGGTCCACTTCGCGCTCGAGCAGCACGCGGTCGACCCGAAGCGCATGGCGTTCATCGGCCTGCGCGACGTCGATGACGGCGAGAAGCGCATCATCCGCGAGCTCGGCGTGCGCGCGTTCGCGATGGCCGACGTCGACCGGCTCGGCATGAGCCGCGTCGTCGAAGAGGCGCTGTCGATCGTCGCCGACGGCGAGAACTCCGTCCACGTCAGCTTCGACATGGACGGCGTCGATCCGCAAGAAGCGCCGGGCGTCGGCACGCCGGTCCGCGGTGGGATCTCGTACCGCGAGGCGCACTTGTTGATGGAAGGCGTCGCCGCCAGCGGCACGCTGGGCTCATTGGAGATCACCGAGATCAACCCGATCCTCGACCGCGAGAACCAAACCGCGATCCTCGCCGTCGAGTTGATCCTGTCCGCATTAGGAAAGACGACGCTCTGAGCTTTGACCGCGCGGCGTTCGCGCTGCGACGCGAGACGTTCGAGGACGTTCTCGCGCCCGAGCTCACGACGCACCAGCGGCTGGGGCTGCAGGTGCGCGACGGCGTGCGCGCGACGTGCCCGTGCTGCGCCTACCCGACGATCAACGGCCGCGGCGCCTACGATATCTGCGCGCTCTGCGGCTGGGAAGACGACGGCCAGGACGACGCCGAGTACGGCCCATCGGGCGCACCGCGGCCCGACGACGTCGCCGGCGGTCCGAACCTCGACTACTCGCTCACCGAAGCGCGCCGCAACTTCGCCGAGTACCTGACGATGTATCGCCCAACGACCGCGACTTCGAGCACGAGCGCGCTCAAACCAACGTCAAGCGCCGCATCGTCGTCGCCTACGACAACGCCGTCGACGGCGAAACCACCTTCGCCGAAGCCGACGCCGAAGCACGCGAGCTCATCGACGACTTAGCTTGAAGTCACTCTTCGACGCCGCTCAGAGTGACATCGTAGCTCGCGCGGCAAGCTCCGTAGCGCGCAACGTGTCGCGGCTGATGACGCAAAGCGCAACGTCGTGCCAGTGGGTCTCTAAGCGCGACTCCCAAGCGTCCGCGAACGTCGTGCCGTCGAGGCCGCCGAGGAGGCAGATTTCGTCGTCGCCTTCGCCGTAGCGGAACTCGTAGTCGACGTCGGCGAGGTCGGCGACCGCGACGCCGTCAAGCGGTGCGCCGATGCGCGCGAGCGCGCGGTAGACGCGGGCTGCATTGTCCTCGTCGGCGTCGTACCAGAGGCAGTGGTCGCGCGCCTCGGCCTGCTCGCCGTGCAGGCGTCGCGCGAGGCCGCCGACGACCAGCGTGCGCGCGCCCTCGCGGGCCAGGGCGCACAGGAGTCCGGCGAAGACGGTGGGGACGGGCATCGGTTCCCTCCTCTGCGGCAGCGGCGCGGCCCCGACGGCGGACTCCAGGCTACGTCGAGCCGTCTCGCGGGTCCCGCGAGGTGGATACAGCGGCACACCCAGCGTTCCGATGCCGGACCGACGCGAAGGGCTGGGCGCCTCCGCAAAGGAAGGGCCCGCGGCGCAATCCAGCGCCCGCTTTTCTTCGTTCATTGAGACTAGCGGAATGAGTGGGTCTCTGTTGTTGACCGACGTGGACTTTCCGTGCCCGGTGGACGATCCAGCGCGGCTGCTTCGGCTCGTAGCCGACGGTGATTTCGTGGCGTTCGAGGCACTGTACGACCGGTATCACCGCCTGGTGTACGGCACGGCGTTTCGGATGCTCGAGAACGAGTCGTGGGCCGAGGACGTCACCCAGGATGTCTTTACAAAGCTATGGACCGACCCGCAGCGCTACCGCGGCGGAAACTTCGTCGGCTGGCTGACGCGCGTCGCGCGCAACCGGACGATCGATCTCATGCGTTCGCGCCGGCTGCGGCCCGAGTCGCAGTTGCCGGAGGTTCTCCCGCTCGACACATCGCTGGATGACGACGTGTTCGCACGGCTCGACGGCGAGCGCGTGCGTGCGGCGCTCGATGAGCTCCCCGAGGAGCAGCGCTCGCTGATCGTGCTCGGATTCTTCAGTGGCATAACGCACGACGAGCTCGCGCGCCGGACGGGGATCCCGCTCGGCACCGTCAAGACGCGCATTCGCACCGGACTCAAGAAGCTGCGCTCCGCGCTCGAAGGGTACGTGCTCGCATGACGACGTGCACCGGGAAATCGCCCGGCGATTGGACGTGGCCCGACCTCATCGCGCTCGACGCGGTCGGCGTGCTGCCCGCGGCTGAAGCCGAACGCCTCCGGGCGCATCTTCGCGATTGTGAGAGCTGCGCGCAGGAAGCGCAGGGCGATCGCGCGTCGGCGGACCTCGTCGCCCATATAGACGACGACAGCGGCCCTGCGCCGTCGCGACCGGAAGAGCTCAGGGAACGCGTGATGCAGGCGGCTCGCGCCGCTCGCGCGCCGGTATCGGCGGCGACGACGACTCCAAGCGTCGGCTACGCGCACGTCATCGGCTTCGACGCGTTCGTCGAGTGTGCGCCGGGAATCCGCTGGGCGGTGACGCGCACCGAAGGGACGACGCTCGTGACGTTTGCGCTGCAGCCGCCCGAGTGCGGCATAATTCCGGACGAGCTGCACCCCGGCATCACGCAGTCGGGGGTCGTACTCGAGGGCAGTTTCTCGATGCGCTACGGCGACGGAACGGTGCAGCGGCTGACCCGCGGCGATTCGTACACGATCGCACCGGGAACCATGCACGGCGCAACGGTTCACGAGCCGACGAAGCTGTTCGAGGTCTTCACCCCGAACCACACCGAGTACGAGGAACTCTACGCGCGACAGCTGCGCGAGCGTGACGGCGCCCGCACCTGAGGTCCACCGCCGCGAGACGGATATAGCGCCCGTATCCTCGCGATCTTCACACCGCGCCTGACGCCGGCGCAGCGCGGCGCGCTCCTGACTGCGATCGGAAAGAACGCTCACCGAACACGAGAAGCATCATCTCGACGACGAATCCGGCCGCGAAGATCGGCGCGGCTCGTTCAAGCATGTATCGGTCGAGGATCGTCAACGCGGTAATCGTGATCGAGCACTTGCGGCGCTCACGGCGCTGCGCCACCGAGTGCGCAGCGCTGTTCGGCTCTCGTCATCGACTTTGGGCGTAAAGCGGGCATCCTCGCACCAATGGCGAGCAACGGTGTCAACGTCGGGCCAGAAGCCGGATTGCAGGCCGGCCAGGTACGCGGCGCCGAGCGCGGTTGTCTCGATGCAGCGCGGGCGCACGACGGGTACACCGAGGACGTCGGCCTGCAGCTGCATCGCGAGGTTGTTCACGGAAGCACCGCCGTCGACACGCAGCTCCGTCAGCCTGACGCCGGCATCGCGTTCCATCGCCTCGACGACGTCGGCGGTTTGGAACGCCATTGCATCCAGGGCGGCGCGAGCGAGGTGGGCGCGGGTCGTGCCGCGGGTGATTCCGGTGATCGTTCCGCGCGTGTCGGGATCCCAGTACGGCGCGCCCAGGCCGGTGAACGCCGGGACGAAGACGACGCCGCCGCTGTCGTCTACCTCGCGCGCGAGCCGCTCGACGTCCGACGAGCGTTCGATGATGCCGAGGCCGTCGCGGAGCCACTGCACCGCCGCGCCGGTGACGAAGATCGAGCCTTCGAGCGCGTAGGTCGCGCGCGACGGCTCGAACGCGAACGCGACCGTCGACAGCAGCCCGTGCTCGCTCCGGACGATCCGGTCGCCCGTGTTCAAGACGACGAACGAGCCGGTGCCGTACGTGTTCTTGGCAAGGCCGGGCGCGAAGCCGGCCTGTCCGATCAGCGCCGCCTGCTGATCGCCCGCGACGCCGCCGATCCGGATCGAGCCGCCGAAGTGCTCCACTGTCGTAGATCCAAACTCCGCTGTGCACGGCAACACGTCCGGCAGCACGGCGCTCGGCACGCCGAATGCCGCCAGCAGCTCATCGCTCCAGCGCAGCTCCCGGATGTCGAACAGCAGCGTTCGCGAGGCGTTCGTCACGTCGGTGACGTGGCGTGCGCCGCCGGTCAAGTTCCAGATCAGCCAAGAATCGACCGTTCCGAACGCGATGTCACCACGTTCCGCTCGCGCTCGCAGCCCTTCGACGTGGTCGAGCAGCCACGCGATCTTGGTGGCTGAGAAGTACGGGTCGAGCAGCAGTCCCGTTCGTTCCCGCACGAGCGCCTCGACGCCGCGCCTGCGCAGTTCCTCGCAGACGGGCACGGTTCGCCGGTCCTGCCAAACGATCGCATTGCCGACCGGAGTGCCGGTCGCGCGATCCCACAGGATCGTCGTCTCGCGCTGGTTGGTGATCCCGATCGTCACGACGTCCGACGCGCTGATCCGCGCGTTGCGCAACGCGCCGCGCGCAGTCTCGAGCTGTGACCGCCAGATTTCGGCCGGGTCGTGCTCGACCCAGCCGGGCTGCGGAAAGTTCTGGCTCAGTTCGCGCTGATCGAACCCGAAGACGTCACCGTTCGCGTCGAACACGATCGCGCGCGATGATGTCGTCCCCTGATCGAGAGCCAAGACGTACAACTCGACAGAGATACGACGCCCGGCGCGTCCGGCGCCTCCTCACCGATTCCGCCGCGCCACTCGGCGGCGAAGTCAGCGGAGGCTGCTTACGAAGTCGCCCACCCGCTGCCGTAGCCCTGGCCGGGGACCGTCGTCGTCCCGGCGTCGCGCCACGACGTGATACGCCTGCATCGTATCCTCGAAAAAGCCATAGCACCCGCTCCACATGAACATCCGAAACACTCGGTAGATCTCCTGGCCCCAGCGCTCGATGATCAGATCCTTGTTCGCCTCGAATCGCTCGGCCCAGTGTCGCATGGTGAGCCCATAGTCGCGCGTTTCGTTCTTGATCTCGACGACGTCGAGCCCGTGGTAGAGCAGCTCCTGTACCATGTCCTGAAGGCACAAGAACGAGTGCGAGCCCGGCCAGATGTAGCGTCGCGTGAAGTCGCTGACGTCGAACTTACGAATGACGGCCGACGCATCGAGGTAGAACCGGCCGCCCGGCTTCAGGCAGGCCGCCAAGCGCGTGCAGAACTTGCGGTAGTACGGGATGTGCTCGATGACGCCGTAGATCACGACGGCATCGTACGGGACGGTCGGCGCGTGGTCGAGGAAGTCTTCGATCAGGACCGTGCAGTTGGCCAGGTCGAGCCGTTGGTCGAGTGCCCGCGTGTAGTTGTACGAGTCCTGCGTCAAGGTCAGGGACGTGACGTTGATGCCGCGCGGGCCGCAATACTCGTGCACGCCACCCCAACCCGCGCCGATGTCGAGCATCCGCATCCCGCGCTCGAGGCACAACGCGTCGTACATCGATTCGAGCTTGTGACGCGCCGCGTCCTCGAGGGTTTCGCTGTCGTCCAGGAAGACGCATTGCGAGTAAAAACGGTACGCCGTGTCGATGAAAGACAGGTAGAAGTCGTCACCGAGCGTGTAGTGTTGTGCGATTGCCTTCCTGTTGACCGCGGTAGCGGGACGGAACAACAGATCGGTAAAGAACTTGAGCGAGATGGCGAGCTGCGTTTGCCGATCCAACAGCTTGCGCACTTCCTGCATCGCGAACATATCGCCGTCGAGGTCGATCTCTCCGTCGACGTAGGCTTTGCCGAGCGTGTACTCATTGAACGGCCGGAGCAGCGGCTTGTCGCTATTGAACGTCACGGTGAACTGAGGATCACCCTTGCCGAAACTCCGGACCTCGCCGTCGGCGAATCGGATCGCGCACGAGATGTTGCTGTCGACGACGGCGCGGTCGACGAGGTCGCCCAACTTCTTCCGCGCAAACGACGAGAGCGCCCCGCGCGGGCGTCCTCCCGACCGGCCGGACATGCGGTCATCGGTGCTTTGCATCGTACTCCCCTCGCCGGTAGCTGGTCATCCAAACAAGGTCGTTCGAGCGGGGCATCGCGCCGGTGAGCGCGCCGATTGCCCGCTCAGCGGCACGCCAAAATCCGATCGCGTCCAGCACATGATCGGCCCAACCGTTGATGAGGCAGTACTTGACGTCGTGACCGCCCCGGTGATGGCGGCCATGGTGCTGTGGTCCCATCAGCAGATGGAGCCGCTGGAGCACGCGAATTGCCCAGACGCCGCTTTTTCGGTGCCCAAGCTTGTGAAATTGCAACATGCACATCGTCAATGCTGAGACGATGACAGAAACGAGCACACCGCAGTATCCTGCGACCGACGGTGCTGCGAACAGCGTAACGCCGCCGATCACGGGAACGGTGTGCAGGAGCGATGGCCAGGCGACCGTGCCGGCTTCGTCCCGGAAGACGTAGCGGAAGATGTGCTGCGGATAGACGTGGTGCTCCCGAACGACGAGCACGACGCGGCGCAACCGGGGGGTGCTTTCGCTGAACCAGGTGTCGAACGTCCAATGCAGCAGGCCCGAGACGAAGTCGGCCAGGAACCACGCCGAGACCGCCGCTACCGCGAGCGCGTACCACGGCGGGGCAACCGTGCTCCAGGTCCGCACGAGCCAGATGGCCCCCCATGCGGTGCAGGCGCCGTTCAAACCGATCCCGATCGCGTTGCTGACGACGTCGGCGCGCGTGATGGTGGGAACCGGAACCTCCCGCTTCCCGGTCGTCGCCGCCTGGCTCGCGCCGCGGTCCATGCACCTCATCCCCCTAGTTGCTAAGTCTAGCTTCTGCTCTTTTGCTTGCCAAGCCCGTTGCCTGCCGGGCCGGCCTACAAGCGAAACGCGTCCGCGCCGCCGGGGTCGGGGAAGACCTTGCCGGGGTTCATGATCCCCAGCGGGTCGATCGCGTCCTTGATCTTGCGCATGAGGGCTATCGCGTCGGCACCGAGGTCGAGCTCCATGAACTGCTTCTTGAGCAGGCCGATCCCGTGCTCGCCCGACAGCGTGCCGCCCAGCTCGACGGTCGCTTCGAAGATCGCGCGGGCGGCGCCGGCGACCCGCGCCATCTCCTCGTGGTCCGACTTGTCGCACAGGATGTTCGGGTGAAGATTGCCGTCACCGACGTGGCCGAACACTGGGATCTCGAGCGCGTACTGCGCCGCGATCTCGCGCGCGCGGCGCACCAGCGCGGCGATCGCGCGCGGCGGGACGCAGACGTCTTCGCTGAACTTGTTCGGCCGGCGGCGCGCCAGCGCCGGAGAGATCGATCGCCGCGCGGTCCACAACCGTTCGGCCTCGGCGTCACTGCGCGCGACGGTCACCTCGCGCGCCCCGTGCTCGCGCACGGTCCGCTCGATCGAAGCGAGCTCGTCGGCCAGCACGTTCTCGTGGTTGCCGTCGACGCCGAAGATCAGGATCGCGTCGGCGTCGACCGGCAGGCCGATCGGATCGTTGGCCTCGACGCAGCGCATCGTCAGCCGGTCGAGCAGCTCGATCGCCGACGGCAGAATCCCGCTCGCCATCACCGCCGTCGCCGCTTCGGCGGCGTCTTCGATGCGATCGAACACCGCCAGCGCAGCGCGCGCGAACTTCGGCTTCGCCAACAGCCGCAGCGTGATCTCGGTGATCGTCCCGAGCGTTCCTTCGGCGCCGGTGAACAGTCGCCGCAGATCGTAACCGGTGACGTTCTTCACCGTCCGGCCGCCGGTGCGGATCACCGTGCCGTCGGGGAGAACGACCTCGAGCGCGAGCACGTAGTCGCCGGTGACGCCGTACTTCAGGCACCGCGCGCCGCCGGCGTTCTCGGCGACGTTGCCGCCGATCGCGCTCTGCTTGAGGCTCGACGGATCGGGGGGATAGAAGAGCCCGTGGCGCTCGACCTCGCGCTGCAGGCGCGCGTTGACGACACCGGCCTCGACGACCGCGACGCGGTCGACGGGGTCGATCGCCAGGATGCGATCCATCCGCGCGACGCCCAGCACGATGCTGCCCGCCAGCGGGATCGCGCCGCCCGAGAGCCCGCTGCCCATCGCCCGCGGCGTGAGCGCGATGCGGCGCTCCGTCGCGATGCGGTGGACGGCGCTGACCTGGGCGGTCGTCGCGGGCAGGACGACCAGCGGCGGAACCTGGCTGAAGAACGTCCCGTCGAACCCGTAGGCGATCAGGTCCTCGGCTTCGGTCAGGACGCCGCCCGGAACGGCGTCGCGCAGCGCCGCGACGACGTCGGGCGCGATCTCGAGCATCGGGTCGCGCTTCGCACCGGCGGCCCGGAAAGTCTCCCGAGCAGCCGAGCCTGCGACGGCGGTCCTACGACAAGTCGTGCCCGGTGGGGTACACTCGGAGGACCATGGCCGACGTGATCACGTCCGAGTACCGGCTCGCCACCGAGGGCGGCCTCAAGAGCTTCGTTCGAGCCGTCCTGGAGAAGGTCGGGGTCAGCGCCGGCGACGCGGCGATCGTCGCCGACGTCCTGGTCGCCGCCGACCTGCGGGGCGTCGAGTCCCACGGCGTCGCGCGGCTCGAGACGTACTACGTCAGCCGCCTGCGCAACGGACAGATGATCCCCAAACCCGACGTCACGACAGTCCGCGAGACGGCGACGTCGCTGCTGGTCGACGCCGGCAACGGGCTCGGCCATCCGGCCGGCAAGCGCACCATGGAACGGCTGCTGGACAAGGCTGCGCAGACCGGCGCCGCGTTCGGCGCGGTGCGCAACTCCAACCACTTCGGCATCGCGGGCTACTACGCGATGCTCGCGCTCGACCGCAACATGATCGGCATCGCATCGACGAACAGCACGCGCTTCGGCGCGCCGACGTTCGGCCGCGACATTCTGCTCGGCACCAATCCGCTCGCCTTCGCGATCCCGGCCGACAAAGAACCGGCATTCGTGCTCGACTTCGCGACGACGACCGTGCCGAAAGGCAAACTCGAAGTCTACGCGCGCAAGGAGAAGCAGCTCAACTCGGGCTGGGCGATCGACGCCGAAGGCCACGAGACGCTCGATCCGCAGGTCGCGCTCAAAGGCGCGCTGCTGCCGCTAGGCGGATTCGGCGTCGACAACGGCGGTCACAAGGGCTACGGCCTCGGTTTGCTGGTCGACATCCTGTGCGGCGTGCTCTCCGGCGGTGCGTTCGGCGACGAGCTGCCGCTACCGACCGACGGTCCGCAACCCGGCAAGATCTCGCATTTCTTCGCCGCCTTCAAGATCGACGGCTTCCGCGATCCGGCCGAGTTCAAGCGCGACATGGACGTCGAGCTGCGCGCCTTCAAGGACTCGGAAAAGGCGCCCGGCCAGGACCGCATCTACGTCGCCGGCGAGATCGAGTACGAGAAGACGCTCTACAACCGCGAGCACGGCGTGCCGGTCCACGTGAAAGTCTGGAACGGTCTCGAAAAGCTCGCCGGCGAGCTCGGCGTCCCGTTCGACTTCGAGCAGCGCTAAGGACGTCGCCCGTAGGGCGCCCTAGGTCTTGAGTTCGAGCGTTCCGGCGCACCGCAGGCCGTTGCAGGCGGCCGGGATGAAGCGCGTTGCGAGCAGCTTCGCGCGCAGCTCTTCGCGCAGTGTCGCGTCGGCCGGGGAGCGCACGAACTCGACCGAGGTCGCGTGGCCGTTCTCGTCGACCGCGACGCGCACCACGAAACCGCTGCCAACCGAGGTGAGACCGCCGCGCAGCGCCGGGTCGATCGAGGCGGGGTAGGTCTCGCCGAAGTTCCCGATCCCTTCGTCGGACCGCGCGATCGCGGCCGGCGTGGCGGGAACGGCGGTCGGCGCGGGGACCGGGGTGGGCGTCGGGATCGGAGTCGCCTGCGATGCGGCGTCGGCGACGGGCAGGTTCGCCGGCACCGGTGAGGTGCTCACGTTATGGGGGCCCTGCGGTAGCGCAGCCGCGGCGGGCGGAGCGTAGGCGTTGGGCGCTTCGGCGGCGACGACCAGCCGGCGCGCGGCGTGCTCGACGGCGACCGCAGCGCGGATCACCGGGCGGAAGAAAGGCTTGGCCGTTTCGGTCTGAGGAACGAGCGTGCGCCGAACGAGGACGCGCGGCACAGGCGGGCGATGCTCGATGCGGATGGTGCTCGCCAGCAGCAGGCGTTCGTCCGGATCGTCGGTCGGGAACGAGGCGCTGGTCGGCATCGCGAGCAGCGCGGCGACGGCGCACAGATGAATCGCGATCGATGTGGCGATCGCGATGCGGTCACGCCCACGGACCTCGCCGGCGTACTCCATCGCGGTACCGGGTGAAGTCCGACGCCCGCGGGCGCGCAACCTTTTCGGCTCGGGTCTGTCCTGGACTGCGATGGGTCGACAAACCGACATGGTCCTCTATCAAGCCGAGTGGTGCCCGTACTGCGTCCGGGTCCGCAAGAAGATGACCGACCTGCTGCTCGACTACAAGATCGTGAACGTCCCGCACTCGCACGCCCAGCGCGACATGGTGAAACAGGTCTCCGGGCAGACCTCGATCCCGGTGCTGGTCGACGGCGACGTCATCCTCGACGACGACGACGACATCATCCCCTACCTCGACAAGAAGTACGGCACCCAAGCCCAAGCTGCCTCATAGCGCGGTCCGCCGGCCACCGTTCATCGCAACCTGAGCGAAGTCACGCAAAGTCGCTCGTAGGATTCGCCCGAAGGGCGACGGGTTCAGCGTTAGCTGAACCCTATTCCATCGAGACGTGGACCGGTGCCGACGGGCCTTTGCGGCGGCGCGGCAAGACGAAGACGAGTGGGAGCAGGACGAAGGTGATGGCGCCCAGCGCCCACTGACAGTCGGCGTACGCCATGACGGTGGACTGCAGCAGGATCTGCTGGTAGAGGTTGCCGATCGCGGCGCCGGCATTGTGCGTCATTTGGATCAGGTTTTGCAGCGCGAGGTTGGCGGGTGTCGCGCTCTGCGCGAGCGCGGTCTGATGGAACGCGCTGCGGCGCGCGAGCAACGTGATCAGCGCGGCGGTGGAGAACGAGCCGCCGAGCTGGAGCGAGAGCGCCTGGAACGACGTCGCCTTCGGCACGGCTTCGGGCGGGATCGCGCTGAGCACGGCGATCGACATCGGCACGAACAGCAAGCCGAGCCCGACGCCGGCCATGATCGACGGACCGACCAGCGAGCTGAAGTCGTTGAGCGAGGTCGTGATGTAGCCGAGCCAGATCTGGCTCACGCCGATCAGGACGAACCCGGTCACCAGCAGGATCTTCGTGTCGATCTTGCCGCTGCCCGCGATGCGCGCGGTGAACGGCGTCAGGAGCGCGATGAACGCCGCGCGCACGAAGACGAGCTCGCCCGACAGCGTCGCGGTGAAGCCGAGCGCGCCCTGCACGTACTGCGGCAAGATCACAGCGGCGCCGAACAAGACCGAACCGATCGCAAAGCCCAGCGCGCTGCCGGCGGCGATCGCGCGGTACTTGTACGCGCGCAGGTCGACGATCGGGTTCTTGGTTCCCCACAGCTCCCACCAGATGAAGCCCGCGATCCCCACCACCGTGGTGAAGGTGAAGAAGCGGATCAGCGGATCGTCGAGCCAGTCGTTGCGCTGCCCTTCGTCGAGAATGTATTGCAGCGAGCCCAGTCCGGTCGCGAGCAAGCCGAGTCCGACCGCGTCGACTGGGATTGGCTTCGGGTCGGTCGGATTGCGCATCATCGTGAGAATGACGATCGCCGCGAAGATCCCCGGAACGAGGTTGATGTAGAACACCCAGTTCCACGAGTAGTTGTCGGTCAGCCAGCCGCCGACGGTCGGGCCCACCGACGGGCCGACGATCGCACCTAACGCGAAAACCGCCTGCGATGCGCCGAGCAGATGGCGCGGGAACGTGTCGCGCAGCGACGCCTGTCCGGTCGCGACCAGGCCACCCCCGAACATCCCTTGCACGATGCGGAAGAAGATCAGCTGGCCGATCGATCCCGCGATGCCGCACAGCATCGACGCGATCGTGAAACCGATGATCGCGACGCTGTAGTACTGGCGCCGGCCGAAGCGCGCTTGCAGCCACGGCGTCAGCGGAATGACGATGACCGCCGAGATGATGTAGCCGGTCACCACCCAGGCGCCTTCGTCCTGGGTGGCGCCGAGGTTGCCCTGGATGGTCGGGAGCGCGACGGTGACGATCGTCGAGTCGAGCGTCTGCATCAACGTCGCCGCCATGATCCCGATGGTGATCAGGATCAGTCGGGCGCCGCTCTCACTGACGTCGCGGGCTTCGGTAGGTTGATTGGCTGCCATGGCTTCGGTGCGGCGTATCGTCGCACGCCGGTAGGGACACCGCACCGACCGAGGTCGGTTTCAGCACTTGCACCCGCGCGGCCCAAGGGCGGTTAGCGTACGGTCGGGAGCGTGTAGTGCGCCAGGGCGGCGACCCGATTGGCCAGCGTAAAGAGCGGGACCGTGACGGCGGCTCCGGCGAGGGTCGCGGCGAGGTTGACGGCGTCGTTGGAGACGCCCCGGACGCCGCGAACGAGGCGTGTCGGGTTGCCGCACGCATGCGGGTCGGTCTCACAGGTCCGGTCGCAGGCGTCGCAGCGGCGCAGCTCCTGCACCGTCGCACCGAGCAGCGAGTCGGCGGTCGCACCGATGACGCCGGCCAGCGGAATCACGAGCGCCCCGGCGGCAAACCCCCACCAATGCGTGTAGGCGACCGTGTAGCCGAAGCTCGCGTTCGCGTAGGTAGAGACGTAGGCGAGCGCGATCGCGGGCAGCGCGACGATGCCGATCCAGAACGCGCCGGCGATCTCGCCCAGCGTGCCGCGCAGGGTGACGCCGCCCGACATGCCTGTCGGCAGCGGGCGCAAGGTCAGGATCGAGCGCGGCAGGCCGCGCGCGAGCGTTCCGATCTCGGTCGCCCACGTGTCGGCCGTCGCGGCGGCGTACGCGCCCGCGAACGCGAGTGCCCAGCGCAGGTCGTGCGTGAACGCCCAACCGACCGCGCACGCCGTCGCGACGCCGCCGTTCGCTAGCACCTGGAACGCGTCGCGCGCGCCGCCCTTGCCGATGTCGATCAGCGCACGCTTGCGCGCCCGGCCGAACCGCGACAACGCGACCGACGGGATGAAGAACGCCAACAGCACGATCGTGAATCCGATCGTCCCGCTCGCGTACGTCAGCGTACCGACGGCGAACGCGGCCAGCGCACCGGCACGGCTGAGCGCATGCGCGCGCAACGCGAGCACCGCGACCACTCCAGCGACCAGCGCGCCGACGAGCAGGTCGAACGGCTTCACGTCGTCCGACGCTCCGCCGGCGACCGCATCACACCACCGAGCGCTCCGCCAGCGCCGCCAACAATCCGTCGACGGTGAACTCGGCGGCGACGACATCGACGCGGATCCCCGCTTCGCGCGCTGCGGCGGCGGTGACAGGCCCGATCGCCGCGACGGTTTTGCCCGCCAGCAGGCCCGGCGCGTCGTGGACGTTGTGCGCGAAACCCGCGACCGTGCTGGCGCTGGTAAACGTCACAATGTCGACGCACTCGGCTTTGGCGCGCAGTCCGGGATCGTCGACGAACCGGGTGCGATACGCCGCGACGACGTCGACCGTGCGACCGTGCGCGCGCAGCGTGTCGGGCAGCACCTCACGCGCTTCCTGCGCGCGGAACACCAGCACGCGATCGCCACTCGACGTGCGTGCCAGCAGCTCGGCGGCGACGGCTTCGTTGACGAACTCGGACGGGATCAAGTCGACGCGAATCCCGCGGCGCGCCAGCGCTCCGGCGGTCTTCGGACCGATCGCGGCGATTCGCACGTCGCCGAACGCGCGCGCGTCGCGGCCGAGCTCGGTCAGCGCGTCGAAGAACGCGTCGACGCCGTTGCGGCTGGTGAACGCGACCCAGTCGTACTCCCGGACGCGCGCGACGGCGTCGCGTGCGAGCGCCGGATCGTCGGGCGGCCCGACCGCGATCGTCGGCGCGACGATCGGCTCGGCACCCGCTTCCCACAACGCGACGGCAAAGTCGTCGGCTTGGTGCGCGGGCCGCGTCACCAGCACGCGCTTGCCGAACAGCGGCTGCGCGTCGAACCAGCGCAGCCGGTCGCGTTCGCGCACGACGTCGCCGATCACGACCACTGCGGGCGCGCCGATCCCGCTGCGTTCCGCCTCGGCCACGATCGTGTCGAGCGTCGCGGTGACGACGCGCTGGGACGGTTTCGTCCCCTCGTGTACGATCCCGACCGGGGTGTCGCCGTCGAGCCCGTGCGCGCGCAGCTCGCCGACGATGTCCGCGAGCCGGCCCATCGCCATCAGCAGGATCGTCGTGGCGCGGCGGTTCGCCAGCTTGGCGAAGTCCAGCGAGCTGAAACCCTTGGTCGGATCCTCGTGGCCGGTCGCGATCGTGAACGCGGTGTTGTGGTCGCGGTGGGTGACGGGTATCCCGGCGTACGCCGGGGCCGCGATTGCCGACGTGATCCCGGGGACGATCTCGAACGGCACGCCTGCCTCGGCCAGCGCCGCCGCTTCTTCGCCGCCGCGCGCGAACACGAACACGTCGCCGCCCTTGAGCCGAACGACCTTCTTGCCGTCGCGGCCGAGGCGCACGATCAGCGCGGTGATCTCGTCCTGCGACAGCGTGTGCCGGCCGGCTTTCTTGCCGACGTAGATCTTCTCGCAGTCCGGCGGCGCCAGGTTCACGATCGGCGCCGACGCCAGGTAGTCGTAGACGAGCGCGTCGCACTGCGCGAGCGCGCGCGCGCCGCGCAGGGTCAGAAGCCCGGGATCACCCGGGCCCGCACCGACCAGCCACACCTTGCCGCGAGCCGGCCCCGCGCCGCCCGCAGTCACTCACCGAGCTCTTCGACGGTCGCGGCCGGTGCGAACGGCGGATCGCCGATCATCGCTTCGAGCTCGAACAGCTCGTCGAGGATGCGCGCGTGCATCATCGCCTCGGCGCGGTTCTCGACCGCCTTGTCGCGAATGCGGACGATCGCGCTGTGCAGCAGCTTCGAGACGATCGTCAACGAGCTGCCGGTGATCAGCATCCGCTCGCGTTCGGTCAGCTCCGGCAGACGCGCGAACAGCCGCTCGATCTCCGCCGCGCGAATCGCTTCGGCCTTTTGGGTCAGCGACGCGATCACCGGAATCGCGACGCGCGACTGGTACCACTGGCCGAACCGCGCGACGTGCTCGGCGACGATCTCCTCGACCAACGGAATCGCTTCGCGGCGCTTCTCGAGCGTGACGTCGACCGTGCTCTTGAGCCCGTCGATGTCGACCAGGCTGACGTTCTCGATCGCGGCGACCTCGGGATCGACGTCGCGCGGCACCGCGATGTCGACGATGAACAGCGGCCGGCGCGGGCGCACCGCCATCGCCTCGCCGACGTTGGCCGCGGTCAGGATGAAGTGCGACGCGCCGGTCGAGGTGACGACCACGTCGGCGGCGGCGAGCGCTTCGGCCAGCCGCAGCGGCTCGGCGGCCCGCACCGTCTCGCCCAGCACGGTCGCGACGGCGCGTGCGCGTTCCGCCGAGCGGTTCAGCACGACGATCGCTCCCGCGCCTTCGGCCTTGAGCCTGCGCGCGGCGAGCGCACCCATCTTGCCGGCGCCGATCACCAGCACGTTCTTGCCGCCGAGCGAGCCGACGTGCTGCGTCGCGTGCGCGACCGCGGCGGTCGCGATCGAGGTCGAGTCGCCGGAGATCGCCGTGTGCGTGCGGGCCGACTTGCCGGCTTCGAGCGCGCTGCGGAACAGGGTGTGCAACGTCTTGCCGAGCGAACGCGCGCGCTGCGCCTGCACGTAGGCGTCCTTGACCTGGCCGAGAATTTCGGCCTCGCCGATCAGCATCGAGTCGAGTCCCGTGCTGACCCGCATCAGGTGCTCGATCGCCTGCGTGCCGAGCAGCGTGTACATGTACGAGTCCATGTCGCCGACGTCGCCGTGGCGGAAGTTGTCGAGGAACGCCTTGAGCTGGCGCACGCCGATCTCGTAGTCTTCGAGCTCGGCGTAGAACTCGAGCCGGCCGCAGGTCTGCAGCATCAGCGCTTCGCGGACCGCTTCGTAATCGCGCAGCGCGATCAGCGCCTCGCCCATCTTCTGCGGCGGGAACGCGTGGCGCTCGCGCACTTCGACCGGCGCGGTGTGGTGCGACAGGCCCAGGCAGACTAGCGGCACACCACGTCTCCCTCGGGCGACCGCAGCGCGGTCTCGAGCGCGCCGTCCAGCGCCTCGACGGTGCGGTCGATCTCGGCTTCGGTGTGCGCGAGCGACAGGAACGCCGCCTCGAACTGCGACGGCGCGAAGTAGAACCCACGGTCGAGCATGGCGTGGAACAGGCGTCCGTAGAGCGCCGTGTCCGAGCGTTTGGCCCCGGCCAAGTCGGTGACCGGTCCGTCGGTCAGGAAGAAGCCGAACATCGAGCCGGCGACGGCGGTGGTATGCGCAACGCCGCGCCGCGAGAAAACCTGGGCCATCCCGTCGACCAGACGTTGCCCGAGCCGTTCGAGTTGCACGAATGTTGCGGTGTCGAGCAGTCGCAGCGTCGCGATCCCGGCCGCCATCGCGAGCGGGTTGCCCGAGAGCGTTCCGGCTTGGAAGACGTCGCCGTCGGGGGTGAGCCGGTCCATGATGTCGGCTCGGCCGCCGAACCCGCCGACCGGAAGCCCGCCGCCGATCACTTTGCCCAGCGTGGTCAAATCGGGCAACACGCCCTCGCGCACCTGGACGCCGCCGTAGCCGACCCGAAAGCCGGTCATCACCTCGTCGAAGATCAGCAGGGCGCCGTGGTCCCGCGTCAGCGCGCGCAGCGCGTGCAAGAAGCCGGCGGCCGGGAGCACGAGCCCCATGTTGCCGACGTACGGCTCGACGATCACCGCGGCGATCTCGCCCGGATTGCGTTCGAACACGGCGCGGACCGCCGCCGCGTCGTTGTACGGCACGACCAGCGTGTCGCGCGCGGTTCCGGCCGGGACGCCGCGCGAGTTCGGAACCCCCATCGTCAGCGCGCTCGAGCCGGCGGCGATCAGGAACGGATCAGCCGAGCCGTGGTAGCAGCCCTCGAACTTGACGATCTTGTCGCGGCCGGTGAAGCCGCGCGCGAGCCGGACGGCATTGGCCGTCGCCTCGGTCCCCGACGAGCAGAAGCGCACCTTGTCGACCGACGGCAGCGCCGCGACGATCAGCTCGGCGAGCTCGGTCTCCGCCTCGGTCGGCGTGCCGTACGACGTGCCGCGTTCGGCCGCGTGCCGCAGCGCGTCGACCACCGCCGGGTGCGCGTGACCGGCGATCATCGGCCCCCACGACAGCACGTAGTCGAGATAGCGGTTGCCGTCGACGTCGAACAGGTACGCGCCGGCGGCCTCGCGCACGAACACCGGCGTTCCGCCGACCGCGCGAAACGCGCGCACGGTCGAGTTGACGCCGCCCGGGATCACGCGCTGCGCGGCCGCGAACGCCGCTTCGGATCCGGCTCGGTTCACGCGCGCACCGTCACGCGATCACTTCGCGCAGCTTGGCATAGTCGGCCGGCGTGTTGACGTTCTCGAACACGCGCGCGTCGCGCACCGGGACGAAGCGCGTCGCCAGCCGGTCGATCACCATGCGCAGCGTCCCGACGCCGCCGAGCAGCACCGGCAGCCCTTCGCGCAGGAATGCCTCGCGACGGTACAGCGCCGCCAACGGCTCGATCCGCCGCCGCTCGTCGTCGTGGATCGGCACGACGGCTTCGTACTGCGGCGCGATCGACGCTTCGAGCCGGTCGATGAACCCGGCGTCGACGAACGGCGCGTCGCCGGCGACGGCGAACACCCACTCCGCGCGGATCTCGCTGAACGTCGACAGCAAGCCCGACAGTGGTCCGCGCAGCGGCCAGCGGTCGACCACCTGCGGCGCGTCGACGTGCGCGGCCAGCTCGGGCCCGAGCGGTCCTTTCGTCGACAGCCAGGTTGGGCGGCCCGGCGAGACGTTGCGGTAGACGCGCACCAGCATCGGCACCTGACCGACGTCGAGCGCGAGCTTGCCGGGCAGCCGCGTCGCCTCGCCCCCCGCCAGGATGCAGACCGCGACTGCGCTCATCGAGCCATCCGGCGCAGGTAGTCCTTGGCGAAGTAGGTGATGATGATGCCCGCGCCGGCACGCGCGATCGCGGTCAGCGTCTCGTCGACGGCGCGCTCTTCGTCGATCCAGCCGCGCTCGGCGGCGCCTTTGAGCATCGAGTACTCGCCGCTGACGTGATACGCCGCGACCGGCAGGTCGGTCGACTCGCGAACCGCGCGCACCACGTCGAGGTACGCCATCGCCGGCTTGACCATCACGATGTCGGCGCCTTCCTCGACGTCGAGCCGCACTTCTTTGAGCGCCTCGCGGCCGTTGGCCGGATCCATCTGGTAGGTGCGGCGGTCGCCGAACGACGGCGTCGACTCGGCCGCTTCGCGGAACGGTCCGTAGAACGCCGACGCGTACTTGGCGGCGTACGACATGATCGCGATCTTGGTGAAACCGTCGTCGTCGAGCGCGGAGCGAATCGCGGCGACGCGGCCGTCCATCATGTCGGACGGCGCGACCACGTCGACGCCGGCGCGCGCGTAGCTCAGCGCCGTCTTCGCCAGCAGCTCCAGGGTGCGGTCGTTGTCGACGTCGCCGGCCGGGTCGAGGATCCCGCAGTGGCCGTGATCGGTGTACTCGCAGTTGCACAGGTCGGCGATCACCAGCAGGTTCGGCAACGCGTCCTTGATCGCGGCGGCCGCGCGCTGCACCACGCCGTTCGGATCGTAGTTGATCGTCGCGTAGGCGTCTTTTTGCGCTTCGTCGGGGATCCCGAACAGCAGCACCGACCGCACGCCGGCCGCGTCGAGCTCGCGGCACTCGCGCACGACCGTATCGACCGAGTAGCGCGAGATCCCCGGCATCGAGCCGATCGGCGCGACGACGCCCGTCCCCTCGACCACGAACAGCGGCTGCACGAGGCCGTCCGGGTTGACGTGCGTCTCGCGGACCAGGGCGCGCATTGCCGGGTTCGCGCGCAACCGGCGCGGCCGGCTGACGAGCCGGCTCGCCTGGCCTCGGACGGGCGGCGGAGCGGTGGTGTTCATCCCTGGTTCTCCAACACGAAACGGGTCACGGACTGCACGAACGCGCCGACTTCGGCGGAAGGTGCTACTACGTCGGGAGGCCAGCCGTGCTCCCCCGCAGTGGCCGACGAAGACGGTCCCATCGCGGCGACGACCGGCCGGTGGCCGCCGTTGCGCAGCGTGCCGAGGTAACCGGCGATCGCGCTGACCGCGCCCGACGACGGGAACAGGATCGCGCTCGGAACCCGCCCGGCGAGCGCGTCGGCCGCGCCGGCGCTGTCGGTCACCTCGACCACGACCGCGCCCGCGTCGCGCAGCGCCGGCGCGATCCGGCTCGGCCGTTCCTGTGTCCGCGGAAGCAAGAACACCCGCCCGGCCAGCGGCCCGGCGCCGAGCAGCTCGTTCGCCCCGGCGGCGACGAGCTCGGCCGCCAGCGCGGTGCCGAGCTCTTCGGCCGCATCGGCGTCGGCGAGCCCGAGCTCGGCCTCGTGAACGGTCCGCAGCACCCGCGTTCCGTCCTGCGCGGCGACCGCACCGGCGATGCGCAAGCGCCCGTCCGCCCAGCTCGCATGCGCCCCGATCGGCGCCTGACAGCCGCCGCGCAGCGCGCGCAGAAACGCGCGCTCGGCCCGCACCGCCAGCGCCGTCGGCGGGTCGCTCAGCGCCGCATCGAGCCGCGCCGCCAGCGGGTCGTTCGCGCGCGTCTCGATCCCGAGCGCCCCCTGGCCGACCGCCGGCGTGAGCACGTCGACCGCGAACGGCACGGTGTGCGTCGCGCGCACGCCGAGCCGGTCGAGCCCGGCGCACGCCAGCACGATCGCGTCGTACGCGCCGTCGCGCAGCTTGCGCAGCCGCGTGTCGACGTTACCGCGCACGTCGTCGTAGACCAGGTCGTCGCGCAGCGCGCGCAGCTGCGCGCGGCGCCGCGGCGACGACGTCCCGACCCGCGCGCCGGCCGGCAGCGCCTCGAACGACGCGTAGCGTTCGCTGCAGAACGCGTCGCGCGCGTCCGCGCGCGCGGTGATCGCAGCCAGCGTCATGTCGTCGGCGAGCACGCTGGGCAGATCCTTGCACGAGTGCACGGCGTAGTCGGCGCGCCGCTCGCGCAGCGCCAGCTCGAGCTCGGTGACGAAAACGTTGTCGGTGCCGATCGCCGCGATCGAGCGGTCTTGCACGGTGTCGCCGCGGGTCGTGATCTCGAGCAGCGTCGACGGGATTCCCGCCTTCGCCAGCGCCGCCATCATCGCGCGCGTCTGTACCATCGCGAGCGCGCTGGCGCGCGTCGCGCACACCAGCGGCTCTGCGTTCGACGGCACGACGCCGGCCAGCGTGTCGGCCGCGCGCTCGACCTCGTGCTCGATCGCGCCGGGTCGCATCGCCGCCAGTTCGTCGATGTCGCGCTCGGCAAAGTGCTGCATCACGGCGGCCCGCCGTTCGGGCGGAACGACGGCGACGACGCGCTCCCGCAGCGCCGCTAGATTCGCTGCGGCACGCGCGTAACGCGCATCGAACCCGACGGCCAGCTCGTCGCGCACCCGCTTGGCGAACGACGGGGCGAGGCCGCCCGAGTCGACCGCGACGGTCAGCGAGCCGGAACGGTGGACTGCCGGTGTCGAGAAGTCGCCGCGCACGGCGTCCGACGCGTCGTTTACGAGAATCCCGCGGGCGCGCGCGGCCGCGACCACCGCCGCGTTGACCGCCGAGTCGCCGGTCGCCGCGAAGATCAACGCCGCGTCCGTGACGTCGTCCTCGCCGAACGGGCGAGCGTGCAGTACGATCTCGCCCGCCTCGGCGAGCCCGGCGAGCGGTCCGGTCGCGCGGGGTGCGACGACGACGACCTCCGCGCCCGCGCTCAGCAGACCGCGAACCTTGCGTTCGGCAACGGGGCCGCCGCCCACGACGAGCGCGCGGCGCCCGCGCATCGAAAGGGCGACGGGATACACAGGCCCTATCTTCCCCGGGATGCCATCCGTCCCCGCGCGCGCGGCGCTCCTCGGCGCGTTCTTCGCCGCGCTCGTCACGCTGCCGGGCTTGGGGGCCGGGACGCTGTGGGACAACAGCGAGACGACCTACGGTGAGGTCGCGCGCGAGATTCTGCTGACCCACGACTGGGTCGTGATGCACCTCAACGGCTTCACCTGGTACGTGCAGCCGCCGCTCTACTTCTGGATCGCGGCCGTCTTCGCGCACGTCTTCGGCGCCGGCGCGTTCGCCATGCGGCTCCCCTCGGCGCTGGCGACGATCGCGATGGGCGGCGCGATCGGCTATGCGACCGCACGGATCGCCGGCGGGCGGGTGGGGACGGTGGCGGCGGTCGTGCTCTCGACCAGCCTGATGCAGGCGATCGTCGGCCGGCTCGCGATCATGGACGCGCTGCTCGACTTCGCCGTCACCGCGGCGGTGCTGTGGTGGTACCGTGCGTTCGAGCCGTCGGGGACGCCGCGCCGGCGCGACACCGCGTTCATCTGCGGGGCGGTCGCGCTGGCGCTCGGGACGCTGGCGAAGGGGCCGGTCGCGCCGGTCGTGACGGTGCTGGTGGTGGCGGTCTGGCTGCTCTGGGAGCGCCGCGTCGCGCAGCTGTCGGCGCCGCGCAAGCGCGCGCTGGCGATCGCGGCGGTCGCCTACGTTGCGATCACGCTGCCGTGGTTCATCGCGCTCGGGCTACAGGTCGGCTTCGGCGCGATCGGCGAGCTGATCGGCCACTACACGTTCGGCCGCTACGTCGGCGTGATCGAGAACCAGAACGGCCCCGTCTGGTACTACATCCCGGTGATGATCCTGGGCTTCTTTCCGTGGATCGCGTTCCTGCCGGTCGCGCTGTCGCGCGCGCTGCGCGAGACGCGGCGGCGCGAAGCGGCGTTCGCGCGGCTGGCGATCGTGTGGACCATCGCGCCGTTCTTGTTCTTCAGCTTCGCCAGCACGAAGCTCCCCAACTACGTCGCGCTGATGCTGCCGGCGCCGGCGATCCTGGTCGCGCTCTGGTTCGGGCGCGTCCGCAACGGCGGCGACCGCCGGGCGGCCGTGATCTCCGCGGCGTCGGTCCCGGTGTTCATCGGGCTCGTCGCGCTCGCGATCTGGGTCTTCTCGCGCAGCAACCGGCTCGAGTTCGACCTCGCCGCGGTCCACACGCAGCTCTTGGTACTCGGGGTCGCGATGCTGGCCGGTTCGCTGCTGACCGTCGTCGCGATCGCCCGGCGCGAGACCGCCGAGTGGTCGCCCTACGTGCTCGCGCTCACCAGCGGCGCGCTGGTGCTCTTCATCGCCCTGATCGCGGAGCCGGTCGCCGAACCGCTCAAGCCGATCCCGCCGATCGCGCGCACGATCGACGCGCAGCGAAAACCGGGCGACACGATCGCGATCGGCGGCGTGGCGGGCGGCAACGCCCTGATCTTCTACACCGCGCCGCCCGTCCGCGACATCGGCAACAACGCCGGCTACGTCGACACGATCTGCGCACCCGGCGGCCACTGGGTCGTCGTGCAGCCCGAGGACGCGCAACGCTTCGTGGATCTGGCCCGCTCGCTGCATCGCAACGCCGAGATCGTCATGCGCACGCCGAACCCGCAGCGCCCGCGCGCCGTCCTCCTGCACATCGACGGACCCGCCTGCGCCCGCAGCTGATGCGGCGAATTTTAAGGAAAATCAGACCCCTGGGGCGAATTTGTCTGTGTGGACGACGCTACGCTGCGACGATTACATCGTCAAGAAACCTGGAAGGCGCGCATCCTCCACATGCGGGATCGCTCCGGCGTCGAAGCAGCGGAGCGCGAATGGTGGGCGACGACGTCGCCCAGCGAACGCGTAAGCATGGTCGATGCAATATCCGCCGATGCGTTTCCAACATTGGAAAGCAATACGCGTGAACGAAGACTTCAGCGATCTATTACACGAATTCGTCGACGGCGGGGTTAGGTTTCTGCTCGTCGGCGCTCACGCGCTGGCCGTTCACGCGGAGCCTCGCGCCACCGGCGATCTCGACGTCTGGGTCGCGAACGACCTCGAGAACGCTCGTCGCGTATTCGCTGCCCTGGCGAAATTCGGTGCGCCGCTCGATCAAGTGCGTGCCGAGGACTTCACGAGTGACGACCTCATCTACCAAATGGGTGTCGTTCCGCAGCGAATCGACGTGATTACGGCGATTGACGGCGTTGGTTTCGAAGAAGTTTGGGACGACCGAGCTGAGATTCAGGTCGGCGATGTTGCCGTCCCGGTGATCGGCCGCGCTGCGTTCCTTGCCAACAAGCGCGCAAGTGGGCGCCCTAAGGATCTGGCCGACGTCCAGCTCGTCCTCCGGCATCATCCGGAAGATTCGTAACCCGGCCTAGCCCCAGCTTGCGCGGCGCGTTATTTCGAAGCGGCGGTGACTTGGGCGGCGGTGATTGGGCTGGCTTTGTTGCCCCAAGAGCTGCGCACGTAGGTCAGCACGTCGGCGATCTGCTGATTGGTCAGCGTTCCGTGCCAGGTCGGCATCGTGCCGTCGTAGACGACGCCGTTGACGGTGATGCGGCCTTGCAGGCCGTGCCACACGATCGACGCGACCTTGCGCGGGTCGCCGGTCACCACCGGGTTGTGGGCGAGCGGGGGGAAGATCCCCGGCTGCCCGGTCCCGTTCGCGCCGTGGCAGCCGGCGCAGTTCTCCGCGAACACCCGCGCGCCGGCCATTGCGCTCGCCATCGCGGGCGTGGGGGATGGTTGCGGCGTGGCGGCGGCCGGCCGCGCAGCGCTGTACTGAACGATGGCGTACAGTGCTGCGAGAGCCGGCAGTGCGAGCCGCCGGTGCCAAGAGCCGAGCATCGCCCGGTTACTTATTTACCGGCGGCGGCAACCTCTGCTTCGGTGACCGCACTCGCCTTGTTGCCCCACGCGTTGCGGATGTAGGTGATGACGTCGGCGACCTGCTTGTTGGTCAGCGTCCCCTTCCACGGGGGCATGGTTCCGTCGTACGTTGCGCCCTTCACGGTGATCTTGCCGGTGAGGCCGTTGAGCACGATCGGAATCAGCTTGTGCGCGTCGCCGACCACGACCGGATTGCCGGCCAGCGGCGGGAACGCGCCCGGCGTTCCGGTTCCCGTCGCGCCGTGACAGCTCGCGCAGTTCGACGAGAACACGGTCGCGCCGGCGGCCGCGTTCGCGGGCGCCGCACCACCGGACGTGCTGGTGCTCGTGCCGGCTGTTCCGACCGGTCCCGTCTGCAGCGCGCCGCTGCTGTTGGCGGCCACCGCCGCCGGCGCGTTGGGCCCGATGATGTTGTGCAGCAGCTGGTTGTCGACCACGTTGTGCTGGCCGATCCAGCTCAAGCCGATCGCACCGGCCATCACGAGCGCGGTGATGCCGAGCAGCCACGGTCGCCGCGACAGCCGGCGCGACGGGTTGCGGTCGATGAACGGCAACAGAATCAGCACGACGATGAGCAGTGTCGGTCCGACGATCGTCGCGACCAGCGTCGAGATCTGCACCAGCGCCGGCGGGAACGTCCCGACGACGTCGAGCAGCGCGTAGAGCGCGAGAAAATACCAGGCCGGGTACGGCACGAACTGCGAGTTGTTCAAGTCGGCCTTGTCGTCGAGCGGGACCGGTGCGAAGATCGCCAGCGCCACGATAACCACGAAGATCCCGAACGACAGCACGGTGTCCATGAACATCTGGTCCGGCCAGAAACGCCCGGGCCGCAGCTTGGGCGCTTCGTCGATCGGCGGTCCGGCCGGCCCGTTCCAGCGGAAGATCGTCAGGTGCAGCCCGACCAGCAAGACGAGCACCGCCGGCATCAGCCAGACGTGGATCCCGAAGAACCGGTTGATGGTCAGCGTGGTGATGCCGTTGCCGTCTTGGAGGAACTGCTGCACGAGCGGCCCCGCGATCGGCGCGTTGCCGGAGATGTTGATCGCGACGCGCGACGCGAGCAGCGCGTTGAGATCCCACGGCAGCAGGTAGCCGGTGAGGCCGAGCACGAGCGTGACGATCAGGAGGATCACGCCGACGATCCACTGCAGCTCGCGCGGCTTCTTGTAGGCGCCCCACAGCAACACTTGCAGCAAGTGCATCGCGACGAGCGCGATCATCGCCGACGCGCCCCAGTAATGCAGCGACAGCACGAGGTGCCCGGCGGGCACCTTGTCGATGATGAACTTGGTCGACTCCCACGCGGTGTCGGTCGACGGCGCGTAGTAGAAGCACAAGAAGATCCCGGTGACGATCTGCAGGATCATCGCGAACAGCGTCGCGCTGCCGAACGCGTACCAGTAGGAAGCGCCGCCGGGGACGTCCTCGGTCAGGAAGTCCTTGGTGAGGGTGACCAGTCCGGTGCGCTGATCGAGCCAGGTCAGCATCCCCTCAGCCGACCTTCTCGACGACCAGCAGCGGCGTGTTCGACTCGTACTCGATCCAGGTGATCTGCACTTTGCCCTGATAGTTCCGCAGCGGCAGCGGGTCGAGCCCGCGGAGTGCCGGGCCGTGTTCGTGCGCGCCGAGCTCGTTGTACTCGGAACCGTGGCAGGGACAGATGAAGAGTTTGGCCGATGCGTTCCACTGGTACTTGCAGCCGAGGTGCGGGCAGATCGGGCTGAAGATCACGAAGCCCAGGTTGACCACGTCGTAGGGCGGCTTCTCGCTCGAGAACAGCTCGGGGCGAGCGGCGCGCAGCTTCTCCTCGGTCGTCTTGATCGCCCAGACCGACTGCTCGTTGTCGGCCTCCCCGAAGTAACCGTTGACGTCGCGGACCGTGAAGGTGACCTTCACCGGCTGATCGGTCGCCTTCTTGAAGGCGTCGGCCTGGTCGGGAGTCAGCCCCGTCCACTGCTCGCTGGTCGCGCCATTGGCCGGAAGCAGCGACTCGACGACCGGGATCGCTATCCCCAGCCCGATCACGCCGCCTACCGCGATCACCGCGTTGGCCATGAAAGTGCGCCGGCTCTGCTCGGCCGGCGTTCCCGGGTCTTTGTACGCCTCTGCGTGGGCCACGTTTTCTCCTCAGTCGCTGACCGGCCGGCCGCCGCTTGCTGCCCAGCCTCCCGTAGTGTAGGAGACGGCCGGACAAAACTCGCGGACCTTCGTAGGAGCTTGGATCGCTCCCCGTGCGGTCGTAACCTACCCGGTCACCGCGACCCCCAAAGCCCGGGGGCGTGGGGGTTCGGATGCGGTGCCGGGAACGGGTCCCGGCGTGAACGACCAAGAGTTGCACCAGCGGATCGAAGGGCTCGTCGGCGAGGAGCACGCGCTGCTCGAGAAAGGCGGCGAGGTGTCGGCCGCCGAGCGCGAGCGGCTGGCTGCGATCAACGTGCAGCTCGACCGGCTGTGGGATCTGCTGCGCCAGCGACGCGCTCGCGAAGAGTTCGGGCAGGATCCCGGCAGCGCGCACGAGCGCAGCGCGGAGACGGTCGAGAAGTACCTTCAGTAGCGGCGCGGCGGGGGTGGGCCGTTGAAGCGGCGCGGCCGGCGCGGCGGGCGTTCAGCGGCGGCCTCGACGGTGATCGTCTTCTCGCCGAGCTCGGTCTGGTTGAGCGCCTTGATCGCGGCGTCGGCATGGCGCATGGTCGGGACGAACACGTAGGCAATTCCCTTGCGCCGGCGCGTGCGGCGGTCGCGCGGCAGCGCGATCCGTTCGGTGTCGACGCCGTACGGCGCGAACAGCTGCGCGATGTCGAGACTCGAGACACCGCGCGCGACCCCGCGGATCAGTAGCCGTACTTCGCCGTGACCTTCCATCTCCGCGCACGTTCCCGCCCGACGGGACGGCGTCCTCGGCGGTGCCGCGCCGTTACGCGCGTTTCGGGCGCGCGAACTTGAGCGCGGTCAGCGCCGGTGAGACCGACGCGACCTTCAGATCGATCAGCCCGCGCTCGCGCAGCAGCTCCCGCACCGCCGTCTCGCCCAGCGGCGCGTCCTTCCCTTTGGTGTAGACGACCCACAGCGGGACGCCCCGTTCGAGTGCCGCAGCATACGTCTCGGCGAGGCGCGACAGCGTGCTGCGGTCGTCGACGCGCACGACGATCGCATCGGCGCTTGCCGCCGACCGCGTGCGCGTCGCGGCGGCGAGCGCGCCGGCCAGCTCGGGGTCGTCGATCCGGCCGGCGATGAGCAGGCGCGTCGCTGCGCCGATCCCGAGCTTGGCGGCCAGCGACGGCGGCGGCGCCGCGATTTTGGCGGCCCAGCGCGACGCGTCGGCGCCGAGCCACAGCGCGACGTCTTCGCCGCGCGCGGTAAAGCGCAGCACGTCGCCGTCGGCGCGCACGTCGCGCAACTCGGCCAGCGGCGCCGACGCGCGAAACGCACCGCGCACGACGACCTCGGTCGACTCCAGCAGCGCCTTGACCTCGCCGCTGCGCGCGCCCCACCGCGCCTCGCAACGAGCCTCGCGACCCATCGTTCAGCCGGGCCCCAGCGCCGGGTGGTCTTTCCAGAGCGGCATCGAGCGCATGTAGGCGCGGGTGCGTTCCTCGGCTTGCGCGCGGTCGACCCCGTCGCGGCGCAGCGACCACTGCACCATCCGCTCGAAGCGCTCGTCGAAGTCTTGCAGCGATCCGTCGGCTTTGCTGCAGTAGCGGCAGTGCCGGCTGTGCGCGTCGCCCGGCGCGTGATCGTCGGGGCCGTTCATCTCGTAGCCGCAGCTCTCACAACGCGTCATCGGAACTCTCCTCACCTGCGCGCACCAGCGCGCGCAATCCCCGCACGAGCGCCGCGCGCTCGTCCGCCGTCATCCGCGCGAGCGCGTCGCGCAACGCTTCGTCTTCCAGCACGCTCGGCGCGCGCCGCGCGCGCCGCTCGCCCGACGTCGTCAACCCGACGAACACACGGCGCGCATCACGGTCGTCGCGCATCCGTCCCACGTAACCTTTCGTCTCGAGCCGGTCGACGAGCTCGGTCATCGTCGATTTCTTGACGCCCGACGCTTGCGCCAGCTCGCCCAGCGTCGACGGTCCGGCGGAGTCGAGATGCTGCAGAACCCACAGCATGCGCGACGTGACGTCGGTGCCGGCCAAACGCTGCTTCGAGACGTGGAAGCGAAGGTAGATCGCAGGGTACAGACGCCCGACATCGGCGGTGATCGCGTCGAGATCGTTCGTCACGAACTATTCTAGCACCGCCAGCGACGCGAAGTCAAGTTCCGCTTGACGCTCTAGCCATTTCGTGTCATGGTGTTCGTCACGGCATCGTAGTTGCCGTGAATCTCGAGGTCGGGGGTTACCTCCATGTCGTTCGGCTTCTTCGTGTCGAAGCGGTCAGTCCGCTTCGTGTTTGTACTCGTCATCGCAACAGCGGCGGGTTGTGCAGGGCGGAGTGAAACGATGCCGTTACCAGGCTTCCAAGCCGCGCCGATCACCGCGCCTCCGCAATCGGTAAGGCGATTTGGTCTAGCTTCGAACGGTGGCACGCTGCAAAGCTTTTCTGACGCGTTGAATGCAAAGCTCTTGAGCGACGACGATTATGCCGCGTTCGTCGACCCCGGAGTCGTAGGAACCGACCGAGCATTGGCAATTCGACTGCTCGAGCTCATGCCGCCCGGAATGCGTGGTGATTTCTTGTATGTCGACGGCAAGCACGTCGTTTCGAATCGCCTATCGTTGGCGGGTGGCGTTCGATTCGCGCGGCCGGGAGATCCTCAACAGCTCCTCCGAGGGCTCGATTCGAACGTCAGGCACGAGCAGTCATATCCGCCGCTGGGCGGATCCGGCGGGCCTTACCTGCGTCATTATTCAGCGCAGGGCGTAAACGCGGGCTATGGATATGCAACCGTGCCATGCGATAGCGCGTTCGCCGGCAGCGACAACGGCTTCATGTACTTTAATGCTTATACTGCGGACAGTTCCGGAAGCGTCGTGGATGCTGGGTTGGCGATCGGATATGGTGTCGGAGGGACCATTCAGGCTCATCCGTTCATCAATAACCAGGGCACCTATACTCGGGATGGACAGACGAGAACTACACCTGGCCATGCAATACCCATATCGGCTTGATGTACGGAACCCTCTACGGTTCCGGGCTGAGCGTTCTGATCGTCGGTGTCCCAACGTACGATCCGACGATCTTTGAACTTCCGCCCAGCAGCGCAACTTGGACCCACAGCGCGTGGAATTTCTTTCCCACGCCATCGAGTCTGGCGAGCGGATCGGGGGTATGGAGTGGCATCCCCAGCCCATGTACGGGCTGTTCGATCGCGAAGATGTTCACTATTTCGCCGGCGAACTTCACGAACGATACGTCATGCTTTGGCCTCTGCGGCTTGAATCAAGTTCCAGATGCGCGCTGGGATCAAGTTGTGATGGGGGAGTTAGTGCTACCTTGCAGTCAGACGCCCAGCGTGAGCGCGACATGTACGATCCAATATACATCAAATGGCTCGTGGTACGGTGGAACGGACAATGGCGGCGGTGGGGCTCTGACCAGTGGGTTAATCCGATACTCTACAACCGACGTAAATCAAGGGTTGGAAGGCATCGAACTCGGTCGACCCGCTGAGTACCCAAGCGCGTATACCGTACCGCCGGGAACGTTCAACCCGCTCGTTCCTGTGCCAATTCCGACGCCGACGACGAGGCCAAAATGCCCGGTCGGGTGCGTGTGCTCATCCAATGCCCCGAAGCAGCAATCCCTCGGAATACTGCCGAACAGCGCGTGTCCGATGTAGTGATGTGGCGATGCTCTTCTTAGAGGGTTGTGGATGACCAGGTTCGCCTTCGCCGTGACGAACGCCACGCTCGGTTTCGCTTGCTTCTTAGCCGCTATTGGGGCGGAGCCGACCCCGCCTAAGGCAACGAGCGCGCAGTTCGAGAGCCGAACGTTCAACGGCTCGCTGAGGAACGGAGTTCGGCTCCTCTATGCGCAGGTGCCCGTAGCGCCGGACGCGTCGGGGCGCCCGCGCGTCTTTCGCGCGAGCGACGTTCGGGAGATCGGTCCTGCGCTCACGATAGAAATGCGCGCGACGCTCGAACAGATTACGGGCGCGCTCCGCCCAACGTTTCGAGGGCATCTCGTCTTCATGTTCGCTGGGCCGCTTGGGCGGCAGTTCTTCGTCGTTTACCTCGACGGCCTTCCTGAGTACCCGGTGCTGAACAATTGCACTTCCGCCGCGGACTGCTCGCGAATTTGCCCGCTGTACGTCGCCCTGTCGACGCGCCAGCTCCGGCCGTCGACGATCCAGCGCTGCGCGGATGACCTGCCGATCTGGATCAAGCGGAGACCCCCCGTCCGACGGCACCGTTAAGGCGCGATCGGTTTCGTGTGATGGAGCCAGCCGCGGTCAGGACGAACAGCTGACTTCGAGGCCGCGGTAGCGTTCGGGGGCGGGCTGTGACCAGGCTTCGTGGTCGAGGTGCTCGTCGAACGGTGTGCAGAGGACGTCGAGCGCGGCAGCGATCACGCTGTCGTCGCCGGACTCGCAGGCTTCGATCGCCTGCTGTGCGACCCAGTTGCGGAGCACGTACTTCGGGTTGACGGCGCGCATCGCGACGTGACGCTCGTCGTCGGGCCGTGCGTCGTCCGCTCGGCGTGCCGCGTAGCGATCGAACCACGCGCGCGCCGCTTCGTCCTCACCGAGCAGGGTCGATGCGCCGGCGTCGCCGTGCGAGAGCGCGCGCCAGAAGTTCGTCCAGTCGATCCGGCGCGCGTGCAACAGGCGAAAGCCTTCGAGCACGAAGTCCGCGTCGTCGTCGCGTACGCCGGTCAGCCCGAGCTTGGCGCGCATGAGGTCGAGGAACGCCGTGCGGTACGCGTCTTGATAGCGCGCGAGCACATCGTCGAGGTCCTTCCGCGCGATCAGCGACGAAAGCGACTCGGCCAGCGCGTAGCAGTTCCACAGCCCGATCGTCGGCTGGCGGTCGAAGGCGTAGCGGCCGCCCTCGTCGCTGTGGTTGCAGATGAAGCCGGGATCGTAGGCTTCGACGAAGCCGTACGGGCCGTAGTCGAGCGTGAGCCCGAGGATCGAGAAGTTGTCGGTGTTCATCACGCCGTGCGCGAAGCCGACGGCCTGCCACTGCGCCATCAGCGCCGCCGTGCGTTCGACGACCGCGGCGAAGAAGCGCGCGTAGCGGTCTTCGCCGGTGCCGCACTCGGGGTAGAAGCGGTCGATCACGTAGTCGGCGAGCAATTTCAACTCGGCGCGCTTGTCACGGTAGTGGAAGATCTCGAACGAACCGAAGCGCACAAACGACGGCGCCACGCGGATCACGGTCGCGGCGCGCTCGATCTGCTCGCGGCGTACCGGTTCGTCGCCGGCCGCCATCGCGAGCGCTCGCGTCGTCGGTACGCCGAGATGATGCATCGCCTCGCTGGCGAGAAACTCGCGGATCGTCGAGCGCACCACCGCGCGACCGTCGGCGAAGCGCGAGAACGCGGTCATCCCGCCGCCCTTGATCTGCAGCTCGATCGGGTTCGGCTGCGCGACCTCACCGAGCAGGATTGCCCGCCCGTCGCCCAGCTGTCCGGCCCAGATGCCGAACTGGTGGCCGCCGTAGAGGCCTGCGACCGGTTCCATCCCGTCGAGCACGGCATTGCCGCTGACGAGCTGGGTGAAGAGCGGGCGCGTCTCTTCGCCGGGCCGGAGGTCGATCAGCGCGGCCGCGTCGGGGCTGAACCCGGCCAGCCGCGCGCCTGGGATTCCGACCGGCGGCCGGCGTTCGGAGAACGCGTCGCCCAGCGCCGCGAACGAGTTGGCGAAACGGAGATCCTCGAGCGCGAGCGAGCGCGGCGGCGCGAGTGCCATCGTATCGCCGAAACCCGCCGCCGGGGCCGGGTCGTTGCGGCACGCTTGGTTTTGGCCTCGGACGGTGAAGAGGAACGGCATGCGTGGATTCATCGGCGGCTTCGTGGTCGCGCTCGTGCTGGTGGCCGTGGCCGTCGTCGCCTCGGTCGAGCTGGGATTGGTCCCGGCGCGCAACGACGCGCCCCCCATGCCGGGCGAGCGCTGGGCGGCGCACACGTCGCTCGCTGCGACCATCGCACGCGAAGCACCCAAGGCGCCGTACCCGTATCCGCCCAGCGACGCGGACATCGCTCAGGGCGCAACGCTCTACGTGCAGAACTGCGCCGTCTGCCACGGTACTGCGAACACCACGCCGACCGCGATCGCGCGTGGGCTGGGCGTCTCGCGACCGCCGCAGTTCAATAAGCACGATGTCTCCGACGATCCCGAAGGCGAGACATACTGGAAGGTCGAGCACGGAGTCCGCTTCACCGGAATGCCGGCGTTCGGCAAGTCGCTCGACGCCCAGTCCGTCTGGCAGATCACCTACTTCCTCAAGCGCGTCCCCGACCAGCTGACGGGCAAGGCGAAGTCTATCTGGGAGAATCCGGCGCAGGTCGCCGCGCCGACCCCGATGCCGGCGCTGCCGGATGGGCCGCCGCGCGGCGGTCCGCCGCCGAACGCCTCCCCCGGTACGTGAGCACGGCAGGCGAGATCGTCTGCATCGGCGGCGCGCTCGTCGACCGGAAGTTTCACCTTGACGGTGCGGGCGAACGCGGCGCGCCGTCGGTCTGCGGCCGAACCGTCGTCAGCTTCGGCGGCGTCGCGCGCAACGTCGCCGAGAATCTCGCCCAGCTCGGCGTGTGCGCGCGGCTGATCTCGGTCGTCGGCGACGACGGGGACGGTCGCGCGCTGCGCGACGATCTCGCCGCGCACGGCGTCGACGCGTCGCAGGTCGAGCGCGTCGCCGGCTCCTCGACCGCGCAGTATCTGGCCGTGATCGATCCGGCAGGCGAGCTCGCGTTCGAACTCGCCGACACGACGATCTTCGACCGGATCGACGCCGCCGCGCTCGCGCGCTGGCAGCCCGTGCTCGCGACGGCGGCCTTGGTGTTCGCCGACACGAACCTCACGCCCGACGTCGTCGGCGCGCTCGTCGCCGGCGCACGCGGCGCGCCGTACCGGCTGGCGCTCGACGCGGTTTCGGTACCGAAGGCGCTGCGGTTGCCGCCATCGCTCGCGGGCGTCGAAATCGTGTTCCTCAACGTCGCCGAGGCCGCAGCCTATCTCGCCGCGTACGGTTCGGTTCCGACTGATGCCGAAGCCCGCGCCGCCGCGATCCGTGCGCGCGGCGCGCACAGTGTGGTCGTGATGGACGGCGTGGCCGGCGTCGTCGTCGCAACGGCCGAACGGGTCGAGCGCATCCCGGCGGCGCGCGCGGAGCGCATCGTCGACGTGACCGGCGCCGGCGACGCGCTGGTCGCGACGACGCTCGCACGCATGTGCGCGGGCGACGACCTCTTCGCCGCGGTCACGATCGGCAGGCAGGCCGCGGCACGAACGATCGAAACCGACCGCACGGTACGTGAGCTCGCCGCACCGGCTAACGGTCCGAGCATGCGATGACGGATTCGTCGGGCGGCCCGAGCGCTCGTACCAACGATTTCAGCGCGCACTTCGACGTTGCGCTGCACGTGCGCGACGCGTTGCAGTCGGGTCGGCCGGTCGTAGCGCTCGAAACGACGATCGTATCGCACGGCATGCCGGCGCCGGTCAACCTCGACACCGCCCGCGCCGTCGAAACGATCGTCCGCGAGGCCGGCGCCGTGCCGGCGACGATCGGTGTGATCGGGGGCCGCATCACGGTCGGTATCAGCGACGAGCAGCTGGAGCTGCTCGCAACGGCGGAAGACGTCCTCAAGCTCAATCGCGCCGATCTGCCCTTCGCGGTCGCTGCACGGCGGCACGGCTCGACGACCGTTGCGGCGACGATCTTCTGCGCGCACCGCGCGGGAATCCCGATCTTCGCAACCGGCGGGATCGGCGGCGTACACCGCGGGGCGGAGTCGTCGTTCGACGTCTCGGCCGACATCGAGGAGCTGGCGCGCACGCCGGTCGCCGTCGTCTGCGCCGGCGCCAAGGCGATCCTCGATCTGCCCAAGACGCTCGAAACGCTCGAGACGCGCGGCGTCGCCGTCGCCGGCTATCGCACGAACGAGTTCCCGGCGTTCTGGAGCCGGTCGAGCGGCTTGTCGCTGAACGTCCGCGTCGAAACGCCCGGCGAGGTCGCGGCGATGCTCCGCGCCCTACGCGAACTGAGCATGCAGTCCGGCGTCATCGTCGCCAACCCGATCCCGGCGGCCGACGAGATCGCGCCCGACGAGATCGCGCGCCACGTCGCAGCAGCGACGGCATCGGCGAACGAGCGCGGCGTCACGGGCAAAGCGCTGACGCCGTTTCTGCTCGACGCGATGCTCGCCGCGACCGGCGGCCGCAGCCTCACGGCCAACGCGGCGCTGATCCGCAACAACGCCCGCCTCGCCGCCGAGATCGCGATCGCCCTCGCGCGCTAGCTGCACGCCTCGCGCATTCGCGCGGTGACTTCGGTCACCAGCCGCGCGATGACGTGCGAAAGGTCCCGCGCGACGCCGTCGAACGTTCGAGCGCACGATGGAGATCTTGGAGGGCAGCCGCGCCTTCGACATCGTGCTCGGGACGATCACCGGACTCGTCTGCTTCACCGTCGCCGCACCGATCTTGTGGTGGAGCTTGCCGGCGCACCGGCGCCGCATCTTCGCGCCGGCCGCGGACCGGTACGGTGCAGTCCAGATCGCCTACGGCGTCTTCTGCATGGCGATGGCGTGGGCCGACGCGCTCTGCCGGTACATCCCGCACGGCCCGTTGGGTCCCGTGCACCCGGCCTTCTTCCTGACGACGACGCTCATCGTCGTCGTCGTCGGTCCGCGCGTCGTCGTCGCCGCGACCCGCCGGCAGCCGGCACCCGCGGTCGTGCCTGCGACGCGAACCGGATTCGGACTGGTCGCCGTCCTGGTGCTCATCGCGCTGATACCGATCGCGAGCTTGGCCTCGGCGTTCGGCCCGGCCGCGCTCTCACTGCGATAGCGCGCGCACGCGCTGCTCGACGAGTGCCGCGCAGCGGCGCCGGTCGGCGGCGCTCGCGACGAAGACCGGCTCGCCGAAGCGCAGCCTGATCGCCGGTCGCCGCCCGTCGCCGTACGCGAATCCGGCCGGCACGATCGGAACGCACCCGCCCGCGCGCAGCGCGGCCAGCGCGAGCGTCGCGAAACCCGGCTGGAACGGCAGCCAATCCGCCTGCGGTAGCCGTTCGCCGCCGACGTCGACCACCGGACGGCCTTGGGGGAAGACGACCAGCACGTCGCCGGCGCGCAGCACGCGTTCGCAGGCGCGCAGCGCACCGGCGAGATACCGCCGTCGGTCCGACGCGGCGAAGACGGTCGACGCATCGGCGTACCCGTTGTCGCGCAGCACGACCGGCCAGCGGGCCAGCGCGCACAGCCCCTCCATCGCGAAGCGCGCGCGCCGGCTGCGCACCCAGTCGAGCGCGACGAGGATGCGCACGGCGCGCGGGAGCGCGGCGACCAGCGCCGCCCCGTCGTACAGGTGGTGATAGTGGCGCGCGGCGATGATGCACGCGCCGTCGCGCGGAACGTGCTCGCGGCCGTCGACCACGAGCTCGGTGCGCGTTGCGATCAGCGTGCGCGCGATCTGCCGCATCCCGCGCGCGATCGGCTGCATCGAGCGCGCTCGCCCGCTATGCCGCGACGCGGCGCGACAGCGCGAACGAGACCGGCACGAGCGCGACGACGAGCGCGGCGACGACCGTCGGCCACAGGCCGGCGGACAGGGCGAGGGCCATCGCCCAGACGACGTTCGCCGCGTAGATCAAGACGGCGATCCCGATCCGTGATGCGAGCGGTCCCGCGGGCTCGCGCCACAGCCACCGCGCGAGCGCGATGAACGTGACGCCGGTCGCGTACCAGCCGGCGAAGTTGCGCAGCGGCATCCCGAAGTACGGTCCGTGCTCGTGCCACGTCCAGAAGCGGATGTTCGGCAGCGCGGCCATGGCCGGATCGAGCACGAGATCCCAGCCGACGAGCAGCCAGCTGCCGAGCAAGATCGCGAGCAGCGTTCCGCGCCGGCTCGTCGACGGGATCGCGACACACGCGATCGCGTACGCGACCAACCCCATGTAGAACCACGAGAGCGGGATCCCGAGCGGCACGCGACCCGCGATCTTCCAGCCCAGAAACGTCAGGTACTCGTAGCCGCCGAATGGCCAGCCGGTCTTGGTTCCGGTGAGCTCGGCGGCGGCCGAGACCGCGCACGACACGACCGCGAAGATCAGCGTCTTGCGCCAGCCCAGTGCCCACCAGCCCCACGCGAACGCCGCCAGCGCGCCGGTGATCATGCCGAGCGCGCCGCCGTTCGCCATCGCCCACGCAAAGAACGCGAGCGTATCCGAGCCGCGCAGCTGCGCCGCGTGCGGCAGCACGTACGTGATGCCGACGAGTCCGAGTCCCAGCGCCGCGAGGTGAACCGCGACCAGAACGCCGGCGAGCAGCTTCACGGGCGCTCGTCGAATGCGACCGGCCGCCCGCGCCACGTCTGGCGCCGGCGCAGCGCGCTCGCGGTGATCGCTGCGGCGACCGGCAGATCGCTCAGCGGCGAGAGCCAGTAGGTCCACGGCGGGCGGACGTACGCGCGGCGCATCCCGATCAGCACGCCGATGCGCATCAGCACCAGCCCCGCTTGCACGGCGGCGACGCGTGACGCGACGCGTCCGCCGCCGCGCGCGAGCACGAGCGCGAGCATCAGCGGCGGTAACGCTTGCACGAGCCACACGGTAGCCAGGCCGTGCCGGGCCGACACGAAACGATCCGACAGCGGCAAGGAGCGTGGCCAGCCGGCCAACGTTTCGCGCCAGCCGGCGTACATCGCGACGTCGACCAGATCGTCGGATTCGTAGAACCCCACCGCGATGCCGGCGCGGGCCAGCGCGCGCGCCGTGGTCACGTCCTCACAGCGCGAGCCGCGCGCGGCGTGCAGCGCGCCGGTTGCCGTCAAGACCGTACGCTCAGCGAAAAAGCACTGGCCGTTGGCCTGCACGTCGCGCACGCGCCGCGAGGCCGTGCCGGGAATCCCGTGGCGATAGACCAGCGTGGCGAGCATCGCCGGGTGGAGCGCGCCGTCGAACGCGCGGGCGACGCGCTGACGGGTCGCGACGCTGAAGGCGCGCAGACCGGTCCGCTCGGCGTGCGCGAGCAGCGAGGCCGTCAGCGCCGCCTGCGCGCGGACGTCCGCGTCGACGAACAGCAGCCAGCGCGCGGTTCCGCCGCGGCGCAGCGCGGTTTCGAGGTTCCAGGCTTTCCCGTTCCAGCCGGCCGGCGCGGGCGGAGCCGCGAGGAACCGAACGCGCGCGTCGCGGTCTTCGTACGCGCGCGCGATCGCCGACGTCCGGTCCGACGAGCCGCCGTCGACGACCAGGATCTCGGCGACTTCCGATCCTTGCGCGACCAGCCCGTCCAGACAGGCGCCGAGCCGCAGCTCCTCGTCGAGCACGGGAACGACGACGGTGACGTTCGGCGTGCGATCGGCGGGCACACTCGCCGCGATCGTTTGACCGCGTGCCGTGCGCAGCAGCCGCACGAGCACCTCGAGCGCGAACCCGCACTGAATCGCCAGCAGCGCCGCCCACAACATGGACGAGCCGGTTTCTCCGTTCGCTCGCCGGTTCCTGACCGCGCGCCGCGAGGGCCGCTCGCATCACGGTCGAACGGAGCCGCATGACGCAGGGAGACGCGCGCACGACGAACGTCGACACGGTGATCGTCGGCGGCGGTCCCGCCGGCCTCGCGGCTGCGCGCGATGTCTCGGCCGCCGGCCGCACCGTCGTCGTGCTGGAGAAACGTCCGATACTCGGCGGGAAGCTGTCGTCGTGGCGCGACCGTGACGGCGACATCCTCGAGACGGGACTGCACGCGTTCTTCGGCGGTTACACCGCGCTCCAAGCGCTGCTGGCCGACGTCGGGATCGCGGACCACGTGCGCTGGCAGCCGCACACGCTCACCTGGGCGATGCCGCCGCACTTCTCGCCGCGCTGGAACGGCCGGCCGGTGTTCGAGGAGTTCAAGTTCACCGATGCTCCGGCGCCGTTCAACGGGATCGGCGCGGTGCTCAACGCGCGCTACGTGTTCAACAACTGGGAGAAGGTGCTCTTCGCCAAGGGCACGCTGCCGGTGCTGCTGCGCCACCATCAGTACGCCGACGCACAGGACGAGATCACGTATGCGGAGTGGCATCGCCGGCGCGGCATGTCGGAGCACATGCTGCGCACGTTCTTCGCGCCGATGGCGCTGGCGCTGAACTTCACGCCGGTCGATCGCATCTCGGCCGAGGCGATGCTGCGGGTCATGGCCTACTTCGCCTCGACGCGCGACGCGAGCCGGGCCGGCTTTCTCGACGGGCCGCCCGGCCCGCGCTTCATCGAGCCGCTGGCCGCGCACGTGCGCGCCCGCGGGGTGACGATCGAGACCGACGCCGCCGTCGGCGAGCTCGTCTTCGGCGGGGACCGCTGCCGCGGCGTGCGCACCCGCGACGGCCGCACGTTCACCGCGAACAACGTCGTCGTCGCGACGCCGGTGCACGATGCGCGCAAGATCCTCCCGGCCGAGCTGCAGCGCGACCCGTCGCTGGCCGGCGTCGCGAAGCTCGGCAGCTCGCCGGTGATCAACGCGCACGTGTGGTTCGACCGCCCGGTCTCGCCCTACACGAACCTGATGTTCTCGCCCGGCACGCTGCTCGGCGTGCACGCGGATCTCGGCCAAGGCTCGCCGGGGTACGAGTGGTCGGGGAAGTCGTTCATCGAAGCCTGCGTCGCGCCGGCCGACGAGCTGATCGCGCAGGACGACGACACGGTGATCGACGCCGTCCTGCGCGACTTGAGCGGTCTCTATCCGCTCGCGACGCGCGAGCATCTGGTCAAAGCCAAGCTGGTGCGCGTCCCCAAGAGCGTGTACCGCGCGAGTCCCGGCAGCGAGAGCTTGCGTCCAGGGTCGCGCACGCCGGTGCGCAACCTGTTTCTGGCCGGCTGCTACGTCGACACCAAGTTCCCGGCCAGCATCGAGGGTGCGGTGCGCAGCGCCCGGATGGCGGCCGACGCCGTCTTGTCCGAACCGGTGCCCGCTCCGGCAGGGTGACGGACGTCACCGCAGGTGCGGTGAGAATCGGGCGTCATAGAGTGCGTGACGGTTGCCGCAGGGCCGCGCCCGGTCGCGGAGCGCGGGACCTCCACCATCTTGGAAGCGGCGCTGCGCGGGTCTTCGACGCGGCGCGCGCCGGTGTGGATCATGCGGCAGGCCGGCCGCTACCTGCCCGAGTACCGCGCGATCAAAGAGCGCTCGTCGTTTCTGGAGATGACGCGCGATCCGGCGATCGCGGCCGAGATCACGCTGCAGCCGCTGCGGCGGTTCGAGCTCGACGCGGCGATCATCTTCAGCGACATCATGACGCCGCTTGAAGCGCTCGGGATCGAGATCGCGTTCAACCCCGGGCCGTCGATCGCGCACCCGCTGCGCACCCGCGAGGCGATCGACCGGCTCGTGCTGTGCAACGACATCGCGCCGTTCGTCGGCGATGCGCTCCGGCTCGTCCGCGCCGAGCTGCCGGACCGCATCGCGCTGATCGGCTTCGCCGGCGCGCCGCTGACCTTGGCCGCGTATCTGGTCGAAGGCGGCGGCAGCAAGGACTACGAGCACTTCCGGCAGTTCCTGCGCGCGGATCCGGCGGCGATGCACGCGCTGCTCGAGAAGCTCACCGATCTGACGATCGCGTACCTGCGCATGCAGATCGCGGCCGGCGCGCAGATCGTGCAGCTCTTCGACAGCTGGGCCGGGCTGCACGATCTACGAACGTACCGCGAGTTCGGCGTGCCGTACCTGACGCGCATCATGTCGGCACTGACGGATAGCGGAGCGGCGCGGATCCTGTTTGCGTTCGGCGCATCGCACCTGCTCGACGCGGTGGCGGAGATCCCGGCCGAAGCGGTCGGCGTCGACTGGCGCTGCGATCTGGCCGAGGTTCGCGCGCGGCTGCCGGACCGCGCGCTGCAGGGAAACCTCGACCCGGCCGTGCTGTTCGGCTCGCGCGAGACGATCGCGGCGCGGACGCGCGAGGTGCTCGAGCAGGGTCTCGGCGGCGCGCACGTGTTCAACCTCGGTCACGGTATCTGGCCCGCGACCCCGGTCGACGCCGTCGCGCAGCTGGTCGAGACGGTACGCACCTTCGAACGGTCGTGATCCAGACGCGGACCGGTGCGCGCGACGAGGCGGCGGCGCTCGTCGGCGCGCTGCAAGAACGGATCTGCGAACGGGTGATCGCGGTCGAACGCGCGGTCGCGAGCCGAACGGGCGCGGCGCCGGCGGAGTTTCGCATCGACGCCTGGCGCAACGACGGATCGGCCGTGGCGGTCGGCGGTTCGGGCTCGACACGCGTGATCGTGGACGGCGCGGCGTTCGAGAAAGGCGGCGTCAACACGTCGGTCGTCACCGGCAAGAACCTGCCGCCCAGCGTGCTCGCGCAGCGGCCGGAGCTGGCCGGCTGCGAGTTCTTCGCCGCCGGCGTGAGCGTGGTGATGCACCCGCGCAACCCGCACGCGCCGACCGCGCACTGCAACGTGCGCTACTTCGAGGCGAGCTCGCCCGGCGGAACGCCGCGCGCGTGGTGGTTCGGCGGCGGGGCCGACCTCACGCCATACTACCCGGTGCTCGACGACGTGCGCCACTTCCACGCCGGCTTGCGGGCGGCGTGCGAGCGGCATGATCCCGCGTACTACCCCGCCTTCAAAGCGTGGTGCGACCGCTACTTCTACCTGCGCCACCGCGGCGAGACGCGCGGCGTCGGCGGCATCTTCTACGACTACCTCGACGCCGAGGGCTTCGGCGAGGCCGGCGACCGGACCATGTTCGCCGAGCGGCGCGACGCGGACCGGACGCTCGCGTTCATGCGCAACGTCGGCGACGCGTTCGTCGACGCCTACTTCCCGCTGGTCGAACGCCGCGCCGCCGAGCCGTTCGGCGACGACGAGCGCGCGTTTCAGCTGCTGCGGCGCGGCCGCTACGTCGAGTTCAACCTCGTCTACGACCGCGGCACGCACTTCGGATTGCAGAGCGGCGGCCGCACCGAGTCGATCCTGATGTCGCTGCCGCCGCTGGTGCGCTGGGCCTACGACGAGCAGCCGCGGCCCGGGAGCGCCGAAGCAGCGCTGGCGGCGTACCTCCGGCCGCGCGACTGGTTCGCCCCCGACCCGTTCGCGCCATGAGCGCCGCCGTTCTGCTGGTGAACCTCGGATCGCCGGCGTCGGCGCAGCGCGCCGACGTGCGCACCTACTTGGACGAGTTCCTGATGGACCCGCACGTGATCGACCTGCCGGTCGCGCTGCGAGCGATGCTGGTGCGCGGCATCGTGCTGCCGAGCCGGCCGGCGAAATCCGCGGAGGCCTACGCGAAGATCTGGACCGCCGCGGGCTCGCCGCTGATCGCGATCTCGGAGCGCACGCGCGCCGCGCTCGAGGCGCGACTCGCCATCCCGGTCGGGCTGGCGATGCGCTACGGCGCGCCCTCGATCGGCGCGGGGGTCGACGCGCTGCTGGCGCGCGCCGGCGGCGTCGACGAGCTGGTCGTCGTGCCGATGTATCCGCAGTACGCGATGGCGTCGACGAAGAGCGTCGAGGTCGCCGTCGGCGCCGAGCTCGCCGCCCGGCAGGTCGCGCACCGCTTCACGCGCCCGTTCTTCGACGACGCGGGCTACCTCGACGCGATGGCGGCGCGGCTGCGCGAGAGCGTGCCCGCCGACGCGCAGTACGTGCTGTTCAGCTATCACGGGATCCCCAAACGGCACCTGCGCAAAGTCGACCCGACGCGCGCGCACTGCCTGCGCTCCGGCGACTGCTGCGCGACGGCGTCGCCGGCGCACGCGACCTGCTACCTGCACCAAGTGCTCGCCACGACCGACGCGCTGGCGCGGCGGCTGGGCTTGGCGTCCCGTGCGTACGGTCATGCGTTTCAGTCGCGGCTCGGCGGCGGGTGGCTCGAGCCGTTCACCGATCGCGTGCTGACCGAGCTGCCCGCACGCGGCGTCACGCGGCTGGCCGTCGTCTGCCCGTCGTTCGTCGCGGATTGTTTGGAGACGCTCGAAGAGATCGACATTCGCGGCCGGGAGTCGTTCGTGCGGGCCGGCGGCGCGTCGTTCACCTACGTGCCGTGTCTGAACGACGACCCGCGCTGGATCGCGGCGCTGGCCGAGTTCTGCGCGCCGGCCGTCGCCGTCGGGTGAAGGTCGCCGTCGCCGGCGCCGGGATCGCCGGACTGACCGCGGCGTTCCGGCTTCGGGCCGGCCACGACGTCACCGTCTACGAGCGCGAGCCGGCCGCGGGCGGCAAGATCCGTTCGCAGCAGATCGACGGCTTTGCGTTCGAGTGGGGACCGCACGCGTTTCTTTCGAGCGCGACCGAGCTGGGCGCGCTGGTCGGCGAGCTGGGCCTCGAGGACGAGCTGACCGAAGCAGCGCCGGAGGCGTCGACGCGCTTCATCTATTGGAACGGCGCGCTGCACGCGCTGCCGTCCAAGCCGCCGCGGGCGCTGACGATGTCGCTGCTCACGCCGCGCGGCAAGCTGCGCGCGCTCGGCGACCTGGTCGCCGGCCGGCGCGACGAGCGCGCCGGGGACGAGAGCGTCGCCGCGTTCGCCGGCCGCCGCTTCGGCCGCGAAGTGGCCGAGCGGATCGTGGCTCCGGCGCTGCTCGGCGTCAGCGGCGGCGATCCGGCGACGACCAGCGTCGATGCGCTCTTCCCGCGCTTGCGCGCGCTCGAACGCGAGCACGGGTCGGTGATTCGCGGCATGGTGCGCTCGCGCGCGAAGCCCGGCCGCATGCGGTCGTTCGGCGCGCGCGGGATGCAGCGCTTGACCGACCGGCTGGCGCAAGAGCTCGGCGCCGGCGTGCGGCTCGGCTGCGCGGTGGAGTGCGTCGAGCCGCGGGGCGCGGGCTGGCGCGTCCACCATGCGGGTGGGCCCAGCGACGCCGACGCGGTGATCCTCGCAACGCCCGCGCCCGAGACGGCGCGGATCATCGAGCCCTGCGACGCCGAGCTCGCGGCGCTGCTGCGGACGATCGCGTACGCGCCGATGCGCGTCGTCGGCATGGCGTTCCGCAAGGATGAGGTGCCGGCGCTCGACGGCGTCGGCGTTCTCGCCGCCCGCGGACAGGGCGTGCGCATCCTCGGCGCGCTGTTCACCTCGACGATGTTTCCGGCCCAGGCGCCGGGCGGAACAGCGTACGTGCGCGTGTTCCTGGGCGGCGCCGGCGATCCCCAAGCGGTCGAGCTCGACGAAGCGACGGTCTGCACGATCGTGCGGGCCGATCTCGCGACCGTGCTCGGCATCGCGGCCGAACCGATCGCGTACCATCAAGTGAGCTGGTCGCGCGCGATCCCGCAGTACGCGCTCGAGCACCGGTCGACGCTCGGCCGGATCGACGTTCGCGTCGCCGGGCACCGGGGATTGGCGCTCACCGGCAACGCCTACCGCGGGATCGGCGTCGGCGAGACCGTGCGCGACGCGCTGGCGGTCGCGCAGCGACTGACGAGCGGCTAGGCGGCGCGGCGCTCGGTGTCGGCCGCACTCGCGGCGGCCGAACGCACCTCGAGCCGCGTCGCGAGCTGCAGGCGTATCCCGCCGCGCGGTGGCCGCGGCGTGTCGTCGCTGATCAGATACGTGCGCCAGCACGCGTACGCGCCGCCGAGCGCCGCCAGACCCCACGCAGCGAACAGCGAGAAGGCGGGCGTGTACGGGCGGCCCTGCTGCCACGCCCAGATCGGAAAACCGATCGAGAACGCGATCGCGAGCGTGCCGCCCACCGCCGCGATGGCGGCCATGTGCAGGAACGACGCGTCGCGCGTCCGCGGCCGGCAGGTCATGCGGCGGGATCGTCGTCGGGCGGCTTGCCGAGCCCGGGAAAGACGCGCTTGAGCTGACGTTCGTAGGTGTGCAGGTCGAACCGAATCAGCTCTTCCTCCACGATGCCGCGAATCCACCGCTCGACCCTATCGGTCGCCATGTACCACATCGCCATGAACGGCATCATGACGACGTGCACGCCGATGAACGATCCGAAATACCAGAAGATGCCGGTCCACCACGGCGCCGTACCGGTCATCCGGACGGCGACGGCGACGCTCGTGACCGTCGCGAGAGAATGCATCGCTACCCGCGCGTGGACGTGACGGGGTACGAAGACGATGCGAAGTCCCTTGCTGTCGGGTTTCTTTACGACCATTGAGCGGAAGGAGGCGAGTTCTTCTCGTCAACGTCGCACCCCCGCCCAATGGTTGCATTACCGTCCGAAGGCACCGGACTGGAGAAAGCCTTCGAGCGCCGCCACGAATGCGTTGGGCTGCTCCTCGTGCGGCAGCAGACCGGCATCCGCGAACGTCGCCAGTCGCGCGTTCGGGGCCAAGCGAACGTACGCGTCGGCGTCGCTGCGTGGTGAGGGATCCGTGGCCCGCTCGCCCCACGCGACGAGCACCGGGATCGCGACGCGCGGAAGATCGCCGCTCACGTCACAGTTCAGCGCGCCGCCGACGAAGTGCGCCGGCACGTACCGCGCGCCGCGCTGATGCGTTTGGATCCAGTAGTCGTCGACCACGGCGTCGGTCGCGGAGGAGGGATCGGCGTACGCCTGATTCCGCAAGAACCATCGCAACGAAGGGCGCGCAGCCAGCAGATTGAACAGCGTCTCGCCGAGGACGGCCGAACGAAAGACCGCCGTCGTCAGCGCCCCGCCCGCGCTCCGCCGGCCGTCGAGCGCGCCGCCCAAGCCGGTCGGGCAGATCACGGCCAGCGCGCGCAGACGGTCGCCCAGCCGCGTCGCGGCGCGGATCGAGAACGCCGCGCCCAGCGAGCTCCCGACGATCGCGGCTGCGGTCGGACCGAACTCCGCGACGGCGGCGACGATCTGCTCGACGAACAGCTCGGCGGTGTAGTCGATGTCGGGACGTTCCGATAGACCGCAACCGAGCAGGTCGATCGCCACCACGCGATAGGTCGGCGCGAGCAGCGGAAAGACGCGCCGGAACTCGTACGACGAGCTGCCCGCGTAGATCCCGTGCACGAGCAGCACGAGCGGACCGCGACCCGCCTCGGCCGCGAAGAGGTCGTAGCCCTGCCACCGCCAGCGGCGTTCGGTGCCGCCCAGCCGGCTCGTCAACGAACCGGGTGCCGCGCGCAACCGGAGGTTGTTCGCCGCGATCGCGCCGGCGAGCACCGCGCCGCCGGCGAGTATGCGCCGCTTCGTCCTAGTCGTCGCGGGCGGCGTTCGCCACGGCCGCGCCCCATAGCTCGTCGCCCGCCGGCTCGCCGAACGCGCCGTCGTGCGCACCCAGGTCGAACAGCTCCTCGATCGCACGTGCGTGGCCGAACGCCGCGTCGCGGTCGGCCAGCGCGCTGCGCCTGATCTTGGCGATCGGCGCGTGCAGGAGCTTGGAGATCACGGTCATCGACATGCCGGTGATCAGCATGCGTTCGCGCTCGCCGATCTGCGGGCAGCGCGCGAACAACCGCTCGACCTCGGCCGCGCGAATCGCCTCCGCTTTTCGGGTGAGCAACGCGATCGCGGGCAGCGCGGCCCGCGTCTGATCCCATGCGTCGAGCCGTTGCAGGTGTTCGTCGATGATGTCTTCGACCAGCGGAATCGCCTGGCGGCGGTGCTCGAGCGTGAGGTCGACGGTCGCGCCGAGCTCGTCGATGTCGACCAGCCGCACGCCGGGGACGTGCGCGACCTCCGGATCGACGTCGCGCGGAACCGCGATGTCGACCACGCACAGCGTCCGGTGCTGCCGGCTGCGCATCGCTTCGGCGACCTGCGCGGCGGTCACCACGAAGTCCGGCGCGCCGGTGGACGTGATCACGACGTCGGCGGTGGCCAGTGCTTCGGCGACCGACGCCAGCTCGACCGCTTGCCCGATGCCGAGCCGCGCGACCATCTCCGAGGCGCGTTCGTGCGTGCGGTTCGCGACGATCAGCGTGACCGCGCCTTCGAGCTTGAGCCGTTTGGCAGCGGTTTGGCCCATCTTGCCCGCGCCGATCAGCACGACCGTCTTGCCGTCGAGCGTGCCGACGTGTTCTTTGGCGGTCGCGATCGCCGCCGTTGCGACGCTGACCGACTCGCCGCCGATCGTCGTGCGCGAGCGCGCCGACTTGCCGGCGTTGAGCGCTTCCGCGAACAGCCGGTGCAGCGTGTTGCCGAGTGACCCCGCGTGGTGCGCGAGGTGGTACGCGGTCTTGACCTGGCCGAGGATCTCCGCTTCGCCGATGAGCATCGAGTCGAGCCCGGTCGCGACGCGCAGCAGCTGCGCGGCCGCCGCCCGGCCGTGCTGCACGTACAGGTACGGTTCGATGTCGTACGCGACGTCGCCGTGGCGGAAGCTGACCAAGAACTGCTTGAGCTGGGCGACGCCGGCGTCTGGATCGTCGACCTCGGCGTAGATCTCGAGCCGGCCGCAGGTCGAGAGCATCGCCGCTTCGCGGACGGCCTCGTAGTCGCGCAGCGCAACGAGCGCCTCGGACATTCGCGCGTTGGGGAATGCGTGACGCTCGCGCACCTCGGCGGGTGCCGTGCGGTGCGAGAGTCCCAAGCAGACCAGGTGCATTCAGCGTTGCTCCGCCAGCGCGCGGCGATAGGTCGCGATCTCGACGTCGGCGTCGAGCTCGTTGAGCTTCTCGTGCAGGGCCTGCTCGAGCTCGGCGTCGTCCCACATCCCGCGCCGCCGCGTGTCGAGCAGCACCTCGCCGAGCTCGCGCGTCTTGTGGGCGTTGGCGCCGGCGATGCGGTCCCACTCGGTCAAGGTGACCTCGACGGTGCGCTTCCAGAGCTCCGGCGAGATCGTGTCCCCGAGCGCCGCTTCGGTCGAGCGCATCGCCTTGAGGATGTCGCCGAACTCCATCACGCCGGAGTAGCCGTGCTCGAGCATGCGGTCGCGCCACGCTTGCGAGTGGAACCGGGTCAGCACGCCGTTGACGACGACGGTTCGGAAGTCGCGCACGCGCGGTTCGCGGCGGGTCAGGTCGGTGACCACGACCAGCGTGTCGTCGTGCCCGATCGCCCGTTTGGCGGCGCCGAACGCCGAGGTGAACGACGCGAACATGTCCTCTTTGACCGGACCGCCGGCGCCCATCGCGACCAGCGGCTGCTGGATCACCTCGACGCGCTCGACCAGGTAGCGCTGCGCGCCGGGCGCGGGCTCGAGCACGATCTGGTTGAAGGTCGGCAGCATCGCGAACGAGTTGTCGCTCAGCCACGCCGCGCCGATGTCGCGGAAGTCCGTGAACGTGCCGCCGTCCAGCAGCGCGCCGACCTGCCCCATGAACGCGTCGTCGCCCATACCGTAGCAGCGCGCCAGCGCGACGCGTCGCTCGACCCCGCTGGCGACCAGCTCGTCGACGTGCCGTTTGACGAAGTTGGCCTCGTACGGCTCGTCGGCCGCGGCAGCCAAGGCGACGGCTTCGTGGAGCAAGCGAATCGCGCCGGGGAAGGTGTTCTTGAAGACCGCCGAGGTGTTGGCCAGAATGTCGATGCGCGGCCGGTTCAGCTCGGCGACCGGGATGAGGTCGGCGCGCTCGGCGCGGCCGAACCGGTCCTTCGCGACGCGCGCGCCGAGCAGGTCGAGCGCCTGCGCGATCCCGACGCCTTCGCTCTCGAGCATCTCGCTGCCCCACAGCACGACACCGACGACGTCGGGGTAGCGCCCGCGCTTGGCGCGCGCGGCCTCGAGCAGCTGCTCGACGCTGCGCTTTCCCTTGCGGCGCGCGGCTTCGCGCGGCAGCATGCGGACGTCGGTCGAGGCCATGTTGCGTCCCGTCGGCAGCACGTTCCAGTCGCCGACGATCTCGCCGCCCATCGACGGTTCGACGTACCGTCCGGCGAGCGCCGCGAGCAGTCCGGCCCGTTCGGCGTCGCCGACGCGGCCCAGCTCGGTCCACAGCGTGCGCGCCGCGGCGACGAACGAACGGAACGCCTCCTGGTCGAACGGGTTCGCGTCGAGCGTGCGGCCGGCGATGCGGCGCGACCGCACGATCCCCAGCGCCGCGCTGCGCGCCCCGTCGCTGCCGCTTCCGTGTACTTCGCTCTCGAGCAGCGCGCGCGCGACGTCGCGGACTTCGTCGAGCGTCTCGTCGTTGTACCCGCCGGACTCGTCGCGCGCGTTCGCCGCGCGAACCAGCGCGTCGTAGTCGAGCCCGTAGCAGCCGGCGACGATGCGGTAGACGTCGGCGTCGGCGAATTCGAGACACGCGTGAAACGTGTCGAGCCGGTCGGTCTCGGCGAGGTTGCGGCCGAACACGTGCTGCCCGGCCGGCGCGAACTCGCCCTGCAGCGCGACGAGCTCGTCGTGCACCGCGGCGACGAAGCGCGTCTGCCCGTCGGCCGGCACAGCATCGGCCCGGAAGCCGATCCGTTCGACCAGCGCGGCGATCTCGTCGGCGAGATCGGTCCGCTTCTCGGTCGCTTCGCTCTGCGTGTCGTAGTACTCGTGGACGAGCCGGTGCAGCGCGCGCAGCTCGGTGCTGCCCTCGACCGAGCGCAGCGGCGGGCACAGGTGCGAGAGGATCGTCGCGTACGAGCGCCGGCGCGCGATCGAGGCTTCGACCGGATCGAGCACGTTGAACACGTACGCGTGCGGGACGCCGTCGATCAAGAACTCCGGGTAGTCGCCGGCCGCCGGCGACCACTCCTTGCCGCGCGACCACTCGACCAGCCCGTGCGTGCCGACGTGGACGATCGCGTCGGCGTTGAAGCGCCGCGTCGCGTAGCGGTAGGACGAGAGCAGCCATGGCGAGGGCGGCGCCTTCTTGTCGTGGATGACCGACAGGTCTTCCATCCCACGCATGTCCTGCAGCAGCACCAGCACGTTGCCGTAGCGCAGGCCCTTGACCGGCACCGTCGCCGGCGGCTGGCCCCACGACTCGTAGAACAGCGCTTCGTGCTCGCGCGGCAGGTCGCGCACCCAGTCGCGAATCTCTTCGCCGCTGACGACGCCGACGTGGTGCTCGCCGCGGTACATCTCCTGGAGCTTGCGGCTGGTGACCGCGTCGCTGGGATCGGGTTCGCCGACCGCATAGCCGTCGGCGGCCAGCGCCTCGAGCATCGAGCGCACCGAGGCCGCGACGTCGAGGAAGTACGCGACCCCGACGTTGCCGGGGCCCGGCGGAAAGTTGTAGATGAAGAACGCCAGCTTCTTGTCGCGGTTCTGCAGCGCGCGCAGGCGCAGCCAGCGCGTCGTGACGTCGGCGACCAGCTCGACCCGGTCGGGGATCGGCTCGAGCGCGCTGATCTCGCTGCCCGGCTCGCGCGAGCACAGCGGCGGAAGCGGCTGGATGCCTTCGGTCTCCGGCGTGACGACGTTGCCGACGTACTCGAGCATCGCGACGCCGTACTTCGAGCGCGCCAGGTCAGCGCGCGAGAGCGCGGCGTTGACCGGCGAGGTGTAGACGCGCGGATCGCCGAGCGCGTGGATCAGCTCGATGGAGCCTTCGGGTGCGCCGGCGAACATCGACCCGGCCAGGTAGAGCGGAACGTTGTGGTAGACCGCCGAGACCAGCGGCTTACGTGTCTTGGCCTCGAGCAGATGGTTGCGCGAGACGACGTGCGCGTTGAAGACGGCGGTCATCGAGCAGATCACGCCCAGCCCGCGGCGCTCCCAGGCCGCGATCGCGGCGTCGAGCACCGGATGGTTCCAGTCCGGCAAGAACAGGTCGTGGGTGATGAAGCCGATCCGGTCCCACGGGCGGCGCCCGTACGTCTGCGCGAACCACGGCTCGTACCACGCCAGATAGCTGCGCGGATCGGCGAACATCCCGCGGTGGGCCGGATGGTAGATCCCCTCGTTCTCGACCTTCTCGGGCGGCGGCGCTTCGCCGGCGTAGCCGCACTCCATGAAGTGCTTCATGAGGTAGAGGAACATGTTGCCGGCGTTGACGACGCTGCGGTTGTACCAGTAGCCGGTGAGCACGAGCGTCTTGAAGATCGGGCTCTTGGTGAGCTTCGCCATTAGGGGCGCCGACTGCACCATCTTCTGCATGCCCAGGAAGCCTTGGCGCGCTTCCCAGTAGGTGTCGATCTTCTCGTTGCGCGCCCGGGCGACGAACCGCTTGAGGTCCATCGTCAGCTTGCGGAACGGGCTCTCCTTGGTGTGATCGTAGCTGAAGCCCAGCGTGCGGAACATCAGGCTCGCCAAGCGGGGATCCGGCGCGTCGTACCACAGGAACTTCACGTGGCCGAGATCGCCCGCGCGGTCCATCTCGGTGAGCACGGTGACGAGTCGCTCGACGGTCTCCATCGACATCGCCTGCCAGCCGATCAGGATGTCGGCACTACGAATCGCGGCGCGGAAGCGGTCGACGGCCGCTGGGTCGGTGAAGTCGTTGGCGCCGAAGTGCTCGAGCGTCCAGTCGAGGCCGGTCTTGCGGCGAAGCTCCGGAAAGGCGAGCCGAATCGCGTTCGCTCGCTCGTCGGGCGCCCACGACGAATAGCCGACGACCTTCATGGGCTCAAGGCTACGTCGCGAGGCGTGCTCCTACGGTGACGATCATCACGGGGCTCCGGCGCCCACGCGCGCGACCACGTCGTTGAGCGCGAGGTAGCGCCCGCGCGCGATCGAGGCCAGCTCGCGCATCAGCGCCGAGCTCTCGAAACCGTCGAGGTTGACGAACGTCGAGCTGGCGCGGCCGGCGAGCCGCGCGGCCAGCACGCGGCACTGCTCGGCCGCGACCTCGGACAGGCCGCGCGCGTCGCCGCCGCGCTCCAACACCGCGCGCAACTCGGCCTCGCCGCCGAGCGGGACGTTGGCGCGCCCGTCGCTGAACACCGCGATCTCGACGTCGCCGGTCGGGTTCGCGCGCCGGAAGCGTTCGGCGATGCGCCGCGCCTGTTCGAGCGCGTCGGGCAGCGGCGTCAGCGCGCGCGTCTCGTCGGCTTCGAGCTCGCAGAGACGCTGCGCGACCAGTTCGACGTTGCGCCCGACGTTCTCGTCGACCACCAGGTCGGCGCTGGGGCCCCAGCACGAGATCAGCGCCGCGCGCTCGCGCTCGGCGTAGATCGGCCGGAGCAGCTCGTGCATCACGGCGCTGACCGCGTCGGCGCTCTTGGCGGTCGACTGGGACGCGTCGACGATGAACACGGTCAGGTGCAGCGACTGCGCGGCGTCGAGGCTCTCTTTGATCTCGGGCGCGAGCGGTGCCCGCGCGGTGACGCTGCGATCGAGCACCGTCGCTGGAACGTCGACGCGGCCGGCGCGCAGCGGCTGCGTGCCGACCGGCTGTCCCTCCCGCTGCGTCTGCGCGCGTTCGCGGCGCGGCGCGCGAGCCGCGACCTCGGGCGAGACGACGAGCTGTTCGCGATTCGGCGGCGCTTCGGGTGCGGGTTCGTCGGCGCCGGCGGCGGCGTCGAGCGCGGCGGCGATCGCGACGTCTTCGGCATGGTACTCGGTCAGCGCTTGGACGCGCAGACGGCTGCGGCGCAGCCGCGCGGCGGCCGGCAGGCAGCGCCGCACGTCGGCGCCGGTCGCTTCATCGCGTCCCTCGAACGCGGCCAGCGCGCAGGCGGCTTCGAGCGCCGTGAACTCGGTGCGGTGCGACTCGATCCCCAGGCGCGTCACGGTCTCGATCGCCAGCGCGCACGCCGCGTCGTTCGGAGCGACGCGCGGCAGACGCGCGACCGCGCGCGCGACGCGCGCGCGCAGCACCCGCGTCCGGCTGCTCCAACTCGCGGCGAAGGCCTGCGGATCGCGGGCGAAGGCGGCGTTGCGCCGGTAGATCTCCGCCCGCTCGGCGCTGCTCGCCGCGGCTTCGGCGAAAACGCGCAAGCCGAGCCGGTCGGTGATCTGCGGGCGCAGCTCGCCCTCTTCGGGGTTCATCGTGCCGATGAGGGTGAAACGCGACGGGTACTCGATCGCGTGCTGCCCGCGCTTGACGTGTACGACGCCTTGGGCGGCCGCGTCGAGCAGCACGTCGACCACGACGTCCGAGAGCAGGTTGATCTCGTCGACGTACAAGACCGCGCGGTTCGCCTGCGCCAGCAGCCCCGGCCGGAAGGTGACCGCGCCGCGCTCGAGCGCGGCGCGCAGGTCGATGGTCCCGACGACGTCGTCGATCTGGGCGTTGGACGGCAGCTCGACCACGGCGGCGCGGGCTCGCTGCGCGGGCGCGCGCCGGGCCGCCCCGGCGGTGCAGTCGGTGCACGCCGTCGCGCCGTCGGGATCGCACCCGTAGGCACAGCGCGCGCGGCGCTGCACCGGCAGCAGCTCGGCGATGCCGCGCACGATCGACGTCTTGCCGATCCCCTTTGCGCCCGACAGCAGCACGCCGCCGACCCGCGGGTTGATCGCCGCCAGCAGCACCGCGAGCTTGGCCTCGTCCTGGCCGACGATCGCGGCGAACGGATACGGAACGAACGCGGCGCGCCGCGCCGGCTGCGTCACGCCGCGCTGCCCGCCGGCTCGCGCTTGCGCAGCGGTTGCGGCGGGGCGTCGTCACAGGCGATGTCGGGCCCGGGCGCCGGCATCGGGCAGGCGTGCATCCAGCGCGCGCGCGGCAGCTCCTCGACGGCGTCGTGCGGCTGCGCCATCAGCTTGGCGTACTGCAGCGCGTTGTCGGCGTAGCGGACGTACCGCATGACGAATGCGCCGAGGCGGCCCGCCCCGCGCAGCGTTCGGCCGCGCTTGTTGCGGGCGTTGTTGCGGGCCATACGCCGCAGGCAGCCCAGGAAGAAGGCGGAGCTGGTCCGGATCCCCAGCCCCCACACCTCGCTCGCAGCCCGTTCCGTCTCGTCGATCACCTTGCGGTCAAACTGCTCCCAGTCGATCCCCAGTCGCCGGTAGACCACCGATTCGCTGTCGCGCAGGTACATCGTGACGTACACCGCCAGGGTGAAGAACTTGATCGCGAAGCGGTTGCGGCGGCCTTGCATGTAGGCCGGCTGGCTGCGCAGCATCAGCGCGAAGAAGCGGCTGTGCCGGCGCTCGTCCTTGCACCACTCGTCGAAGTAGCGGAAGATCGGGTGGAAGCGGTACTCGGGGTGCCGCTTGAGGTGGTCGGAGATGTTCTGGTACCGGTAGAAGCCGACGATCTCCGACAGATAGGTCGTGACGAAGATCCACTTGGGGTGCATGTACTGCAAGCCCTTGATCTTCGGCAACTTGGCCAGATCGAAGCGCCGGCCCATCTGGCGCATGACGAAGTTCAGGAACGACGAGTGGCGCGCTTCGTCGCGCGCCATGCATTTGTAGATCGAGGCGAGCGTCGGGTCGCCGAGCTTCTTGTGCACGTCGCTGTAGAGCAGACAGCCCGAGAACTCGCCGATCGCCGAGCGGTTGAGAAACTCGTAGAACTCGCTCCAGAGCGGATCGTAGTCGAGGTCGAGCGCGTCGTCGTCCCAGCGAAAGTGTGCGCGGTTCCAGTCGTGTTCGAAGTCGGCGCGCAGCTCCTCGAACTCGTCCCGCACCCAGTCGATCGAGAGTGAGTTGAGGATGTCGATATCGGTCCGGTACAGCCGGGGCGCGAGGATCTGCGGCGCTTGCGACATGCCGGAACCTAGCGCCGGATCGCCTCGAACACGTACGAGTCGTAGAAGAAGCGCTTGACGCGATGGGTGCGCGAGACGCGGAAGCCGGCCCGGTAGAAGGCCTGCTCCACCTGGTCGTACGACAGCAGATGCATGTTCGTCATGCGGTTCTTCTGGTGGAAGAAGCGCTTGCCGATCTGCATCCAGAACGCGTTGGCGGGCGTGCGCAGCGCGAACGAGCCGATCAGCTTGTAGGAGCACAGACCGGCCAACTTGTCGATCATCCCGAGCACTTCGTCGTACGGGTAGTGGAACAGGACATCGAGACAGCACACCAGCTCGTAGGCGCGCGGAGCCGCTTCGAGCGCGGCGATGTTGCCGACGAAGAACTCCGGGGCGATCCCGCGCGAGCGGTCTTGCGTGTTGTAGCGCGCGAACGACACCATCGGGGCGGAGACGTCGAAGCCGTGGACGCGGTAGCCGCAGTCGGCGAGGCGCAGCGAGAGCGCTCCGGTGCCGCAGCCGGCGTCGAGGGCGGTGCGCGCGCCGTCGTCCTGGATCCAGGCGACGACTTGGTCCATCGCGCGCTCGTGCCCCTCGCGGATGACGCTCCAGATCGGCGGGATGCTGCCCTCGCCGTAGATCGCGGTCCAACGCGAGAAGCCCGACGTCTCGAAGTAGCTCTGGACGCGCCGGCCCGTTTCGGAGGGAGCGTGCTCTCCGAATCGCGTGCCCGGCGCCGAGCGGGGAGCAGTGCCGTCGACATCGACGTGTTGCCGCAACGGAGGCCGCACCTTTCAGCGAGCGATGAGCTGGGTTCAGCCTATCGGGATGCAGGTGCGTCCTCGGTGATAGCCGTCACCGTCGGGACACGCCCGTTGGGAGTCTCCTTGTGGAGAGAAGATGGCGACTGCGAACGGCGCCGAGACCGCGCTCCACGATCCGCTCGGACCGCCGGCGATGAACGGCTGGATCGTCGTGCTGGTCGGTGCCGAGCGCGCGATCTTCTCGTTCGTCGGCGCGCTGTTCTTCATCGCCGCCTTCGCGCTGGCGATTCGGGCGACGACCGGCTTGTGGGAACTGATCGCCGGGCCACAGGCCTCGATCATCGCCGCCGGCACCACCTTCCTGGACGTGATGCTGCTGGTCCTGATGATGGTCGAGCTGGCCTACACGGTCATCGTGTCGCTGCGCGGCTCGGTGCTGTCGCCGGAGCCGTTCCTGATCGTCGGCTTGATCGCGGTGATCCGGCGGATGCTCGTCATCACGATCGGGAACGTCACCCCCGTGACGCCCGGCCTGCACGCTGCGCCGCCCCCGCCGCCGGGAGCCGTCGGATCGCAAGCGCTCGAGCTCGGCATCCTGACCGGCGTCATCCTGGTACTGGTCTGCTCGATCGTGCTGCTGCGGCGCCGGCCCTCGTCGCCGTGACGCGCTAAGCGATCGCGAGCGGGGCCGGCCGCGCACCGAACAGCGCGCGGACGCGGCCGTCGCGGTCGATCCCGTGCTCCGCGGCGATCTGCTCGGCCGCGTGGAGCTGCGCGAGACACGCCTGCTCGGCGGCGGCGCGCGCACCGAGCGCTTCGAGGATCTCGGCGATCGCGGCGACGTCCGCGGGTGCGAGCGGCGCGGAGCGCGCATAGAGCGCGGCGACCGCAGTACGGTGCTCGGACGGCGGGCCGCCCAGCGCCCATACGACGGGGAAGGTCCACTTGCGGCGCGCGAGATCGGTACCCCACGGCTTGCCGGTCGCTTCACCGGCGTCCCACGCACCGGCGACGTCGTCGCGAATTTGAAACGCGCGCCCGTACGCCCGGCCGAGCGCGCCGTAGGCGGCGGCGCGCGGCCGTTCGGCGCCCGCGCACATCGCACCCAGCTCGCAGGCGGCGCCGAACAGCACCGCCGACTTCCCGTCGATCATCGCCATATACGTCGGCATCGACACGTGCGCCGCCGACTCGAAGTCGAGATCGTGGCTCTGTCCGGCGCACATCGCCAGGTGCGTCGCGTGCATCAGCTGCGCCATCGCGACGACGCGTTCGGCAGGATGGCCTCCGCCGTTGCGCAGCAGCGTGGAATGGGTCAGCGCGCACAGCGCGTCGCCGGCGTTCACACCCTGCGCCAGACCGTAGCGGGACCACACCGCTTCGCGTCCGTGCCGCAGCGCGTCGCCGTCCTCGACGTCGTCGTGAACCAGCGAATAGTTATGGAGCAGCTCGACCGCCAGCGCGGCGTCCAGCGCTTGCTCGAACGTTCCGCCCTCGTCGAGCGCGGATTGGAGCAGCGCGCGCGGGCGCAGCCGCTTGCCGCTGCGCCGGTCGCCGCAGCCGAGACCGAAATGCCAGCGCACGTGCTCGCGCACGGGCGCGCCTTCGGCGACCGACAGCAGCGCGCAGACCGTCTCCTCCAGCGCGCACTCGAAGCGCGCCATCATCATCGCGTCGACGGCGGGCGGGATCGCGCGAACGACGAGCCGGTGCACGCCCGGCGTTCGCGCGCCGGGCCGGCGACGATCGACGGTGGCGATGCTTCGCCGCGCCTGCTGTTCCATCTGTGCCCCTCGAACGGGTACCGACACTATCGCGCATCGTGCGTTGGTCGCGCGTGACGGTGGTCACCGGCAGAACGTCGTGCGCGGCGTATGAACAAACGCGCGTGTCCTCTGCGCGGATCATCGCGCTGCCCTCGGGCGGTGCGCTTCACCTCGGCGGCTCGTCGTGCGCGCCGCCGCTCTTGCTGCTGCACGGCGTCGGCGGCGGCGCCTGGTCGTGGCGGCCGCAGTGGGATGCGCTGTGCGCCTCGCACCTGCTCGGGGTGTGGGAGGCGCGCGGTCACGGCGCGGCGGCGCAGGTCGCCGACGCGGGCCTGGCCGACTACTACGCCGACGCGCGCGAAGCGCTCGCCGCTATCGCCGGCGACGCGCAGCGAGCCGCGATCGTGGTCGGGCACTCGATGGGCGGTTTGTTGGCGATCGCGCTGGCCTGCGACGTGCCGGCGAGCGTGGCCGGGCTCTTCTTGATCGACCCGGTCTATGCGACCGGCGACGGCGAGTACGGTCACTTCTCGGCGACGACCGGCCGCATCGCGCAGGTGCTCTGCGCACCGCTGCTCCGTTCGTTCGAACGCGACGGCCGGCTGAGCCGGGCGATGTCACGCTGGATCTTCGAGCGCTCCTTCGTCGACCGCGCCCGGATGGAAAACGCATGGCGCGATCAGCGCACGCAGATTCCGATCGAGTACCCGCGCATGCTGCGCGAGTCGTTCGTCGGCCCGGAAGGCTTCACGCCGCGCGACTTCGCGGATGAGGTCGCGGTCCCGACGTCGATCCTGCAGGGCGGAGCGGAACGGCCGCGCTTCCCGCGGCTGGTCGACACGCTGCGCGCCCGGCTCGGCGCGCGGTTCAGCTACGAGTCGATCCCGGGCGGTCACTACTTGCAGCTGGACAGTCCGCGCGCGGTGAACGAGCGGCTGGAGCGGTTCGCTGCGTCCTACGCTCCGGCGGTCATGGGACGGCAACCGGCTTGAACGCCGCAAGCTCAGCCCGCGTGCTCGGAGGACGCAGCGCTCCGGCGACGATCGCCGCGCGAATGCGGTCCAGCCGCGCGAGGTTGCGGGCGCCGACCGCGCTGCGCGTGTAGCGCATGTCGGTCAGCGAGACGCCGTGATCGGCCAGACCGAGCACGACGTGTCCGGTCACCGGCTTCTGGGCGATCGCTTCTGAGCAGACGCGCTCGGCGGCGACGTCGTAGCGCTTGAGCACGCTGGTGAGCACCTTGCCCGGCGCCAGCGCGTCCTGGTTCGCGTCGGCGCCGATCACGTAGCGCCCCGGCCGCGTCTTCGCCGCGCCGATCGCACCCAGCCCGGCCTTCCCGGCGATGACGTACACGACGTCGTCGCCGCCGTCGAAGAGCCGCGCCGCGAGCTCGGCCGCGGCCGGACGGTCGGTGAACGATCCGACGTAGCGCGCTTCGACCCGCACGCCCGGGTCGATCTCGCGCGCGCCGGCGGTGAAGCCGGCTTCGGACCGCTGCAGCAGCGCGACGTCGGCGCCGCCCAGAAAGGCGACCGCGTGCGACCTGGAGACGAGCGCCGCCAGCGCGCCGGCCAAGAACGCACCTTGGCTTTCGTCGAACGTGAGCGAGTCGACGTTCACCTCGTCGACGACCGCGTCGACGATCGCGAAATGCGTGCCCGGAAAACGCCGTGCGACTTCGCCCAGCGCGTCGGCCATCGGATAGCCGAGCGCGATCACCGCGTCGTCGTTCTCGGTCGCGCCGAGCACGAGCTGTTGCTCGGCGTCGGTCCCCTCGCCGGGGACGAGGTCGGCGACCTGCGCGGACGTGTCGCGGCGGCACGCGGCGAGGCCCAGGCGCGCGGCGGCACCGGCGGCGTCGCGCTCCGCGACTAGGCCGACCTTGGTGACCTTCGGCGCGCTCGCGCCGTGGCAGCCGGCGAGCAGCACCCCCGCGACCACGACCGCGCCGAGGACGAGCTTCGGGTGTGCCGGCATGGCTGCTGCATCTACGCCCCGCGCGATTGATCGCCTGCGCTGCGCGGTTCGGGGACTCAGGTCACAGAGCGCGCGAGCGCCGGCGCGTATGCTGAGCGCATCCGAGAAGGGGGCAACGCATGGGAGCCTTCGCCGTTGTGAATTTGCCGCTCGACCTCTCGCGGCGGAGCGCGTCGGCAGCCGTAGCGGTCGACCTGGTCGAGTCGTTTCCTGGGACGCGAAACGTCGCGCTCGACGCGGCTACAGCCCGGGTCAGCTTCGAGATGCAGTTCCCGGGCAACCTCAGCGGCCTGATCGCACGGCTGCGTTCGAGCCTGATACCGTCGGGCGATCGCGCCGACGTGTCGGTCCCGGTAACGAGTCTGGTGGCGGACACGGTCGATCCGGCGCTGGTGGAGCAGCGGCTCACCGAAGGTCCCGAGGTCTGGGACGCGCAGTTCGACCGCGGACACTACGTCAGCACGCCGCGGCTGGTCGGCGACCGGGTCGAAGCGTCGATCGTTCCGAGCTCCGCGTCGATGCACGAGCTGTACGACGCGCTGCTCACGCTGGGCCTGGTGGCTCATGACGGCGCGTCCGCCGGCGGAGTCTAGCCTGCAAGTCGTCGACCGGCTTCCGGTCACGTCGCCGGCGGCGTTCGGGCGCGAGCCGCTCGAGCGCTGCTACCGCCTGTGCCGCGACAAGACCAAGACGCACTCGAAGACGTTCTACTTCGCGTCGCTGTTCTTGGCGCCCGAGAAGCGCCGCGCGATCTGGGCCGTCTACGCGTTCTGCCGAACCGCCGACGACATCGCCGACACGCCGGCGCCGGCGACCGAACGGCTCGCGGCGATCGAGGCCTGGCGCGATCAGCTGACCGCCGCCTACGCCGGTCGCCCGCGGGGTCCGTTGATGACGGCCTTCGCCGACGCCGCGAAGCGTTTCGCGATCCCGATCGAGCCGGCGCTCGACCTGCTCGCCGGCGCGCGCACCGACGTGACCGTCCGCCGGTACGAGACCTACGAAGAGCTGCTCGAGTACTGCTACCTGGTCGCTTCGACCGTCGGGCTGCTCACCTGTCCGATCCTGGGCTACGAGGGCAACGCGCTCGAGTACGGCGCCGCGCTCGGGCGCGCGATGCAGATGACCAACATCTTGCGCGACGTCGGCGAGGACGCGCGGATGGGCCGCATCTACCTGCCGGCCGAGGATCTGCGCCGGTTCGGGTACACCGAGAAGCGACTGCTCGAGGGACGGATCGACGACTCGTTCGTCGCGCTGATGAAGTTCGAGATCGCGCGGGTGCGCGCGATGTACGACCAGGCCGCGCCCGGCATCGCGCTGCTGTCCTCCGGCAGCCGTCACACCGTGCGGCTCGCGCTCTCGCTGTACCGCCGCATCCTGCACGAGATCGAGCGCAACGGCTACGACGTGTTCACCAAGCGCGCGTTCGTGCCGGCCAGGGCCAAGCTGGTCGCCGCCACGATGACCTGCCTTGGGCGCTGAGCCGACCGCGGCGCGCGCGAGCGCCGGGGTCTCGGCCGGATCGAAGAGCGCGCGCGGATCGAAAGCGCTCGTCGAGATGCTGCGCAAGAGCACCCAGGTCTACCAGGACTTGTGGATCGCGCAGTCGCGCTCCGACTTCGCGACCGAGCCGAAGGAAGAGATCGTCTCGCAGCACCTCGGGTACTGGGACGCGATCATTCGCGCCGTCGACGCCAACGAGTTCGGCGAGCTCACCCGGATGGCGCGCGAGGCCGGCGCCTACCAGTGCAGCACGGGGCTCGAACTGGCCGACGCCGTGCGGCGCACGGTCGAAGCGACCAACATGATCGAGATCGCGCTGCTCGAGGCCAACGCCGACGACGTATCGCCGCTGGAGGTGATCAGCGAGGTCGCCGACCTGCGCTCGATGCTGGTGATGGCTGTCGTCGCCGGCTACAACGAAGCGCTGGCGAAAGCTGCCAAGACGCCGCAGGAGACCTCGACCCGCCAGCTGCGCGAGGCGCTGATGCGCAACCCCGGCAAGTACGCGACGATCGCGCTCAAGACCGGCGAGGAGATCGGCCCGCTCTACGATCAGGAGATGCGCTTCTACGTCGTCGAGACCGGGAAGCTGCGCCTCTACAACTTGCTCCCGACCGGCCGCACGATCACGCTGTCGATCCTCAGCGAAGGCGACGTCTTCTTCCAGTGGCGTGCCGAGGCTGCCGGGCTGTCGTGCATCTGCGCCGAGTCGATGCAGCCGTCGCGCGCGATCGGCGTCTCGGAACGCGATCTGGTCGAGCTGCTCGGCGGCGAGCCGGCAGCGGCGGTCGACATCATCTCGAACTTCGCCCGGCGGCTGACCGAGAGCCAAGTGCTGATCGAAGACCTGATGAACAACAGCGTCAACCTGCGGCTCTACCGCACGCTGCTTGAGCTGGCGCGCGAATTCGGACTGCGCTCGAGCGCCGGACGCGGCGCGGTCATCGACATGCCGCTCACCCACCAGCGGCTGGCGGACATGATCGGCAGCAATCGGGTCACCGTCACGCGCAAGCTACTCGAGCTGCAGAAGCGCGGGATGATCGCGGCGCGCGGCAGCGGCTCGATCGAGATCCTCGACTTAAGCGCGTTCGAGCGGCTGACGGTCGCCCCCGACACGTAGGGCGATCGCGGTCCCGGCGGCGATCCCGAACAGCGCCGCCCACGGGCCGAGACAGTACCACAGCGGCAGAAAGAGCAGCGCGCAGGCGAACAGCGAGCCGATCGCGGCCGAGCGGCTGGTGACCGCCGCCGTGCTCCAGAACGCCACGAAGATCAGCGCCGACACCGGGCTGAGCGCGAGCAGGACGCCGGCTTCGCAGTCGACCTGGCGGCCGCCGCGGAACCGGCGCCACGGGCTGTAGTAGTGCCCGAGCGTGACCGCGAGCGCGGCCGCCAGCCCGATCGTCAGGCCGCCGCCGTGCAGCGCGATCAGCGTCGGGAGAAAGCCTTTGATCGCGTCGAAGACCGGAACGAAGGCGTTCGCGCTGCGGACCAGCCGCGAGTCGAGGCCGGCGAACAGCCAGCGCACGATCGGTCCGATCGGGATCGTCCCCAGCGCGTAGGCGAAGATGACGGCCGCGGCGACGCGGACCCCGTAGTTTCCATAGAACCAGTTGTGGAGGAGGGCGTCGTTGACGGGCATCGACTGTGCCGACCGCTACAACGCCGGCAGCGGGTGCCGGGGTAGAATGGCGGCAGCCAACCCGTGCTTCCCGCGTGACTCGGGAGGAAGTTTGATGCCCATGCTTCGTCGCGTCCTCTTCACCGCTGCCGCGTTCCTGTCGGGCGCGCTGCCCGCGTCCGCGCAAATGAGCGCCGCGGCCCCGCCCGACAACGGCCCGAGCCTGCTCTGGGTCTGGGGCTGGATTCTGGTCGCCGGGATCTTCATCTTCATCGTCGGCACGAGCCTCGGCGCGCGCCGGCGCTAGCACCGATGTTCTGGTTCGTGATGGCGCTGTTCGTCTGCGGCCTGCTCTTCGCGCCGGCGTTGGCGCTGTTCGCGGGGCGACGCCGCCCGAGCTAGCGGGCCTCCGTAACGCGAGTCTCGCTAGGCGCGGCGCCGTCGTGAGCCGGAGGGCGATGCGGCGATGATGACCTTCCTCCACGTCGCGTTCGGCACGATCGCGCTCTTCGTCGTGCCCGGCGCGCTGTTGGCGCGCAAGGGCGGAGCATGGCACCGGCGCTGGGGCATTGCCTTCACCGCGTCGATGTTCGTCGTGCTGCTGAGCGCCGGATTCTTGTGGCAGGCCGCAGGGCATCTGTTCCTGGTGCCGCTGGCCGCCGTCAGCGCCTACCTGATCTTCAACGGCTGGCGCGTCATCGCACGCCGCCGCCGGCGCCGGCCCGATCCGATCGAAGACCGCATCGACATGCTGGCGGCCTGGGCGGTGATCGCCGCCGGGCTCAGCACCATCTACCTCGGCGGCGCCGCCGCGACGCCGCTGATGCTGAGCATCAAGCCCGCGCTGCTCGGGATCGGCTTCATCGCGGTCGCGTTCGGCGCCAACGATCTCCTCGGGTTCACCTCTCCGCGCATGCCGGCCGGCTGGAAGCTGGCGCACTTCGCCGCGATGCTGGCCGCCTACGTCTCGGCGGTTACCGCCTTCCTGGTCATCAACGCCCACAGCGTGCCGATGCTCATCCGGTGGCTCACGCCCAGCCTGCTGGGGATCGCGGCGATCGCGGCCTTCGCGCTCGGGGTCCTGTTCCCGCGTCGCCGAGCGCGCCGGGCGCCGGGCCGCGGCGACAGCCCGCCGCTTGCTCCGGCCTCGAGCGCCCGCGCCGTAGCGACCGCTACACCGCCGGCTCGTCCGCGCGCCCTACACTAGTCCAGGAGCCGCGCATTCGCTGCGGCCGAATCCCCGGGCTCGCAGAGGACACCGTTCGAAGCCATGACGCAACAAGTAGCAGCGGTATACGAGGTCGGCAACGATCAAGTTCCCGACGTCTACCGCGATTTCTTCAACAACGCCGACTGGACGATCCACAAGTTCGTCGTCGCCGGATCGTGGTCGTTCTTCATCGTTGCCGTCGTCGCCCACATCTTCGTGTGGCTGTGGCGGCCGTGGTAGCGCAGGAGGACAGAACATGACCGTACGCCGACCGTATAACTTCCGCGCCGTGCTGGGCCTGTACATCCTCACCGGCCTGGTGATCGCGCTGCTGATCCACTTCATCGTGCTCAGCTCGCCGCGCTACAACTGGATCTTTCCGGTGAGCAGCAGCGGGATGACCACGACCACCATCAATCCGGCCCCGGGAGCGAAATAGGGAGACTCCCGTGGCCGAGCTCGACTTCGAGAGCGCCTATCGCAAACCCGGGAACACGTTGTTCCAAGCGATCGTCGGCGGAGAAGATCCGTTCGACTTCTGGGTCGGCCCGTTCTACGTCGGGTTCTTCGGCGCGGTCGCGCTGGTCGCGATCATTCTGGGCGTAGCGATCCTGTTCACCGCGGTCGGGCAGTACGGTGACTGGGATCTCTGGCGCGCCGACGTCCCGCCGCCGGTCCGCGGGTTCGGGCTGGGGCCGGCGCCGTTCTTACAAGGCGGTGCGTGGCAGCTCGTGGTGCTGCTCGCGACCGTGGCGTTCGTCTCTTGGGGGCTGCGCGAAGTCGACATCTGCCGCAAGCTGGAGATGGGATTTCACATCCCGGCGATGTTCAGCCTCGCGGTATCGGCGTGGGTGATCCTGCAGATCCTGCGGCCGCTGCTGCTGGGGTGCTGGTGCGAAGGGTTCGACCTGAGCTTCACCGGCCACTTGACCTGGGTCTCCAACACCGGGTTCAAGTTCATGAACTTCTACGACAATCCGTTCCACGCATATGCCGTGCTCGGGTTCTTCCTCACCGCGATGGTGTTGGCGATGCACGGCAGCGCGATCCTCGGCACGTACAACACCGATAAGGACCCCAACGTGGAGATGCGCCGCGAAGACTCGTTCTGGCGCGACTACATCGGGTACTCGATCGGCGAGTTCGGCATCCACCGCCTGGGCTTCTACCTGGCCGTCTTCACGCTCGTCATGTCGGATCTGTGCATCCTCACGAGCGGGACCCTGGTAAAAGACTGGGTCGACTTCTGGCATCCGTTCTGATGGCGACGATTCTCACCCGGCCGATCGAACCGATCGAACCGATCGAAGAGGCCGAACCGCACCACCTCGACGACGCCGAGCCGCTCGGCATCCGGCTGGGTACGGCCACTCGCTGGAACCTGCTGCGCCGGCTGCGCATCGACAACCAGATCGGCACGATCTGGCTGGGCACGTGGGGCGTGATCTCGGCGCTGCTGTTCGCAGCCGGCGCGCTGGTCATCTTCCTGGCGACGATGGATCAGGCCGGCGGCAGCCTCTACACCGCGGTCAAGTACTTCGCCAACCTCAACATCGCGCCGCCCGACGGACTGGGCATGGCGCACTCGCTGCGCGGTGGCGGCTACTGGCAGATGACGCTGCTGCTATGGGCCGGCTCGACGGTCGCCTGGGCCGGCCGCTGCTGGGAACGGCTCATGCGCCACAAGTGGCGCCCGTGGCTGTTCTTCGCCTACGTCTCGGCGATCTTCCTGACCGCGTGCATCTGGGTGTTCCACCCGCTGCTGGTCGGGTCGTGGTCGGACGCGCCGTCGCTGGGACTCAACGGCGACCTGCAGTGGGCGCAAAACTTCAGCGTGCTGTGGGGCAACCTCTACTACAACCCGTTCCACCAGCTGGCGATCTTCTTCTTGTTCGGCAGCACGATGCTGTGGGGGATGCACGGGGCCACGATCCTCGCCACCAGCAGCGAAGGCAGCCATCACGAGGACGCCGAGATCAAGAACCTGAGCTCGGGCTCGCAGAAGGCGATGCTGTTCTGGCGCTGGACGATGGGCTTCAACGCCTTTCCGAAGTCGATCCACGACTGGCTGTGGTGGTTCGCGGTCGGAACCGTGCTCTCGTCGGGGATCGGGATCCTCGCCACCGGCACGATGACGAACAACTGGTACGCGTGGGGCGTCGACCACGGCACCGTGCTCCAATACGGCCCGATCTCGCGCGAAGGAATCAACCAGCATCCGCAGCCGATGCCCCCGATGGGTGCGCCTGCGGGCTACGTACCGGCGCCCGGCAAGTAGGGAGAGAACATGCGGCAGCGGCAGCGCTGGCTCAGCGTCTTCGTCGTCGTCTTCACGATCGCGGTCGGCGGCCTCATCCAGCCGCTGGTCGACCGCTCGCGCGCGGCCTCGATCGATACCGGGACGAACACCGCCGCGACGATCGGCGCCGGCGATCCGACGCCGCCGCATCCGGCCAACTACGGCCCGGTCGACCAGAGCGCGCCGCTCGACTTCCGCACCCAGCCGGCCGCGGTGCCGCACACCTATGCGCCGGGACGGCTGTACAACGTGCAGGTGCTCAAGCGGCGCGACTACGCCGGCGTGCTGCTGCAGATGAACGACTTCGCCCAAGCGCTCGGCGTCCAGTGCCAGTACTGCCACAATACGAACAATTACGCGTACGACACGCCGACCAAGAAGATCGCCCGCACGATGATCCTGATGGTCGGGCGGATCGACTCGGAGCACATCTCGGGGATCCACAAGGACTACCCGAACTACGCCGTGAGCGGCTCGGTCGGCTGCGTGACGTGCCACCGCGGCTCGCCGCTGCACCCCGTCGAGTACAACATCGTCCCGGTCCGCTACCTGGACTGGCCCGCGAAGTCGACCCGCCAGGAGGGCTTCGTGGTGAACTCGATGTATTCGGCCGCCCGCTCGCTTGGCGTGAACTGCCTGTTCTGCCACAATACGGCCGACTTCAGGACGCTGCGCTACTACCCGACCAACCAGATCGCGCACCGGATGTGGGAGATGGTCGACGACATCAACCACAAATATTTGCCGCCCAACATCGAGGCCGTCACCTGCTTCACGTGCCACCAGGGCGCGAAGTGGCCGAGCCGGCTGGTCGCTGGAGGAACTGACCAGACCCCAATGCAAGCCATCCCGGCGCATCCCGAGGTTCAAGCGGACCCCGGTGCGCATTTGGCCTCAGGAGTTCAGTGATGGATTTCTTTTGGAGTCTGCCAAAGTCGAGCATGTCCGACCTGGAAGCGCAGTTGCGGACATTGTTCACCTCCAGCCAGGCGCGTCATTACGAGGCCGGCGCGATCTTGAGCGATCCCGGCGCGGCTCCCGAACGCGCGTTCCTGTGCGCCGGCGGAAACCTCAAGGTCACCAAGATGCTCTCGAACGGCCGCGAGATCTTGATCACCATCCTCGAGACGGGTTCGATCTGGAGCGATCGCTCGTTGCTCAAAGGATACTGGCGCGAGGTGTTCGTCGAGACGATGTCCGCCGCCGCGGTGATATCGATCGAGAAAGAGGCGTTCGAGCGCTTCATCTGCGAGAGCCCGGATCGCTTGACGCGCTTCATGGCCAAGGTCTCCGAACAGATGAGTGATGCGCTCACGCTGCTCGACGACTACCGCGGTCGCGACGTCGCGTCGCGGCTGGCGTCGGTGCTGGTGCGTTTCTCGAAAGAGTACGGCGTCAAGAAAGAACATTCCGTCGTCATCGACGTGCCGTTCACGCACCAAGATCTCGCCAACATGATCGGCACGGCGCGCGAGACGGTCAGCCGGAACATGGCGCGCTTCCGGGCCGAGGGGTACGTGGCGGACAGCCGGACGGCGACACTCGAGATCCTCAATCTGGGGTCGCTCGAAGCGCTGATCGTCTGAACCTGCAAGCCGGCGGCTGGGCCGCCGGCGGCGGGTGATGCCTGTCACCGAGCCCGGTTCGGGGCGTCCGTATCATGGGGTCGGAGGACCCTGCCTGCGTGATGTCATCCGAGGCGATCCGGGAACGGCGCGAGGCCAGCATGTGGACGGCGATCCATCCGATCTTTGCGATCGGTCAGCTGGGCGTGTTCCTGGTGAGCGTCGTGCTGCTCGTGCTCTACGTTCTGCACGTCGTCGCGTTCCCGGTCGTGCATCTGAGCGTCCTCATCAAGATCGGGTTCATGGCCGGCGCGGTCATCACCGGTTCGCTGTGGGAGCACGACGTCTACGGCAAGTGGTGGTTCGCGCACGAGTTCTTCATCGAAGACGTGATGACGCTCAACGTCGTGCTGCTCCACGCCGGCTACCTCGTCGCCGTCTACGGCTGGCCCAACAATCCCGCCGCATACCTGTCGATGCTGGGGCTGGCCTACCTGGTATACGGTCTCAACGTCGGCCAGTACATCGCCAGTCACCTGCGCTTTCGCCGCCCCGAGCGGCTCGCCGAGGACATCGCGGCGTGATCGCGCGCGCCGTCGTCTTCCCCGAAGCCGGCCGCGTCGAGCTGCGCGACGTGACGCTGCGCGAGCCCGGGCCCGACGAAGTCGTCGTCGACACGTCGTTCTCGTCGATCTCGAGCGGCACGGAGCGGCTGCTGTTCACCGGCAAGCTGCCGGGGATGCCGCACCTGCGCTACCCGCTGGTGCCGGGCTACGAAGCCGCCGGCACGGTGCTGGCCGTCGGTGCCGACGTCACCGGTATTCGCCCCGGCGACCACGTCTTCGTCGGCGGCAGCATGTGCTATACCGACGTCGCGGCGGCGTTCGGGGGCCAGTCGTCGCGGCTCATCAAGCGCGCGGCGCAGGTCGTCACCTTGGCCGGCATCCCGCTCGCCCACGCGCCGCTGCTCGCGCTGGCCGCGACGGCGCTGCACGGCGTGCGCCGGCTCGGGGACGTGTCCGGCCGGCGGGTCGCGGTGCTCGGTATGGGTGCGGTCGGACAGCTGGCGGCGCAGTTCTTGACGAACGCAGGCGCGCACGTCGTGATCGCCGACCGCTTCGCCGAGCGCTTGAGCAGCGCGCGCGGCGCGGAGAAGTTCGACGTCTCGGACGGCGCGCTCGACGGGCTGCTGCGCGAGCCGGTCGCGCACGCGATCGAGGCGACCGGTGATCCGGCCCAGCTGGCGCGCTGCGCGCGCATTCTCGAACCCGGCGGCTCGATCGTGCTGCTGTCGTACTACGACCAGCTCGTGACGCCGTTCGTCGACCTGTTCGTCAAGGAAGCCACGCTGCTGGTGAGCCGCGAGTGGGCACCGGCCGACCTGACCGACGCGCGCGACGCCGTCGCCGCCGGCGAGGTCGACCTCGAACCGCTCGCGCGCCACGTCGTGCCGATCGAGCACTACGAAGCGGCGTACGACTCCGCGTTCAACGATCCGTCGATCCTCAAGGTCGTGCTGCAATGGGCGTAAGCAAGAATCTCACCGTCGCCGTCTACGGCAAGGGCGGCGCCGGCAAGTCGTTCCTCACCAGCATGATCGCCAAGGAGCTGTGCGCGCGCAACAAGCGCGTGCTGCAGATGGGCTGCGATCCCAAGCACGACAGCGTCGTCACCCACTTCGGCGGCGCGCTGATCCCGACCGTGCTCGGGACCTGGGCGAAGTTCGAAGCCGACGGCCGCGCCGAGGAGCTGCAGCCCGAAGACGTGATGTTCCGCGGCGGCGGCGTCTTCTGCATGGAGTTGGGTGGTCCCGAGTCGGCCCGCGGCTGCGGCGGGCGCGGCATCACCTTCGGGTTCCAGCTGCTCGAGAAGTGGGGGCTGTCGGAGTGGAACTTCCACTACATGCTGCTCGACTTCTTGGGCGACGTCGTGTGCGGCGGGTTCGGTACGCCGATCGCGCGCTCGATGGCGGACAAGCTGATCATCGTGTGCAGCAACGAGAACCAGTCGATGTACGCCGCCAACAACATCGCGTCGGCGGTGCGCTACTTCGCCAACAACGGCGGGCGCACGCGCTGCTTGGGCCTGTTCGTCAACAAGGACGACGGTTCGGGACAGGCCGCCGCTATGGCTGCTGCGCTCGGCATCCCTGTGCTCGCCTCGCTGCCGCTCATCCCGCAGCGCGAGATCGCGCCCGGCGGCGTCGTTCATCCGGCGATCGCGGACGCGGTCGCGCGCACGATCGCGTCGATCGACGAATGCGAGCCGGTGGTGCCCAACGCGGTCGACTTCGTCGAGTTCATGATGTCGCTGCACGGCAACGCGTCGAAGATGGAGGGCACCGCCGTCACGTCTGACGAGCTGTGGTCGCTCGGCGACGACGATCCGCTGGCCGGGCTGCCCAACGGCGGCCTCCCCGATCACCGCTACCTGCAGAGCGAGGACGACGCGCACGGTCTGCTCGGGCCGACCATCGTGTCGGTCGGCGGCGGCGCGGTCCCGGCCGGCGCGTGGGAGACGGTCTGAGCGGGTGAGCAAACAGCCGTCGTCGATGTGCCCGGCGTTCGGCGCGGTCCGCAACCTGCTGCGGATGGAAGACGCGATGCCGATCGTCATCTCCTCGGGCGACGGCTGCCTGTACGGGCACACCTTCGTCGCGCACTTCTACGTCGCGAACCGGCCGATCTACTCGCCCGGCGTGTCGTCGGAGATCTGGGCCAAGGGCAGCGCGTTCGACGAGCTGCGCGCGATGGTGCACGAGATGGCCGAGCGGCATGCGCCGGCGCTGATCCCGATCTGCTCGCTGTGCGTCTCCGACACGGTCGGGCTGCCGTTCGACCTGCTGCCCAAGCAGATCGGCAACACCGAGATCGTGTACGTTCCGCTGCCGGCCTACAGCGTCCACACGCACGCGCGCGCCAAGGACATCGTGGTCGACTCGCTGGTCTGGCGGCTCCCGCCGCAGCGCAAGGCGCGCGCGGGCGTCAACCTGATCGGCGAGATCTTCCCGTCGGACCCGATCGCCATCGATGAAGTGCTGCGCCGGCTCGGCACGCACGTCAACACGCACGTGCCCGGTCCGCGCTGGGCCGACTACGTCGCGATGGTCGACGGCGCGCTCAACGCACCGCTGCATCCGTTCTACAGCGAGAGCGTCAAGCGGATGAAGATGAAGCAGGGCTTGCCGTTCGTCGAAGGCGCGCCGGTCGGGATCGACGGCACGTACCGCTGGATCAGCTCGCTGGCCGAGCCGCTCGGGCTTGCACCCTCGGTGGTCGAACGGGTCGCGGGCGAGGAACGCGACCGGGTGCGCGCGGCGATCGGCGACGCGCCCCTCGACGGTATCACGATCATGGTCGCGGGCTACGAAGGGCACGAGTTCTTGCTGGTGCGGTTGCTGATCGAGGCCGGCGCGCGCGTGCCGTTCCTCTCGACCGCGGTCAACGCGAACCCGCTGGCGCGCGAAGAGGAGGCCTGGCTGCGCGAGCGGGGCTGCAGCGTGCTCTACGGCGCGAACTTCGAGGACGAGATCGCGGCGCTGACCGATCGCCCGTACGACTGCGTGATCGGCACGACGCCGCTGTGCGCGCACGCCAAAGAGCTCGGCATCCCGTCGATCTACTACACGAACGCGGTCGCGACGCGCTCGATGATGCTGGCGCCGGGCGCCGCCGATGCGCTGGCGCTGGTCCGGCAGACGATCGGGGCGAAGGGCCGCTACGACCGCATCGCCCGCTTCTTCGCCGACGACGAGACGGCGCTCGAGCGCACATACACGTCGTGGGTGCCGAAGATCGACCTCACCGAACAGCTGCTGGCGAGCGGATCGCTCTGATGGCCCCGGTGCGCGAGTCGATCGCCGCGGCGGAAGCGCCATCGGAGATCGTCAACACCCCGATCCGCAAGCGGGTGACCGACCTCGACCACGCCGGCGGCGACACCGGGGCGATGCAGGTCTTCGCCTCGCTGCGCGACGCCAACGTCGTGCTCGACGGGCCGGTCGGCTGCCACGTGATGCCGGCCGTCGCGGTCATCAACTACACCGATTCGGTGCCGTACCTGCAGAACGTCACCTGCTCCGAGCTGTCGGAGACCGAGGTGACGCTGGCCGGAACGCTCGGGGCGCTCAAGGCGAAGGTCGCGGCGGCGAGCGGTGCCGGCCGCCAGGTGTTCATCGTCTCGACCCCGGTATCGGAGCTGATCGGCGCGACTTGGACGACCGAGCAGGCCCACGTGAAGGGCTCGGCGTTGTTCTTCGACTCGCACTCGCTCGACGACGACGAGTGGAAGTCGCGCGACCGCGCGCTGTTGTTCCTGTGGGAGAACCGCGAGCACTTCGTCGTGCCCGCCGACGCGCCGGCCAAGCTGCCCAAGCTGCGGCCCAGCGTCAACGTCGTCGGGCCGACGTACGGGAACTTCAACTCGTACAGCGACTTGGCCGAGCTCAAACGCTTGATCGCGGGCATCGGCGCCGACGTCAACCTGGTCTATCCGTTCGAGGCCGCGGCGCACGAGACGACGCGGCTGAGCGACGCCGATGCGACGGTCGTGCTGTACGCGGAGTACGGTTCGTCGCTGGCGCGCGAGGTCGGGCTGCCGGTGTTCTTCGCCCCGATCGGGCTCGAGCCGACGACCCGCTTTCTGCGCGAGCTCGGCGCCGCGCTCGGCCTGGAAGCACAAGCCGATGCGTTCATCCGGCGCGAGAAGAAGACGACGCTCGCCGCCTGGCACGACATCTGGCGCTCGACCCACAGCGACTTCTTCGCCAACGCGCCGGTCGCGGTGATCGCGCCGCCGACCTACAAGGACGGCCTGACCTACTACCTCGGCGAAGAGCTCGGCCTGCCGATCGCGTTCTCGGCCTATCGCACCGGTCCTGAAAGTGTGCCGAACGAAGCGGTGCGCAGCGCGCTGTGCGACGCGAGCCCGGCGCCGATGCTGGTGTTCGGTTCGATCAACGAGCGCATGATCGTCGCGCAGGAGCGGTTGCCGTCGCGGTTCATGCAGTGCTCGTTCCCCGGCGCCGTCGTGCGGCGCGCGACCGGCACGCCGTTCGTCGGTTACGCCGGCGCGGTATGGCTGCTGCAGTGCGTGTGCGAGACCCTGTTCGACGTGCTGTTCGCCAACCTGCCGACGTCGGCGGTGCCGCCGGCCCGCGCGACGCAGCCGACGCGCGAGCTGCTGCTCGACGCGCCGGCGATCGTGACCGAGTCGGGCAAGGGCCGCAACAGCGTAATCGGCTGGACCGGCGAGGCCAAGGCGCTCGCCGACACGACCCTCAAGCGCGTCCCGTTCTTCGTCCGCGTCTCGGTCAACAAGAAGCTGCGCGCCGAGTGCGAGCAGCTCGCCCGCAAGCGCGGCTCCGACGTCGACGCCGCGATCGTCCGCGAGGTCACCGCCCGCTACAGCCCCGGTTAGGTAAACTGAGCCTGGCCGCAAGGCCCGGGAGGGCCCCGTCTCTGCCGCGAAACGGCGAGCCGGATGTTTGCTTCGAGGGCGTACGACGTTCGACACCGGCGCCGGGCTCGTTCGAGATGCCCCTGACTCTCGATGCTGAGAAGGCGCTCATCTTCCGAATCACGCATCGGGCGAACCTACCTTGGATCTTGCAGAGCGGATTGTTCTGCGCCAACGCGGAACATTGCGATCCGAACTTTGTCGCCATCCAGGGACTTCAGACGCGACCCAAACAATCCGGGCAAGTTCGAGCGTTACGAGGCCGAGGCGCTGGCGCTCCATCACGTGCCGGTGCGTGCCCTGTGGGGTGTGGGCTGCTTCGACGAGGCGACATATTCGGCAACGGCAGCAGCGGTGAAGGCGGCCGACGCACCGGTCATTCCCGTCCTCCGTCCGGATTGGTATTTCTGACGGTGCGCTACGCGTCCGGTAATTTGCTGGAGTCTCCAGCCGAAGCCCTCGTGAACACGGTAAACACCGTCGGCGTGATGGGAAAGGGAATCGCGCTGATGTTCAAGGACGCGTTTCCGGACAACTACGAAGCGTATGCCGCGGCTTGCAAGCGAGGTGACGTCGAGCTCGGTCGCATGTTCGTGACGCAACCTAATGCAATGCACGGCCCGCGTTGGATCATCAATTTTCCGACGAAGAAGCATTGGCGGAATCCGTCGAAGCTGGAGTGGATCATTGCGGGACTTGCTGACCTGAAGAACGTCATCATTCGCAATGGGATTCGCTCGATAGCTCTTCCTCCGCTCGGAGCAGGTAACGGTGGCCTCGACTGGGCGATGGTGCGTACGGAGATCGAGCGTGCGCTAGAGGACCTCGTCGACGTAGACGTCGTCGTCTATGAACCGACGCCGCAGTATCAGAACGTCGCCAAGCAGGTCGGCGTGCAGGCGCTCACGCCGGCACGAGCGCTGATCGCGGAACTCGTTCGGCGCTACTGGATCCTTGGGATCGAGTGTACACTGCTCGAGGTGCAGAAGCTCGCCTGGTTCATCGAGCGCGCTGCGGTCGACCTTGGGTTACATGATCCGTTGAAGCTTCACTTCAAGGCGGACCGCTACGGGCCATATGCCGATGCGCTCCGGCATCTGCTCAACGCGCTTGACGGCAGCTACCTGCATAGTACCAAGCGCATCAGCGATGCGAGGCCGCTCGACGTCGTTTGGTTCGACGAAGGTCGTCGCGCGCTCGTCGAAACGTACCTTGACTCGGAGGCAAAGCAGTATCGTCCCGCGCTCGAGATGACGGCCCGGATCATCGACGGCTTCGAGTCTCCGCTCGGGATGGAACTGCTTGCGACGGTTGATTGGCTGCGGCGAGCGGGGGTAACCGAGACGACGCGTGGCATGCGCGAAGGCTTACGGACCTGGCCGGGCGGTGAAGGCGCTGCTGAGCGCAAGGTGGAGATCTTCGACGACCGGCTCATCGACCTCGCACTACAGCGATTGGCTACGGCCGCGCCGCTCAGCCGTTCGGCGACGCCGGACGGTTAGACGGCGGCTTCTTCGACCGCGACGCCGGCGGTGACGGCGGCGCGGGTGGCGAGCAGCGCTTCTTTGGCGGTGATCGCGGGTGGGGCTTCGCAGAGCGGCTTCTTCGGCGCGAGCCACCAGTGGATCACGGCACTCACCGCCCCCTCGAAGGCGAGGTTGAGGTGGTCGAACGGTCTCACCGAGGCCATGTCCTTGAAGAGATAGCTGTCGAACGTCAGGCGCTGCACGGTCTTCACGCGACACATGTCGGTGAACCACTCGCGCTTGTTGTTGCTGGTGTACGACGCGCGCTCGAGGAACTCGAGGAAGTCGAACATCGCGCCGTAGCGCTTCTGCCAGTTCTTCTCGTACACGTCGAGTGGTTGTTTGAAGCCGAACCCGAAGTGGCCGATCAAGCTCTGCGCCGCCATGCGGCCGGCGGCCATCGAGAAGTAGATCCCCTCGCCCGAGGTGTGCGCGACCATTCCGCCGGCGTCGCCGACCAGCATCACGCGGCCGAAGACCAGCTTCTTGTTGCGGCTCATCGGCAGCGGGTGCCCTTCGAGCAGGATGCGCCGCGCGCCGCGCAGTTTCGTGCCCGCGCGCGCCTTGACTCCCTCGAGAAATGCGTAGGAGCGGTTGGCGTGCTCGGGTCGGCAGCCGGTGCCGACCGCGATGTGATCGGACTTGGGGAAGACCCAGCCGTAGAAGTCGGGCGAAATGTCGTCGCCGAGATACAGCTCGGCACGGTTCTCGTAGTACTCCATTGCGTCGCTGGGTAGCTCCATGCGCTCTTGGATCGCGGACGCGTGACGCACGGCGGGGCGGCCGACCGACTTGGCGACCGTCGAGCCGGCGCCGTCGGCGCCGATCAGCGCGTCGCAGGTGAGGTACTCCTCGCGCTCGTCGCGGTGACGGATGCGCACCCGAACGCGCCCGTCGCTCTGCGTCTCCTGCGAGACGAACGACGCCTCGCGCAGCTCGGCGCCGGCCGTCTGCGCCTTCTCCCGCAGCGTGCGGTCGAGCACCTCGCGGGTGAGCATGACGATATAGTCGTCCTCGCGCGCGACGCTGCCGCGCACGTCCATCTCGACCGTCGTGCCGCTGGGCCCGATCACTGCCGCGCGCGTCACCTTGCGCTCGATGATCGAGCGCGGGATCCCGAACTCGCTGAGCGCCTTGGGCGGGATCGCGCCGCCGCATGGCTTCTTGCGCTTGACGTCGCGCTCGAGCAGGATGACGTTCGCGCCGGCGGCGGCCAAGTCGCCGGCGGCGATGCTGCCGCCGCAGTTCGCGCCGACCACGATCGCATCCATACGTCAGAATCCTCCGAACCGCAGCGCGAGTGCCGCGGTCAGCATCGACCAGCAGAACGGCGGGATGCCGCTGGCGCAGTACCAGGGTGCGTTGCGTTTGGGATCGCGCGCGAGCTTGGCCTGCATCGGCAGCTGCACGACCAGCAGCAGGCTCATCACGGCCGCCTCGACCGGCGCGCCGCTGGCGAGCACGAACGCGATCGCGAGCGCCTGGAAGAAGTTGATGAAGGTGACGGCCTGCATCATCGCCTTGCGCTCGCCGAGCATCACCGGGATCGAGCGCAGGCCGAGCGCGCGGTCGCCGTCGACGCTCTTGAAGTCGTTGAGCGTCATCAAGCCGTGCGCGCCGAGCGAGAACAACACGGCTAGCACGATCCCGCCGGTCGTCACCGCCCCGAACGCGGCCGTCCCCGCCAGCCACGCGAAGCCTTCGTATGCGAACGCGCAGGCCGCATTGGCCACCCAGCCGTCGTGCGCTTTGAGCCGCAGCGGCGGCACGCTGTAGGCCAGCGCGAGTGCGATCCCGGCCAGCGCCAGCAGCCCGACGGTCCGGCCGAGCGCGAAGGCGACGGCGAGCGCGAGCGCGGCCAGCACGCACGCGACCAGCGCGATCGTGCGGCCGCCCAGCTGTCCGGCGGCGGTCGGGCGCAGCGGCTCGTTGATGCGGTCGACCTCGCGGTCGAAGTGGTCGTTGACGACCTGCGAGAACGCGCACAGCAGGGGGCCGGCCATCAGCATCGCGGCCAGCACCCGGCCGACGGCCGGCAGCGTCCACGCGTTGTGCGACGACGCGACCGCACCGACCATGACCGCCCACATCGGCGCGAACCAGGTGCCGGGTTTGGCGAAGCTGCGCAGCGAGGCGTTGATGCGGTCGGCGCCGCGCTGCTTGTCGGTGAACGGCAGCAGCATCGCGGCGAACTCGCGCGCGGTCACCGCCGTCGAGCGCGCCGAGTCGGCCAGGATCTCGCGGCTCTTAGCCACCGACGTGCTCGCGCGCCGCCAGCACCGCAGCCTCGTCGATCACCACGATGCCGCGTTCGCGCGCGTAGCGCTCGACGTTCGTGCGCGCCTTCTTGCGCACGAAGAACGGGATCCGGCCGACCAGCCGTTCCGCGGCGTCGTTCCAGTGCAGCGTTCCGCCGGCAGGTTCGCCCGCGACAGGTTCGGGTGCGCCCTCCGGCGCGGCTTCGGCGAAGCGCCCTTGTCCGCGCGGTCCGAAGGTTTCGATCAGATGGTGTTCGAGACCGAGGACCTGGGTTTGGTTCACGATGTCGCCGAGGTGGTTCGCGCCGTCGTAGCCGAGCAGCGGCGCGTAGCCGAGGGGGAAGTTCAGGATGTGCGCCGGCGGTGAGATCACCGCGCACGGCACGCCGACGCGGCTGGCCGAATGCCGTTCCATCTGCGAGCCGAACACGATGTCGGGCCGGGTGCGGTCGATCGCCGCCGCGACCTCGTGGAAGTCGTCGGTGACCAGCACCTCGTCGCACAGGTCGGCGACTTGCGCGCGCAGCCGGTCGCCTTCGCTCAGCACGAAGGTGCCGACGAAGTCGATCCGCATGTCCAGCTCGTCGCGCAGCAGCCGCGCGATCCCGGCCGCGGCCGACGGCATCCCGAACACGCCGACGCGCTTGCCCGACAGCGCGTGGGCGTCGACCGTGCGGGCGTACCAGCTCAGTTTGGCGTCGCGCGCGGCGAAGCGCACCCGCTCGCGCGGCAGCTCCAAGACCTGGGCCAGCTCGGCGGCGAAACGCGTCGTGCCCAGCTCACCGTACGGAACGCTCTCGAGGAACGGCGTCGCGAACCGTTCGTGCAGGCGCTGCAAGGTCGGGCGCGCCAGCTCGGGGGCGGTCGTGACGTTGAGCCACGCGCGGCCGACCGTGCGCAGGTCGTCGGGCGAAGCGCCCAGCGGGATCACGGCGTTGACGGTGACCCCGAGGTCGGTCAGCAACCGGCGCAGCGACGCGACGTTGCTGTGGTCGTGAAAGCCGAGCAGCGACGGCCCGATGATGTTCACCGACGGCTCGCGCGTGCGAGGATGACCGTCCTGCGCGTAGTGGTCGACGATTTCGCAGACGGTCGTCGCGAAGGCGCTGGTCTCGGTGTCGCGCAGCGGGTGCGTCGACGGCTGGAAGATCTCCGCCGCGACCGTCCCGGGCGGGATCATCGCGATCTCGCCATCGAGCGGTTCCTGCAGCACCGACGCGGTCGCGCTGCGGGTGACGACGATCATCTTCGGCCCGAAGCGCCGGTCGACGTCGGCGATCGCCCGGCCGATGTCGGCCGGCGCGCCCGCCAAGGTCGCTTCGGAGAGCGCGCTGACCGAAAGGGGCGGCGGAACGCCCAGCCGCTCGAACATCGCGAACATGATCGTGCCGTAACCGTCGCCCTTGGGCGCGCGCAGCAGCGTGCGGATCTCGGCGAACGACGACGCCGCCTTGGTGACGCCGACGTGCGCCGGGGCCTGATACGACCATACGGCCAGCTTCACGCGATGCTCGTCGGAACGGCGCGCGGCGCGGAACGGAAGTAGCCGAGGTCGATCGGGTGCGACGCGCTGCCGGCCGCGCCGCGGCGCGCGCCGAGCGCGTCGTGGCGGCGCAGCGCCGAGGCGAACAGTCCGAACAGCGCCGGAGCGCCGGCGAAACCGCGGATCGGTTGAAAGGTCAGCTCGGTCGACCACTTCACCGCGAAGCCCATCCCCTCGAGGGCGTTGGCGACGTTGAGGTTGGCCACCACCAGATCGGGCCGCGCCGCGACGAGTCGTTCGAAGATCGCGAACCGGTCGGGTGCTTCGAGCACGTCGATCCCGGCCAGCCGCTGCGACTCCTGCGCGTGGAACTTGCGATAGATCTTGGGCGATGCGACGAACGGAATCACGGCTCCGCCGGCGCGCAACGTGCGCGCGAGCGGCAGCTCGAGCAGTGCGTCGGAGTAAAACGCGATGCTGCGACCGCGCAGCTCGCGCAGCTCCCGCTCGCAGGCGTTCCAAGCCTCGTGCTCGCGCGCGTCGTAGGAGACGGTGATCCCGAACGCGGCGGCCAGCCCTTCGTAGAAGCCGCGCGCGCCGTCCGGGCCGTACGGGAACACCGTCGCCGGAACGCGCGCGCCGCGCTCGCGCACGGCGTACGCGCAGGTGTCGTACAGGAACGGATGGACCGGCGCCAGCACGGTGCCGTCGCCGATCGCCGGCAGCTCGAGCGCGCTCTCGGCCGGCAGAAACGCGGGCTCCGGAAGTCCCATCGCGCGGCACTCGAGCCGCAGTTCGGCTTCTTCGAGCGCCGACAGACAGCCCAGGATCACCAGCGGCGCGGCGGGCGCGGCCGGCGAGCGCTCGACCATCGAGCGCAGCACGTGGTCCTCGCCCTCGGTGTACGACGCGTCGAAGCCGTCGAGCCGTGCCGGATAGATGCGCACGCCGGTCTCGCGCTCGAGCTCGGGGGCGCAGCCGGCGACGTTCATCTTGAGGATCTCGGGCGTGCACGTCGAGCCCAGGAAGATCGCGCGCGGCGCGTGTTTGGCGACGACGTCGCGAACGATCGGGAGCAGCGCGGTGAAGGCGTCACGTCCGGCCAAGTCGTCTTCGTCGAGCACCGCGGTCGCGAAGCGCGGCTGGGCGAAGATCATCACGCCCAGCGCGGTCTGCAAGAAGCCTTGGCACGAGCCGGTCCCGACGACCAGGAAGAAGCTGTCCTGCATCTTGTGATGCAGCCAGCCGATCGGGGCGAGCGAACAGAAGTCGTCGCGCTCGAGCACGTCGCCGCCGGCGTCGAACATCGCGCCGCCGTCAGACCGCGACGGCCGGGATGTTTCCCGCGTGCACGTAGTCGCCGCCGAGCATGCCGAACAGCTCCCGCTCGGGGATCGGCGTGGGAATCGTCAGCGGTACGCCGGCCAGCAGCCGCTCCGCCAGCTCCATCCACGGCGCGCCGATCGCGCCGGTGGGATCGATCTCGAACACCGTGCGCGCGGTGAGCCGGCTGCGCCGCACGTCGTCGTGATCGGGGATGCAGGCCAGGCACACGGTGCCGATCCGTTCGGCGAACGGTCCGACCAGCTCGGCGTCGCGCGCGCGGTTGGCGACGATGCCCGCCAGCGCGCCGCCGCCGCTCTTCTGCTTGATGCCGATCGCCGTCGCGATGCGGTTGGCCGCGAAGATCGAGTCGAAGTCGTTGGTTGCGACGATGATGACTTGCTCGCTGTGCTGCAGCGGCGCCGAGAAGCCGCCGCACACCACGTCGCCGAGCACGTCGAAGACCTGGATCTCGTAGTCTTTGTAGACGCCGAACTTCTCGAGTAGCTTGACGGTCTCGCCGACCACGTAACCGCCGCAGCCCGCGCCGGCCGGCGGCCCGCCCGCCTCGACGCAATCGACGCCGTACTTGCCGGCGAAGACGATCTCGTCGCGCTCGATCTCTTCACTCTTGAACTTGTAGCTGGAGAGCACTTCGACGACGGTCGGGATCAGCGTCCCGGTGAGGGTGAACGTCGAATCGTGCTTGGGGTCGCAGCCGACTTGGATCGTGCGCTTGCCGAGCTGTCCGAACGCTGCGGACAGATTCGAAGAGAAGGTGCTCTTGCCGATCCCTCCTTTGCCGTAGACCGCGATCTTGAGCATCGGGACCCCCTGCCAGGAACGTTTCTCGCAGCGTAGGTCCCGCGGGCAGGGAGGGCGGTGACAGTCGTCACCTGGGGCCGGCAGAGGTCCGGCCGCGCCGAGACCCGGACGCGCCCGGTTCAGGTCCGTTTCGGGCGGGTCTGCGGTACGTCGCGGCCGTGCTGCGTGCCCGCGCGCAGGTCGACGGCGGCGCGGATCGCGCACCAGTGCGGCGAGAAGTCGCCGTTGCCGACCTGGATGTTCTTCACTTTGATCGAGACGACCGCGGCACGGATGTTGCGGCGGAAGACCGGGTCGGTGCAGGTCTGCTGGACGTAGACTTTCGAGGCCGCTGCGAACGTCGTCGCGTCGGCGCGCGGATACGTGTACGTGCACCAGCCCCAGAGCTGGTAGTGCTCGTCGGGCGAGGGCGTCGGCAGCTGGTAGGTGTAGCTGCCGCCGGTCGCCGAGCAGCCGGTGGGTGTCTGGTTGATGTCCATGATCGCGATCGTGCTCTGGTCTTCCGACGCGATCTGCGTCTGCGGCAGATAGACGCACGCGGTCGCGCGCGCGGCGGTGCAGAACGTCCGCGCGTCGTACGGCAGGTTCGCGAACTTGCCGGTGTCCTCGCGCACGGCCATGATGCCGTTGCGCGCGTTCTTGACCCCGGCTTTGAGGCCCGGCACCTTGATCACCAGGTTGGGCGGCGTTGTCGGGTGCGTCCCCGGCGAGCCGACGGCGACTGGCGATGACGACGTGAGGGTCGCTCCGACGGTCGTTCCCTGCGCGACGGAGTGGGCGAAGCTGGTCCGGATCGCCTTGCGCTGATCTTGCAGCCGGCCCAGCGTCGTCGTGAACGTCCGGCCGTGCAGCGTGAACCGGATCTTCGTGGAGCGCGGGCCGTTCAGGAGCCGCTGCTGCGCGGCCGCGTGGGGCCCGGACGAACCGTGCCCCGGCGCGGCCACCGCGAGGACGGGCATGCCGATAGCGGCCGCCAGAAGAAGGGCGAGCGTGCGCATGCGCGCCCCAGTTACATCTCGTAGCTGTGGAATCCGCTCCGGTCAGGCCCCTGCGGTCCGACGAGAACGACACCGCGACGGCGCCGAGGGCGAGACGTATTGGGGAGATCGAGCACGGCATTCGCTGCCGCACGTGTTGCAGCGTGCTGCGATGGTAGGGGCCCCCCCATGGTCGAGACGGAGACCGGGCGATACCATCGGCAGACTACGGCACAGCCCAGTACGGGCTCTGCCTCCGGCTCTGGAGGTTTGCGTTGCGATTTGAGCACAAGGTCGTCGGCTTCGTCGGCGTCGCCATCCTGCTCGGCGCTGCTTCCGCTTGCAGCGGCTCGGGCGGGTCGGCGAGCAGCACGCCCCCGGCGCCCAACCCCACCGCAAGCCCGACGACGTCGATCACGCCCACCCCGAGCCCCAGTCCGACGTCGAGGCCGACGGCGACGCCGATACCGACACAGACGCCGATACCGACACAGACGCCGACGCCGACCCCGACCCCGAGCCCGACTTCGTCGGCTTCGGCGGCGCCGAATGCAGTCACCGTGAAGCCGACGTCGCTGACGTTCGAGAACATCGGTGCGGCATACACCCAAACGCTTACCGCGATGCAAGGTTCGTCGACCGCCGGTCCGTTCACGGCCACGACCGACACGCCGGGAGTTGCTACCGTCGCGCAGGGGAGCGAACCCAATATCTTCATCGTCACTCCCGTGGCTGCCGGGACCGCGTCGATCACGGTCACCGGAACGAACGGGATGAAGGTGATCGTGCCGGTCGGCGTCACGACGACTCCGATCACCATCTCGAAGGTTGGCGGAAGATGAACAGCACTCGAACGCTCGCAATCGCCTGCTACGGCTTCGTCGTGATTGCCGCTTCCCTCGGCGCCGGTTGCGGGGGCGGTGGCGGCCAAACGGCGAGCGGACAGTCACCGATTCTCCCGGGGACACCGACCGCGCCGGCGACGGCGGCGCCGCAAGGGAAGGCCACGGTCACGCTGCGCATCGTCATCCCGCCGGCGAGCTCCGCCTCGGCCGTCACGCGGCGACCGCGCTACGTCTCGCCGTCGACGAACTCGCTCTCGTTCGCGCAAGCCGGAACCGTCACGACCGTCGTTTCGCTCGCGCCGGGCTCACCGAATTGCACGACCGGGGCCGGCGGCGCGCGCACCTGCACGGTGAACGTCAACGCTACGGCCGGTCAGAACCAGACCTTCACCGTCGAGACGTTCGCGAGCACCAACGGTACCGGAACACCGCTGTCGGTCCAAACGATCGTCGCCACGATCCTACCGAACACGTCGAACCCGTTGACCTTCGTGCTCAACGGCGTCGTCGCGTCGCTGACCGCGGCGTTCGCGGTGCCGACGCTTCCGTACGGGCTGGCGGCAAACACGACGCTCACCGTCAACGCGCTCGACGCGTCGGGTAACATCATCGTCGGGCCGGGCGGCTATGCGACGTCGTCCGGCACCGCGCTCACCATCACGCTGCACAACGCAGACAGCAGTGGGGCGACGTCGCTCGCGCACGTGAGCTTGACCCAATCCGGTGCCCCCGACGGTTTCACGTACGCCGGCGGTCCGCTCAACGGCGACACGGTGACCGCGTCGGCGCCCGGCGTCACGGCGGCGACCGCTTCGATCGCGTTCACCTGTAACCCGACACCGGCGAGCAGCGCGCTCTACGTCGACGGGGTCTTTACCAACCCCGGCTACGAGTTGTATCCCCTCTCGCTCGCCGGAGCGTCGCCGGCGCCGTCCAACGTCGTTGATCCGCCGGGTATTCTCGGCTACCCGCTCGCGGTCGATACCGACGGCCGCGCCTACGCGGGATCGGGCGGCATGTCGAGCGGTGGGTTCCCGTTGCCCGGCGCAGCGATCGAAGAGTTCTGTCCGCAAGCGACCGGGGTCGCCGCGGTGCCGTACCGCTCGATCGTCGCGAACGGCGCCATTGCGGTGGACCCTGCGCGTCACCTCTACGTTCTGAATCAGGGCGGCTCCGGCTCGCTGCTCGAATTCGCGCCCGACGCCGGGACACCGGGCTTCGTGCCGAGCACGGCTCCCACGACGGCGCCGATCAGGACGATTGCCGGCAGCAACACGCAGATACCCAACGCGGGCATCAGCGGGTACGCCGCGTCCAACAGCAGCTTCTACTTCAACGCCTACAACGAACTGCTCAGCTTCAGTTCGTCACAGAGCGGAAATGCTGCGCCGTCCGTGATCGCCGACACGGCGCCGGGATTGCTCAATCCCGAATCGGTGGAGGTCGACAAGTCGGGAAATGTCTACGTCTTGTACCAGACGGATTATCTCGTGCCGCAGCCGCCCGCTACGACGTACAATGCGCTCTACATCACGCTGCCCGCGGTCGCCGAGTACACGCCGCAAGGTGCGGTCAGCCGGGTGATCTCCGGAACGAACACCGCGATGGGCGACGCGAACGGGATCGCCGTTGACGGCGCGGGCAACGTGTGGGTCAGCAGCTCCGTCGAGTACACGGGTGAAACCGGCTTTCACCCGCAGATCGAGTCATTCAACTCGACCGCCACCGGCAATGCCGATCCGACCACGCGCTTCGAGCTGATCGGTGAGACGTCGCCGCTCGGCGCGCCCGCGCTGAATTTGCAGCAGATGGCGATCGATCCCACGACCGCGAATATCTATATCTGCGATGCGGCCGGTTACGGTGTCCTCGTCTTCAACAGCGTGGGAAACTACCTCGGGCAGATATCGCCCAGCGTCGGTGGGCTAGGCACTGCGTTCGGGATCGCGTTCAACGCGAACGGGAGCTTCGTGGTCCAGTCGGGTCCGCTCGCCAACGGCGGCACGACGTACGGCAGCTCGCAACTGCGGTTCTACCCGGCCGGAACGGGCACGACGGGTGCGGCGACGCCGGCGCCCACGAAGGTCGTGAACCTCGGCAGCTACGACTACCCGGCCCCGATCGCGGTCGACGGCTCGGGCAACGTCTACGAGCTCGGCGGCGAGAACGGCGCCCTCACCGCGAGCCCCCCGTCCACCCTCGGGGACTCATGGACGTATACGGTCGCGAAGTTCGCCGCCACGGCGTCCGGTAACGCCGCGCCGGTTTCGACGTTCTACGATCCGGCCAACATGGATATCACCGGGCTGACGCTGGGCGGGATCGGCCTCGATCCGGCGGGCGACGCACTCGTCGGCAACAACGCCGGTAACGTCGTCTACAGCTACCGCGCGGGCACGTCCGGTAGCCCGGTTTCACCGAGCGGCTCGTACCAAGACTTCGCGCCTTCGACCTATTTCCTGCGTTCGCTGGCCACCGATCCGGCGGGCAACGTCTACGTCGCGAGCTTCACCGGTGCGACGATCACCGAGTTTGCCGGCGGGACGTCAACTGTGTTGCGCACGATCTACGGGCCGCACACGCGGATCGTCCACCCGGAAGGGATCGCGGTCGACAGCTCGGACAACGTCTACCTCGGCAATCAATACGGCACCACGCTCGCCATCTTCGGGCCGACGCAAAGCGGCGACGTGGCGCCGCAGCGCATCGTCGGTGCCGAGAAATCGGACTCGCTTCCGGTCTACGAGTTCATGGCAATCGGACCGGGCGATCCGCCCGCGGCGGCTGCGCAATCGATTCCGACCCAACGCGCCGCTGCCGCCGTCGCACGGCGGGCTGCAATGCGCCATGACGCCCTCGCAACGATCTCCGCACAAGCTGCCGCACGCTGCGCCGCGATCCGAAAAGTGGCGCCGCCTCAAAACGCCGCCCGCATCTCGCCACCCGTCAGCAGCTGCGAACCCGCCCTCATCAGCGCCGCCCATCCCTGATCTCGCCGTCGGCGGTCCAATTCTCTCGGGGATAGCGCCCGCCGGCGCGGACTTCGCTCGCAAAGATCGCGCGTCAGCGCGAACTTTGAGAGCTGAAGCCTACATCTTGTAGCTGTGGAGTCCGCTGATCCAGATGTTGACGCCGAGGTAGCAGAACACGATCGAGGCGAAGCCGATGACGCTGATCCAGGCGCTGCGCGTGCCGCGCCACTCCGCCCGCGTGTGCATGTGCATGTAGCCGGCGTAGATGATCCACGACACGAGCGCGGCGGTCTCCTTCGGGTCCCACTGCCAGTAGGCGCCCCAGGCCTCCTTGGCCCACATCGCACCGGTGATGATCCCGAGCGAAAGCAGCGGCAGTCCCACCGCGACGACACGGTACGTCAGGACATCGAGCCTCGCCAGCGACGGCAGGCTCAGTATCCAAGCGGCGGTAGCGTCACCGTGCTCGGCGGCTTCGGCCAACGCCGGCGTGTCCGTGCGCATGGAGCCTTCGAGACGCGGCTGCGCCGTGTAGGCGTTGATGTCGAAACCCGCGCTTGGACCACCCGCTGCCGCCACCCGCATCGTGATCCTTCGAGCGCGATAGCGCACGTCGACCGCCGCCTTGAACAGATACACCACCGACAAGCAGAACGCGACCATGAACGACGCGTACGCGGTGATGACGATCGGAACGTGGATCTTGATCCAGTACGACTGCAGCGCCGGGACGGCGGGCATGTAGCCTTCGTTCCAGGTCGTCGCGTAGCCGAGCGCGATCGCAGCGAGCGCGAGCACCGGGCCGCCGATGAAATCCATCTGGTAGCGGTAGGCGAACACCAAGAAGATCGTGACCGCGCAGGCGCTGAACAGCGACAGCGAGCCGTACAGGTTGGTCAGCGGCCAAACGCCGGTCATCCACCACCGCGCGCCCAGCTCGGCGAACTGCGCGACCGCGCCGAGCGCCGCCAGCGGGATGCCGAGCGTGCGCAGCACCGGCCGGCGGGTGAGAAAGTACCCGAACAAGACCAGCGCGCCGGTGACGTACGCGGCGATCCCGATCTCGAGCAGAACCTGGTCGATCAGCTGGCGGGTCGGATCCATGGCACTCCTAGGGTACGCCACCGAGGGCGGGCTGCGTGGTGACTTCGGTCATCCCGGTTGCGGGTTCGCTGCGGCGCAGCGCCTCGACTAGCTCGCCGAAGCGCTCCTCGAAGACGTCGTAGCCGCGCACGGTCGTGGCGGCGATCCCGACGTCGGTGCCGCCGCCGGCGGCCTCGCGGACCTGCACGAACAGCCGCGCCGGCAGGAAGTAGAACGAGATGCACAGCCCGGCGAGCAGCACGAAGGCCCCGGCGCCCACGACGAGGATCCCGGGGTCGTTGCGGTACTGGAAGCCGGAGTATAGGATGTAGCGCGCGGCCTCCAGCCGGTAGCCCGCACCGAGGTCGACCGGCTGGCCCAGCGGGAGCAGGGCGCTCCCGACGGGGCGGTCGCCGTCGAACGCCTGGATCACGACGCCGGGATCGTTGGGGCGCGGGTCGGCGCCGACGCCGCCGGTCGCGCGGTCGATCGTCCCGACGAACTTCTGGTACTGGATCGCGCGCGACGTGCCGTCGATGGTGAAGCCTTCGCCTTCCTTGAGCGGATGGTCGGGGCCGGGGATCGGCCGGCCGTCCTTGCTGAGCCGGAAGTCGATGGCGAAGCCGTAGGTCGCCTGATAGATCAGCGTTCCGTCGGCGTCGTACGGATGGTTGACGCGGATCACCGCGTCGTGCCGCACGCCGTCGCGGCCGGTGACGACCGCGTCGGAGACGTAGTCGATCGGCTGGTACACCGTCCCGGCTTTCGTTCGAACGGGATCGATGCGGTACGCGAAGCGTTTGAGGTCGATCTGCGTGCCGCTCTGCGGGATCGTCGCCGTCTGGCCGCTGAGCACCGCGAACTGTCCGCTGTACCCCTTCGCCCAATAGATCGTCGTGCCGGCCGCGATCAGCACGAACCCGAGGTGCGCGACCAGGACGCCGCGCCGCGCCCAGTTGTTCTTGTCGGCGAACGTCCACTCGGTGCCGCCGAACTCGCGCTTGCGCACCTGCCAGCCGCGCGCGGCGAAGAACGCGCCGATCCGCTCGCGCACGTGCGCGGCGTCTCCCGCGACGTGCACCTCGGCGTGCAGCGGGATCGCGTCGATCTTGACCGGGTTGAGCCGCGGGATGCGCCGCGGGATCACCTTGGTGAAGGTCGCGGCCGCCATCGAGCAGAGGATCAGCCCGATCACGCCGATGTAGGCCGGGCTGTGGTAGATGTTGTCGATGTCGAGCCGCACGATGAGGCGCGCGAGCGGCGGCGAGAACGCACCGGCGTAGTACGACGGGTCTTTGCCCTGGTCGACGATCACGCCGATCAGCGTCAGCAGGCCCCAGATCGCGAGCAGCGAGACGCCGAACGGAACGTGCGCGAACATGCGCACCAGATCGCGCCACGCATCACGCAGCGGCGCGATCGCCTCGACGGCTACGCTGCGGACTCTTCGCGCTTCCACCGCCGCTCCATGAGCACGATGATCCAGATCGAGGTCTCGAACAGCACGTACATCGGTCCGGCCAGCAGCAGCATCGTGATCGGGCTTCCGTCAGGCGCGAGGAACGCGCCGACGACGAGCATGCCGAAGCCGATGTAACGGCGGTACTTGCGCAGTAGCGTGCTCGAGATCAGACCGATCCGCGCCAGCAGCAGCATGACGATCGGCGTCTGGAAGACGATCGCGAACGCGAGCAGCAGCAGCAGGACCAGGTTCATCGTCGACTCGATCCCGTAGGTCGCCGACGCGATCTGCTGCGTGATCACGTCGAGCCCGAAGATCACCCGCGGGATCACCAGGAAGTGCGCGAACGCGATCCCGCCCAGCGCCAGCACGAAGGACGGCGCGACGTAGCTATAGACCGCGCGGCGGGTGCGCGGATGGACCGCCGGCACGACGAACATCCAGATTTGGAACAGGATCACCGGCAGGCCGAGCACGACCGCGCCGTAGAGCGCGAGCTTGAAGATCGCCCACACCGCGTCGGTCGGCGCGAACGCGTGCAGCGTGATGTTGCCGAAGTACAGCTTGGTCAGCCGCGGGATCGCCCAGTCGGCGGCCGGGAGCAGCAGCACCGCCAGTGCGGCGATGGTGACGACGCAAATGAACAGCCGGTTCCGGAGTTCCCTCAGGTGCTCCGTGAACGGCATCTCCTTCTGATCCCACTCGAAATCGCGCTCGCGCTTCTCCTCGGCGAGCGGCGGCCGCTCCGCGAGCACTCCGGCCGGTTACGTCTTCGGGGCGATCGTAGTCGGGCCCGGCGCGCCGGTCAGCGGGTCGGTGACCGGCGTCCCTTGGCCGGTACCGTTCACGGTCGTCGTCGGAACGGAGGTAGCGGCTTCGGTCTCGGCTCGGCGGCGGGCTTCGTCGCGCGCCCGCTCGGCGGCGACGTCGGCCTCAGCCTGGCCGACCAGGAACTCTTTCTTAGCGAGGCCGGCGCTGCGGGCGAGCTTGGGTAACTTGTCGGCTCCGAAGACGAGGATGGCGACACCTACCAGGGCCGCGATTTCGAGTGGTGATCCGAACATGAGGGTCTCCGATGATTAGAGGAGGGCGTCGGCGAGGGCGGCGAGCTCGGTTCGGGCGGGGGCGTTGCCGAGGGGCGCGAGCGACTGCTTCGCTCGTTCGACGTAACCCGCCAGGACCGCTTCGGTTCGCGCCAGGCCGTCCTGCGCTGCGATCCCGGCGACGACCGCCGCGACGGCCGCGGGCGTGTCGTCGTCCTGCGTGAAGAAACGTTCGACGGCCGAGCGGAATTCCCGATCGCCGCCCTCGAGGGCGAGGATCAGCGGCACCGTCATCTTGCGCTCGCGCAGGTCGTTGCCGACCGGCTTGCCGAGCGTCGCCTCGTCGGCGGTCAGGTCGAGCAGGTCGTCGCGCATCTGGAACGCCACCCCGAACGACGTCCCGAAGTCGCGCAGCGCCTTGACCGCGAACGGCGAGCCGCTCGCGGCCAGCGCGCCGCACTCGGCCGACGCGGCGAACAGCGAGGCCGTCTTCTTGGCCGCGATCTCGGTGTACGCGGCGAGCGTCGTGTCGAGGTCGCCGAGCGCTCGCAGCTGGAGCACCTCGCCGTCGGTGATGTCGGCCAGCGTCGAGCTGAGCACGTGCGGGATCGGGTGCGCGTAGCTGGCGGTGACGTTCTTGAAGATCCAGGCGAACAAGTAGTCGCCGGCCAGCACGCTGATGCGGTTGCCGAAGTCGACCGCGGTCGCGTTGACGCCGCGCCGCGTCGCGGCGCCGTCGACGACGTCGTCGTGGATCAGCGTCGCGACGTGGATCAACTCCATGAATGCGGCCAACCGCAAATAATCTTCGGCTTGCGCGCCGGCCGATTCGGCGGCGAGCAGCGTGAAGCGCGGCCGCAGGCGTTTGCCGCCGGCGTCGAGCATGCGGCGAATCGCTTCGGTGATCAGCTCGTTGTCGGTGACGAACGACGACGCGAAGTAGCTCTCGATCATCGCGTACAGATCGCGTTCGCCGCGCGCGCGCTCGAGCATCAGGCGGAACCCACGTGTACGGCGATCGCGCCGAACCCGAGCCGGATCGTGCGCACGTCGTGGAAACCCGCAGTGCGAAAGCGTTCGGCGAGTCCGTCGGCGTCGGGGAAGTTCGTCAGCGAGTTGGGCAGGTAGCGATAGGCGGTCTTCGACCCGCCGACGAGGCCTCCGACCAGCGGCACGAGCCCGTAGAAGTAGAGGCCGAACAGCCGCCGGATCAGCGGGTTGGTGGGCTTGGTGACGTCGAGGTTGACGAATCGCGCGCCGGGGCGCAGCACCCGGCGGGCTTCGACCAGCGTCGCGTGCACGTCGACGACGTTGCGCATCGAGAACCCCATCGTCGCGCCGTCGAAGCTGGCATCGGAGAACGGCAGTCGCGTCACGTCGCCTTCCATGAACGTCGCGCGCCCGCCGGGGTCTTCGCGCCGGGCGCGGGCCTGGGCGCCGTCGAGCATCGGCACCGTGAAGTCGACCCCGGTCACCCGCAGTTCCGGGTCGCTGCGCAACAGGTGAAAGACGAGGTCGCCGGTTCCACAGCACAGGTCCACCACGCTGCCGCCGCGGGGGGCGGCCAGCTCGGCCACGGCGCGCTTGCGCCACGCCTCGTCGACGCCTGCCGTGAGCAGCCGGTTCGCACGGTCGTAACGCGGGGCGATCGTCGCGAACATCTCGCGAACGTAGAGTGCCTTATCCATGGTCGGAGCCGACCCGGGTCGTTCGGCGGCCGTCCCAGGTTCCACTTCGGGCCGCGTCGGCCGGGCGCTCGCCACCTAGGCCGCCGCCAGCCCGAACAGCGCGCGGGCGTTGGCGTCGGTCCGGGCGACGACCGTCGCGACGTCGACGCCGAGCAGGTCGGCGACCGCGCGAGCGGTGTCGGCGACGTAGGCGACCTCGTTGCGCTGCCCGCGGTGCGGGACCGGCGAGAGGTACGGGCAGTCGGTCTCGAGCACCAGCGCGTCGAGCCCGACCTCGCGCACCGCGTCGCGCAGCGGCTGCGCGGTCTTGAACGTCAGCACGCCGCCGATCCCGAGCAGCAGACCGAACTCGCCGACGAACGTGCGCGCCTCGGCGGCGGACTCGGTGAAGCAGTGCACGACGCCGCGCTGCGCGCGAGGATCGTAGCCGGCGCGCAGCGCGGCGACGAAGTCTTCGTGCGCTTCGCGCTGGTGGAAGACCAGCGGCAGCTTGCGCGAGCGCGCGTAGTCGAGCTGCGCCGCGAACACGCTGCGCTGCGCGTCGCGCGGGCTGTGGTCGTAGTGGTAATCGAGCCCGGTCTCGCCGACCGCGACGACGCGCGCGCCGAACTGCGCCCGCAGCGCATCGAAGACCGCCGGCAGGTCGGCCGGCGCGTCCTTGGCCTCGTGCGGATGAATCCCGACCGTCGCCGACAAATCGTACCTCTCAGCCACCTCGCAGGCTCGACCACTATCCTCGACGTCGCAGCCGACCGTGACGATCGCGCCGACACCACGCTCGCGCGCCCTCGCGACCATCGCGTCGCGATCCTCGTCGAACGAGCGGTCGTGCACGTGGGCGTGCGTGTCGATCATGGCTCACCCTTAACGTTCCCGTGCAGTTGTTCCCGGAGCACGACCGCCGCGGTCGGCGCTTCCTTGCCTTGGCCCTCGCCCTCTCGCTGGTGCTCCACTTCGCGGGTGGGTCGCTGTGGGGTCTGCTGGCGCGCGCCACGCACCGGGTGATGCACGAGCCCGAGGAGGTCGCCTCGACGACCGGCCGGATCACGATCGAGAAGCTCCCACCGCCGCCCTCACCGACGCCGACGCCGCGGCCAACCCCGGTCCCCACCCCGACCCCGCAGGTTGCTCAGAGCACGCCCCGCCAGAGCCGGCCGAAACTCCAGATCCCGCGCCGCCGGGAAGCGCCGCGGGTCGCGCAGCCGACCTTCGCACCGGCGCCCGAGCCGACCGCGGCGCCGCGGGTCGCGCGGATCCACGTCCCGCGCGCGACGCGGGTCGCGGTCGTGCGCGTCCCGCACGGCGTGCACGGTAATACGTCCACCAGCGGCGCGCTCGACATGGGCGCGCTCGACGCGTCGTTCCGCAAGACGATCGCGCAAGCGCAGCACGACGTCGAGACGACGCCAGTCCCGAGCGCGGCGTCGGGCGTGAGCACGATGAAGCGCTACGACAAGTACTTGACCGGCAACATCGACGACGTCACCGGTGCGAACGGCTGGTGCGACCCAATCGACGACGGCTCGTACCACGGCGGCTACGTGTGGTACTTCCTGCACTGCACCGTGCACTACGGTGACGGCTACGTCGAGACGGTCGACTTCCCGTGGCAGTTCAAGTTCACGCGCCAGACCGATCCGTTCGCGCGTCGCGACGGCCGGCGCCACGAGTTCCCCGGCCAGCCGCCGCCCGACGGCTTCGTGCTCCCGCACCCGTTCGCGATGTCGCGCGCCGTCTGCACCTACTTCCGCGCCGAGTGCAAGGAAGTGATCGACCGCGAGCGCGCCAACGGCGAATTGCCGAGCGGCTCCGAATAGTCGCGCGTGCAGCTGTTCCCCGAGCGCGACGAACGCCGCGGACGCGTGCTGCCGATCGCAATCGGGTTCTCGCTGCTGCTGCACCTACTGGCCGGCGGCGCGTGGGCGTTGTACGGCCACCGCGTAGCGACCGTCGTCGCCAAGTTGCTGCCACGCCCGACGCCGACCCCCGAGATCGTCGCGCTCTCCGAGGCGATCACGATCGAGAAGCGCACCGTCCCCCGCGAGTCGCACCGCAGCATCGCGCGCCCACCGCAACGCCGCACCGTGCCGCAACGCCGAACGCCGCCGCGACCGCGCGTCGTCGCGCAAGTCCCGCAGCCGGTAACGCGGCCGTTGCCGACGCTCGTGCCGGTGCCGACGTACAAGCCGGTCCACGCGACGATCCACCATCCGCGGCCGGCACCTAGGCCGGCGCCTCGCCGCGTCGCCTACGTCCGCCCGCCGCACGAGCAGCCCCGACCTCCGACGCGCACCGATCTGTCGCCGAAGCAGATGGCATCGCTCGACCAGCAGTTCCGGCGCACCATCGCAGCCGCAAACCGATCACTGACGGAAGTCCCGCGCCAGCGACACGCTCCGGCGATCGCGCCCAACGCACAGCGCTACGCCGCGATCATGGCCGGCACGCCGGAGCAGTTCCTCACCGCGCAAGGCGATTGCGTCTCGCTGCAAGACGACGGGCGTAGCCCGGTCATCGCGCGCGTGCTTCGCTGCCTCATCCGCTACTCTGACGGCTACTACGAGGAAGTCACGTTCCCGTGGACGTTCCGCTTCCTACGCCGCACCGACCCGTTCGCATACTCGGACCAGATGGAACACCCATTCCCGATGCAGCCGCCTCCGCCGGGCTTCGCCCTACCCCAGCCGTTCGCACTGTCACGCGCCGTTTGCTCGTTCTACCGAGCCCAGTGCGAAGCCCTAATCCAACGCGAATCCGCTGCCGGCAACCAACCCGCGCCGCCGTGAGGCCGCGTGATAACACCAAGTCCCTAAGACGCGAGACAGTGAGACGCCGAAGCGTCGGGAACTTGCGGCCGCAGGCGCATCGCGAATCCAGGCCGGCTTTGGATTCTGGCAGGGCCGTTCTGTCGCGCACATTTTTGTCTAAGGACTAGCGCGCACGTCTCCAGTTATTTGATCACCATTTGGAGCATGCTTCGCAATATTCAAGACCCCCGCGCGACGCCCAGCCGGGAGGGAGAGGCGTCTCAGTAGCACCGCCCTCCACAGGGCATTTCGGCTGTTTCTTGTGCGTCGTTGCCTCGCAAGGTGTTGGCCATCGGACACAATCGCAAGAGTAACTCCGCATCGGCGGGGCGCCTGGCGCGCTCCGTTGTTTGATAAGAGCCATAGCCGATCGCTTCTCCTATAGTCAGCCAACCAAACCCTCGCGTCCGCGGGCTCCCGGGGCCTCGGACCCACATATATCACTGATGTAGCGACGGCCTACTCATAGACAAACGGTACACCTTGCACCTTTTCACCTTCCACAATCACCGTACACCAGGACTTCGCGCGAGTTACTGCGTTGTACAGCAGCCTACGTCTCTGCTCTGGATCTTTTTTCACTGCGTAGGGCCATATCACAATCACGCCGTCGAATTCGCGGTTCTTGGCTTGATGGGTGGTCATTGCGTACAACCCACGCCGAGTTGTACGTGCGTAGCGCATGGCGTTTCTCACGACGCGTTTTATTGCAGCCTCGATTTCCGCGGCTGCAAAGCTTTGGCGACCAAGGGTGGCGCGCTGTCGGCGGATCCATGCCGTTACATCTCGTGCAACCCACTTGTCGCGATGCTCTTGAAGCAAGTCCATCAGATTCTCGTAGGTGTTTGTCTCTTCGAGATGCAACGCAGCCCGTATTTCACGAACAACGTCATCCTGGGCATCTTCCCATTTCAGCGGATACGGTCCGAGCTTCGCCTTACCGCACGGTACGCTTGCGACACGTGTAACCGTATCAACGACGAACTTTGCTCTAGAAGGCGTGATTACCGCGATACTCTGCCCCGGATTTCGACAGATCTGACCAGCAATCGTTGCCGCAGCAAAGTTAACAAACCTCCCGGCGAGGACTCGAAAGTGCGCGCCCGACATTATCGGTGACCCCGTACGTAAAGCAGCTGCAGCAGCAAGAACCCCTGCATTACTTGTCCGTCTTGAGCCGCTTAGGACCTCGGGACAGGACGCGTCATGAAGCCACTCAACGGCTTGGCTCGGCCAGAGCTTGGGCTCGAGGCACTGGAATTCGTCAGCTGCGGCGAGCGTGGTCGCGAGGACGGTAAGACCCTGAACCATCCGTAGGCGCTCCGGGGCGAGGTCTTGCGCCTCGTCAACGACAATCACAGGATAACGCGCGACGACCCACGAGCGAACGTTATCGCGTTCGAGCAACTGCGCGGCGACATCACATTGAGTGTCGTAGTCGTCGGACACGATCGGTGGGATACCAAGTGCCGTAACGAGTGCCGACCATCGTCGGACAATCCGGTATGCGAAGCTATCTATTGTCAAGCAATCAAACGCAAAGCGAACGGTAGATTGCATCTGACGCAATCGTTCATCAAGGCGATGTCGCGACCCATGCATGAACGTGAGAGCGAGAACATATTCGCCGTCCGCCAATGGGTGCTCCTGAAGAACCTCACCTAGGCGCTCCATCAGCCGATGCGTCTTTCCGACTCCGGCTCCGCCTTCCACAGACCAGAGACTCACGGGTTGAAGACCTTCACGGTCGGCCTAGCCGCGTCGTCTCCAAACATCTCGGTCGGTCGGCCAAGGGCGCAGTGGGCGATAGCATTGAGAACATGCCGAGCGCGGTCCACACAGGCGGGAATGTCGGCAATGACGCCACCAATGGTCTCGTAGCTAAGGTAGTCTTCCTTCAGGCCATTTTGTTCCCGTTTCTTACTCTTTAGGAGTTGAGAGACTTCGTCAATATTTCGAGCGGACGCCTGGAGTACAGTATTAAAAGCCGGAAGCGCATTGGCATCGGCTGACAGAATCCAAGCCACGACATCTTCGATTTCCCATCCATCAGCCCATCGCAAGATGGTCGGTGGCGGTGAGTCTGCTGCCGTCAGACGCTTTGCATATTCGCTTCCTGCTTCGTCGCCGTCAACCAACGGCACGACGCGCGGGTGAGCCGACCTTAGTGCGTTCCAGGTCGATACGACTGCGCTGCTTTCAGTTGGAACGACACCGACGTACGAACCAAAGATCGACTCCTCTGTCGAGTTCCAGCCCTGCTGCGCGTCCACCGCACGAACGAGCACCTCTAGCCACTCCTTTTCGATGCGCCCCTCTGGCAAGAGCGCAACTTCATGCATGAGCGCGTCGATTGTGGCGAGGCGGTTGATTTGAAACAATCTACGAACAGGATTCGAGGTCGTGGTAGGTAGCGGGCCTAATTGCAGCGGCGCGACCGATAGGGCTCCTTGGTCGTTGCGCAAAAATATTACAGTCGTTGGATCTGCAAGGGTCGCGACCATGGGTGAGTGCGTCGTCACGAATGTCTGCGCGGTCAGAGCCTGCAGCCGATGCATGAGTCGACGTTGGAGCGGAGATGGTATGTGAAGTTCGGGCTCCTCAATCGCCATCCAAAAGTTCTTCTTGTCCGCCGTCCTCTGTCGGCCGAAGTGGAGCAGGAGCAGGACGCGTTGGAGCGAGACCAGGCCGCTTCCATGGCGGCGAGCGGGCAGCGGCAGCGTTGTCTCGGTGGATTGGTAGTGAGGAACGACGACATCGAGCAGGCCCTGACTGTCAGTCCCTGTGACGCGGAGCCGGAGCTGCGGCTTGGACGGGAAGAACCCCTCCAATTCGTGGTCGATGTTGCTGACAATGGCTGCGATGGCCTTGTCTTGTTCAAGCGGTTTGCTCGGTGCGCGAAGCCGGTCCCGTTCGTCGATGACGGTCTCGGACGGCTTAGCCTTCTCACTCTCGACGACGCGGCGAAAGAGCTCGGAGCCGAACGAGATCACCGCATCCCACGTTCGGCTTGCGGGAACGAGGAAGAACCCTAAATCCGCGATAAGCTGGCGTGAGATCCCAGCGGGGCTGTCCTCTTCGAATGGATCTGTCTTCGCGTCGTCATCGTGGAAATAGCGGATGGTCTCGACCTCAAGTGAGTCGCGATCGAATCGCGCCGAAAAGCCGACTTGCATCGCCAGCCGCTGATGGTCTGCGGTCTTTTCGGGATGCACCTCGCCAGTTTGTTCGTCAAACCACTTTTCGACGGCGCGGCCATCCTTGAACCAGTCGCGGTGCGCCTGGGGCTCATTCGGCTCGAAGCCAATCACGGTGGCGATAATCCGGATTCGGGCCGCCGCGTCCGGCGTGCTGCCGTAGAAGTCGTGCTCTGTGAGCTCACGGACCAAGCGGTCTCTGCCAAATAGCAGCACGAGCGCCTCGACGACCGTCGTCTTCCCTGCATTGCTCGGATCGACGAGTACGACGTGCCTGCCAAGGCGAATGCGGCCGCTCCTAATGCCGCGAAAGTTCTCAATACGCAGATCGCAGATCCTCAACCCCAAGGTCCTCCTATTGCGCCGCGACACGCGTAGGCAGGCCTAGTTTCTCGGCGCTTCCTGACCGGGTTCGCCGTCGAAATGCCGGATCGCTGCGAGCGAATGTCTTGCCCTGAGACCGCGGAACGGCATCCCCAGCTGACTGCGACCGTTGCGGTCGCGATTCAGGACAAGGGCCGCGCTCGCGGCGCAATTGTCCTCGAAGCGACGCGGACAGAGAAAGTCGAGGCCGTCGAGCTGTGACCCAAGAGCATAGGTGCGAGCAGTCCGGCCCTGGTCCCTGATGAGTTCGTTATGCCAACGTTTGCTCGACGCGAGGAAAAAGCGGCGCCCCGGGATCGGTTGGCGTGCCTGCGGCTAGGCGACCCCACACGAGCTCATCGTCCCACGGCAACTCGGGTGTGCCCGGTAGGCCGAGTTGGTGCCACATTTCGGTTGCCTTTGACGGCATGAACGGGAACAGCAGCAGGCTTAGCCAGCGGAGTCCTTCGCAGAGCTCGTAGAGGAGCGCGTCGAGCTCGACGCCGCGCTCGTGCTTGAAGAGATCCCACGGTTTGCGTTCGTCGATCGCGCGGTTGAGCGTCGTGACGAGGTTCCAGATCTCGTCGAGCGCTTCGCGGAAGCGCAGCGCCATAACGTGCTCCGTCACCAGCGCGGGCAGGTCGGCGACGCGCTCGGCGACGGCGCCCGATACCGGCTCGGGGACGAGGCCGTTGCGGTAGCGCTGCAGCATCGCGAGCGACCGGCGCAGCAGGTTGCCGAGGTCGTTGCCGAGGTCGCTGTTGTGGCGCTGGCGGAGCTTCTCGATCGAGATCGAGAAGTCGCTGCCGAACGGTGCTTCGCGCAACAGGAAATAGCGCAGCGAGTCGGCACCGAACTCGTCGCGCATCGCGAACGGGTCCATCGCGTTGCCGAGGGACTTGCCGATCTTCGTGCCCGTGTCGCTGGTGATCCAGCCGTGCGCGAAGACGCGCTGCGGAATGGGCAGCCCGGCCGACATCAGCATCGCCGGCCAGATGATCGTGTGGAAGCGCGCGATCTCCTTGCCGATCAGGTGCATGCCCGGCCAGAAGCGCGCGTACAATCCGTCGGCGTCGTCGGGCCAACCGAGCGCGCTGATGTAGTTGATCAGCGCGTCGTACCACACGTACAGCACGCCGCCGCCCGGCAGCGGGATCCCCCAGTCGAACGACGAGCGCGAGATCGAAAAGTCCTCGAGGCCTTCCTCCAGGATCGCCATCATCTCGTTGTAGCGAGACTGCGGCCGCAAGAACTCGGGGTTGGTGCGGAACAGGTCGAGCAGCGGCTGCTGGTACTTGGACAGGCGGAAGAACCAGTTCTTCTCCGACAGCCACTGCACGGCGCGCCGGCACTCGGGGTTCGGACAGCGGCCGTCGATCAGCTTGGCTTCCGGCCAGAACGTCTCGTCGTTGGTGCAGTACCAACCTTCGTACACGCCTTCGTAGACGTCGCCGTTGTCGCGCATGCGCTCGAACAGCGCCAGGCAGGCGCGCACGTGGCGCGGTTCGGTGGTGCGGATGAAGTCGTCGAAGCGCGCGTCGAACTCGGGCGCGAGCGCTTGCCATTTGGGGGCCAGCGAGTCGACGTACTGCTGCGGCGTCAGCCCGGCGCCGGCCGCGGCGTTGGCGACCTTCTGGCCGTGCTCGTCGGTCCCGGTCAGGGCGCGCGCCTCGCCGTGCGCGCGCGCGGTGCGCGCCAGCGCGTCGGCCGCGATCGTCGTGTAGGCGTGACCGATGTGCGGCGTGCCGCTGATATAGAAGATCGGCGTGGTCAGGTAGAACGGGCGCGGCTCGGGCACGCGCACCGCTTCGTCAGCCCGGTTCGGCCCGGCCTGTGCGGCGCTCGCCGACGCGCGCGTAGAGGTGGCGGCGCACGCCGTGGCCGGCGTCGGCGAGCCGCTTCGCGATCGCCGAGGTGGTGAGCCCTTCGGCGACCAGCGCGTCGATGGCGGCGTCGAGGTCGGCGGCGCTCGGGGCTTCGACCGGCCGCTCGGTGGGTGCGCCTTCGACCACCAGCGCGATCTCGCCGCGGACCGGATCGTCGAGCACGGCCGCGACCTCGGCCGCGGTCCCAAGCGCCTGCTGCTCGTGGAGTTTGCTCAGCTCGCGGACCAGGAACACGCGCCGCGCGGGCGCGACCGCCGCCAGGTCGGCCAGCGCGGCGCGCACGCGATGCGGCGCCTCGTACCACACCGTCGTCTCACCCAGCGCGGCGCGGAACGCCTCGCGCCGCGCCGCCGAGCCGCGCGGGGCGAAGCCGGCGAACGCGAAACGCCGCAGGTCGAAGCCCGACAGCACCGCCGCGCAGACGAACGCGGTCGCGCCGGGCAGCACCTCGACCGCCACCCCCGCGGCGCGCGCCGCCGCCACCAGCTCGGCGCCGGGGTCGCTGATCCCCGGCGTCCCGGCGTCGGTGACGACCGCGACCGTCTCGGCGCGCGCGCGCTCGAGGATCGCCGGCGTCGTGGCGCGCGCGTTGTGCTCGTGGTAGGTCCAGATCTCCTTGCCGGTGACGTCGAGCGCGCTGAGCAGCCGGCGCGTGACGCGCGAGTCCTCGGCCACGATCAGCGACGCTTCGCGCAGCACGTCGACCGACCGCAGCGTGACGTCGCGAAGGTTGCCCAGCGGCGTCGGTACGAACACGAGGCCCATGGCCTCCGCTTCGCCGTCACCGGGCGGCGTCCGCCGGATCGAGCTTCGCGGTCACATCATCGACTCGGGGATCTTCAACCGCGTGCTGGGGATCCTGACCGACGACGAGCGGACGGCCTATGTCATCGAAGAGTTCGACTCCGGCCAGACCAAGACCGAGCCGTCGTACGCGCGGCTGCGCATCGAGGCCGACGATCCGGTCCACCTCGACGAGATGGTCGAGAAGCTGCAGCGCGACACGGGCGCCGTCGTCATGGAAGAGGACGACGTCGCGACCGAACCCGCGCCGGCCGACGGTATCCTGCCCGACGACTTCTACGCCACCACCAACTACGCGACCGAGGTGCGGCTCGACGACGCCTGGATCGAGGTCGAGCGGCCCGAGATGGACTGCGCGATCGTGATCGACGACGGCGGCGCGATGACCGTCGCGCCGTCGGACATCAAGGCCGGCGACTGCGTCGTCGTCGGCCACCGCGGGGTGAAGGTCAGCATCCCGCAGCGCTCGCGCCGCCGCGCGGTGTTCGAGTTCATGGCCAGCGCCGTGTCGAGCGAGAAGCCGCGCCACGCGCTGCTCGGTGAGCTGGCGCGCGAGCTGTTGGCAGTGCGCGCGTCGGGCAGGCGCGTGCTGCTGGTCGGCGGTCCGGCGATCATCCACACCGGCGCGGGGCCGTATCTGGCCGAGCTGATCCGCAACGGCTACATCACCGCGCTGTACGCCGGCAACGCGCTGGCCGTGCACGACATCGAAGCTCAGTTCTACGGCACGTCGCTGGGCGTCAACCTCGAGGACGCGTTTCCGGCCGAGGAAGGCCACGTTCACCACTTGCGTTCGGTCAACCGCATTCGCGCGGCCGGCGGGATCCGTGCGGCCATTGTGCGCGGGATGCTGCGCGCCGGCGTGATGTACGAGGCGTACAGCGCTGACATTCCGGTCGTGCTGTGCGGCTCGATCCGCGACGACGGGCCGCTCCCCGACGTGATCACCGACATCGTCGAGTGCCAGCGCGCGATGCGCCGCTACGTCCCCGAGATCGGGATGGCGCTGATGGTCTGCACGCTGCTGCACTCCGTCGCGGTCGGCAACCTGCTGCCGGCGACCGTCAAGACGGTCTGCGTCGACATCAACCCGGCTTCGGTCACCAAGCTGACCGATCGCGGCTCGCACCAGACGCTCGGGATCGTGATGGACGCCTCGTCGTTCCTGCGCGAGCTCACGCTGGCGATCACGGGCGCTCAAACTCCTGCCGTGTAACAGATTGTTGGTCTACCCTGGTTTAGGATAAGACACGATTCGCCAATCGTGCTTCCCCGAACAAACGATGTAGAGACGACGAAGGCTCCACGATATTCGGGTCGCCGGACAGGTGTACGTGTCCATCGTGGGTTGCCCGTCGACCGAACGAACGGCGCGAACGTGCCCATCCGCAAAACCAAGATACGCTGTCGTGGCGTCGAGCGCGAACGCCGTTACGGGTGACGACGAGGGAGCGATCAGCCTCGCCTCGACGTCACGTTCCCGCGGACGCAGCGACCACACGCCGCCGGGCCGCGAAGCATAGAGGACTCCGAGAATTGGGCCCCCGAGAAAAGTGGCCTCACGCGAGACGAGCAAAGGGCGCTGCGGCGCATGTGTGAGACGGTATCGGTAGATTTTGTCACCAACGGCTCCGTAGAGCCAACCGGCGTCGAATCGAATGCTTTGCGAGATCTCGCCGCCAGCTCCGAGCGTTCCATTCCTATACGCCGCTGCATTCGTCGCATAATCCGGTTGAAGATCGTAGTAAGACGAGCGGCCGGTCAGTACGTCAAGAACCTGAACTTGAAAACTGAGAGACCGCTCCTCTTCTTCAGCGGATGGATCGCCGGCGAATAGGGCCTGTCTCTTGGTAAAGTCGACAGCGCGGTCATAGGTGCTGATCACGTCGCCGAGCCCGCCGGCGGCGCCGAATCGCACAATATGCTGGAGTGTGGTAAGCGGCATGCCGCCACTTTGATGCACGGCCCATATGCCGTAAGGGAATCGGACGAGCGGCGCGTCGCCGATTCCCAACAGTCTCGTAGACCAAAGGAGGATGCCGCTCGCGCGGAGTTCCCCGTACTCGACATATCCGTCGCCGCTGCTACGGGCGAAGGCGATATCTCCGCCAGTCGGCCAGATTCGAAGGGTAGCGTAAATGCTCGTTCCCGGCGTTGAGGATCGGCCGGCGCCAAAGCGATAACGCCACTTCGTAACGCCCGCCTGACTCACCGCCTCGATTTCGGCACTTGAAACAACGTAGACAAACTCGGTCGCGACAGCGATCGGTTGAGACCCGGGGCTCGCGCACCAATTCGTGCGACCCGTCGCCTCCGCATGGCTGCAGATCCGCCCATCTGAAGCGAAGACCACGCTCTCCTTTCCAAACGCAAGGACATCGTCATTGGCTTGGGGCGGATCCAGAGTTGTCGCCCACGACGGCGGTGTCGGTGCTATGGCGCGGGGCGCCACGGCAAGGCGGATTTCCGGGAGCGTGTATGAGGTCTGTCCGCGGGCGCTGAGGGCGCCGGATGTCATCGCCAGGGCGCAACCGAACGCAATCGCGGCCTGTAGCCGACCCATGAGCGCGAGTTTTGTTGAGGACGCAGGACTGCCTGCGTGGCCCACCTAAGAGGGTAGACGGGTCTCCGGACCCGATACGGGCAGTCTTATCGACTGTCGAGCTTGGAGCATTGGGGTGGTCATGCGCTTCACGCAAGTGTGGGTCGTTATTTTGGTTGTGTGCTTGGCGGGCTGTGCACGGGGCGTCTCGACGACCTCATACGTGCCCCAAGGTCAGCAAGCGCTGCAGCACGTCGCGCCGAGCAAGGCAAGATCGGCCGGCGGTACCTACAAGGCGGCTGACTTCACGAATAGTTTTGAATCAGCTCGCGGGAAGAACCTCACGGACGCTCAGATCGACTCGTATATCGACTCGTCGGTGACGGGATCGGACCGCGCACTCGCTCACAGGCTCATGAGACTGATGCCGTCAGCCTGGCGCGGGGACTTCGTATATATCACTGATTCGGGTCGGATATGGAGCAACAATCCGTCGCTCCCGCATCACGTGACGCCAGACTATTCCCGAAATCCGTTCGGGACCGTTACGGAAGCGCGCACCGCCCAAACCCATATCGACGCGACTCGCCACGCATTGACCCAGCCGACGACATGTGGCCCGGGCCCCTCGAATACGGGGCCCTACATCAGATACGTCTCGAGATGCTCTTTCGTCGGGGCAATCGGTTTCGTGAATCTGACGTGTGGGACCACCGGCGGTCTGATCATGGGCGTAGATGGCGGCGACAAAGGCTTCCTCTATTTCGAGGTTGCTCACGGAACGGGCAGCCTGCTCGAGGCGGGGCTTCAGTGGAATAGTGATTCCCCGGATCCCAACACGGGTGCTGGGGGCCTTCAGCCGTATATGAGGCGCACGCCTGGTTCGAACCCCGCGTTTACGAACGGGACGTACAAGTATTCGTGTGGCCAGACGATCGTTATGGCGGACGGACCAGTCTACAATGAGAACCTCATGTATACGTTCATCGCAAACGTCTCCAACTACGATCCGCAGAGCTATTGGTTCGGATCGAAGAACATCCAGTTTCCCAATCCGACGTGGGAATTCTATACTCCGAATTCCGATATGAAGGGATCGGGTACCGACGATGCTGGTGCATTGAGTCCGTGTATGACGTGCTCGATCGCGCGCGTCACGTCGATAGGTCAAACAGAAGAAATCAATGATGGCTCCTACTTCGGAGTAACGGATAGCGGCACCAGCGCGATCGAATGGCAACAGGTCGGCTTCGGCAATTGGCTCAACGGCTGCGAGCAGGGCGCGTCGTTTTGTTACTTGGCCTATTCTACAAACTACCAAGTGTACTTTGATTCCTCCGCCGGCATTCAGACCTACAGCGGGAACGGCGGAAACAACTCGAGTAACGTCTCGATAAGTGACGGGCCGAATGCGACTGGCTACGGGCCATGGGAAACCCAAGACTCGATCGCCCTTCCACTCGACGCGTTCTCGAATTCCGCGCGGAAAGCCGCGTCCGCCTTTCCGGCGGCGAGGCCGCCCACGTGCACTCGTGATTCGAAGGGATACTGTGTTGCTCTCGTGGTCGGCAGCTTCACCTGGGATCAGGCTGCCGGATGTTATGCAGGCGGCTATGGCGCGACCACGACCGCGTGGGTCGGCACCCAATGGACTTACATTTTGACCGCGAACGGCACCGGCACACTCGTACCCTACTCCGAGTCGCGGGGCGTGGACGACGATTGCACCGCGTTCGATATTTGGGGTCCGGGCGAACCGAAGGTCGTCTATAACGACCCGAACCTACCATGATCACGGCGGTAACGGGCACGCCCTTCGCAACGAGCGATTGAGCGCGAGGCCGTACCGAGGACGACAGCTGGGCGAGCGCGTTCGATCGTGAAGGTCACGGATGTCAATGTCTGGTTGCTCATCTTGGAGTGCATGCTGCTTTGCGGGTGCGTTCCCCGGCCGGCGGCGGAGGTTGGCGAGCGCGCCGTCGGAGGCACTTGGTCGGCATATCAGGGCGGAGCCGGGCACAATGCCGTGATTCCGCGAAGCTCGATGTCCACGTATTGGACGACGGAACTCGGCGGCCGAAGCAACGGTGGTCTAGCATTGGTCGGCGACACGATCTTCGCAACCACGTTTGCGCCAAGCGTCGTATCGGTTGACCTTGAGAGCGGCACCGTCAAATGGCGATACGGCGCCGATAATGTCGTCATGTCGACACCGATCGTGTCCGCTGATACGGTCTTCGTGGGTACGGGAACGGATCGTCACGCTTCGCGAAGCCTCTGGGGCCGGCCGGAAGGCGACTTCGTAATTGCGTTGGACCGGGTCACCGGGCGTGAGCGATGGCGCTTTCGAACGACGGGCGAGGATATGCCCTCGCCGGTGCTAGCCGGCGACACTTTGGTCTTCGCCAACGGCGACGGTCACGCATACGGTTTGCGCGCGAGCTCCGGCAAACTTCTTTGGAAGACCGCGCTCGCCGGTATTTCTACGATGGCTTCGGCCAATCGTAGCGGCAGCAATGCGATCGTGTCCACCTGCACGACGCGCTTGAGCCCTGGGCACACGTACGCGATTCGAATCAGCGACGGAAACGTTCGCTGGCAGGCTCCCTACGGCAACTGCGACTCCTCACCGGCGGTCGTCGACGGCCGCGTATTCGTCAGTGGCGTCGATCTCATTCCGAGCGCGTCCGGAATCGGTTACCAAGCTGTGATCAGCGCGCTCGACGCGGCGACGGGAAAAGTCGATTGGATCTATCGGACGCACGACCTGGGGCTTTCATCGACCGTTGTTTCGAGCGAACGTGCCGTCGCTGGAACGTACTCGATGGGCGTGTACTATCAGTCGCTTCCGACCCACGATCGTCTCGTCGCTCTCGATGCTCGCACCGGCCGTATGCGTTGGGCAATGCGGACTCTCGGGCCGGCGAAGATGAGTCCCCTGATCGACAAAGGAAGGCTGTACATCGGAGATACGGTTGGTTGCCTGTACATAATGGATGCACGGACGGGCGCAATGTTAGGTTACCGCTCTTTCAAGGCTCCGTTCTCGACGTCGCCGCCGATCATTGTGGGTAGGACACTGCTCATTACCGCAGGGTCGATGATACACGCGATACCGTTGGTCGGCGGAGTGCCGCACCAACGCCGTCCGGGAGGCTGAATACGGCGCCTGTCGACCCGCCTCGGCGTCATGCCGCAAACAAGCAGGCTCCAGACCTGGCTGACGGTTAACACTACGCGCAGGCGACCTGATTTGCTGGCAGATTCGGCTCAAGGCTGTCGCAGGCTCAGTTCTAACGGCCGCACGGGTCAGCGCTGACGGTCGAACGATTCGCCGCGCAGCGACCCAGAAGGGTAGGACCGGAATCAAGATCGTCAAGCCGAGCACCTCGACCGCGCTGGCGACTCGGAGCAGCACCGCCCTCGACATCCCCGACCGGCCGTCGCCGAGCGCGCGTGGTCTGCTCGCGACCCCCGAAGGCGCGGTCGCGTGCGAGCTCGAGCCGACCGGGATCGACGCCGCCGGCGCGCACTACGAGCTGCGGATCACCAACGGAACGCCGGGCGTGCTGGGCGCGCGCTGCAGCGCGGTGCGCGTCGACGAAGCGCATCCGGTCGCCGCGATCGCGGTCGAAGTCGAGCCGCACGCGGCGCTGCGCACCGGCTTCTCGCTCGACCCGTCGCTGGCGTACGAGCGCGTCACCGCCGAAGTGCACGGCGAGGGAATCCACCTCGTCGTCGACGCGCCGCCGCCCAAGGGCGGCCGCCCGCGGCGCCGCTGGGTCCCGCCGGTCATCGCGCTCGGTGCGGCCGGACTGCTGACCGGCGCGGTGCTGATCGTGTTCGGCGCGGAGCGTCCGCGCGTCGTCGACGCCGCGCTGCTGGCGAACCCCGACGGCCAGCTGATCGCGCGCTGGGCGACGACCGGCAGCGGGTCGCGCAACTACGAGTTGCGCGACGCGGCCGGCGCGGTGATCACCGCCGGCCCGCTGCCGGCGCCGAGCGGAACGCTCGACCTCGGCCACGGGAACGCCGCCAGCCTGCACGTCGCGGTCGCCAATGCGTTCGGCCACGACACGCGCGACGCGGCCTACGCCCGCGCCACGCCGCCGCCGCCGATCACGATCGTCACCACCCCGCCGCCGGCGATCGGTAGCATCACCGTCGACCCGCCGCGCCCGAACCAGCCGCTGACCGTCCACTACGCGGCCCACGCCAAGGACCTGCACCTCGCGATCGTCGACCGCACCGGCCGCACCTACTTCGAGACGACGACCCAGTCGGGGAACGGGATCGTGAAGATTCCCGCCCCGCCACCCGGGCCCGACGCGCCCTACCAGCTGATCGCGACCGCCGAAGGCGGCCCGGCAGGCGAGCAGACGCGGATCTCGATCGCCGAGGCGGTCACCCCGTCGCCGGTCCCGACCGCGTCGCTACCCGCTGGGACCGTCAACGCGCAGACCAACCCAGCCGCTCAAGGCGGCGCACCGCCCCCGCCAGGGAACCAGAGCGGGCCGTCGATCATGGACATCGGGTCGGAGACGTTCACCGTCTCGCCCAACCCGGTCCGCGCCGGCGGCGCGTTCACCGTCGAAATCCCGTTCGCCAACGCCGCCCGGGTCGATCTGGTGCGCGACCGCGACGGGCTCGAGCTGGCCTGGGTCGACCTCCGCGCCGGGGACCGGCGGGTGATGATGACCGCCCCGGCCGGCGGCGGGCCGTTCACCCTGCGGGTCACGATCCAGCGCGGGGTCGGGACCGAGACGCTGGTCCACCCGCTGCACGTGATCAGCGCGCGGTAACTCAGCCCCCGCCGCGCGCCGCGTTCGGCCGCAGCTCGAGCGCGCTTCCGGGCCCGATGCCGTTCGCGGCGGCGAAGCCCGCGGCGAACTCCGCGACCGCGTCGGCCCGGCGGTCGCCGACCTGCCAGCGGCCGGGCCGCACGTTCGCCTCCACCCGCAGCACGCGGCCGTCCCGGTCGAGGAAGACGACGTCGAGGGCGACCCGCATCCCGAGCGTGTGGATGGCCCGCGTCCGCGGGAACCACAGCCCCTCGTCCGGCTCGATCGCCGCGCGCGGCAAGAACCCCAGCGTGCGGTCGAGCCACCCGTCCGCGCGGCGGACCCGGCCGGCGAGCATGCGCCCGGTCACGGTGTCCAGCAGGCACCAGGTCATCGGCCGAGCCCTCGTTACTTCTTGGGCTCAATAGGGTAAGATAGTAGGGCCAAAAGGACTAACGAGGAGTGCACGGAAGAGTGGTCGCTTCCCGATCACGGCTGCCGAAACTTGCCCCCGACACCATAGTGCGGGAGCGGCTTCTGCATTGGCTCGCGGAGCGGGCCGATGTCCCGCTGCGGCTGATCGCCGCCCCCGCCGGAACCGGCAAGACGACCGTCCTGACGGCGTACGCCGGCGCCTCGGCGCATGCGGCTGCCTATGCGGCCGTCGACGGCAACACGACCGCCGCCCAGCTCTGCGCGGCGGTCGGCGCGCGGTTCGGGTTCGATGCGTCCGGCGCGCCGGCGCTGATCGAGCAACTGGCGGCGGCCGGCCGCTGCGAGATCCTGGTCGATGACGTCCACGCCGCGTCGCCCGAGCTGGTCGCGCTGCTCGAACGGCTGGTGTACGACGCGCCCGACAACGTCACGTTCGTCTACGCGTCGCGCTCGCGCGACGCGATCGACGTCACGCGCCTCGTCTCGCTCGGCCTCGCCGCGGTGCTCGGCGCCGACCAGCTCGCGTTCACCGCCGGCGAAGCGGCGCGGCTGGCGGCGGCGGCGCGCGCGCTCACCGACGACAACGATCTCGCGCGCCTGCTGCACGAGACCGAAGGCTGGGCCTTCGCGCTGTGCAGCGTGCTGCGCCACGCGGCCGCGACCGGCGGCGATCTGTCGGGCGCGTTCGCGCGCTGGCGGCGACAGGAAGCGCGCCACATCGCAAACTACGTCGACCGCGCGCTGCACGGTGAAGACGGCGAGCTCGGCGCGGCGGCGCGCCGGCTGTTCGACGGCGAGACGCTCGACATCGAGACGATCGACCGGCTCGAGACGCGCGGCATGTTCGTGCGCTGGCGCGACGGCGCGTTCCATCCGTACCGCGCGCTGGCGCGCTGTCCGCGCCTGCTCGACGCGCCGCCGACGAACGTGCTGGAGCCGTTCGCGGTGCGGCTGTTCGGCGCTCCGGCGGTGAGCTACGACAACCGCACGGTGGCGTGGGTGCGCCGGCGCGACGCGCACCTGTTCGCGTTCCTGGCGCTGCAACCCAACGGCCGCGCGAGCCGGCAGGCGCTGCTGCGCGCGTTCTGGCCCGACGCGGAGCGACAACTCGCCGGACAGAATCTGCGCAGCGCGTGCAGCACGATGCGCCGCGCGCTGGCCGAGGTCGTCGGCTACTCCGCGCTGACCCACTACGTCACGTTCGGCGACGAGATCGCGCTCAATCTCTCGCTGTTCTCGATCGACGCGCGCAGCGCGCGCGCGCACCTTCGCGACGCCGACGCGGCATGGGCCGCCGGCTCCGACGCGGCCGGGCTCGAGCTCGACCGCGCCGCCCTCGCGCTGGCGAATGCCCCGTTCTTGGGCGCCGACGTGCCGCCGGCGCTCGAGGGCGTCGCCGCCGAGCTGACGGTGAGCCTTGCGCGCAGCCGCGCGCGTGCCGAGCAGGCTGCTCGACCTGCGCGCGCAGTGTGACGCCGGAAGGTTCACCTGCTCGCTCGTTCGGCCGAAACAACGGGTGATATGACAGTCGAGCGGCCCCGCGGGCGGGCGGCGAGCGTGCTCTTCGTGGGGATCCTGATCGCGCTGATGGCGGCCTGCGCGGCGCTCCTGGCCGTGCTGCGCGTCGACGACAGCATGTTCGTCGATGCGAAAGCGTTCTATTGCGCCGGGCAAGCGCTCGACGCCGGTCGCGACCCGTACCTCAACGCGTCGCTGACCGCATGTCAGAACGGGCTGCACACGCTGACCCTGCACGACTGGCCCGGCTCGCAGAACATCGCCGTGCCGGTCCCGTTTCCGCCACTCGCGCTGGCGCCGTTCGCGCTGCTCGCGCTGCTGCCGTTCGGCGTCGCGATCGTCATCTGGTCGGGGCTCAACATCGTCGCCGCGGCTTGGGGCGCCGACCTGTTGCGGCGCGCGCTGCCGGGCCTGCCTGCGCCGCTGATCGGGACCGCGGTCGTGATGTCGGTCCTGCCGGCCGGCGTGCGGCTCGGCCAGCCGTCGGGAATCGTGTTCTTGGCCGTCGTCGGTGCCGGACTCGCGCTGCGCGAACGGTCGCGCGCCGGCGTGTTCGGCTGGCCGCTCGTCGCGGTGCTGCAGCCGCACGTCGCGCTGCCGGCGTGCGCGTCGCTGCTGGTCGCGCCGTGGCGTCTGGCGCGCTGGGCGGTCGTCGCGCTGTGCGGCGCGCTGCTCGCGCTCAGCGCGCTGCTAGCCTGGCGGCTCTCGCTCGAGTACGTGCTGCGCGTGCTGCCCGCGCACGCCGAAGCGAACCTCAGCGACTCGTCGCAGCTCGCGCTGCCGAGCGCGCTCGCGGCGGCCGGCGTCGCGCCGCACGCCGCGCTCGCGTTCGGCGACGCCGCCTACGCGCTCGCGATCGTCGTCGCGCTGGTCGTCGGCGCACGCATCGCGCAGCTGTACGCGCGTCCCGAGGCGCTGGTATGGACGACGGCGATGTTCGGAACGATCGCGGCGCCGCACTTGCACACGCAACAGTTGTGCTGCGCGCTGCCCGGCGCGCTGCTGCTCTGCACGCTCGGCACCGCGCCGCTGCTGACCCGGATCGCGACCTATGGTTTGGCGATCCCGTGGGTCTCGCTGCTGACGCTGAAGTGGGGGCCGGGCTTCGCGCTGGCCGCCGCCGCCGGCGAGTGGCGCCGGCCGTCGCCGCGCGCGCTGCTGGCTTTGGCCGGCCTCGGCGGCGGACTGTGCGCGTTCCTGATCGGCTTGGCGCTGCTGCTGACCCACCTCGACCATCCGCTGCATCCGGTGCTGATCGTGCGGCCGCCGGCACAGGCGCTGGCCGAGGTCACCTGGGCGATCGGGATCGCGGTCGACTCGGCGGCGTTCCGGACCGGAACGCTCCCGGCCCGGGCGGTGACCTGGGCGGCCGAGCTGGTTCTGTTGGGCATCGCGCTGGCGGCAGCTCGCCTGCTACCGCAGCACAGTAAAGATGCGGTACGATTGAATGGGACTTCAGTCCCAATCGGGTAAGGACCAATGGCGATGAGCTACGAACGTTTGGCGACGGCGGAACCGTCCCGGCCGACGTTCCGCGAGGAGCACGGCGTCCCAACCCTGTCTCGCTCTCGGTTCGATGAGTGGATGGACGGTCACGCCGACACGCCTCTGCGGCTCGTGGTCGCGCCCGCCGGCAGCGGCAAGACGACCGCGACCGACGCCTGGCGGCAGCAGCAGACCGGCGGCGTCGGCTGGGTCACCGTCGCGCCGGACAGTACGGCGCAGCAGCTCTCGGACCGCATCGCTGCCGAGCTGCAGTCGGCCGAAGGTTCGCGCCCCGAGGGCGCGCCGCGCGCGACGATCGTGATCGACGACGTCGAACAGGCCGATCCCAGCGGCCGCACGTTCTTGGCGAACCTCTGCACGTTCGCGCCCGAGACGGTGACGTTCGTGTTCTTGATGCGCTCGCACTGCGCGATCGACGTGCGGCTGCCGGAGTCGCGCGGCCTCGTCGCGACCGTTCCGCTCGCGCACCTGTTGTTCGGCGCCGACGAGATCGCGCTGTTCGCCGAGTCGCTCGCCGTGCGCTGGACGCCGCTGGACTGCGCGCGCTTGCGGCGCGCGACCGGTGGCTGGGCCGTCGCGGCGACCGGCGCGGTGCGCGCCGCGCACGCGCGCGGGATCCCGCTGATCGAAGCGTATCCGGCCTGGTTCGCCGATCACAAGACCGACGTGGGCGAGCTGGTCGACGACGTCGTCGAACGCTGCGTCCCGAGCGACCTCGACACGTTCAACCGCGTGTTCGGCGCCAGCGAAGAGCCGGCGCTGGCCGACCTCGTCGCGCTCGAGCAGGCCGGACTGTTCGTCGACCGGATCGGCGACGCGTTCCGTCCCAATCCCGTCGTCGCGACGACGCTCGGCACGACCTGGGCGACCGGCCTGACGCCCGACGAAACGGCGCCCGCGCAACTCGACATGTTCGGCCGCTTCCGGATGGTCGTCAACGAGTGCGAGGTGCGCTTCGGCCGCCGCCGCGAGGCGCAGATCGTGCAGTATCTCGCGCTGCAGCCCAACGGCCGCGCGACGCGCGCCGAGCTGTTGGACGTGTTCTGGAAGGACGGCGAGCGCGCGCTCTCGGCGCAAGGTCTGCGCACCGCGCTGAGCGCGATCCGCGGCGCGATCGCGCGCTGCGCCGGCGCCGACGCGGTCGAACGCTACTTCGTCACCGCCGGCGAAACGGTCGGCCTGCGCTTCGAAGCCGTCATCAGCAACGCGCACCGCTTCGAGTCGCACGTCAACTTGGCGACGGCCGCCGAAGCGCGCGACGAGCGGGTGCTGGCGACCACGCATTGGAGCGCCGCCTCGAAGCTCTATGCCGCCCCGCTGCTGGCCGGCGAGCCGTCCGCGACCTGGATCGAGCCGCGCGCGGCCGAGTACGCGGTGCTCGCTGATGCCGCCCGGCTGCGCGTGCCGCGCCGTCTCGCGTCCGCGTCACACCCGCGCTTCAAGCAACCGTCCACCGCTCAGCGGGCAGCGCTCGGCGGCCGATAGACCCTCTACAGGGACTCGTCAGCTCGCTGGAACCCGAGCCTGAGTCCGGAGGGCTACGGAACTGCAGGACGCAGAGGTGCTGGCCCCTCCCTGGCTCGCGGTCGTTGCGAGTCCGGCGGTGGGGATCCCGAAGATCGCGCACGACGCCCTGCGGCGGCGCGCCGTCGAAGGCTGGCTCGCCGCGCACGCCGGCGAGCGCGTTCGGCTGCTGATCGCGCCGGCCGGCGCCGGGAAGACGACCGCGCTCGCGCTGTGGGCGCGCGGCTGTCCGGATCCGGTGCGCTGGATCGATCTGCCGCCGCGCTGCGACGCGAGCGTGTTCGAGCGGCTGTTCGCCGCCGCGACGGGATCGCAGGTCGCCGCGTTCGCCGCCTCCACCTCCGCCCGCACCGTCGTGATCGACCAAGTCGACGAGTTGAGTCCCGACGGGCGCGAGCTGCTGCGGCGCGTGCTGGCGACCGCGCCGGCGGCGAGCCGGGTGGTGCTGGCCGCGCGGTCCGATTCCGTGCGCGAGCTCGCCGGCCCGGCGGCGCGCGCCGCCGACCCGGCACTGTTCAGGTTCGACGCCGACGAGCTGCTGCAGCTGTGCGACGCCAACGGCGTGAGCTTCGCGTCGAACGAGAGCGAGCTGGCGCTGCAGATGACCAACGGCTGGGCGACCGCGCTGGCCGAAACGGTGCGGGCGGCGCGCCGCGGGCCGCTCCCGCTCGCCGACGCCGCGCGCGACTGGCGCAGCGGCGGCGGCGTCGTCGTGCAGTCGGTCGTGCAGCGGATCCTCGAGCTCGCCCCACCGCACGACGCCGCGCTGCTGACCACCGTGCTGGCCGAGCCGCAACGCGCGACCGGCGCGCAGTTGCGCGAGCTGGCCGGACGCGGTCTGTTCGTCGACGTCATCGACGGCCGCGCGCAGCTCAACCCGGTCGTCGCCGCGCGCGGCCGCACCGCAACGCGCGGCCGGTCCGGACGCGACGACGCGCGTGACGACGAGCCGGCGTCGGTCGCGCTGTTCGGCACGTTCCGCATGACGCTGCAGGGAACGGACGTACACTTCAGCCGCCGCCGCGACCGGCAGATCATCCAGTATCTCGCGCTCGCCCCGGCCGGACGGGCGACGCGCGACGAGCTGTTCGAAACGTTCTGGCCGGGCGGCGGCCGCGAGTCGCGCAGCCAGAACTTGCGCACCGCGTGCAGCATGATCCGCAGCGCGCTGGCGCGCAGCGCCGGGCGCGAGAACGTCGCCCGCTACTTCCGCGTCGAAGGCGGCTACGTGATCCTCGATCTCGAGCACGTCGCGTGCGACCTGTACGCGTTCGAGGCCGAAGTCGCGCGCGCGACCGAAGCCGAGCTCGCCGGCGACGCGCTGCGCGCGCGCAGCGCGTGGGCCGCCGCGATCGCGCTCCACACCGCGCCGCTGCTCGAAGACGAGCCGCCGGCGCCGTGGATCGCACGCCGCGCCGCGCAAGTCGAAGACGCTGCCGAACGCGCCCGCCGCAGCGCCGGCCCACGTGCCACGCGCACGACCGAACGCCGCGCCGCGCGGCTCGTCAGAAGCTGACCGTCACTGCCGGCAGCGAGTCAGCGGATCGGTCCTGAGCCTGGTCGAAGGGCCGAACGCGAGCGTCGGCCGCAGCCGACGCACTAGGCTTCGTCGAGGGCGAGGACGTCGCCGACGAGCACGTCGGTGCGGGCCAGTGAGCCGGGCGAGAGCTTGAGCGTCGCGCGCGCATCGGAGTATGCGATGCTCGGGCAGCCGGGCGGAACGCCGGGGCAGCACGCCAGCACGCGGCCGAACGCGTCGAGGAAGACGACGTCGACGTCGCAGTTGAGCCCGACCGTGTGTACGCCGCGGCAGCGCTCGAGCCAGATGTTCTCGGCGAGCTCGGAGCCGCTGCCGAGCAGCAGTCCGACGACGTGGCGCAGCGGAGGAACGGCGAACGCGATGCTTTCCGCCAACACCGCGCCGGTCGACCGGTTGCGCAGAACCGCCATCACCTAGGCCATCACCTAGAAGGTCTGCGGCAGCAGCGCGAGCGGAAGGGCGATCGCGGTGGCCAGATACGGTCCGAACGCGACCGGTTTGCCGGCACCGCCGCGGACGCGCGCGATGACGACGGCCGCGCCGCACGCCAAGGCGAAGAAAATCAGCGCGCCCTGCATCCCGATGAGCGGGCCGCCGAGCGCGGCCAGCTTGACGTCGCCCCAGCCCAGCCCGACCCCCTTCGAGCGCCACGCCAGGATCGCGAACGGGATCGCCGGCACGAGCGCGACGATCGCGACGTACCAGTGGCCGCTCAGCGTCGCGGCGAGCAGCAGCGCGCCGAGCGGTGCGAGGGTGAACGCGTCGGGGATCTGCCCAACCTCGGTGTCGGCGACCCAGATCGCCGTGAGCACGCAGCAGGCCAGTGCGATGATCGCCAGCGCAGCCAGCGACAGGCCGGGCCGCGTCGCAGCCAGCGCGCCGAGCAGCGCGTTGGCGACGATCAGCACGCGCGCCGACACCGGATGGACCGGCGGGCCGTCGGGGAGCGGCTCCTGGCCGGCGCACACGTAGCGCGCCGCGTAGATCCCCAGCGCGCCCAGCACGCCGAAGACGACACCCGAAAGCAGGATCAAGATCACCGGTTGAGCATCTCCGCGGCGACCGGCCCGAAGATCATCACGAACAGCGCCGGCAGCATGAACAATGCCATCGGGACCACCATCTTGACCGGCAGCTTGGCCGCTGCTTCCTCGGCGCGCGCCATGCGGCGGTTGCGCGACTCTTCGGCCAGCTCGTCGAGCACGTGGGCGATGTTGCCGCCGAGCCGCTCGGTCTGCACCAGCGCCGTCACCACCGACGACAGGTCGATCTGCTGAACGCGCCGTGACAGCGCGGTGAGCGCGTCGACACGCGGCATTCCGACGCGAATATCGGAGAGCGTCATGCGGAACTCTTCGGACAGCGGTCCCTGCATGCGGGTCACCGCAACCGCCAGCGCGCCGTTGAGCGCGGTGCCGGCCTCGACCGTCGTCGACACCATGTCGAGCAGGTCGGGGATGCGGCGCGCGATCTGCGCCTTGCGGCTCTTGACCGCGTTGTCGAGGTAGAACGAGGGCGCGATGAAGCCGACGATCGCCGAGATCAGCGTCCCGCAGGCGAGCATCAGCAGCGGCGCGTGCATCAGCGCGGCGACCAGTGCGGCGCTCGCGCCGAGCGCGACGGCGATCCCCAGCCGGGTCAGCGTGAAGCCGACGACGGTCGTCTTGTACCAGCCGGCTTCGGCGAAGCGGCCCGACAGCAAGACTTGCTGCTTCGCGTCGACCAGCGAGTGCACGATCTTGTCGTTGCGCGCGCTCTCGGCGGGAAACGGGTCGAGCTCGGCCAGCCGGCGGCTCATGTCGTCGCCGCGGTCGATGACCGCGAAGCCGACGGCGAACAGCGCTCCGGCGAGCAGCAGTGCGATGATCGTGACGGTGAGAATCATATGTCCATCTTCATGATCCCGCGGATCACCCCGACGCCGACGACTTCAAGGACGAAGAACACGATCAGGCTGAGATGACCGACGGTGGTGGTCAGCAGCGCGGTGCGCATCGCAGGCTGCGCGATCATGATGAACAGCCCGACGCCGACCGGCAGCAAGCCGATGACCCAGCCGCTGAGCGTCGCCTCGCCGGTCAGCGCGGCGATCTTGCGCACGATCTGGCGGCGGCCTTTGATCGTCCCGGCCAAGTGGTCCAGGATCTTGCCGAGGTTGCCGCCGGTCTTGCTCTGCACTTGGATCGCGTCGACCATCATCGCGAGCTCTTCGCTCGGGACGCGGCGCACGAGGTCGTCGAGCGCGACGTCCATCGGGACGCCGATGTTCGAACGCGCGATGACGCGGCTGAACTCGGTCTGCGCCGGATCGCTCATCTCTTCGGTCACCAGCACGAGCGCTTGCCGCAGGCTCAGGCCGACGCGCAGGCCGCTGGAGATCAGTCGCAGCGCGAGCTCGAGCTGCCCGTCGAAGGCCTTGAGCCGCGCCTTCACCTTGCGCTTGATCCAGAACCGGAAGCCGAGCGCGGCGATCGCGAACGAGACCGGGAGCAGCAGGATCGCATAGATCGGGTTGGGCCGCACGATGATGACGCTGGCGAGCCACAAGGCGACGGTGATCGTCCCGACGATCGCGCCGAGACGCTCGGTCGGGATGCGCAGCCCGGCGCGCTCGATGTCGACCGCGAAGCTGCCGACGAACTTGGCCAGGTAGCCTTCGATCCGGCCCCACGCGGCATAGACCCCAAACGCGATCGTGCCGATGACGCCCAGGACGATCGCGAACGGCATTGCGGTTACCACGACGCGGCGCGCTCCAGCTCCGACAGCCCGCGGACGTCGTACGTGATCCCGTACTCCTGGAACTTCGTCAGGCACATCGGCTGCACGCCGGTGAAGATGAAGTTGCCGCGAACCTTGTTGTCCTTGTCGACGCCGCGCTGGTCGTAGCGCGCGATCTCCTGCGTCGTCACCACGTCGCCTTCGAGGCCGACGACCTCGCAAACGCTGGTCAGCTTGCGCGAACCGTCGCGCATGCGGTTGAGCTGGATGATCATGTCGACCGCGCCGGCCACCTGTTCGCGGATCGCGCGCACCGGCAGGTCGAAGCCGGCCATCAGGACCAGCGTTTCGAGGCGCGACAGAGCGTCGCGCGGGCTGTTGGCGTGGATGGTGGTCAGCGAACCGTCGTGACCGGTGTTCATCGCCTGCAGCATGTCGAGCGCTTCGCCGCCGCGGCACTCACCGACGATGATCCGGTCCGGACGCATGCGCAGCGAGTTGCGGACCAGGTCGCGGATGCGGATCTCGCCGGCGCCCTGGATGTTCGGCGGCCGGGCTTCGAGCCGGACCACATGATCCTGGTCGAGCGACAGCTCGGCCGCGTCCTCGATCGTCACGATGCGCTCGTGGACCGGCAGATAGCTCGACAGCACGTTGAGGAAGGTGGTCTTGCCGGAGCCCGTGCCGCCGGCGACGACGATGTTGAGCCGCGCTTCGACGGCGGCGCGCAGGAAGTCGAGCAGCTCGGGAACCGCGGCGCCGAGTTGAATGAGGTCGTCCGAGGTCATGCGGCGGGTGCCGAAACGCCGGATCGTCAGCGTCGCGCCGTTGAGCGAGAGCGGCTCGATGATCGCGTTGACGCGCGAGCCGTCGGGCAGGCGCGCGTCGACCATCGGCTGCGCCTCGTCGAGGCGCCGGCCGAGCGGTGCGATGATGCGCTCGATCGTCGCGCGCAGGTGCTTGTCGCTGGTGAACTGCTTGGCGGTGCGCTCGATCCGGCCGGAGCGCTCGACGAACACGTTGTCGGGCCCGTTGACCATGATCTCGCTGACGTCGGGCTGACGCAGCAGATCCTCGAGCGGCCCCAGGCCGATCGCTTCGTCGACGATCTCGAGCTTGAGCCGGGCGGCTTCTTCGGCCGAGCCGATCTCGGTGTGGCCGTGCAGCAGCTCGGCGACGATCTCGCCGACCTGCTGGCGCAGCTCGGCGACCTTCGCCTGCTCGTTGGTCGCGCGCGTCATCTTGGTCGGGTCGACGCGCTTGGCGAGCTCTTCGTGGATCTCGGTCTTGAGCGCGTCGAAGCGGTGCGTGACCGTGTTGGAGACGCGCGGCGCGTTCGGCGCGGCGCCTTCCTTGGCGGGGACCGCGATCGGCACGACCTTCTGGTCGGGCGGACGGCGCGGCCCGAGACGGCGGTCGCCGACCGGCGCCTGCGACGACGGCGACAGCTTGAGGTTCTCGGTGACCGGCGACGGCGTCGCGCACAGCTCGGCGAACTGCTCGAGCGCGCGCTCGTAGCGGCGGTCGCTCAGCGGCGGGATCTCGACCGAGACCTTGGTGCCGAGCGCCGACTCGACGCGGCCGCGCGGCAGCGCGTTGCGCGGGTCCTTGGCGACGACGACGATGTCGAGCCGCTCCTTGGCGATGCCGAACCGCTCGAACTCGAGTTGCGCGACGCGCGCGCTGGTCAGGCCGAGCACCGACGGCTCGACGACCAGCACGAAGCGGCGGCCCATGGTCACGAACGGACGTACCGCGGCGGCGAACGGCTGCGGCGCGTCGACGACGACGATCGACTTGCGCGCGCCGAGATCCTCGGCCATCGCAGCGACGTCGGTCGGCTTGATGGTGAAACCGCCGTCGAAGGTCGCGGTCAGCTCGACGATCGTGAGCCGGCCGTCGTCGATCGAGGCCATGTTCGGCGTTGCGCGAGCGGCGTCGAGCGCGCGAACCTTGTCGAGCAGCACCGCGACCGCGCGGCGCGCGACCAGGTCGCCGTCGACCAGCGCGACGTCGGCGTTCTTCGAAAGGCGAGCGATCGCATCGACGCAGAGCGTCGTGGCACCGGCGCCGCCTTTCGCACCGATGACGATGGCGACGTTGGCGCTCATTGCGTTACGACCTTATCTCCGTTGATGACCTCGACGCCGGAGTGGTGCACGGGCGCCGGGGCGGCGGGACGCGGGGCTGCTGCAGCCGGCGCGGCGGCGGCGGGCGGCGCGGCGGCCGGGATGGCCGGGGCCACCGGACCGGCGATGCGCGGGGCCGCGACCGACAGGTCGATCGGCTCGCCGAGCATCGGCTTGCTGCCCTTGTCGTCGGTCGGCGCGCGCAGGTCGAGCCGCAGCGTCGCGTTGAGGTCGACCAGCGTCAGGAGCTTGGCCTGCGACGGCGTGACCGCGAGCGAGACGGTCTGCGACGCGTCGGGCGACGGCGTCGCGCCGTTGGCGGTCTCGAGCGCGGTCCCCATCGCGAGGACCGGCACGTCGCGCAGGATCGTCGCGGCGACCGGAGCCGAGCCTTGGCGCGCCGGGGTGACCGCGATGACGTCGACGTGGTCGCCGGGCTGGATCAGCGCGCCGACGCCCTTGACGCGGTCGATCGGAATCGCGATCGCGCGCATCCCGCGCGGAACGCGCGTCTCGAGCGTCTGGGCTTGCGCCGACATGATCTTGGAGGCGGTGATCGTGCTGCCGGCCGGCATCGTGATCGCGGCGGTGCGGCCGATCGCGAGGTTCGGTGAGTTCAGCGCGTCGGGGTCGACGGCGTCACCGGGACGCATCGTGACCGTCACCATGTCGCTGGAGATCTGGACGCGCGCCGGAATGTCGCGGGACGCGATCAGAACCGGGCGCGGCGCGACGACGGCGGTGCGGCTGCGGCCGACCGACGTCAAATAGTTGAAGGTGAGCAACCCCGTGCCGAGTGCTAGGATCGCTGCGATGATCAGTGTCGTCGAACGACGGTCTAGACGCGGACGAGCTGCAACCATGGTGCGATGGTCTCCGAAGCGAGAAGTGTGAGCGCCCCGGCGGTGATGGCGACGGCGTAGGGCAGCCGCCGGCGCTCGGGGTCGAGCGTGATGCCGCGGCCCAGATCACCCGTCGCTGCCGCCGAGGCGAGCAGCGTGACGGACATCGTGAGCCGCCGCGCGCGGGCCAGCTCGATCAGCGCCAATGCGCCGCCGGCGAGCCCCGTTGCGAGAAGAAAGAGTACGGCGCCCGGCCAGCCCGCGCAGACCGTGCCTGCCGCGAGCAGCTTGACGTCGCCGCCCCCGAACCATCCGCTTCCGTACGCGAACGAGCCGAGAAACAGCAGCACGCCGTAGAGGACCAGGGCGATGAGCAGCGCGGCGATTCCGTGCTGCAGGTAACCGACGATCGCGACCGCGGCAAGTCCGAACGTGAGCACGTTCGGGACCCGCCGCGTCGCGAGATCGGTGACGGCGGCGATTGCGCACGCGATCACCAAGATCACGGTGAAGAACACGTCGCAATCCGCCGGCGAGAGGGCTTAGGCGGCCCCCAGCTCGTTGCCCATCGAGGTGAACAGCGACGAAACCTTGCTGCCGAGCAGGGTCATGGCAGCGATCGCGGCCACGGCGATGAGAGCGACGACCAGGGAGTACTCGACGAGGGTGGCGCCTTCGTCGTTGCGGAGCATCGAGCGCAGAGTGGTGAACACGGGTTGAGTCCTTTCGGAGTTGGGATTGGTGGTGGTGAACGACCGCGGCTTACGGTCCGGTGGTGAACTTGCTATCGAACGACCAGAACGCCGAGGTTATGGGGCCGCCGAACATTGCGACAGCGGTCACACAGACCAGTGCCACAAAGGCGACGACCATTGCGTACTCGACGAGGGTCGCCCCGTCGTCGTCGCGCAAGAGGGAAACGAGCGATTGCGTCATCTGGGGACCACGCACCTCACTGCGGGTCCGCATCGATCGGCGAGTCGATGATGTTGGGGCTCGGTCGATCGAGTTGAAACCGCGCGCTGGCCGGCGTGATGCCGGTCAAGGACGTGACGGTCGCAACGATGGTGCTGCCGCGCGGCGGCCCGGCCGCGATGCCCACGGTGACGGAGTACATGCCGTCGGCATCGGTTCGAGCAGCTGTGCGCGAGAGGACGACGACCGGAAGATCGTGCGAGATCTCGCCGGTCAGGGTCACCGTGATAGGAACGTTTGCCGGGCCGCGACCACGGATCGCAACAGCCTCCATGCCGTTTGCGATCCGGGCCTCCACCGTGAGCGCACCGCTGCCGGCGGTCGCCGGAGCGGGCGCCGGAGGTGGCGGCGTTACGACCGGATACGCTTGCGCGATCCGGGCCAGTTGCCCGGCGACCGCCGGACTCACCACGAGATCGCTCCCGTTGTAGTACGGCGCTACGTCGGCACTGAAGACTCGATCGCCGACGCGGTACAGCGACTGCCCGGCTCGGAATTCAATGACGACGCCCGGTCTCGAGAGTTGCACGCCGGCTTCGTCGGCGAGCCACGCGTACGAATACCCGTCCTGCACCGCGATGCGCGCTAACGGCGTTCCGTTCGGTTGAGCCACGACGGGGGCGGCCGTCGTGGCGAAGAGGGCGAGTGCGATTGTGAGGCGTGCTAGCGAAGACATGCGTTCTCCCAAAGGTGGGCCGGCAGACGCAGTCTAGACCCTCGGTGCCCCGCTGTGAAGGTTGTCACTTGAAAATTAGCGGAATGTGAGCGGAGCGTTGACGCGTTAACACGGGGGCGGCGTGTCATACTGCGTTCGATGAACGTGCACCGTCTCGCGGCGGCTGCGCTAACCGCAGCCGTCCTCCTTTCCGCCGCCGCACCGGCACGAGCGCAAGAACGCTTGCTCTCGCTGAGTGTCGGCGCCTCGACCTCGATCTCGGCTCCCGGCATGACGCGCGTCGCCGTCGGCGACGCGAGCATTGCCGGCGTCGTACCGACGGGCGCCCAGTTGCTGATCAACGGGAAAGCGCCCGGCAGGACGACCGTCACGGTCTGGGCCGGCGCCGGCCGCATGGACTACGAAGTCACCGTGACCGACCCGGCCCTCGACGCCATCGAGCAGTCGATCCGTCAAGCGATCGACCTCCCGGGCGTCACGGTCGCCCAGGCGCCCGGGACGATCCTGGTCAGCGGCGCGGTGCGCGATACGACGCAGCAGCTGCACGTCAACGACGTCCTCAACCGTTTCTCCGGCTACGCCAAAGACAAGAAGGTCACGTTCGTCAACACCGTGACGGTCGCCGACCCGCTGTCCGAGCTGCACGCGTCGCTCTCGCGCGATCCGCTGATGCAGCACGTGCACGTCGAGAGCGACGGGAACGGCAACATCGTCGTCGGCGGCTCGGTCCACGACCGCGCCGACGCCGAGGCGGTTCTGGGCCGCGTGCGCAGCCTGGCCGGCCGGAACCTGACCGCCGACGGAAAGATCATCGACCGCCTGGCGACCGATACGACGACGCAGATCTCGATCAAGGTCAACATCCTCGAGATCGACCGCACCGGGCTCAAGCAGCTCGGCATCCATCTCCAAGGCGCGACGCCCGATCCGAACAACCCCGGCAGCTACACGATCGGCAATCCCAGCTACGTGGCGATCGAAGGCGGCAACACCAGCGCGCCGGCGCTCAACGTCGAGCCGTTCTTCCGCCTGACCAAGCTCGCGCCGACGCTCGACCTGATCGTCCAGAGCGGCCACGCGCGCGTCTTGAGCGCCCCCGACCTGGTGACGTCGCCCGGTCAGGAAGCCTCGTTCCTGGTCGGCGGCGAGATCCCGTACGCGTTCTCGACGGGTCTGGGCCAGATCAGCATCGTGTTCAAGGAATACGGCGTCAAGCTGCAGATGACGCCGACGCTGCTCGGCAACGGCACGGTCGAGACGAAGATCGCGCCCGAGGTCTCGGACCTCGACTTCGCCGACGGCATCACGCTGCAAGGCTTCGTGGTTCCCGCGCTCAAGACGAGCAAGCTGTCGACCGACATCGTCACCCACGACGGCGAGAGCGTCGTGATGGGCGGGCTGCTGCGCCGCATCGAGCAGCGCAACATCAACAAGATCCCGCTGCTCGGCGACCTGCCGATCCTCGGCAAGCTGTTCCGCTCGACCAACTACCAGAAGACGGATACCGACGTGGTGTTCGTCATGACGCCGAACGTCATCGTCCGTTGATGCGAGGGTCTTTGCTGCTGGAAATGCTGATCGCCGACGACGGCGCGACCCTGGTGGAGTACGCCTTGGTTCTGGCGGCGTTCTCCATCGTGGCCGTGCTGGCGCTGGCAGCGTTCGGCGGCGAGACCACCCAGGGACTGTCCAACGACGGCTCGCTGCTGACGTCGTCCGGGGAGACGCCTCCGTGAGGAGAGCGCATCTCCGGCGCGGCTCCGCGCTCCCCGAGACCGCGCTCGTCCTGACGCTGATGCTGATGGTCGTGATCGGCGCGATCCGGGTCTCGGTGATCGGGTACCAGCAGGTCTCGGCCGACGGAGCGGCCTTTTTCAATGCGCACGAGACCGGGCTCAAGCAGACCTATCCCGGGATCGCGACGCAGCTCGATCCGAACGCCGCGACCCAGCAGACCTTCCCGCGCAACGCCACCGGCGACACGACGATCTCGCCGCAGACCTACGCGCCGCCCAGCGTGACGCTGCCCAACTACGGTTTCGACCAGACCGACAACCGCCACGGCGGCGCGTCGCTCATCCAGCCGCTGCAGACGATCTCGACCGTGACGCGCACCAACCTCGATCCGGTCAGCATCTTCGGCGGCAGCATCATGACCGTCACCGGAATCGGCGTCGAGCCGTCGTTCCAAGAGACCGGCGTGCACGGCAACATCGGCGGCAACGACTTCGGCACGAACGCGTCGTTCCAAGGCGCGACCGACTACTTCTCGCAGGGCGAGAACACCCCGCCGTACTTCGGCGGCTTCAACTACATGCAGTTCTGCGGCATCGCCGACGACCCGACGCGGTCGTGGAACTCGTGCCCGATCACCTGGTCGTTTCTGGCGCTGGGTCAAGCCGAGTACCTCGACGTCGACAACTGGGGCCGCAGCCCGAACGGGATCGCGCCGGAACAGCAAGCGGTGTTCTGGGAGACGCTCTACCACCAGAACGCGTACGCGACGATCTCGGCCGAGCTGCCGTCGTCGATCGGCAACCCTCAGAACCCCAACGATCCCAACAACGCCAACACGCTGCTGGCGCAAAAATTCCTCAACCGCAGCGACTCGTCGCAAGAGATCTGGAAAGTGTATTCGTGGGACTCGGATCAGCAAGGCGGCTTCCCGGCACCGGGCTACGTCCCCGGTCAATACCCGCTCACCCCCGGGGCGAACGCTCCGTGAGCAAGCACGCCCAGCGCGGTCAGGTCCTGCCGGTGTGGGCGATGGGCATCGTTGCGATGCTCATCGTCACGATGGCGGTCGTGCGCTATTCCGACATGGTGCGCTGGCAGGTCCGCGCCCAGAACGCGGCCGACGCCGCGGCTCAGGCGATCGTCGCGCTGCAGACCCAGCAGTTCAACGAGATGGCGATGACGCTGTACGCCGCCGACGTCGAAGAGTATCGCATCCGCAGCATCCTCTACGGGCTCGAGCTGACCGCCTACGGCAACGGCGGTTGCCAGATCGACGGCTCGTGCGTCTCGCGCTACGCCGCGCTCCAGCAGCAATACCTCAAAGCCGTCGCGCGCTACAACAACGACGTCATCCTGCTCGACCGCGTCACCGGCAACATGGACTTCACCACCATGACCAGCGACGCCAACGCCCTGCTGAGCGATTTGAGCAATCCGGCGCTGTGCGGGAAGACCGGCGGCGGCGACTGCGCCTTCGGCTACTCGCTGGTCTCGTTCACCGGCCGCACGCCGGTCTACGGCGTGCAGATGGACGCGCGCGCGTTCATCAAGCCGTCGCTGGGCGGCCACATGACGCCCGCCGGCACCCTCAACCCGTCGCTCGATCCGGTCTACGTCGAAGTCGCGGTCTGCGCCGACGTGCCCTCACCGGTCCCGGCGTTCATGAGTTTCCAGCCGGCCCCGCACCGCGTGATCGCGCGCGCCGCCGCGACCGCGGTGATGATGGAGCAGGACTGGTTCCAGCCCGGCTCGCTGACCAACCCGTGGTCCCAGAGCTACTACCAGCCGGTCGAGTATCCGTCGGGAAGCCCGTCGAGCGACGGCACCGGCGACGACAAGGACTGGTACGCGGTCGCCTTCGCCGGTAACGGCTCGGTCGCGAGCCAGTCGCAGAACGGCTACACGTTCGGCGTCTACAACAACGAGTTCACCGCCTACCTCGGCTGGTGGAACGCCGTTCCGGTGCGCCCGACGAGCGGAACGCTCCCCGACAACGAGCTGGGGTGTTCGTCATGAGTCATCGCCAACGCGGCTCGGCACTGATCGAGACCGCCGTCGCGCTGCCGGTCGCCCTGCTGTCGCTCTTCGGCCTGGTCTGGGGAATGCAGCTCAGCACGATCAACGAGCGCGTCCAGATCGCCATCCGGTACACCGGGATGCTGGCGACGCAAAGTCAGGCCTTCCACGACTACTCGCTCTATACGCTCTACAATGCGCTGAGCAGCGACCCGACCGTCTCGACCTCGCCCTGCAGCGGGATCACGACCGACGTGCTCCAAGGCGGCAGCGACATCGCCTCGCAGCTGCTGACCGTGCCGTCGTTCTGGCAGCCCGGTGCGATCGTCAACGGCGGCACCAGCGGCACGAGCTGCACGACGCACGTCACGACGCTGAGCGACTCCAACCTGTCGCGGCCCTACATCTTCCTGGAGACCGACGCGTCGATCGACGCGACGATCCCGGTGACCTTCGCGCCGTACGTCGCCGACGCGACCGCCTCGCAACGCTTCTACCGCACGCCCGACGTGACGTCGGTGGTCCGCTGTCTGCCGGCTCAGTTCGCGAACGCGATCCAAGTCTCGCTCAACCCGTCGATGGACTCGTCCTCGCCGGGCGTCACGACGCCGCTCAACAGCGGTCTGTCGGCACCGGTGCTGGCAGCGTCGCAGTGCGACGCCGCGTTCAGCACGCCGTCGCCGATGCCGTCCAGTGGCTACAGCCCGGCACCCACGCCGCCGACCCAGGCGCCGACCGCCTCGCCGACGCCGGTGTCGACACCGACGCCGTCCCCGACGCCGAAGCCGACCCCGACGCCGTCGCCGACGCCGACGCCGACCCCGGTGCCGACCCCGACGCCGCGGCCGACCGCGACGCCCACGCCGACGCCACGCCCGACCGCGACGCCGCGCCCGACCGCGACCCCGCGCCCGACCGCGACCCCGCGCCCGACGCCGACGCCGACCCCGACGCCGCGCCCGACCGCGACCCCGGTCCCGACGCCGACCCCGACTCCGACGCCGCGGCCGACCGCGACACCGGTGCCGACGCCGACGCCGGTCCCGACCGCGACGCCGACGCCGAGGCCGACCGCGACGCCGACCCCGGTGCCGACGCCGACGCCGAAGCCGACCGCGACGCCGACGCCGAGCCCGACGCCGACGCCCAAACCCACCGCGACTCCGACGCCGGCGCCGGGAGGCGGCACGTCCTGACCGCGATCATGTCCTCGCGGCGCCCCCGGCGGGCGCGCGGCGCCGCGAGGATCTCGGCCCTAGCTCAGCGCCGGCGGGCTAAAAGACGGGATGCGTCGACAGCGCGATCGCGACGCAGCACAGCGCGATCTGCGCGAGCAGCATCCAGCAGCCCAGCTCGATGATCTTGAAGACGAGATCGCGGCCCATCGCGTACCACCGTACGCCCGCCACCGCTTGCGAACAAGGTTCGAAAGTCCCGCGGTTGTCGGAGACTTTACGCGCCGAGACGCGGACTTCCGAACGCCGCGCCGCCCCCTGGGTACACCAGCTACGCACCGTGTTGCGCATCGTTTCGCTCTTCGGTCTGTTCCTCGTCTTGTCGACGGCATCCGCATCGGCGGCCTTCCCGTCCGGCAGCGTCGCCGGCTTTGGCGACGTCTGGCCGCAGAGCGAGTACCTGCGCGACCCGAGCGGAGCGTGGTCGCTCGACGACGTCCGCCGGCGCGGCGGCCAGTTCCAGTCGACCACCGCGCTCGCGCCGACCGGCGGCCTCGGCCTGTTCGAGGCGTCGACGATTTGGTTCCGGCTGACGCCGCGCGCGACCGAGACCGAGCCGTGGTACGCCGAGCTCTCCGCTCACGTCAGCCGCGCCGACCTCTATTACGTCGCGCCTGCCGGCACGGTGCAGCACGTTCCGTTCGACGGGCCGCTGCCGTTCGCGATCGAGCCGGTTGCGACGTCCGGACTGGTCGCGCGGCTGCCGCAGGGTGCGCTGCGCAACGGCAGCATCTACGTGCGGGTCGTCACCCGGATCGATCGCTTCGGCCAGTTCGCGCTGCGCCCTGAGTCGTGGGTCCTCGCCTACAACCGGCCGGCCGAGATCGGGCGGCTGCTGGCGTTCGTCTTCACGATCGGGATCATGCTCGCGCTCGGGTTCCTCAACCTGATCCTGGCGCTGAGCGTTCGCGACCGCACCTTCGCGTGGTATGCGGCCGCGATGATCGCGTTCGCCGCCTACGAGCTGGTCGTTTCGGGCGCGATGTCGCGCATCACGCCGGTTCACCAGCTGCTGCCGTACGATCCGCTGATCTACCTGTCGTACCTCGCGTACCTCGGCCTGGTGGTCGGGTTCAGCCGCTCGCTGCTGCACCTGCCGAGTGCCGATCCCGGCCTGTGGAAGCTGGTCCGCGTCACCTACGCCGGGGTGTTCCTGTCGGCGACGGTCTACGTCGTGTGTCCCAACGTGCTCGACGCCGTGCACCTGCTGCCGTGGCTCGACCCGTTGGCGAGCGGCGCGTTCCTGGTCGCGATGCTGGCCTCGGGCTTCGTGCTGTGGCGCCGCGTCGGCACGCCGCTGGCGCGCTACTACTGCATCGCGTTCGCCGGCGGCATCGTCGGGATCGTGCTCGACACCTCGGCCCGCAACGGGCTGATCCCCGACAGCTCGTGGGCGACGATCGCCGCGGCGCTGAGCGCGGCGTGGGAAGCGCTGTTCCTGTCGGTTGCGCTCTCGCAGCACATCCGCGGCACGACGATCCGCGCCGAGGAGCTGCAGGGCGAGCGCGACGAGCTCGAAGCCGTCGCGTTGCGCGACAGTCTGTCGGGTCTGTGGAACCGGCGAGCGTTCGAGCAGCAGCTCGAGAGCGAATGGTGGCGCGCGGCGCGCAGCCACACCAGTTTGGCGATCGTGCTGATCGACATCGACCGCTTCAAGGCCTACAACGACACGCACGGCCACCTGCTCGGCGACGAGGTGCTGGCACGCGTCGCGTCGTCGATCGCACGCGTCGTGCGGCGCACATACGACATGGTCGCACGGTTCGGCGGCGAGGAGTTCGTGATCTTGCTGCCGGGCTGCACGCTGGCCGACGCGCTGGCGGTCGCCGAATCGGCGCGCGTCGCGGTGCGCGGCGAGGGGATCATGCACCACTCGAGCGAGCACCGCGTCGTCACCGTCAGCGTCGGCGTCGCCGCGACGGTCCCCGAGCTCGGCAAGCTCCCCGCCTCGCTGGTCGACACCGCCGATCAAGCGCTCTACGAAGCGAAGGGCGAAGGCCGCGACCGCACGTCGGTCGGCCACACCGCCGCCGCCAACGCGTGAGTGTGTTCGCGCAAAGTACGCGAACACTCGCGTTCGGCCTGCGGCCGATCCGCCCCAGCCTCAAACGTTCGTAGAGCGCTAGGTGCGCAGGATGCGCAAGACTTGGGCGAAGTTCGGCGGGCGGCCGTAGAGCAGCAGGCCGACGCGGTAGATCTTGCCGGCCACCCACGCGAGTGCGAGCGCGGCGGCGAGGTTGACCGCTAGCGACAGCGCGACTTGCCAGAGCGGCACGTTGGTGACCGCGATGCGGGTGAACATCACGAACGGCGCCAGCAGCGGTATCTGCGAGAAAATCGCGACCCACGGTGAGTTCGGCGCCTGGAGGCCGATCTGCGCGAGCACGAACCCGAGCACGACCGGAATCACCAGCGGGCCGGCGACGGCGCCGAGGTCTTCGGTGCGGTTGATCAGCGAGGCCGCCGCGGCGTAGAGCACCGAGTACTGCAGAAACCCGACCAAGAAGAAGCCGACCAGCGCGACGATCTCGTCGGGCGGCAGCGCGATCGGTGCGATGTCGAGCGGGACCCCGCTCGACGAGCTGTCGCCGAACATTCCGACGATCGCCCCGCCGGCGAGCCCGCCGACCACGATCCAGATCGCGAGCTGAATCACGCCGGTCGCCGCGGAGGCGAGGATCTTCGCACCCAGCAGCCGGGTCGGATCGACCATCGCGACCAGCAGCTCGGCGATGCGGCTCGTCTTCTCCTCGGCGACCGAGGCCATGATCGCCTGCGCGTTGAGCAGGATCGCGATGTAGAGCAAGATGACGAACAGGTAGCCGAGCCCCTTGGCGGTGTTCGCCGCCGAGGCGTTGGTGAAGCGCCCGCCGACGCCGTGGACCGTCACCGCTACGGTCGCGTGGCGCTGCACGTCGACGACCGAAAGGCCGGTCGAGAACGCGATCTGCAGCGGTGCGAGGTCGCGCGCGAACGCGCCGCCGAACGCCGACGGGTCGCGCGCGTAGATGACGACGCGGAGCCGGTCGCCGTCGCGCGTCAGCTCGGCGAGCGCGGCGGCGCGGCCGTTCGCCTCGAGGTACGTGCCGTCGGGCGTTCCGGCCAGCGACGTTCGCGTCGCGCCGACTTTGTAGTCCTTCGCCAGCAGCTTCGCCGCCGGCGTGGTCAGGGACGGTTCGCCGACGAGGATCACGCGGTTGGCTTCCGGTCCCAGCGCCGCGCCGAACAGCCGCGGGAGCAGCGCGATCAAGATCACGCTGCAGGCGCCGATGATCGTCGCGAAGCGGTACGGCCGCGACTTGATCCGGCGTTCGAACTCGGCGTTGAAGACGACCGACGTCGGGTTCACGCCGCGGCTCCGATCGCGCGCAGGTAGATGTCGCGCAGGCTCGGTTCGACGCGCTCGAAGCGCGTCACGTCGCCGGCCGCGACCAGCCGCCGCAGCAGCGCCGCCGTGTCGGCCTCGGCCGGGACCTGGTAGGCCAGCACGGGGCGGTCGGCTTCGGGGAGCCGCGTCGCGCCGGGCGTCGCGTCGAGCACGGCGCGCAGCTCGTCGCCGGTCGGCTCGACCTCGACGATGCGCGTCGGCCAGGCGGCGCGCAGCTCGCGCAGCGTGCCGCGCTCGCGCACCACGCCGCCGCCGATGATCCCGAACGACTCGCACAGGTCCTCGACCTGCCACATCTGGTGGGACGACAGGATCAGCGTCGTGCCGGCGCGCTGCAGTTCGCGCAGCACGCCCAGCAGCGTCTCCGCGTTGACCGGGTCGAGGCCGGAGAACGGCTCGTCGAGGACGAGCAGCTCGGGGTCGTGCAAGGCCGCGCAGGCGATCTGCACCTTCTGCTGGTTGCCTTTCGAGAGCTCGGCGCACGGCCGGTCGGCGTATTCGCCCAGACCCAGCCGCTCGATCCACGCCGCGGCCCGCTTCACGTCGTTGGGTGGCTCGACGCCGTGCAGCCGGCCGAAGTACGCGATCTGCTCCCGCACCTTGAGCTTCCCGTACAGCCCGCGCTCCTCGGGCATGTAGCCGAAGCGCCGCCGCACGCTCAAGTCGACCGGCACGCCGTCCCACGTCACCGATCCGCGGTCGGGGACCAGGATCCCGAGGATCATGCGCATCGTCGTCGTCTTGCCGGCGCCGTTGGGACCGAGCAAGCCGAACGCTTCACCGGATTGCACTTCGAATGAGATGTCGCGCACGGCTACGACGGAACCAAACGAGCGAGCGACACCGGACAGGATCAACGTACCCACGGGGCAATCCCCTTCGCGAGGAGGGACGGCGATCTTGTTTTCCATCGACTTGCACGAGCGCGTGAGCCTGGTGACCGGCGGCGCGCGCGGGATTGGGCGGGCCTGCGCGAGCGCGCTGGGCCGCGCCGGCGCGCACCTCGCGATCGTCGATCTCGACCAGGCGGGCGCGGCGCAGACCGCGAGCGAGCTCGCCGCCGAGCACGGCGTCAGCGCGCGCGCGTACGCGTGCGACGTGCGCGATCCGGCCGCCGTGCGCGCAACGATCGACACGGCCGCGAGCGATTTCGGCCGGCTCGACGTGCTGGTGAACAACGCCGGCATCCAGTTCGTCTCGCCGATCGCCGATTTCCCCGACGACACGTACGCCAACGTCCGGGCGATCGACCTCGACAGCGTCTTCTACGCCACCAAGGCGGCGTGGCCGCACCTCGTGCGCAGCGGGCGCGGCCGGATCGTGAACGTCGCCAGCGTGCACGGCCTCATCGCGTCTCCCTACAAGGCGGCGTACGTCGCGTCGAAGCACGGCGTGCTCGGCCTCACCCGCGCGAGCGCGCTCGAAGGCGCGCCGCACAACATCACCGTCAACGCGATCTGTCCGGGCGCGGTGATGACCGACCTGGTTCGCGGTCAAGCGCCGCAGCTGGTCGAGTCCTACGGCGGCGGTATCAGCGAAGAACAGGCACTCGAAAAGGCCTTCCTCGAAGCGATGCCCTCGAGGCGCTTCATCGACCCGTCCGAAGTCGGCGCGCTGTGCGCCTTCCTGTGCAGCGACTACGCGGTCTCGATCACCGGCGCCCCGATCGCGATCGACGGCGGCTGGTCGGCTCATTAGTGTTGACTTCGTCGCGGCCGGCGTGATAGGGTCGTACGACGCATCGCGGTTGCGCGATCGCGTGGAAAGGAGGAACGCTCTATGAATCAGCTCGGTCTCATGCGCATCCCCGCGCAGAAGCTCGCGACGTCGATCGTCGCGCGTTCCCGGTTCGCATTCCAGGAGGTTGCATCACGCTGACCTGACGTTTCAACTACCGTCGGTCTTGGTGAAGCCTCCGCACTCAACGGAGGTTTTTTCGTGTCTTTCACTCCGCAGGTCTTGGCCGTGCTGGTCGACGACCGGCAGCGTGCCGTCGCGCGCGACGTCGCCGCGTTGCGGGGCGTTCGGCTGCGGCGCGCCGTCGCCGCCGCCGTCTACGCGCTCGCCAAGGCGGTCACGGTCGTCGCGGTGGCGCTCGACGACGAGCCGGGTACGGTACGTGCGTGACCACGGTCGGCGTCATCAGCGACACGCATCTGCCGCGCGTCGGGCGCGCGCTGCCGCGCGCGCTCGTGCGCGGGCAGCCGTACGTTCGGCCCCACCCCGGTGCGCCGTCCACCCGTACCCCGGGGCTCGAGTTGCGCCGATTCTCCGGCAGCCTGGACAGCGCGTTCGCTCTGGATCAAGGCATGCTCGTGGACATGTAGCGACGATTGAACTCAGTCACCGAGTCGAAGCGATGCTGCAGTAGCGACGTCGTTATCGCTCGGGACGTTCGGATCGCCGGGGCGTCCACGCGCGAGGATTGGCGTGCCGACCTGCGTCTCGGCTCCATGTTCGACAAAGCGGACTCGGACCATGTAACTTGTGCGCTCGCCCTGGTCATCTGGGATCGCATCCACGACTGCGTCGACTCCTGCGGAGCCGAATACGATGTGACTGTCGTCGTTCCCCAAGCGCGTTAGCCGTCTGTTGCCGTCTGCGGTGGCAATGTCTCGGGCGATACTCTCCGCTCGCCGCTTGGCGTCTCGCATGAGCATCATGCATTCTCATGCGCCGTACGTGCCTGCCCCTGCCGAGGCAGGGGCGTTCCGCAGGGCGGAATTAGGCTATGTCTATCAACCGCGGACGATCGTGCCGGCATAAGTAGCACACCACGGGCTGATTTTCGCACGATCCTGATCGATGCCCGTCGGGTTCTCTTCCGGGAGCGCCAACTAGGGTACTATAGCGACATGACTCAGGTCGGCGTCGTCAGCGACACGCATTTCCCACGCTTCGGACGTGCCCTGCCGCGGGCTTTGGAGCGCGGGTTACGCCGTGCGCGCGTCCAGAGGATTCTCCACCTCGGCGATATGACAGACTTGCTCGCGGTACCGCTGTTTGAAGCGATTGCGCCGTTCGATGCTATTGCGGGGAACAACGATGGCGCCGCTATTCAAGAACGCTTCGGCCGCCGCAAGGTCGTGCGGATAGAAGATATCCGGATTGGGATGGTGCACGGCGACGGAAAACGAGGGACGACAAAGTCGCGTGCCCTGGCCGCCTTTGCCGGCGAGCAAGTCGACGTAATTCTTTTCGGACACAGCCATCGACCGTCCGTAGGGCATGACCGCGGAGTTTTGATCGCGAATCCCGGGTCCCCAACGGACAAGCGTCTAAATCCACTGTACTCGTATGCGATCTTGATAATTGACGGCGATCGCGCGCGCATCGATTTGAAGTTCTATGCATCGCGCGCTACAGAGTGAGACGAACGGGACGCCTAAGGCAAGTTACCTCGCGACAAGAACGGCAGAACAGTCCGCAGATACCGCTTGGCCGAATCTGCGACGAGCGCCGTGAGTTCGCTGGGTGCGCCGTCCGCGCTCCACAGGGTGCGCGCCGGGCACGGTCGTCGGGGCCAAGCGTTCTCGTCGCGGCCGTTACGGCCCGGGATAGTCGCGCCCCATAGCGAGGTCGCGGGCTTGCTGCGGATCGAGATTCCGCCCCTCCGCGCCGTAGCGCTCGAGCTGGTCGGGCGCGAGCTTTGCGTCGAGGACCGCGCCCAGGCGGCGGTAGGTGGCGTCTTCTGTCGGAAGTCTGACGCTGCCCGTTTCCGCCATCCGCCGTTCCGTATAGCCGCGCAGCCGTGCCGCTCGAGCGACATCACCGTCGATGGCGGCTATCAGAGCCAGTTGCACGATCGGATACGCGCACATAACCGAGCCCGGCTGAGTCGTTTCGAGCAGCATGAGCCCTCCTTGCGCGGCCTCGCGCGCGCCTGCGATGTCGTCGACCGCGAGCAGATACGCCGCCAGGTTGACGAGCAGGAGCTCGCGGTCGTACGGGCCTCCGCCGCTTTGCAATCCTTCCCGCGCCACGGCGATCGCCTGGGTGGTGTTGCCGCGCGCATACTCGACCTCGGCGACGTTGTTGAAATAGAAAGGACGGATCGGCGCGCCCAGGTCGCGGTACTTCTTGACCACGCGCCCGTACATGTCGAGCGCATCATCATAGTGTTTGAGAAAGAACGCGAGCGTTCCACGCGCGTCGTAATGGCGTGCGAAAAGGCGTGCGGAGCGTTGCGGCCCAGCGATTTCTTCCGACTCCGCCAGTGCCGCCTCCGCTTCGCCGTAGCGGTTCAGGAACACGAGCGCGCGGCCCAGCAAGATGAGGGCCGACGCGAGCGAGAACGCATCCGTGCAGACGCGCGCCTCGCTCACCGCAAGCTCCGCCGCGTGCAGGGCCGGCTCGAGCCCGCCCGTGCATAGCTCGATCATCGAGCTCCAGCCGTGCAGCGCCGACAACAAGGTATGCCGGTCGGCTGGCAATGCGGCGATGGACCGTTCGACCTCGGACGACCACTCCGCGATGGAACCGAATCCGAACATCGCGCGGCCGCACACAGCTGCGACGATCGCCGCGCCGGCGCCGACATCACCCGAGGCGCGCGCCCAAGCGATCGCCTCGCGCACGTTACCGAGATCGGCTGCCAGCGCTTCGAACGCGTCTTCGCGGAGCGTCATGTCGTCGCGCTGCACCGCGCGCTGCACGAGCGCGCTCACCCATTCCAGATGGCGCGTCGCGGTGCGCGCCCGCTCTGAAGCGGCGGTCAGCCTTTCGAACGCGTATGCGCGCGTGGACTGCAGGAGCCGGTACCGCGTCGACTCGGCCGTGAGCTCGGCGACGACGAGCGACTTGTTGACGAGCGAGGTCAGCACGTCGAGGAGATCGTACTCGTCGAACGTTTCGTCGCAGCAGACGGCGACGGCAGCGTCCATGCTGAACCCGTCGACGAACACCGCGACGCGCTGGAACAGCATCTTTTCGCGCTCGTCGAGCAGGTCGTAGCTCCAATCGATCGTCGCGCGCAGCGTTTGCTGTTTGGGTGGCGCGTCGCGGCTGCCGCCCGTCAAGACGCGGAAACGATTGTCCAGGCGCTTCGCCAAGTCGCCGACGTTGATCGTGCCGACCCGCGCGGCCGCGAGCTCGGTCGCGAGCGCGATGCCGTCGAGTCGCCGGACGATCTCGGCGACGAACTGTACGTTGGTGCCGGTCAGCTCGAACGTGTTGAGGGCCGACACAGCCCGGTTGACGAAGAGCGTGATCGCGCCGTACCGCAAGGCGCTCTCGACGGTGAGGTTGGGAGCCTGCGCTTCGTCCGGGAAGGCGAGCGTCGGAATGAGATACCGATTCTCGGCCATGGTTCCGAGCGGCTCGCGGCTGGTCGCGAGCACGTCGACCCCACCCGTGCCTTCAAGGATCGCCGAGACGGTTGCCGCGACATCGTCGCGAAGGTGCTCGCACGTGTTCAGGACGAGCAGCATGCGTTTCGTCTTGAGCACCTCGACCAGCTCGGCAACTTGGTCCGGACGCGACAGCGGTTTGGCTCCGATCGCGTTGGCGATCGTGCTCGCGACCAGGTTTCCGTCTCGGAGCGTCTCGAGTTCGACGAACCAGACGCCGTCGCCGCGCCCGTCGAGGAGATTCGCGGCAACCTGCAGCGCCACGCGCGACTTGCCGACGCCGCCCGTCCCGACGACGGTCACCAGCCGGTTGTTCCGAAGCAGTTCGGTGATTGCAGCGACCTCGGCGTCACGCCCGACGAACGACGTCAGCGGCCCGTTCGGCAGGTTGTTCGGAAGCGAGGACAGCGACTTCGGCGGCGGAAAGTTCGCGCGCATGCCGGCGGCAACGAGCTGGTACACCTGCTCCGGGCGCGCGAGATCACGCAAGCGGTGTTCGCCCAGGTCTTCGAACCCCGCCAGCGGTGACGGCGCGGCGAGCGCGAGCTCGTGGGTGGCGCCGGACAGCAGGACCTGTCCGCCGCAGGCGATCTCCAGCAGGCGTTCGGCGCGGTTGACCGTCTGCCCGAAATAGACGCCGTCGGCGAATTCGGCGCGTCCGGTGTGCAGTGCCATGCGCGCGGTCAGTCCGTCCACCGCCGAGAAGTCTTCGCCCGCGAGGACGCGCTGAAAGCTCAGCGCCGCGGCGAGGGCGTCTCGCGCTTGGGCGAACGCGGCGCAGACCTTCCCGGGCTCGGGCCTGAAGCGATAGCCGCGATCGGTGGCGAGGACCGCTTGCGCGAGCGCGTCGTGGCGTTGGATGGCCGCGGTCATCGCGGTTTCGTGCGCGTCCCACCGCTCGCCGTACTCCGCGATGTCGGTGAATAGGAACGTCACCTCACCGGAGGGTGGGACGACCGCGGCAGGCGGTGCTTTCGGCCCGAGGATCCTATCGATTGCGCGAATGAGGACGTCAATGTGGTGCTCGAAGTCGTCGTCGTTCACGCGCACGGCGAGGATCTCGCGAAGCTCGCGGAGGCTGGGCGGAAGCTGCGCGGCGGCCGGCATCTCCGCGCCGTCGATCAAGACGGGACAGAGCGGCACGTGCGCGTCGAAGCCGACCTCGAGCTCCCGGCGCACGGGATCGTTGTCGTCGAAGATGTGTGCGTGCCCGTCGCGTTCGGCGATCCAGTTCTTGCCGATGAGCGCCACGATCACGTCGGCGCTGCGGAACTTGGAGTGTACGACCTCCGTGATATTCTGGCCGCCGCCCACGTCGTAGCGGTCCATGAAAACGGCGTCCCTGCCGTACCGGACTACCAACCGGTCATAGATTCGGCCGTACAGCTTGCTGGGCTCCGCCCAGCGATATGAGATCGCAATGTTCGCCACCCCGCACCCTCCGTCTCGCTGTGTCTAGTGTCGTACACGAAACGCGCGCCGCGCGCGCTACGCGTTGAGCAGGCGGATGATGCGCTGGCCGCTCGTCGATCACGTATGAGTCGATGTGGGCGAGGCGGTGAGACCGACGATGACGCGCGGATTGTTTCGCACGCGCTGAAACGCGAGCTTCTCACTTCGTGTCGCGATGTCGTGCTCGCCCTCGAGTCGCACGATTGCCGGTTCAGCGCGTTCGCCCACACCGTACCCCCCAGTGGCGCGCACTTCGCCGGGCTGCGGCGGTTCCCCGCACGGCCAGGTGCTCAGATCATTCACTCAATGAAATAGGCTCGGATTGTCGCAAACCCGCAGGTCGATAGCCTTTTCGGCCGACTTCACATTCCGACAATGTCTCGGCAAGGCCTAGCACAAACTGGTCATTGCATCCTGTCGTACGCGCCGGTCTTCGGCGCGTTCCGCAGGAGGGAAACGATGCACGTATTGTCCATCGTCGCGGCGCTCGCGTTGGCGCTGTCGATCGGTTTGGCAACGGCTCACAACACGCACCACCCGGGCACGTCCCCGGTCATGACCCCGTTCGACGGCGGCACCGGCGGCGACGGCGGTTCGGGCTCCGGCTCGGGCGGCACGTTCAACGGGTCGGGACCGCCGGGCTGATCGAGTCCGGGAAAGCGGCGAAGGGGCTCGCGACGCCCCTTCGGCCGCACCGCCGCCCGTCGTGTCAGGGCGACGATGGTCGAACGTCGTCGAGCAGGCCTAGCTTTGCGCACTTCGCGACGAGCGCAGCGCGACTGCGCACGTTGAAGGCGGCAAAGACTTTTCGGGTGTGGTTATTGATCGTATTGAAACTGCGCCCGAACTCGGTCGCGATCTCGCGGGCCTTCTTCCCCTTACAAAGCTCGCTGAGGACGCGCCGTTCGGCCGGCGTGAGCTGGCCAAGCGGGTCGTCTTCGCTGCTGCGTTGCTCGAGCCGCGTCTGCAGCCACGCCTTCGGCGCGTGCCGCAATGCGTCGAGCGCGGCCTTCGCATAGCGACGGTCGCCCGTGGCGGTGCGCAAATCGTCGGCCGTGAGCGCTGTGCGCAACCGGTACGAGAGGCGCGTCCACAGCTCGAGCGAGCGTTCGAGCAGTGCGGTGCCGTCCTTCGTCTTGCGCTCCGCGAGCGCGAGCTTCCCTCGCGCGGACAACTCGTACGCTTCGAGTCGCCGATCGTCTTCGATCGCGAGCATGTCGGTTCGTCGTGCGCGTGTCCGCTCGTAAAGGACGAGGACCTTCTGCGCCGTCTCGAGCCTCGTAACCGGGGCGACGATCGCGAACGACAGCATCGCGATCCTTCGCTCGACGTCGAGATCGACTTGATCGCCGCGCAGGAGCAGCGCGCCCGCGAGATCGAGGTAGCGCCCCTCGGAGAAGTGATCTCCCACGACTGCGGCGACTTGCGCCGCGCCGATCAGCGCCAGCGCGTGGTAACTGCTGTCGACGGTGAGCGAGAGTGCGAGTTGGCGCTCGTCCCACGCGCGCACGATCTCGCCTTCGAGCAGCGACAACCACGAAAGATACTCCAGCACGAAGAACCGCTCGATGCGCGTATCGCCGGTCCAAGCGCAGGTCTCGTACTGGCGGCGCACGAGCCGGCCGAGTCGCAAGTCGACCGTCTCCGCGGCGATGATCCCGAGCGCGTTGAGGATCCGGGCCCTTCCTTTGACGTCGGGGTGGCGCGCTTTGTCGAGCGCATCGAGAGCGGCGGTGAACTGGGTGGCGGCGGTCGCGTAGTTCTCGCGGCGGACGTCGATCCAGCCGAGCAGTTGCAGCAGCCGCGAGCGCACGACGTCGGTTGCGCGCGGCAGCGCCGCTTCGACGATCGTTTCAGCTTCGTCGAGCTGGTGCGAGCTCCAGCGGCTCAGCGCGCGGTAGTAGGCGACCTCGGGGACGAGCCTGACGGCTCCGCGCGCTGCCAGCGCCGCGGCTTCGTCGAGCAATGCGTCGCCGCGTCCGCGGCGGTTCGTGCGCGCGAGCGCCGCACCGGCGAGCATCTGCAGCACGACGATCTCGTCGGTGCTCTTGGCTTCTTTTCTTGCGCGTTCCAGGGCGGCCGCGACCTCGGCCGGGCGGTCGAGCGCCAACAGTGCGCGCGCGCGAAGCGCCGCCGCGGCGACGCGATCCTCGCGGCGCTCGAACGCGCTCGACTCGACCACGTCCAGGACCCGGCCGTACTCGCCCGCATCCCAGGCTGCATTGATGGAATCCAGCGGCGCGGTCTGGGGCGCGAGCGCGGCGGCACGACGTGAACTAGCCACGACGGCTCATTTTCCCGCAGCAGCGCGCTAGCCTTTTCTTCTCAGGACGAGCGACCAGGCGGCGGCCGAAACATCGGGATGCCGGGGCGGGTTACCAGAGGCCTATGGGCCTCCTTCGACTGCTGCTGACCTCGCGCCGAACGGTGGTCCGCGCCTGGCACCTCGCGGCGGACCCCCGGGTCCCCAAGCGGCTGAAGATCATGGGCGCGCTGGGCCTGCTGCTGATCCTGTCGCCGATCAACGTCTTGGGTGACATCCCGCTGCTGGGGCTGGTCGACGATGCGGCGCTGATCGGGTTTCTGCTGAGCTGGTTCGTCCGTGTCGCCGGGCCCTACGCGATCGACGACATCATCCAAGCCGCCCAGTAGCGCCGCCGGTGACGGCGTGGTGAGCGGCGCGACACTTCCGGCAAACGCCGCGAACTGAGCAAGTCTCCGCTCGCTCTGCCTCGAAGGGCAGACGATGAAGTTTGCGTGCGTCGCCTTGCTCTTCGCGGCGCTGGGCAGCACCGCGCAGGCCCAGATCACGCCGCCGGCCGGCGCGTCGCCGGCCCCGGCTGCCCAGGTCCCCGCCTCGCAGATCGTGATCTCGGGCTGGCGCTACGAGTGCGACTCCAGCAGCGGAACGTTCGCGTGCCACGTGAGCGACGTCGTCACCGTTCGCGGCAACGACAGCGTGGTCGCGGCGGTCCGCGTCCAGATGGCGGGCGAGCCCAAGTCGCCGGTGATCGCCGTCCAGGTCCCGCTCGGCATCGCCGTCGCGCACGGCGTGCGGGTGTGGTTCGACAACGGCGCGCAGCAGACGATCCCGATCTTCACCTGCGACCGGCGCGGCTGCTTCGCGACGTCGCAGCTCGGCGGCCCGGTCCTCGCCGCCATGCACACCGCGAAGCAGCGCATGCGGATCGCGTACGAGGGTCTCAACGGCACGACCGAGCAGACGATCTCGATCCAGCTCGGCCTCGACGACTTCCCAGCCGCCTACGACCAGCTTCGCCGCTAAGACAGAACCGCGCAGCTACGAGAACGCCCAGCGTTCGGCCCCGTAGGGCCGAACGGCGTGTGGCTCGGCCCCGAAAGGGGCCGAACACACACTAGAGGCGTTTGCCGATCTGGATGTAGGCGCCGAAGGTGTGCGTGCGGGCGGAGAACCCGTACTCGGCGCCGACCTTCAGGTCGAGCTTGTTCTTCGACGTGATCTGCAGCGACGGCGCGACGTTCACCACCGTACGGTCGACGAGGTTGCTGACCGCGAACGGTGCGACGTTCGCCGGTGCGCCCTCGAGCGTCGCCGACGTCGAGCTCTCCGGATTTCCCAGCAGCCGGCGCACCGACAGATCGAGCGACGGCCGAAGCGTCGTCGAGCCCGAGTGCGCGAGCGTCTGCAGCGAGACGCCGGAGCTCAGCGTGGTGAACGTTTGACCGTGTGCCGCGACGTGGGCGTCGAGCACGCCCGCGCCGGTTTCGTCGAGCGCACCGGCGCCGACCCGCGTCGCGCCGACGTCGACGAACGGCCGCACCGTCGTCGTGCCGTGCTCGATGCTGCGCTCGGCGCGCAGGTGCGCGGCGACGAAGCTCGAGCGGAGGTTGCCGCGCGCGGACGTCGTCGCGGTCGGGAAGCTCGGCGTGCGCGTCGACGCGTACGATCCGGTGCCGGCTGCGAGGCTGGCCGAAACCAGACCCTGCGAACCGACGAGCCGCTTCGCGACCAGTCCGGCTTCGAGCTCGTCGCCCGTGAGTGACTGCGCGCCGGCCGTGTCGAGCGAGCCGGTGTCGTAGCGCAGCGCTGCGCCGAACAGGCTTCGGCCGTCGCCGATCGAGCGCTGGTAGCCGGCCGAGATGCCGGACATGCTCTGCGCGTAACCGACGCCGCCGAACGTCGCCGACTGGCTGCCGTGCACGGCGTCCAGACTGCCCCAGCTGCAGTTGCCGGCGCGCTCGCCGAGCGAACCGCCGCCGCGGCAGCCGAGCATCGCGTTCGAGAACGCGTCGTTGGCCGACAGCGCCGCGGTCGCGAGCGCCGCGGTCCCGCTCGGGCTGAGCCGTCCGTAGAAGGCTTGCAGCTCCGAGACCGTCGGCAGCGTGAACACCGTCGAAACGAGCGGCAAGAGATTCCGCGAGCCGCCCGCGCTTTGGATGCGCCCGATGTAGTTGCCGAACGCGACGTCGTTCGTGTCGAGCAGACCGCCGGTGCGCGGCGCGTAGTCGATCGTATAATCGAGCTGCACGTCGTGCGCGTCGTAGCCGAGGTTGAACGTCGCGACGGCCGAGCTCGGTGCGTCGAGCGTGAGCCCGTCGTGGCTGGTGACGCCGCCCGCCGCGGAGACGATGTCCCACACGTGCGAGCCGGGTGCCGACGCGAGGATGTTCATCACGTTGAGGTCGATCGTCCCGGCCAGCGACGCCGTGCCGGTCACCTTGAACTGGCTGGCGGTGTTGTTCGCCAGATCGATGTTCACCAGGTAGTCCGATCCGGCGTCTTGGCGCAGGTTGCCGTTCACCAACGTCGTCGCGACCCAGCCGCCGCCGCCCGGCGAGACGAGCCCGCCGGCGCTCATGGTGAACACGCCGTGCGCGCCGACGTCGACCGTGCTGCCGGTCGCGAGGATCCCGTAGTTGTTGAACGTCCCGTTCCCGCCGAGATCGACCGAGCCCAGGATCACGCCGTAGTTGTTGATCGTCGTTCCGCCGTCGGTGAAGACGGCGTAGCCGCTACCCGCCGCGACGTTCTGATTCGTCATGATCGCGAGCAGGTTGACCGACGCGTTGCTGCTCATGAGCGACGTGCGGATGCTGACCGGCGCGAGCATGCCGGACGACCATGCCGCCGGCAACGCCGACGAATCGCCGGCCGGCGACGACCCGATGGCGCCCGTTCTCGCCGGATCCGACACCGCCCGCGCGACCGCCGTCACCGCGAGATCGTCGGGCGAGCTCCACGACGACGACGCCGGACCTTGCGGCTGCGCGCGCAAGGGCGTCGCAACCGCCACGTTTCCGTGCGCTTTCGCGGCGGAGACGGACGTCGCCGGTTGCGTGCGAGCGACGACCGTGCTCGAACGCACCGCCGCCGCCGCCTTCGAGGTGCTCGCCTGCTGCGATACGTTCGACGACGATTTCGCCGACGTCGAGGTTGTCGGAGCTTGCGGTTGCGCGCGCAGCGGCGTCGCGATTGCGACGTTGCCGTGCGACTTCGGAGCCGCCGGAGCCGTCGCGACGACGGCGGTCGACTTCGATGTACTCGTCGCCGACGTCGAGGTGGTCGGAGCTTGCGGTTGCGCGCGCAGCGGCGTCGCGATTGCGACGTTGCCGTGCGACTTCGGAGCCGCCGGAGCCGTCGCGACGACGGCGGTCGACTTCGATGTACTCGTCGCCGACGTCGAGGTGGTCGGAGCTTGCGGTTGCGCGCGCAGCGGCGTCGCGATTGCGACGTTGCCGTGCGACTTCGTGGCCGTCGGAGCCGCCGCAACCGTGGTCGCAGGCGGCGCTTGGGTGCGAGCGACGACGGCCGCCGACTTCGATGTGCTCGACTGCGCCGGTACGCTCGGCGACGATTGCGTCGCGGTCGAAGTCGCCGGAGCTTGCGGTTGCGCGCGCTCGGGCGTGGAGACCGCGACGTTGTGTCCCTTCGTGCCGCCGGCATTCGCCGGCGTCGTGCCGGCAGCGGTTGCCGCCGTCGCGCCGGTCGTCGATGCCGCCGCACTCGGTTCGCTGCGGGCAACGTAGAACGGGTAGACGACGGCGTTTCCGCCGGTCGTGATCGTACCGAAGTTGTTGAGCGTGTTCCCGGTTCCGCCGAGCATTCTCACGCCTTGGCTGCTGCCGGTGCCGCCTTGCACGATGCTGTTGTGCTCGACCGTGACGGTGATCGCGCTGCTTCCGGCACCGCCGAGGCTCTGCGCGACGATGCCGTCGGAGTCGTTGCCGTACGCGAGCACTTCGCCCGTCACGGTGACGTTCACCGTTCCGCCGGTTCCCGTTCCGCCGACGCTTTGCGCGAAGATCGCGTCGGCGCCGTTGCCGGTCGTGGCGATGATTCCGTTCTGGGTGACGCTGACCGCGCCGCCGTTCCCCGCCGCGCCGGCGCTCCCGGCGTAGCCGAGCGCGGTCGGCGTGGTGCTCCCGGCGAGGCCGCCGCCGCCGCCGACGCTCTGCGCGAAGATCGCGTCGGCGCCGTTGCCGGTGGTGCTGATGAAGCCGGTGTCGGTGACCGTCACGGCGCCGCCGTTCCCGCCGCCGCCGCCGGTTGCCGTCAACGCCGACCCGGTTCCGATCGTGGTCTTGCTGATCCCGTTGTCGACGTCGCCCGCGACGCCGCCGCCACCGCCGACGCTCTGCGCGAAGATGCCGAACGCGCCGTCGCCGCTGGTCGAGATCCCGTTGGTGCTCTGGAACGTCGACGGATCGACGGGGCCGTTGGCGATCGACACGTTGACCGCGCCGCCGTTGCCGCTTGCGCCACCGCTGCCGCCCAGCTTGATGACGCCGGTGACGCCGGATGCGCCGGTGACGCCCGCGCCGCCGACTCCTCCGCCGCCGCCGATGCTCTGCGCGAAGACCGCCGACGAGCCGTCGCCCTTGGTCACGATCGAGCCGGTGTCGCTCACCGTCACGTTCGCGCCGCCGCCGCTGCTGCCGGACGAACCGCCGACCGATACGCGCCACGACGTCAGCTGCGACGGTGCAGCCGCCGGTGGAGACGACGGACCCGGTGACGGAACCGCGACGTGATCGTCGCCGCCGGTCCCGCCGCCGCCGCCGATGCTCTGCGCGAGGATCGCGTCTGCATCTTCGCCGTCGGTCTGGATCGCGCCGGAGTTGGTCACCGTGACCGCACCGCCGCTGCTGAAGCCGGAGCCGGCGCCGCCGATGGCGACGGTGAGGCCGACGTTCTGAGCCGAGCAGGTCGCCGTGTTCGTCGCGCACTGCGCGGCCGGATTGTCGATGATCGAACGCGCCGACCCGCCGTTGCCGCCGCCGCCGCCGATGCTCTGCGCGAGGATCGCGGTCGAGCCGTTACCCATCGTCAGAATCGTGCCGGTCGACTGGTTCACGGCGACCGTGCCGCCGACGTTCTGGCCGCCCGCGCCGCCGACGCCGATCGTCAGCGTGTAGGTCGAGGCGTTTTGTCCGTTTCCGAGTTGCGCGGTGCCGTCGACGGTCGCCGCGCCGTTGCCGCCGCCGCCGCCGATGCTCTGCGCCTCGATGCCGAACGCTTCGGCACCGGCCGTTTGAATCGACGCCTTGTCGCCCACCGTCACGTTGCCGCCGATACCCGACTGCCCGACGCCGCCGCCGACATGAACGGCAACGGTTCCGGTGGTCGCGGTACCGCTGGCGGGTGCGCCGAGCTCGAGCAGCAGGTTGCCGTCGCCGCCGTCGCCGCCGATGCTCTGCGCGAGCAATCCGATCGAGAAGTCGCCGCCGAGCAGCGGGGTGGTGGTCCCGGTGCTGATCAGCCCGCTGTTGGTGAGCGAGATCGTGCCGCCGTTGCCGACGCCCGCTCCCGCGCCGCCGACCGCGACGCCGGCGACCGTCGGCATACCCTTGTCGAACTGGCCGATGAAGGCGAGTGCGGCGTTGCCGCCACCGCCGCCGACGCTCTGCGCGGCGACGGCCGGTGCGAGGAATCCGAGTGTCTGAACTTGGCCGCTGTTGACGACCGTCACGGCGCCGCCGTCGTCGCTTGCGCCGCCGTGCCCGCCGACGCGCACCGCCAGCTGCTCCGACGACGTGCTCGTCTGGAGCGAACCCAGCGCGAACATGCCGGCGTCGCCGCCGCCGCCGCCGATGCTTTGCGCCAGCACACCATACGCCGCGTTGCTCTCGGTCGTCAGGTTCGCGCTGTTGCCGACGCCGACCGCGCCGCCGCTGCTCTGCGTGTCACTCGTGCCGCCGACCGAGATCGCGAGTGCGGTCTTCGACGCGGTCGCGAGGTCCAGTCCGAAGCCGAAGCCGGCGTCGCCGCCGCCGCCGCCGACGCTCTGCGCGTAGATGGCCGTATCCGACAAACCGGTGGTGACGATCGCCCCGGTGTTCAGGACGACGACCGCGCCGCCGGCCGCGGCGTAGTCGGACGCGCCGCCGACGTCGATCCCGCTGACGGTCGCGCTGGCGAGGTTGGCGTCGATCGCCCCGGCGAAGCCGCCGCGACCGCCACCGCCGCCGATGCTCTGCGCGAGCAGTCCGTTGGAGTCGGTCCCTTCGGCACCGACGGCGCCGGTGTTGACGAGCGTGACCCGTCCGCCGCCGCCCTCGACGATGTTCTCGCCGCCGAGAATCGCCAGCGGCCCGACGGTCGTCGAAGCGACCGTGCCGCCGAAGTCGAACGCGGCGTCACCGCCGCCGCCGCCGATGCTCTGCGCGGCGACCGCGTCCGAGAAGTTCCCCTTGGTCAGCACCATCGCGGCGTTGCCCACGCCGACGGTGCCGCCGTTTCCGGTCGAGCCGAGCCCGCCGAGGTCGACCAGAACGGTGGTTGCCGAACCGACCGCGCCGCCGATCCCCACGCCGGCGTCGCCGCCGCCGCCGCCGATGCTCTGGCCGAGCATGCCGTCGGAGTGGAAGCCGGTCGTTTCGATCGATCCCGTCACCGTGTTCGTGACGACCACGTTGCCGCCCGCGCCCGACAGCGGACCGTGCGCACCAAGCTCGAGGCCGAGCCCCGTCCCGGTGAAGGCGCCGGTCACCGCCAGGGCGCCGTCGCCGCCGCCGTCGCCGATGCTCTGCGCGAGGATCGCGTGCGCGTCGGCACCGGTCGTCATGATGAGGCCGCCGTTGGCGACCGTCACGGCCCCCGCGTCGCCGCCGCCCCCGGTCGTCGCGGTTCCGACCGCGCCGAGGTCGAAGCCGGCCGACGCCGTCGACGTCAGCCCGCCGGAGATGCCGACGCCGCCGATGCCGCCACCGCCGCCGATGCTCTGCGCCGCGATCCCGTCGGCTTGCGTGCCGGTCGTCGTGAGCTGGGTCCCGTTCGCGACGCCCACCGTCCCGCCGGTCCCGTGCGCGCCGTTCAGGGCGCCGATCGTGATGAGGCCGGTGGTCTTCGCGCCCGCCCCGCCGCCGACGCTGAACACGCCGTCGCCGCCACCGCCGCCGATGCTCTGCGCGACGATGTCGCCGCTGAAGTCGCCGGTCGTCTGAACCACCGTCGTGTTGCGGACTGTGACCGTTCCGCCGAGCCCGCTCGCGCCGCCCTTGGCGCCGAGCGTCAGGGTGAGGTTGGGGGTCGTGGTCGTCGCCCCGCCGATCACCACGCCGGCGTTGCCGCCGCCGCCGCCGATGCTCTGCGCGAACAGCGCGTTGGCCGCCGTTCCCGAGGTGACCACCACGGTTGGAGGTGGCGTCGCGGGCGGAGGCGTTCCGGGTGGCGGCGTCGCCAGCGGAAGCCCGCTGTCGATGGTGACGTTACCGCCGTTACCGGCGACGACCGCGCAGGCCTGAACGGCCACGCCGACCGCACAGGTGCCCGGGGACGTGCCGCCGAGCCCGAGGCTGAGGCCGCCGGCTCCGCCCAGGCCGAGCCCGAGCGCGAAGCCGCCGTTGCCGCCGCCGCCGCCGATGCTCTGGCCGACGATCGCGCCGGCGTCGGCGCCGGCGGTCGAGATCGAGTTGGCCGTGTCGACGATCAGCACCGTGCCGCCGTTGCCGGCGTCGGCGCCGGAGCCGCCGAAGGCCAGCCCGGCCGCGGTGCTCTGGGTGACGGCCGCGGTGAACGCGAAGCCGCCGTCGCCGCCGCCGCCGCCGATGCTCTGCGCGAGGATCGCGTCGGCGCCTTGGCCGGTCGTCTTGATCATCGCGCTCGTGCCGACGGCGACGGTTCCGCCGTTGCCGGCCGCGCCGCCCTTGCCGCCGATCGCGACGTTGCCGTTGAAGCCGGTCGCCGCCAGCGCCGAGACCGCGAAGCCACCGTTGCCGCCGCCGCCGCCGATGCTCTGCGCGAGGATGCCGTCGGCCAGCGCACCGCTGGTCCCGATCTGGCTGCCGTCCGCTACGCCGACCCCGCCGCCGTTGCCGGCCGCGCCGCCTGCGCCGCCGAGGCTGAAGCCCAGGCCGTACGTCGTGGTCGCATTAGCGGCGATGCTGAAGCCGCCGTCACCGCCGCCGCCGCCGACGCTCTGGGCGAAGATCCCGGCCGCGTGCGAGCCGGTCGTCGTCAGCGCCGAGCCGGAGCTCGAGACGACGACGATCCCGCCGTTGCCGCCGTTCCCGCCGTTGGATCCCAGCCCGAAGCTCAGCCCGGCGAGGTTCGACGTCGTATCCGTGTTGAGGCCGCCCGAGATGCTCATCCCGGCCTGTCCGCCGCCGCCGCCGACGCTCTGCGCGGCGATCGCGTCGGCGTCCGCGCCGAAGGTGGCGATCCGGCCGGTGTTGGCGACCGTGACCGTTCCGGCTGCGCCGCCGGCGTCGGTCGACGAGCCCATGCCGATGCCGAGGTTACCCAGCAACTGCGTGGCGTAGCTGAAGCCGCCGTATCCGCCGCCGCCGCCGAGACTCTGCGCCAGGATGCCGTCCGAGTTCGCGCCCTTCGTCTCGATCAGGCCGCTGTTGGTGACGCTGACGTTCCCGCCGGCACCCGCGCCGCCGCCGCTCCCGAACCCGAAGCTCGAGGAGGCACCGAAGCCGTTCGCGTCGGTCGAGACCGCAGCCGAGACCTTGAATCCGCCCGCGCCTCCGCCGCCGCCGATGCTCTGAGCGGCGATCCCGACCGACGAGTCGCCGGTCGTCCCGATCGCCATGTAGTTGGTGACGGTGACGTTCCCGGCCGCGCTGCCGCAGTCGCGGCCGACCGCGTCGTCGGTGTTGCCGCCGCAGCCGCCCGAGCCGCCCATGCCGAAGCCGAACGACTGGCCGGGCGAGGCGAGGCCTTCGATCGCGAAGCCGCCGTTGCCGCCGCCGCCGCCGACGCTCTGCGCCAGGATACCGTCCGAGAACGCGCCGAGCGTGACCAGCGTCTGGGTCGTTCCAGCCTTCCCGTTGGTGACGCTGACGTTGTTGCCATTGCCCGCGTCGCCGCCGCTGCCGCCGATCGACAGGACCAAGTTGCGCTTGCCGAGACTCCCGGTCCCGGCGACCGTGAAGCCGCCTTTGCCGCCGCCCCCGCCCAGGCTCTGGGCGAGGATTGCGTTCGAGTCGTCGCCGCTGGTGCCCAGCGAGCCGAGGTTCGTGAACGCCACCGTCCCGCCGTCGCCGCCGGTTCCGCCGGAGCCGCCGAGCGCGAGCGTGCCGCTGAACGAGCTGTTGCTGCCGGAGAGCGTTCCGGCGATGCTGAAGCCGCCGTCGCCGCCGCCGCCGCCGACGCTCTGCGCCGCAGCCGCGTCGGAAATCTGGCCGCTGGTTCCGACCGCGCCCGTGTTAGCGAAGGTCACCGCGCCGCCCGAGCCGCCGGTGCCGCCGTGTCCGCCGATCCCGACGTCGATCGCCGGGCCGCCGGTGACGCCGCCGGCGATGCTGAAGCCGCCGGATCCGCCGCCGCCGCCGAGACTCTCGGCGAGCAGGCCGTCCGAGCTGTTCCCGTACGTCCGAACCCCAGCCGAGTTGCCGAACACCACCCGGCCGCCGTTGCCGCCGGCCGCCGCGAAGCCGCCGAGCGAGAAGTTCAGGCTGCCGTTGCTGCTGAAACCGCCGGCGACGTCGAAACCGCCGTTGCCGCCGCCGCCGCCCAGGCTCTGCGCCTCGATCCCGGTCGAGTTCGTCCCTTTGGTGATGACGAGCGCCGAGGTGTTGACGACCGCGACGTTACCGCCGTTGCCGCCGGCCTTCCCGAAGCCGCCGAAGCTGATGTTGGCCGAACGTGAGGTCGTCGCCGACCCGGCGATCGCCCAGCCACCGTTGCCGCCGCCGCCACCGACGCTCTCGGCCAGGATGCCGTCGGCGCCCTCGCCCAGCGTTCCGATGTTGCCGGTGTTGACGACGACGACCGTATTGCCGTCGCTGCCGCCCGACGCGAAGCCGCCGACCGACGTCGAGGCCGTCAGGCCGGTCGTGCCGAGGCCCTCGATCGCGAACCCGCCCGAACCGCCGCCGCCGCCGAGGCTCTGCGCGATGATGCCGCCCGACAGATCGCCGGTGGTCGAGATGACCGCGGAGTTGCCCACGGTGACCGTGCCGGCAGTTCCCGCCGCGCCGCCCTGGCCGCCCATCGAGAAGCCGATCGCCCAGCCCGGCGTGATCGCGCCGTTGATCGCGAAGCCGCCGTCGCCGCCGCCGCCGCCGACGCTCTGGGCCAAGATGCCGTCGGCCTGGGTCCCCTTAGTCGAGATCCCCGCCGAGGTGTTGGTGAGCGTGACGTTGCCGGCATCGCCGCCGGCGCCGCCGTTCGAGCCGAACGCGTAGTTGAGGATCGAGCTCGCCGTGCCTTGCTGCAGCGAGAAGCCGCCGGAGATGCTCCAGCCGCCCTGTCCGCCGCCGCCGCCGATGCTCTGCGCGGCGATCCCGGTCGCGTTTCCGCCGCTGGTGAAGATGTTGCTCTGGTTGGTGACGGTAACGTCGCCGGCGTTGCCGCCCTGGTCGCCGTGCTGCCCGAGCTTGAGCCCCGAGAGGCCCGGGATGTCGGTGATGAATCCGTTGGTCGCGCTCAGGCCCCCGTAGCCGCCGCCGCCGCCGACGCTTTGGGCCAAGATCCCGTCGCTGTTCGCGCCGAACGTCTCGAGCTGCTGCGAGCTGGTCACCGTGACGTCGCCGCCGTTGCCGCCGCCCCCGCCGCCGCCGAACTGGATCTGCGCGCTCGGGCCGGTGTTGTCGACGGTCGCCCCGACCGTGATGGCGCCCTTGCCGCCGCCGCCGCCGATCGACTGCGCCGCGATCGCGTTCGCGTTGTCGCCGTGGGTCGTGATCCGCGAGGCGCTGAACACGCCGACCTCGCCGCCGTTGTCGGCGTCGCCGCCGCCGCTGCCGGGGCAGACCGTGCAGGTGCCGTAGCCGATGTTGAACGCGGCCATGCCGAACTTGGCCGCATCCGGCTGGCCGTCGCCGTCGCCGGTCGCCGAGGCGTTGACGGTGAAGCCGCCGTTGCCGCCGCCGCCGCCGATCGACTGGGCGAGAATCCCGTCGGAGGCCGCGCCCAAGGTCGTGATCACGACCGGCGCCGCGACCGTCCCGCTGCTCAGGCGGATGTCGCCGCCCGAACCGCCGGTGCCGCCGTTGCCGCCGAAGCTGTCGGCCAGCTGGAAGCCCGAGTTCGCAAAACCGGCCCCGATGCTGAAGCCGCCGTTGCCGCCGCCGCCGCCGATCGACTGGGCCAGGATCGCGTCCGCGTTGTTGCCCTTGGTCTCGATCGACTGCTTCGAGGTGAGCAGGACGCCGCTGCCGTTGCCGGCACCGCCGCCGTTGCCGCCGAGGGCGAGGGTCGCGTTCGTCCCGTTCGAGATCACGCCGGTGACGGTCCAGCCGCCGTTGCCGCCCCCGCCGCCGATCGACTGCGCGGCGATGCCGGACGACTCGTCGCCGGTCGTCAAAACGGCGGTGTTCGCGCTGACCGACACGGTGCCGGCGTTGCCGCCGCCGCCGCCGATTCCGCCCATGCCGAGGCTCGCGCCGATCCCGTTGTTGAGGGTGCCGGCGATCGCGAAGCCGCCGTTGCCGCCGCCGCCGCCGATCGACTGCGCCAGGATGCCGTCGGATTGCGCGCCGCCGGTTCCGATGCCGTTCGCCGTCTTGAGCCCGGACGTCACCGAGACGCTCCCCGCGCCGCCGGCGTCGCCGCCGAAACCGCCGAGCGTCGCGCTGAGCGATTTGCTCGTGCTCAGGGTTCCCGCGATGCTGAAGCCGCCGTTGCCGCCGCCGCCGCCGATCGACTGCGCCAAGAGCCCGACCGACTCGGCGCCGGTCGTGACGATTGCGTCGGCGGTGTCGCTGACGGTGACGTTGTTGCCGGTGCCGCCGCCGCCGCCGAAGCCGCCGACGGTGAGCGCGGCGTTGGCCGCGTTCGAAAGGGTTCCGGCGATGCTGAAGCCGCCGTTGCCGCCGCCGCCGCCGATCGACTGGGCGGCGATTCCGTCGGAGCCGCTGCCCTGGGTGAGGATCGTCGCCGAGTCGACGACGTACACGGTCCCGGCGGTCGAGCCGGCACCGCCGAAGCCGCCCAAGGACGCAGTCAGGCCGAGCCCGTTGTTGAGCTGGCCGGCGATGCTGAAGCCGCCGTCGCCGCCTCCGCCGCCGATCGACTGGGCGAGAATGCCGTCCGATTGCATCCCCTTGGTGAAGAGGGTCGCGCCGGTCGTCGCGGTGTTCAGGTCTCCGACCGCGACGTTGCCGGCACTCGCGCCGGGGCCGCCGAACCCGCCGACGCTCAGCGAGGCCGCCGCGCCGTTCGAAAGGTTGCCGGCGATGCTGAAGCCGCCGTTGCCGCCGCCGCCGCCGATGCTTTGCGCGAAGATGCCGTTGGCGTTGTTGCCGGCGGTGCCGATGATGCCGATGCTGCCGACGGTGACGTTGCCGGCGTCGGAGCCGGCCCCGCCGAACCCGCCCAGCGTTCCGGCGATGCCGGCGCTGTCCGAGATCGCGCCGGCGATGCTGAAGCCGCCGTTGCCGCCGCCGCCGCCGATGCTTTGCGCGAAGATGCCGTTCGAATTGGCTCCGGCCGTCCCGATGTTGCCGACGTTCGCGACCGTGACGGTGCCGCCGGTGCCGCCGTCGGCGCCGAAGCCGCCCAGGCTCAGCCCCGCGCCGGGACCTTCCGAGAGCGAGGCGCCCACCGCGAAGCCGCCGTTGCCGCCGCCGCCGCCGACGCTCTGCGCGAAGATGCCGTTGGCCTGGGCGCCGTTGGTGATCAGCGTGCCGGCGCTGCCGACGCTGACGTTGCCGGCGTCGCCGCCGGGCGCGCCGAAGCCGCCGATCCCGAGCGACCCCGAGACGCTGGTGCTCAGCCCGGCAGCGATGCTGAAGCCGCCGTTGCCGCCGTTGCCGCCGATGCTCTGGGCTCGGATCGCGTTCGAGAAGTCACCGGACGTGCCGAGCTTGCCGGTCTCGATCTCGCCGTAGTTGAGGACGCTGACCGCGCCGCCTTGGGCGCCGCCGCCGCCGAAGCCGCCGATACTGGCCTGGATCGTCGGGCCGTCGGCGACGCCGCCGGCGATGCTGAAGCCGCCGTTGCCGCCGCCGCCGCCGATCGACTGTGCGGCGATACCGTCCGAGCGCGCGCCAAGGGTGACGATCGGCGAGAACGCCGTCGAAGTCCCGTTGTGGACGGTGACCGTGCCCGCCTTGGAGCCCTGTCCACCTGAACCGCCGATTGCGAGGTCGAGCGCGACCGTGCCGCTGAGGCCGCCGGACACGCTGAAGCCGCCGTCGCCGCCGCCGCCGCCGCTGCTCTGGGCGAAGATCCCGGCCGCGTCGTTGCCGGCCGTCGAGATCGCGCCGACCTGGCTGACGAAGACGTCGCCGCCGGTCGATCCCTTGCCGCCCGAGCCGCCGATGCTCAGCCCCGCGGCGGGGCCTTCCGCGAGCGAACCGGCGACGGTGAAGCCGCCGCTGCCGCCGCCGCCGCCCAGGCTCTGGGCGTTGATGCCGACCGCGTTGGCACCGTGCGTCACGATCGTTCCGGTGCTGAAGACGTCCGCGTCGCTGGAGGTCGCGCCGTTGCCGCCCGAGCCGCCGATCCCGATGCTCGCGCTGAGGTAGTCGCTGACGCCGCCCGCGACGCTGAAGCCGCCGCTGCCGCCGCCGCCGCCGATCGACTGCGCGCTGATGCCGTCCGACGAGTCGCCGGCCGCGCCGCCCGTGCTCGAGAAGGCGCCGGTCGTGATGTTGTCGGCGCTGTTCACGGTCACGAAGCCGGCCGTTCCGCCGCTGCCGCCGCCGCCGCCGATGCTCGCCGACAGCGCGGCACCGTACGCGGCGCCGGCCGCGACGCTGAAGCCGCCGTTGCCGCCGCCGCCGCCGATGCTCTGAGCCGCGATCCCGTCGGAGCGCTCGCCGCCGGTTTCGATCGTGCCGATCTTGGGCGGGCAGCGATCGTTGGTCGCCGGCTGGCCCTGGCAGCTGCCGAGTCCGGCGCTGCTCGACACCTCGACGGTTCCGGCGCTGCCGCCGGCGCCGCCCGGGCCGCCCAAGCCGACGTTCGCCGAGACGAGCCCCGAGATGCCGCCGGTGACGTTGAAGCCGCCGTTGCCGCCGCCGCCGCCGATCGACTGCGCGAAGATCGCGCCCGAGTCGTCGCCCTTGGTCAGGATCCCTCCGACGTTGGAGACGAACACCGATCCGCCGGTTCCGCCGGTGCCGCCCGAGCCGCCGAGGCCGACCCCGATCGACGCACCCGGCGCGACGCCGCCGGCGACGCTGAAGCCGCCGTTGCCGCCGCCGCCGCCGATCGACTGCGCGAGCAGTCCGATCGCGTGCTCGCCGTTGGTCTCGAGCACGCCGGTGCTGTTCACTTGGACCGTCCCCGCGGTGCCGCCCGAGCCCGCGCCGCCGCCGAGTGCGACGTTGGCCGTCACGCCGCCGGCCACGCCGCCCGCAACGCTGAAGCCGCCGTTGCCGCCGCCGCCGGCGACGCTCTGCGCCAAGATCGCGTCCGCGAAGTCGCCGCCGCCGTTGACGCCGGTGAGGACGTTCCCGTAGCTCGCTACGGTCACGTTGCCGGCGGTGCTTCCGGCACCGCCCGAACCGCCGAGGCTCAGACCCAGCGCGGCGTCCGCGCCGACGCCGCCGGCGACGCTGAAGCCGCCGTTGCCGCCGCCGCCGCCGATCGACTGCGCGGTGATCCCCGCCGCGTGCGCGCCGAACGTCTCGATCCCGGCGGAAACCGTCGAGGTCCCGTTGTCGACGGTGACGTTGCCGGCCGCGCCGCCCGACGCGCCGCCGCCGCCGAAGGACGCGTTGAGCGTACCGATCCCGCTGATCCCGCCGGCGACGCTGAAGCCGCCGTTGCCGCCGCCGCCGCCGACGCTCTGCGCGAACAGCGCGTCGGAGTCGACGCCGCGCGTCTGGAGAGTGCCGAGGTTCGCGACGGTGACCGCACCGCCGGTCCCGCCGGTCGCGCCGTCGCCGCCGATGCTGATGCTTGCGTTGGGGCCGACCGAGAGTCCGCCCGCGACGCTGAAGCCGCCGTTGCCGCCGCCGCCGCCGACGCTCTGCGCCTCGATCGCGTCGGAGCCCGCGCCCAGGGTGATCACCTCGCCGGCGTTGCCGAGCCCGACGTTGCCGCCGTTGCCGCCGCCGCCGCCCGAGCCACCCAAGCTCATCCCCGCGGTGCCGTAGAACGCCGCGCCGCCGGTGACGCTCAGGCCGCCGTTGCCGCCGCCGCCGCCGACGCTTTGGGCGAACAGGCCGGTCGAGTCGAGCGCTTTGGTCTCGATGCCGCCGCCGTTGATCAGCGAGACGGTGCCGCCGTTTCCGGCTCCGGCGCCGCTGCCGCCGAACGAGAAGCCGCCGCCGGCCGCGCTGAAGCTCCCGGCGATGCTGAAGCCGCCGTTGCCGCCGCCGCCGCCGATGCTTTGCGCGAGGACCGCGTCGGAGTTGGCGCCCGACGTGAGGATCGCCGCGTTCGTCCCGACGGTGACCGAGCCGGCGCTCCCGCCGCCGCCGCCGCTGCCGCCGACCCCGAGGCTGACCGCGAACAGCCCGCCGCTGCCGGCGATCGCGAAGCCGCCGTTGCCGCCGCCGCCGCCGACGCTCTGCGCGAAGATGCCGTTCGCCGACGCGCCGCTGGTGGTGATCGAGCTGCCCGTGGTCTTCTTGTTGACGTCGCCGTTGGTCACGCCGACGTTGCCGCCGGCGCCGCCGCCGCCGGCCGTGCCGCCGACGGCGAGGCTGCTGCCGACCAAGCCGCCCGACGCGCTGATCGCGAAGCCGCCGTTGCCGCCGCCGCCGCCGATGCTCTGCGCCTGAATGCCGTTCGACCGCGCGCCCAAGGTGGTGATCGGGCCGCCGGTGGTCGAGTTGACCGAGACGCTGCTGCCGACGCCGCCCACGCCCGCCGAGCCGCCGATCGCGGCAGTGAAGATCGTGCCGACCGAGACCGCGCCGCCGCCGTTGCCGCCGCCGCCGCCGATCGACTGCGCGAAGATCGCGTCCGAGTCCGCCGCGTGGGTGATCAGGGTGCCGGTGTTGGTGACCGTCACCCGCGAGCCGTTGCCGCCGCCGCCGCCGCTGCCGCCGACCGAGAACAGGCCGCCGCTGTCGCCGCCGTTGCCGCCGCCGCCGCCGATCGACTGCGCGAAGATCGCCTCGGCGCCGAACAGCGCGCCGCCGGTGATGCCGCTGGTGGAGTTGGTCGAGATGGCGCCGGAGTTGGTGACCGCGACGACGCCGCCGTTGCTGCTCGAGCTTCCGCTGCCGCCGAAGCTCGCGATCCCGCCGCTGCTGCCGCCGTCGCCGCCGCCGCCGCCGATCGACTGCGCGAGGATGCCCTTGGCCGACGCGCCGTTGGTGGTGATCGTCGCCGCGTTGCCGACGGTGACGTTCGCGCCGAAGCCGCCGGGCGAGCCGCCGCCGCCGAAGGCCACCAGACCGCCGCCGGTGCCGCCCTCGCCGCCGCCGCCGCCGATGCTCTCGGCGACGATCCCGTTCGCGCCCGCGCCCTGAGTGACGATGGTCGAGTCGGCCGTGCTGTTGACCACCACGTTGCCGGCCGCGCCGCCGTTGCTGCCGTTGCCGCCGGTGCTGATGATCCCGGCGCCGAAGCCGCCGCTGCCGCCGAACCCGCCGATGCTCTCCGCGAGGACGCCGGTGGACTGCGTGCCGTAGGTCGCGATGGTCGCGCCGGGGCCGACGGTGACCGTCACGTTGCCCGCCGCCTGGCTCGTCCCGCCGCTGCCGCCGCCGCCGAAGCCGACGTTGTAGCCGCCGTTGCCGCCGCCGCCGCCGATGCTCTGCGCGAAGACGCCGAAGGACTGGCCGCCGACGGTCGTGATCGCATCCTCGACGGTCACGCTCACCGACCCGCCGACGCCGCCCTGGCCGCCGCTGCCGCCGCCGAACGCGCCGTTGCCGTTGCCGCCGTCGCCTCCCACCCCGCCGGCGCTCTGGACCCAGACGCCCGGCAGCTGGAAGCCGTTGGTCGCCAGCGCCAAGTTGCTGAGGACGGTCACCGTCGCGCTGCCGCCGTTGCCGCCCGGGCCGCCGTTGCCGCCCGAGCAGACGCAGACGTCGGCGTCGCCGCCGCCGCCGCCCATCCCGCCGGCCGTTCCGATGAAGACCGCGCCGGGGATGACCGGGAACTCGATCGCCTGGCTGCCCGGATTGATCGGGAAGGTGAAGTTGACGTTGCCGCCGTTGCCGCCGCTGCCGCCGTCGCCGGGCGAGAAGATCAGGGTGCCGGTCGACCCTCCGCCGCCGGTGCCGCCGTTGAAGGTCTGGTTGATCTGCGAGATGAGGGCCGGCGGGTTCGACGCGCACGAGATGTTCCAGCCGCTCCCGTTCGGGGTCACCGTACACGGGCTCGGCGCGGCCGCCGCTCCGCGAGGGGTCGCGACGACGAACAGCACGCCGAGCGCGGCGAGCAGGCCGAAACGGCGGAAGCCATCGCACAGGAACGACGGCGCGAGGTCTGCACGGCGCATCGAAAACCACCAAACTCGTCGCCCTAGATGGGCGGCGTACCGACGGGACATCGTTCTCGGGCGGGGAGGCTACGGACGGAGCGGACGCGCCAAGGCGTGTCCGCTAGCGCTCACTTGCCCGGAAGGCTTGTATGGTAGCTCCGGCCGCCAGTCTTGTCTAGAGAGGCGGCTTGCGGTTGACCCGCGTCACTTTTGCAAGCGGGAGCCCGGCGGTCAGATCGTCCAGGACCCGGCGTTCCAGAAGTCGCTGACGGACTGGGCCGGGCGCACCCCGTGGAGGTCGTCGTTCCAGGCGTTGATGTTCGAGCGCCACACGATCGTGTGGTACGGGAGCACCTCGCCCAACCGGCGCTCGACCGCGGCGTAGAGCGCCCTGCGCGCCGCGCGGTCGTAGGTCGACGCGGCGCGCTGCTGCAGCGCGCCGAGCTGTGCGTCGGCGACGCGCGAGTAATTTGCGCCGTGCGGCGGCAGGTATTGCGGGCCGGCGGTCTCGCTGTCGTCGGGATCGGGGTTCTTGGTCCAGCCGTAGATGCCGAGATCGTACTTCCCGCTCGCGAGCAGACCGCCGGCGCCGAGCGGAGCGAACAGCAGGTTCGCTTGCGCGTTGTGGATCTGCACGTCCGCGCCGGCCGCGCGCAGTTGCTGCTGGATGACGATCTCGGCGTTCTGCCGCGTCATCACGCCCGCGACCGTGACCAGCTCGAGCTCGAGGCGGCGACCGTCTTTGGCGCGGATTCCGTCGGCACCGGCTTTCCAGCCGGCCGCGTCGAGCATCGCGCGCGCTTTCGCCGGGTCGAACGGCGTCGGATCGGGCAGCGCGGTGTAGACCCACGAGCGCGGAAACATGTCGCCCCAGTCGGGCAGGTCGACGTCGAGATACACGGTGCGCGCCAGCGCGCGCCAGTCGATCGCGCTCGAGAGCGCGCGGCGCACGCGCACGTCGGAGAGCGGCGCGCGCCCGCCGTTGAACGCGACGAACTCGAACTGCGACGTCGGCGTCGCGTCGGTCGTCACGTCGGGCAGCGCGCGCAAGTCGCGGTATTGCTGCTCGGGCGCCGCGAAGTAGAAGTCGATCTCGTGCGTGCGCAATGACACCAACAGCGTGTTCTCGCTCGGGATGATGCGATAGGTCACCCGCGCGAGCCCGGGCTTGCCGCCGAACCAGTACGGGTTGGGAACCATCTCGATCACCGAGTTCGGTTCGTAGCGCTCGATCTTGAACGGACCGCTGCCGACCGGCGCGTTGTCGAACGGATCCTGGTTGAGGTCGGGCTTGCCGTCGAGCAGGTGCTTGGGCAGGATCACGCCCTGCACGCCGCAGCGGAAGAAGTTCGACACGAACGGGGCCGACGCGGATCGCAGGTGCACGACGAGCGTGCGCGCGTCCTTGGCGGTGACGCTCTCCGCTTGGTCGTACGGAAAGTGGAACGGAACGTTGTTGCGCGGGTTCATCACCTGGCGCCAGCTGAACGCGACGTCGTCGGCGGTCAGCGGGTGGCCGTCGGAGAAGCGCACGTCGGGCCGCAGATGGTAGACGATCGTCTTACCGTCGGCGCTGATCCCGCCGTTCGCGCGCGTCGGCACGACCTGCGCGGCATCGGGGATCGGCTCGCCGCGGTCGTCGAAGCGGATCAGTCCGCTGAACACGAACTGCGCGATGTCGGTCGTGGCGGCTTGACCCGACAGCAGCGGATTGAGGTTGTCGAGCGTGCGCAGCGCGCCGATGCGCAGGTGACCGGCTTGCGTCCACGGGTGCCGCGCCGCGGCCGGTTTCTCGACGGCGGCGCCGCGCGCCGCAGCGGCGAGCAGCAGCGCGATTGCCAGCGGCACGACCCGCCGAACCGCCGCGCCGTTCATCCGCGCCGCGTCAGGGCTTGCGGGCGCGCGGGCGGCGCCCGCGCCGCCGGCGTCCGGTGGAACCGTTCTTCTCGGCCGGCGGGGGCGTCGCGTGCGCGCCGTTGGTCGAGACGCCGTTCTGATGTTCGCGCTGGGTCGGCCGTCCGGCCGGCGGCGTGGCCGGGATCTGCGCGTAGCCGGACATCATCTCGTCGACGCGCTGGTAGGCGCTGCCGAGCAGCCCGACCAGCGACGAGCCGACCTCGATGACGCGCTCGGGCAGATCTTCGGTCGAGTACAGGGTGACGAACTTGTCGCCGTCGCGCTTGACCTCGATGCGGCGTTTCTCCCAGCGCACCGACTTCGGGTTCACGTCGAGCATGCGGCCGGCGAAGCGTTCGGCATCCTCGTGCGGCGCGACGCGGCGCGCTTCGGCGACCCACTGATCCCAGCGGCGCGCGAAGTCGGCGATCGGCCGGCCTTTGCGGTCGTACGCGGTGCGCTGTGGCGGCAGGTCCATCCGCCAGTGGCTTTCCGGATCGATCGGCTGGAACGTCGGCTTGATCTCGCGCGGTCCGGCGAACGCGTCGATCTCGACCAGCGCAGTCTCGATCTCCTCGGCCGTGCGCACTTTGGCGGCGCGCTTGGGATCGCGGCGCAGCAGCTCCTCGAACTTGTCGGCCACTTGCGCCGTCATGCGGCCTTGCGCGTCGATGTGCGGCGGCAGACCGTAGAGCGACGGAACGGTGACGAGCTGATGGCGGTGCGCCTGATCGACCAGGTCGATCACGATCGCCGCCGGCTTGGCCGACTTCTCGATCAGCTCGCGCCGCTCGAGTCCGGAGTTCGTGTTCGACAGCGGGACCGCGATCTCGTCGAGCGGTCGCAGCGCGCGCCCGGTGATCTGCGTGTAGAGCGTCGTCGACTTGGTCGGCCGCGCGTTGAGGATCACCTGGACCGACGGAACGTCGAAGCCTTCGAGGTACAGGCCGCAGTTGACCAGCACGTCGATGCCGTCGCCGCGGAACTCGCGCACGATCCGCTCGCGTTCGTCGCGCGGCGTCTCGCCCGACGCCCACTCCGCGTTGACGCCGAAGTGCTGGAACTCTTCGGCGACGTCGCGCGCGTGCTCGACCGAGGCGGTGAACACCAGCGCCTTGAGGCCCGGCGTGTTCTGCTTGTACGCGGAGACGATGCGCTTGTTGCGGTCGACGACGTTGACCGCTTGCGCCAGCTGGCCGATCACGAAGTCGCCGCCGCGCGACGCGACCTCGTCGAGGTTGACCCCGGTGGCGACCGCGTAGGACTTCACCGGGACGAGGTAGCCCGCGTCGATCCCCTTGCGGGCGTCCATTGTGTAGACGATCTTCTCGAAGACGTCGACCAACCGGACGCCGTCGCCGCGGTTCGGGGTCGCGGTGAAGCCGAGGATCATCGCCTCGGGCCGCTGGGCCAGCACGGCGTCGACGATCGCGCGATACGACGGCGCGGCCGCGTGATGGGCCTCGTCGATGACGAACAGCGAGATGCGCCGCCGGAACCGGGCGACGAAGTCGTCGAGCCGCTTCTCGGCCAGCGTCTGTACGGTCGCGACGACGATGTTGCACGCTTCGGACGCGCGCCGCTCGGCCTTCTCGACGCCGATGACGGCCTCGGGGTTCTCGACCTGGAACTTGTCGACGAGCTGCTCGATGAGCTCGTCGCGATGGGCGACGACGACGGTGACGTCGCCGGGCCGCAGCGACAGCAGCTTCGGCAGCGTCGCGATGACGACCGACTTGCCGAGACCGGTCGCGAGCGAGACCAGCTGCGTGCGCACACCGCGCGCGCGGTGCTCGAGGATGGCCTGCTGCGCCTCGACTTGATAGGGGCGGAGATGCGGCGCCCGCGGGCGGGCGGGCCGCACGGTCTCGAGCGCCGGACGACGTTTCGGCCGCGTGCTAACGGCCGGCGTCGCGTCGTGTAATTCCAATCGAACCTTCGATGGGGTGCGCTCCGTCGCTCCTCGACGGGGCGAGAGGCCGGTTCGAGGCACTCGCGTGCCGTCAAGAGCCGGGATGTTCGGGCGTCACCTTCAGAGACCGCGGTTCCGACTCCTCGGTTGCATCGGTAAAAAGTTCGGCTGCCTTTAGACCCGCAGCACCGCGACGGCTGCGAGGCGGGCGGAGAGCCGAGGGAGGCGAGCGGGCGCCGCGAACGCGCCGGGGGTGAAAAAAGACGGCTGGCTCGGGCGGTACTACGAAGACTTCGAGGCGGGCGACGTCTACCGCCACCGGCTGGGTCGCACGGTGACCGAAACCGACAACACGCTGTTCACGATGTTGACGCTCAACACGAACCCGATCCACTTCGACGCGAACCTCGCCGCCGCGACGCCGTTCGGGAAGATCTTGGTCAACTCGTGCTTCACGCTCTCGCTCGCGGTCGGGCTGTCGGTGACCGACCTCAGCGAGCACGTGATGGCGAACCTCGGCTGGAACGACATCAAGCTGCCGGCGCCGGTCTACATCGGCGACACGATCTACGCGTCGAGCGAGATCCTCGCCAAGCGCGAGTCCGGCTCGCGTCAGGACGTGGGGATCGTCACCGCCCGCACCACCGGCGTGAACCAGTCCGGCACGACGGTCGTCTCGTACGAGCGCACGTTCATGGTCTACAAGCGCGGTCGCGACCCCCGCGATACCCTGGGCTGACGCCGCCGCTCGCGGGATGACCTCGTCGAACGAACGCCGCGACGACGACGTCCTCGTCGCGTGGATCGCTGCGGCGGCGGTGCTGATCCTGCACCTCGTCGCCAACCCGCACTACGGCTACTTCCGCGACGAGCTCTACTTCATCGTCTGCGGCTTCCACCCCGACTGGGGCTACGTCGACCAGCCGCCGCTGGTGCCGCTGATGTCCGCCGTAACGCAGCTGTTCGGGCACTCGCTGGTGCTGCTGCGCGCCGTTCCGGCCTTGTTCGCGGCGGCCGGCGCCTACGTCGCGTGCCGCTTGGCGAGCGCGTTCGGCGGCGGACGGTTCGCGCAGGCCCTGGCGGCGACGGTGTTCGCGTTGACCGGCCAGCTCGCGTCGTTCGGCGGCATGGCCTCAACCGACGAGGTGGGGTTGTGGACGTGGCCCCTCATCGCACTGTACGTCGTGCGGCTGAGCCGCGGCGCCGACCCGCGCTGGTGGCTCGCCGTCGGAGCGCTGACCGGCGTCACGCTCGAGAGCAAGTACAGCATCGTCTTCTTCGTCGCGGCGCTGGTCATCGGGATCGCGCTGACGCGAACGCGCACGATCCTGTGGAACGGCTGGCTCGTGGCCGGCTGCGCGCTGGCGCTCGCGCTCGCGCTGCCGAACGTCCTCTGGCAGTGGCAGCACGGCTTTCCGATGATCGAGCTGCTGCAGAACGGTCAGAACGGCAAGAACATCGTCCCGGCTCCCTGGTTCTATCTGGTCCAGGAGCTCTTGATCACGACGCCTCCCCTGTCGGCGGTCTGGATCATCGGGCTGGTGCGCCTGCTGCGCGCGCCGTCGCTGCGCTGCTTGGGAATCGCGTACGTCGTGCTGATCGTCGAGATGCTGGTCTTTCACGGCAAGCACTACTATCCGGCCGCGGTCTACACGATCCTGATCGCCGCCGGCGCCGTCGCGATCGAGAGCTGGACGCGCGCGCTGCCGGTCGCCCGCGCGGCCGTGCTAGCGTGCGCGTTCGTCTTCGGACTGCTGTTCCTGCCCTTTTCGCTCCCGGTGCTCCCGGAAGAAGCGTTCGTCGCCTACGCGGCGCGCGTCAACGACGTCGTACACCTTCAGAGCGCGCTCGAGACGGAGCACGGTCGTGACGCCGGGGCGCTCACCGGCGACTTCGCCGACATGCACGGCTGGCCGGAGCTCGCCGGGGCCGTCCGGAACGTCTACGATGCGCTCCCGCCCGGCGAGCGAACAGATGCCGTCGTGCTCGGCCGCGACTACGGCGATGCGTCGGCGGTTTCGTTCTTCACGCCCGGCGTCCCGGTGATCAGCGTGCACAACCAGTTCTGGGAGTGGGGCTTTCACGGCTACAGCGGCAACCTGCTGGTGCAGGTCGGTGGGACGTGCTTTGCCGCCGAGCATTACTACACGAGCCGCACGGTCGTCGCGACGCTGCGGTCGCGATGGGCGCGCGATCCGGTCGTCTCGATCGCGATCTGCCGCGGGATCCGGCGGCCGATGGCCGAGGTCTGGGCGTCCGCGCGCAACTTCAATTGAAGGCAAAGCTCGCCGGAATTGCCAAAGAACGATACCGTGATCGCTGCCCGCTTCCCGAAGATCGCCGTCGCCCTGGTCCTCGCGCTGTCGCTGCTGATGGGCGTGCCGCGTCCGGCGCAGGCGTTCCTCGACAAGACGCGCTTCGTCGCGCACCTCGGCGTCGCGTACTTCGTCTTTCACCATTGGGTGCTGCGGCCGTACGAACAGCACGCGTTCGACTCCGGCGCGCCGCACCGCACGTCGACCATCATCAAGGCCGGTATCGCGCTGCTGTTCGCGGTGCACGAGGTGAAGGTCGCCGAGCGGATCGCCGCGGTCAGCCCCGACCCGCTGCTGCACAAGCTCAACGGCGAGGTCGTCGCGCTCGGGGCGGCGTTCTTGGCGGTCGGGTCGCGCTTCAAAGCCGGTCAGTTCAATCCGACCGACGTGCAGTCGCTGTCGAGCAGCACCTCGTCGCTGAGCACCGACGCGGCCGCCGGCGGCGCGCCGATCAAGGACGTGCCGGTGACGGTTCCCGGCGGCTAACCGCCGGCGCGGCGCAGGACGCGCTCGGCGGCGATGATGATCGGCGGATCGATCATCGTGCCGTCGAGCACGGCCGGGTTCGAACGCACCGCGGCTTCGACGATGCGGCGCGCGTAGGCGACGTCGTCGTCCGACGGCGCGAACGCGGCGCGCACCGGCGCGAGCTGTGACGGGTGGATCAGCAGTTTGCCGTCGTAGCCGAGCCGGCGCGCGTGGTCGGCGTCGCGGGCCGGGATCGACGGATCGCCGTACTCGCGTGACGGGCCGTCGATCGCCCAGCGGCCGGCGGCGCGCGCCGCGACCAGCATTCGCGCGCGGTGCGGCAGCATGACGTCGATGTCGGTGACGCCGCCCAGCTCGGCGGCGAGATCGTAGGGACCGAATGCCAGCGCGAGCACGTGCGGCGCGAGCGCGATCGCTTCGCAGTGCGCGAGTCCGCGCGCCGACTCGATCAGCACGATCTGCGGGATGCTCCCGATCTCGTTGGCGACCCGGTCGCAGTCGCCCGGCTCGCCGGCCTTCGGCACGACGACCGCACCGGGGCGGCGCGCGCCCGCGATCATCGCGAGGTCGCGCTTGCCGTCGGGCGTCTCGGCCGGGTTCACCCGCACCACGACGTCGGTGAGGTCGTCGTGCGCGTCGAGAAACGCGCGCACCTGATCGCGCGCGTACGCCTTGCGATCGGGCGAGACCGCATCCTCGAGGTCGAGGATCGCGCCGCTCGCGCCCGAGCCGAGCGCTTTGCCGAAACGCTCGGGCCGGTCGGCGGGGACGAACAGCAGCAGGGACGGGTCGAGCGGCATGCTAGGCGAGCACCTCGTCAGACGTCGCGGTGCCGTCGCCGAATGCGTCGCGCAACTCCCGCGGCAGCTCGGCCGGCGCGAGTCGCCCGCCGTCGTGACGGATCAGCACGCGCACCTCGAAGCCGCGCGCGACCTCGGTTTCGTCGCGCGTCACGACGTGCTCGACGCGAAACGACGTGCGCCCGAGCGACGTCACGGTCGAGCGGATCGCGATCGGCTCGTCGAACCGCAGCGGCGCCGAGAAACGCGCGCCGCTGTCGACGATCGGCACGGCCCAGCGCATCGTTCCGTCGTCGTCGAGCAGCTCGCCCACCGCCGCGCGCAGCAGACCGGTCGTGCCGACGTCGAACCAAACGTAAAACGTCGGGTAGAAAACGATTCCGGCGGCGTCGGTGTCGCCGAAGCGCACCCGCGTGCGCGTGACGTGGGTGCGCCCGCGCACCGGCTCGCCGTCAGGCAAGCCGGACGTACTCGTAGTCGACCGGCCGGTCTTTGATGCCTTTGTCGGGCGGCGCGATCCAGGCGGCCATCTTGCCCGGTTCGACCACCCGCTGCATCACGCTCGCCACGAACGCGCGGTCGCCGTCGTTCGGCAGCCATGACGCGATCCGCGCTTCGTACGCCGATTGCGCGATCGGGTTGCCGGCGAGGTCGGTCGGCACACCGGCCCAGTTCCCGACGGTGCGCCGGAAGCGCGTGCTCGGCAGCGTGAAGCGAAACGCGTGACCGGCGGCTTCGAGCTGCTTGTTCCAGCGCGCCAGCCCGCGCATGCAGTCCTCGACGTACGAGTTGCGCACGACCTCGTTCATCGCGTTGCGGAGCGGAACGCTTTCGACGCGCACGCCCGCGTCGACCGGGACGTCGAGCTCGAAGCTCGCGTCGCGCGCGACGTGGTCGTCGTATTTCTTCTCGTCGGGCCTGCCTTTGATCCCCTGGGCGAAGTAGGCCGCCGCGTTCGACGACGATTCCGAGCCGAACAAGTCGAGCGACGAGCTGAACCAGAAGTTGAGATAGCGCTGCACGGTCGGCAAATCGATCGCGCCCGCGCGCCGGATCGCGTCGGGCTCGTCCGTGCCGAGCTCGCGCATCACCTCGAGCGTGCGCCGCACGACGCGCGCGATGCCGGTGTCGCCGACGAACATGTGGTGCGCTTCTTCGGTCAGCATGAAGCGACAGGTGCGCGCGAGCGGGTCGAAGGTCGACTCCGCGAACGACTTGAGCTGGAACTTCCCGTCGCGGTCGGTGAAGAAGGTGAACATGAAGAACGACAGCCAGTCGCTGATCGGCTCGTTGAACGTGGTCAGGATGCGCGGCTTGTCGGGGTCGCCGGAGTGCCGTTCGAGCAGCTCCTCGGCTTCCTCACGGCCGTCGCGGCCGAAGTACGCGTGCAGCAGGTAGACCATCGCCCAGAGGTGACGGCCTTCCTCGACGTTGACCTGGAACAGGTTGCGCAGGTCGTACAGCGACGGCGCGGTGTGGCCCAGAAGTCGCTGCTGCTCGACCGACGCCGGCTCGGTGTCGCCCTGCGTCACGATCAGCCGCC